>VOFH01001410.1_pt1 | contig 424581 bp, 593 predicted proteins | sample 5384091 | NCBI WGS metagenome assembly VOFH01 (sample SAMN12384727, study PRJNA508395) | human gut metagenome | isolation source: healthy gut G | host: Homo sapiens
AATCGAACTATATATAGGAGAAATCATGAACAAAACAACATTTATGGCTAAACCAGGCCAAGTTGAACGTAAATGGTATGTCGTTGACGCAACTGATGTGCCACTTGGACGTCTTTCTGCAGTAGTTGCTAGCGTACTTCGCGGAAAAAACAAACCAACTTTCACACCACACACTGATACAGGTGACTTCGTAATCGTTATCAATGCTGAAAAAGTTAAATTGACTGGTAAAAAGCAACTGATAAGATCTACTACACTCACTCAATGTACCCAGGTGGATTGAAACAAATCTCAGCAGGTGAACTTCGTTCTAAAAACGCTGTTCGTTTGATTGAAAAATCAGTTAAAGGTATGCTTCCACACAACACTCTTGGACGCGCACAAGGTATGAAATTGAAAGTCTTTGTTGGCGGTGAGCACACTCACGCTGCACAACAACCAGAAGTACTTGATATCTCAGGACTTATCTAATTCTAAGAGGAAAGGAGCACTAATATAATGGCACAAGCACAATATGCAGGTACAGGACGCCGTAAAAACGCCGTTGCACGCGTACGTTTGGTTCCAGGTACTGGTAAAATCACAGTTAACAAAAAAGATGTAGAAGAATACATCCCACACGCAGACCTTCGTCTCGTTATCAACCAACCTTTCGCAGTTACTTCAACTGAAGGTTCATACGACGTACACGTTAACGTTGTAGGTGGTGGATACGCTGGTCAATCAGGTGCGATCCGTCACGGTATCGCTCGTGCACTTCTTCAAGTAGATCCAGACTTCCGCGATTCATTGAAACGCGCTGGACTTCTTACTCGTGATGCACGTATGGTTGAACGTAAGAAACCAGGTCTTAAGAAAGCTCGTAAAGCTTCACAATTCTCAAAACGTTAATTCGTTAGCGAAGTGACATTTGATTGGATGGCAACCACTGCACTCAAAACGTTAATCACGATTATATCAACGTTTTTCACAGGTTTGCCCTAGGGGTGCTTTTTTGTATAGATTTCTGAAAAAGTGTTCAAAATCTTACTAGAGTTTTGTCTTCATCTTGAAATTCTTATAACAATGTGATATATTTATAACAGATAAGATGTGATATATTTATAACACGATTAAAAGGAGATGGAGAAAATGAAAATGTCGAAGAACTTAAAGATGATTCTTTATATCGCTAGCGTGCTTATTGTTGTATGTTTAGTATTATTGCTGGGGAATCACCTACCGATTCTAGCGAAAGGTGCTATTATGACGACGTCTTGGCTTCCTACGTATTTGGTTTGTACGATGGTAATCGGTCCTCTCAAAATCAACCTATCAAAAAGAAAGAGAAAAACATGTTTGGGATTACTGCAAAATTATATACAGTGCTTGTATTTCTCTCGTCCTCAATTTATACTATTGGAGTTTGGCTTCTAACTCCTGGTTCTTTGATTAAGAATATAATGTTAGGAATTGGATTAAGTGTTCAGTTGTTATTAATGTTTTACTTCTTATTCAAGAGGATTAATGAAGAACCCGATGAACGATTTTATAGAAATATTGCAAAGTCCTTCTTCCATTTTGTTTACAATAGCAATCTTTATATTATTGGGAATTGCAACCTTGATAGCCGTCTGTAAAGTTTTTGTTTTGAATGCTGGATTTCTTTATATTTTGGTGGCTTTTTTACTCTTATTATTTGCCATTACTTACTTTATCATTGAAAAAAGGGGATGAAATATGGCGAAAGAAAGTAAAATAAAGACTAACTTGAAAGAAGTAAGGGAAGCTTATGGTATGACTCAACAAGATTTAGCAGATCAAGTAGGAATACGGAGAGAAACGATTGTTCACTTGGAAAATAACCGCTACAACCCTTCGTTGGAAATGGCTTTAAAAATAGCACAAGTCTTTAATAAACAAGTGGAAGAACTATTTCGTCTGAAATAAGAGAAGTAATACAATCAATTGATTTGTGTATTAGTTTTTGGAAACTTGTTATTCTATGGCGAGGTAGTGGTAAAAGGGAGTGTTTTTTCAAAGGAATTTTTTTGTAATAACATTTTAGTTGAAACGCTTTCAAAAAAATAAGATAATAGTTTATTTTTCAAGAATTTTAACCAATAATAGAACTTTTTAGGTGGAAATACTCTCAAAAATGCTAATATTTCTCTAATCTATTCAATTTGAGGTCTTGCATATTATGTAGTTATCATACAAAAATGATAAAAGTGAATGAATACATTCATTTGGAGGATGATATTGTTCTGCACTTCAAATTTATTGAAATCAAGATTTTTATCTTCAACAAAAGATTATTTGAGGTTTTGAAATAAAAGTTATCATAATAAAGAATGTATATTTTACAAATTATGCTTTTATATATGGATGTTCTTTTGTATTTTAAACTTAGTAGAGGACATAACAAAATGCTCAAAATAACACTAAAATTAAAAATAGTTAATCATAACTATTTGGTTAGTATGTTCTAAAAACCCATTATTTGTGCGAATTGTAGGATATATTAAAATTCAAAAAAATTTTTTAAAAAATGTTGACATATCTCTAAATAGTGTTATAATCAATGGGTATCGGGAATCCTGATAAAAAAATAAGTTGTTTATAGAGGAGAATTAATTATGAAAAAGTATTGCTTACTTCAGCAGCAGTTCTTGCGCTTTTGCGGCTGCAGCGCCAGCAGTTGCGGATATCAATGGTGGAGCTAACACTCCAGAGCATATGACCAACCAACAACAGGTGGTGGGTGAATGATGCCTACAACGCTCAAACAGAATTTGAAAATGCTCGTTAAATGAATACTTGGCAGGGCATCAAGAAGATGGTCTGAACAAGCGTTGATCCAGCAGTAGTTGCAGCTAAATCTGAATTTGATGCGGTTGAAGGCGGATCACATTTACACTGAAAAGAAAGAAGCTAATCAGCTTTGAATACTGCTCGTAACAACGTTCGTAACCGTTACACTGAAGAACTTCAAAAGAAATGGAATACGCTTAAAAAAGAAGGTAATTACTACATTTTGAATGAAACTCCAGAACAAAAAGAACGCTCGTTATGAAGCGGAACATGGAGCTCAAGCAGAAGATAAAACTGCTCCATCACAAGAAGATGTGAAAAAAGCTCAAACTTCAGCAGTTAAAAAGCTAAAAAAGAAGAAAAATCTAAAGCAGTTAAAGAAAACAAATCAGGTTCTAAAGCAGAAGCAAAAGCTTTCCAAATACTGCGGCAGTAAAATAATTAGTGATTACTAGTTATTTCAAAGAATATCACTGAAGTAAATCTCAGTGATATTTTATTATTAATAATAAAATGAGAGAGAGTAGAGATTTATGAGTAAACGCAATAGTAGCACGAAGATCTTAAATAAAAAATCCTTAAGTATTTTGGCATCCATTCTTGTATTAGGATTAGTGATTATTGGTGTCAAACTTTTTACAGGAAACAATGCTCATTCACTTGGAATAAGGTTACTCAAAGTAAGTATAAACCTACCGATGATGAAAAGAAGTATCTCAAAAGTCGAAGTTTGATGGTCTTTCTGCAACTAATTCAGATACGATTGCTTATATCTATGCACCAGGCACTCAATTAGATGAGCCTGTTGTACAAACTAAAGATAATTCTACATATCTAGATAAAACTTTCGATGGAGGTAATAAGTTCCTCTGTTTGGTACTGTATTCATGGATACAGACAATAAGAAAGATTTCAGCGATCGTTTGACTTGGCTTTTGGTCACGCTAGAGGAAGTCAGGTAGAAGACCATCGTATGTTTAATGATGTTAACTACTACAGTGATCAGTCGTTTTTTCACAAACACAAGTATGTTGTTGTAGAAACCACTCAAAGAAAGTATTATTATGAAGCTTTTGCGATGGTTATTGTTCCTGAGGATACAGCTTTCTACCGTACATCATTCAAAGATGATAAGGATTTTAAGGAACAATTAGATATTATCTATGATACGGCTGATGTTAAAAACAAGGATTTGAAGGTTAGTGCTTCAGATAAATACCTTGTTCTTTCGACTTGTCGTGAGGAAGACGAAACAATTCGTGCCAATCTCTACTTGCGTCAAATTCCAGACTCTGAAATGTCTGACTTTGTAGCTAAACACGGTAAAGATTTGGAATACACACCAACACGATAATCATTAACAAAACTCTACTTCTCGTGAAGTAGGGTTTTTATTTTGTTTGAACAAAGCTACTGTATTTTCAATCGTTGTTATGGAAGGGTGAGATGTAACCGTTTATTAATCTTTTTTTATCATTAATGGATCAGTTTTTTGGTACACTAGAAGTATGAAAAAGGAGAGTGTTATGAAACAGAGCCAAGCTAAAAAAGCGTGACAATGCGATGACTAATAAGATTTTGATGGGGTTGATTGCTCTCGTCTTAGGTTTGCTTTTTCTTGAGATTTTAATTGTTCATAGTAAGAATGAACAGCAAAAGAATGCCTCAAACCAGGTACAGACAGCACGTATCATGGCTAATGGGGACTTGCTCTATCATGACGGTCTCTATATGAGTGCCCTACAGGCAGACGGTAGCTATGATTTTACGGAGAATTTTACTTATGTGAAGCCGTGGTTAAAACAGGCTGATTTGGTTTTGGGTGATTTCGAGGGAACGATTAATCCTGATTATCCTTTGTCAGGTTATCCTCTGTTTAATGCTCCTCAATCAGTGACAGCAGCTATTAAGGATGCTGGTTATGATGTAATGGATTTGGCCCATAATCATATCTTGGATTCTGGTTTAGAGGGAGCTTTTACAACGGCTGATGCTTTAAAAAAGTGGGAATTGATCCTATTGGTGTTTACGAAAAGCCGGTGCGTGATAAGGCACCACTCCTCATCAAGAATGTTAATGGTATCAAAGTTGCAATACTTTCCTATGCTTATGGTTACAATGGCCTAGAGTCGAACTTGACGGATAAAGAGGTTGCAGACCACTTATCGAATTTGGATGAAAAACGTATGAAAGCTGAGATTCAGCGTGCAGAAAACGAAGCAGATATCACGGCCATCATGCCTCAGATGGGTGTTGAATATCGTTTGGAACCGACAGATGAACAGGTTAAACTCTATCATAAGATGATTGATTGGGGTGCTGATATTATCTTTGGAGGTCATCCTCATGTGGTTGAACCTTCTGAGGTGGTTAAAAAGGATGGACAGCAAAAACTCATTATTTACTCAATGGGGAATTTTATCTCAAACCAGCGCATAGAGACTATGGATGGTGTGGATAGTGCAGAGTGGACAGAGAGGGGTGTCTTAATGGATGTCACTCTTGAGAAAAAGAATGGTCAAACCACGATTAAGACAGCTCAAGCACATCCGACTTGGGTTAACCGTACGCCTAAAGGAATAACTTCGCTAGAGGGGTATCCTTTATATACTTATCAAACCTATATTTTAGAGGATTTCATTAAAGGGTGGTAAATATAGAAATAAACTAGATGAAGAGACCAAAGAGCGTATCGATACTGCATATAAAGAAATGAATGCCCATGTTAATTTAAAATGGAAATAAAGCTAAGATATCGCCTGAATTTGGCGGTATTTTTTGTTTATCGACAAGTTACCCACAGACTTATCCACAGGTGTGGATAAGTCTGTTAACTATGTTGAATCTTGATTTTTCAAGGTTTTAAAAGAAGGAAATTATTTAGGTTGTGAACAAGTTTATCCACAAGTAGTTAGGCCAAAGAGAGGATGTTTTCATAAACGATAATGAGTTAAAATGTTGTTGAAACATTCGTCTTTTTAAGAAAAAAGATGCAAATTTCATAAAAAATAGCATTTTTAATCAAAATATGCTAAAATTATACAAAATAAAATGATGGAGGCTTCTCATGAAAGCGATTATTACAGTTGTAGGTAAGGACAAAGCAGGTATTGTTGCGGGTGTTGCGACTAAGGTGGCAGAACTTGGCTTGAATATTGATGATATTCTCAAACAGTTCTTGATGAATTCTTTACCATGATGGCGGTTGTATCATCGGAAGACAAAAAGATTTTACACACCTACGTGCGGAATTGGAAGCCTTTTGGTGAGTCATTGAATGTTAAAATCAACATCCAAAGCTCAGCAATTTTTGATGCTATGCACAACTTGTAAGATAGGAGTAGCTTAAAATGGATATTAAACAGGTCACAGAAACCATTGCCATGATTGAGGAGCAGAACTTTGATGTTCGTACCATTACCATGGGGATTTCACTCCTAGACTGTATCGATTCAGATATCGATAAGGCGGCGGAAAAAGTCTATAACAAGATTGTATCTAAGGCTAAAAATTTGGTAGCTGTTGGTGACGAAATTGCAGCTGAACTTGGTATTCCTATTGTTAATAAACGTGTGTCTGTTACTCCGATCTCAATCATCGGTGCGGCAACAGATGCGACAGATTATGTACCTTTTGCGAAGGCATTAGACCGAGCAGCTAAGGAAATCGGCGTTAACTTTATTGGTGGTTTCTCTGCACTCGTTCAAAAGGGCTATCAAAAGGGGATGAGATTCTTATTAATTCTATTCCACGTGCGCTTGCAGAGACTGATTTTGTCTGCTCATCTGTTAATATTGGTTCAACAAAAACTGGTATTAACATGACAGCAGTACGTGACATGGGACGTATCATTAAAGAGGCTTCTGAGGCAGATCCAATGGGCCCAGGTAAATTGGTGGTCTTTGCTAATGCGGTTGAAGATAATCCATTTATGGCAGGTGCCTTCCACGGTGTTGGTGAGGCTGATGTTGTAATCAATGTTGGGGTTTCAGGTCCTGGTGTTGTGCAACGTGCAGTTGAGAAAGTTCCAGGTGAAAGTTTCGATGTTCTAGCTGAAACAGTTAAGAAGACCGCCTTCAAAATCACACGTGTTGGTCAGTTAGTTGGTCAAATGGCCAGCGAACGTCTTGGTGTCGAGTTTGGTATTGTAGATTTGTCTCTTGCGCCAACACCAGCAGTTGGTGATTCAGTAGCCCGTGTACTTGAAGCGATGGGTCTTGAAGTTGTTGGTACGCATGGTACTACTGCAGCTCTAGCCCTTCTTAACGACCAAGTTAAAAAGGCGGTATCATGGCATGTAACCAAGTTGGTGGTTTGTCAGGTGCCTTTATTCCGGTTTCTGAAGATGAAGGTATGATTGCTGCGGTTCAATCTGGTCATATCAACCTTGAAAAATTGGAAGCTATGACAGCTATCTGTTCTGTTGGTCTAGACATGATTGCTATTCCTGCTGATACGCCAGATAGAACAATCGCGGCTATGATTGCTGATGAAGCGGCTATCGGTGTCATTAACCAGAAAACAACAGCTGTTCGTATCATTCCTTATGGTAAGGAAGGTGACATGTTGGAACTTGGTGGTCTTCTTGGTTATGCACCAGTAATGAAAGTAAACAAAGGCTTCATCGGCTGATTTCATTGCGCGTGGTGGTCAAATCCCAGCTCCTGTTCACAGCTTTAAAAACTAAGTGTATGATAAATGCTTTGCCAATTGGTAAGGCATTTTCTGATGGTCTCGTTGGCTAGATAGTCGAGGGGATTTGTGCTATAATGAATTCAAAAATGACGGAAAGAAGGGGTGCTATGAGTAAAGGTTAAGTTGTATATTGCGAGACACGGCAAAACGATGTTTAACACCATTGGTCGTGTTCAAGGTTGGTCTGATAGCCCTTTGACCCCGTTCGGTGAAGAAGGAATTCGTGAACTGGGGGTAGGTCTGAAAGCGGCAGGTATTTCGTTCAAATTTGCTTATTCTAGTGATTCAGGTCGAACGATTCAAACTATGGATATCATTTTACGTGAGACGGGTTTAGAAACTATTCCTTATAAACGTGACAAACGTATTCGTGAGTGGTGTTTTGGTAGTTTAGATGGTGGCTATGACGGTGAACTTTTCTACGGTGTGCTACCGAGAACAGATGTTTTCAAGGTAAGGATTTGCATGAGGTAACTTATCCTGAGCTTGCACAAGGTATCCTTGATGTGGATACGGCTGGTTGGGCAGAGCCTTGGGAAGTGCTCAGAAAACGTATTTTAGAGGGGTTCACAGCTATTGCAGAAAATCTTGAGAGGTCTGGTGGCGGTAATGCTATCGTCGTTAGTCACGGTATGACCATTGCAACCTTTGCTTGGTTAATTGATCCTTCTGTCGAGCATCCTTCATTGGACAACGGTTCGGTTACTGTTGTTGCTTATGAAAATGGTAGATTCACATTGGAAACACTTGGCGATATAACTTATCGTCAGGTTGGGCGAGAGATAATAGAAAAAGAAAATGGTAAAAAATAACTATCCAAGTCGCCGTCAGGCGAAAAAAGCAAACCAACTGGTTTTTGGTTATCAGTAGTGTCTTGATTGCGATGCTTTTAGTTGCAGCAGGACTTTATTCAGTATTTGGTGTCAGTCGTACAGTCCAACAAACTAATGGATCGTCAGTAACAAAAAGTAGTAAGCAAGCTACCGATGCGACTCAAAGCAAGGATGCAAAGGGACTACCTGATGTATCGCCTAAAGACTGGCAATTGCTTTTGGTAAATCGAGATAATAAGTCTAAAGAACTTAACCCTGAGATTGCTGATGTCGATGGTGTTTCTGTAGATGCAAGAATTGCTAAGAACGTTAAGGAGTTTTTAGCAGCTGCTCAAGAAATTGATCCAAGTTATCACTTGATATCAGGTTATCGTAGTGTTACTTATCAGACAGAACTTTATAACAGTTACGTTCAGCAGGAAATGGCTGCTGACCCAAGTTTGACGGAGTCTCAGGCGGAGAAAAGGTTCAAACCTATTCACAACCACCAGGAGCGAGTGAACACCAAACAGGTCTTGCGATTGATATGAGTACTGTAGATAGCTTAAATGAAGCAGATCCAGATACAGTAGCTAAAGTCAAAGAGTTGGCGCCGAAATATGGCTTTGTTCTTCGTTTTCCAGATGGTAAAACATCGTCAACGGGTGTAGGCTACGAGGATTGGCATTTCCGCTATGTTGGTAAAGAGTCAGCAGAGTATATGACTGAACATAATCTTACTTTGGAGGAGTATTTGGCATTATTAAAGGAGAAAGCTAAGTGAGACGACGTTTTAAACTAAAAGCCTTCATTACCTTAGTTGTTGTTTTTGCTTTAGGTATTCTCTTACCTTTGATTCTTCATGCCTCTACAGCTGATAATGCTCGTGCGGTAAAGGTTGCTTACACACAGCAAGAATTTATTGAGACCTTAGCTCCAACAGCTCAAAAGATGTCTAAAAACTATGGTGTACCTGCGTCTATTCTCCTTAGTCAAGCTGCATATGAGTCAAATTATGGTAGCAGTCTTTTATCTGTTAAATATCATAACATCTACAGTCTCCCTGCTCAGCCAGGTCAAGAACGTATTCGTTTAAAGGATAGTATCTACAGTAAAGGGAAATGGCAATACCAAAAGGTGGATTTTGCAGTTTTTAAGGATTGGTCAAGTTCTATGATGACTTATTTAGAAGAACTTCGCCAAGGAACGTGGGGTGGGTCAACCTATAAAGAGGTGGCTGGAACGACTAGTTATAAAGTTGCGGCAGAAAAACTACAAGCTACGGGTTTTAGCAGTGATCCAGATTACGCCAAACACCTCATATCTATTATTGAGACCTATCATTTGTCAAAATATGATTGATAAGATTAGAGTGCCTCTGAGGTGCTCTTTTTTAACTTTTCTAGGTCTTAAGATGTATTTTTAGCACTCTTACAAAAAGAGTGCTAATTTTTTTGGTTTTTGGGTTGACATGTTCAAGTTTAGGTGTATAATAGAATCATAAGTTAGCAGTCAATGTGTTAGAGTGCTAATGAATAGAAATGAGGTGACATCGTGATTACGCAAAGGCAAAACACTATTTTGAATTTGATAGTTGAGATGTTCACTCGTACACATGAACCGGTTGGTTCTAAAGCATTACAAGAATCAATTGATTCGAGTTCAGCGACCATTCGTAATGACATGGCCAAGCTTGAAAAGATGGGCTATCTTGAAAAAGCTCATACTTCTAGTGGGCGTATGCCAAGCCGAGCAGGTTTCCAGTATTTCGTTGCTAATTCTTTGAATCTTGATACGATTGATGAACAAGATATTTATCAAGTGGTCAAGGCCTTTGATTTTGAAGCCTTTAAACTTGAAGATATCTTGGATGCAGCGGCGAAGCTGCTGGCAGAAATGACAGGATGTACAGCAGTGATTCAAGATGTGGAACCGACACGACAACGTCTGACTGGATTTGACATTGTTCATCTGTCCAATCACGACGCTTTAGCGGTTGTTACTCTAGATGAATCTAAGCCGGTGACAGTTCAATTTGCTATTCCAAAAATTTCTTGTCTAGTGATTTGGAAATTCTTCATAAGCTTGTTCAAGAACGTTTTTTGGGAAACACTGTCTTAGATATCCATTACCGATTGAGAACTGAGATTCCTCAGATTGTGCAAAAGTATTTCAAAATAACAGATAATGTTCTAGATTTGTTTGATTATATCTTTTCACAACTTTTTAAGGAATTGATTTTCATCGAAGGTAAGGTTGCATCACTGACTTATGCCGACTTAAAAACTTATCAATTTTTGGACAATCCACAACATGTGGCACTTGAGCTTCGATCAGCTATCTCCGATGATGAAGTGACCAAGATTTCGGTTGCAGAATCAACTGAAGAAGCGCTTGAAAATGTCACAGTTATGAGTCATAAATTCCTGATTCCTTATCGTGGGATGGCACTCATGCATGTGATTGGTCCAGTTGAAATGGATTATCGTCGCATGGTTAGTTTGGTCAATGTTATTAGTAGAGTTTTGGTTATGAAGTTGACGGATTATTACCGTTACCTCAATAGTAACCATTATGAAGTTAGCTAAGATGTAACATTTAAAAAGTATAGAAAGAGGTGTATGCCTTGACTGAAGATATTAAAAAGAAGAAGTGAAAGAAGAGGAAGCTACGGAGACAACTGAAGAAGTTGTAGAGGAAGTAAGCGAACCTTCTGAACTTGAAGAAGCTTCAAGCGCGTGCCGAAGAATGTGAAAACAAAGACCTTCGTGCCCATGCAGAAATGCAAAACATTCAGCGACGTGCAAATGAAGAACGTCAACAATTGCAAAAGTATCGTAGCCAAGATTTGGCAAAAGCGATTTTGCCATCACTTGATAACCTTGAACGTGCTCTTGCCGTTGAGGGCTTGACTGATGATGTCAAAAAGGTTTGGAAATGGTGCAAGAAAGTTTAGTGCATGCTCTTAAAGAGGAAGGAATTGAAGAAATTCCAGCTGATGGTGATTTCGATCATAACTTCCACATGGCAATTCAAACAATGCCTGCAGATGATGAACATCCAGCAGACACGATTGCACAAGTTTTCCAAAAAGGATATAAACTCCACGAACGCGTCTTACGCCCAGCTATGGTAGTTGTATATAATTAATTGAAAACTTGTCCGAAATGACAGAAAACTATGAATGAAAGATAAAAAAAAGCAAAATAGAAATTAAAGTAAAAAGGGGAAAAACATATGTCTAAAATCATTGGTATTGACTTAGGTACAACAAACTCAGCAGTAGCAGTTCTTGAAGGAACTGAATCAAAAATTATCGCAAACCCAGAAGGTAACCGCACAACTCCATCTGTTGTGTCATTCAAAAAAACGGTGAAATCATCGTTGGTGACGCTGCAAAACGTCAAGCAGTAACAAACCCAGATACAATCATCTCTATCAAATCTAAGATGGGTACTTCTGAAAAAGTTTCTGCAAACGGTAAAGAATACACACCACAAGAGATTTCAGCTATGATTCTTCAATACTTGAAAGGTTATGCTGAAGATTACCTTGGTGAAAAAAGTAACTAAAGCAGTTATCACAGTTCCTGCTTACTTCAACGATGCACAACGTCAAGCAACAAAAGACGCTGGTAAAATCGCTGGTCTTGAAGTAGAACGTATCGTCAACGAACCAACAGCAGCAGCTCTTGCTTACGGTTTGGATAAGACTGATAAAGAAGAAAAAATCTTGGTATTCGACCTTGGTGGTGGTACATTCGACGTATCTATCCTTGAACTTGGTGACGGTGTCTTTGACGTGTTGGCAACTGCAGGGGATAACAAACTCGGTGGTGATGACTTTGACCAAAAAATCATCGACCACATGGTTGAAGAATTCAAGAAAGAAAATGGAATCGACTTGTCAACAGACAAGATGGCTCTTCAACGCTTGAAAGATGCAGCTGAAAAAGCTAAGAAAGACCTTTCTGGTGTTACTTCAACACAAATCAGCTTGCCATTCATCACTGCTGGTGAGGCTGGACCTCTTCACTTGGAAATGACATTGACTCGTGCGAAATTCGATGATTTGACTCGTGACCTTGTAGAACGTACGAAAACTCCAGTTCGTCAAGCCCTTTCAGATGCAGGTTTGAGCTTGTCAGATATTGACGAAGTTATCCTTGTCGGTGGTTCAACTCGTATCCCTGCCGTTGTAGAAGCTGTTAAAGCTGAAACTGGTAAAGAACCAAACAAAGCAGTTAACCCTGATGAAGTAGTTGCCATGGGTGCTGCTATCCAAGGTGGTGTTATTACTGGTGATGTCAAAGACGTTGTCCTTCTTGACGTAACTCCATTGTCACTTGGTATCGAAACAATGGGTGGAGTGTTCACAAAACTTATTGACCGCAACACTACTATTCCAACATCTAAATCACAAGTCTTCTCAACTGCAGCAGATAATCAACCAGCTGTTGATGTTCACGTTCTTCAAGGTGAACGTCCAATGGCAGCAGATGATAAGACTTTAGGACGTTTTGAATTAACTGATATTCCACCAGCACCACGTGGTGTTCCACAAATTCAAGTTACTTTCGATATCGACAAGAACGGTATCGTATCTGTTAAAGCTAAAGACCTTGGAACTCAAAAAAAGAACAAACAATTGTCATCCAATCTAACTCTGGTTTGACAGACGAAGAAATTGAAAAGATGATGAAAGATGCTGAAGCAAATGCTGAAGCAGATGCAAAACGTAAAGAAGAAGTAGATCTTCGTAACGAAGTTGACCAAGCTATCTTTGCGACTGAAAAAACAATCAAAGAAACAGAAGGTAAAGGCTTCGACACAGAACGTGATGCTGCTCAATCAGCTCTTGATGAACTTAAGAAAGCTCAAGAATCAGGCAATCTTGATGACATGAAGGCTAAATTGGAAGCTCTTAACGAAAAAGCTCAAGCTCTTGCAGTTAAACTTTACGAACAAGCTGCAGCAGCACAACAAGCTCAAGCAGGAGCAGAAGGTGCACAAACAGCAGATAACTCAGGCGACGATGTTGTAGACGGAGAGTTTACTGAAAAATAAGAGAATGTGATAGGCCACGATATTAATATATTTAATGTTATCGATTCATTAGATAAGTTCAAGATTCCTATAGATGTTACCAACACCTGTAGAGAAGAGACTTATTAGAAATAAATAATTGAGATGTTTTGAGGATTGATTTTATGACTACGATTTATACAACTAATGAGTGGAAAGGCCACGGTAAGAGCTACTACTGGAATGAATATCGCTTAGAGAATGAAACGGTAGTTAAATACAAATGTTCTCGCCATAAATTTTTTGATGGACATGAAAACACATGGGAAGAAGACGAACATGTGGTTGATTCTTGGGATATTGATGATGAGGCGATGCCTGAATGGTTGAGAAACTACCTATAAGTAATAGCAGAGGTTGCAAACCAGCCTCTGTTTTTCGCTAAAATAAGTGAAGTGAATATAAGATATAGTTTTACTTCGTATCGTAACAAATATAAAATAGAAAGGAACAAAGAGTGTTCGAGAAATTGAACACGAGGACTAGGTGTTAGACAAACCTCCTAAGAAATCATGATTTCTTGTCGGTTTCTAAATTTAGTCGCTTTCTGTTCGCTCTTAGTATCTTGTATGAACAATACCGAATATTACGATCGTCTTGGGGTATCTAAGGATGCCTCTCAAGATGAAATTAAACGTGCCTATCGTAAGATGTCTAAGAAATACCACCCAGACATTAATAAAGAACCGGGTGCGGAAGAAAAATATAAAGAGGTTCAAGAAGCCTACGAAACTTTAAGTGACGACCAAAAACGTGCAGCCTATGACCAATACGGACCAGATGGTGCGAATGGTTTTGGTGGTCAAGGAGGCTTTGGAGGCTTCGATGGTGGTGCAGGCTTTGGAGGTTTTGAGGATATCTTCTCTAGCTTCTTTGGTGGTAGTGCTACTCGTAACCCTAATGCTCCACGTCAAGGTGATGATCTTCAGTACCGTGTCAACCTAAGCTTCGAAGAGGCGATTTTTGGTGCCGAAAAAAGAAGTGCACTATAATCGTGAAGCGACATGTAAGACATGTTCAGGATCTGGTGCAAAACCTGGAACAAGCCCTGTAACTTGTGGTCGCTGTCATGGTCAAGGGGTTATCAATGTTGATACGCAAACACCACTTGGTATGATGCGTCGTCAAGTAACCTGTGATGTCTGTCATGGAACAGGTCAAGAAATTAAGGAGCCATGTCAAACTTGTCATGGAACAGGACATGAAAAACAAAGCCACAAAGTATCTGTCAAGATTCCAGCAGGTGTTGAAACAGGTCAACAAATCCGTCTTGCTGGTCAAGGTGAAGCTGGTTTCAATGGTGGACCTTATGGAGATCTCTTTGTAATCATCAATGTTAATCCAAGCGATAAATTTACGCGTGATGGATCAACGATTTACTATACACTTAATATTTCTTTTGTCCAAGCAGCCCTTGGTGACACTGTCGAAGTACCAACGGTTCACGGAAATGTTGAGATGACCATTCCAGCAGGAACTCAAACAGGCAAAACTTTCCGTCTAAAAGGAAAGGGTGCTCCACGTCTTCGTGGAGGTTCACAAGGAGATCAACACGTTACAGTTAAGATTGTAACTCCTACGAAGTTAAACGATGCTCAAAAAGAAGCTCTCCTTGCATTCGCTAAAGCAAGTGGTGATGAAAAAATCGCACCACAGAAAAAAGGTTTCTTCAATAAAGTAAAGGATGCCTTAGAAGATTTATAAAGGAAGGACGCTGAAGCGTCTTTTTTCTTTTTACGCCAAACAACTGTATGGGGTCAGTTGGTGGTTAACCTACTTTTTATCCTTGAAAAAATCTGATATGATAATTTTATGGTTAGATACAAAGCGACAATTTCCTATGATGGTACACTTTTCTCAGGGTTTTCAAAGACAACCAAATGCACGTTCTATTCAAGAAGAGCTCGAAAAGACTCTCTTACGTTTAAATAGTGGTATACCTGTCACTGTTCATGGTGCGGGTCGTACAGATGCAGGTGTTCATGCCTATGGACAAGTTATTCACTTCGATTTGCCTCAAGAACGAGATCCAGAGAAGTTGCGTTTCGGTTTAGATACGCAATGTCCAGATGATATTGATGTTGTTAGTATCGAACTTGTATCGGAGGAATTCCATGCGCGATACAACAAACACAGTAAAACTTATGAGTTCCTAGTAGATGCAGGGCGACCTAAGAACCCCATGATGCGTAATTATGCCACCCACTATCCCTACCCTCTAAGTTTAGCACCTATGCAGGAGGCTGCTAAGGATTTGGTCGGCACACATGATTTTACAGGATTCACAGCTTCAGGAACTTCTGTAGAAAATAAAGTACGCACAATTACTCAAGCTAGTGTATCTATCGATGAGAAAACTGGATTTTATATCTTTACTTTTTCTGGCAATGGTTTTCTCTATAAGCAAGTTAGAAATATGGTCGGTACCTTGTTGAAGATTGGCAATGGTCGCATGCCTGTTTCGCAAGTTAAGACAGTGTTGGAAAGTCGTAATCGTAATCTCGCAGGACCAACGGCAGCAGGAAATGGGTTATATTTGAAGGAGATAAGATATGAGTGATGAATTGATTTTAGCGATTTCGGGGAATGATATTTTTAGTGGTGGCGGACTTCATGCAGACTTAGCGACGTTTACCACTAATAAACAACATGGATTTGTGGCTCTTACCTGTCTGACAGCTATGACTGAGAATGGTTTTGAGGTCATTCCGGTTGATACTAATGTTTTTAAACAACAACTTGACTCACTAAAAGATATCCCATTCTCAGCAATAAAAATTGGTTTGTTGCCTAACGTTGAAATCGCAGAATTAACGTTGGATTTTGTTAAAAAACATTCTGATATTCCAATTGTCTTGGATCCTGTTTTAGTATGTAAGGAGACTCATGACGTTGAAGTTTCTCAACTACGTGATGAATTGGTTAAATTTTTCCCTTATACCACAGTTATCACTCCGAACTTACCTGAAGTCGAACTGCTTATAGATAGAAAGGTTAAGACTCTTGATGATATGAAGCATGCGGCTAGCTATCTCAATGAATTAGGTGCTAAGACTATCGTTGTCAAAGGTGGAAATCGCTTGGATGGAAATAAAGCGATAGATGTCTTTATGATGGAACAGACTACAAATTGTTTGAAGAAGCTGTGCTAGACAAAAATAATACCGGTGCAGGATGTACATTTGCTTCAAGTATAGCTAGTGAATTAGTCAAAGGCTGTTCAGAAACTGAAGCTGTAGCAAATGCTAAAGCCTTCGTTTATGAATCAATTAAACAATCAAATGAATTTGGAGTAGTTCAATATGCAAAATAAGAAAACAAAAGAGCTAACATTATTAGCTGTCTTAACGGCTTTATCAGTGACCTTTGGATTCGTAGCTAAAATTCCGACTCCAACAGGGCTTTTAACTTTGGTAGATGCAGGAATCTACTTCACAGCCTTCTATCTTGGCAAGAAAGAAGGGGCAATTGTGGGAGGACTATCTGCATTTTTGATAGATTTGCTATCATCTGCTCCGCAATGGATGTTTATCAGTTTGTTAATCCATGGTGCACAAGGTTATTTTGCTGGATTTAAGGGTAACTATCGTATCCTAGGTCTTCTGATTGCTACAATTGTGATGGTGGGTGGCTATGCACTTGCTTCAGTATTTATGTATGGAACAGGAGCTTCAATCGCAGAAGTGATTCCTAATTTCTGCCAAAACGCTCTCGGCCTAGTCGTTGGATGGGTATTGTATCAAGGATTCAAAAGGTTCAATCTAAAAAAAGATTAATAGTTTTACTAAAATCCTATTGACAAGTATTGATTTGGGTGATAAGATATAAAAGTTGTCTTAACTGACTTGCCACAAACTTGAAAAGGTTCCAAAACTTTAAAAAGTTATTGACAAGACAAGGTAGAGATGATATTATAAATAAGCTGTTTCGCGAGAGATAGCGGACACGAGAAGTAAAAAACTTCAAAAAAGTGTTGACAAGGTATTCTAGATTTGCTAGAATATAGAAGTTGTCTTAAGAGAGACAAAGACCTTTGAGAACTGAATAAGAAACCAAGTGCAGGGTTATAGAAGAAAATTATAACCTGTCAATTTACAAGAATAAATCGTCAGACGACGGTAATGAGTTAACGCTCGAACAATTATTAAAGATTTTAATGAGAGTTTGATCCTGGCTCAGGACGAACGCTGGCGGCGTGCCTAATACATGCAAGTAGAACGCTGAAGAGAGGAGCTTGCTCTTCTTGGATGAGTTGCGAACGGGTGAGTAACGCGTAGGTAACCTGCCTTGTAGCGGGGGATAACTATTGGAAACGATAGCTAATACCGCATAACAATGGATGACACATGTCATTTATTTGAAAGGGGCAATTGCTCCACTACAAGATGGACCTGCGTTGTATTAGCTAGTAGGTGAGGTAACGGCTCACCTAGGCGACGATACATAGCCGACCTGAGAGGGTGATCGGCCACACTGGGACTGAGACACGGCCCAGACTCCTACGGGAGGCAGCAGTAGGGAATCTTCGGCAATGGGGGCAACCCTGACCGAGCAACGCCGCGTGAGTGAAGAAGGTTTTCGGATCGTAAAGCTCTGTTGTAAGTCAAGAACGAGTGTGAGAGTGGAAAGTTCACACTGTGACGGTAGCTTACCAGAAAGGGACGGCTAACTACGTGCCAGCAGCCGCGGTAATACGTAGGTCCCGAGCGTTGTCCGGATTTATTGGGCGTAAAGCGAGCGCAGGCGGTTTGATAAGTCTGAAGTTAAAGGCTGTGGCTCAACCATAGTTCGCTTTGGAAACTGTCAAACTTGAGTGCAGAAGGGGAGAGTGGAATTCCATGTGTAGCGGTGAAATGCGTAGATATATGGAGGAACACCGGTGGCGAAAGCGGCTCTCTGGTCTGTAACTGACGCTGAGGCTCGAAAGCGTGGGGAGCGAACAGGATTAGATACCCTGGTAGTCCACGCCGTAAACGATGAGTGCTAGGTGTTGGATCCTTTCCGGGATTCAGTGCCGCAGCTAACGCATTAAGCACTCCGCCTGGGGAGTACGACCGCAAGGTTGAAACTCAAAGGAATTGACGGGGGCCCGCACAAGCGGTGGAGCATGTGGTTTAATTCGAAGCAACGCGAAGAACCTTACCAGGTCTTGACATCCCGATGCTATTTCTAGAGATAGAAAGTTACTTCGGTACATCGGTGACAGGTGGTGCATGGTTGTCGTCAGCTCGTGTCGTGAGATGTTGGGTTAAGTCCCGCAACGAGCGCAACCCCTATTGTTAGTTGCCATCATTCAGTTGGGCACTCTAGCGAGACTGCCGGTAATAAACCGGAGGAAGGTGGGGATGACGTCAAATCATCATGCCCCTTATGACCTGGGCTACACACGTGCTACAATGGTTGGTACAACGAGTTGCGAGTCGGTGACGGCAAGCTAATCTCTTAAAGCCAATCTCAGTTCGGATTGTAGGCTGCAACTCGCCTACATGAAGTCGGAATCGCTAGTAATCGCGGATCAGCACGCCGCGGTGAATACGTTCCCGGGCCTTGTACACACCGCCCGTCACACCACGAGAGTTTGTAACACCCGAAGTCGGTGAGGTAACCTTTTGGAGCCAGCCGCCTAAGGTGGGATAGATGATTGGGGTGAAGTCGTAACAAGGTAGCCGTATCGGAAGGTGCGGCTGGATCACCTCCTTTCTAAGGAAAAACGGAATGTACTTGAGTTTCTTATTTAGTTTTGAGAGGTCTTGTGGGGCCTTAGCTCAGCTGGGAGAGCGCCTGCTTTGCACGCAGGAGGTCAGCGGTTCGATCCCGCTAGGCTCCATTGAATCGCAAGATTCAAGTATTGTCCATTGAAAATTGAATATCTATATCAAATTCCATATGTAATTAAATACATATAGATAGTAACAAGAAAATAAACCGAAACGCTGTGAATATTTAATGAGTTAGGTCGAAAGACCAAAATAAGGTTAAGTTAATAAGGGCGCACGGTGGATGCCTTGGCACTAGAAGCCGATGAAGGACGTGACTAACGACGAAATGCTTTGGGGAGCTGTAAGTGAGCAATGATCCAGAGATGTCCGAATGGGGAACCCGGCAGGTAATGCCTGTCACTCATTACTGTTAAGGTAATGTAGAGGAAGACGCAGTGAACTGAAACATCTAAGTAGCTGCAGGAAGAGAAAGCAAAAGCGATTGCCTTAGTAGCGGCGAGCGAAACGGCAAGAGGGCAAACCGAAGAGTTTACTCTTCGGGGTTGTAGGACTGCAACGTGGACTTAAAGATTATAGAAGAACTACCTGGGAAGGTAGGCCAAAAGAGAGTAATAGCCTCGTATTCGAAATAGTCTTTATACCTAGCAGTATCCTGAGTACGGCGAGACACGAGAAATCTCGTCGGAATCTGGGAGGACCATCTCCCAACCCTAAATACTCTCTAGTGACCGATAGTGAACCAGTACCGTGAGGGAAAGGTGAAAAGCACCCCGGGAGGGGAGTGAAATAGAACCTGAAACCGTGTGCCCACAACAAGTTCGAGCCCGTTAATGGGTGAGAGCGTGCCTTTGTAGAATGAACCGGCGAGTTACGATATGATGCGAGGTTAAGTTGAAGAGACGGAGCCGTAGGGAAACCGAGTCTTAATAGGGCGCATTAGTATCATGTCGTAGACCCGAAACCATGTGACCTACCCATGAGCAGGTTGAAGGTGAGGTAAAACTCACTGGAGGACCGAACCAGGGCACGTTGAAAAGTGCTTGGATGACTTGTGGGTAGCGGAGAAATTCCAAACGAACTTGGAGATAGCTGGTTCTCTCCGAAATAGCTTTAGGGCTAGCGTCGATGTTAAGTCTCTTGGAGGTAGAGCACTGTTTGGGTGAGGGGTCCATCCCGGATTACCAATCTCAGATAAACTCCGAATGCCAATGAGATATAATCGGCAGTCAGACTGCGAGTGCTAAGATCCGTAGTCGAAAGGGAAACAGCCCAGACCACCAGCTAAGGTCCCAAAATATATGTTAAGTGGAAAAGGATGTGGGGTTGCACAGACAACTAGGATGTTAGCTTAGAAGCAGCTATTCATTCAAAGAGTGCGTAATAGCTCACTAGTCGAGTGACCCTGCGCCGAAAATGTACCGGGGCTAAAACATATTACCGAAGCTGTGGATACCTTTATAGGTATGGTAGGAGAGCGTTCTATGTGCGAAGAAGGTGTACCGTGAGTAGTGCTGGAGCGCATAGAAGTGAGAATGCCGGTATGAGTAGCGAAAGACAGGTGAGAATCCTGTCCACCGTAAGACTAAGGTTTCCAGGGGAAGGCTCGTCCGCCCTGGGTTAGTCGGGACCTAAGGAGAGACCGAAAGGTGTATCCGATGGACAACAGGTTGATATTCCTGTACTAGAGTATATAGTGATGGAGGGACGCAGTAGGCTAACTAAACCAGACGATTGGAAGTGTCTGGCCAAGCAGTGAGGTGTGATATGAGTCAAATGCTTATATCTATAACATTGAGCTGTGATGGGGAGCGAAGTTTAGTAGCGAAGTTAGTGATGTCACACTGCCGAGAAAAGCTTCTAGCGTTAATTATACTCTACCCGTACCGCAAACCGACACAGGTAGTCGAGGCGAGTAGCCTCAGGTGAGCGAGAGAACTCTCGTTAAGGAACTCGGCAAAATGGCCCCGTAACTTCGGGAGAAGGGGCGCTGACTTATGGTCAGCCGCAGTGAATAGGCCCAAGCAACTGTTATCAAAAACACAGCTCTCTGCTAAATCGTAAGATGATGTATAGGGGGTGACGCCTGCCCGGTGCTGGAAGGTTAAGAGGAGTGCTTAGCGTAAGCGAAGGTATGAATTGAAGCCCCAGTAAACGGCGGCCGTAACTATAACGGTCCTAAGGTAGCGAAATTCCTTGTCGGGTAAGTTCCGACCCGCACGAAAGGCGTAATGATTTGGGCACTGTCTCAACGAGAGACTCGGTGAAATTTTAGTACCTGTGAAGATGCAGGTTACCCGCGACAGGACGGAAAGACCCCATGGAGCTTTACTGCAGTTTGATATTGAGTATCTGTACCACATGTACAGGATAGGTAGGAGCCTATGACCTCGGGACGCCAGTTTCGAGTGAGGCGTTGTTGGGATACTACCCTTGTGTTATGGCTACTCTAACCCAGATAGGTTATCCCTATCGGAGACAGTGTCTGACGGGCAGTTTGACTGGGGCGGTCGCCTCCTAAAAGGTAACGGAGGCGCCCAAAGGTTCCCTCAGAATGGTTGGAAATCATTCGCAGAGTGTAAAGGTATAAGGGAGCTTGACTGCGAGAGCTACAACTCGAGCAGGGACGAAAGTCGGGCTTAGTGATCCGGTGGTTCCGCATGGAAGGGCCATCGCTCAACGGATAAAAGCTACCCTGGGGATAACAGGCTTATCTCCCCCAAGAGTTCACATCGACGGGGAGGTTTGGCACCTCGATGTCGGCTCGTCGCATCCTGGGGCTGTAGTCGGTCCCAAGGGTTGGGCTGTTCGCCCATTAAAGCGGCACGCGAGCTGGGTTCAGAACGTCGTGAGACAGTTCGGTCCCTATCCGTCGCGGGCGTAGGAAATTTGAGAGGATCTGCTCCTAGTACGAGAGGACCAGAGTGGACTTACCGCTGGTGTACCAGTTGTCTTGCCAAAGGCATCGCTGGGTAGCTATGTAGGGAAGGGATAAACGCTGAAAGCATCTAAGTGTGAAACCCACCTCAAGATGAGATTTCCCATGATTTTATATCAGTAAGAGCCCTGAGAGATGATCAGGTTGATAGGTTAGAAGTGAAAGTGTGGTGACACATGTAGCGGACTAATACTAATAGCTCGAGGACTTATCCAAAGAAAGTAACTGAGACATATTGACAACGATTTGGTTTCTTGATACAGTATAGATATTCAATTTTGAGTTGAGAATACTCAGAGTTAAGTGACGATAGCCTAGGAGATACACCTGTTCCCATGCCGAACACAGAAGTTAAGCCCTAGTACGCCTGATGTAGTTGGGGGTTGCCCCCTGTTAGATACGGTAGTCGCTTAGCGTTTATCCGCCATAGCTCAGTTGGTAGTAGCGCATGACTGTTAATCATGATGTCGTAGGTTCGAGTCCTACTGGCGGAGTATAGATTTCATTGCTGGATTTAGGTCTAGCTTTTTTTGTTTTTATCAGTTTTATAGTGACATAAATGTCGCTATTTTATTTCTTATCTATCTCTTATAATAGGTTTCGTAATTAATTTAATTACAAAAATTATATCTATTAATAGGAGGTTGAATGGAACAAGAAGTTTTTTGTTCACGCATATGAAGTTGTAAGGCCGATTGTACTTAAGGCTAGTAGACAATATTTCATCCAACTTTGGGACCAAGCTGATATGGAGCAAGAGGCTATGATGACGCTTTATCAGCTTTTAGAAAAGTTTCCTGAATTAAAGTCTGATGATGATAAGTTACGGCGTTATTTTAAAACGAAATTTAGGAATAGACTTAATGATGAGGTTAGAAGGCAGGAGTCTGTAAAACGACAAGCTAATCGACAATGTTATATCGAAATTTCAGATATTGCTTTTTGTATTCCCAATAAGGAGCTAGATACGGTTGATAGACTTGCTTATGATGAGCAGCTTAATGCTTTCCGTAATCAGTTGTCTTCGGAAGATGCTACTAAGTTAGACCGTTTGCTAGCTGGGGAGAGTTTTAGAGGTCGAAAAAAGATGATCAGAAGTTAAAATTTTGGATGGTTGATTTTGATCCTTACAATGAAGATGATTAATTCTTAATATAGAACCTTGACTGGCAATATTGTTTAATATGAATAAAAAACACTTCGAAAGTAGATTCATCTTATCTATCTTTTGAAGTGTTTTTAATGTAATAATTTATTTTACTGCTATAGGGTTTCCAATGAATCTTGGAAGTTCAACCTTTTCTTTAAATATAGCTTCTTGGTAAAGTTTTAAGAAGTCTGCATAGATATGAGTTTGTTGTCCATTTTTTGTAAAGATGTCAATACGAAATACTAGTTGTCCGGAAGGAGTTGTGCTTAATCCAATGATATTTGGTGCTCCACAGATTTGAGGATAGTTTTCAATGTTTTTTTGATTTACTTCTTGGATGATGCTTGTCACCTTATTGATATCGGTTGATGGATAGACTGGGATATCAATTTGAGCTCTCATATCCCCTCGAGATTTGTTGGATACAATTGTGATATTTCTGTTAGGTATAAAGTGGAGAGTTCCATCAAATCCTCGAATTTGAGTAGTTCGAATACCTACGGTTGAAATAAGGCCTGTAACGGGTCCTACTTCAACTGAGTCACCGACTTCAAATTGGTTTTCTAACAAGATGAAAAAACCATTAACGACATCTGATAGGAAGCCTTGAGCTCCTAGACCAAGAGCAACCCCAGCAAGTCCTGCACCAGCAAGGAGGCTTGATACTGGAACCCCAAGGATACTAAGAAGCCAGTAAACAAGGAAAAAGTATAGCACGTAGTTCATGCAATTGTGTAGTAAACGTTCAATGGTTTTTTGTCGAGCAGGTGTTTGAATTGTCCAAGCTAGAGAGCGTCCGACTGTATGTTTAAAAAGGAAGTTGATAATCTTTTTACTAAGAAGAAAGATGATGAGGAGAATGAGAAGTTTAATCCCTTTCGAAATAAGTACCATTAGGCTTTCTTCGAAATTAAATTGCTGTATATACTTTTGTAAAATATTCATAGCTTTAGTTTATCAAAATTTGAAAAAGTAGCAGTTCTAACGATTTTCTTGATATTAAATTGGAGAAAAAAACTTTCAAAAGGCTTTGAAATATGGTAAACTAAACTGTATCTATAAAAAATTTTAAGGAGAATGACTACATGTCTGTATCATTTGAAAACACAGCCACTAACCGTGGTGTGGTGACATTCACTATCGGTCAAGATAAAATTCAACCAGCTTTGGATCAAGCGTTTAACAAGGTTAAAAAGAATTTGAACGCTCCAGGCTTCCGTAAAGGACACATGCCTCGTGCCGTATTTAACCAAAAATTTGGTGAAGAAGCTCTTTACGATGATGCTTTGAATGCAATTCTTCCAGCAGCTTATGAAGCAGCGATTGCTGAACTTGGTCTTGATGTTGTTGCACAACCAAAAATTGATGTAAAATCAATTGAAAAAGGTCAAGATTGGACACTTACTGCAGAAGTTGTTACAAAACCTGAAGTAAAACTTGGTGCATATAAAGATCTTGAAGTTTCAGTTGAAGCTTCTAAAGAAGTTACTGATGAAGAAGTTGATGCTAAGCTTGAAAACGAACGCAAAAACTTGGCTGAATTGGTCGTTAAAGAAGGTGCAGCTGAAAATGGCGACACTGTTGTTATCGACTTTGTTGGTTCAGTAGATGGTGTTGAATTCGACGGTGGTAAAGGTGAAAACCACTCTCTTGAACTTGGTTCAGGTCAATTTATCCCAGGATTCGAAGACCAATTGGTTGGAGCAAAAGCTGGTGATGAAGTAGAAGTTAAAGTAACTTTCCCAGAAGACTATCAAGCTACTGATCTTGCAGGTAAAGCTGCTGTATTTGTTACTAAAGTTAACGAAGTTAAAGCTAAAGAAGTTCCTGCTTTTGATGATGAGTTGGCTAAAGATCTTGACGATGAAGTTGAAACTCTTGATGAGTTGAAAGCTAAATACCGTAAAGAACTTGAAGCAGCTAAAGAAATCGCATATGATGACGCTGTTGAAGGTGCTGCACTTGATTTGGCTGTTGAAAATGCTGAAATCGTTGAATTGCCAGCAGAAATGGTTGAAGACGAAGTTCACCGTGCTATGAACGAATTCATGGGTAACATGCAACGTCAAGGTATCTCTCCTGAAATGTACTTCCAAATCACTGGTACAACTCAAGAAGATCTTCACAAACAATATGAAGCTGACGCTGACAAACGTGTGAAAACTAACCTTGTTATCGAAGCTGTTGCTGCTGCTGAAGGATTCGACGCTACAGAAGAAGAAATCCAAAAAGAAATCAATGATCTTGCAGCTGAGTACAACATGGAAGTATCACAAGTTTCTGCACTTCTTTCACCTGAAATGCTTAAACACGATATCACTATGAAGAAAGCTGTTGAAGTTATCACAAGCACAGCAAAAGTTAAATAATATGACTAAAATCAAGTTTCTGTTGAGACTTGATTTTTTCTTCTATAAATGCTTTGACTATTGACTCTTTTTAGCGTAAAATAAAAGGTAGCGAAAAATTGATTGCTGAGCTATTTCTGATAGAAACTAGCTTGAGTAAGAATGAAGGAGAACCACTTTGGAACTAGACGTATTTGCTGGACAAGAAAAAAGTGAATTATCAATGATTGAAGTGGCCCGTGCTATCTTAGAAACACGTGGTCGTGATAATGAAATGTATTTCAATGATTTGGTCAATGAAATTCAAAATTACTTAGAAAAATCGGATGCTGATATCCGCAATGCTTTGCCATTCTTTTATTCAGATTTGAATACGGATGGAAGTTTCATTCCACTAGGTGATAACAAATGGGGCTTGCGTTCATGGTATGCAATTGATGAAATCGATGAAGAGGTCATCACATTGGAAGATACTGATGAAAATGCACCAAAACGCAAGAACAAGAAAGTTCATGCCTTCATGGATGGCGATGAAGATGCCATCGATTATAATGACGATGATCCAGAAGACGAAAACTTCACACCTGATTCTGATAGTCTTGAATATGACGACGATAGCGAAGATGATGAGAAAGCCGAAGTGGAATCTTATGACTCTGAGTTGAATGAAATTATTCCAGATGATGATTTGGATGATGTTGAGTTGTCAGAAGAAGATGATGACGATGACTATGAGGATGAGTCAAACGACTAAGTTTTCATTGACAAATGGTCTTGGATAGTTTAGACTATTTATCTGGCACCTCTTTTGAAGAGGTCATGATTAAGGCTCCCAGAGTGAAACTCTTGGGGGTCATTTTTGTTTTTAGTCATTTACTAGACTTGTCTAAGGTGAGGTACTTTGTACCGCTCCCATCAGGTACTAGGAAAGGGCTGTCGTGATTATCTGAGTGGGTAATCAATCTACTATCTGTAGTTGTTTTGAATAATATTATAAGGAGTTAACATGACAAAATATATTTTCGTCACTGGTGGTGTGGTATCTTCAATTGGTAAAGGGATTGTAGCTGCAAGTCTTGGACGTTTGCTTAAGAATCGTGGTCTTAAGGTTACGATTCAAAAATTCGATCCTTACATCAATATTGACCCAGGGACAATGAGTCCTTACCAACACGGTGAAGTTTATGTTACTGATGATGGTGCTGAAACTGACCTTGACCTTGGTCACTACGAACGTTTTATTGATATCAATCTTAATAAATACTCTAACGTGACTACTGGTAAGATTTATAGCGAAGTTTTGCGTAAGGAACGTAAAGGGAGTATCTTGGTGCGACTGTTCAGGTGATTCCGCATATCACCGATGCATTGAAAGACAAGATTAAGCGTGCAGCGACAACGACTGATTCAGATGTCATTATCACTGAAGTTGGTGGTACGGTTGGGGATATTGAAAGTCTCCCATTCCTTGAAGCACTTCGTAAAATGAAGGCTGATGTTGGTTCTGACAACGTTATGTATATCCACACAACGCTTCTTCCTTATTTGAAGGCTGCTGGTGAAATGAAGACAAAACCAACGCAACACTCTGTTAAGGAATTGCGTGGTTTGGGTATCCAACCAAATATGTTGGTTATTCGTACAGAACAACCTGCTGGTCAAGGAATCAAGAATAAATTGGCTCAGTTCTGTGATGTTGCACCTGAGGCTGTTATCGAATCACTCGATGTGGAACATATTTATCAAGTGCCGCTTAATATGCAGGCTCAAGGTATGGATCAAATCGTTTGTGATCATTTGAAACTGGATGCTCCAGCTGCAGATATGACAGAATGGTCTGCTATGGTTGATAAGGTGCTTAATCTTAAGAAGACAACTAAGATTGCCCTTGTCGGTAAGTATGTGGAGCTTCACGATGCTTACTTGTCGGTGGTTGAGGCACTTAAACACTCTGGTTTGGCAAATGATACTGCTATTGATATTGACTGGGTCAATGCTAATGATTTGACTGCTGAAAATGTTGCTTTTCGCTTGGCTGATGCTGATGGTATCATCGTGCCTGGTGGTTTCGGTCAACGTGGTACGGAAGGTAAGATTCAAGCTATTCGTTATGCACGTGAAAATGATGTGCCAATGTTGGGTGTCTGTCTTGGTATGCAATTGACATGTATTGAGTTTGCTCGTCATGTCCTTCACTTGGATGGCGCTAATTCAGCTGAGCTTGATCCAAACACAAAATATCCAATTATCGATATTATGCGTGATCAAATTGACATTGAAGATATGGGTGGTACTCTTCGTCTTGGTCTTTACCCATGTAAGTTGAAACCAGGTTCTAAGGCAGCTGCAGCTTATGGCAACCAAGAAGTTGTTCAACGTCGTCACCGTCACCGTTATGAATTTAATACTAAGTTCCGTGAACAGTTTGAGGCTGAGGGCTTTGTATTCTCAGGTGTGTCACCAGATAATCGTTTGATGGAAGTTGTAGAACTCCCAGACAAGAAATTCTTTGTGGCAGCACAATACCACCCAGAATACCATAGCCGTCCAAATCATGCTGAAGAACTTTACACTGCCTTTGTGACAGCAGCGGTTGAAAATGCTAAATAATAAACTAGGACAGAGTGGGTCAGCCTACTCTGTTTTTTATTGGCTCCTTTTATGCTAAAATAAAGGGAATAATAAGAAAGAACGAGGAAAACAAATGGCTAAATTCGGCTTTTTGTCAGTATTAGAAGAAGAACTAGATAAGCACCTGGACTATGATTTCGCTATGGACTGGGATAAAAAGAATCATGCTGTAGAAGTAACGTTTATCCTAGAAGCGCAAAACAGTAGCAATGTGGAGACTATTGATGATAAGGGTGAAGTCTCTGATGAAGATGTCATTTTTGAAGACTATGTGCTCTTTTTACAATCCAGCAAAATCACGTTTTGATGAAGAGGACTACCTAGTGACAATCCCATATGAACCTAAGAAAGGTCTATCTCGTGAGTTTTTGGCCTATTTTGCGGAGACCTTGAATGAGGTGGCGACAGAAGGATTGAGTGACTTGATGGATTTTCTATCTGATGATGGACCTGAGGAATTCGGTTTGGTTTGGGACAAAGATGCTTTCGAAAAAGGGAAAGCTCAACTTGAAGAGAAGGAATTTTTTGCTTATCCAAGGTATTAAAGGGAGCGAAAAGGGATGGATGCTTATTTAAAAGATCAGTTTGATTTTACAGGTGTTAAGGCTGCCTTACTCGTAGAGCAAAGTATTTTGGTCATTCTCAGAGATAATAAACCAGATATTCCTTGGCCAAATACATGGGAGTTACCAGGTGGTGGAAGAGAAGGTCAAGAAACACCACTTGAGTGTCTTCAACGCGAAGTCTGGGAGGAGCTGGGATTGACTCTGAAAGAGGAATCGATTATTTGGTCGAAAATCTATCCTAGTATGTTGGATAAAGATAGGTCAGCTGTCTTTGTGGTTGGCCGAATTAGCCAAGAGCAGTATCGTGAGATTCGTTTTGGTGACGAGGGGCAGGAATTTAAACTAATGCCTGTAGAGGATTTTATAAAAGCAGAAGGTGTCATTCCCCAGTTGCAGGAACGAGTACGTGATTATGTGGAGAAGAAATGATGATAACACTTGAGAGAGTCGGAGCAGAAGATTTAGAAACGATTATTGCCATTCAAAGAGCCAGTTTTAAGGCAGTTTATGACAAATACCAAGATGAATATGATCCCTATCTAGAGGATTGCGAACGAATCAAGTGGAAACTGGTAGAGCGTCCCAATAGCTATTACTACTTTGTGAAAGACAACGAAGAGAAGATCGGATTTTTACGAGTTCAGACCAATGAAGAGTTGACGGAGGCTTGGTTGGGAACGGCAGCGATTTTGCCCCAGTATCAAGGAAAAGGTTATGGTTCTGAGGGACTGAGATTGCTAGAAATGGAATTTCCAACTGTCACACAATGGGATTTGTGTACGGTATTACAGGATGCGGGGATGGTCGCCTTTTATGAGAAAAATGGCTACCGGCAAACTCATATCGAGCCTGAAAAAGAAGGTATGGATATGGTCTACATGAAAAAATGATAGAGAAATAGAAAGGAAGGTTCAGTTTTTCGACTGAATCTCTTATATAGGTTGATAAAATATATGGACAAATGGCAAGAACTAACGATTGAGGTTAATCGTGAGGTCGAAGAGGCGGCTTCTAATATTTTAATTGAATCTGGTAGTCAAGGTGTGGCTATTGATGATAGAGCAGATTATTTGGAAAATGCGGACCGTTTTGGTGAGCTTTATCCTGAGGTTGAACAGGTTGAGACGGTTAAAATTACGGCTTATTATCCGGAGTCAGCAGATATCGAGGCTATTACTAAGCAGGTTAATGAGCGTTTGGCTGAGTTGACAGATTTTGGTCTTGAAACTGGAGATATTCACTTGGCTACTCAAGAATTGGTTGAAGAAGACTGGGCTGAGAATTGGAAGAAGTACTATGAACCAGCTCGTATTACCCACGATTTGACTATCGTACCGTCATGGACGGATTATGAGGCATCAGTAGGTGAGAAGCTTATCAAGCTAGACCCTGGCATGGCCTTTGGGACAGGAACACACCCGACAACTAAGATGAGTCTTTTGCACTCGAACAGGTGCTTCGTGGTGGCGAGACGGTGATTGATGTGGGAACTGGTTCGGGTGTCCTCTCGATTGCTAGCTCTCTTCTTGGAGCTAAGGAAATCTATGCCTATGACCTTGACGATGTGGCGGTTCGAGTGGCACAGGAAAACATTGATATGAATCCTGGCATGGAAAATATCCACGTTGCGGCAGGTGACCTTTTGAAGGGTGTAACTCAAGAAGCTGATGTTATCGTGGCTAATATTTTGGCGGATATTCTCATCCATCTGACGGAAGATGCCTACCGTTTGGTTAAGGATGAAGGTTATTTGATTATGTCAGGCATTATCTCTGAAAAATGGGATATGGTGCGTGAATCGGCTGAGAAAGCAGGTTTCTTCCTAGAAACTCACATGGTTCAGGGAGAGTGGAATGCTTGTGTCTTCAAGAAGACGGATGATATTTCAGGTGTGATTGGAGGCTAAATGCAACAGTATTTTATAAAGGGGAAGGTTGAAAATCCAGTAATCATCAAGGATAAGGATACTGTGAAGCATATGTTTAACGTTATGCGTTTGACAGAGGATGATCAGGTTGTCTTGGTTTTTGAAGATGGTATCAAGCGTCTTGCACGTGTGACTGACCGTGAGAACCACGTCTTTGAAGTGATTGAAAATTTAACTGATAATGTCGAGATGCCTGTTTCTGTAACCATTGCCTCAGGTTTTCCCAAGGGAGATAAACTGGATCTGGTGACACAAAAGGCAACAGAGCTTGGAGCTCAGGCTATTTGGTCCTTCCCTGCCGACTGGTCTGTGGTTAAGTGGGATGGTAAGAAGCTTGCCAAGAAGGAAGATAAACTTGCCAAGATTGCTCTAGGAGCTGCAGAACAATCCAAGCGTAATCGTGTTCCAGAAGTTAGATTGTTCGAGAAGAGGGGGAATTTCTACCAGAATTAGATAATTTTGATAAGATTTTTATCGCTTATGAGGAAACAGCCAAAGCAGGCGAGTTGGCTACTCTAGCTCGTGAGTTGGCTCAGGTAGAGAGTGGTCAGAAAATTCTCTTTATCTTTGGACCAGAAGGTGGTATTTCTCCGTCTGAGATTGATGCTTTTGAGGAAGCTGGTGGCCTTAAAATTGGCCTTGGACCGCGTATTATGCGGACGGAAACGGCTCCTCTCTACGCTTTGAGTAGTGTGAGTTATGCCCTAGAATTGAATAAGTAAGAGAAAGTTGGCCTTGTTCCAACTTTTTTTGTATTTGACACTTTTAAGCTAAGATTGCATCGTGCCATTAGTTTTGTATGACGAATCGAGTAATTCTAAAAAGTTGATAATCTTATTTAGGTTTAATATAATTGTATTATCTTTATAAAAGGGGAAGATTTTTAATGAAAACGAATCGTTATGTGACTCAATCCACTGTGGTTTTGGGCCTCTTTTGCTCTCTTGACTGTGCCACAAGTCGTAGGGCAAGCCGATGAAGCAACGGCACCTGTACCAACTGCTTCTACCGAAACTGTGGCAGATAGTGGTGCATCAGTAGTATCAGGACAAGGAACTTCTGGGACAGCTGTTCAAGGAGGAACAGAGACTGTCTCTGCTACACCAACAGCAGTAGCGACAAATGCGTCTGCAGAGCCATCAGCTAATACCTCAACGGACCAAGCAAGTCAAGAAGCCAGTGCTGTTTTGACCAATGCTAACCAGGTGACACCGGCAGTACCAGTACAGGCTGAAACTGTTACAGAGCCTGCTCATGAGGGGCAGACCGTTGATATGCAGATTTTGTCAACAACAGACCTTCATACCAACTTAGTTAACTATGATTATTATCAAGATAAGCCGTCTCAAACAGTTGGTTTGTCTAAAACTGCTGTCCTTATCAAAAAGCCCGTGAAACTAATCCCAATACGGTCTTAGTGGATAGTGGTGATACGATTCAGGGAACTCCTTTTGGGACTTATAAGGCCTTGATTGATCCTGTTGCCCAAGGTGAGACTCACCCTATGTACAAGGCTTTCGAGATGCTTGGGTATGACGCCGAAACGCTTGGAAACCACGAGTTTAACTATGGTCTAGAATTTTTGGATCGTATGGTTAAGGCTGCTAAGATTAACATTATTAATGCCAATGTGCGTAATGCTCAGACTGGTGATTACTATTACAACCCTTATAAGATTGTTAACAAGACCTTTACCGATACGGACGGCAAACAGGTAACACTAAAAATCGGTATTACTGGTGTCCTTCCAACACAAATTTTGGTTTGGGATAAGGCCAACCTTGAAGGTAAGGTAACCGTTGATGATCCAATGGAGGCTGTTAAGGCTATCGTTCCTAAGATGAAGGCTGCAGGAGCTGACTATATTCTTGTTGCTGCTCACTCTGGTATTGGTGACAATGAATACACTAAGAATGAGGAAAATGAAGGTTACCAAATTGCTGGTATCGAAGGCGTTGATGCTGTTGCGACAGGGCATTCTCACGCTGATTTCCCAAATGGAGATGGCACAAGTTTTTATGCGAAATACCCTGGTGTAGATGATGTCAATGGTCTAATCAATGGGAAACCTGTGGTTATGGCTGGTAAATTCGGGGATCATCTAGGTATCATGGATGTCAAATTGACTTACACGAATGGCAAATGGAAAGTTGTTAACAGTAAGGCTAAGCTTGAAAAGATTGATACTAAGTCAGATGTTGCGGACAAGGACTTAATTAATATGGCTGCTCATGACCATAATGGAACAATCAACTATGTTCGTAAGGAAGTTGGTGAGACTACTGCACCAATTACTAGCTACTTTGCTCAGGTTCAGGATGATCCATCTATTCAAATCGTTAATAATGCACAACTATGGTATGCTAAAAAACAAGTAGCGGGAACAGCAGATGAGAATCTTCCACTCCTCTCAGCTGCAGCACCTTTCAAGGCGGGGACTCGTGGGGATGCGACCTACTATACCGATATTCCAGCAGGACCATTAGCCATTAAGAATGTCGCGGACCTCTACCTCTACGACAATGTTACTGCCCTACTCAAGGTGACTGGTGCACAAATAAAAGAATGGTTGGAAATGTCTGCAGGACAGTTCAATCAAATTGATCCTAATAGCAAAGAGCCACAACAACTCATTAATAGTAGCTATCGCTCATACAATTATGATGTGATTGATGGGTTGACTTATAAGTTTGATTTGACACAACCTAACAAATACGATCGCGAAGGTAAGTTGGTTAACCCAGATGCTAGCCGTGTTCGTGACTTGACTTATCAAGGTAAACCCATTGATTTGAATCAGACTTTCCTTGTCGTGACTAACAACTATCGTGCGACTGGTAACTTCCCTGGTGTTAAAGATGCTGCCGAAAAACGCCTCCTCAATCTTGAGAATCGTCAGGCCATCATTGATTATATCGTTAGCGAGAAGACAATTAACCCAACTGCCGATGGAAATTGGAGTTTCGTCCCTAATATCACGAATGCAGATATCCGTTTTGCTTCATCTGACAATGCGCGTGCCCACCTTGCTGGTCAGGATGCCATTAGTTATGTAGGACCATCAACACAAGCCGGATTTGCAGAGTATCGTTTGGTTGTTAAGGAAAAGACCAATCAAGTTGAGGATACGACTAAGAAAGAATCTGAGAAGTCACCAAAAGGTTCTGAGACAGCGGATCAAACTAAGCGTGAGACACCAAAAGCTATTGTAGGTGCCAGCGTGGCTAAACCTGTTCCAGCTATCCAATTGTCAAATGCTCAAGTCGTTATCTTGCCTCAAGCTCAAGTACAAGAAGCCCAAGGTTCAAGTTCAGTTAAGGCCTTGCCAAACACTGGTTCAGACGAATCTGTGTCAGCAACTTTAGCTGGTCTGGTTCTTATGACCTTGGCTGGATTCTTTGGAATCAAAAAACACGAAAAAAATTAAGCAAAGGAAAAAGCCCCTATCAGGCTTTTTTTTTGCTCTAGTTTTATCGTTGGTTAAGTTCTTTTTGTGCTTCTAGGATAATAGGTGCTAGACGTTCGATATCAGACTGTGTGCCGCGTAGCTCGAAGTCTCCCAACATTGGGAAGCCAAAACGTTGACTGTACTGTTTGACGGTTAGGCAGTACTGGTTATTGAAGATACGGTTACCAGAACCGATGATACCAAAACAACGTTCGTGATTGCCATGGGCCGCGATAAAGTCCCCCAGTGGATTGGTTAGGATTTCAACATCTCCATTGTCAACGCCATTGCCTCCTTCAAGGTAGGTTGGTAAGAGTGCGACAAAGGGTTCATCTACTTGGAAGGTTTCATGATTAAGCTCTTTAATATTGATTTGGCGACATTCAATCCCGTGGTTGAGGGACAGATAGTCAGACATACGTTTGACAAAGCTTTGGGTATTGCCACTTAGACTAATATAAACGAGGGTAAGTTGAGACATAAGCGTCCTCTTTCTATCTATATCTTGTGTTTGTTCAATCATTCTAACACAAGATATTGTGCTTTTCAAGTTAGCTCCTTGTACTTAAGAATTGCCTATCTAGCTCTTTTTTCTTTACTTGTAAAAGTGATAAAATAAAGGTTATTAAAAGAAGCGAAGGAAGAAATCATGGCTAAAGATAAAAATGTAACAGGAGAAGAAATTTTAGACATTTGTTCGGCCTACATGTCAGCAAATGATTTGAAATTAGTTGAAAAAGCCTGGCATTATGCGACAGATGCTCATAGTGGGCAATCTCGTCAGTCAGGAGAACCTTATATTATTCACCCTATTCAAGTGGCAGGTATCCTGGCAGATCTCCATCTTGATGCAGTGACAGTAGCCTGTGGTTTCTTACACGATGTCGTTGAAGACACCGAAAAACGCTCGATGATTTGGAAGCGGATTTTGGTACGGATGTACGAAATATCGTGGACGGTGTTACTAAGCTTGGTAAGGTTGAGTACAAGTCCCACGAGGAGCAGTTGGCTGAAAATCACCGTAAGATGCTTATGGCCATGTCTAAGGATATCCGTGTCATCTTGGTTATATTGGCCGATCGTTTGCACAATATGCGTACCCTTAAGCATCTTCGTAAGGATAAGCAAGAGCGCATTTCTCGCGAAACTATGGAAATCTATGCTCCTTTGGCTCACCGTTTGGGTATCAGCCGTATCAAATGGGAACTGGAAGATATGGCCTTCCGTTATCTTAATGAGGTGGAATTTTACAAGATTTCTCACATGATGAAGGAAAAACGTCGTGAGCGTGAGGAACTTGTGGACGAGATTGTCGATAAAATTAAGACTTACACAGCTGAGCAAGGACTTGTTGGTGATGTTTATGGTCGTCCAAAGCACATCTACTCTATTTATCGTAAGATGCGCGACAAGAAAAAGCGCTTCGATCAAATCTATGATTTGATTGCCATCCGTTGTGTCATGAAGACGCATAGTGATGTTTATGCCATGTTGGGATACATCCATGAGCTCTGGCGTCCGATGCCTGGCCGTTTTAAAGACTATATTGCCAATCCTAAATCCAATGGTTACCAGTCTATCCATACAACGGTTTATGGACCAAAAGGGCCTATTGAAATCCAAATTCGTACCAAGGAAATGCACCAAGTTGCCGAATACGGGGTTGCAGCTCACTGGGCTTACAAGAAAGGTATCAAGGGCAAGGTAGATTCGAAAGAGTCTGCTTTGGGAATGAACTGGATCAAAGATCTTGTTGAACTTCAAGATGCCTCAAATGGTGATGCTATGGGGTTTGTTGACTCTGTTAAGGAGGATATCTTCTCAGAGCGTATTTATGTCTTTACGCCAAATGGTGCTGTTCAGGAATTACCTAAAGATTCAGGACCTATTGACTTTGCCTATGCCATCCATACTCAAGTCGGTGAGAAGGCCACAGGTGCTAAGGTTAATGGCCGTATGGTACCCTTGACTGCCAAACTCAAGACAGGCGATGTGGTTGAAATTGTCACCAATGCCAATTCCTTTGGTCCTAGCCGTGACTGGATTAAGATGGTTAAGACCACCAAGGCCAGAAATAAAATTCGTCAATTCTTTAAAAATCAGGACAAGGAAGCCTCTATCACCAAAGGTCGTGAGCTGTTGATTGCCTACTTCCAAGAGCATGGCTATATTGCCAATAAGTACCTAGACAAGAAACATATTGAGGGAAATTCTCCCTCGTATGAGTGTGCGTAGTGAAGAGGCTCTCTATGCCGCTGTTGGCTTTGGCGAAATTAGTGCTGCTGCTGTTTTCAATCGTTTGACAGAAAAAGAACGCCGTGAGGAAGAGCGTGCTAAGGCAAAAGCTGAAGCTGAAGAGCTAATGAACGGTGGCGAAGTTAAGACTGAGAAGAAAGAAGTTCTCAAGGTTAAGAGTGAAAATGGCGTCATCATTCAAGGTGCTTCAGGTCTCCTCATGCGTATCGCTAAGTGTTGTAACCCAGTACCTGGAGATGAGATTGAAGGTTATATCACCAAGGGCCGTGGAATTGCTATTCACCGTTCCGATTGTAATAATATCAAGAGTCAAGAAGGTTATGAACAACGTTTAATCGAAGTGGAGTGGGATGAGCGTAATGCCAATAAATCTTATTTGGCAGAGATTGACATCTATGGCCTTAACCGTTCTGGTCTGTTGAATGATGTTCTTCAAATCTTGTCAAATACGACCAAGAGCATTGCTACGGTCAATGCACAACCGACTAAGGACATGAAGTTTGCCAATATTCACGTTAGCTTTGAAATTGCCAACCTTATTGAATTGACTGGTCTTGTGGATAAGATTAAAATTATCCCTGATGTTTACAGTGTTAAACGTACGAATGGTTAAGGAGTTACTGCGATGAAGATTGTAATTCAGCGCGTGCAAAGTGCCTCTGTAGTTATTGAGGATTCTACGGTTGGCGCTATTAAGCAGGGACTTTTACTCTTGGTTGGAGTTGGTCCAGAGGACACCAAAGAGGATCTGGATTATGCGGTTCGTAAGATTGTCAATATGCGCATTTTTTCAGATGAAGATGGCAAGATGAATCTTTCTGTTAAGGATATTGGCGGTCAGATTTTGTCGATTTCTCAGTTTACGCTTTTTGCAGATACAAAAAAAGGGAATCGACCGGCATTTACAGGTGCTGCAAAGCCCGACATGGCTAGCCAGTTATATGACGATTTCAACCAATCCTTGTCAACTCATGTTCCTGTAGAAAGAGGCCGCTTTGGTGCAGATATGCAGGTTAGTCTGGTCAATGACGGACCTGTGACCATTATTTTAGATACTAAAAATAGATAAACAAACTATTTCTCGCCTTGATATGATACCTCTTAAGTAGACAAGGTAAATACCTAAAATCTACTTAAGAGGTATTTTTATGTCTAGAAGAGAAAGATTCACCCCATACGAGAAAGAACAAGCTTGTCTCGATTATATTAATGGAAATCGTTCCAGATCTGAAATATGTAACTGTCTCCATATTTCCACAAGGACGATTCAAGATTGGGCCGCCATCTATAAAAAATATGGGATTTTAGGATTCACAAAGAAAACAAAAAACAGTTCCTATTCAAAAGAATTTAAAATGGAACTTGTAGAAAAATGTATTAGTGGTGAGGCTTCATCTATTGATTTAGGTCATCAGTATGATATTTCTTCAGGACTTTTAAGAAAGTGGATTAGGATGTATAATGCCAATATAGAACTTAAGGATTACAATCCAAAACAGGGGGTCTATATGGCAAAAGCAAGACGTAAAACTACTATTGATGAGCGTAAAGAGATTGTCAATTATTGTATTGAACACAATCGCAATTATAAGGAAACGGCGTCACTTTATGATGTTTCTTATAGCCAAGTGTATTCGTGGGTGAAAAAGTATGATAGTGATGGTGAAGAAGGTTTAGTTGACAAAAGGGTCATCACAAACTAGATGATGAGGTTGATGAATTAGAACGTTTACGAAGAGAAAATGTGCGCTTAAAACGTCAGTTAGAAGAAAAGGATATGGCTGTTGAACTCTTAAAAAAGTGAAAGAATTCGGAAGGATGTGAGGCTAGGGAAACAGCGCCACGAATCAAAATACTTAGCGATTGAAGACTTCAACACAAATAAAGGGTGGAGCATTAGCTGGATGTGTCATCAGCTCGGCATTACGAGGTCTGCATTTTATAAATGGAAACATAGAATAGTTCCAGAACAAGAACAATTAAACAGCGAAATTGCGGAATTAATTAAAGAATATGACGAACGTTTTTCACACATCTTGGGATACCGAAGAATGACCGATTGGATCAATCATTTCAATCATACGAATTACTCAAGAAAGAGAATTCACCGAATTATGAAAATACTCGATATTCACGCTTTTATCCGTAAGAAAAGGAAAAAATACAAGACTGCCAAGTCTGAAGAAACTGCAGAAAATAAGTTATCAAGAAACTTCTATACAACTGCTCCGAACAAAAAATGGGTAACAGATGTTACAGAGTTTAAGATTCCTAACTCTCATAAGAAACTCTATCTTAGTGCCATACTTGATTTATATGACCGTTATCCTATTGCTTTTTGTCATAAGTGGTCGAAATGACAATCGGCTAGTCTTCAAAACATTTAACAAAGCTATTGAAAAAAATCCCACAGCTAAGCCTATATTTCACAGCGATAGAGGGTTTCAATATACCAATAAAAACTTTCAAAAAAAGCTGAAAGATACTGATATGATTCAATCCATGTCAAGAGTAGGCCATTGTATTGATAACGGACCAATAGAAGGTTTTTGGGGAATTATAAAATCGGAAATGTATCAGATGTATGAGATTTCAGATGAGGCCTCCCTCCGATATGCCATCAAAGACTATATCCGATTTTACTGTCAAGAGCGTCCACAAAGCAGATATGACTGTAGAACGCCTTTGGAAGTCAGAAACGCTGCCTTAACATCAGAACATCCTTTGTCATACCCAATCGCTAAGAATAACAAAATTGAAAAGTACAAGTCAAAGTGGTCTGCATAAAAAAACAGCCGTACATTTATTTTGTACGACTGACCTTCAAAAACAGACACTTTTTTAGATATTTAACCTGTCTACTTGACAGGGGGCATATCACCTTGTGTGAGAGGTGGTTTTTTTTAATTCTCTCACATGAACTATTTAGGTGATGGATTTTCATTATTTAGGATTTATTTTTTCATTTTAAGTAGACTGAATCAAGTGAATATTTAATGAAATTAGAAAATGTTGTTCTCAAATTTCTGAAAAAACCTGACCATTCATGATGAAAAATTACCGTTTACGAGGATTACCGGAAATTCCCTTGTCTTACAAAAAAAGATTAAGTTAACATTAGTTTCATAAGAAACACCAAGCGATTTTTATGAAACTAAAAATAACTCGAGTTTACAGCATGCAAATACAAATAGTGATAATTTGAAACGCCGAGGTGATTTAAACTTTTTAGAGGGATAGAGAGATATGTCAAAGAAAGTAGCGTCAACTAAATTATTATCAGGTTTGTTTGTAGCCGGTGGTGTCCTAGGGATGAATCAGGTCGCCAAGGCAGATAACGTGGTCAGTTCAGAAGCAACAAAACCAGTTATTACAACTGAAGCAGATAACTTGGTGGTGGTACCAACTGAGGCCGTTGCTCCAGTAGCGACAACAGAAGTAGGTCCATCATCTGCCGCTGTTGCGACAGATACTGCAACAACAGCGACAGCTTCTACAATCTTTTCACAAGCTGTGCCAGAAGAGAGTGCTAGCTCAGAAACGCTTGTAGCCAGTGAAGCACTAGCTCCTGAGTCAGCTGCTGTGGAAACCATCACATCATCATCTGATAATGCTACTGAAGCAGGACGCCATTCAACTGCTCAAGTAACACCAGTTACAGAAGTGACAGAGCAAAACTTGAATGGTGATGCTTACTTGACAGATCCAGAAACAACAAAAGCAGCTTATAGCAAGACAGATGGTGATATTAATTATTCCGTTGTTGTGTCTAATCCAACAGCAGAAACTAAGACGATGACTGTCAACTTGACACTTCAACATGCTTCAGAAATCATCGGTCAAGATAACGTTGACCTTACGCTAGCGGCAGGAGCTTCAGCTAAGGTTTCAAACTTGACAGTAGCGTTAGAGTGGTTGACAAACAATACAGGTTATTTGGTGACAATCAGTGTCAATGATAAATCAGGTAGTACTTTGTCAAGCAAGCGTGCTGGCTTGTCTGTTGAAGATGATTGGACAGTTTTCCCACGTTACGGTATCGTAGCAGGTTCGCCAACTGATCAAAACAGTATTCTTGTTAAAAATCTTGAAGCCTACCGTAAAGAGCTTGAGCTCATGAAGTCTATGAATATCAACTCATATTTCTTCTATGATGCTTATAACGAAGCTACAGATCCTTTCCCAGAGGGTGTCGATAGCTTTGTTCAAAAATGGAATACCTGGAGTCACACTCAAGTTGACACTAAGGCTGTTAAAGAATTGGTTGACCAAGTTCATAAGTCAGGTGCTGTTGCCATGCTTTATAACATGATTTCAGCAGATTCAAATCCAAAGAATCCAACCCTTCCACTTGCTGCTTTGGCTTATAACTTCTACGATAGCTTTGGTAAGAAGGGTGAACCGATGACTTACACTATCGGTGATAACCCAACTCAAGTTTACTATGATCCAGCGAATCCAGATTGGCAAAAATATATCGCAGGTGTCATGAAATCAGCTATGGATCGTATGGGATTCGATGGTTGGCAAGGTGATACAATTGGTGACAACCGTGTGACTGATTATGAGCACCGTAACAGTACAGACGAGGCTGACTCACACATGATGTCTGATTCCTATGCGTCATTTATTAATGCCATGAAGGACCTCATCGGTGAAAAGTACTACATCACAATCAATGATGTTAATGGTGGTAATGATGATAAACTAGCCAAGGCACGTCAAGATGTTGTTTATAATGAGCTTTGGACAAATGGTGGTTCAGTTATTCCAGGACGTATGCAGGTTGCCTATGGTGATTTGAAAGCACGTATCGATATGGTACGCAATAAAACTGGTAAATCACTTATCGTTGGTGCCTACATGGAAGAACCAGGTATTGACTATACTGTTCCTGGTGGAAAAGCAACTAACGGTGCAGGTAAAGATGCCCTTGCTGGTAAGCCATTGCAAGCTGATGCGACTCTTCTCGTAGATGCGACAGTAGCTGCAGCCGGTGGCTATCACATGTCCATTGCAGCCCTTGCCAATGCTAATGCAGCCCTTAACGTTCTTCAAAGTGCCTATTACCCAACTCAATACCTCAGTGTGGCTAAGGACACTATTCGTAAGCTTTACAATTACCAACAGTTCATCACTGCTTATGAAAATCTTCTCCGTGGTGAGGGTGTGACTAACAGCACTCAGTCTGTATCTACCAAGAATGCTTCTGGTGAAATCCTTTCTAAAGATGCTCTTGGTGTGACAGGAAATCAAGTTTGGACATTTGCTAAATCAGGAAAAGGTTTCTCAACTGTTCAAATGATTAATATGATGGGCATCAATGCGGGCTGGCATAATGAAGAGGGTTATGCGGACAATAAAACACCGGACGCACAAGAAAATCTCACAGTTCGTCTTAGCCTAGCAGGTAAAACAGCTCAAGAAGCTGCTAAAATTGCCAATCAAGTCTATGTGACGTCACCAGATGATTGGGCAACTTCAAGCATGAAGAAGGCACAAGCAAGTCTTGAAACAGATGAAAATGGTCAACCAGTGCTTGTCATTTCAGTTCCTAAACTAACTCTTTGGAACATGCTCTATATCAAGGAAGACACAACAGCAACACCGGTAGAACCAGTTATCTTGAAACCAGTTACTAACCAAGCTGGTAAGAAAGCAGATAATACCGTAACATCTGAAGCAAGCTCAGAAACAGCTAAATCAGAAAATTCAACAGTAAACAAAGGTTCAGAGGCTCCAACTGATACTAAACCATCTGTTGAAGCTCCTAAACTCGATGAAACAACTAAACCAGCACCATCAGTTGACGAGTTAGTAAACTCAGCAGCTGTTCCAGTGGCGATAGCTGTGTCAGAGACCGCACATGATAAGAAAGATGACAACTCAGTATCTAATACGGATCAAGGTACAGTAGCATCAGATTCAATCACTACACCAGCTTCAGAGGCTACAAGCACAGCTGCCTCAACAGCCTCATCAGAAGTATCAGAAAGTGCAATAGTATCATCGGAAGCATCAGAAACTGAAAATAGTTCAGAAGCATCAACTTCAGAGTCAGAAATTCCAACGACGACAGCAATTTCAGAATCACATGCAGTAGTTGAACCAGTGGCTTCTTTGTCAGAATCAGAGAGTCAAGCAAGCACTAGCCTTGTTTCAGAAACTACAAGCACAATTGTCTCAGTTGCTCCGTCAGAAGTATCAGAAAGCACAACAGTATCATCTAAGGTCTCAGAAACTGATATTATCTCAGAAGCATCAACTTCAGAGACTTCAGCATCTGAATCAGAGACTTCAATCAGCACAGTCGTTTCAGAATCAGAAGTAGTTGAAGAACCAGCTGTTTCATTGACAGAATCAGAAAGTCAAGTGAGCACTTCAGAAGTGACTTCAGCGATTTCAGAAACAGTAAGCACATCTGAGGAAGTCATCCTTGATGGACTATCAGAAAACATCAATAGTTGGAATAGACTCTCTGTAGCTCCTCGCGTCTCAGAAACCTTGCCAAGTACTTCTGAAACGATTACAGAAGCAGCGTCACTCTTTAGCAACTATGCAAGATATTCAGAAACAGCAAGCTCAGAATCCCACTCTATGGTAGCAGCTTCTTCAGAAGCCTCTATTGAAAAATTAGCAGTATCTATCTTGAAAGATACTGAGGGTGGCTTGTACGATGCAACAACAATCAGAAATATTGTTGAGATGATTGATAGCATTACAACAAAGGTCAGCTATACTCGCAGTAGCCGTCAAGACCTTGTCAATACAGCTTCGTCAGATAACACTTACAATGGTAGTCAAGATCTTAACCTTGCAAGTAAGACAACGACGCAAGCAGGTGAAAAAGGAACAACTGAAGATCTTAAGGCTACAATTGCTAAAACAGCAAAATCTCACAAGTGGGGAGAGCATGCTGTAGCTATCCTTACAGCTATTGTCCTTGCAGGTGCGGCAACCCTTGCAGCTCTTCGTAACTTCTTGATGTCAAAAAAAGTTGATAAATAATAAGTAGAACTCTTTGTGTAAACAAGGAGTTTTCTTTATACTGGCTGCTATTTTTTCTGAAAATTGTGATACAATAGAAATAGTTTGAATATTGTGTCAAAGGAGAGCCAATGATTACTGCAAATGATATCGTAAAGGCTAATGAAGTCTTAAAAAACGTGGTGGAACGCACACCACTAGATTTTGATCGCTAGTTATCTGAAAAATATGGAGCGACTATTTATATTAAAAAAAGAAAATATGCAAAAGGTACGCTCTTTCAAATTGCGTGGAGCCTACTATGCCATCCATCAGTTAAGTGATGAGGATAAGGCACGTGGTGTGGTCTGTGCATCAGCCGGAAACCATGCCCAAGGGGTTGCTTATACTTGTAATGAAATGAAGATTCCTGCAACTATCTTTATGCCAGTAACAACACCTCCCAAAAAATTGGTCAAGTCCGTTTCTTTGGTGGCAAGTTTGTAACAATTAAATTGGTTGGAGATACCTTTGATGCATCCGCTAAAGCAGCACAAGAGTATACGAAGTCGGAAGGGATGACTTTCATTGATCCATTCGACGATTATAATGTCCAAGCAGGTCAAGGAACTGTTGCTTATGAAATTTATGAGCAGGCTCAAGAGGAAGGTGTTTCCTTCGATAGTATCTTGGTTCCAGTAGGTGGTGGCGGCCTTATCTCTGGTGTAGCTACTTATATCAAGGATGTAGCACCGTCTATGGAGGTTATTGGTGTTGAGGCTAGTGGTGCTCGTAGTATGCGTGCTGCCTTTGACCGTGGTTATCCTGTAAAACTCGAAGAAATTGATAAGTTTGCGGACGGGATTGCTGTTCAAAAGGTAGGTGTCAAGACCTATGAAGTCGCACGTAAATATGTTGACCGCCTCTTGGGAGTTGATGAAGGCTTGATTTCAGAAACCTTAATTGATATGTACTCTAAGGTTGGTACCATTGCAGAACCCGCAGGTGCGGCGTCAGTGGCAGCTTTGGAAGTGATCAAAGATGAGATTAAAGGAAAAACCATCGTCTGCATCATTTCAGGTGGTAACAATGACATCAACCGTATGCCAGAGATGGAAGAACGTGCGCTTATCTACGATGGTATCAAGCATTACTTTGTGGTTAACTTCCCACAACGTCCTGGTGCCCTTCGTGAATTTGTAAATGATATCTTGGGACCAAATGATGATATCACTCGTTTTGAGTACATCAAACGAGCTAATAAAGGAAAAGGCCCAGTTCTCATTGGTATAGCTCTTAGTGATAAGAACGACTATGATGGACTTCTCGAGCGTCTTTCAGCCTTTGACCCAAGTTATATCACCCTTCACGGAAATGAAATACTATACAATATGCTTGTCTGAGGACAGGTTCATATAATGAAAAAAGAATCGACGAAAGTCGGTTCTTTTCTACTTTGACTTAGCTATAAAGTGGTACTAATGCCTTATCTTCAAACTAAAACCCCAGTATTTCTACTGAGGTTTTCTTTATTCGATAATTAAGAGTCCATCTTTGATGGCGAATGGATTGTCTTTATTGATGCGGTCGTAGAACATGATACCGTTAGTATGGTCGATTTCATGTTGAACAACGATTGAGTTGTAACCACGGAGCTTAACACGTTGCTTTTCGCCCTCTTTGTTGTAGTATTCAACGGTTACTCGAGCATGACGAACCACGTAACCAGGAACGTCGCGGTCAACTGAGAGGCATCCTTCGCCATCGCCCAAAGCAGCATCCTGAACAGAATGGGCAACTACTTTAGGGTTGTACATGATTTCTTGAAGGCTATATGCTTCTTTTGGTGGATTACCTTCAGCATCTTCAGGGTTTGGAACGAGAACAGCGATAATGCGTTTTGAAATATCTAATTGAGGGGCTGCAAGACCGACTCCCCACGAAGCCCCATTTTTCAGCAATAACAGGATCTTGTGAATTACGAAGAAACTGCATCATTTTTTTCGCCTAGGATAATGTCTTCGTCTGATAGTGGGAAGGTTACATCTTCAGCGACAGCACGCAAGGTTGGGTTTCCTTCGCGAATGATATCATTCATATCAATCATATGGCTGGCGCGGATAATTTTGGTTTGAGCGTCCATTTGTTTACCTCTATTTTCTTTTTTCTTTGATTTACTTGTTTATAACTATAGCACAAAAGGGTTGAAAATTAAACCATCAAGGGTTAAAGTGAGGCTTTTTCTAATCGATAAAAGCCAGTTTTTCCAAGGTTTGTCTCTCTAAAATACGATAGGTTTTAAAGGCCTCTTTTTCGATAATTCCCTGATCGATAAATTGTTTGATAACTCGCTGCACATGACGATAGCTAGTTCCAAAACGGGAAGCTAGAATGGATGGCGATAATTGAAAGATATTCTCTTCTTCACTTTTCAAAATATGGGTGGCCAGACGCTCTTTGACAGAGTAGCTCGCATTCGTTGAAGCAGTGATACCTTGCTTATGCAGTGCCATTGCTAGGTTACGCCCAATATGATAGAGAAAAATAGGGTCTTTGAGGAGTGCTTCTTTATTATTTAATGGGAGCTGAACTGCTTGAGCTTCTTCTAAAGCAATGACTGATGATCCTGCTGGTTGGTTGGTCATGAGTTCTACATCTCCCAATATCTGAGGCTGATTGAGCGTTTCTAGGATATGTTCTTTACCATTGAAGAGAGAACGAACAATTTTTACCTTTCCTGATAAAATGTAGGTCAGCTCTGTGATAGCTTTTCCTTGGGTACAAATATAATCATTTTTTTGAAAGGTGACTTTCTGTAATTGGTTGAGGTAGGGGGTGGAAAGACCTGGTCAAGTTGAGGTCTTATGGTATGATTACGCATACATCTCCTTTTTAGGACCTAGGTCCTATTTTTTAAAGTCTCCTTAGATTATAATGAAAAAATAACTATTAGACAAGTAAGGAAAGGATGTTCTTATCCCTATATTATGACACGAATTTTAGAAAAAATGAGCCTGCTTGGGCTATCCTTGCTCTTGATTTCGGCCTTTTCGATTTCAACAGCGTTACCACCTATGTTGGACTACTATAGCCCAACCTTTTCTGCCGCGCAAGTGGAGCTTTTAGTATCTGTCCCTTCATTTTCCGTAGTCGCGATGCTCTTACTTAATTCATTTATTGACAAATGGCTAAGTGATAGACAGCTAATTGAGACTGGGCTGCTCTTACTTAGTAGTGCTGGGATTTTTCCTTTTTTTTGTACAAGCCTATCCTCTTGTCTTACTGTCACGTATTGCTTTTGGAATGGGGATTGGTCTTATCAATGCTAAGGCGATTGCCATCATCAGTCAACGTTATCAAGGTAAAGAGCGGGTTCAGATGCTAGGTATTCGTGGCTCCATGGAGTTGATTGGTGGAGCTTCTTGTTCTCTTTTAGTTGGACAATTACTGAAAATTCATTGGACACTTGCTTTTCTTATCTACGGTTTTGGTTTTGTGATTTTGATTATGTACCTCCTTTTTTTGTGCCATCGATGGAGCAGGTGGAGAAGAAGCAGATTACAAAAAGAAAACAAGTTCTGAACAAAAAAGACCTGGGTATGATTCTTGGCATGGCTCTTTTAGCAGGTTTTGTCATCTGTATCAATTCTTCGATTAGTTTGCGCGCACCTCTGTTTCAAGTTGCTGGTAAGACTATTGAGAGTGGTCAATCAGCCTTAGTACTGAGTTTAGAGCAGGGAATTGGAATTGTAGCTGGACTGAGTTTCGCCTCGCTTATAGGACATTTTAAAAATCGTCTTTTGCCAATAGTGATGTTCTTGTTAGCGGTTTGTCTCTTTGGGATGTCAGTGGCTGGTAACTTACCGATTTTGATTTTGTCTTCTGTTGGTGTTGGTTTCTTTTACAGTATTATTTTGACCATTATCTTTCATCGTCTTTCTGAATGTATTGCTAGAAATTTGCTGAATAAGGCGACGGCTTATGTTCTCTTAGGATGCAACCTAGGCTCAGCCGTATCCCCTTATGTTTTGAAATTGCTGGCACTTGTCTCTTCAAGCTTTAGTTGGATTTTTCTAGCCTATGCAATCGTAAGTTTCCTACTCTTCCTTGGATTCTTTCTGAATGCAAAAATGGCCAAAAAAGTCTAAGCTTCAAAAACTTAATCAGTGAAATCTTGCGATTGACAAAGATTAGTAGATGAGCTAAAATAGAGAGGTCGTAAAGACAAACCAACTCTTTCTTGGTTTTAGGAGAGCCAATCCTAAGACTCGGATGGAGCAAAAAAAAGGAGAAAAAACATGGCAATCTCAAAGAGAAAAAAAATGAAATCATTGCACAATACGCACGTCACGAAGGTGACACTGGTTCAGTAGAGGTTCAAGTTGCTGTCCTTACTTGGGAAATCAACCACCTTAACGACCACATCAAACAACACAAAAAAGATCACGCTACTTACCGTGGTTTGATGAAAAAATCGGTCACCGTCGTAACTTGTTGGCCTACCTTCGCCGCACAGACGTTAACCGTTACCGTGAGTTGATCAGCTCACTTGGACTTCGTCGTTAATTCAAGATACAAGTGCCTAGGCCTTGTTCAATTGAATACACGAAAATGGAACTGCTCTATGATGGGGCAGTTTTTTTATTCATTAGGATTTTATCCCGAGTTCAAAACAGCTCTCTAGATGTAGAGGGATGTTTTTCTGTGTTCCTCTAAAAATTTCTGACGTTGATTAATCTATAGAATAAAAAAACTCCAAAATTAATTCTGGGAGTTTTTAACTTAAAATCTTTTTGATAACTGTTTGAAATTGAGGGAGTTGATGAATCGCAGTTCCGACAAGGATACCTAACATATTTAAGGTGATATCTCCCAAATCAAAGCCTCCTAAATGTCCGAAGTATTGAATGGATTCGACGGAGAAAAGGGTAAGGAGACAGAGGAGGAGATTACTCAATCGTGAAGAAAAGAGGAGTCCCAGAGGGATGAACATTAACAGGTTCATGATGGGAACGAAGTGGCTGCCCCAGTATAATTCCCGAGCGAAGGAAAGGGGGTTAAGTGAGAGACCTTGGGTACCAATGTTTTTCAAGAAAAGTAGGTAGAAGAGAGCAAGAAAGTAAATGAAGTAGAGTAGGAGTAGTGTCTGTTTTTTTAGCTTTCTAGTAAGAAGGAGTTTCAAAAAGCGTAGACAAAGTAACTCAGTAGGACAATAATGACTAGGTTGAGTAAGACTTGAAAGTAGGAGCCATAATGGGCGATGTAATGAACGTACTGTTCGAGATGTCCCCTATAAAACCAATAAGACAAGGCCAGTGAGAGGATTCCTAGTAAGATGTTACTCAATGTTTTTAATGTTTTTGCCACTTTGCTCCTCCATTTGCATATGATGAGTACACATTATATCAAAAAACGTTTAAAGAAAGTTAAGAAACTGTAACGAAGTTTTGATAGAATAAAAGGATAAGGCAGAATCAAAGACTAAAAAGGACTTTGAAACAGCAACTCTACTTTTGACTAACAATTTAATGATTTTTGTAAGCAGGCTATGAAACCTTATAAAATAATTAAATTTTAAAAATTAGGAGTCAGCATCTTGTTTCAGGATTATTAAAATGTTATTATATAGTAGTGAATTTTTAACATAAAAAGGAGTTCGTCTTATGAATAAAAAGGTTTTGGTGACAGCTGGAATTGCAGCACTTGCAGTTTCTGCTTCAGTTGCTAAAGCTGATGAGGTAACGACAAACGATCAAGCCTCAACAACAGCATCAGTATCATCGACAGCTACACAAGCTGTCCCAACTCAAGCCCAAGTCGAAGCGGCTAGAGAACAAGCCAGCGCTGCAAATCAAGCAGTATCGCAACAAGAGTCAGTTGTTGCTAATCATGAAGTAGCTGCAAACCAGGCTCAAGCAAACCTAGCGACAGCAGATGCTAACTTGCAAAAGGCACAAACAGCAGCCGATGAAGCAAGTCCAGAAACTATTGCTGCTGCTCAAGGCCAAGTAACTACTGCAGAAAATGCGGCTAAGGAAGCTAAGTCAACAGTCGAAACAGCTCAATCAGTAGAAAAAACAGCCAAAGATGCAGCAGACAAACAGCAAGCTGTCGTTAATACAGATCAAGCTAATGTCAATGCTAAAGCTAGTGAAGTTGCTAATGCTCAAAAATCAGTAGATGCCGCTAAAGCAGCTCTTAATGGTTCTAGCGCTTCTGAGGCAGCTTCTAACCAAGCTAAAGCACGATCAGCTTTTGATGCTGCAACAGCAGCTGAGAAAAAAGCTCAAGAAGAATTGGCAGCCGCTCAGGCAGCTGATAAAGAAAAAGCTACAGCTATTGCAGCTAAAGAAGGGCAATTGACTGCAGATCAGAATGCAGCAAACCAAGCTAAAGCAGCTTATGAAACAGCTCAAACAGTAGCTAATGAAAAGGCAGCTGCTCTTGCAGCCGCTGAAGCAGCTAAGAAAAAAGCAGAATTTTCAACAACTTCAACACCTAATGTTCGTCAAAAATTCTCAGTGTCACAAGAGTATGTCAATGCTCTTAAGATTCATGAGTCTAAAACAGTGACAGCAGCAGAAAAAGCTCAAGCTGAACAAGTCTTGAAGAACGTTAATAAACGTGATCGTGGTAACAATAGTTATCAAGATAATGAAGCGGATAAAAATGTTAAAATAAGTGATTTGAATAATCTTAGTGAAGCTCAAATTACAGATTTGTCATTGTATGCTTCAAGTTTGATTAACCAAATTCGTACAGCCTTTGGTACAACTCAAACATCGGTTTCAAAAGGTAGTGTTCTTGCGGCTGACCGTGTTTCAGACGGTTATGTAGCAGATAACTGGGGTTGGGAAGCTATTACCCATCAACGACATGATAGTGCCGCCCTTGACCGTGCTGGTAAGTCATTTAATAGTGTAAGTATTGGTGAAAACCTTAATACATGGCAAGGTTTGACAGGACCATTTACTCTTAACGACATTAAGAAATATGTCTATGAAGCTATGCTTGACTTCATGTTTAACGGTAATGAGTGGAACCATGCTCGTTCTATCTCTGGACTTACAGCAGATGGTGGTGAGTCTTACATTGGAACAGACATCAGTGTTGTTGCCGGTGCCTTTAACGTTCACGTAAACAATGTCAATAAAAATTCTATCGCTTCTGATAGTAGCTTTGACACAACTAAGATTGCTAACCCATATGAAGGTAACCAATCTCAATCATCTTCAAATGCAAATCTTGCTGCTGCAAAAGCAGCTTATGAAGCTGCTAAGCAAGCTAACGCTCAAGCTCAAAGTGACTTGGCTAGCAAGAAAGCGGCTTCTGAGTCAGCAACTCTTAAGCTTAAGAATACTCAGTCAGAACTTGCAGCTCTTAAAGCGACTGCAAGCAAGTTGGCAGCTGCTCAGAATAACCTTTCTGAAAAACAAGCAGCCCTTGCAACTGCTAAATCAGAATTGGAAAAAGCTAACGCTGCAGTTGAAAACCTTAATGCTAACGCACAAGAAAAAGCAGCAGCCCTTAGCAAAGCTCAAGCAACTCTTGATGAAAAACAAGCAGAGCTTCAAACAGCTAAAGCTAAACTTGCGACAAGCTCTGCAACCTTGCAACGTTTGACAAATGCATACAACGCTGCTAAGCAAGATACTGCTAAGAAACAAGTAGCATTGACACAAGCTAACCAAGCTTTGACTGCTGCTAAGAACCGTCTAGCAGCCCTTACAAATGCTTCAGGTAACCTGGCTAAGGCTAAAGCAGAACGTGCAACAGCCTTTGCTAAATTTACTGCAGCCAAAGGTGCTCTTTCAACTGAACGTGCGAAACTTGTTGAATTGTCTGCTAAACGTGATAAATTAACGAGCGAATACACAACTGTTCAAACAGCCTTCGATAACTACATGAAAGCTAAGGCAGACAAAGAGCTTCAAACACAATTGGCTAAAGAGTTTGCTAACATTACATCTAAAGGTCTTACACCAGTACCTGTTTACGATGTAGATGGTAAAGTTGTTGCTTTCACAACACAAGAAAAAGCAGCTCAACCTGCAACTCAAATTTCTGTAAATTATGGTCAAACCAAAGCTGAGAAACAAGCTCCTTTACAAGAAACAGACAGCTTGCCAGAAACAGGTGAGTCAACTACAGCAGGATTCAGCCTTGTAGGTCTCTTTATGACCCTATTGGCCTTCCTTGGATTTGTTGACAGACGTACACGTCGTAACTAATCATAATAAAAAACGGCAACTGCCGTTTTTTTTTATATGCCTGAGAATCTAAAAAGTTAAGGTCGAAACCTTAACTTTTCGTATTTAACCCAAGAAACGTTTAAGGAATTCCTTAGTACGTTCTTCTTTAGGATTTTCAAAGATTTGTTCTGGACTACCTTGTTCAGCGATTACCCCTTTATCCATGAAGATGACACGGTCTGAAACGTCACGTGCAAACTCCATTTCATGGGTAACGATAATCATGGTCAAACCAGTTTCAGATAGCTCCTGCATAGTCTTGAGTACTTCCCCTACCATTTCTGGGTCAAGGGCTGAAGTTGGTTCGTCAAAGAGGATGGCTTCTGGATCAACAGAGAGGGCACGAGCAATTGCTACACGTTGTTTTTGTCCCCCTGAAAGTTGTTTTGGTTTAGCTTTCCAGTATTGTTCCCCATACCAACTTTCTCCAAGTTAGCTTTGGCGATGCTTTCAGCTTCTTTACGGTCACGTTTGAGAACGGTTGTTTGAGCTACGATAGCATTTTCCAAAACATTAAGGTTTTCAAAGAGGTTGAAGGATTGGAAAACCATACCGAGTCTTTCACGATAGGTAGTGAGGTCGTAACCTTTTTCAAGGACGTTGTCCCCATGATAGAGGATTTCACCACCTGAAGGTGACTCGAGTAGGTTAATAGAGCGAAGGAAGGTTGATTTCCCTGAACCTGAAGAACCAATAATTGAGATAACCTCACCCTTTTTTGACACTGAGGGAGATATCTTTGAGGACTTCATTTTTTCCGTATGATTTTTTGAGGTTTTTAATTTCTAAAATCGTCTCAGTCATTAGTGAACCCCTCCTTGTGTGTAAGTATCTTGATCCAAACGGCGTTCTACATAACGCAAGATGCGTGTCACTGTGAAGGTAAGGACAAAGTAGATTGCTGCGATAACAAAGAATGTTTGGAAGTATTGATAAGTTTGGCTTGCGACAGTGTTACCTGCGAAGTAAAGTTCCACAACAGAGATAACGTTCAAAACAGAGGTATCCTTGATATTGATAACGAACTCATTACCAGTAGCTGGCAAGATGTTACGGATAACCTGTGGAAGAACAATCTTACGCATGGTTTGACCGTGGGTAAATCCAAGAGCAGTTGCAGCTTCAAATTGTCCTTTATCTACGGCGAAGATACCACCACGAACGATTTCACTCATGTAGGCTCCGGTGTTGATAGAAACGATGAAGACAGCTGCTAGGGTACGGTCAATATTGATACCAAAGGCCTGGGCAGTACCGTAGTAGATAACCATAGATTGTACAATCATTGGTGTACCACGGAAAACTTCGATATAGACATTAAGAACCCAACCGAAGAGTTTTTGGAGCAAGGCTACAAATTTATTAGCAGCCTTAGGAGCTGTGCGGTAAACACCAATCATAAGACCGATGAAAGTACCTACAACTGTACCGATAATTGAGATAAGAAGGGTAATTCCTGTACCACGTAAGAATTGTGGCCAGTTCTTAGCGATGATAGTGCTCATCTGACTAAAGAAGTTTCCTTTTTAGCCTCATCAGTCTTATCTGCAGGTTGGATGTCAATGATGTGATCCATCAATTTGACACGTTCCTCTTGGCTGATTCCAGCAAGAACCTTATTGACTTGTTCCATTTGCTGGCTGTCTCCTTTGCGAAGACCGACGGCCAAGGAGACGTCATCGTCTGAAACCTGGAAACCACCATCTTTAAGCGTAATCATCTTATATTTTGAGCTAGCTTCTTCGGCAGTTTTTGCTTCAGGACGCTCTGAAACATAACCATCGATGATACCAGATGCAAGGGCTTGGCGCATAGCACCGAAGTCTCCCATAGCAGTTTGTTTGTTGACACCTGGGATTTGATCAATCAAATTATAGAGATAAACCCCTTGTTGAGCTGTGATTTTAGCATCCTTGAAGTCTTTGAGACTCTTAGCGTTGGCATAATCACCGTCTGAGCTGACAACCATGACAGGTTCGCTTCGGTAGTAGCTGTCTGAAAAGTCGATTTCTTGACGACGTTCAGCTGTTGGGCTCATACCTGCGATGATCATATCGATTTTGCCGGAAGTGAGGGCAGGAATCAAACCTGTCCAAGCTGTTTTGACTACCAAGGGTTTCTTGCCTTGAGCTTCAGCGATTTTTTAGCGATTTGCACGTCATAACCGTTGGCATACTGTTTGGTACCTTCGATTGGAACGGCTCCGTTTGAGTTATCGTCCTGCGTCCAGTTGAAAGGTGCATAGGCAGCCTCCATACCGACACGGAGATACTCGTCTGCTTGAGCGCTTGATACCCCACCAAAAACGAGGAGGAGCGCTGCAAAGCAGGATACAATAATTTTTTCATTGAAACAATGTCTCCTATAAAAATGTCATACCTTACTATTTTACAGGAAATTAGGATTAATGACAATAAGTTGGGATTAGAAAAACAATCTCTATATCAAGATTGTCTTCAAATACAAGTTGTAATTTGATATAATGGGAAGGACGATTTGGAGCCTTAATCATTTTTGGTGTGATGAGGCTAGCATTTTAAAACGGAGATAATTATGCAAACGGCACAATTTATTATTGAATTACTAAAAGCAGTCTTTCTTGGGATTGTTGAAGGAATCACAGAGTGGCTACCGATTTCATCTACAGGTCACTTGATTTTGGTTAATGAATTCTTGAACTTGAGACAGAGTAAAGATTTCATTGATATGTTTAATATCGTTATCCAACTTGGTGCTATTCTTGCGGTTATGGTCATTTACTTTAAACGTTTGAATCCCTTCCAACCTGGTAAGACAGCACGTGAAGTGCAATTGACTTGGCAACTTTGGCTCAAGGTGGTCATTGCCTGTATTCCTTCAGCCTTCTTTGGTCTACTTTTTAGATGACTGGATGGAGGCCCATCTCAGTAATTTCTTTGTAGTAGCTATCATGTTGGTGGTCTACGGATTGCCTTTATTTGGATTGAGGACCGCAATCGACGTGTAGAACCTAAGGTAACGGATTTGGCACGTATGTCTTACAAGACAGCTTTCTATATTGGTCTTTTCCAAGTCTTGAGTATCATTCCAGGGACAAGCCGTTCAGGTGCTACTATTCTTGGGGGTATCATCGTTGGTACTAGTCGTAGCGTAGCTGCTGACTTTACCTTCTTCCTTGGTATTCCAACCATGTTTGGTTATAGTGGCCTTAAGGCAGTTAAGTACTTCATTGACGGGAATACCTTGACAGGTGGACAAGTGGCTATTCTCTTGGTAGCTAGTGTGACAGCCTTTGTTGTCAGCTTGTTCGTGATTCGCTTCTTAATGAACTATATTAAGAAACATGATTTCACAGTTTTCGGAAAATACCGTATCGTACTTGGTATTATTGTGCTTCTCTATGGAGCAGTCAAACTTATTTTCGGATAATTACTTTTAAGTAAACTGAAAAGGACTTCAATTGAAGTCCTTTTTATCTGGTTTAGAGATTATTTGTGGAGAAGTTTTCCAAAGATAAGGTAAGCTAGCAACCATAGGAGCAATCCGCAAGTCAAAAAGCTAGCTAGGATTTTCAAGAAGTCCACGACATTATGCAAGGGATACCATCCGGACAAACAGAGAATTGGAAGGATGGTAACACACATGATAGAGAAGTGGAGAAGAGATTGCTGTTTGAGCGATAAACGGTTATCGTCGTAAATGGGAGCAGTTGCTAGTATGATGACAACGATTAGTCCTGTAAGAAAGGTAGATTTGTTTACTTGATAAGGTTGCCCCTGATAAGTAGAGAAAGAGCGTCAATAAACTCGTTATTCCTCCAGCAATGCTAGCTCGTAGCCACCCTTTTTTTATAGGCAGTCATGGTCATCACCTCCATGTATATCTTCACTTTTATTATACTCCATATCTAGGATAGATGACAGGTATAAATGGGGAAATACAAGGTTTTGTTAGTATTAAGAAGTTTTTAGAAATCCTTTCCAAAATAAGACTCAAACTTGCTCAGAAATTGCTATCTCTTGGCTTTTCTAGTATAATGAAATAACTACTCGTGCGAGGTTTTTACATATGGAAATGAAACAAATAAGCGAGACAACTCTAAAAATCATGATTACCATGGAAGATCTTGAAGAACATGGTATGGAATTGAAAGATTTCTTGATTCCCCAGGAAAAAACAGAGGAATTTTTTCTATACTGTCATGGATGAGTTGGACTTGCCTGATAACTTTAAAAATAGTGGGATGCTGAGCTTCCGTGTCACGCCACGCAAGGATCGTGTGGATGTCTTTGTGACTAAATCAGATCTTAAGGAAGACCTTGATTTCAACGATTTGTCAGATATGGATGACTATTCAGGGCTTTCTCCAGAAGAGTTCCTAAAGGCTCTTGAGGGTAATTTTATGGACAAGGGTGACATCGAAGCACACCATAAGCTTGAAGAGCTTGAAAAGACCTTGGAAGAGGTTGATAAAGCTATGACAGAGCCTACTAAGGAAGTGGCTGAAGAAAATATTCGTGAAGACTATACCCACTATGTCTTGGCCTTTTCTGATTTTGATCAAGTGGTGACTTTTACGCAAGGTTTGAAGGATGTACCTGTTGAAGGTTCTGAGCTTTATAAACTTGGGGATGTCTACTACATGACGATCCTTCTTTACTTGGCTGATGAGCCTGATTATTACGCGAACAATATGTATGCGCGTTTTCTTGAATATGCGAATGTGGCAGACCGAACACGTGCCTACCTACAAGAGCATGCAACAATCTTGATGGAAGAGGACGCCTTACCGGTACTACAAGCAACGAAATGGAGCTAAGACATGCCTTGGACCATTAATTATATCTTTGTCTTGATTGGGACATTTTTGATTGCCATTGTGAGGAACTCCACTGGTGCGCTCTTTGGCCTTTCGAGTCGGAGCGGTTGATCATCCAAATGCAAGACGTATCAATAAAAAGCCAATGCCCAGTGCTGGTGGTCTAGCTATTTTGTTGGCCTTTGTACTAGCGACCTTGGTCTTTATGCCTATGATTATCCATAAGGATATCTGGCATGTTTCCTACGTCAGGTACATTTTGCCGGTTGTTGTGGGGGGATCTGTCGTAGCTCTGACGGGCTTCATTGATGATATCTTGGAATTAAAGCCTCTACCTAAGATGCTTGGTATTGTTATTGGAGCTGTTATCGTTTGGGCTTTTACAGACTTCCGATTTGATAGCTTTAAGATTCCATTTGGTGGTCCCATGATTCATTTTGGGCCAGTCCTGACCTTGATTTTAACGGTGTTATGGATTGCGGCCATCACCAATGCCATTAATCTGATTGATGGTTTGGATGGCTTGGTTGGAGGAGTTTCTATCATTTCCCTTATGACTATGGGGGTGATTTCTTATTTCTTCCTCTATGATACTGATATTTTCTTGACCATGACTATCTTTGTCTTGGTGGCTGCCATTATGGGCTTCTTCCCTTACAATTATCATCCAGCGATTATCTATCTAGGTGATACGGGGGCGCTCTTTTATTGGCTTTATGATTGGTGTCTTGTCATTGCAAGGATTGAAAAATGCAACTGCAGTGGCTATTTTGTCACCTGTTATTATCCTTGAGTGCCTATTGTTGCCACAGTGGTAGCTATTGTCCGCCGTAAATTGTCAGGGCGCCCAGCCATGGAGGCTGACAAGATGCACTTGCATCATCGCCTTCTAGCTATGGGCTTCACTCATCGAGGAGCGGTTCTGGTGGTTTATGCCATCGCTATCCTCTTTTCATTGATTGCCCTCCTGTTAAACGTTTCTAGCCGTCTCGGTGGTATTCTTTTGCTTTTGAGTTTGATTTTGGGAATGGAAATTCTGATTGAAGGGCTTGAGATTTGGGGCGTTGGTCGAACACCACTCTTCAACCTTCTGAAATTTATCGGGAATAGTGATTATCGCCAAGCAACCATGTTAAAATGGAAGCAAGGGCGAAAAAATTAAACATTTGAAAAGCCAAGTAATGGCTTTTTGTTATAATGACTCTAATTAAGGAAAATGGAAGTTCTCTTTTTATTTTCCAGAAAATAGCAAGACTATTTTCGAAAAAATAATGCAATTTAGCGAGCAAGTGCTCGCTGTATATATGAAAAAAGGAGTATACAATGTCTGTACTTGAAATCAAAAATCTTCATGTTTCTGTTGAAGATAAAGAAATCTTGAAGGGTCTTAATTTGACTCTTAAAACTGGTGAGATTGCTGCTATCATGGGTCCTAACGGAACTGGTAAATCTACCCTCTCAGCTGCGATTATGGGTAACCCAAACTATGAAATCACAGAAGGGGACATCCTTTTGATGGTGAAAGCATCCTTGACTTGGAAGTTGACGAACGTGCACGCCTAGGTCTTTTCCTTGCTATGCAATATCCAGCTGAAATCCCAGGAATCACAAACGCTGAGTTCATCCGTGCGGCTATGAACGCTGGTAAAGAAGAAGACGAGAAGATCTCTATTCGTGATTTTATCAAAAAATTGGATGAAAAGATGGAATTGCTAGGTATGCGTGAAGAAATGGCTGAGCGTTACCTTAATGAAGGCTTCTCTGGTGGTGAGAAAAAACGTAACGAAATCCTTCAATTGCTCATGTTGGAACCTAAGTTTGCTCTTCTCGATGAGATTGACTCAGGTCTTGATATCGATGCCCTTAAAGTGGTTTCAAAAGGGGTTAACGCTATGCGTGGCGAAGGCTTCGGTGCTATGATTATCACTCACTACCAACGTCTTTGAACTATATCACTCCAGATGTCGTACACGTAATGATGGAAGGTAAAGTGGTTCTTTCAGGCGGTCCTGAATTGGCTGCTCGTCTTGAGCAAGAAGGTTATGCGAAAATCGCTGAAGAGCTCGGTTACGAGTACCACGAAGAAGCGTAAGTCTGTTACTCGAAATAACTAGAAAAGGAGTAACCTATGTCAAAAGAATCTATTATCGCTTTTTCACAAGCAAAAGCAGAGCTACTTTGGTTGCAAGACCTTCGTCAAGCAGCCTTCGATAAGCTTGAAAGTTTGGCTCTTCCAAAAAATTGAGTGTGTTAAATTCCACCGTTGGAATCTCGGTGATGGAACGATTACTGAAAATGAACCATCAGCAAATGTGCCTGATTTTACAGCGCTTGAAACAACCCTAAATTGGTCCAAGTAGGAACAAATACTGTACTTGAACAATTGCCAGCCGACTTGATTAGCCAAGGTGTGGTCTTTACAGACCTTACGACTGCTCTTGAGGAAATCCCAGAAGTCGTTGAAGCCTTCTTTGGTAAGGCTGTAGCCTACGATGAGGACAAATTGGCAGCTTATAACTATGCCTACTTCAATAGTGCAGCAGTCCTCTATGTACCAGATAATGTTGAAATTGACTTGCCAGTTGAAAGCTATTTTTACCAAGATGGAACTTCAAATGTTCCATTTAACAAACACGTTTTGATCGTAGCTGGTAAAAACAGTAAATTGACTTACCTTGAGCGTTTTGAAACGCTAGGTGAAGCGACTGAAAAAGCTAGTGCCAACATTTCGGTTGAAGTCATTGCTCAAGATGGTCACAAGTTAAGTTTGCGGCTATTGACCGTTTGGGTGAAAACGTCACAACTTATATTAGTCGTCGTGGTCGTATCGGTCGTGATGCCAGCATTGACTGGGCTCTCGGGATCATGAACGAAGGCAATGTTATTGCTGACTTTGATAGTGACTTGATTGGCAATGGAAGTCATGCCAACCTCAAAGTTATTGGTCTTTCATCAGGGCGTCAGGTTCAAGGAATTGATACTCGTGTGACTAACTACGGTAACAACTCTGTGGGACATATCCTACAACATGGTGTTATTTTGGAACGTGGTACTTTGACTTTCAATGGTATTGGTCACATTGTCAAAGGTGCTAAGGGTGCTGATGCACAACAAGAAAGCCGTGTGCTTATGCTTTCAGACAAGGCACGTTCAGACGCCAACCCAATCCTCTTGATTGACGAAAATGAAGTTACAGCAGGACATGCCGCTTCAATCGGTCAGGTGGATCCAGAGGATATGTATTACCTCATGAGTCGTGGACTTGATCAAGACACTGCAGAACGTTTGGTTATCCGCGGTTTCTTGGGAGCAGTTATTACTGAAATCCCAGTTAAGGAAGTACGCGATGAAATGATTTCTGTAACTGATACAAAACTAAACAAACGTTAGGAACTATCGACTCAGATAGTCTAACCTATGATATATCTAGATAGGGAGATAAGATGTCAGCTTTAGATGCCTATAAGATTCGACAAGATTTTGCCATTTTAGATCAGGTAGTTAATGATGAACCTTTGGTATACTTGGATAATGCAGCAACGACTCAGAAGCCTCAAGTAGTTTTGGACACTCTCATGGCCTACTATCATGAGGACAATGCCAATGTTCACCGTGGTGTGCACACTTTGGCTGAGCGTGCAACAGCTGCTTACGAAGCTAGTCGTGAAAAGCTTCGTCAGTTTATCAATGCTAAATCAACCAAAGAGGTCCTCTTTACACGTGGAACGACAACTGGTCTTAACTGGGTTGGTCGTTTTGCAGAGCAGGTTCTTGAGCCAGGAGATGAGGTGGTTATTTCAATTATGGAACACCACTCGAATATCATTCCTTGGCAGGAAGCTTGTAAGAAGACAGGGGCTAAACTTGTTTATGCCTACTTGAAAGATGGCCAATTGGATATGGAAGATTTGTCCAACAAGATTACTGAAAAGACAAAATTTGTCAGTCTAGCTCAGGTCTCTAACGTTTTAGGCTGCATCAATCCTGTCAAAGAAATTGCCAAGCTTGCCCACCAAGTTGGTGCCTATATGGTGGTGGATGGTGCCCAATCGGCGCCCCACATGGCCATTGATGTTCAGGATTTGGATTGTGATTTCTTTACCCTTTCTGGACATAAGATGTTAGGTCCAACAGGGATTGGGGTTCTTTATGGCAAGGAAGAGATTCTTAACCAGATGAATCCTATTGAATTCGGTGGTGAGATGATTGATTTTGTTTACGAACAGGAAGCCACTTGGAAGGAATTGCCTTGGAAATTTGAGGCTGGTACACCTAACATTGCGGGGGCTATTGCTCTTGGTGCTGCTGTGGACTACCTCTCTGCTTTAGGTATGGAAAATATTCATGCTTACGAGCAAGAATTGGTAGACTATGTTTTGCCTAAGCTTCAGGCGATTGATGGTCTGACAGTCTACGGGCCAGAAGATCCTAGTCAGCATGCAGGTGTTATTGCCTTTAATATTGATGGGCTTCACCCTCATGATGTGGCGACAGCTCTTGATTATGAAGGAGTGGCAGTGCGTGCGGGTCACCACTGTGCTCAGCCTTTAATTAATCATTTAGGAATCTCATCAGCTGCCCGAGCAAGCTTCTATATTTACAATACCAAAGAGGATTGCGACAAGCTTGTAGAGGCAATTCTTGCGACGAAGGAGTTTTTCAATGGCACTCTCTAGACTAGATAGTTTATATATGGCTGTTGTGGCCGATCACTCTAAGAGCCCTCACCATCATGGCGTTTTGCCTGATGTGGAGCAACTTCAACTGAATAATCCAACTTGTGGAGATGTTATCAATCTGTCTGTTAAATTTGATGGTGACGTGATTGAAGACATTGCTTTTGCTGGTGATGGTTGTACTATTTCTACAGCTTCATCAAGTATGATGACGGATGCTGTTATAGGAAAAACCAAGGCAGAGGCCTTAGAACTTGCGGAAATTTTCTCTCTTATGATTCAAGGGGATCATAAAGATGAAGATAAGCTAGGCGAAGCCAAGCTCTTGGCGGGGGTTTCTAAATTTCCACAACGTATCAAATGTGCAACGCTCTCTTGGAATGCCCTTAAAAAGGCTATAGAGAGAAGCGAGCTTTAGGAAGTCAAGGAGCAGTTAGTCTCCTTGCCCAAGCAAAAAAGAAAATGAATCAAACCTTTAATAAAGGAAAATACTATGACTGAAACAAATGAAAAAGTAGAACCAAAACCCATTGATTTGGGGGAATATAAATACGGTTTCCATGACGATGTGACACCAGTCTTTTCAACAGGAAAAGGAATCAGTGAAGATGTGGTCCGTGCCATGTCTGCTGAAAAAGGGGAGCCTGAGTGGATGCTTGAATTCCGCTTGAAATCATTGGAAACCTTTAACAAAATGGCCATGCAAGAGTGGGGACCAGACCTTTCTGGTATTAACTTTGATGACTTGACATATTTCCAAAAGCATCAGACAAACCTGCTCGTGACTGGGAAGACGTTCCTGAGAAAATCAAGGAAACTTTTGAACGTATTGGTATCCCAGAAGCAGAGCGTGCCTATCTTGCTGGAGCCTCAGCTCAGTATGAATCAGAAGTGGTTTACCACAACATGAAAGAAGAGTATGACAAGTTGGGTATTATCTTTACAGATACGGACTCAGCTCTTAAAGAGCATCCAGAGCTCTTCAAGAAGTACTTCTCAAAACTGGTTCCGCCAACAGACAATAAATTTGCGGCCCTTAATTCTGCCTTCTGGTCAGGTGGTACCTTTATTTATGTACCTAAAGGCGTCAAGGTGGATATTCCGCTTCAAACCTACTTCCGTATCAATAACGAAGCGACTGCTCAGTTTGAACGTACCCTTATCATCGTAGATGAAGGTGCCAGCGTTCACTATGTTGAAGGATGTACAGCACCAACATACACAACGGCTAGCCTTCATGCAGCCATTGTTGAAATCTTTGCGCTTGATGGTGCCTACATGCGCTACTCAACTATCCAAAACTGGTCAGATAGCGTCTACAACTTGGTAACTAAACGTGCTACTGCTAAGAAAAAATGCGACTGTTGAGTGGATTGATGGTAACCTTGGGGCCGAAGTCACTATGAAGTACCCATCTGTTTATCTAGATGGAGAAGGAGCGCGTGGGACCATGTTGTCCATTGCCTTTGCGAATGCAGGTCAACACCAAGATACAGGTGCCAAGATGATCCACAATGCACCGCATACATCATCATCTATTGTTTCTAAATCAATCGCTCGTAACGGTGGTAAGGTAGACTACCGTGGACAAGTGACATTTAACAAGAACTCTAAGAAATCAGTTTCTCACATCGAATGTGATACCATCTTGATGGATGACTTGTCTAAATCAGACACTATCCCATTTAATGAAATCCACAACTCACAAGTTGCCCTTGAACACGAAGCTAAAGTTTCTAAGATTTCTGAAGAGCAACTCTACTACCTCATGAGTCGTGGACTTTCAGAACAAGAAGCGACAGAAATGATTGTCATGGGATTTGTAGAGCCCTTTACAAAAGAACTTCCAATGGAATATGCCGTTGAGTTAAACCGACTTATTAGTTACGAAATGGAAGGATCAGTTGGGTAAAAAACTCTGATAATCTAAAGGGACCAGATGGTCCTTTTTGTTTTGCTTGAAAAATCGAGCAATGAGCTCTAGATAACTGTTAGTAACAGAGTAATTGCAAAGTGTAGAAAGCGTTTACAATCGGTATTTAAAAAGATATAATAGATTTGAATAGCAAGTAATGGAGGGACTAATATGGGAGTATATAACAGTGACTGGCTACTCAATCAGATTCGAGGGACAGCTAATGTCGTCAGCAAGGCTTTTAAATTTGAGACTCTGGATATTGATTTAGGTCAGGTGGAAGATGAGCAAGGGCACACTGTTGATGGAAATGACTACATTGACGACTTGTTAATCCATGAAAAGTATGATCAGGCGACAGCCTTCATTCATAGTCAACTCAAACGTTTGACGACTAATGACTATAATCTCCTTGTCAGCATCTATATTGAGTATTTGGAGAATTTGCCACCTGTAATAAAAGGCAAAAACACCATTTTGATGATAGAAAAATAGCAAGTTTGAGGGAAAAACTGTCCGAGTTTTCATGGTAATTTGCTAGAGAGTGGGAGAGGAAACGCCAAGCGTTTACGACTTTTCCACCCTCTTTTTTGTGTTATAATAGAATCACTATGGATAAATTAATTAAAACAATTTCAGAATCAGGTTCTTTCCGTGCTTATGTTCTTGATAGCACAGAAACTGTTAGAACCGCACAAGAAAAAAACACAATACTCTATCATCATCGACAGTTGCTTTGGGGCGTACCCTTATTGCCAACCAAATCTTGGCTGCTAACCAAAAAAGGTGAAAGCAAAATTACGGTTAAGGTTATCGGAAATAGCTCTTTTGGGCATATCATCTCAGTAGCTGATACCAAAGGACATGTTAAGGGCTACATCCAAAATCCAGGTGTGGACATCAAGAAAACAGCGACTGGTGAAGTTTTGGTGGGGCCTTTCATGGGGCAAGGGCAGTTTGTCTCAATCATCGATTATGGAACTGGTAATCCTTACACGTCATCAACACCACTTATTTCTGGTGAAATTGGTGAAGACTTTGCCTACTATTTGACGGAATCTGAGCAAACGCCATCTGCTGTTGGTCTTAATGTACTTCTTGACGAAGAGGACAAGGTTAAGGTTGCTGGTGGTTTCATGCTTCAGGTCTTGCCAGGGGCTAGCGAGGAAGAAATCGCTCGTTACGAAAAACGCATCCAAGAGATGCCAGCCATTTCAACGCTTTTGGAGTCTGATGACCATATCGAAGCTCTCTTGAATGCCATTTATGGGGATGAACCTTTCAAACGTTTGTCTGAAGAGGAGCTTAGCTTTGAGTGTGATTGCTCACGTGAACGTTTTGAAAATGCCCTCTTGACACTTGGTAAGGATGAACTTCAAGCCATGAAAGACGAGGATCATGGGGCTGAAATCGTCTGCCAATTCTGCCAAACTAAGTATGAATTTTCAGAAGCTGACTTGGAGGAACTCATCAATGACTAAGCTTAATTCGTCCTTCATGATTGGAAATGTGGAGATTCCTCATCGTACAGTACTAGCTCCTATGGCGGGTGTGACTAACTCTGCCTTTCCGTACTATTGCCAAAGGAATTTGGTGCTGGTCTCGTAGTTATGGAGATGATTTCTGAAAAAGGTCTCCTCTACAATAATGAGAAAACCCTCCACATGCTTCATATCGATGAGAATGAGCATCCAATGTCTATCCAACTTTTCGGTGGTGATGCTGAGGGCTTGAAGCGTGCAGCCGACTTTATCCAGACCAATACCAAGGCTGATATTGTTGATATCAACATGGGTTGTCCAGTCAATAAGGTCGTTAAAAATGAAGCGGGTGCCAAGTGGCTCAAGGATCCAGACAAGATTTACCACATCGTCAAGGAAGTAACATCAGTACTTGATATTCCTTTGACCGTAAAGATGCGTACGGGTTGGTCAGACAGTGATTTGGCTGTAGAAAATGCTCTTGCAGCTGAGTCTGCAGGTGTTTCTGCCCTTGCTATGCACGGCCGTACTCGTGAGCAAATGTACACAGGCCACTGTGATCACGAGACTTTAGCCCGTGTTGCTAAGGCTATCACCAAGATTCCATTTATCGGAAATGGTGATGTTCGAAGCGTTCAAGATGCTAAACTCATGATTGAAGAACTTGGTGTAGATGCTGTTATGGTGGGTCGTGCAGCCATGAACAATCCTTACATTTTCACGCAAATCAACCACTTCTTCGAAACAGGAGAGGAGTTGCCAGAGCTTCCATTTGATAAGAAATTGGACATCGCTGAAGACCACCTCAAACGTTTGGTAGATCTTAAAGGTGAAAAGATTGCTGTTCGTGAATTCCGTGGTCTTGCACCACACTATCTTCGTGGAACAGCGGGAGCAGCTAAGGTTCGTGGCGAAGTCTCACGTGCCGAGTCTGTGGCTCAGGTCGAAGAAATCTTTGCAACTTTGCGATAAATCTATATCTGATGAAAACTTAACCAGCTTGGTTAGGTTTTTATTTTACCTTTATTCTTCCTTGATAGTGATGATAGCCCGTCGCTAATCTTTTTCTTGCTCCACCCTTGCAAAACCTCTGTGTTTTCGATATAATTAACTGGTTAAGTAAATGGAGAAAGCAATGCTAGAACTAGAAGAACAAGTAAATCAATTGATTAATCAGATTTTGCTTAAGGCTGAAAATCAGCATGAGCTCCTCATTGGTCAGTGCCGTAGTCAGGTTAAGTTGACCAATACTCAGGAGCATATTCTCATGCTTTTGTCTGAGGGACGAAAGACCAATTCTGAGTTGGCTAAGACCCTCAATGTTAGCCAGGCTGCTGTTACCAAGGCAGTTAAAACCTTGGTCAAAGAGGGCATGTTGGAGGCTAAGAAAGATAAGGATGATGGGCGCGTGACCTACTTTGTCTTGACACAAGAAGCTCAACCCATAGCCCAAGAGCATGAGGAACACCACCAAGAGACCTTGGGGGTCTATCGGTCTGTATTGGATCAGTTCGATAATCAAGAGCGTCAGGTGATTGGACGTTTCTTGACAAAATTAGCAGAAAAAATCGAGGATTAAGATGCGCTATATTACAGTTGAAGGACTGAGCTTCCAGTATGATTCGGAGCCTGTTCTGGACAATATTCACTATCATTTGGATTCTGGGGAGTTTGTGACCCTAACTGGGGAAAATGGAGCTGCCAAGTCAACGCTTATAAAGGCTACCCTAGGGATTCTCAAGCCTAAGAAGGGAACTGTAACCATCTCTGAAACCAATAAAGATGGTAAAAAGCTTCGCATGGCCTATCTTCCACAGCAAATTGCCAGCTTTAATGCAGGTTTTCCGAGCACGGTCTACGAGTTTGTGAAGTCTGGCCGTTATCCTCGCCAGGGCTGGTTCCGTCGTTTGACTAAGCACGACTTGGAGCATGTTCAACGTGCCCTTGAGTCTGTAGGAATGTGGGAAAATCGTCACAAGCAAATTGGTCATCTCTCAGGTGGGCAAAAGCAACGTGCCGTTATTGCTCGTATTTTTGCCTCAGATCCAGATATCTTTGTCTTGGACGAGCCAACGACAGGGATGGATGCAGGAACAGCCAATACCTTTTACGAACTCATGCACCACTCGGCTCACAAGCATGGCAAGTCTGTCTTGATGATTACCCACGATCCAGAGGAAGTCAAGGAGTACACAGACCGTAATATTCATCTAGTTCGTAACCAGAAATTGCCTTGGCGTTGTTTCAATGTCCATGAAAAGGATGGAGAGGAGCACAAACATGATTAGTGAATTATTAGCCTATGATTTTATGCAACGTGCTATTCTCGCCGTGATTGCTATCAGTATCTTTTCGCCAATTTTGGGGCTTTTCTTAATTCTTCGTCGTCAGAGTCTGATGAGCGATACCTTGAGTCACGTGTCCCTAGCTGGGGTGGCTGTTGGGATTTTCTTGGGACTATCAACCACTTGGATGACCCTTGTGGTTGTGGTTATTGCTGCTTTGGTTTTAGAATATCTCAGGGTTAGTTACAAGCATTATATGGAGATTTCAACGGCTATCCTCATGTCAATGGGATTGGCAGTGGCTCTTATTCTTAGTAACAAGGCGGGTAGCAGTAGTATGAGTCTGGATAGCTATCTTTTTGGTTCTATCATCACGATTAGCCCTGAGCAGGTGCGTGCCCTCTTTGTTATTGCGGCCATTGTACTGGTCTTGACTCTACTCTTTATTCGTCCTATGTATCTTTTGACTTTTGATGAGGACACTGCTCATGTAGATGGCTTGCCAGTTCGTCTCATGTCTCTCCTCTTCAATATTGTGACAGGTATAGCGATTGCTCTGATGATTCCAGCAGCAGGATCACTTTTAGTTTCTACCATCATGATTCTTCCAGCAGCTATTGGTATGAAAATAGGTCAAACCTTTAAATCTGTCATTTTCTGGGCTATTGGTATTGGTTTGATTGGTATGCTCTCTGGTATTTTTATTTCCTATTATTGGGAAACACCAGCTAGTGCAACTATTACCCTTATCTTCATCGCCTTCTTTGGTCTGGTATCCATCTTTGAACCTCTCTTAAAAGCAGAATAAATAATAGAAGAAAAGGGCTTGAGAAATCAAGCTCTTTTTGTGATATACTAAAGTGGTTTTTGAGACTCGGTTAAAAAATATTGGTGGCTTTGGAGTCTGAAAAAATCAGTCAAATTTTTTCTATTGTCCACCATAAATCGCATCAGTAACAAAAAGGAGAAAACATGGAAATCTTTTTAACGAGTATATCGGGCATTCTAGTCATCTTGGGTATGATTTTAGTGGGATTCGTTATGGGTGAAAAAGGCTGGTTTGATGACAAGTCACGTGGTCTGATAGCAAAGTTAGTCACTCAAATTGCCCTGCCTTGCTATATGCTCTACACCATCACGCAGCGCTTCACAGCAGCGGATCTACTTATAATGTTGCCAGCGTTGCGGTTTCCTGCCCTGTCTATGGTCATTTTACTTGGCATCGCGACAGCGGTGGCTAGTATTTTTGCAGTGAAAAAGGAGCGTCGTGGCCTCTTTATTTCCATGTTTTTTAATTCCAATACGATTTTTGTGGGGCTCCCCATCAACCAGGCCCTTTTCGGGGATGCCAGCATTCCCTACGTTCTTATCTATTATATGTGCAATACGACCTTTTTCTGGACCTTGGGAACTTACCTTATTCAGCGGGATGGAGAAGGAGAGGCAGAATTTGATTTAAAAACAAGTCTGAAAAAGATCTTCTCACCCCCTCTAATGGGCTTCATGTTAGGTCTTATTATTGTTATCCTTCATATTAAATTACCAACTTTTTTAGCCAGTGATTTGCAGTATTTAGGTAGTTTGACAACTCCTTTATCTATGATTTTCATCGGTTTGTCGGTATCCAATGCAGGTGTGAAACAACTCATTCTAAAAAAAGATCAACTATTGATTCTTTTTAGGGCGCTTTGTAGTTGCTCCTCTCTTGATGGCTGCCATTGTTTACTGGGCACCTCTCCCAACTTTGATGAAACAAGTTTTTATCATCCAGTCTGCCATGCCTGTCATGACCAATGCTCCTGTTGTTGCTAAACTCTATGGAGCTGATAGTGATTACGCTGCTGTTATGGTTACTGAGACCACCCTTGCAACCATGGTTGTTATCCCAATTTTGATGGTTCTGATGGCTTGAAAATAATCAAGTAACCCCTGTTTTTCTGGTTTTTTTAAATTCCCTAATTGTCAAGTCAAGTGCAACAAAGATGTTCCTCTGATTAAGTGAGTATCTTTCAAGCTGTTTGAGTTAGCTCAAACAGCTTTTTTGCTGGACTGATAGCCATGAATTCGTCTAGGTCTTTCATTGATAGCCTTTGTATAGTCCTCTAAAAGATTCTGATTTAGTTCTTTTAACGAACACCCCTTCGGAATGAACTCTCTTAGTAGTCCATTGAAATTCTCATTTGTACCTCGTTCATAAGATGAATAGGCATGTGCAAAATAAACATCTAATCCCTCTATCTTACTCAATGATGAAAATTCGTTTCCATTATCTGCAGTTATGGACTTAATGGGATAAAGTTTCATACACTCTAAGACTGCTTGATTGACATACTCTGCTTTCTTTTCCACGAGTTTCTTTGTGACAGCATAGCGTGTTTGTCGTTCTACCAAGGTTAGAATAGAAGGTTCTCCTATTGTCTTTCCACCCAGAACAGAATCGATTTCCCAATCTCCAAAACGGGAACGATTATTGATTTCTTCTGGCCTTTCTTCAATTGACTTTCCTAGATGTTTCTTGGTAGAGGGGCGCTTGGTAAATTTCTTACGGATCCGCACTGCTCTTGGCAAATCAATGACCTTAATCTCTAACAATCCTTGATGGATATAGTTATAGAGCGTCTTGGTTGAAGGAACAACTGCATCTACATGTTGGAGTCTATAGGTATGAACAAAGGTATCCACGCTATGCACCCTTGGTTTCTCTCTCATTGCTTCTGTAAATGCTCTCAGAAAGTCATCCGATACGGAATCCAGTTTCAAATAATAGCTGGCTTCTCTAGCATGACGATAACGGTTATGAGCAGCATCTGCATAATAGTGTTGGTAATAGACCTTTTGCCCATTTACTTTTTTTTCACTTGTGTTATGGAACCACGATTAATTTCACGAGTAATAGTAGAGCGATTTCTCCCTAGTCTACGAGCAATCTCAGCAGGTTTGAGTCCTACGCTTAAATAAGCTTCAATTTCCCTCGCTCAGCTTCAGATAAGTGCTTGTATGATTGATTTGTGGTAGAATAATTAGTGGACATGTTCATCTTCCTTTATACTGTTTTTCGCAACTCTAGTATATCAGATGAACATGTCTTTTGTGTTGCACTTCATTTTACAATAGGGCTTTTTTTTAAATTTGTAAAAAATTCAAAAAAGTTTACGAAAACGCTTTACAAATCCTAAAAAGATGCTATAATAATTACATAAGTTATGCAAGCGTTTGCATCAAACGTAGGAGGAAATGAAATGAATAAGCTAAAAAGAAAAATTTGGCTTTGAGTTCTGGCAAAAATTCGGTAAAGCCCTCATGGTTGTTATCGCGGTTATGCCAGCAGCAGGTCTCATGATCTCACTCGGTAAAACAGTTGCCATGATTAATCCAAACATGGCACCGCTCGTTATTACTGGTGGATTTCTTGAGCAGATTGGTTGGGGGTTATCGGTAACCTTCACATCTTATTCGCCCTTGCCATTGGTGGTAGCTGGGCTAAGGAACGTGCAGGCGGTGCCTTTGCGGCAGGTCTTGCCTTTATCTTGATTAACCGTTTGACTGGTTCAATCTTTGGTGTTACTTCAGACATTCTTGCTGATAAGGCTGCTACAGTCCACACCATTTTTGGTCAATCAATCAAGGTATCTGATTACTTCATCAGTGTTTTGGAAGCTCCAGCCCTCAACATGGGTGTGTTCGTAGGTATCATCTCTGGTTTCATCGGAGCTACTGCCTTCAACAAATACTATAACTTCCGTAAATTGCCAGAAGCTTTGTCATTCTTCAATGGTAAACGCTTCGTACCATTCGTAGTTATTCTTCGTTCAGCTATCGCAGCTATCGTTCTTGCTATCGTATGGCCAGTTATCCAATCAGGAATCAACGGCTTTGGTATGTGGATTGCCAACTCAAAAGAAACTGCTCCAGTTTTGGCACCGTTCTTGTTCGGTACTTTGGAACGTCTTCTCTTGCCATTTGGTCTCCACCACATGTTGACTATCCCAATTAACTACACTCAATTGGGTGGTACTTACCACGTATTGACTGGTGCCGCTAAAGGTACTGAAGTATTGGGTCAAGACCCACTCTGGCTTGCTTGGGTTACTGACCTTGCAAACCTTAAAGGTGCACACCCAGAACAATACAAACACCTTCTTGAATCTGTTACACCAGCCCGCTTTAAAGTTGGTCAAATGATCGGTTCATTCGGTATCTTGATGGGTATCGTAGTAGCCATCTACCGTAACGTCGATGATGATAAAAAACATCAATACAAAGGGATGTTGACTGCAACTGCACTTGCAACATTCTTGACAGGGGTAACAGAGCCAATCGAGTACATGTTCATGTTCGTGGCTACTCCACTTTACATCGTTTATGCTTTGGTACAAGGATGTGCCTTTGCCATGGCTGATATCGTTAACCTTCGTGTTCACTCATTCGGTTCTATCGAGTTCTTGACACGTACACCACTTGCTATTAACGCTGGTTTGGCGATGGATATCGTTAACTTCATTTGGGTAACTGTACTCTTTGGTGTTATCATGTTCTTCATCGCAAACTTCATGATTAAGAAATTTGACTACGCTACACCAGGACGTAACGGTAACTATGAGCAAGGTGATGATGCTTCATCAGAATCTGCTGGCTCAGCAAGTGCTGGAACAAGCTCAGCAAGCTCACAAGTTATCAATATCATCAACCTTCTTGGTGGACGTGCTAACAGCGTCGACGTTGACGCATGTATGACTCGTCTCCGTGTTACTGTTAAAGAAGCTGATAAAGTCGGAACTGAAGAACAATGGAAAGCTGAAGGAGCTATGGGTCTTGTCATGAAAGGACAAGGGGTTCAAGCTATCTATGGTCCTAAAGCAGACGTATTGAAATCTGATATTCAAGACGTTCTTGATTCAGGTGAAGTTATTCCTGAAACACTTCCAAGTCAAATGACTGCTGTTCAAAAAAGCAGAAGCTACCTTCAAAGGTGTGACTGACGAAGTGCATTCAGTCGCTGATGGTCAAGTTATCAATATCGAAGATGTTAAAGACCCCGTATTCTCACAAAAATGATGGGTGACGGTTTCGCTGTAGAACCAGAAAACGGTAAAATCGTTTCACCAGTAGCTGGTAAAGTGACAAGCATCTTCCCAACTAAACACGCTCTTGGTTTGGTAACAGACAATGGTCTTGAAGTTTTGGTTCACATCGGACTTGACACTGTTAGTCTTGAAGGTAAACCATTCGACGTTAAAGTTACTGAAGGTCAAACAGTTGCTGCAGGTGATCCCTCTTGGTTGAAGCAAACCTTGATGCTATCCGTGAAGCAGGTCGTGCAACATCTACAGTTGTTGTCTTTACAAATGCAGATGCAATTAAATCAGTTAAAGTAGAACATACAGGTAAATTGGCTGCTAACGCTCCAGTTGCAAAAGTAGAACTTTAATTTGCTAAACGATAAACAAGCAGACAGCCCTTGGGCTGTTTTGTTTGTAAATGACCCTATGTCATTTCTAGATGCAAGTCAGAAGAGGGATAAACTTATGAAATTTCTAACTTTAAATACTCACAGTTGGATGGAAGAAGATGCAGAAGGAAAATTCCAAACCCTAAAGGAACAAATCCTTAAGGCTCAATATGATATCATTTGTTTCCAAGAAGTTAATCAGGAAATAGAGACGGCAGCTGTAGAAACGGATGCTTACTATCATGCGCTACCATCAGCAACACCAATCCACCAAGATCACTTTGTCCGTTTGCTTGTGGAAAAATTAGCTGAAGAGGGCCTTCAATATCATTGGACGTGGGCTTATAATCACATTGGTTATGATCACCTTAATGAAGGTGTTGCTGTCTTGTCACGCCAACCATTGACATCTAGCGAAATTTTAGTTTCAGATGTTGATGATCCAACAGACTATCATACACGCCGTGTGGCAGTGGCTGAGACGGCTGTAGATGGCCGAGAAGTTGCTGTTGCTAGTGTTCACCTTTCATGGTGGGACAAAGGTTTCCAAGAAGAGTGGGCACGTATTGAAGAACGTTTCAAAGCTATTGGGAAACCGCTCATTCTAGCAGGTGACTTTAACAACCCAGCAGGTCGCGAAGGTTATCAAGCCATTTTGGCTAGCCCACTCAATCTTCAAGATAGTTTTGAAGTAGCTAAAGAAACAACTGGTAGCTATACAGTTGGACCTGGTATCGATGGTTGGAAAGGTAATGAAGAGCCTTTACGTATTGACTATGTTTTGCAAGCCAAGAGTGGGCAGTAAATCACCTTAGTGTCATTTTTGATGGAAACAATCAACCTCTAGTAAGTGATCACTATGGCCTTGAAGCAGACCTTGCATTTAGATAGTAACTGTAGCCTATCTTGACCTAATAAGGGTAAAAAGTATTGTCAAAAGATAAATAAAAGAGTAGAATAAAGGGTAGAATTGATTTTTTTAAAGGAGAAACTAATGGCTCATATTACATTTGATTATTCAAAAGTATTAGACAAATTTGTTGCACCACATGAAGTGGAATACATGCAAGCACAAGTTACAGCAGCAGATAATGCTCTACGAAACGGAACAGGTCCCGGAGCAGAAATGACAGGCTGGTTGAATCTGCCTGAAGAATATGATAAAGATGAATTTGCTCGTATTCAAAAGGCGGCTGCTAAAATCCAATCTGATAGTGAAGTGTTAATCGTCATCGGTATTGGAGGATCTTATTTAGGGGCACGTGCAGCGATTGATTTCTTGAATAATTCTTTTGTAAATCTACAAAGCAAGGAAGAACGTAAGGCACCTCAAATCCTCTATGCTGGAAACTCTATCTCATCAAGCTATTTGGCTGATTTGGTAGACTATGTATCAGACAAAGATTTCTCTGTCAACGTTATTTCTAAGTCAGGAACAACTACAGAGCCTGCTATTGCTTTCCGTGTCTTCAAAGAACTCTTGGTTAAGAAGTATGGTCAGGAAGAAGCAAATAAACGGATTTATGCAACTACAGACCGCGCTAAAGGTGCAGTTAAGGTTGAAGCAGATGCTAATGGCTGGGATACTTTTGTAGTGCCTGATAGTGTTGGTGGTCGTTTTACAGTATTGACAGCAGTGGGACTCTTGCCAATCGCAGCTGCAGGGGCTGATATCAGCAAGTTGATGGAAGGAGCAAATGCTGCTCGCAAGGCTTATGCTTCTGATAAGTTCGCTGAAAATGAAGCATATCAATATGCAGTTGTACGCAATATCTTGTACCGTAAAGGTTATCTGACAGAAGTTCTAGCTAACTACGAACCATCATTGCAATACTTCTCAGAATGGTGGAAGCAATTGGCTGGTGAGTCAGAAGGTAAAGACCAAAAAGGTATTTACCCAACTTCAGCGAACTTCTCAACAGACCTGCACTCTTTTTGGGGCAATTTATTCAAGAAGGAACTCGTATCCTCTTTGAAACAGTTATTCGTGTAGATAAGCCTCGCAAAAATGTGTTGATTCCTGAATTAGCAGAAGACTTGGATGGCCTTGGCTATCTGCAAGGAAAAGATGTTGACTTTGTCAATAAGAAAGCAACAGATGGAGTGCTGTTAGCTCATACAGACGGCGGAGTGCCAAATATGTTTGTGACCCTGCCTGAGCAAGATGAGTTCACTTTGGGCTATACTATTTACTTCTTTGAGTTAGCTATTGCTCTTTCTGGCTACCTGAATGGTATCAATCCATTTGACCAACCAGGTGTGGAAGCATACAAGAAGAATATGTTTGCCTTGCTTGGTAAACCAGGCTTTGAAGAGCTTGGTGCTGAGTTGAATGCACGTCTTTGATTCTCATATGCTTTGAGTTCATTTAGAATATAAAAAGATCCACAAGTTCATTTCTAGTGGATTTTTTAGTACAAGCCTCTTAATTAGTTTATTAATTTTTTGAACAGTGTAAAAAAGAGTGTCTTAATTCTTTTATGAAAGCGCTGTATAATTGCCTTGTAAATAAAATTTGAGAGGTATCAAAATGAATGATTGGTTAGACATTAAAGGCAAAACAGTTCTTGTGACGGGTGCGTCATCTGGGATTGGTAAGGCAATAGTCGAAGAATTGTTGGAATTAGGAGTCAATGTAGCGAATTTTGATCTTAGCGACAACGATTTGCGTCACCCGAATCTATTATTTGTAAAAGTTGATGTAACTTCTCGCTCTGAAGTAGAAGCAGGAGTCGCTAAAATAGTTGAAAGATTTGGCAATATTGATGCGGTAGTCAATAATGCGGGGATTAATGTACCTAGATTATTAATCGATGCAGAAAATCCTAAAGGTCCTTACGAGTTGGACGATGAGACGTTCGAAAAAATAACAATGATTAATCAAAAGGTTTGTATTTGGTTAGTCAGGCAGTAGGACGTATTTTAGTGAAAAATGGAAAAGGTGTAATTGTGAACATGGCTTCAGAAGCAGGCTTGGAAGGTTCTGAAGGACAAAGTGCCTATGCTGCAACAAAAGCAGCAGTCTATAGTTACACTCGTTCATGGGCGAAAGAGCTTGGTAAGCATGGTGTACGTGTGGTTGGAATTGCTCCAGGAATTATGGAAGCTACGGGACTTCGAACTCTTTCTTATGAGGAAGCTCTTGCTTATACCCGTGGAAAGACGGTAGAAGATATTCGAGCTGGTTATGCTTCAACCTCAACGACTCCATTGGGACGGAGTGGGAAACTACGTGAAGTAGCTGATCTTGTAGCGTTCTATATTTCAGACCGTTCTAGCTATATAACAGGTGTCACTACAAATATTGCCGGAGGTAAAACTCATGGATAAAACAATGAAGGTGGGGAAGAGAGTTGACCTTAGTAAATCGATGGTATAATATTTTAGACAAAATGGTTTCGCAGCCAACTTATTCCTTGGTAGATATGCGCTCAGAACTGGATATTAGTTTGCAAACCTTGCAAAAGAGTATCCAACAATTAAATGATGTTTTGGCTCCTAATATCCAGATTATCTCACAAGATGATCTGTTAATGTTGGAAGTGTATGACTATACAGAGTTGGAAAGGATTTTATCTGGTAGTTTAAAACAGGAGAGTGACTTCAATTCTTCCAGTAAAAGAATTGCCTATTTGCTAAAACGTTTAATTGAGTCAACCTCCCTCTTCTTATTGACGACTTGGCTGAGGAAGTAGGTGTTAGTAGAAGTACCCTTAATAAGGATTTAAAACAAGTAAAATCTTTGGCAGAGAGTTACTCTATTACTATTTCAGGAAAGCCCAACCGTGGGCTGGAGGTCTTGGGGAGCGAACTGAATTTGCGCTTGCTCTATATTCACCAAGTGGCTCCTTACTTTGAAGAAAGGACACTCACTGAGGCAACCTCTTCTTTTCTGGAGACGCTAGTCCAGGACTATAAAATCCCTAAAGAAACACAGGAACTCCTTCGAAAGACCATTTCAATTATGGTGGAACGTATTCATACATCTAAGGTGTTGAATTGTCCTATTCCTTATTATAAGAATGATTTAACAGAGACACCTTTGGCTGAGAAATTAATCTATCATATTGAGATGACTTATAAGATTTCCCTCAGTCAGTTTGAAATAGACTTTTTGTGTTTTCCGTTTAATGTCCGTTTTATTGACACTTTAAGCAAGCCGTCTTATCAATCTGAACAGGTTGCAAACATTTTTCAAGGGATTGTCAAGAAAGTCAAAGAAACAATGTTGGTTCACTTTGATGATGAAGAATTATTTGAAGAAATAAAGTCTCATCTAGGCGCTTTAATCAATCGACTGATTTTCCATGTGCAAGCTAATGATATATTTCATGGCGAGGTTCAAACTCAATATCCTTTTGCTTTTGAAATGGCGAAAATTGCTGGAGAAGAACTATCTGCAATTTTGGGTTCAGAATTGGAATTATCTGAAATCGGATATCTGGCTTTGTATTTTGAAATGATTTTAAGAAAGCAAAATTCTGCTGTTAAGGGTTCTCGCAAGCAGATAGCTGTAGTTTGCACAACAGGAAGAGGAACCGCTGCGATGATTATTCAGCAACTCAGACGAGTCCTTGGAAATGATGTAGACATTACTCAGTATTCTGAAGAGGATTTTAATGTGGAATTGAATCAGGACTATTTCGCGATTTTTACGACAGTTCCTCTAAAATATAAAGATTCTAAATCTCCAGTCATTCAAGTTAATCATCTTTTTGATGATCAATGGCTGCAGGAAGAATGGCAGAAAGCCAATGCTTTTCATCAAAAAAAAATCTAGAAACAGTTAGCTTACGCTTTCTTCGATTAAGCCCCCAAAAACCTATCAGCAATACTTGCTAAATATGGTTGCAGAGTTAGGGAAACTTCAGATGATTGATAAAGGTTTTATAGAACGGATAATTGATAGGGAGAAAAAGCAATCAACCATTTTTGGTGGAGGAATTGACTTCCCCATACAATTAACCAGGGTTATGCAAAGACTATTTTAATGTTTGGAAAACTAGAAGAGCCTTATCAAAAGGAGATGAATGGATTGAATTTATCTTTCTAGTCGCCATTCCCTCAGAAATTGAAACAAAAATGGAAAGTGAATTACTGGAATTGTATGATGATATTTTTAGAATTGCAGGAGAGCCTTCTCTGAAAGAGGCATTGAGATCGGTAGAAACAGAGACAGAGTTTCTATCATTTTCTAAGAGCAAAGGAGTATTTTAATGAATTCGCTAATAATTTTCGCCGTATTTGTAATGGCAGCTTATATATTTCAAATGTTCCTCGGCTGGCAGCAACTCAAAGACTTCAATAAGACCTATACGATGCTCCGAAAACTGGGTCGCGTAGCGATTGGCAGGAAGTCCGGAAGAATCAAATCCGGTACGATTGTCATGTTCGCGGTTGATGAAAACGGTCGGGTTCTTAAAGCTAGCAAAATGCAAGGAGTCACAATCTTAGCGCGTTTTCAAAATATGGACGATTATGTTGGAGAAGACATCCATTATTTTGACAAGTATAATCCTCTTGTGAGAAAAGAAAATAAGTTGATGCAATCAGCCATAGAAGATGCTAGAAAAGTCTATCTTTTGCATGAGGCAGGTATTGAGAAAGAGACAAGTTCATCTGATTCTTTTTTTGGGATTTGGCTTTTATGCGAATTACTTACAATTATCTATTAAACAGTTATTAAAAAAAAATAAGAAAAGGGGTTCCTTATGAATCACATTACAAAATTTGCAGAGAATTTTATGAAACTCTTCCAATTAGGTGGAGAAACCTTTATTAGCTGGATGACAAATATTGTACCGCTTGTCCTAATGCTATTGATTGCAATGAATACCCTTATCGCTTTCTTGGGAGAAGAGAAGGTCAATTCCTGGCTAAGATTTCTGCCAAAAATCCTGTTAGCCGGTATATGATTTTACCTTTCATTTCAGCCTTTATGCTGGGGAACCCGATGTCAATCAGTATGGGACGTTTTTACCAGAATATTATAAACCTAGTTTTGTAGCAGCTCAGATGCAGTTCTGCCACACTTCAAATGGTGTATTTCCGCATATCAATCCTGGGGAATTGTTTGTATGGATGGGAATCGCGACAGGGATTCAAACTTTTAGGCTTGAGTCAAATGGACTTAGCCATTCGTTACATGCTTGTTGGGATTGTCATGAACTTTGTAGGTGGCTGGGTAACAGATTTTACAACTGCTTATGTTGCGAAACAGCAAGGGGTTACCTTGAGTAAAACATTTGATTGATAGAAAGAGTGAATTTATGTCATATAAGAGTATAAAAGTTGTTAAAGGAAATGGCGGTTTCGGAGGACCTTTGGTCATTACTCCTAGTGAGGCAAAGCATAAATTTATCTATATCACTGGCGGCGGAGAAAAGCCAGATATTGTGGATAAAATTGCTGATTTGACAGGTATGGAAGCTGTTAATGGATTTAAAACATCTATTCCTGATGAGGAAATTGCTTTGGCAATTGTAGATTGTGGCGGAACTCTTCGCTGTGGAATCTATCCTAAGAAGGGATTCCGACGATCAATATTGTCGCTACAGGTAAAAGCGGACCTCTAGCTCAGTATATTACAGAGGAAATCTATGTATCAGCAGTTGGTCTTGATCAAATTTCCGCTGCTAATGAAGATGAAAAAGCGACAACGGTGGTTACTGAAAACCAACTTACGATACTAGTAAAAAATCACAGAACAAAAAGCAGAAACAAGTATTGTAGCAAGAATTGGGATGGGGGCTGGTAAGGTTGTTGCGACTTTCAACCAGGCTGCTCGTGAAGCCATCCAAACAATGCTCAATACTATTATTCCTTTCATGGCCTTTGTTTCTTTACTAATTGGGGTTATTCAGGGTTCTGGTGTTGGAAATTGGCTGGCAAAACTAATGGTTCCTCTAGCTGGGAACATTTGGGGACTCATTTTGATTGGCTTTATCTGTTCCTTGCCATTCTTATCTCCTTTGTTGGGCCCTGGAGCTGTTATCAGTCAGATTATCGGAACCTTAATTGGAGTCGAAATCGGAAAAGGAAATATTCCGCCTCAAATGGCTCTGCCAGCTATATTTGCTATCAACACTCAAAATGGCTGTGATTTCATTCCTGTAGCACTTGGGCTATCTGAGGCGAAAGCTGAAACTGTTGAGGTTGGTGTCCCTTCTGTTCTCTATTCACGTTTTCTCAATGGTGTTCCTCGGGTCTTAGTAGCTTGGGTCGCTAGTATTGGTCTTTATCAGTAGAGCATGGTTAGGTTGTGCACACATATAAAAATAGTATCTTAAACTTATCTATTAGGAACATGAAAGATTAGAGAAAGGATGGATCGGAATTAGATGAAGAAAATTTTTGAAGCTAAAGTAATTCAAGTGGGACCTGAAGCTCAGAATATGATTCAAGACGCTAATATGCTCATTTTATTTGGAGAAGAAGCTCCGGAAGACTTAGCAGAGTATTGTTTTAAGATTGATAACAAAAATCTGCTAGGTTCAATACTAGAAGGCGGCAAGCTGGTGGTAGATAATCAGGAATATTCGATTACTGCCGTGGGAAATGTAGTAGAAAAAAAATTTAACTGGACTGGGCCATATCACTATTTCTTTTGATGGTTCAAAGAGGGCAGTCTGCCGGGCACTCTCCATGTTGCAGCAGACCAAGCAGTAGTAATTGAGAAAGGTTCTACCATTCAGATTTTCTAAGTAGCTCAAGTAGGATAGAAAATCAAATCCTGTAAACTATCAAAGCAGCAGCCTAAAACTAAACGCAGCCTCCCTTAGGGAGGTTCGGATTGAAGACAAAGTCCTTAGAAGACACTTTTCTAAGGGCTTTTCTTTTTGTAAAGTTGTATAATAGAGGTAAGAAAAGTTGTGAGGTGCTAGCTATGTTTCACAAAGAAAACCTGATTATCATCGCTGCCAATATGGCTTCTATACGATAGACGAATTGGTCCCAGAAGATCACTTTCTTCGCCAATTGGAATCAGAGGTTGATTTCGACTTTATGATACTGTCAATAATTTTGTGTAAACACTCAAGTAGAGTTATAGAGTGCTAATCAAATAAGCTTTCAAGTGTGTCAGCACATTGGCCAAACCCTTTGTGGATACGTTGACTTTGCTTGAAATTATAATCTTCAAACAAAGTAACTAAGTAACGTTCCAGAGCCTCCTCGTTAGGAAAAAGAACCTTCTTTTTCGTTTGACGTTTGATTTCTTTGTTAAGAGACTCAATGAGGTTTGTCGAATAAATGCTGTGCCAAATCTGGTAGGGAAACTGAAAAAAGTTAAAAGATTATCCGTTTTCTCCAGGATTTCCCAGACTTTCCTATACTTTGGTTTCCATTCGGCGATAAAGTCCTCTAAAGCTTGTACTGCCATTTCTAAATTTTCAGCACGATAAATCATTTTAAATTACCCCAGAATAACCGCTCGATCAGATCGTTTCACCCTACTAGCCAGATTTCGACTAATATGAATCAAGCAACGTTGTTGTTTAGCTAATGGGTAAGCCTGACTGATAATCTGCTCAAGCCCTTAGAATCACAAAAACAACTAGATAGCTTACGAGTACGTAAAACAGATAAGATTGACGCTGAAAAACTAGCTACGTCTCAGTTCATCCTCAATCGTAAACCAAGCTATGTCCAAGAAGCGCTTTACCAAGAATTACGCGACCTCAGCCGTTTCTATCAGAATCTTACTGAGGATATTGTCTGCGCTAAAAACCGTCTGCACAAGGTTTTACAGGTCTCTTTTCCTGAATTGTAAAACATCTTATCTTCACCAACTGTGGGAACAATATTGGAACTTGGTCATGACTTTCCCATGTAATAGTTTTGTACTGGAGTCGGATGACGCCACATTAACAGCTATCATCCGTCAGTCTACGGCAAAACGTATCTCTGAAAAACGTGTGACTTACTTAGTAGATAAGCTTACAAAACTAGCTAATCAGTCTTATTGTGAGGTCAAGAAAACCTCTCCAGTGATAGAAGAGGTCAAATACTATGCAGGGGAGTTACTTAGGCTTTCTGAACACAGACAAGGTGTTTTAGAGGAGATGGTAACATTGGCTCAACCTTTGCCAGAATACGAGATTCTTCTCTCTATTCCTGGAATCGCTGAAACCACAGCGACAAATATTATTGGCGAACTTGGTGACATTCGTCAATTTCATTCTGCCAATCAAATCAATGCTTTGATCAGCATTGACATCAGCCACTATGAATCTGGGGACTTTCTAGCCAAGGAACACATCACCAAACGTGGGAATCCCTATGCCAGAAAGATTCTCTTTAAGTGCATTCATAATATAGCTTCATCTAGCCACACCAACCCTTGTCATATAGCAGACTTCTATGAGAAACGGAAAAGACAATCGCAAGTGACTTCAACCAAACCACACACGATTGCCTCTATACATCGTCTCATTAGAACAATGTATTACCTCATAACACATAACAAGCTTTACGATTATACTTCTACCCAAAATCGGTAAAATTGTTTATGCCATATGATTGTAACACCTTATCAAAAAACCACTAGGTAAGGTGTTGTTTTTGCGTGCACTTTTTACACTAAACTTTAGTTCAAAAATAGACAAACTCCTTAGTTTGACTATGTAATTCAATCTATTTTTTTATCAAATGCCTTGATATGCTTGACAAATGGTAGAAAAGGACTCAGTCCTGTGCAATACAGAACTAAATCCTTTGGATAAATTAATTGTCTAACTTTTTGGGGTCAGTACAATTTTTATGGGACTTTTTGTGTGTATTCAAAAAGCTCTATAATCTCTACAGTGGTTTTACAAATCACAGAAATAAAAAAAATCTGAATTATTAGCGAAATTTTGTTCTTTAAAGGAAAATAGAGTTTAATTGGAAGTGGTATAACAAATTTCGTTTTTATTCATTTAAATAGTTGTTAAGAAAAATTGATTTAGATTATCTGATAATAAGTTTTTACTTGACAAATTGAAGATAGTCATCTTTTATGACTATACCAATTTAATTGTTGACAACTAATAAAACTAGGTATATAATGACTTTGTTCGGTTCAATAATAGGATATTGAACTATACCAATTTGTAGGAAAGGGATAGTAATTTAAAAGTTGCTACAGGTAATAATTAATGTGTGGAATTGTTGGAGTTGTTGGAAATAGTAATGCAGTGGATATCTTAATACAGGGTCTCGAAAAGTTAGAGTATCGCGGTTATGACTCAGCAGGTATTTATGTGACTGATGCCCCAGATAAAGGTTGTCTAGTTAAATCAGTTGGTCGTATTGCAGATCTTCGTGCTAAAATTAGCTCCGATGTTAAGGGATCAACTGGTATTGGTCACACGCGTTGGGCAACACATGGTCAAGCAACTGAGGATAATGCTCACCCACATACTTCGGAAACAGGGCGCTTCGTTTTAGTTCATAACGGAGTTATTGAAAACTATCTCCAAATTAAAGAAGAATACTTGCAAGGACACAAATTTAAAGGTCAAACCGATACTGAAATTGCTGTTCACTTGATTGGTAAATTTGTTGAAGAAGATGGATTATCAGTTCTTGAAGCCTTAAAAAATCTCTTCATATTATCCAAGGGTCATATGCGTTTGCTCTTGTTGACTCTCAAGCACCAGATACGATTTATGTTGCCAAAAACAAATCTCCACTTTTGATTGGTGTTGGTGAAGGTTACAACATGGTTTGTTCAGATGCCATGGCTATGATTCGTGAAACAAACCAATATATGGAAATTCACGATAAAGAGTTGGTTGTTCTGACCAAAGATGCTATCACAGTTACCGATTATGAAGGAAATGCTATTGAACGGGTACTTATACAGCTGAACTTGATCTTTCTGATATTGGTAAAGGAACTTATCCTTACTATATGTTGAAAGAAATTGATGAGCAACCTACTGTAATGCGTAAATTGATTTCTACCTATGCAGATGATGAAGGAAATATCACTGTTGATCCAGCTATTGTCAAGTCAGTACAAGAAGCAGATCGTATTTACATCTTAGCAGCTGGGACTTCATATAATGCTGGTTTTGCGTCTAAAAAGCTATGTTTGAAAAATTGACAGATACACCAGTTGAAATAGGTGTTGCATCTGAGTGGGGTTACAACATTCCACTTTTGAGCAAAAAACCAATGTTTGTTTTGCTTAGTCAATCAGGTGAAACAGCAGATAGCCGTCAAGTTTTGGTGAAAGCTAACGAAATGGGAATCCCTAGTTTGACTGTTACCAATGTACCTGGTTCTACGCTTTCTCGTGAAGCAACATATACGATGCTTTTTACATGCAGGGCCTGAAATTGCTGTAGCTTCTACTAAAGCTTATACTGCTCAGATTGCGGCTCTAGCTTTCCTTGCGAAAGCTGTTGGTGAAGCAAATGGCAAGAAAGAAGCACTTGAGTTTGATTTAGTGCATGAGTTATCAATTGTTGCTCAGTCAATTGAAGCGACTCTCTCTGAAAAAGATATGATTTCTGAGAAAGTTGAGAACTTGTTGGCTACAACTCGTAATGCTTTCTACATTGGTCGAGGAAATGATTATTATGTAGCTATGGAAGCATCATTGAAGTTGAAAGAAATCTCTTATATTCAATGTGAAGGCTTTGCTGCGGGTGAGTTGAAACACGGTACAATTTCATTGATTGAAGATGGTACTCCAGTTTTAGGATTAATTTCTGCAAGTGAAGTTGTGGCTGCTCATACTCGTGGTAATATTCAGGAAGTTGCTGCTCGTGGAGCTAATGTTTTAACAGTCGTTGAGGAAAAATTAGCTAAAGCTGATGATGATATTATTGTCAATCAAGTACATCCATTCTTATCACCGATCTCAATGGTTATTCCAACTCAGTTGATTGCTTACTATGCTTCTCTACAACGGGGTCTTGACGTGGATAAACCACGAAACCTTGCAAAAGCAGTAACAGTTGAGTAAGCGAAAAGCTAACATCTAGAGAGGACCAGATAGGTCTTCTTTTTTTATGTTTAGAGTGATGAAGATACGTTTCTTAAAGTTGATGAAGTTTCTAAAACCGAAGCCCAACCGTTTGATGTCTTTAATCAACTTGTTGGTAGCTTCCAGTTTTGCGTTTGAATAGTCTGTTTCTAGTGCATTTTGGATGTATTGCTTGTGTCTAAGAAAAGTCCTAAAGACCGTTTGAAAATAGTGATTGACCTTGCTTCTATTTTCCTCTATCAGCTCAAAGAACTCATCTACTCTCTTCTCCTGAAAGTGAAAAAGCAAAAGCTGATAAAGATGTATAGTAGTCAGTAAGCTCTTCTGAAAAGACCAATGTCTTCTCAAATGACTTCATGTGGGCTTAAGGTTTGACAAAATGTCTTTGAGTGAAATGAGTTACAAGATAGCTTACGACTGTCCTTTTGGAAAAGTCGCCAGTGATTTTTAAAGGCTCGATAAGGTAGTGACTTCTTATCGAACTGGTTCATAATCGCAATTCTTGTCTTTAAAAAGGCACGTCCAAGGTACTGGATAATGTGAAATCGATCAAGAACAATTTTGGCGTTAGGGAAAAGTCTTCGAGCTAGTGGCATATAAGTTCCTGACATGTCCATCGTTATAAACCGTACCTGTTGTCGTACTTTCAAAGGATACTTCAAAAAATAGTTTCGTATAGTAGTTTGACGGCAATTATCGAGGATAGTTATGAGTTTGTTAGTCTCATAGTCTTGCGCCACAAAAGCGAGTTCACCTTTCTTGAACCCAAGATCATCCCAGGACATAACAGTCGGGAGTTTGTCATAATGTTCCTTGAAAGTAAACTGGTCAAGTTTACGATAGACAGTGGACGTCGATACACGAAGTCTTCTGGCAATATCCGTTAGTGATACCTTCTCAGTAAGGAGCTGTGCAACCTTTTGCCGGATAAGGTTGGAGATTTGGTGGTTTTTCTCAACAATAGAGGTTTCAGCCACCGTTACTCTCCTACACACTTTACACTGGAAGTGATGCTTTTTAAGACGTAATAGTGTTGGTGTTCCAGCTTGTTCAAGGAGAGGGATTTTAGAAGATTTTTGAAAGTCGTACTTGATCATCATTCCATGGCAATGAGGGCATGGTGGTGCAGAATAATCAAGTTTTGCATGAATCTCGATGTGAGTATTAGTTTCCAAAACAAGAGAAATAATGATGTTAGGGTCTTTAATTCCGATTAATTCTGTGGTATTCTTAATAAGTCTCATAAGTTCTTCCTAATGATGGTTTGGCTTTCTTGCTTTTTTTCATTATAGATCTTATGGGACTTTTTTATTTCCACCCAGACACTTAATGTTTTGACCAAGGAGATTGTGTATAGAACTAGACTTTTTGGAAATAGCGACTCAAATCAAAGAATCCGAATTAGTCTTCTCATTAATGCAGCTTATGAATTTTTACGACGTGATGAACTAGATTTCAGCGAAATACTATTTAGATTTAGTCAATGATAGTGGAATTCCTGAGGTCCTCTTATATGAAAGACATGAGTTGATATTTGTAATGGGGTCTTACTTGATAAAGTCGGGTGAAGTTGCTGAAGGGAGAAATCTAATTGAGGGGTGTTTAGAAACTCTTAGGACTTTAGGTGCGGAAAATTTATTGCTTACTAAGGAATCAGAGTATCAAGAGTTGTTAAATTCCACTATATGACAATTTTATAGAGTGAGTTAAAAAATAGAATAAACTAAGACCATAGTACGACATCACTATGGTTTTTAATTTTCAATGGATATATGGTATTCCAATGTCTTCAATTTATCCAACTGATTATATACCAAGGTGATTTAGATTGTGAGGAAATCTATGAGAACCTATATTCTTAAATACAAGTATGACAACTTAGTTCATATTTTACTGTTAGCACTGAATGCTGCTATTTATTTTTGTGAGTGCCTCGGTAACCTTAGCTTTAATGACTAATCAGCTGGTATCGAAGCAAATCCAATCCTTTTTAGCTCTCTTAGGTCTAGAGGTAGGTCTTTACATTATTTATTTAGTTTTGAATTATATTATTGCGGTACATCAAACAAAATTAATCCAAAAATGACTTTGTCTATTCGTCAGTCTTATCTTAGTAAAATTATTCACCATTCTTTTAGTGAATTTAGAAAGAGTGATATTGAGAGCATCTCTCAGTATTAAATAATGATATCCAATTGATTGAATCAAATGGCTTTTCAAGTATTTATACTCTTTGTTCAACAGTATTCACCACTTTGTTTTCAATTATCGCCCTATTAAGTTATGATGTAAGGATTGTTCTGCTAGCCATTTTTTAACTTTGTGTCTGACTTATCTTCCCAAACCATTTACCAATAAAATGCAGAAATCAATGGAGATATTTTCCAAAGCGAATGAGGAGCTTGTTTCTGGAATAAGCGATCAGTTATATGGATATGCGGATGTTTATTACGCTAGTCGTAAACAGATATTTCTTAGACAAGTGAGGTCCATTGTTGAGAAATATATTGTACAAAAAATTATTTTTACAAAAAAGAAAGACTAGCACTGAGACGCTGATGGCTTTATTTTCAGTTATCGCCCAGATGTTGATACTTCTTCTAACTGGCTTGTTAATTATTTTTGGAAATATTACTGTTGGAACCATTACCTCAGTAGGACAGATATCAGGTAATATTTTTAACTCTCTATCCACCATTAATCAGCTGCAAGTGACCATTAAGTCTGTCAATCCTATCTTAAAAAAATTTCACGATTTTCCAGAGGGTCCAAAGACTTGTATAGCGACAATTCAGGATGTTCATTTTGAGAATGTAAGTTATCATTTTGGAGAGAAGGCTATTTTTGAGGGATTCACCCAAACCTTTAAAAAAGGAGGCAAGTATGCTATTACTGGATGCTCAGGTAGTGGGAAGTCAACCCTGCTTAATATATTCCTAGGCAATCTTAAAGATTACGAGGGAACAATCTTGTTTGGAAAATTGGAGTCAAAAGAGATTGATGAGAACTCAATCGTGTCTGAATGTGCCTATGTTGGGAGTCAAACTCATATCTATAATGATACCTTGAGGAACAATCTAACCCTTTGGAACGAAGCTATTACTGATACACAAATCAAGAAAGTTCTTGAAAGAGTTAATCTTTTATCTTTCTTAAGTCGTATAGATGAGCAAGTAAGTGACGGTAGCTTTTCGGAGGGTCAAAAACAAAGAATAGGCCTGATAAGAGCGTTTTTAAAAGAAAGTTCTGTTGTGATTTTTGATGAAGCCACTGCAAATCTTGACCATAATAATGCTACTCGTATTGAGCACCTTTTATTAAGTGATCCTAATATCACTTATATCACGGTTACCCACCATCTTATAAAGGAAAATGAACCATATTTTGATAAGATTATTCGCTTGGGAGAGGCACTGAGTAAATGTTTCATATGATAAATGCTTAGGATTTATTTCAATTTTACTAACGGCAGTCAAAGTGTTATAATGTAAGAGATTGTGAATTTAGCATGTTTTGCTATTTTCAAAAAAGAAAAAACAAATCAGAGATACAAATCTCTTAGAAGAGGTGAATCCCATGGGACGTAAATGGGCTAATATCGTTGCTAAGAAAACTGCTAAAAGATGGTGCAAACTCTAAGGTTTACGCTAAGTTTGGTGTCGAAATTTATGTGGCTGCTAAACAAGGTGAACCAGATCCAGAATCAAACTCAGCTTTGAAATTTGTTTTGGAGCGTGCTAAACAAGCGCAAGTGCCAAAACACGTTATTGATAAGGCCATTGATAAGGCTAAAGGTAACACTGATGAAACTTTCGTTGAAGGACGTTATGAAGGTTTTGGACCAAATGGTTCTATGATTATCGTAGATACTTTGACTTCAAACGTTAACCGTACAGCTGCTAACGTACGTACTGCCTTTTGGTAAAAACGGTGGTAACATGGGTGCTTCAGGTTCTGTTTCATACATGTTTGATAAAAAAGGTGTTATCGTATTTGCAGGTGAAGATGCAGATGCTATCTTTGAACAATTGCTTGAAGCAGATGTAGAAGTTGAAGATGTAGAAGCAGAAGATGGTACTATCACTGTTTATACTGAGCCAACAGATCTTCACAAAGCTTTGGAAGCTCTCCGTGCTAACGGACAAGAAGAGTTCAAGTGACTGAACTTGAAATGATTCCACAAACTGAGGTTACTCTTGAAGGTGAAGACCTTGAAGTTTTCGAAGGACTTATTGATTCGCTTGAAGCAGACGATGATGTTCAAAAGGTATATCACAACGTAGCAGATATGTAATCTCATTCAGCACTTTCCGTCATAAGGAAAGTGTTTTTATGTGGTCTGTCTAAGGATTTGTCTTGCTTGTCCTGACTTAATCTGATATAGTAGTAGCCAAGTGAATTATTGGAGGAATACGAAATATGAATATGATGCTAGTTTTGGCCATTTATGTGGTCGCAATTGTTGCTTATGTAGCTTTCAGCCGTCGTCGCCAAGCAAAGGCCCAGGAAGATCGTTTTGCAGGTCTTGCTAAGGGTGCTGAAGTTGAAACAATCGGTGGTTTGATTGCTGTTGTCGATGAGATTGATAAAGAGAATAACCGTATTGTTTTGGATGCAGAAGGTGTCTTCTTGACCTTTGATTTGAGTCGTTCAATCATGAAAGTGATCACGCCAGCACCAAGTACAGAGACAGCAGAAACAACTAAAAAGACAATTGTTGAAGAAGATTCAGCGATTGAGTCTGCTGATGAAAAGTAAGATGTGTATTTTAGGCTAGGTTAAATCCTGGTCTTTTTGCGTTTTCTAATCTTATCGGTATTAAAAGCTGTTCAGAACCCCTGAAAATGTGGTAAAATAAAGGGTAAACTATATTTAGAGGATATTCCATGTTTAAATTTAGAAAAAATCTCATCAAGAGGTTCTAGATAATATTCCCAACCATATCGGTATTATTATGGATGGAAATGGCCGTTGGGCTAAAAAGCGTCTACAACCACGTATGATGGGGCATAAGGCTGGGATGGATGCCTTGCAAAAGGTAACTATCGAAGCGTCACAACTTGGAGTTAAGGTATTGACAGTATATGCCTTCTCAACTGAAAACTGGTCACGCCCACAAGATGAAGTGAAATTCATCATGAATTTACCAGTTGAATTTTTTAACAAGTATGTACCAGAATTAGACAAAAACAATGTTCGTATTTTGACAATCGGAGATAACAGTCGTCTGCCTAAGGAAACCTTAGATGCTCTTGAAAAGGCAGTTGAGCAGACAAAACATAATTCCGGTTTGGTTCTCAACTTTGCACTGAACTATGGTGGTCGTGCGGAGATTGTATCTGCAGTTCAAGCGATTGCTAAAGAGGTTGAAGCAGGCAAACTCAGTCCTGAAGCTATTGATGAAGATCTCATTGCTAAGCATTTGATGACAGATAAATTGCCTTACCTCTACCGTGATCCAGATTTGATTATCCGTACGAGTGGCGAGCTTCGTCTTAGTAATTTCTTGCCTTGGCAATCTGCCTATAGTGAGTTTTACTTCACAGATGTTTTCTGGCCAGACTTTGACCAACAAGGGCTACGTCAAGCCATCTCTGACTACAATAAACGTCACCGTCGCTTCGGTGGTGTCTAGAAAGGACCTCTCATGCAAGAACGTTTAATTGGTGGGGGTGTGGCAGCAGCCATTTTCCTCCCATTGCTCTTTATCGGTGGTCTTCCTTTCCAACTTTTGGTTGGAGCCATGGCCATGGTTGCAGTGTCTGAGATGCTTCGCATGAAGCACTTGGAGATTTTCTCTATCGAGGGTATTTTATCAATGGTGGCAGCTTTTATCTTGGCTGTGCCGATTGATCAGTATTTTATCAGTCTTCCAACAAATGCTAGTGTGACAGGTTTCGCTGTTATTTCATTTTTGATTCTAGCGGGGACTGTCCTTAATAGCGACCATTATTCTTTTGATGATGCAGCTTATCCAATCGCATCTGCCTTTTATGTTGGTTTTGGTTTCCAAAATCTCATTGCGGCACGTTTGGATAGTTGGGAAAAAGTTCTCTTTGCCCTTTTTATTATTTGGGCAACAGATATTGGAGCTTACCTTTTTGGTCGTCAATTTGGTCAGAATAAGCTATTGCCAAAAGTATCACCAAATAAGACTATTGAGGGTAGTGTCGGTGGTATCTTATCCGCAATCATTGTGGCTCTTATCTTTGGTTTGATTAACCACGGCGTTTATGCCCCTCATAACTTCTTCTGGTTGCTTATCTGTACGATTCTCTTTAGTATCTTTGGTCAATTTGGTGATTTGGTTGAATCAGCTATTAAACGTCACTTTGGCGTTAAAGACTCAGGCAATCTCATTCCTGGACACGGTGGTGTTTTGGACCGTTGCGATAGCTGGATCTTCGTTTTCCCAATCATGCACTTCCTAGGACTTTTTTAAGAGTGGAGGTGTCTAGATGAAAGCTATTATTACCTTTTTACTGATTTTCTGTGTGATTGTCGTCTTCCATGAGTTTGGTCATTTCTTTTTCGCCAAACGCTCAGGAATTTTGGTTCGTGAATTTGCCATTGGTATGGGACCGAAAATTTTTGCACACACTGGTAAGGATGGTACCGTTTATACTATCCGTATCCTCCCTTTGGGTGGTTATGTCCGTATGGCTGGTTGGGGTGAAGATACAACTGAGATTAAAACAGGTAGCCCTGCCAGTCTAACGATTGGATCAGATGGTAAGGTAAGACGTATCAACCTTTCGGATCGCCAGGTTGACCAGACGGCTTTGCCTATGAACGTCACTGCCTATGATTTGGAAGATAAGTTAACCATTACAGGTCTAGTCCTAGATGAGACCAAGACCTATGAGGTTGATCATGATGCCACTATCGTTGAGGAGGATGGTACAGAACTTCGTATCGCTCCTAAGGATGTCCAATATCAAAATGCAAGCATTTGGGGACGTTTAATTACCAACTTTGCTGGTCCTATGAATAACTTCATTCTTGGGGTGCTTGTCTTTATTATCTTAGCCTTTGTTCAAGGTGGTGTTCAAGATATATCGACCAACCGTATCCAGGTAGCCGATGGAGGCGCTGCTCAGGTGGCAGGCTTGAAAAATGGTGATGCTATCGAGGCTATCAATAAGGACAAGGTTACTGATTGGGACGGCTTGAAGGAAGCATTGACAGAGAATACCCAGAAATTCTCCAAAGGTGACAGCCTTTCTGTGACAGTTAAGAGAAGTAACGGTCAGGAAGAAACAATCTCTGTTAAACCTCAGGAGAACCAAGGTAGCTATTTTTGGGTGTTTCTCCTGCTTTAAAAACAAGTCTTAAAGATAAGATTTTTGGTGGTTTCCAAATGGCTTGGGAAGGGGCCTTCAAAATTCTCGTAGCACTTAAGGGACTTATCACCAACTTTAGTTTGAATAAACTTGGTGGACCGGTTGCTATGTTCCAGATGTCTGCCCAGGCTTCAGAAAGTGGCTTGATTTCCATTCTTAACCTTATGGGGATGCTCTCAATTAACTTGGGAATTTTCAATCTTATCCCAATTCCAGCCCTTGACGGTGGAAAAATTGTTATGAATATTATTGAAGCCATTCGTCGTAAAACCACTTAATCAAGAAATTGAAAGCTATATTACACTTGCAGGTGTTGCTATCATGGTTGTTCTTATGATTGCAGTCACTTGGAATGATATTATGCGTGCTTTCTTTTAATTAGAAACAAAGAAACGAAAGGAAGTCTAAGGGACTTGACCCAAGGGCCAGCCTCCTTAGTATGTAAATGATGAAACAAAGTAAAATGTTGATTCCAACACTTCGTGAAATGCCAAGTGATGCTCAAGTTATCAGTCATGCCCTTATGGTACGTGCGGGTTACGTGCGTCAGGTTTCTGCTGGTATTTATGCTTATATGCCATTGGCAAATCGTGCTATCGAGAAATTCAAAACCATCATGCGTGAGGAGTTTGAAAAAATCGGTGCAGTTGAAATGTTGGCGCCAGCGCTTTTGACAGCAGATTTGTGGCGTGAGTCAGGCCGTTATGAAACTTACGGTGAAGACCTCTATAAATTGAAAAACCGTGATAAATCTGACTTTATCCTTGGTCCAACTCACGAAGAAACGTTTACTGCCTTGGTTCGTGATGCGGTTAAATCATACAAACAATTGCCACTTAATCTCTACCAAATCCAATCAAAATACCGTGATGAAAAACGTCCTCGTAACGGTCTTCTTCGTACACGTGAATTTATCATGAAGGATGCTTATAGTTTCCACCAAAACTATGAAGATTTGGATGTCACTTATGAAGACTACCGTAAAGCTTATGAGGCTATCTTTACACGTGCTGGCCTTGAATTTAAGGGTATTATCGGTGATGGTGGTGCCATGGGTGGTAAGGATTCTCAAGAATTCATGGCGGTTACTCCTGAGCGTACAGATCTCAACCGTTGGGTAGTTCTTGACAAGTCAATTGCTTCATTGGATGAGATTCCAGAAGATGTCATGGAAGAAATCAAGAAAGAATTGACATCATGGTTGGTATCTGGTGAAGACACAATTGCTTACTCTACAGAGTCAAGCTATGCAGCTAACCTTGAGATGGCAACAAATGCCTACACACCAGCGACTAAGGTTGTGACTCAAGAAGAAGTGGATCGAGTTGAAACGCCAAACTGCAAGTCAATTGATGAAGTTGCTGCTTTCTTGAATGTTCCAGAAGAACAAACCGTCAAGACTTTGCTTTTCATTGCTGATGATGAACCAGTGGTGGCCCTTCTTGTCGGTAATGATCAGGTTAACGATGTGAAGTTGAAAAACTACCTTGCTGCTGATTTCCTTGAACCAGCTACAGAAGATGAAGCACGTCAAGTCTTTGGCGCTAACTTCGGTTCTCTTGGTCCAGTTAACCTTCCTGAAAATGTTCGTATCGTTGCGGACCGTAAGGTTCAAGACGTGGCTAATGCGGTCGTTGGAGCTAATGAAGATGGTTACCACTTGACAGGGGTTAACCCAGAGCGTGACTTCAAGGCAGAATACGTGGATATTCGTGAAGTTAAAGAGGGTGAAATTTCACCAGATGGTCAAGGTGTCCTTCAGTTTGCGCGTGGTATCGAGATTGGTCATATCTTTAAACTTGGTACACGTTACTCTGAAAGTATGGGTGCTAATGTTCTTGATGAAAATGGCCGTGCTGTTCCAATTATCATGGGATGTTACGGTATCGGTGTTAGCCGTATCTTGTCAGCTGTGATCGAACAACATGCACGTCTCTTTGTTAACAAGACACCAAAAGGTCAATACCGCTATGCATGGGGAATTAACCTCCCTAAAGAATTGGCTCCATATGATGTTCACTTGATTACAGTTAACACTAAGGATGAGGAAGCCAATGCTTTGACAGAACGTTTGGAAGCTGCTCTTATGGCTGAAGGCTATGATGTCTTGACAGATGATCGTAATGAGCGTGTTGGTTCTAAATTCTCTGACAGTGACCTTATCGGACTTCCAATTCGTGTGACAGTTGGTAAAAAGCCAGCGAGGGTGTTGTCGAAGTTAAAATCAAGGCAACTGGTGATACTATTGAAGTTAATGCCGATAACTTGATTGAGACACTTGCTATCTTAACAACAGAACAAGATGCTTAATCTAAAAAATCTTTTCTTGCAGCAGCAGGAAGAGATTTTTCTTTTGCAGTGACAATGATAAATTGAGAGAAAAGAGAGTAAATTCCAATTTGACAGAATTGTCTAAATAGTGTAAACTTAAGACTATCATAACTACGGAGGCATCACATGCTTAACAGCGACCCATTTGGGAAATCTTAAAGCTTTTTATTACTTTAGTTTCTTTAGATAGGACGTTTGTGTTTCAGGATACAAGCGTCAGTCAGTTTGTATCTATGAAGCTAAAGCATTTTGTGATGGATTAGCCGATTAGATGAATAGGTCTAACCGGTGACATAAGCTAGCCTGTGCTAGTCAAGATGCATAAAACCAGTTGGGCCTGTCCTAACTGGTTTTTTTCATACCGTGGTCTATTTTTAATTTTCATTTGACGCTATCATCTCGGAAAAAAAGATGACAGAAAATTGGAAATAGATAGAATAAAAAATAGAGGTATACAAGATGAAGAAATTCTTGGTCAGTATGATGGCTGTTATTACAGCTGTCCTCTTGGTAGCATGTTCCAATGCTTCTAATAAAGATTTGGTTCACGTCGGTGTGCTCCAATATGTGGAACATCCTTCCTTGTCAGCGACACGTAAAGGGTTCATTGAAGAACTCAAAGAGGAAGGTTATGTCGACGGTAAGAACATCAAAATCGATTATCAGAATGCACAAGGAGATCAGTCTAACTTGCAGACGATTTCTCAGTCGCTTATTGAAGATAATGATGTCATGTTAGCTATCGCAACCCCAGCAGCTCAGTCTTTGAGTAGTTTGACAAAGGACAAGCCAATTCTTTTTACAGCTGTTACAGATCCAGTTTCAGCTAAATTGGTTAAGTCTATGGACAATGTTGGAGGAAATGTGACAGGGACAAGCGACATGTCACCAATCAACAAACAAGTCGAGTTGTTGAAAAAGGTCCTTCCAAACACTAAAAAGTTGGGATTATGTACACTACCAGCGAGCGTAAATCAGAAGTTCAGGTTGAAGAAGCCAAGAAATACTTCAAGGAAGCTGGTATTGAAACGGTTATCAAAGGAATTTCATCAACCAATGATATCCAAGACACAGCCAAGAGCTTGATGAGTCAAACCGAAGTGCTTTTCATCCCAACTGATAATAACATTGTTAGTGCTATTAATACCTTGGTAGATCTTTCTAAAGAGACTAAGGTTCCAGTTGTTGGTAGTGACGCTGGCAGTGTAGAAAAAGGTGTCCTATTCACTTACGGAACCAACTATGAAGCGCTTGGACGTCAAACAGGTAAGTTGGCAGGCCGTGTTCTCCGAGGTGAGAAGGTCAAGGATGTCGATGCAGAGTATCCTAAAACACTTAATGTTGTGGTAAACCATGACATGGCTAAAGAACTTGGTATTGATGTTTCTAGCATTAGTGACGAGGAATCTAAAGCATCAACACAAGATGACAAACCAATTGCTAAAAAAGATAAGGGTGTCATTAAGCTTAAGGTCAATAAGTCTTCTAAAAAGGATTTTCAAATGTGGTGCTAACAGCCATTTCTCAGGGACTCCTGTGGGCTATTATGGCTATTGGGGTCTTCATTACCTTCCGTATTTTGGACCTTGCTGATTTGACAGCTGAGGGGGCCTTTCCACTTGGTGCTGCTACGACAACTATCATGATTATCCGTGGGATTAACCCGATCTTTGCGACTCTAGGTGGTTTTGTAGCTGGTATGCTTGCCGGAGCGGTGTCTGGCTTTATGCATACGAAAATGAAGATACCAGCACTCTTAACGGGGATTATTACCTTAACAGGGCTCTATTCCGTTAACCTTTTGGTTCTTGGTAGTGCCAATGTCTCTCTTTCAGGACATAACACGCTGGTGACTATGGTGATGGATCTTGGTCTATCTAAGCTGAATGGTGTGATTCTATTAGGACTGATTTTTGTTAGTCTGGTAGTACTTATGTTGGTTGTTCTCCTTAATACACAGGTTGGACTTGCTCTTCGTGCAACAGGTGATAACCTTGCCATGGGTGAAGCTAATGGTATCAAGGTTGACCGTATGAAGATTCTTGGCTACATGATTTCCAATGGTTTGATTGCCCTATCAGGTGCCCTCCTAGCTCAAAACAATGGCTATGCGGATATGAATATGGGTACTGGTACAATCGTAAATGGCTTGGCTGCAATCATCTTAGCCTGAGGTTATCGTCAAGTATCTACCACTTGGCAAACGCCTCTGGTCAATTGTCGTAGGTGCTGTTCTCTACCGTTTGGTCTTGGTTATTATCCTTGCCATGAACGTTGATGCTCAAATGTTGAAATTGGCTTCAGCCATCTTGCTTGCTATCATCCTTTATGTGCCAGAAGTACGCCAAAAATTGAAAATCAGACCTAACAAATCCTTGACTCCAGGAGGTGACAAGTAATGGCTTTACTTAGTTTACAACAGATTCATAAAACCTTTGAAAAAGGCACGGTCAATGAAAATCACGTCCTTCGTGGTTTGGATCTCGACATTGAACAGGGAGATTTTATCTCTGTTATTGGGGAAATGGTGCTGGTAAATCAACCTTGATGAATTCAATTGCTGGTGTTCTTAGCATTGATGAGGGGGATATCTTGTTGGAGGGCAATCTATTAAGAAAGCATCTGTAGATGAGCGCTCTAAAGACATTAGTCGTGTTTTCCAAGATCCTCGAATGGGGACAGCGACAAACCTTTCTATCGAAGAAAATATGGCGATTGCCTATCGTCGTGGTAAGAAACGTAGCTTTTTAAAAAGTCTATCACTGAAAGCGAACGTCAAGTCTTCAAGGAAGCCTTGGTAGATCTTGGTCTTGGTCTTGAGAATCGTATGAAGACTGATGCTAATTTCTTGTCAGGTGGACAACGTCAGGCCTTGACACTTGCTATGGCAACCTTGGTTCGTCCAAAAATCTTGCTTTTGGATGAACATACGGCAGCCCTAGATCCTAAGACAAGTGACATGGTTATGAATTTGACACGTAAGATTGTTGAAGAACAAGAGTTGACAACCCTTATGATTACCCATAATATGGAACATGCTATCGAATATGGGAACCGTCTGGTTATGCTCTATCATGGTAAAATCGTCGTCGATGTGCGAGGTGAGAAAAGAAAAATCTCACTGTTGCAGAACTTATGGACCTCTTCCACAAAAATAGTGGACAAGTCCTCAATGATGATGCCTTGGTGCTCGGTTAACAAACAAAAAAAGAAACTATCCAAAGTTTAGATTTTGGGTAGTTTTTTCTTGACTATTTTTGACCAAGTGCTAAAATAAATATATAGATTAGCACTCGTGGTTTATGAGTGCTAAAAATAACGTTTCACACGTTACTAATAACAAATAACATTTGGAGGTAATTGGTATGGCATTGAAACCATTGGGTGATCGTATCGTTGTCCGTTTTGAAGAAACAGAAGAAAAAACAGCTAGTGGCTTTGTATTGGCAGGAGCTAGTCATGAAGCTACAAAGACTGCTGAGGTTTTGGCAGTAGGTGAAGGAATCCGTACTCTTACTGGGGAATTGATTGCACCTAGTGTTGCAGTAGGCGATAAGGTCCTTGTTGAAAATGGTACAGGTATCAGTGTTAAAGACGGAGAAGATTACGTTTCAATTATCCGTGAAGCAGATATTTTAGCAGTCCTAGCTTAGGTCTATGCTAATCAGATATAAAGTAAGATAAAGAAGGAGTAACTATGGCAAAAGATATTAAATTTTCATCAGATGCACGCGCAGCAATGGTACGTGGTGTTGATACTTTGGCTGATACAGTTAAGGTAACGCTTGGTCCTAAAGGTCGTAACGTGGTTTTGGAAAAAGCTTTTGGCTCACCTCTTATCACTAATGATGGTGTGACAATTGCTAAAGAAATTGAACTCGAAGATCACTTTGAAAATATGGGTGCTAAGCTTGTCAGCGAAGTGGCTTCAAAAACGAACGATATTGCCGGTGACGGAACAACTACAGCCACTGTTTTGACACAGGCTATTGTTCGTGAAGGTCTCAAAAATGTAACGGCTGGTGCTAATCCAATCGGTATCCGTCGTGGGATTGAAGCAGCTGTAGCTACAGCCGTGGAAGAGCTTAAAGCCATTGCACAACCAGTTGCTAATAAAGAAGCTATTGCCCAATCGCAGCGGTATCATCTCGTTCTGAAAAAGTTGGTGAATACATTTCAGAAGCTATGGAACGTTGGGTAATGACGGTGTTATCACTATTGAAGAGTCTCGTGGTATGGAGACAGAACTCGAAGTGGTTGAAGGTATGCAGTTTGACCGTGGTTATCTTTCTCAGTACATGGTTACTGATAATGAAAAAATGGTCGCTGACCTTGAAAATCCATTTATCCTTGTGACTGACAAGAAAATTTCAAATATCCAAGATGTTCTGCCACTTTTGGAAGAAGTGCTTAAGACAAGTCGTCCACTTTTGATTATTGCTGATGACGTGGATGGTGAAGCTCTTCCTACACTTGTTCTTAACAAGATTCGTGGAACTTTCAATGTTGTTGCTGTTAAGGCCCCTGGCTTTGGTGATCGTCGTAAAGCGATGTTGGAAGATATTGCTGTATTGACTGGAGCAACTGTTATTACTGAGGACCTTGGTCTTGAGCTTAAGGATGCAACTATGGCAGCAATTGGTCAAGCCTCTAAAGTAACTGTGGATAAAGATAGTACAGTTATCGTTGAAGGTGCAGGAAGCACAGAAGCGATTGCTAACCGTGTTAACCTCATCAAGTCTCAATTGGAAACAACAACATCTGAATTTGACCGTGAAAAACTTCAAGAGCGTTTGGCTAAATTGTCAGGTGGTGTTGCAGTTATTAAGGTTGGTGCAGCCACTGAAACAGCCCTTAAAGAGATGAAACTTCGTATCGAAGATGCCCTTAACGCAACTCGTGCCGCTGTTGAAGAAGGTATCGTAGCAGGTGGTGGTACAGCCCTTGTTAACGTCATTGCTAAGGTTGCTGAACTTGATCTTGAAGGTGACGACGCTACAGGACGTAATATTGTCCTCCGTGCCTTGGAAGAGCCAGTTCGTCAAATTGCTTATAACGCTGGCTATGAAGGTTCAGTTATCATTGATAAATTGAAGAACAGCCAAGTTGGTACAGGCTTTAACGCTGCCAACGGTGAGTGGGTAGATATGGTTGGAGCAGGAATTATCGATCCTGTTAAGGTCACACGTTCTGCCCTCCAAAATGCTGCTTCTGTAGCAAGTCTTATCTTGAGAACTGAAGCAGTCGTTGCCAATAAACCTGAACCAGAAACTCCAGCAGCAGCAGCTATGGATCCAGGAATGATGGGTTACTAAGAGTTTAAAAAGCAAAAGAAAAAACCTAGGAAAAGTAGAGAAACTTTTTCTGGGTTTTCTTTTTTTCAATTATTTGTTGTTAATTACTGAAAAGGGTTAAATGTATCAGAACTTCCTTGTTGCCCGGCCATTTGCATCATCATTTGTTGCTGTTTGATACGCTCTGCTTCCTTATTCATATTGATAGAAACAACAAGAAGGATGACCCAACCGATGAAGGTCCAGTTTAGGAGGATGGATAAAACAAAGACTAGCCATTTCTCGTCTGTTTTGTTTAGGAGGGCTGGTAAGATAATAAGTGCTACAAAAGGTAAAAAAATTAGGAGGAAAAGTGCTAAGGGTAACGTTGCCCCAACTTCATCGCTAGCAACTCCAATTAAATATATTCCGAGGGCCCAGATGATAAATGGAATATCAGCGATGGCTAACATGATGAGGTTTGTTTGGGTTTTCTTGTCTTGTTTCTTCCAAGTTTCGTTTAGATTTTTGCTTGCTTGTTGGAAAGTTTCACCAGTTTGATTCGCAAATTGGTTAACAGTCTGACTGGCAGTTTCTACAACAGGTTTAACTTGTTCCTGGAAGGTCTTTGATTGCTTTTCTTGAGCTAAGTTAGTTGCTTGGAAAGTTTCTTCTTCATCTGCTGTAGAGTTAGTGAGTGGCTCTTCAGCAACATCATAGCTGTCAACATCTTTTTTTCGGCAGTTTCTACAACCTCTGTTGATGGTGCAGATTCTACTGGTTCAACAACCTTTGAATCTTGCTTAGTTTCTACAGTCTCTTTTTGTGAGACAGTTTTTGTTATTTCGACAGTTGGTTTGGGAGTTTCTCGGACAAACTCGCCTTTCTGAGCTGCTTCAGCCATTTCTTGAATACTTGGATTACGACCATTAACTGCTTGGAAAAAATCAATCCAATCTTGTTGTTTCATGTGTATAACCTCCAGATAACTTGATTATAAAAATGTTGATAATTACAATTATAGCAATAGTGTAAGGGGACGGCAATGGGAATCGAATAAGAGTGTTTGCTTTATTTCCTAATAATCTTCTTATCACTAAAGATGGGAAAGAGAAAGAAATAGGTTAGGGATATAGACCACTAGAGGATATATCAGTGGATTATAGTTCCAGGCTCCTTGCCAATCTAGGTGTAAGAGCCTAACACTAGCGCGTGTTAGGCCTGCGCTCCAACCCTTAAGTCCAAATGGTCTTAGGATTAAACTGAGTGGTGTTGGCAGATGCAAAAGGTAGACTCCATAAACTGCCACTAAAACTAAGAGATATAATCTAAAAAAAACGCTGGTGGTAGGCCCACAAGCGTGTGAAATAGTTTTTCATTAGCCAATAACTGCAAAGAGTTTTTGAGCGTTTGATTGGCGAGTAGCATCCATGATAAGGAACCAGTCGACGATAGTCCAGATACCACAGCCACCGCATGTCAATAGTTTACCAACACCTAAGCCAACGTGTCCTAAGATAAAACGGTCAATTCCAAGAGAACCACCGAAAAGTGAGATAATAAGCATCATTGTAGGATCTTGGAAGCTGATTGAGTAAAGCATTGAAAGCTGTTGTTCAGGAAGTGCCTCAAGGCGTTGGCGGATGTACTGCACTTGTTCTGTTGGGAAATACTTGGCATTGATAGCTAACCATTGATCGCTGGATTCATAATTAAATACTCCTCTAATTTATATGATATGTAAAGCTTAACATAATGTCCAGGGAGATTCAAGGCAGTTAAGGCTTTCGAAGTCAATAAAAGCAACTTATTTGCAAGCTTCCACTGTGTCATAACTAGAGGATCATTAGGATAATCCTTTCGCACTATGCTTGAGAATAAGCCTACTTCTATTATTTGTGATTTTCAACCCTTGTTCGAAACTTTCTGATTTAGCCTTAACAGTGACTTTTTCGAGTGTTAAGGGATGGGTGAAACTAAGGGTGTGTGCGTGGAGCATGAGTCGAGATGCGGGGCGATGGCTATAAAGAGGGTCCCCAGAATGGCATGCCCATGGTGGGCCAGGTGCCCCGAATTTGGTGGGTCCGTCCGGTTTTTAGTTGGCAGTTGACCAGACTAGCTCCTTTGAAGGCTTTGAGGCGCGTGATGGTTGTATAGGCAACCTGCCCTTTTCTAGGATCAACCACTCGTTTTCTACGGTTATGGCGGTCGCGTCCAATCTTGTCTTTGTACACAGTCTCCTTGGTCTGAAATTTACCTTCAGCCAAAGCCCAGTATTGACGCTGAATCTTCTTATCTTCCAAGAGTCTATTGAGAATTGGCAGGATAAACGGATTTTTTGCGAAGAGTACAGCCCCACTAGTTTCCATGTCTAGTCGATGAACGACGTAACAGGTTTGCCCACAATAGGCCGAAACATGGTTAAGTAGAGCAATTTCTGTGGGTTCATTACCATGTGTTTTCATTCCTTCAGGTTTATTGACCACGATGAGATGCTGATCTTCATAGAGAGGTTCTACTAAACTGGCATTTCCCATAGGGATAATTTTTTCAGGGTAGTCCTCTGTATCAAAGGTCAGGCTAATCTTATCACCTTTTTCAACAGGACTCTGCCAATTAATAGTCTCTCCATTGATGAGGACGTGCTTTTTTCGTGCGTAGGAAATGACGAATCTTACGAGGAATGAGGAGCTTAGTTTCGAGCAAGTCTTTGACAGTTGTTGCAGGATAGGGATTGATAATTTCTACGTGTAAAGTCATGGTTTCATTATATCATGAACGTTTAAAAGAGGACAGAATCTGTAAAAACTTGGTATAATAGGGTTATGACATTTTTTGATAATCTAAAAAACAAACTTTTTAAAGAAGAAAATAGCGGAAAGGGTAAGGATTCCCAGCCTGCTGAAAAATCGAAGAATTTACAAAATAAGATAAAGGGACTCTTTGCTAAGAAACCTGATGAGGTTGAACAAGCCGTTGAAGACCTAGATATGTCTCAGGAAAGTCAAGAGACGTCACGTTATCAACGTTCTAAGCAAAAGAAACCTATTGATACCACCAAACCTTTAGGTAAGGTTCAGGCGTTCTTGAGCAAGTTTACACTTTCACCAAGAAATCCTATTCGTCGTTTCTGGCGTCGTTATCATATTGGGAAAATTCTCTTTATCATGCTAGCTGTGCTGGTTCTGACAGTAGGTTCCTACCTTTTCTATATTGCCAAGACGACCAATGTTTCAGATCTTCAAGATGCCTTGAAAGCAACTACGGTTATCTATGACAAAGAAGGCAATCAAGCTGGTTCTTTGTCAGGGCAAAAAGGAACCTATGTGGAGCTGGATGCCATTAGTGATACCCTAGAGAACGCTGTTATAGCAACTGAGGACCGTACCTTCTATGAAAATAGCGGGGTTAACGTCAAGCGATTCCTCTTGGCAATTGTGTCTATGGGACGCTTTGGTGGTGGCTCGACCATTACCCAACAGTTGGCTAAAAATGCCTTCTTGACACAAGAACAGACAGTCACTGTAAGGCCAAGGAATTCTTCCTCTCTTTGGAATTAACCAAGAAATACAGCAAGCAAGAAATCCTTACCATGTACCTCAATAATGCCTATTTCGGAAATGGGGTTTGGGGTGTTGAAGATGCTAGTCAAAAATACTTCGGGACAAGTGCTGCCAATTTAACTGTTGATGAAGCAGCTACCCTCGCTGGTATGCTTAAGGGACCTGAAATTTACAACCCAATCGATAATATCCAAAATGCGACCAACCGTCGAAACACTGTCCTCGCCAATATGGTTGATGACAAGAAGTTGAGTCAGGCAGATGCCGACAGTGCGGCTGGAGTTGATATGGCTAGTCGTCTGGGTGATACCTATCAAGGGACTGGCGATGACTACAAGTATCCGTCTTACTTTGATGCTGTCATTGAAGAAGCTACGAAAACTTATGGCTTGAGTGAGGATGAAATCGTTAAAAATGGCTACAAGATCTACACAGAGATGGATGCCAACTCACAAGCTAACATGCAGCAAACCTACGAAAATACTTATCTCTTCCCTACATCAGAAAGTGATGGTAGTACAGCTCAGTCAGCTAGTGTGGCACTTGATCCAACAACTGGAGCTGTCCGCGGTCTGGTAGGTCGTGTAGGTGGTACCAGTGATACAACCTTCCGTAACTTTAACTATGCAACTCAAGGGAAGCGTAGTCCTGGTTCAACTATCAAACCTTTAGTGGTCTATGCCCCAGCTCTGGCTTCAGGATGGAGCATCAATAAGGACCTTCCGAATAAACCAATCGACTATAATGGCTATACTCCAACCAACTACGGTGGTGTTGAGACAGAGGATGTGCCCATGTATCAAGCTTTGGCCAACTCCTACAATATCCCAGCAGTTTACCTCTTTAATCAAATCGGTATTCAAAAAGGGATCAGTTACGGTCAAAAATTCGGTCTCAACTTTGACAATGTTCCAGAAGAACTGGGAATTTCACTTGGTGGTGGTGTGACAGCTAGTCCTCTTCAAATGGCTCAGGCATATGCGACCTTTGCTAATGGTGGTGAGATGAACACGGCTTATTTCATCACTAAAATTGAAAATGCCAGTGGTGACATTATTGCTACCCATAGTAAGAAGTCTAAACGTGTTATCAGCCAGTCAGTAGCTAACCAGATGACCAGCATGATGCTTGGTACCTTCTCAAATGGTTCTGCTGTGAATGCCAACTACACAGGTTATACTATGGCAGGTAAGACAGGTACTGTTCAGGCTGAATTTAACAAGGATTTGACCAGTGATCAGTGGGTGATTGGTTATACTCCTGATGTGGTTATGACGACCTGGATCGGTTTTGATAAGACTGACGAGAGTCACTACTTAACAGGAGCAAGCTCAGGAACAGCTTCAACTATTTTAGCTATATCGCTGCAGATGTTTTGCCAAATACACCAGGTAATGAGTTTACCGTTGAAAATGCCTATGCGGCTGATGGTCAAACACTAGACTATACGGCAGATCCAAATGACTCGCGCAATAGCAGTAACAAGTCATGGACAGACAAGGCATCAGACGTTGTGAATGACGTTAAAGATCAGGCAAGCAGCCTTTGGGATAAGATTACAGACTCCTTCTCAGGTCTATTCAGATAGCTTGTCAATTGCATTTAAAAGTGGTAAGATAAAAAGAACGGAGGCGTTATGGCACAGAAAAAAGCAAGCCTAGCGTGTGCTGAATGTGGGAGCCGAAACTACTCAATTAATGTGAGTAGCACTCCCAAACCAACACGACTAGAAGTTAACAAATTTTGTAAACATTGTAAAAAATACACCTTGCATAAGGAAACAAGATAGGAGACACCGTGAGACAAACTGGAAGTATTTTCAAAGTCTTGAAAGACACGACTTGGCCAGACCGTAAACAACGCTGGCACGATTTTATTTCAGTTCTTGAGTATACTGCGTTCTTCACTGTCATCATCTATGCGTTTGATGAATTGTTGAGTCGCGCTATGTCAGCACTGATTAACTTTTTTCTAAAGAAAACACAAAAAGAGTGGGAATGCCTGCTCTTTTTTGTTATAATAAATGCAGATAAAAGCGAGAACGAGGGCCACCAGGCTTTTTTATTACGCTTTGAATTAAACCATAGACATTCATTGACATTTAACACTCGAAGCTAGAGGATAGCTAGCCAAAGGTGTTTAAATGTCATTTAGAAAAAAGAAAGGAATCCTAAAATGCTAGATTCATTCGACAAGGGCTGGTTCGTCCTTCAAACCTATTCAGGATACGAAAACAAAGTTAAAGAAAACCTTTTGCAACGTGCCCAAACTTATAACATGCTTGAAAATATCTTGCGTGTTGAAATCCCAACTCAAACGGTCAATGTTGAGAAAAAACGGTAAAGTTAAAGAAGTAGAAGAAAACCGCTTCCCTGGTTACGTTCTTGTTGAGATGGTAATGACAGACGAAGCCTGGTTCGTTGTTCGTAATACTCCGAACGTTACTGGTTTCGTTGGTTCTCACGGTAACCGTTCTAAACCAACACCACTTTTGGAAGAAGAAATCCGTCAAATCTTGATTTCAATGGGTCAAACTGTTGATGTATTTGATACTAATATCAAGGTTGGAGATGTGGTTCAAATCATCGATGGTGCCTTTATGGGTCAAGAAGGCCGTGTTGTAGAAATTGAAAACAACAAGGTTAAAATCATGATTAACATGTTTGGTTCAGAAACAGCTGCTGAACTTGAACTTTACCAAATCGCTGAACTTTAAGATAGATAAAAAGAGGTTGGGCTAAGAGACTTTAACCTTGGAAGACTATCTCATTAAACTTGAGGGAGAGGCTAGAAGCTAGATTTTTGAAATTTAGTTCTGTGTCACTCCCTTTTTTCTAACGGATGATGATGAATTATAAACAATTTTACAATAGGATTAGCGGTCCATTGCGTTCTTACGCTAAGGTTTTAGAAGGGTTGAACAAGCTTATAACTAGGACTTTTTACCTGCTTTTTCCTATATTTCTTATTTGGGTTTGGCTAAGGAATGGTTGGTTTGTTCTCTCTACGACGGTGCTTATTATGGGGGAGGCTTTTTCCTTCTTTCTCTTGGTCGTAGCCTCTATAATCGACCACGTCCATACCAGACCTGGGCTATTCAACCCCTTATTAAGAAGGACAGTCTGGGCAAGTCCTTTCCCAGTCGGCATGTTTTCTCAGCGACTGTCATTGCTATGTTGGCACTGATGCTTAACCCATGGCTAGGTGGGGCTATGCTTTTTCTGGCGGGGCTCTAGCTTTCTGCGCGTGCTAGGTGGTGTCCAGTATCCTAGTGATGTTTTGGCAGGCTATGCCATTGGGATTCTTGTAGGTCTCCTTCTTTATCTTTAGAAAATTTGGGTCTTCTTCGAGAGAGGAAGGCTTTTTTCGTTGAAAAAGAAAAGGCCCCTCTAGGGTACCTTTCCTTCTGTTCTAAAATTCGAGTTGGCAATTAAAGTCTGTTCCTACCATTAGATATTAGCTTAGTTTAGGACATGTTCTGTAATAGCTTGAGCGACACCATGCTCATCATTTGAAGCCGTTACTAAGTTTGCAGTTTCCTTAACCCCTTCAGGTGCATTGCCCATAGCAATTCCTAGGCCAGCTAGAGCTAGCATAGGACTATCGTTGAAGTTATCTCCGATGGTCATGACGTGTTCAAGAGGAAGGTCATAATACTTGGCAAGCTCAAGGAGAGCGTGTTCTTTAGAAACGTGTTTGGCAGTGACTTCAAGATAGTTATCTTTGGACAAGTAAAAGGCTATCTGTGGAAAATCCATGCTTAGGAGTTTTTGGTGGAGGTACTGGATAATTTCAGGCGCATCAATCAACAATAGCTTGTGGATAGGTGGTTCTGAGTCTGAGACCGTGTCTTGCAGTTCCTTAATGATAGGAGATTCACCCGTGATACTTCCTTCCAACTGAGACCATTTGTCTAGTTCGTTGGTGATCCAGTCCTTGCCAGAGTAGATATTCACAGAGACACTTTGATAATCTGTGGATAAGTAGTTAAGAAGGTCTTGGATTTCAGCTTTATCCACAGGGTGTTGTATGATAGTACGATCCCCTCAAGTACTAAGGCACCGTTGTAGCAAGCGATGGGATTGTCATGAAGTCCCAGTTTATGAGCAATTGGTTGCATCCCTAGTGGCGAACGGGCAGAAGCTAAAACAAAGGGAATATTTGCCTTTTCAAGCTCTGGCATTACCTCAATCAGTTGCTCATCCACCTGGTGGTTACTAGTGAGAATAGTGCCATCAATGTCACTGATAATCAAACGAATATTACTCATAATCGCTATCCTTTCCATCGTATAAAATCGTTACTTTATCTTTAAGAGACTCGACCAAATCAGGATCAGGTTCTTTATCTGTAATCCAGTAGTCAAAGTCTTCAATTTTGCCCAAGATATATTTGGAATGCTTTTCATATTTATCAGATTCAGCAATAAGAATCTTGGTTCGAGCAGCTTGCATGGCTAGTTGTTTGACAGCAACGTCCTCTTCATCTTCATAGCTGACCACTCCTTGACTGAGACTGGCCGCTCCGAAGAAGGCTAAGTCAAATTGTAGATGTTGCAAGAGCTGGGCTTCGTGAAGCGAATAGTAGAAGCGGTTTTTGCTGTAAAATCTTCCTCCCAAGAGATGAAAGTCGATTCCTTCTTTGCCACTTAGGACCAAGGCGTTGTCCAAAGAGTGGGAGTAGACAGTGACGCTCTTAGTCAATTTTTGTGAAACTTCAAGCATCAGGTAGAGACATCGAAGAAGAGGAGAGATTGGTCTTTGACCAAGCTAATCGCTAGGTCTGCCATTTTTTCTTGTCTTCAGTGAGTCCTTTCTGACGTTCCTGGAAGCCAAGAACAGTGGTATTTTAACTGGGAGAATGCCACCATGGGTACGCTGAGCCAGATTCCTCTGGCTGAGGCAGTCGAAATCTCTTCTGACAGTGTCTTTGGAAACACCCAATTCATCAACCATTTCCTTGACAGATAGGTTTCCGCGTCTCCTCCAAAAGTGTTAATATTTTCTCTAATCGTTGTCCCTGATACATGAGTCACCTTCTTTCTGATACTAGTATAGCATCTTTTTGCTTTTTTGTTACATAAAAGCGCAAAAAAACTTAAAAAGAATGAAAAAAGTGCAAAATAGGCTAAGGTGAATTTGCCTTTTAAAGTTCCTTTATCATCTTTAAAAATCCTTCAAAAATGCTATAATAGAAGCATTACGAATATTGGAGAGAAACCATGAGTTTTTACAATCATAAAGAAATCGAGCCTAAGTGGCAAAAAATACTGGGCTGACAATCACACTTTTAAGACAGGAACAGATGCGTCAAAACCTAAGTTTTATGCGCTTGACATGTTCCCTTACCCATCTGGAGCGGGTCTTCACGTAGGACACCCAGAAGGTTATACAGCAACCGATATCCTCAGCCGTTACAAACGTGCGCAAGGCTACAACGTCCTTCACCCAATGGGATGGGATGCCTTTGGTTTGCCTGCAGAACAATATGCCATGGATACAGGGAATGACCCAGCGGAATTCACAGCAGAAAACATTGCCAACTTCAAACGTCAAATCAATGCGCTTGGCTTCTCTTACGACTGGGATCGTGAAGTCAATACTACAGATCCGAACTACTACAAGTGGACACAATGGATCTTCACCAAGCTTTACGAAAAAGGCTTGGCTTATGAAGCTGAAGTGCCGGTAAACTGGGTTGAGGAACTAGGAACAGCCATTGCCAACGAAGAAGTCCTTCCTGACGGAACTTCTGAGCGTGGAGGCTATCCAGTTATCCGCAAACCGATGCGCCAATGGATGCTTAAAATTACTGCCTATGCAGAGCGCTTGCTCAATGACTTGGATGAACTTGATTGGCCAGAGTCTATCAAGGACATGCAACGCAACTGGATTGGGAAATCAACTGGTGCCAATGTCACTTTCAAAGTAAAAGGGACAGACAAGGAATTCACAGTCTTTACCACACGTCCAGATACCCTTTTCGGTGCAACTTTCACTGTTTTGGCTCCTGAGCATGACTTGGTAGATGCTATCACGACACCTGAACAAGCTGAGGCTGTAGCTGACTATAAACACCAAGCCAGCCTTAAATCAGACTTGGCTCGTACAGACCTTGCCAAGGAAAAAACAGGAGTTTGGACTGGTGCTTATGCCGTCAACCCTGTCAATGGTAAAGAAATCCCAATCTGGATTGCTGACTATGTTCTTGCCAGCTACGGAACAGGTGCTGTTATGGCCGTACCTGCCCACGATGAGCGTGACTGGGAATTTGCTAAACAGTTTGACCTTCCAATCGTAGAAGTGCTTGAAGGTGGAAACGTTGAAGAGGCTGCTTACACAGAAGATGGCCTTCACGTCAACTCTGACTTCTTGAACGGTCTTAACAAAGAAGAAGCGATTGCCAAAATCGTGGCTTGGTTGGAAGAAAAAGGCTTTGGTCAAGAAAAGATCACATACCGTCTTCGTGACTGGCTCTTTAGCCGTCAACGTTACTGGGGTGAACCAATCCCAATTATTCATTGGGAAGATGGTACTTCAACAGCTGTTCCAGAAAGTGAACTCCCACTTGTCTTGCCAGTAACCAAGGACATCCGTCCTTCAGGTACAGGGGAGAGTCCATTGGCTAACTTGACAGACTGGCTTGAAGTGACTCGTGAAGATGGCGTCAAAGGTCGTCGTGAGACGAATACCATGCCACAATGGGCTGGCTCAAGCTGGTACTACCTCCGCTATATCGATCCACATAACACTGAGAAATTGGCTGATGAGGACCTCCTCAAACAATGGTTGCCAGTCGATATCTACGTAGGTGGTGCTGAACACGCCGTGCTTCACTTGCTTTACGCTCGTTTCTGGCATAAATTCCTCTATGATCTTGGTGTTGTACCGACTAAAGAGCCATTCCAAAAACTCTTTAACCAAGGGATGATTTTGGGAACAAGCTACCGTGACCACCGTGGAGCTCTTGTAGCGACTGACAAGGTTGAAAAACGTGACGGTTCTTTCTTCCATGTGGAAACAGGGGAAGAACTGGAGCAAGCACCAGCCAAGATGTCTAAATCTCTCAAGAACGTTGTCAACCCAGATGATGTAGTGGAACAATACGGTGCTGATACCCTTCGTGTCTATGAAATGTTCATGGGGCCACTCGATGCTTCTATCGCTTGGTCTGAAGAAGGATTGGAAGGAAGCCGTAAATTCCTTGACCGTGTTTACCGTTTGATCACAAGTAAAGAAATCGTTGCAGAAAACAATGGTGCTCTTGACAAGGTTTATAACGAAACCGTTAAAGCTGTCACAGAGCAAATCGAGTCCATGAAATTCAACACAGCCATTGCTCAGCTCATGGTCTTTGTCAATGCTGCCAACAAGGAAGACAAACTCTATGTGGATTACGCCAAAGGCTTTATCAATTGATCGCCCCATTTGCGCCTCACTTGGCAGAAGAACTCTGGCAAACAGTCGCAGAAACAGGTGAGTCTATCTCTTATGTAGCTTGGCCTACTTGGGACGAAAGCAAATTGGTTGAAGACGAAATCGAAATCGTCGTTCAAATCAAAGGTAAAGTCCGTGCCAAACTCATGGTTGCTAAAGACCTTTCACGTGAAGAGTTGCAAGAAGTTGCTCTTGCTAATGAAAAAGTTAAAGCAGAGATTGATGGCAAAGGAAATCGTTAAAGTGATTAGTGTCCCTAATAAACTCGTTAACATCGTCGTTAAATAACGAGTTTATTAGCCCTTATCTGCCACCTTCAATAGTCCACTGGACTATTGAAGCCAACTAAACTCGTTAATATTGTTGTAAAATAAAAAAAAATCCTTCGGAGCTTAGCTCTGGAGGATTTTTTTAGGTTCAGCTTGACAAGAAAAATAGTAGTTTTGTTAATGTTATTAACAAAAAAAGAGGGACACTATGAATAAGAAAGAACTGCATAAGTTTAATAATCGTTTTAACAGTTTTGTTTTAGCCTTTGAACAGTTGAAAAAGGATCAACATCGGAACAGTATTGATAAATCAATCACTATTAATGAAGTCCATTTGATTGACCTAATAGGTCGGAATCAGCCTGTGAATCTAGTGACATTATCTGAGTTACTTGAAGTATCTAGGAGTGCTATTACTCAGAGTGTTAGACGTTTAATCAAGAAAGACCTCGTTTCTTTTGAATTTGCACCAGGATAATGAAAAAATAAATATCTGATATTATCCAAAAAAGGGGTTGACGTTTTTAACATTCATAAAGAGCAGCAAGAACATATTGAGACAGCCATTTTTTCAGTTTTAAAAACTATAGTGATGAGGACCTTCAAATGGTTATGAAATTGATGGATGATGTTGAAAAGGTATGGCAAGAATTACCGTGGTAAAAATCACGGTAATTTTAAAACTATATTGTTAATTGTATTAACAAAAAAAAAGAGGAAGATATGAATATAAAAAATGAACTGATCTCAGAGCCTGATTTAGCAGACGAATCTTTTAATATTGTCATCGATGGCTTAAAACCAAGAGAAACATATCGAGTCGAAATGTTTCTATCCGATTATTATTGTATCAATGCTCCCATGCTATTAGCTCATGATATTTTATGGAAATCAACAGCGACTTTTGTATCAGATAAGAATGGTATTATTGATATTTCACAAACTCCATCTTGTTCTGGCTCTTATGAAGATATTGCAACAATGGGGTTATTCTTTAATGCCAAGCCCTTGACCAATAGGAAAAAGAAACTTCCAAACTCTCTTTCTAAAATTCCCTTATTAGATCATTTTTTGTGGAAATCAAAATTATACAAAGATAATACTGTCGTCGCAGAGAGAACTTTCACAAGACATTACATGCGTTCGCAAATTAGTCATCAAGATATTTACGGGAAACATTTTCAAGGGAGAGTCTTTTATGATAAAAAGGCAATAAAAAGCACCAGCATTGATTATTGTGAGCGGTAGTGAAGGAAGGATTGAAAAGGCACAGAATATAGCTCAGCTTCTATCTTCTAGAGGTTATATTTGCCTAGCAGTTGCCTACTTTGGTTTAGAGGGGTTGCCAAAACATTTGGAACGTATTCCTTTAGAGTGCCTTGTGGAAGCAAAGGATTATCTACGTCAGCATCATCAAGTAGATAGTGAAAGAATTGGAATCTATGGACGTTCTAAGGGAGCAGAGTTAGTTTTAGCTGAGGAGAACCTTTTTAATGACGTTCAATGTTTGGTGCTAAATTCACCCTCTGATGTGGTGTATGAAGGGATAGAAGGGAAATGGAACTCCCATACTTCTTCTTGGACGTATTTGCAAAAGGAACTTCCTTATCAAAAGTTTCGACTTAGAGATTATCTGTTCAGCAAACTTTTTAGAAAACCTATCCCCAAAGATCGCTCTGCTAGGATAGACATTAGTAGACTCTCTTCGCCAATTTTATTGCTCGGAAGTACTGTTGATGAAATATGGGATGCCTCGTCAGCAATAGCCAATATTGTCTCACATTATAAAGGACACCACATTACATTTAAAAATATCATGAAACAGGTCACATGTTGACAGTGGCTTATCAACCCAATCATCGCTATCGAAAAGATTGGCGTTTACTGATGAAAGAGAGCAAGGATTCTTGGTTGGCTACGATTCATTTTTTGATAGGCATTTGAAGAAGCGATGCTACAAATCCTATGGAAAGGATATAAAAAGTAATTCATTCCCCTTTTGATGGGTTCTTATAGTGAGAGATTTTGTTCTGTTTTACCGGCAATTAAAATTGAAAGTCAGTTTGTCTTTTTTTATTGGGGATTTTTATGAAAAACACTGTTAATCTCTTCCGCTTCACCACTTAGACTCTCATTTTGACCACTTATCCCCAAAAAGTCGTTTTTTAAACGGTTTTTTGCTAGACTGGTTCTATCAAAAGGAGAGAAACATGATATTACAAGCTAAAAACATCAGTAAACGATATGGAAATTATCTAGCCGTAAACGATATTCATTTACAGTTTGAAAAGGGAACGTTCAATGCGATTCTAGGACCAAATGGGGCGGGGAAATCAACGACGATTTCCATGTTGATTGGTTTGAAACAACCAACGCAAGGTGAAATCATCTATGAACCAGGTACTAAAATTGGTGTGCTCTTCCAGACTAGTGTTTTAGATGAGATGCTGACGGTTAGGGAAAATTTGACTATTCGTGCGAAACAGTATAAAGGCTTAAAACCCGATCGTGTGTCTGATCTCATTGGTTATTAGGGCTATCAGTTTTTCAAAAGCAGAAATATGGGACGCTTTCAGGTGGCCAAAAGCGTCGGGTTGACATTGCACGTGCTCTGCTCTCACAACCAGATATTCTGTTCTTAGATGAACCAACGACAGGTCTGGATATCCAAACTCGGAAGTCTATTTGGGATTTGCTCTATCAATTGCAGAGAGAAGAGGGAATGACTGTTGTACTGACCACGCATTATCTTGACGAAGCGGATGAAGCTGATCAGATTTATATTGTGGACCATGGGAAAGTGATTGCTCAGGGATCGGCATTAGATATTAAGAGTCAGTATGCAAAAACATCTTGAAGATTCGTTTCAAGGAGATAGAGCAGATAGAGCGGCTTAAAACATCGGGAATGTCAGTAGAGCAACAAAGTCAACTGGAGTATGTTTTTCAACCCGAGAGTGAAAGGGAAGCTATTGATTACCTGGCACAAGTTAGAGATAGAATAGCCCATTTTGAGTTTCGTCCAGGGACCATGGATGACGCCTTTATTGCACTTACAGGAAGGGAGGTTCGCTAATGCTAGCCTTACTAAAGCGAAATTTTTTATTGTACTTCAGGAATCGTTCAGGAGTTTTCTTCTCCTTGTTGGGAGCCTTGATTTCCTTTATTCTCTATATTATTTTTCTTCAAAAAAATCTAACAGATGCTTGGAATCAGCTACCCAATAGTGGTCCTTTGTTAAATAATTGGTTAATGAGTGGGACGCTGGCTGTGACAGGGACAACGACGAGTCTGGCTGCCTTGACTCAGCTGGTAAAGGACCGTGAACGTCAAGTAGATCAGGATCTTTATTTATCGGATCAAGGGAAGTGGCAGTTACCATCTTCATATCTAGCGAGTGCAATCATCATTTCTTTTGCCATGCAGGTCCTTATGTATGTGCTGATGTGTGGCTATTTTAGAGAAGTGCCAAAATTATCCATACTACCTGAAGTTCTCCTCATTATGTTGCTTAGTAGCCTGCTTTCTAGCTTAGTGAATGCCATTTTTGTTTACTTTTTCCAATCCGTAGACAGTCTTGGAAAGTTTGCGACCATAGTGGGGACAGCTTCTGGTTTTTTGGTAGGAACTTATGTACCTTTGGGCGTTTTACCTGATTTTGCACAACTACTAATGAAATGTACTCCAGCAACTTATATTGCATCACTTTATCGGCAAGTACTCATGAAAGAAACATTAACCTTGACCTTTTAAAGGTCAAGATGATCTTCGTCAAGAGTTCCAAGAGAAAATGGGTGTTCAACTCAAGTGGCAAGAGTTGTTGACAAAGGAAAATACTTACCTTATAGTGTTAGGAGGTATTCTTCTGACAAGTATTCTTTGGATTGTTTTAGTGAAAAGAACTAGTCAGAAAAAATAAGTGAGAGTTGGAATAGGAATGAAACTTCGTTTTGAAGAAAAGTCAGATATTTCGACAAAGGACCCCTGTGTGGTTATCCAAGCGGAGCGATTGTCTGATCAAGCACGAGAGGTAATGGATTACCTCGAACAATTTTCAGTTGTAAATCAAGTGGTGATTCCTATTAAAACGGATGATCATTTGGTTATGGTAAAAATTGATGACATTATCCTAGCTGAGATTGATAAGAATGTGTTGACGATTTATACCGTAAACAATACCTATACGATGAGAGAGACACTGACAAACTTTCAGCATCGCATCAATCGTCGAAGTTTTTACAGATATCACGTCATGCTGTTATGAATATAGACCATTTGGAATCCCTATCGGATAGTTTTTCTGGCAATATGATGGCTAAAATGACAGGTGGAGTTAAGTCCAGTGTCAGCCGAAAATATGTCAAATCCTTGATGGATTATTTAGGGGTGTAGGAGGAACCAATGAAACGTTTAATTGCTTATTTTGTATCCGGTGTGAGAACGGGATCGTTCTTTTACCTTGCACTCCTTTTACTTGGTCAATTATTTCCGCAGCTTATCTATCCCAAAGTTAATGTAGGAAATATTTTAGCCCTCTTTATGATGAGCGGTTTAATGGGAATGCTCTCGTGGATTTTGGAAGAGCTTGACCGCATATCGTATAGGCTTCGAATAATCTTGCATTTCTTGTTGACGGCGATTGTACTGATAGGGACTTGTTTAATATCAGGCTGGTATGAGGCTTTAACGAACCCTGCTATCTGGATTATTTTCATTTCCGTTTATAGTATTATCTGGCTATATCTCATTTGGCAAATGCATATGAGAACACAGCGTATTAATCAAGTTTTACTACATCGTCGAAGCCAGAAAAAGAAAAGTAAGAAATTATAGTAAACTTCAAAAAAAACTCTTTTTCCCCTTGACCCTCACGCCACGTCATACCCTATACTCTTAATCAGAGAGGAGTTCTAATGAAATCTGTAAAAGAAGTGAGCCAACTATCAGGTGTCAGTGTGCGCACCCTTCATTATTATGACGAAATTGATTTGCTGAAACCGTCAGTTGTGGCTGAGAATGGTTACCGTTACTATAATCGCGATGCGGTTGTCCGTTTACAAGAAATATTGCTTTACTGTGAGTTAGACTTTCCTCTCAAAAAAAAATTAAGGAAATCGTAGGTCAAGCAGGCTATGATAAAGTTCAGGCGCTTAGGGATCAGATTAAGCTCTTAGAGCTGAAAAAGTCCCGTTTGGAAGCTGTCATAGCGCATGCTAAGGCCTTACAAATGGAGGAAGAAGAAATGTCATTTGAAGCATTTGATCAAAAAGCTGTAGAAGCCTTTCAGGAAGAAGCTCAGGCTAGATGGGGTCAGACAGAAGCTTATCAAGCTTTTGCGGCTAAGGAAGAGGAGTCCTTCCCTGAAGTTACAAAAAAAGAGATGACTACAATCATGTCTACCTTTGGACAGCTCAAGGAGTATAATCCTGGTGATGATAGTGTTCAGAAGCAAGTAAAAGGCGTTACAAGACTATATTAGTCAGCATTTTTATCCATGTGACCAAACGGTATTAGCTGGTCTAGGTCAGATGTATCAAACAGATAATCGCTTCTCTAATTTTATTGATAAAGTCGGAGGAGCAGGGACTGCCGCCTTTCTCGCAGAAGCTATTCGTATTTATTGTCAATAAACTAAGGCCAAAGTCTATAAGACTTTGGCGAATTTTTTTCATGCCATAGTGACATTTATGTCACTATTTTTATAATCATTTAATGCTTATAATTAATGTATCGTTTTAGAAGGCGATTAGTTAAGTGTTTCTGCTATTTTGCTTGAAATTTTCTTGCAGATAAGCGGAGGAAAGTTAATCGAATTCTAATCTAAATCAAATTTACGGAGGAAATCATGTCCATTTTAACCATCGACCACATCTCAAAGTACTATAATCTCGACGGTACGAACCAAAGCGCGCTTTGAACGATGTTACGCTTGAGATTGCACCAGGAAAGATCACTGCTATCTACGGTCCATCTGGCTGTGGTAAGACCAGTCTGCTTAGTATTATTAGTGGCTTGGATAGTCAGTATCAAGGAAATCTTTATTTCAAAAATCAAAACATGCGAGATTTTTCAGAGCGTGACTTGACCTATTTTAGAAAGGCTCACATTGGCTTTGTCTTTCAAAATTTCAATCTTATCTCTCATCAATCAGTCCTTGAAAATGTCAAGATGCCTCTTTACGTTAAAAATATGACTGATAAAGAGATGATTGAGATTGCGGAAAAGGAGCTCAGCCGTCTTGGAATCGGAGAATTTATCAAGAAAAATGTTAAGCAGCTTTCTGGTGGACAAAAAACAACGTGTGGCCATTGCCCGTGCCCTGGTCAATAATCCAGAAATGATTGTGGCTGATGAACCGACAGGTTCTCTTGATTCTCAGTCTCAGGAAAATGTTCTCGAAATTTTTAAAGAGCTAGCTGAGGCAGGCAAAACTGTGATTATCGTAACCCATAACCCTGAGGTCGCGGATTATGCGGATGTTGTCATTAAAATGAAGGATGGTGAAGTCGTTGAAACAATCGAAAAATAAGGGATTGACCCTCAAGAATAAACTTAAATTGTCATTGAGCAACTTTATGGAACGTAAGTGGCGTAATCTTTTGATTGCGACGGCAACTTCCATTGGTTTTATCGGTGTCCTAATTTCCTTTGGTTTGGGAAATGCTATTGTTGGTATGATTAATGACAGTACCGATGGTGGCAACATTCCATCCCAAATTCAGATCAGTCTTAGTGCTAAATCAGCAGCCAGAGGGGTTCTAAATGCGGATGATGAGAAGTTTATTCGTAGTCAGATTAAGAGTGATGACATTAAATATTTGGAGAGCCCCTTTGGAATGCACATGGCAAGTCTTACCCTTGATGGTAAGACCATGGATTTCAGCAAGGACCTTCCTAACTATTCTCAGGTTATCAGTCTCTACAAGAACACAAAAATCTCTACATCTCGCAATAGTAAGGATAAGATTACAGCCGGGAAGCCTTTTAAATCCGCAGATGAAAAGGGCTTAACCCTTCCGATGAGCTTTGTCAAACATTACAATGAAGAAACAGGGAAGAAGCTCAAGGCTAAAGACTTCATCGGTAAAGAAATTTCAGCTCAGATTGTTGAAAATACTGCTGAGGGAACTAAAGTAGCTGATATCAAGACTAAGATTGTCCGTATTGTTGATGATAGCGAGGATGCTGAAGAGAGCAATAGCTATATGCCAGCCAAACAATTGGAAGAATTGCTCAAAGAAAATGGCTTTACCAAAACAGTCTCTTACATGCTTTTGGAGCTTAAGGATCCAGCTAAGACTAAGGAAGTCACTAAAAAATTGCAGAAAAACAAGAAGTACCTGGTTCTTTCACAGCAGGCCATCCTCGATGTCATTATTAAATTCATCCGTGTTATCCAAGCACTCTTGATTATCCTTTCGTCACAAGCTATCCTAGTTTCAGCTGTCATGATTGGAATTATCATCTATATTAATATCATGCAACGCTCAAAAGAGATTGGTGTCATGAAGGCTGTCGGTTATCTTAATCGTGATGTGAAAGCTATCTTTGTTTATGAGGCCCTCTGGATTACGGGTATCTCACTAGCTCTTGCCCTCCTTGTATCGCAGGGCATTGGAAGCTTGGCTAACATGATTGTTTCACATCTCTACCCAAGTGTCAGCAAGGTATTTGATCTAAATCTGACATCAATTTTCATCATGTTTGGCTTCTCGCTCTTGATGGGCTATGTATCAGCCTACCTTCCAGCCCGTAAAATCAGTAAAATGGACCCTGTCGAGTCCCTAAGATATGAATAGAAATAAAGAGTAGTCTCCTCAGGCTACTCTTTTTTTGTCAAAACAAGCATTAGAAAAATCGGAAAATCCAAACAATAATTAACTTTCTGAAAAGTGGAGACAATTGCCCAAAAATGCTATAATAGTCAGCATATACAAGCTATTAGTAACAAAAAAATAAGTACCTATTCGATTGGAGGAATTCCATGTATAAAGATGATAGTTTAACCTTGCACACTGACTTGTATCAAATCAATATGATGCAGGTTTACTTTAACCAAGGTATTCACAATAAAAAGGCCGTTTTTGAAGTTTATTTCCGTCAACTTCCGTTTAAAAATGGCTTTGCTGTGTTCGCAGGTCTGGAGCGTATTGTCAACTATCTTGAAAATCTGACCTTCTCAGAAACTGATATTGCTTATCTAAAAGATTTAGGTTATCCTGAGGATTTTCTGGACTATCTAGCCAACCTAAAACTCGAGTTGACTATCAATTCAGCTCTTGAGGGTGATTTGGTATTTGCTAATGAACCGATTTTCCAAGTGGAAGGTCCCTTGGCCCAGTGTCAGCTTGTAGAGACTGCCTTGCTAAATATCCTCAATTACCAGATTCTTATTGCTACCAAGGCAGCCCGTATTCGTTCTGTCATTGAGGATGCTCCTCTGTTGGAATTTGGGACACGTCGTGCACAAGAGATGGATGCAGCAATCTGGGGAACACGTGCAGCCGTGATTGGTGGTGCTGATGCAACGTCAAATGTACGTGCCGGCAAGATTTTTGGAATCCCAGTTTCTGGTACTCATGCCCATGCCCTTGTTCAAGCCTATGGCAACGATTATGACGCCTTTAAAGCCTATGCATCTACTCATAAGGACTGTGTATTCCTTGTAGATACCTATGATACCCTTAAGATTGGTGTTCCGAATGCTATTCGTGTAGCTAAAGAGCTAGGTGATAAAATCAATTTCTTGGGTGTTCGTCTTGATTCAGGTGACTTGGCTTATCTATCGAAGCAGGTTCGTAAGCAATTGGATGCAGCTGGTTTCCCTGATGCTAAGATTTATGCTTCAAATGACCTTGATGAAAATACCATCCTCAACTTGAAGATGCAAAAGGCCAAAATTGATGTCTGGGGAGTGGGTACTAAGCTTATCACTGCCTATGATCAACCAGCCTTGGGTGCTGTCTACAAGATTGTCTCAATGGAAGATGATCAAGGAGTCATGCATGATACTATCAAATTGTCCAACAATGCTGAGAAGGTTTCGACACCAGGTAAGAAGCAAGTCTGGCGTATTACGAGTCGTGCTAAGGGCAAATCAGAAGGTGACTATATCACTTTCGCAGACACGGATGTTAATGCTCTAGAAGAAATTAATATGTTCCACCCAACATACACCTACATTAATAAGACTGTTCGTGATTTTGATGCAGTGCCACTCTTGGTTCCCAATCTACGACAAGGGGCAACTAATCTATGAGTTACCAAGTCTTGATGAAATCAAGGCTTATGCGACTAAGGAATTGGATGAACTTTGGAATGAGTACAAGCGCGTGCTTAACCCTCAAGATTATCCAGTTGACTTGGCCAAAGACGTATGGGATAACAAGATGACCCTGATTGACAATGTGCGAAAGAAAGCCCATAACTTTCCAGAGTAAAGGGAGACATTATGACTTTGCAAGAAACAATTATTGATCAACTAGGGGTTAAACCTAACATTGATCCAAAAGAAGAAATTCGAAAATCTGTTGATTTTTTGAAGGCTTATATGCTTAAACATCCATTCCTTAAAACATATGTTTTGGGAATCTCAGGAGGTCAAGATTCTACATTGGCTGGTCGTCTGGCACAACTTGCGATTGAAGAGCTCCGTGCAGAGACAGGAAAAAGACTATCAGTTTATTGCCATTCGTTTACCGTATGGTGTCCAAGCAGATGAAGATGATGCCCAACGTGCTCTTGCTTTTATCAAGCCAGATGTGAGTCTTGCGGTTAATATCAAAGAAGCTGTTGATGGTCAAGTTGCGGAACTTGCCAAGGCAGGCGTAAGTATTTCTGACTTTAACAAGGGGAATATCAAGGCCCGTCAACGCATGATAACTCAATATGCAGTTGCTGGAGAAAATAGTGGGGCAGTTATCGGGACAGACCACGCCGCTGAAAACCTTACTGGCTTCTTCACAAAATTTGGTGACGGTGGTGCGGATATTTTGCCGCTCTTTCGTCTAAACAAGCGTCAAGGTGCAGCCCTTCTTGCAGAACTTGGTGCGGATAAGGCCCTATATGAAAAAGTCCCAACAGCTGACTTGGAAGAGGACAAACCAGGAATTGCTGACGAAGTGGCATTAGGAGTGACCTATCGTGAAATTGATGACTACCTTGAAGGCAAAGAAGTCTCAGCCAAAGCCCAGGAAACGATTGAGTCTTGGTGGCGTAAAGGTCAACACAAACGTCACTTGCCAATCACCATTTTTGATGATTTTTGGAAAGAAGAGGAGAAATGAGTTATGATCAAAGCTTATATTGATTTTTGGAAGCGTGCCTTTGACTTTAGCGGCCGTTCGACTCGTCCAGACTTCTGGTGGGCTTATTTAGTTAATGTCATTATTATTACTATTCTTACTGTTTTTTGTGTTCTTATTCCTTTCTTCAGTAATGTTGATCTTAGTGACCCAGCTCTGTTGAATAATCAGACTGAACTACAAAAAATAATTTTCTCCTATGCTTGGCCACTAATGCTTTTTAGCTTAATTGAACTTATCCCTCAATTGTCTCTACAAATCCGTCGTTTAAGAGATGCAGGATTTCATCCGGCTTGGGTACTTCTAAGTTATATAGGGCTTATACCATTCTTAGCTTTATTCACATTGATTGGAAGCATTGTCCTCCTTATCATGTCGTGTCAGCCAACGAAACCAGCACCTGAAACGCAATTTGATAAAGTGGAATAAGATTGTCATAACCCTAGGTTTAACCTAGGGTTATTTTTAAATTGAATTTTCAGAAATTAGTGATAAAATAGAGAAGAATAAGGCTTAAAAGGAGGAATCTTATGACTTCACTATCAACAGATTTCACAGATAAACTATTTGCAGAATATGAGGCCAATGCCAAATACAGTGCTATCGAAAATGCTGTAACTCACAATGGTTTGCTCAAATCCATCGAAACACGTCAATCAGAAGTTGAAAATGACCATGTTTTCTCAATCGATTTGACTAAAGATGAGGTGTCTAACCAGAAAGCTTCAGGACGTTGCTGGATGTTTGCGGCACTAAATACTTTCCGTCACAAATTAATCTCAGACTTTAAATTGGAAAGTTTCGAGCTTTCTCAAGCGCACACTTTCTTCTGGGACAAGTATGAAAAATCAAACTGGTTCTTGGAACAAATCATTGCTACAGCAGACCAAGAGATTGGCAGTCGTAAGGTTAAATTCCTTTTGGATACCCCTCAACAAGATGGTGGTCAATGGGATATGGTGGTATCCCTTTCTTTGAGAAATACGGAGTGGTTCCAAAATCGGTTTATCCAGAATCTGTAGCTTCAAGCAATAGTCGTGAGCTTAACCAATATCTCAATAAGCTTCTTCGTCAAGATGCGCAAATCTTGCGTGATTTGATTGCTGGAGGTGCTGATCAGGCTACTGTTCAAGCTAAGAAGGAAGAGCTTCTTCAAGAAATTTTCAATTATCTTGCTATGACTCTCGGTTTACCACCACGTCAGTTTGATTTTGCCTACCGAGATAAAGATGACAACTATCAATCTGAGAAAAATATCACACCACAAGCTTTCTTTGAAAAATATGTGGGTCTCAAACTCAGTGACTATGTGTCAGTTATCAACGCCCCAACAGCTGATAAACCTTACGGAAAATCTTATACTGTTGAGATGTTGGGTAATGTTGTAGGTGCGCCAAGTGTGCGTTATATTAACCTTCCCAATGGATCGTTTCAAAGAGCTTGCCATTGCACAGATGAAGTCTGGAGAAACTGTTTGGTTTGGTTCAGATGTTGGTCAAGTTTCAGACCGCCAAAAGGTATTCTTGCAACTAATGTTTATGACTTTACAGCTAGCATGGATATTAACTTGACTCAAGACAAGGCTGGACGTTTGGATTACAGTGAATCTCTCATGACTCATGCCATGGTATTGACTGGGGTTGATTTGGATGCCGATGGCAAACCTGTTAAATGGAAGGTTGAAAACTCTTGGGGAGACAAGGTTGGACAAAAGGTTACTTTGTCGCTTCTGATGCCTGGATGGATGAGTACACTTATCAAATCGTTGTCCGCAAAGACTTCCTTACAGCTGAAGAATTGGCAGCCTATGAAGCAGAGCCACAAGTACTTGCTCCTTGGGACCCAATGGGATCCCTTGCTTCAAAAATAAGACAATACATGAAAACACTGGAAATGATTTCAGTGTTTTTTCGTAGTTTATTTAAAATCTATCAGTAAAAAAGAGTTATCCAATCAGATAACCCTTTTTTATTTCTTATTCCTCTGCTGTAGCAGTGTTTGAATTTGAATGTTCAGAGCCGTTAGAGGCCGATGTCGATGGATTTGTTGAAGCATCAGGCCCATACTGTTGACTATCTTGTGAACTTGATGAGTCACTGCTTTGGCTTGAGTCTAAACTTGATGATGAGCTAGATGTTCCAAGTGACCCTGTGTAAACATTTGATGTTGAAGAACCAGTAAGGAAGACATAGCTACCATTATTATAAACACCGCTAGGCATATCGAAATCTTCAGAACCCGCACCATACATCTGGTTAAGGTAGCTACTTGTTACACCGTAGATTTGTTTAGCAATGTCAAGGTCTGAATCATGAAGTGGTGTTTTACGGTTTTTGTAACCTGTCCAAATCGCCATTGAATACTTAGTATTGTAACCAACGAAAGTTTCATCTGGAACCATAAGATAAGCATAGACGCCACTTTCTTTTTTGTACCTTGTAGTATTCATCGTCACCATAGTTAGATGTACCCGTTTTACCGGCATTGATGGTACCAGGTACATAAGCTTCAGTCGCTGTACCACCTGTCAAAACCTGTTTCAACATGCTATTCATCATATAAGCTGTTTGTGGCGACATGGCTTCGACACCTTTAGAATCAAATGATTTAGTTGAACCATCTTCAAACTTAATTGATTTAATGTAGGAAGGTTTATAGTAAGTACCACCATTGGCGAAGGCTGCATAAGCTGCGGCCATCTTCTCACTTGAAGCACCATACTTAGGATCTGACGATGTTGTTGAAGATGAGATGGCATTTGAGTAATACATTTCTGGATACTCAATACCCAAATCTTTCAAGAAGGACTGTGCATATTCCAAACCAACCGCTTGAAGAGCTTTAACGGCTGTTACGTTACGTGATTGTTGAAGTGCATAAGTCAATGAAATGCTTCCGTAATACTTACGGTCCCAGTTGTAAACTGGTGTTGAAGAACCTGGGAAATTGTAAGGATTATCGTAAACAGTCGTACCAGTGTTTGTATAAACACCTTTTTCAATAGCAGGAGCATAGTCAGTGATTGGTTTCATTGTAGAACCCCAGTCACGGTCTGTTTGAACAGCTTGGTTGGTACCAAGGGCAACGTTCTCATCCTGATGGCGTGATCCTAGCTGAGCAACAACACGACCATTAGTAACATCAATAATAGTAGAGGCAACCTGGAAGCTATCATTTGGATAGTAGATATAGTCATCAGTATTATAGACATTCCAAATGTATTTTTGAATATCAGGATTAAGGTTAGTGTAGACGTCGAGACCTGCTGAGTAAATATCAGCATTGGCATCAGTAGATACCTGTTCGATAACTTGTTTGATGTAGTTATCTAGATATGGTTCGTAGCTAGCTTTCTTCGTGAGTGGAAGAAGACCATCTGATACATCCGTTGCTTTAGCTTGCTCGTACTCTTCTTTAGAAATGTTTTTGTCTTCATACATTTCATTAAGAACAGTGTTGCGACGTTTTTAGCAGCATCCGGATTAGCATAAGGGTCATATTGTGTTGGTGCTTGTGGAATACCGGCAAGAAGAGCTGCTTGGGCAACTGAGAGGTCACCTAATTCTTTACCAAAATAAGACTTAGCTGCAGTCTTCATACCGTAGTAACCATTACCCATATAAACCTTATTAACGTAGAAGGTCAAGATCTCTTGTTTAGTGAATTGACGCTCCATTTGGAGTGACAACCAGATTTCTTGTGACTTACGTTTAAGGGTTTGGTCCGAAGTGTTAGTTGAGAAGTAAGCCAACTTAATCAACTGTTGGTCGAGTGTAGACCCCCCTGGGTGCTGCTACGACGAAGGTTATTAACAGCTGCTCCCATGATACGGTAGACGTCAATCCCACGGTGAGTGAAAAACGTTTATCTTCGATAGAGGTGATGGCATTAACTAGAGTTGTTGGAATTTCATCTGTTGATGCACTCTCACGTTTCTCAGCTCCCAAGTCGGCAACAAGACTACCATTAGCGTCGTAAATCTTACTTGAGTTTGTTGATTGCAGTTTGTTCTCGGTAAGTTTAGGAACACTGCTAACATAGTAGGCAAAGAGGCTACCACCAGAGATGACACACACTACAAAGAAAGTCAGTAATCCAATAAATCCGTATTTTGCAATACGCCAGCCCAAGCTTTGGTCTGAAGTGGCTGAGCGTTTTCCTTGCTATAGCGAGAAGAATCTGAACGTTTGGCTTTGATGTTTTTAGCACGTTTAGTCAAACCGCTCAGCGATTCTTTAAAGTTGTTGAAATTAAATTTAGCCATTATGTGTTACCACCTAATAATTTTTCAATGATTTCTAAATAAGGAACTTGAGGATAAGCTGCTTCTGCAATTGCATAGCCTCTTTTTTTGATATAATCAAGAGGCATTGATTTCGTCCCTTTATCAATTTGATAAAAAGCGATTAAGTCTTTGGCAGGCAGAAGGTAGGTTTCCTTAAGCGTCGAGAAGTGAAGTAGCACGAAGCAGATCCCATCTTGACTGATGACCTGAGACATGTGCTCAATTTGATGCGCATGAAAGTTTTTCATAGGCATGGATGTCTTTTGTCGTGTCTCTTTGGCTTCAAAATCAATGTAGTATCCTTTGTAAACACCAGAGTAGTCGGTAGTAGAGGCTTGTCTAAAGTAAGCTTCCACAATCTTTGCTCGTGAGCGTTTGGGATAATCGACTTTGACAATTTGAACAGGGTGGTTTTTTATGAATAACGGCTAAACCACGCGACAAATAGTAATCATTAGTCGCGTTAATAGCAGATTCAAAACTCATCCCCGATTGGCAAAGTCAACTCTATTTGATTTTTTAGGACGTACTTGTGCTATCTTACGAGATATCTGATGGGGATAGTTTACCATTTCTTTCCCTTCTTCTTTATAAGATATGCATAAAGACTATTTTATTATACCATAAAATGAACGAGGAAAACAATAAATGACATCACTACTGGTAACTGGCTATAAGAGCTTTGAACTCGGTATTTTTAAAGACAAGGACCCTAAAGTAACCATTATCAAGAAAGCAATCAAACGTGATTTGAAGCGTTTCTTGGATGATGGTGTGGATTGGATGATTTTTACCGGCAACCTCGGTTTTGAATTTTGGGCACTAGAAGTAGCCAAAGAACTTCAAAAAGAGTATCCTTTGAAGTTAGCGACACTCTTCCCTTTTGAAACGCACGGTCAGAATTGGAATGAAGCGAATCAAACAAAACTAGCAGCCTTTAAGCAGGTTGATTTTGTCAAGTATAGCTTTCCCTGCTTACCAATCTCCAGCACAGTTTAAACAATTTAATCAGTTTCTCATTGACAATACAGATCAGGCTTATTTATTTTATGAACCTGAAAATGAAACAAATCTGAAATATTTTTACGGTATGATGATAGAAGCAAGGGATTATCCCGTATCTCGACTGACTTTTGATGACCTCAATGAGGTCATGTCGGAATAGGATATAATTGAGTTTTAAACTTGCATTTTTATCTTTTTTTTCTGTATCATAAAAATATTAGACAGTAAAGTATTAGTAAGTTAGATAAGACAAGTATTGGAGAATAAAAATGGCTAAGATTAATTTAACGCCCAAGAAAATCTACGAACAAGAATTTAAAACAAGCATGCGTGGATACGATAAAAAAGAAGTTGATGAGTTTTTAGATGATGTAATCAAAGATTACGGTGTCTATATTGCTCTAGTTAAGGAATTGCAAGAAGAAAATGCAAAACTTAAGGCTAAAGCTTCATCAGCTCCTGCAAGTCGCCCAGCATACGCAAGTGCGACAAGTGAGCCATCACGTGCGAATGCCAATGTTGCTTCGGCTTCAAACTATGATATCTTAAAACGTATCAGTCGTTTGGAAAAAGAGGTCTTTGGAAAACAAATCGTCGAATAAAACTGGTTTGTGCAATTTTTGGATAATCGCATGGTTGCTAGTCTTCCATGAGGAAAGTCCATGCTAGCACTGGCTGTGATGCCAGTAGTGTTTGTGCTAGGTGAATTAATAAGCCTAGGGACTTGATTTTCAAGTTACGGCGAGTGAACTGGCTAAGTCTTCGGATAGGTTTTAGTAGCTCTGAAAGTGCCACAGTGACGGAGTTTTTAGGGAAACCTAAAAAGTGGAACGCGGTAAACCCCTCAAGCTAGCAACCCAAACTTTGGTAGGGGCATGGGATGGCTGGAAACGAACGGACCATCCTGACTGCTTTGCAGTAGACAGATGATTATCGAAGGAAGTGGTACCTAGTCACTTCTGGAACAAAACATGGCTTATAGAAAATTGCATATAGGTGAGGCTGGGACACATGTCTCAGCCTTCTTTTTAGCAAGAATTCTCTCTTTTACAATTATATCTAAAGAAAAGAGTGGGAAAATAAGCCGTCAGTTAAGAAAGTTTGTACTCGTAATAATTAGGTAAAAGGATGACAATGAAAGAAATATTTACATTAGTAGCAACTGCTGCAGCCGGACTTGAAGCTGTGGTTGGACGTGAATTGCGTGAGTTAGGTTATGAGACGCAGGTTGAAAATGGTAAGGTGCGTTTCCAAGGAGATGTTCGTGCAATTTCTGAAACCAACCTTTGGTTGAGGGCTGCAGATCGTATCAAGATTGTGGTGGGAGAGTTTCCAGCACGTACTTTTGAGGAACTCTTTCAGGGAGTTTTTGCTTTAGACTGGGAAAATTATCTTCCCTTAGGTGCAAAGTTCCCAATTTCAAAAGCTAAATGTGTTAAATCAAAGCTCCATAATGAGCCGTCTGTTCAGGCGATTTCAAAAAAGCTGTCGTTAAGAAATTGCAGAAGTATTTCCACCGTCCAGAAGGAGTGCCTCTCCAAGAAACAGGAACGGAATTTAAGATTGAAGTCTCTATTTTGAAGGATAAGGCTACGGTTTTGATTGATACCACAGGTGCTAGTCTCTTTAAGCGTGGCTATCGTACTGATAAAGGTGGGGCACCTATTAAGGAAAATATGGCGGCTGCTATCCTTGAACTTAGTAACTGGTATCCGGATAAACCATTGATTGACCCGACTTGTGGTTCAGGGACCTTCTGTATTGAGGCTGCAATGATTGGCATGAACATTGCACCAGGATTTAATCGTGATTTTGCCTTTGAAGCATGGAATTGGGTGGATAAAGATTTAGTACAGTCGGTACGTGATGAAGCAGATAGCAAGGCAAACTATGATGTTGAATTAGACATTATGGGTTGTGATATTGATGGCCGTATGGTTGAAATTGCAAAAGCCAATGCTCGTGAGGCAGGTCTTGAAGATGTTATTAAATTGAAACAAATGCGTTTACAGGACCTGAAAACAGATAAAATCAATGGTGTCATTATTTCAAACCCTCCTTATGGTGAGCGTTTGTTGGATGACAAGGCTGTGGATATCTTGTATAATGAAATGGGTCAAACTTTTGCGCCACTTAAAACTTGGAGCAAGTTTATCTTGACCAGCGATGAACAATTTGAAAGCAAGTACGGTATGAAAGCCGATAAAAAACGTAAGCTTTATAACGGAACACTCCGTGTTGATTTATATCAATATTTTGGAGAGCGTGTTCGCCGTTCTGAGGCTAGAAAGGTAAATTAAACGTGTCAGAAGATAAAACACAAAATGGCTATGAAGGTAGCCAAGAGCTAGATTTCCAAGATGCCAAGGAAATGACGGTCGGTGAGGCTGTCCGCAAAGAAGCCGAGATGAATGCTGGTGTAACAGAAACAGATAGTATTTTGGATAAGTATATTAAGCAACATCGTGAAGAAGTTACCTCACAAAAATTTTCAAAGAAAATTGAAGCTGACGGCGACACATCACCTTTGGATGTCTTCATTCAAAAGCAACGTCAGGAATTTGCTGATTCAGGTTTGATTGGTCAATCATTGGCCAATGAGTCAATCAACTCTACAACAGCTACTGAAGAAGTAACACCGGTCACATTTGGTTTTGGTGCTACAGATAACAAGGCTGATGAGACTCAATCTCATATTGACAAGCAGTTGCCAAATGCCCCTGTTGAACCTGAGGTTATTGCAGAACCAGAAAGTGAAAGTTCTGAAGTTATCATTACGTCAACGAATGCTGATCGTTTCATCACGTCAGAAACAGAAAAATTTGACCTTGGTGATGCACTTGCTGATTCCTCTACTTTAACTAATCATCCAGCCTATAACGATGCATTGGTCGATAATATTGATGATAACAATCCTTTGATTGCTAACATTGATGATCCAGAACCACAAAATCCTGTTGTCGCCAATATTGATGATACTGAGCCACAAGCTTCAAAGCCCTTTGTTGGATGATGTTACTATCTCAGACACTATCGATTTGGCGGCTATTGCATCAACAGTGGCAGGGGTAACTGGAGCAAAAGCTGATGAAGAAAAGACAACACCAAAAGTGTCTATGGCAGTTAATCACCCATCTGCAGAAGACAGAATCTCTTCAGAATCTATTTCACCATCGCATAAGAGTGCCTTTGATGGTGACATTCCAGTTTACCGCCGTAAAGGTGTTGTTATCGGTGCTCTAGCAGTTCTTGCTTTAGCTATTATTGGTGGTAGCTATGCTCTTTATAAAGGGAACACATAGCCAATCGGCAAAAACAACAAGCACAGCTTCTTCAGCAGTGACGTCATCATCAAGCAAGGACACGGCAGCTGCTGATAATAAGGCCTTTGAAGAAATGTATAAGGATTTCTTCACAGATGACGAGCAAACAAAACTCGCTAATGACCAATTTGGTAAGTTATCAGATTTGGAAAAGCTGCTCAAGAAATTGGAGAAAACCAAGTATTATGATGCAGCTAAGAAAAATATGATAACTTGAAGAAGCAAATTGAAGCTGTACAAAAGATTAACAGTCAGTTTGAGTCAGATGCTCTTGTAGACGGTAGCTATAATGCCTCTATCGCTGTTAAATCAGATGCTAACTTTAATAATCTTCCAGAAAGTGTAACAACAACTGGAAATGCGAGTCTCGACAGCACTATCCAAGAAGCTATTAAGGGTGGTAAGACACAGCTTGAAGAAAAGGCTAAAGCTGCAAGTGCAACGTCTGCAGCGACAGCTGCTGATAGCGCCAATACTGCTAGTCCTGCTGCACCTTCAGGTGATAACACGTCTGGAGCAGCTTCTAATAGTGGTGGTTCGGCTGCATCAAATACTTCTGGAGCGCAAAATGGATCAGCTAACTCAGGTTCAACTGGTGCGACTGGAGGAACTACTGGTGGCACAGCTGCAGCTTCAACAGTTGTAACACGCGGAATCACAAATTATAACCCATCAATCCTTCAACGTAATCGCTCACGTGTGCCTTATAATGCAAACGTAGTAGCAGATACAAGTAACCCAGCTTGGACATGGGCTGATGGTGTTCTTGATAAGATTATCGAAACATCACACTCACGTGGTTACTTCTCAGGAGATAACTTCATCCTTGAGCCAGTCAACATCATCAATGGTAATGGTTACTACAACTTGTACCTTCCAGATGGAACCTACCTCTTCAGTATTAACTGTAAGACAGGTTACTATGTTGGTAATGGTTCAGGTCACTCAGATAAACTTGATTACGAATAATAATCTGCGACACTCCTTCGGGAGTGTTTTTTGTTTTATCTTGGTGAAGGCCTAGTTTATAAGGATTTTGTGCTATAATAGAGGGATAAGATAGGGGTGAATACTATGGCAAAATTGATGCCGGGTAGAGTCCGTAATGAGGGTATTGAACTTTTTGAAAAGGATCTCATTACCATTCATCAGGTCTCAGAAACTCAGTTGGATACAACAGTTGACCAACATCATTTAATTTATGCACTCAATGATTCTGAAATCACGTGTGACTGTGATTATTTTGCTCAAAAAGGCTATTGTCCCCATTTGGCAGCGGTTGAGTATTATCTAAAAACGATAAAGAAGGCCAGCGCCTCTTGGCAGAACTGGAAGAGGAACAAGAGTCTTCTCAGGGCCAAGAGCGATGTCACTCTTTTGGTGGTTTATTTTTAGAAGGCCTTTCCCTGAATGAAGATGATACCGTTAGATATAGCTTGATGGTAGAGGGAGAGGAATCTACCTTTGGCTCAGAGATTTGGTGGAGTATACGTTTACGTCGTTTACCAGATGAACGTTCTTATGTTATTCGAGATATTCCTGCCTTCCTCAAACTTGTGGAGGCTGAAGGTTATTATCAGATAGGTAAGAACTACTATGAACCCCTATCGCTTATTCAATTTGACCAGGCTTCACAGGAATTTTTAGACTTCCTAGGACGGATGATTCCAGATGAAGCCAAGACTAATTTAGACTTTATTTTACCGAATAATGCACGTCACCTTTGTCTCCCCTTACGGTTTTTTTTTTGAGGAAGGTTTGAGACGGATGCAAGATTTGGATGGCTTTAGGTTTGAATGGGAAGGAACCGAATATCACCGACTTTTGGTTGAGGATTTGACTGCTGATGCCCATCTCTTCTCGTTTGATATTTCTGTTGAGCCTAAGATGATTGAATTGACTGTTGCTGAGAAGAATAGTCAGGCCTTTTTTAATAATCGTATTCTCTTTTATCAAGGTGTTTTTTATCGTTTGAATCGAAAACAACAAAAACTTTTGGTTGGCTTACGCTCTCTTCCAATTGGAAGCGATTTGAATAAGCATGTCAGCTTTAATCTTGATGAACAAGCTATCTTGGCTGCTAGTCTTTTGATTTTAAGACTATGGGGCCAGTTAAGGCACCAAAAGCTTTTAATATCAAGGATTTTTACACCGAGATTTCACTTTGATCTGAAAGGTGACAGTGAGATTATTCTTACATTAGCCTTTGATTTTGATGGTTTTTGGTACATGATCGCCAAGAGTTGAGTCATTTAGGATTTACCAGTAACTATCGTCATGAGCAGGCAGTTTTTCGTTTGATGTCTAAGCATGGATTCATCCCTGATTTTCAGTCATCTAAACGATTAAGTAGCAGTCAAGAGCTCTATGATTTCTTTACAAATACTCTATCAGATTTTGAAAATGCAGGAACGGTTCTGATTGGACAGGAGTTACGTGACTTACGGGTTGAGCAGAGTCCACAGGTTCAGGTAGAGCGTCAGGGAAATTTATTAGATATTTCCTTTGATTTTTCAAGTCTTGACGACGAAGATGTGGATCATGCTTTAGCAGCCTTGATGGAAAGCTCGCCCTATTTTATCAATCGTAGTGGTCAGTTGATTGTTTTTGACGAAGCGACGCATCGTATTAGTGAGAGTCTCAAAACTCTAAGAGCTCGTTACTCAGGAAAAGGTCACCTAGAACTCAATCAATTAACTGCCTATCAATTGATGGATGCTCTTTCAGAAAGTGATTCTGTTCGTTTTTCAAAAGATTTCCAACTCTTAACGCAACATTTGAGTAAGCCAGAGACCTTTGATTTGCCAACCTATAAGGTAGAAGCTGGCCTTCGTCCCTACCAGGAAAAGAGGTGTTCAGTGGCTATCTATGTTGCATCACTATGGTTTTGGCGGTATCTTGGCCGATGATATGGGGTTGGGGAAAACTTTGCAAACTATTGCCTATCTCTCTGCACATTTAGAAGAAGGACAACGAGTTTTGGTTTTGTCACCATCAAGCCTGATTTACAATTGGCAGGATGAGTTTAAAAAGTTTGCCCCTCAGTTAGATGTAGCGGTTTCTTATGGACTCAAGCCAAAACGTGATGACATCATTGCTGAAGACCACCAGATTATTATTACAAGCTACGCTTCCTTCCGTCAGGATTTTGATGCCTACAAGGCTGGTAAATATGACTATCTCATTCTCGATGAGGCTCAGGTCATGAAGAATACACAGACAAAGATTGCCCAATATCTACGTGATTTTTCTGTTCCACATTGCTTAGCACTATCTGGAACGCCTATTGAAAATCATTTGTTGGAGATTTGGTCTATTTTCCAAGATTATTCTACCAGGACTTTTACCAGCTAAGAAAACGTTTCTTAAGTTAACACCTAAGGAAGTGGCTAGGTATATTTCTCCTTTTATTCTAAGACGTAGAAAAGAGGAGGTCCTTCCTGATTTACCAGATTTGATTGAAATCACTCACCAAAGTGAATTGTCAGATGCTCAAAAAGCTATCTATTTAGCACAATTGCAACAGATGCAACAAGGATTAATTTCGGCAAGTGATCAGGAAATCAACCGTCGTAAGGTGGAAATCTTGTCAGGAATTACCCGCTTACGCCAAATTTGTGATACCCCAGCCCTTTTTATGGATTACGCTGGTGATAGTGGGAAATTAGATAGTCTAAGAGACCTACTTAGTCAAATTAAGGAATCAGACCACCGTGTTCTTATCTTTTCACAATTTCGTGGGATGTTAGATATTACAGAGAGTCTCTTACAAGAATTAGGAATTTCCTCATATAAGCTGACAGGGTCAACACCATCTGATAGTCGTCAGGAGATGACCAGAGCCTTCAATCAAGGAAGTCGAGATGCCTTTTTGATTTCTCTGAAAGCAGGGGGTGTGGGGCTCAACTTGACTGGTGCTGATACGGTTATTCTGATTGACCTTTGGTGGAATCCAGCGGTAGAAATGCAGGCTATTAGTCGTGCTCACCGTATTGGTCAGGAACAAAATGTCGAAGTTTACCGTTTGATTACAAGAGGGACTATCGAAGAGAAAATTCTTGAGCTTCAAGAAGGCAAGAAAAACCTGGTAACAACCGTCTTGGATGGCAATGAAAGCCGTGCCAGCATGAGCGTTGAGGATATTAAAGAAATTCTTGGTATTGCAATATCTTAATTTGTTATATTTGATATTGAAATACTAAGAGGTAAAAATGCTACTAGGCAAATCTTTTGAATTAGGCTATAATAGAATATTGCAAGACGTATCTTCCCATTCCCGATTATTTATATTAAGATACGCATCATCTCGAAAATGAAAGGAAGTCTTTTATGCATCGCCAAAGACGACAATTTCCGCTGATTCCAGACGGGGAACCTTGCTTGCAAGAACCGGTCTCTATGCGCCTATACGAAAATGAAGATTTAATCACAAATATCCGTGGCCCTTACCAAGATAAGGACTACAATGATTTGTTGCCGAACTATGATTTCTTGTCAGCTAAGCCTAGCAATCGTAAGCAGGCTCCAAAACGAGTGGAGACACAAGAAGCTGGCATGACTTATGCTGAGGAAGCCCGTGAAAAGGCTAAGCGTGATGTACGTGAGAAACGCCAAAAATTCCTCCGCCAAGAAGTTCAACAAACCAAGCATACTAATAGCCGTCAACTGACTACTAAGCCTAAGGTAGAAGCTAAACCAAGCTTTGAGGCTACTGTTGAACCAGCTGCTGTAACAACGGATAAAGGACCAGTGACAGCTTCTATCTTGGGAGCTCCTGTAAGTGCTATCAAGCGAACTTTAGCACCTAATGGGAAGCACTCAAAGATCCATCACTTGGCAAATCGTCTGCAACAAGATTCTTACATCTTGGCAGAAGTGGCCCCAACCTATCAACAGCCTAGTAACCCATCTCGTAAGAACGTCAAGAAAAATAGCTATGACTTCTTGAAACGTAGCCAGGTTTATAATTACCCAGAACGTCAAACTTACCGTGAACACCGAGTTGCTCAAGAATTAAATTTGACGCATTTAGAAGACGCAAACTAATCGCAGTGCGATTGTAAGGAGAAACTATGTCAAAAACTTATCATTTTATTGGAATTAAAGGATCTGGTATGTCAGCTTTGGCTTTGATGCTCCACCAAATGGGACACAAGGTTCAAGGTTCAGATGTGGAAAAATATTACTTCACTCAACGTGGTCTTGAGCAAGCAGGTATCCCTATTCTTCCTTTCGATGAAAAAAACATCACAGAAGATGTTGAATTGATTGCTGGAAATGCCTTTCGTGAAGATAACAACGTTGAAGTTGCTTATGCGATTAAAAATGGCTACAGCTTTAAGCGTTACCACGAGTTCTTGGGTCACTTCATGGATCAATTCACTAGCTTTGGTGTGGCAGGTGCACATGGTAAGACTTCTACAACAGGTCTCTTGTCACATGTTATGAAAAATATCACCGACACGTCATACCTTATCGGTGACGGAACTGGACGAGGTTCTGCTAATGCACAATACTTTGTCTTTGAGTCTGATGAATATGAACGTCATTTCATGCCATACCACCCAGCATACTCAATCATCACTAACATTGACTTTGACCATCCTGATTACTTTACAAGTATCGATGATGTGTTCTCTGCCTTTGATGACTATGCTAAGCAAGTGCAAAAAGGACTCTTTGTTTACGGTGAGGATCCACACCTTCGTAAGATTACAGCCAATGCGCCAATCTATTACTACGGTTTTGAAGAAAATGATGACTTTATGGCAACAGATATTGTGCGTACAACGACAGGGTCTAATTTTAAGGTGAAACATGATGGACAAATCCTTGGAGAATTCCATGTGCCAGCCTATGGTCGTCACAATATTTTGAATGCAACTGCGGTTATTGGGAACCTCTATGTAGCCGGTTTTGACATGGGCTTGGTTGCGGAACACCTTAAAACCTTCTCAGGTGTTAAACGCCGTTTCACAGAGAAAATTATCAGTGGTACTGTTGTCATCGATGACTTTGCCCACCATCCAACTGAAATTATTGCAACGCTTGATGCAGCACGTCAAAAGTACCCATCTAAAGAGATTGTTGCTATTTTCCAACCACATACCTTCACACGTACCATCGCCCTTCTTGATGAATTTGCTGAAGCTTTGAACGAAGCAGATGCTGTTTATTTGGCACAAATTTACGGTTCAGCGCGTGAGGTTGACCATGGTGATGTTAAGGTTGAAGATCTTGCCGCTAAGATCAATAAACCTGCCAAAGTGGTTACAGTTGAAAATGTCTCACCTCTCCTTGACCATGACAATGCTGTCTATGTCTTTATGGGAGCTGGAGATATCCAACTTTACGAACGCTCGTTTGAAGAGCTCCTAGCAAGCTTGCAAACACACATGTAATATATTAAGGGCTTTAGCGATTTCGCTCAGCTCTTTCTCTTAATAGAAAGGAATTTGATATGCTTATTCGACATGCCCGAGAGGATGATTGGGATGATGTTGTTCGTATCGAACAAGATAATTTTTCACCTGAAGAGGCTGCAACTCCAGAGGCCATTGCGGAGCGTTTAGAGACGATTTGTGATACCTTTCTAATTGCTGAAATTGATGGCGTTGTAGCTGGCTACATCGAAGGACCTGTGATTGCGGAACGTTATCTCACAGATGACCTGTTCCATAAGGTGGCTCCTAATGCTAGTCAAGGAGGCTTTATTGCAGTTACTAGTTTGTCTATCTCCAAAGATTTTAAAGGGCAAGGGATTGGTACAGCCTTGATTGCAGCGCTTAAGGATCTAGCTATCGCCCAAAAACGCCAAGGTATTAGCTTGACTTGTCATGATTACTTGATTGCCTACTATGAGATGAATGGTTTTACTGATGAGGGAGAATCAGAATCAAAGCATGGTGGAAGCTCTTGGTATAATATGGTCTGGGAGAACCCAGAAACCCATTGATTTCAGTGTTACGTTACTGTGACAAAGGACCAATTGATTTGCATTAACTGACTTTTTAAGATATAATGGCGTTTGTTACTATAGAGGAGGTATGCCTTGACGGACAAGTTTAATGAACACTCGGAATCTGCTGAAGATAGCCTAAGCTTTAAAGATCAGATTCTTCGAGATTTACAAGAAGCAACACGGCTCCGTTCTCTTCGCGAGGAGGAGCATAATAAAAAGTGCAACTATGCCCGAGACACCACGTTCAACGTCAGCTGAGAGCGCTACAACTCGTAGTGATTCAGCGTCTAATAAAGTAAGTAACCAAGATTTTAGTTCACATTCTGTTTCACACAGTGCCTTTGCTAAATCTATGACTTCTGAGACAGCCCAAGATTCTCAACAAGATAGTCTTGGCTTGTTTTCAGATTCCCAAGCGGAGTCTTTAGTATCTGATGCTCATTCAAACCTAGCGTCTATTCCTAAAGAGCCAATTGAGGAGGAGACAAAGGTAAATATTCCTCAGGAGACTGAAACGTCGAAACGTCGTTTTAAACGTCCAGTTTGGGAAACTAGCCTTAACGAAGCATCTGAAGAGGAGTATATTCCTGCAGATGTTGCCAAGGAGCTCATTGAAGCTAAGTCTAACGAAGCTATTTATACAGACCCTAAAGAATTGGAGGCCAAATTGACCTCAGAACGTCAAAAAGAAGCATTCTTGCAGGAACATCATGAAACAAGTGACCAAGCGTCGCAAGAAAAGGTTCAATCAGAGCTAGTAGCTGATGGTAATGAGGATGATGAGAGTATTTCTCTAGAACCCTCTGGAAAACCTAAGAAAAAGAAAGGCAAGAAAGTGAAGAAGAAAAAGTCTTCGCCAAAAGATGGTAAACAGGCTGACATTGTCGACGAAGAGCCGATTTTACGTTCTAACCGAAATCACAAACGCAATAAAAATAACCGTCGTGCTGGTAAAATTGCAAGAAACATTATCATCTTCTTGCTACTTATCTTGTCAGTAGCGACATTCTTTGGTTATCGTTATGTTAGTGATGCTGTTGGCGCAAAAGATGTTAATTCAACTAAGTTTGTTAGTGTTGAAATTCCCGAAAATTCAGGTAGCAGTTATATCGGCCAACTCTTGGAATCAGCTGGTGTTATTAAGTCTGGTAAGGTCTTTAATTACTATACCAAGTTTAAGAACATCTCAAATCTGAAAAGTGGTTATTACAACCTTCAGGCTAGCATGACCATGGATGAAATTATTGAGGCACTTCAGAAAAAAGGAAGTGATAAACCTCAGGAGCCATCTCTTGGTACGGTCTTAGTCAAAGAAGGATATACCATTGATCAAATTTCCAAGGCAGTTGAAGTTAATTCTTCAGCTAAAAAAGGCAAAAAAATCATCAACTGGACTTAAGGCGAAAGATTTCTTGAAATTGATGAAGGATGATGCTTTCATTACAAAGATGAAAGCGAAGTACCCAACCTTGTTGGCAAACCTTCCAAATTCTACGGATGCTAAGTATGTCCTAGAGGGTTATCTGTTCCCAGCGACTTATAACATTCATGATGATACGACGGTGGAGTCTTTGGCAGAGGAAATGTTGTCAACGATGGACACCTACCTATCACCTTACTATGCGACGATTTCATCTAGTGGACACAATGTTAATGAGATTTTGACCCTAGCTTCTCTTGTTGAAAAAGAAGGAGCTACAGATGACGACCGTAAAAATATTGCTAGCGTCTTCTATAATCGTCTAAACTCAGACATGGCTCTACAAAGTAATATCGCAGTTCTTTATGCTCTTGGAAAACTTGGTCAGGAAACGACCTTGAAAGAAGATGCAACTATTGACACAAACATTGACTCCCCTTATAATGATTATGTTCATAAGGGGTTGATGCCAGGTCCTGTGGATAGTCCTAGTCTGTCTGCGATTGAAGCGGTTATCAATCCATCATCTACCAAGTACATGTACTTTGTGGCAGATGTAACCACTGGTAATGTCTATTTTGCTGAAAGCTATGAAGAGCATCAGCATAACGTTGAAACTTACATTAACAGTAAACTAAAAGATAAATAGTCTGATTGGTTCATTAAAATCAAGCAAACGAATAGTGATTTTGATGATGCAGCCAACGGCTCAAAAAATAGAAAAGAGAAAAAATGGCAGAAAAAACATATGTAATGACACAAGCAGAGAAAGAACAACTTGAAGCGGAATTGGAGGAGTACAAACTCGTCCGTCGTCCAGAAGTTGTAGAACGTATTAAGATTGCACGTTCTTATGGTGACCTTTCAGAAAACTCTGAGTATGAAGCAGCCAAAGACGAGCAAGCCTTTGTTGAAGGACAAATTCAGATTCTTGAAACAAAAATTCGTTATGCAGAAATTGTTGATAGTGATGCTGTTGCTAATGACGAGGTTGCAATTGGTAAAACTGTTGTTGTTCAAGAAGTTGGTACAAACGACAAAGATACTTATCATATCGTTGGTGCAGCCGGTGCTGATATCTTCTCAGGTAAAATTTCAAATGAAAGCCCAATTGCTCAAGCCTTGATTGGTAAGAAAGTTGGCGACAAAGTCGCTATCGAATCACCAGCAGGTAGCTACTCTGTAGAAATCCTTAGTGTAGAAAAAACAGCCTAAGTGACTGTTGGCATTAAGGTGTCCAATATTTGAAACTAGTGGGAGTGAGACAAAACAGTTGTTCTGTCTCACTCCCTTTTGCTTACCGGCGCTATTAGGAGTTAGGCTGGTCTGAATTAATCTATAAGAAAAGCACTCTTGGCATTTGATATGCCCCCTGTCAAGTAGACAGGTTAAATATCTAAAAAAGTGTCTGTTTTTGAAGGTCAGTCGTACAAAATAAATGTACGGCTGTTTTTTTATGCAGACCACTTTGACTTGTACTTTTCAATTTTGTTATTCTTAGCGATTGGGTATGACAAAGGATGTTCTGATGTTAAGGCAGCGTTTCTGACTTCCAAAGGCGTTCTACAGTCATATCTGCTTTGTGGACGCTCTTGACAGTAAAATCGGATATAGTCTTTGATGGCATATCGGAGGGAGGCCTCATCTGAAATCTCATACATCTGATACATTTCCGATTTTATAATTCCCCAAAAACCTTCTATTGGTCCGTTATCAATACAATGGCCTACTCTTGACATGGATTGAATCATATCAGTATCTTTCAGCTTTTTTGAAAGTTTTTATTGGTATATTGAAACCCTCTATCGCTGTGAAATATAGGCTTAGCTGTGGGATTTTTTTCAATAGCTTTGTCAAATGTTTTGAAGACTAGCCGATTGTCATTTCGACCACTTATGACAAAAGCAATAGGATAGCGGTCATATAAATCAAGTATGGCACTCAGATAAAGTTTCTTATGAGAGTTAGGAATCTTAAACTCTGTAACATCTGTTACCCATTTTTGTTCGAGCAGTCGTATAGAAGTTTCTTGATAACTTATTTTCTGCAGTTTCTTCAGACTTGGCAGTCTTGTATTTTTTCCTTTTCTTACGGATAAAAGCGTGAATATCGAGTATTTTCATAATTCGGTGAATTCTCTTTCTTGAGTAATTCGTATGATTGAAATGATTGATCCAATCGGTCATTCTTCGGTATCCCAAGATGTGAAAAACGTTCGTCATATTCTTTAATTAATTCCGCAATTTCGCTGTTTAATTGTTCTTGTTCTGGAACTATTCTATGTTTCCATTTATAAAATGCAGACCTCGTAATGCCGAGCTGATGACACATCCAGCTAATGCTCCACCCTTTATTTGTGTTGAAGTCTTCAATCGCTAAGTATTTTGATTCGTGGCGCTGTTTCCCTAGCCTCACATCCTTCCGAATTCTTTCACTTTTTTAAGAGTTCAACAGCCATATCCTTTTTCTTCTAACTGACGTTTTAAGCGCACATTTTCTCTTCGTAAACGTTCTAATTCATCAACCTCATCATCTAGTTTGTGATGACCCCTTTTGTCAACTAAACCTTCTTCACCATCACTATCATACTTTTTCACCCACGAATACACTTGGCTATAAGAAACATCATAAAGTGACGCCGTTTCCTTATAATTGCGATTGTGTTCAATACAATAATTGACAATCTCTTTACGCTCATCAATAGTAGTTTTACGTCTTGCTTTTGCCATATAGACCCCCTGTTTTGGATTGTAATCCTTAAGTTCTATATTGGCATTATACATCCTAATCCACTTTCTTAAAAGTCCTGAAGAAATATCATACTGATGACCTAAATCAATAGATGAAGCCTCACCACTAATACATTTTTCTACAAGTTCCATTTTAAATTCTTTTGAATAGGAACGATTTTTTGTTTTCTTTGTAAATCCTAAAATCCCATATTTTTTATAGATGGCGGCCCAATCTTGAATCGTCCTTGTGGAAATATGGAGACAGTTACATATTTCAGATCTGGAACAATTACCATTAATATAATCGATACAAGCTTGTTCTTTCTCGAATGGGGTGAATCTTTCTCTTCTAGACATAAAAATACCTCTTAAGTAGATTTTAGGTATTTACCTTGTCTACTTAAGAGGTATCATATCAATTTGCCAAGAGTGCTTTGTAGCTTATTTACGATTTTGCTTACCGGCGTTACGGTTTTTCTTTGGTTTACTTGCAATTGCTTGAGTATTTTTTGGTGTTACATCTTTACGCTTGATTGGTGTTGTACGAGGTGCTTTTGGAGGGTTCTTTTTGAACTCTTCAGCCACTTTTTCTTTCAAGCGAGGTTTGATGATGTAGTTGGTAATCAACTGTTGGATAATAGAGAAGATACCACCAACGAACCAGTAGAGGATTACGGCTGCAGGTGAGCTGATACCAAAGAAAATCATCATGATCGGCATACTGTACATCGTCGCTGCCATTTGTTTACGTTGCTCTTCAGGAACTTGTTGAATAGACAACCAAGATTGGAAGTAGTAAAGAGCTGCGATGATGATAATCAATGGGAAGTCACGGTGACCAAGGTTAAACCAGAGGAAGTTATCTTGAAGTACACCAGGAGTGTAACGTGCTGCGTAGTAGAGTGCTGAGAAGAATGGGAACTGAATCAATAGAGGAAGACAGCCGACACCACCCATCAAGCTTAGACCGTTTTCACGCTGAGCTTGCATGAGTTCAGACTGGGCAGCCATTTTTTCTTCTTGAGTTTCAGCGTTACGCAAACGTTCGTTGATTGGTTCCAAGATAGGCGCAAGGTACTCACGTTTTGCTGATTGGTAGGCTGCGCTACGAGATTGGTGAAGACCAAGTGGCAAGATAATCAAACGAACAATGATGGTAACAAAGATAATACCAAGACCAAAGCCGAGACCAAGATTATCTGCGAAGTAGGTGATGACGTGGCTCATAGGGCGACCAAGGAGGTTCCAAACCCAACCAGTAGGATTACCCGACTTATCAAGGCTCACACATCCTGATAGGAAGAGTAGCATGCTGGCAGCAAGCCCCATCAGGGCTAGACGTTTTTGATTTTTATTCACAATATCATTCCTTTTGTTTTTAGTTATACTTGTCTATTTTACCTTTTTTTAAGAAAGAGAACAAGCTAAAAACGGTGGCTTCCTCTTAATTAGCCATCCGAAAATCGCTGTAATTTGAGAAGTTTGCCATGGTCACATCGACATAGGTTACTTTAGACCATTTTGAAGGCCCTTTTCGAACTTCTTGGATAAACTTAGCTAGCTTAGCAGGCTTATCTGATTGTGCTAGAATTTCAACAGTTCCGTCGTCATTATTCCAAACCCGACCGTATATTTCTCCAATATCTAGTGCTAGAGCATAGGTTGAATAACGAAAACCAACACCTTGGACTCTACCTGAGACTAATAATCGTACTTTTTGCATGGCCCATGACCTCCTTTTGAAACCTCTTTCTTTCAGTATAATCCTTGCTATAAAGTCGGTCAAGTCCAAGATTTATCAAGCAATTTCTGCTATAATGAGTGTATGGAAATCATTCAATCAAAGCAAAATGCTAGCATTAAGTCTGCTAGAAAATTATTGCAGCGCAAGCACCGTAAAACTAGTTATCTTTTTAGAAGGATGGCATCTTTTTGAGGAAGCAAAGGCAAGTGGTGCCGATATTCTTCAAGTTTTCGTGCTTGAGGAAATGGCTGATCGTGTGGCTAATATGGCTAAGGTTAAGTTGGTTAGTCCGGAGGTGCTCAAGGAGCTCTATGAAACTCAGACCCCCCAAGGGATTGTGGCAGAAGTTGCTAAACAATCTCAAGCCTTGCCAGAATCTCTCTCAGGGAAGTACCTTCTCTTGGAGGATGTTCAGGATCCTGGCAATGTTGGAACAATGATTCGCACAGCAGATGCCGCAGGTTATGACGGAGTCTTTTTGTCAGATAAATCAGCTGATATTTATAATCAGAAGACCTTGCGTTCTATGCAGGGAAGTCATTTCCATCTTCCAATCTATCGTGGACCTATTCTTGACATGGTTGAGGCTTGCAAAAAGCAAGGGGTACCTGTTTTGGCAACGACTCTCTCAGATATTTCTGTTGACTATAAAGCAGTTAAGACAGATGGCAATTTTGCCTTAGTGATGGGAAATGAAGGTCAGGGAATTAGTCAGGATATGGCTGAGTCTGCTGATCAACTCGTACATATTAGCATGCCAGGTCAGGCGGAGAGTCTGAATGTTGCTGTTGCAGCAGGAATTCTCATGTTTAGTCTCTAGGTCTCAAGGATGATTTTAGGAGAAAACAACTGACTTTTTAAAGTAATTTTAAGCACTAGTGGTATAATGAAGAAGCATTAGAAACATTAATGAGGTATTATTATGAAACGACCAGAAGATGATAAAGAATTCATGGAAGTTGTGGGACATTTGATTTCACACCCACGTTTTCAAAAATTGGATGGGATTGTACAGCACCATCATTCGACACGTTTAGAACACTCGGTTAATGTTAGTTACACCAGCTATAAGATTGCTAAAAAATTTGGCTGGGATGCCAAGAGTACTGCTCGAGGCGGTCTCTTACATGATTTTTTCTATTATGATTGGCGAGTGACTAAATTTAATAAAAGTCATGCTTGGGTACACCCACGTATTGCTGTTCGTAATGCCAGAAAGCTTGTTAATCTAAAAAAAAAGAAGAGGATATTATCCTCAAGCATATGTGGGGAGCAACGATTGCACCGCCGAAGTATAAGGAATCTTATATTGTTACTATGGTGGATAAGTATTGGGCGGTTAAAGAAGCGGCGACACCCTTACGAAACCGAATCAAAAATCGTAAGTTTTTCCGTCGTAAGACCCTACAAAGCCACCACCAATAATTCATTATTTTTAGGAGATAACTATGGAATCAAATGCAATTTATACGACTAGTGATGCGGGCTTAAGCCGCTTTTTCGGAAAGATTTATGGCCTTGTCGGTATTGGGGTAGGGCTTTCAGCAGTCATTTCTTATCTGATGTTATTCCCTCTCTCTCATCTTTTTGTCAACATTCTCATGAATTATTCTTGGATCTACATGGCAGCCCTCTTTTTTAGAGTTTGGTTTGGTTTTTTTGGCTAGTGGTGCTGCAAGAAGAAATACGCCTGCGGCTCTGCCTCTATTCTTAGTTTACTCCGCTCTGAATGGCTTTACACTTAGTTTTATCATCGTTCAATATACGCAAGCCATAGTTTTTCAAGCCTTTCCTTAGCACTGCCATTGTTTTCTTTATCATGGCCCTTATCGGAGTTAGTATTAAGCGAGATCTATCAGGCATGGCTAAATTCCTTATGGCAGCCTTGATTGGGATTATTGTGGCTAGCTTGATTAATATTTTCTTTGCAAGTAGCATGATGAGTTTTGTGATTAGTATTGTATCAATTCTTATTTTCTCAGGTTTAATTGCCTACGATAACCAGATGATTAAGAAGGTATACTACGGTACCAATGGTCAGGTCACAGATGGATGGGCAGTTTCTATGGCACTTAGTCTTTACTTGGATTTCATTAACTTATTCTTGAATATCTTGCGACTCTTTGCTAGACGTAATTAGTAAAAAAAAATCAGCCAGATGGCTGATTTTTTACTGTCTAATAGTTTTTTGTGATTGTTCCTTGCTGACCTGTGTAAGCGTAGAAGAGTAGGATAGTACTCCCATTTTCCGACATAGCTATCTTTATCTGGGAAGGCCCACTTGTCGTCTTTTTTTAGTAAGCTCGACTGAGTAATTATCAAAGATATTAGTTCCTTCTGTCTTTGGTGCTGATGGGCTTACTTTTTTGATTGAATTCGGTAGGTAAGTTTCCATGTAGTATTGTCTTGTTAGTTGGTCGACATTTCCAGCGTTGGCACCATTGCTTTGTAGGTAGTTTTTAAGGTCATCTGTGAGATTTGGGTGATTAGCACCATAGGCATCGTCTGCAGCTTTCATACTGATAGTTGACATGCTGACATTGAATTCTGCCTTATCTTTAGCGACAATAATGTTATCAACAGTATAGCTACCGCGTTCACGGTTAGCAGTTTGGACCCAACCAAAAACTTTTGGAATTTCATCACCAGTTGGTTTGATATGATCAGTTTCATTATAGCTGTATTGAAGGCTATCTGAGAAATATTGGTTAAGTTCGCCCTTGGCTTTGTCCAAGTCGTTAGAAACAAATTTGCTGTAGTCTTTGCTTTCGCCACCTAGAAGAACTGCGTTGAAATAAGCATCAACAGTCTTTTTAACATTGGTAGTTGTTTTACCATCGAAATCTTTTAGGCTAGTAGAAACTGTTTGTCCCTCTGTTTTTCATCTTTTGATTCAAAATAGAGTTTATAGCTTTCGTCGTTGTTAACTTCGAAAAAGAGTGAGACAGTCTTGTAGTCGTCAGCTTCAAGCTTTCCAAAGTCATCTGTAGCGTCCTCTACGTTCTTATTTTTATTGAAGAGAGTAGGTAGGTCGCCCTTGTCGAGCTTGCTTGCTGTGACTTTTTACCATCTTTATCTTTGAGGTAGAATTGTTTAGCAGATGTTTTGAGCTCATTTTCCATATCTTCCGAAGTATTCTCGAGTTTGAATGAGACTTCGACTAGGGTTTGGTCATCCTTGAGCTTGAGGTCGCTTCCTGACATATAGACAATATCGTTAACAGAAAGCTTGGCATCAAGTTTTGGCTTGGCACATGCTGAGAGCGTTAAGATGGCTGCTAGAGCAAGAGCCCCAGAGTAAAGATATTTTTTCATAAATAATCCCCCGTTATTTTATTTAGGTTATAGGTCTATTGTATCAGGAAATATGCCTTGAGATTATTAGAAAATTGGGTTTCAAGCCTTTTCTTATGCTATAATAGGATTACTATTGTAAAAAAATGGAGAATCAAATGACAAAAACACCTTTTATTACGGCTGATAAACTTGAACAAATCACTGCAGAATTTCCAACACCTTTCCATCTTTACGATGAAAAAGGTATTCGTGAAACAGCGCGTGCAGTTAACGCAGCCTTTTCGTGGAATCCAGGTTTTAAAGAATTCTTTGCTGTAAAAGCTACACCTAATCCAGCAATCCTCAAAATCTTGAAGGAAGAAGGGTGTGGCGTCGATTGTGCGACCGATACAGAGCTTGTCATGAGTAAGAAAATTGGTTTTGATAGTAGCGCCATTAGCTTTACGTCTAATGATACACGTGCAGAAGAGTTTGTTTACGCGCGTGATATTAATGCGACAATTAACCTTGATGCTTACGAAGATATCTTTTTTCTTGCAAGAGGCTGCAGGACTTCCTGAAACCCTTTCTTTGCGCTTTAACCCAGGGGGCGTCTTCTCTCTCGGTACTGATATCATGGATCATCCTGAAGAATCAAAATTTGGGATGACTAAGGAACAGCTCTTCAAAGGCTATGCTTACCTTAAAGAAAAAGGAGTGAAATCATTCGGCTTGCATGCTTTCTTAGCATCAAATACAGTAACGAATGAGTATTACCCAACCTTGGCTGCTCAACTGTTTGAATTGGCGGTAGAAATCAAGAATGAACTTGGTGTTAGTCTTGACTTTATCAACTTATCAGGTGGTGTTGGAGTGGACTACACACCAGCCAATAAACAAAATGATATTGCCGTTATCGGTGAAGGGGTTCATGCTAAATTTGATGAAATCCTTGTTCCGAATGGTCTTGGACACATCAGTATTTACACTGAGCTTGGACGTTTCATGACAGCACCTCATGGCCTTGTCGTTACTAAGGTTCTTCATATTAAGGACACTTATCGCCGTTATGTTGGTGTAGATGCTTCTGCGGTTAACTTGCTCCGTCCAGCTATGTACGATGCCTACCACCACATCACGAATATGACTAATCCAGATGGTGACATTCAAGTAGTTGATGTGACAGGCTCGCTTTGTGAAAATAATGATAAGTTTGCTAAGAACCGTGAATTGCCAGAAGCTCGTATTGGAGATACCTTGGTTATCCACGATACAGGTGCTCATGGTTTCTCAATGGGTTACAACTATAATGGACGCCTTCGTTCTGCAGAAATTCTCTACCAAGAAGATGGCACAGCTCGTATGATTCGCCGTGCAGAGACGATGAATGATTACTTTGCCACTCTTGATGGTTTTGATTTTGACATTTAACAAAAAATAAGCTAGGCCTTAAAGGCTCTAGCTTATTTTACTTTAATGATGACAGCTTCAAGAATGATATCGGCTAACTCCTCAGGGGATGCGATACAGCCTTCTTTGAGCCATATTGTCAAAATGGTAGCAATAGTGCTAACATAAACTTCCAATGAATATTTGGCAGGGATATGATAGCTTTGTTCCATGAGCTCTGTAACATTTTCAATATCAGAGTTAAGGATAGTCTCGATAATGAATTCACGAATCATCTCATTGATGTTTGGAATGTGTGTCATCAAGGTGAGACAGAGTTTTTGATTTTCCTTAAGATATCGTAGCATTTCAGTGACAACACCTTCTTGGTAGGTCATGTCTTCCTGAAGAATACTTGAGATTTTATCTAAAATCTTTGAGAAGGTTGTTTCAACCAAATCTTCCTTATTTGAATAGTAGTAGTAGAAGGTCGGTCTGCTGAGATTTGCCTTCTTGATGATATCTGTGATGCTGATTTGTTCGAGTGAACTCTCCTCTAAGAGTTCAATAAATGCGTTGACAATTTTTCGTTCGGAAATAGTTGCTTCCTTGAGCATAAATAAACCCCTTTATATAAACATCACAACTTATATAATAACCTATTTTTTTTCTAGAAATCTTACAAGTCCTTTACAGTTGTAAGTGAAAAATACTGAAACTCTCATTTTATCAGTATTTTAAACGAAAAAACTATTTGCCCTATTGTAAAATGAAGTGCAACACAAAAGACATGTTCATCTGATATACTAGAGTTGCGAAAAACAGTATAAAGGAAGATGAACATGTCCACTAATTATTCTACCACAAATCAATCATACAAGCACTTATCTGAAGCTGAGCGAGGGGAAATTGAAGCTTATTTAAGCGTAGGACTCAAACCTGCTGAGATTGCTCGTAGACTAGGGAGAAATCGCTCTACTATTACTCGTGAAATTAATCGTGGTTCCATAACACAAGTGAAAAAAAGTAAATGGGCAAAAGGTCTATTACCAACACTATTATGCAGATGCTGCTCATAACCGTTATCGTCATGCTAGAGAAGCCAGCTATTATTTGAAACTGGATTCCGTATCGGATGACTTTCTGAGAGCATTTACAGAAGCAATGAGAGAGAAACCAAGGGTGCATAGCGTGGATACCTTTGTTCATACCTATAGACTCCAACATGTAGATGCAGTTGTTCCTTCAACCAAGACGCTCTATAACTATATCCATCAAGGATTGTTAGAGATTAAGGTCATTGATTTGCCAAGAGCAGTGCGGATCCGTAAGAAATTTACCAAGCGCCCCTCTACCAAGAAACATCTAGGAAAGTCAATTGAAGAAAGGCCAGAAGAAATCAATAATCGTTCCGTTTTGGAGATTGGGAAATCGATTCTGTTCTGGGTGGAAAGACAATAGGAGAACCTTCTATTCTAACCTTGGTAGAACGACAAACACGCTATGCTGTCACAAAGAAACTCGTGGAAAAGAAAGCAGAGTATGTCAATCAAGCAGTCTTAGAGTGTATGAAACTTTATCCCATTAAGTCCATAACTGCAGATAATGGAAACGAATTTTCATCATTGAGTAAGATAGAGGGATTAGATGTTTATTTTGCACATGCCTATTCATCTTATGAACGAGGTACAAATGAGAATTTCAATGGACTACTAAGAGAGTTCATTCCGAAGGGGTGTTCGTTAAAAGAACTAAATCAGAATCTTTTAGAGGACTATACAAAGGCTATCAATGAAAGACCTAGACGAATTCATGGCTATCAGTCCAGCAAAAAAGCTGTTTGAGCTAACTCAAACAGCTTGAAAGATACTCACTTAATCAGAGGAACATCTTTGTTGCACTTGACTTGACAATTAGGGGAAAAAACTATTTTTCTAGACGTTTTTAAGAATCAACGTCTTATTTGTCAGTAGGGGCCATTTTTGCTATAATATAAGGTAAATCAACGTTATAGGAGAATTGAATTTATGAACACCGTCCTTTGGATTATTCTTGTTTTTGTAGCCCTTTTGGGTGGTTTTTATGGAGGCGCTTACTTTGCCCGCAAACAAATGGAGAAAGAATTGGCTGAAAATCCTCGTTTGAATGTGGACGCTGTTCGTACCATGATGTCAGCTGCGGGTCAAAAACCAAATGAAGCAAAAAGTGCGTCAAACATATAACCAAATTATCAAACAACAAAACAAGCACTTGTAGATAGCAAGAAAAAGAAAAAATAATGGTGGGGAGCTGGGACGTGAATCTCAGCTTTTTACATGTAATGTAGGGGATAAGGAGGCAAGATGGATAATCGACCTATGGGATTTTTGGATTCTGGTGTCGGAGGTCTGACGGTAGTACGTGAGCTTAAACGTCAGTTGCCTCACGAGTCTATTGTTTATATTGGTGATTCTGCTAGGGCTCCATATGGTCCTAGACCGGCAGAACAAATCAGAGAGTATACCTGGCAGTTGGTTAAATTCCTTCTGACCAAAGATGTAAAGATGATTGTTATTGCCTGTAATACGGCAACAGCAGTAGTTTGGGAGGAAATCAAAGAGGCTTTGGACATTCCAGTACTAGGTGTTGTTTTGCCTGGTTCTAGTGCTGCCATTAAGTCTAGCCAGTCGGGTCAAATTGGTGTCATTGGTACTCCTATGACAATTGCATCTAACATCTATGAACAAAAATTAAGCATTTGGCACCACAAATGAATGTCTTGAGTTTATCTTGTCCTCGTTTTGCCCCTATTGTTGAATCCAATGAAATTAACTCAAGTGTGGCTAAAAAGATTGTTTATGAGAGCATGGCACCTTTAGTCGGTAAGGTAGATACCTTGGTTTTGGGTTGCACCCATTACCCACTTTTACGTCCCATCATCCAAAATGTTATGGGGCCAAGTGTCAAGCTAATTGATAGCGGAGCGGAAACAGTTCGTGATGTTTCTGTTTTGCTCAATTATTTTGAGATTAATCGTAGCCGTGAAGTCGAAGATAAGACGGAAGAATATTACACCACAGCTAGTGTGCTTGGTTTTAAAGAAATCGCAGAACAATGGCTAGGTGAAGAAGTTGCTGTCCAACATGTCGATTTGGACAAGGAGTTAGAAAATGACTAAATCAATTTTTGAATATAAAGACGAACAAGACTGGTATTTGGCTAGTTTTGGAAACTACAATCACTTGACTTGTTTTGGTGGTGATGAGGCCTATGAGCGATTTGTTGACTTTTTCCAAGCTTTGACTAACGTTTTGGCTGTTAGTGGCTTTCAGTTGCATATTGCGAAACATTCTTCAGACCTTCGCTTAGTATCCTTTATTTTGGATTGCTTGAAAGAGGAAACTGGTCGTGACTTAGCTGTTACGCAACATAAAGGGGCTTTGGTAGTTAGTGAAGGAGATAAGCTTGTCTATGTGCATGTGCCTGGAGAAGGTGTTGCCTTGAGTGATTTCTTTGGTTCTGATAATAAATCAGACTTTGGTGATGTCCTATTGATTGCGACACGCAATGAAGGAAAAACCAAGGAATTTCGTAAACTATTTGGAAAACTAGGTATTAAGGTAGAGAATCTTAATGATTATCCAGACCTTCCTGAAGTTGCTGAAACGGGTATGACCTTTGAAGAAAATGCACGCTTGAAGGCGGAAACCATTTCTGAATTAACTGGTAAAATGGTCCTTTCAGATGACTCTGGTTTGCAGGTAGATGTTCTTGGAGGTTTACCAGGAGTTTGGTCTGCTCGCTTTGCTGGTCCTGATGCTACGGATGATGAAAATAATGCTAAATTATTACACGAGCTGGCTATGGTGCTTGATGATAGCAAACGTACTGCGAACTTCCATACAACCCTAGTTGTTGCAGCCCCTGGACGTGATAGTTTGGTTGTTGATGCCGACTGGAAGGGTTATATTGGCCGAGAACCGAAAGGTGACAATGGTTTTGGTTATGATCCACTCTTTTTAGTTGGTAATACAGGTAAAACGGCAGCAGAGCTTTCTGCAGAAGAGAAAAATGAACAATCTCACCGTGGACAAGCTGTTAAGAAACTTATGGAGGTCTTCCCAGCATGGCAGAACAAACAATAATCGTAATGAGCGACTCCCATGGAGAACGTGACATTGTAGTAGATATAAAAAAATCGTTATCAGGGGAAGGTAGATGCTATTTTCCATAACGGAGATTCTGAGTTAGAATCAAGTGATCCTGTCTGGGACGGTATCCATGTGGTTCGTGGTAACTGTGATTATGATTCAGGTTATCCAGAACGTTTGGTCGTTAAACTTGGTGATGTGATTATTGCACAAACACATGGTCATCTTTATGGCATTAATTTTACCTGGGACAAGTTAGATCTTTGGGCGCAACAAGAGGATGCAGATATTTGCCTCTATGGCCACTTGCATGCGGCAGCAGCTTGGCGAAATGGTAAGACAGTGTTTATCAACCCAGGATCTGTTTCACAGCCACGTGGACCTATCCATGAGAAACTTTATGCTAAGGTGATTATAAACAGTTCAAAAATTCGTGTAGAATATTACACACGTGACCATGAACTTTATTCAGAACTTACACAGGAATTTGAACGATGATTGCTAAAGAATTTGAAGATTTTTTGTTGGCTCATTTAGATAATTATTTAATTCCATCAGATCAGGTTGCTATTTTTATTGATAGTCACAACGCTGATCAAGTGGTCTTGCTTTTGACAAGCAATGGTTATTCGCGCGTTCCCGTTTTGACTAAGGATAAGCACTATCTTGGGACCATATCTTTGACAGATATTAAGCGTTATCAAGATGAACATAACTTGCAAGAGTGGGAGATGGTTAACCGTGATATCGGGCCGATGACATCAGATGTTGTGGAAACAGTGGAAGATAATGCCAATCTAAATGAGGTAATGCATAAGCTAGTTAATAATCCTTTCCTTCCTGTGGTTGACAGCCAAGGTATTTTCAAAGGAATTATCACACGAAAATCGATTCTAAAGGCGGTTAATAGCCTCTTACATGACTTTACACATGACTATATCATCATTCCAAAAACAACTGACAACTCAGATCACTGATTTTCTGGCTACTAAGGTCATTTCGGAGAGTTCAAAGCAAGCTTATGCTTATGATCTTAAGCAGTTTGCAACGTCGATTTCAGGACAAATTGATCAAACCAGTCTCAAGCTCTATGAAAACCAACTGAAGGAATGGAAGCCATCCGTACAAAAGCGTAAGCGCTCTGCGGTCAATCAATTTTTACTATATCTCTATCAAAAGGGGAATTAGCGAAATTTTTTCAAACTATCAGAGATGGTCACGCCACCTTCTCAGGAGGATAAGATGCAGATACTGGATCTTTCATCGCTTTATGAGGGGCGTGAAGGGGTTGGTAAGCTGTCTTGTCTGCTGATTCTAGAGTTGGGGCGATTACCTTCAGAGATTTTGGAGTTGGACTGGTCCGATATTGACTTGGATTTTGGTGTTGTAACGGTGGCCAAGGGAAGCACTAAGCGTGTTCTCAGACTTGAAGCAGATGTGAAGCAGTATTTGTTGGCTATTAAAGATGTCAACAGCCAGGGCTTGCTTTTTGGGTAAGGTCTATACTGACAATGGCTGTATAAGCAAATCCAGACTTATGTTAGTGACTGTGGCTTATCGAATGTAACTGCTCAAGTCTTGCGTCAGCAATTTATTCTTAGACAGATTGAAAAGGGAACGGGCGCCTTTGAACTTGCTCGTTTACTGGGACTAAAAAGTCCAGTGACCTTGGAGAAATACTATAAAACCTAATGGATATTAAGTTAAAAGATTTTGAGGGGCCACTGGATTTGTTGCTCCATCTGGTTTCTAAGTATGAGGTAGACATTTACGATGTTCCCATTGTTGAAGTTATCGAGCAATACTTGGTTTATTTGGCAACCTTGCAAGCCATGAAGCTTGAAGTTGCTGGGGAATATATGCTTATGGCTAGTCAGCTCATGCTGATTAAGAGTCGTAAGCTTCTGCCCACAGTGGTGGAAGCTGAGCCTGAAGCAGATGATCCTGAACTAGAGCTCTTGGGTCAATTGGAAGAATATGCACGCTTCAAAGCAGCTAGTCAAGAGTTGGCTAAGCAGCATGAGGTACGAGCTCAGTATTTTTCAAAACCAAAAGTTGAATTGGTTTATGAAGATGTGACGCTGAATCAGGATAAGACCATTCAAGACATTTTCTTGGCTTTTTCAAAAATCATGGCTGAAAAGCAGGAATAAATTGGTCGCAATCACACGACCATTGCGCGTGACGATTATAAAATTGAAGACATGATGCTGATTATTGAGGAAGCATTCGGCTTAAAAAATGAGCTGTATCTGGATGAACTTTTCACAGATGCCAAAGATATGAATCAAGTAATTACCCTCTTTTTGGCAACTCTTGAATTGATTAAGGTACATCGCATATCAGTACAGCAGGAAACAATTTTTGGTACAATCACATTAAGAAAGGAATGGACGAATGAGTAGTCACTTAGCACGATTAGAAGCTTTACTTTTTGTGGCTGGTGAAGATGGTCTTAGTCTACGTGCTATGGCACAGCTTTTGGAAATGCCAGTGACGGGTCTGACTCAGTCCTTGGAGAAATTGCAAGCCAAGTACGCGGCAGATGAGGATTCAGCTCTTTGTTTATTGGAATCGTCAAATACCTATAAGCTGGTGACTAAGCCAGATTTTGCAAGTCTCCTTCGTAACTATTCTAAAACGCCAATCAACCAGAGTCTATCACGAGCGAGTCTCGAGGTCCTCTCTATAGTTGCTTATAAACAGCCTATTACACGTGCTGAAGTCGATGACATTAGAGGTGTTAATTCTAGTGGTGCTATTGCTAAACTTCAGGCCTTTGATCTCATTCAAGAGGCTGGTAAAAAGATGCTGTCGGTCGTCCTAACCTATATGCGACTACTGATTATTTCCTAGACTTTATGGGGATTAATAGTTTAGAGGAACTTGTTGCTATTGATCAACTAGAACTTGAAGAGCAAGAAACGAGTCTCTTTAGGGGAAGATGCTCCAGAGGAGCTTGAGGACTTGGACAATTAAGAGTAAACCTTGTTGAAACTAATCATTAAAAAAATAAAGAAACATAGCAGAGATGCTAGGTAGAAAGGATACAGCTTAAGCTGTAGAAAAAGAATGCGAATTAATAAATATATTGCCCACGCTGGTGTGGCCAGCCGTCGTAAGGCTGAGGAACTGATTAAAGAAGGTCGTGTGACCCTAAATGGGAAGACCGTTACGGAATTGGCAACTATTGTCAAAAACGGTGATGTCGTTGAGGTAAATGGTAGCCCAATTTATAATGAAGAGAAGGTCTATTATCTTCTTAATAAGCCACGCGGGGTTATTTCTTCAGTATCTGATGAGAAAAATCGTAAGACGGTGATTGACCTAATGCCCCACGTTAAGGAACGTATCTATCCTGTTGGTCGTCTTGATTGGGATACGACTGGCCTTCTTATTTTAACCAACGATGGCGACTTTACCGATAAAATGATTCACCCACGTAATGAGATTGATAAGGTTTATTTGGCGCGTGTTAAAGGTATTGCGACCAAGGAAAATCTTCGTCCTTTGACTCGTGGAGTGGTCATTGATGGCAAAAAAAGCAAGCCAGCACGTTACAATATTATCAAAGTTGACCATGAAAAGAATCGTTCAGTTGTTGAATTGACAATTCATGAAGGGCGTAACCACCAGGTTAAGAAAATGTTTGAATCAGTGGGCTTGCTCGTTGATAAGTTGTCTCGCACACGTTTTGGGACCCTTGATTTGACAGGTCTTCGTCCAGGTGAATCACGCCGTCTAAATAAGAAAGAAATCAGCCAGCTTCATAACGCTGCTGTCAATAAGGTCAAATAATGAAAAGATTTCTGATTGCCTTGGTCAGGGCTTATCAGAGATGGATTTCTCCCCTATTTCCACCGTCTTGTCGTTTTCGTCCAACTTGTTCGGTTTATATGATCCAAGCAATAGAAAAGCATGGCTTAAAGGGAGTTCTTATGGGAATTGCCCGTATCTTAAGATGTCACCCCCTATCAGAGACTGGAGATGATCCAGTACCAGATTATTTTAGTCTAAAACGTAATAAAACTCCTTTGGATAAATGAATTCAAAGGAGTTTTTTTATGCTTAAGATTTTTGACCAAGTTTTTGGTAGGAATAGGAGTAATAAAGGATAGATTTCCAAACGTCCTGCAATCATAGCAAATCCCATGATAAGCTTAGATAAAGGACTGAAAATAGCGAAGCTATCAGTTGTCCCAAGTAAAGGTCCAATATTGTTAAATGTTGAAGCAGCAGCACTTGTTACAATCAAGAGGTCTTGATTATCCAGTGACAAAACAGTGACTAAACTTAGTATAATGAGTACATATACAGCTAGATATTTAAGAACACTGTGCTGAGTTTCTTTATCGAGAACACTTCCATTAATATGAAGTGACAGGATACGATTAGGATAGAGGCTAGCTAGGGTCTGATTTCGTGCAATCTTAGCAATAATCATAGCACGGATAACCTTGAAACCACCAGCCGTAGAACCCTGCTGACCCCCCGATAAACATCAGGAGGAGTAGGATATACTGAGAGAAGAGTGGCCATTTGGTAATATCTGTCAGACCAAAACCAGTTGTTGTGATAATCGTTGACACTTCAAAGAATGAGTATTTAAACGAGTCAGCTAAACTGTGGTAAATCCCAAAAATATTGAGGATAATTAAACCAGTTGAAATAGCCACAATCGCAAAGTAGGTACGTAGTTCTTCATCTTGGAAGAAAAACTTGATTTTGCGAAGGAGGATATAGAAATAAAGGTTGAAGTTAACCCCAAAGAGTAGGGTACCAACAGTAACCACATAGGTAATCAGATCGCTGTGGTAGTGGGCGATAGAGTCATTATAGACAGCAAATCCACCGGTACCTGCACCCCCCATAGCAGTGATGATACTATCAAAGACCGGCATACCGCAAAGCCAGAGAATAACAGCAAAAATAACGAACATGGTCAAATAGATGATGTAAAGAATTTGAGCTGTATTTTTGAGCTTGGCCACGACCTTACCAAAAACTGGACCAGGCACCTCTGCACGCATAACCTCATGGTGACCATTTTACTGTTGTTCATGATGGCTAGGGCAAAGACCAATACCCCATCCCTCCAATCAAGTGGGCGAAGCTTCGCCAGAAGAGGAGGGAGTGGGTGAGTACTCCAGTATCTGTGAGAATAGTAGCCCCCGTGGTTGTAAAACCAGAGCTCATCTCGAAGAAGGCATCAATGACACTTGGAATCTGACCAGCAAAGACGAAGGGCAATCCTCCAAAGAAGGACCAGAGCACCCAACAGAGGGCTACAATAAGCATCCCTTCTTTGGTGTAAATATGGTAGTTTTTCGGTGTAAAGAGAGTACCAAGCACTCCGAGAAAGAGGAGAATCCCCATCGTACCCAAGATGCTGGCAAATACTTTGGCATCTTCATGATAAATGAGGGCAACGATAAGTGGTACAACCAAGAGAGCAGCCTCAATAAGCAGGAGCTTGGCAATAAGAAAACGGACAATAGATCGATTCATGGCAGCTTACCTCTTCAACAAGTCGTAAATATGAGTTACATTTTGTAAGAGTGTAACGATCACGATTTTATCCCCAATAGCGAGTCTGTCTTCTCCCGTTGGGAAAATAGATTTTCCATTGCGAATAATAGCAGCGATAAGGACACCATTAGCAAATTCAAGCTCAGAAAGTTTCTTCCCAGCAATTTTGTTGTTTTCCTTAATTTGGAATTGCAAGGTTTCGATACGACCATTAGCCACATGGTGAAGGGCATCGAGACTTGAGTCTTTGGCGTTATAGCGACCACGAATAAAGTGCATAACGGTATCAACAGCAATACTCTTAGGAGTGACAATTGTTGTTGTATCACGTGTATCGACAATCTCTAAAAGACTGGTACGGTTGACTTTAGTAATATTCTTGTGAATACCAAGGCTTTCGAGGAACATAGAGGTGATGATATTTTTTCTTCATCGACTCCGGTTAGGGTAGCTACGGCATCGTAACTAGCTGCACTCTCCTCAAGAAGAAGGTCTTTAGCAGTACCATCACCTAAGATAACGGAAACTTCAGGGAATACTTGACTAAAAGTTTGCGCACGGTCCATTTTTTTGCTCAATCAATTTGACCTTAATACGATTATTTTTCAAGATATTGAGCAAGTAGTAGGAGATGCGCCCAGCACCAATCAACAAAAGTTTTTGATGCTTTTTGGCTTGATGTAACTGTGGAAAAGTGCCATATCAACACGTTTACCAGTGACATAAATCTTATCCCCAATTTGCATGGTAGCATTTCCATCTGGAATGATGAGTTCACCTTGACGGTCAATCGTACAAACTAGAATATTGCCGAATTTCTTACGGAATTGCTCCATTGTCATACCAGACAATTGGCTATTTTCAGTGACTTTAAATGCCATAAGAATAACGCGTCCATTAGCAAAAGTCTCAACTGATAGGGCGTTTGGAAATTCAACTGTATTGGCAATATAGCGAGCTGTTAAAAGTTCAGGATTAACCACTAATGAGAATCCAAGAAAGTTCTTGTCTTTGAAATAAGCATTTGAGTATTCTGGGTTACGCACACGAACAATAGTTTCTTTGGCACCCATTTGTTTAGCCAGAACGGCTGAAATCATGTTTACTTCATCTTTATCAGTCATGGCGATAAAGACATCGCAGTTGTTAACCTCGGCTTGTTCCAGAATCTTGAAATTTGCCCCATTTCCAGCAAAGCCCATAACATCATAACGTTTGCTGAGGCGTTTGAGGACCTCTTCCTTTTCTTCAATTAAAATAACATCGTGCTTCTCTTCAACAAGAGAACGGCAGAGTGCGGTACCGACTTTACCGGCGCCTACGACAATAATACGCATGAGTTACCTCCAAATAATCATTACTATGATACTCTATTTTAGCGGAAAAATCATCCTTTTCAGCTAGCTTTATCAACTATTCCTATTTAAGTGAATAAAGGTGAAATTTTTCTTTAAATAGTCTTGACTTTTAGACCAGAAGTGCTAAAATATATTCAAAGATTCGTTATTTTAAATCTAACCTGTCATGATTTAAGCTAATGAACGTCCACAACCATGTCGTCTGCTGAGCTTGACTCCGGGCGACATGGTATTTTTTATGTCTAGGAGAATTGAGATGTCACGTAATCATATTGTCTTGTTTGAACCTCGTATTCCACAAAACACCGGAAATATAGCACGTACCTGTGCAGCGACTAATAGCCCTCTTCATATCATCCGTCCTATGGGCTTTCCAATTGATGACAAGAAAATGAAACGTGCAGGTCTAGACTACTGGGATAAGCTTGACATCACTTATTATGACAATTTGGCAGATTTCATGTCCAAAAATCAAGATGGTCGTTTGCATCTAGTCACAAAGTTTGCGGATAAGACCTATTCAGAAGAGAATTATGCTGATGGCGGGGACCACTATTTTATGTTTGGTCGTGAGGATACAGGCCTACCTGAAGATTTTATGCGTGAGCATCCTGAAAAAAGCTATTCGTATTCCGATGAATGATGAACATGTGCGTAGTCTAAATGTGTCCAACACTGTTTGTATGATTGTTTACGAAGCACTTCGTCAGCAACAGTTTGAGGGCTTGGAGCTGAGTCATCGTTATCAGCATGACAAGTTAAAATAGAGGTCTATTTTCTCTTATAAGAGTATCTATAGTCATTGACTATCAACAGATTAGAAATCCATAATTTGAGAACCTTGTCACCAAGGTTTTTTATGTTATTCTTAAAAGGTCTTCAGGGCAGGGTGAAACTCCCGACCGGCGGTGATTCTATAGATAAGTCCGCGAGCGCAAGCTGATGAGGTGTGATTCCTCAACCGACAGTACAGTCTGGATGGAAGAAGACCAGTCTTTTTGCGTAGGCTTTTTTGGCATAGGCAAATCCATTGGGAACTTCTTTCAAATTGTTAAAATTTGGAGGAATTTTTTTATGACAAACACACGTAAATTGGCTTACATTGCCATTTTATCCGCAGTTTCATTCTTGTTGCTTTATTTTTCGTTTCCATTGATTCCAGCAGCAGACTTTTTTGAAGGTTGATTTTTCAATCCTTCCTGTTCTGATTGCCTTGGTTATCTTTGATTTTAAGAGTGCCATTGGTGTTCTCTTGCTTCGTTCATTGTTGAAGCTTTTGCTAAACAATGGTGGTCCAGGATCAATGATTGGACTTCCTATGAATTTCGTTGCTCTAGGAGTCTTTGTTTGGGGCCTAAGCTATTTTTGGAAGAAAAATCAAACAAGCAAGAATTATATTTTTGGTTCTGTTGTAGGAACTGTCTTGCTTACAGTTGCTATGGTTATTCTTAACTATATTTATGCAGTACCACTCTATGCTAAATTTGCCAACTTTGATATTGCGCAATTCATAGGTCTCTATAAATATCTTTTCGCTATGGTAGTACCTTTCAATTTACTTCAAGGATTGATTTTTGCGGTAACCTTTGCTCTGATTTATGCTCCACTTAAGTCTATTCTAGTAAAATTATAAATATGAAACACAAACACACACATTATATTTATGCTTCTTTTGCCTTATTGTTATTTGTTGCTCTCGGTTACATGGTTAAGTTCTACCCTGAAGCCTTGACAGGATTTGATAGCAACATTCAAACTTGGGTTCGAGGAGACTTACCGGCAGGACTGACACGCTTTTTAAAACGATTACCATACTTGGAAATACGCCCGTACAGGCTATTATTGCAATCGTAGCAGTAATCTGGCTTTATCTACGTCAGTATAAAGCAGAAGCTATCTTTGTAGGTGCCAGTGGGCTTCTCGCTAGTATCTTGATTGTAAGTTTAAAGTATATTTATCAGCGTCAACGCCCATCAATTACGCATTTAGTGCATGCTAGTGGTTATTCTTTCCCTAGTGGTCATTCTTTGGGAACTTTTATGATTCTTGGAGCAATTGCCATTGTTCTTGCTCAGCGTTTGGCGAAAAAAGAATCTAAAATAGTAGTTTATGGTGTAATTGAGATTTTTAAATTTTTGGTGTTAGAACTGTTGCCTCAGTCCTAGCACTTTTTCTTTGTCGTATTCTTGGTGTGTTGCGATAATTTTGTAAATGATACGAAGTAGCTTATGTGCGCAATCAATGACGGCTTTCATCTTACTTCCTCTTTGGGAAATTTTGCTATAAAAAGATGAAAACGCATTGTCTTTAGAGTGAGCCGCAATCAATCCCGACATGGTCAAAGCCTGCTTGATATATCGATTTCCTTGCGTGATATGTGAGGATTTTTAATGCCAGCACTTTCATAAGATCCTGGGCAGAGCCCAGCCCAAGAAGTTAAGTGTGCGTCCGATTGAAAAGCCTTCACATCTGGTCCAATCTCAGCTAAAATAGTGGCTGCACAAGTTTCACTCACACCAGGAATCATTTGAAGTAATCTATTTTCTTCAGGGAAACTCCTTTTCGATATAAGCTATTATTTCACTCCTTAATTTATTCATGAGTTTTTGATACAATTGATATTCTTCTAGGCTTTGCTCCAAGAGAAATCAATCCTCCAGTGACAACTTCCCATTCATGGCCTCCATTAATTCTTCGGGACTTGCTTTGACATGCTTGTGAATACAAGCTGTCACATTGTCATAATCAATGAGTTCCCCATTGATAAAGAGCGTTAAAAAGAGACTGTCCTGTCTTAGAGAAGATATCAGAAAGATAGCTGGTTAGTTTGATATTAGCACGTTGTAAGAGGTTATGAATCTCATTCTTTATTTGAGTTTGACGTTGTTTGTAAGAACGTAACCTACGAGTGAGTAAACGTAACTGCATCACTTCAGGGCTAGGAATATAAGATGTCTCAATAAGTCCATAACGTCCGAGCTGTGCAATCCATTCGGCATCTTTCATGTCTGTTTTTCGACCAGGCACATTCTTAATATGTTGGGGGTTAGCTAATATCAAATTGAGTTCTGAGTCTGAGAATATATTAAAGAGTGGTACCCAATATTGGCCAGTGCTTTCAAAAAAGACATGTGTGACGTGATTTTCCAATAACCAATCTAAGGCGTTTTGGAGAGCTATAGTTGTTGTACCAAATTTTTTCTGAATCTTTTTTAGGTTTATTGCTTTCTAGTGGACCATCTAGAATACAACAAACGATAGACTTTTGGTGGACATCAATTCCACAACAAGTTTCAATCATAACTTCCATTACAAAAACCTCCTGTTAACTATTGAACAATAGAACAAGAGGCTATTAGTAATTTTATTTTCATGCTCAAGGCATATTCGAGTTATCTCATGACTCTTGTTCATCCAGTTTTTGATACAGGCTAGGCAAAGCCCTATTAAAGACAACGGATTGGTATTGTTCACCTTCATTATAAGCCGAACTTTTTGTCATGAGTTTTCTGTCTTGAGTTTTTGATGCAAAGGAAGGGTCTTCTTATATAAAATGTATAAAAATAGCTTTTTTTGACTATTATTCTGTTAAAATCATATTAACTGTATATTAATTATATTATAATTATGATATAATATTTTTAAACTTTTGAATAAAGGAGAGTCTCTTGAACATAAAAGACAGCATTGGACTAAGAATCAAAACTGAGCGTGAACGTCAGCAGATGTCACGTGAAGTGTTATGTTTAGTTGGTGCGGAATTGACTGTTCGTCAGTTAATTCGCATTGAAAAAGGGGAATCTCTCCGTCTTTAGATCGACTATCTTACATCGCAAAACGTCTAGGAAAAAATATGGCCGATCTATTGGATCATGATAATATTACTATCCCTGACGAATACTACGAGATGAAGAATCGTCTGATTAAGTTTCCAACGTATAGAAACCCAGAAAGAATAAAGGCTAAACTTGCCTTAATTGAGGAAGTCTATGAGAAATTCTTTGAACTTCTTCCAGAAGAAGAACTATTAACTCTAGATATTTTGGAAAATATATTAAGTTTCACTAGTTGGGAGGAGAGCCCAAAGGTTGAAGAAATATATGAAGACTTGTTTGAACAAGTCAAAAGGAAGAAGAAATTCTTAACTAACGATTTATTAGTTATTGACTATTATTTCTTCCATCTTTATGGAAGAAAACAGTATGACAAAAAACTTTTTGAAAAATCGTAAAGAGAGTATTAAATCAGGAAATTTGGACAGATGATGTCCATAATATTGTTTTATTTAATGATTTGATGGCTATTGCTGCTTTGAAGATTTTTCACAATTCCTTTTCAGACTTCTTAACAGTTGTGGATAAAGCATTAGCCGTTATAGAAAAATCACAATTCTATAGCTATAAACCTAGTGTTTTTGTTCTCAAAGCTAAATATGAACTTCTGCATAAGGAAAATAAGAAAAAGGCTGCAGAGAATTACGATAAGGCCATAATGTTTGCTTCCGTTTTAGAAGACTCGGTTTTAGAAGAAAGTATAAAAGCAGGGAAAGCGGCAGATGGTTTATAGAAATGGTGGTGACATAAATGTCACTACTTTTTTAATGGTTAAATGTTTACTATAGAAACATAAATAACAGTTAAAAGGAGTTTTATTTTGAAAAAACTAAAATTATTTACACTATTCTCACTACTTATCACTATCTTGCCTTATTTCACAGGTTGTCTTTAATAAGGAGTCACCATGTCAAAATATCCATATATTTCACAGGTTGATCAGCGTGATTGTGGTGTCGCTGCCTTGGCCATGATTCTTAAACACTATGGTTCATCTTATAGTTTAGCTTATTTGCGGGAGTTGGCTCAGACTTCTCGTGAAGGCACTTCTGCGCTTGGTTTGGTTGAAGCGGCCAAGCAGTTGGGTCTTGAAACTCAGGCTATTCGTGCGGATTTAGACTTGTTTAAACAAGAAAACCTATCTTATCCTTTTATTGCACATGTGGTTAAAGAAGGTGGATTGCAACATTATTATACGGTGTTTGGTCAAATCAAGGGGAAGCTTGTTATTGGTGATCCAGATCCTAGCAAGAAGGTCATTAAAATGCCCTTAGAGGAGTTTGCCAAAGAGTGGACGGGAGTTGCTCTCTTTTTTTTGTTCCAGGAGAAACTTACACTAAATACAAAGAAGATGTGCCTGGGCTTCTTTCATTTTTACCAATTTTGTTTCGTCGTAAGGGTTTGATTGCAGTTATTGTCTTGTTAAGTTTTCTAGTGACCCTAGTTAATATCATTGGTTCTTATTATTTGCAATCTATTATTGACCGCTTGATTCCTCAGGAGGCCTACACTCTTCTAACCATGATTTCACTGGGCCTATGTATCTCTTATCTAGCTCAACAAGTATTTACTTTTTTCAAAGATTATCTTCTACATCGATTGGGGAATTACTTGTCCATTGCTGTCATTCTTCCTTATATTAAGCATGTCCTTTCCTTACCTATTAGTTTCTTTAGTTCACGTCGTACTGGTGAAATAACGTCACGTTTTGGAGATGCTAACACTATTATCGATGCTCTAGCTTCAACGATTTTATCGATTTTCCTAGATGTGACCATTGTGATGACTTTAGCTGTGGCCCTTATTTTACAAAATCAGTCACTTTTTGTGATGACTCTCACGGTAGTTCCTCTTTATGTGTTAATCATTTTGGCCTTCTATAAGCTTTTTGAAAAGGAAAATTATCAATTGATGGAGGCAAATAGTCAGGTCAATACCGCTGTTATTGATGATTTGCGAGGCATTGAAACCTTAAAATCCTTGAGAGTTGAAGAAAGACGCTATCAGGAAATTGAGGTGAAATTCCATGACTATTTGAAGAAGTCTTTGTCTAAGGCCAAGTGGCAATTAACCCAGGATGGCTTAAAAACAGGGGTCCAGTTAGTTTTCAATGTCTTTATCTTATGGTACGGGGCACAATTAGTTATGGAAGGACAGCTATCTTCTGGTCAGTTGATTACTTATAATATGTTGCTGAATTATTTTACAACTCCTTTAATTAATATTATCAATCTCAATCTAAGATTCAGCAAGCCAAGGTAGCCAATAATCGTCTTCAAGAAGTTTATGTTGTGAATAAGGAAGAAAAGGAAAACTTAAAGAGTTATCCTTTAAACAACTTGCTCTTAAGGGAGTTAGTCACCGTTTTAGTTATCAGCAAGAGACGCTTAGTAAGATTGATTTAACGATTCATAAGGGGAGAAAATCGCCCTCATGGGTAAAAAGTGGATCTGGGAAAACAACCTTAGCGAAAATGTTGTCAGGTTATTACACAAAATCTAGTGGTCATGTAACCCTAGATAAAGATGCTATTAGCCATGCGGAGCTGCGTCAAATGGTGACTTACGTTCCCCAGCAGACCTATGTGTTTACAGGAACCATTTTAGAAAATCTGCTATTAGGATTTGAAGGAGAAGTTGACGAGAAAAAGCTTCTTAAAGTTTGCCAACAAGCTGATATCTTAGAGGATATTCAAAAAATGCCACTAGGTTTTCAGACCCAAGTATCTGAAGATGGTGGTCTATCTGGTGGTCAAAAACAACGCTTGGCGATAGCGAGGGCCCTCTTGTCCCAGCAGCCTATCTTGATTTTTGACGAAGCTACCAGTGGTCTCGATAGTGATACTGAAAGCAGGGTCATGGCTAATCTTGCTAAGATTAAACGAACAATGATTTTTATTGCTCACCGCAATAGTGTTCGTCAACATGTCGGTCGTGTGGTGACCATGGTGAGTGGCCAGATTGAGTCGGACAGTCCTAATTTCAATCCATTCCAGTTTATTTAAAAAATCTTCCTATTATATATGTATAAAACTTAAGAAGTCTAAATTTTCACATCTTGCACCTAGCTTCTTTATATAGTATACTGGTAGCATATTATTAAGAGGTGTAAACATGTTAGAGGCATATAAAAATTTTTGGTTAGGCTATATTGATTTTTATGGTCGTACAAAACGATCAGACTATTGGTGGGTTGTCTTGATTAATGGAGTTATTGGTACTTTAATTTTCCTACTGATGAACCTGCTTGGGCAAACAAAAGCTGCTGGCTTTACATTGACAGCTTTTATTCTATTTATAGCAGCAACGGCGCTTCCTACCATTTCTATGCAGATTCGTCGTCTACGTGATGCCAATTTCAATGTTGCATGGATTGTATTAAAAGCGACACCACTCCTGGTAGTGCTTTGGGTGATGTATGCCTTTCCTACAAGAGATTCAAAATAACTCCAATATAAAAAAGGGTGAAACTAGTTAGTCTAGTTACACTCTTTTTTCTTATAAAATAAAGCTAGCCTAAGAGGCTAACGAGGGTGAAGCTGATAGTTGCATAAAATACAGCGAGACGAGTTGCCTGAATAGGTTTATAAAGTCGAATTAGTGTTAGGACACACCAAATAAAGAGTACTGTGACAAACCAACCTGACAGTAAGCGACGTGGCGTCACACCATAGAGTGCCATATAAACGCCAAAGAGTGTCCAGGCTCCGTTTTTTGGGTGGGTCGCGAGTTTTTAAGATGTGATAAGAAATATTTCAGTGGGAAGATGTAGCTGGTGTATATGAGGTCTAGCCAAACCGTAATTCCCAAACGCTCTTGACTACTTTGTCCAGTGCGTGCCATAAAGAAAAGTAAAGGGGGGATACTCTTGCATGAAGGCATGAAGGCAAAGAATCTGAGCGCTGCCCCAGTTGTCGTGCAGACCGCAGAGACTAATTTGCAAGCCTTGGAGTGAGACTAGTGACCATAAATATTCCCGATTCAAAGGAAAAAGTCGCATTCCCTTTGCTTTTCCACCTAATAGGCGACAGCCCAGCTCAATCGTACTGATTAAGACAAGGGTTGCTGGAAAGGCAAAGGAAAAATAGGCGAGAAAAAAATATTATGCTCACATTGAATGATAGATTGTACTGGCTATATTGTCAGAAACTGTCAAATGCTAAAGATAGTTTTTTAGAGATTAACTGTTTGTTTATCTGGGATTAGCAAAGGACTTCTATCGAGGATCACCAAAGGTGATGTCATTTTTTGACACCACATGTTAGCTTGACTAATATGTAAATGTTGCAAAATTTCTGAAAATTCGTTGACATGTGTTGTTAAAGTAGTATGATATTAACATAAAAAAACTTAGGAGGTTCTTATGTTAGGTGTCATCCTACTCTATGTTGGTATGGTTTTGATGAGTAATGGACTCCATCGTTTAGAGGGTATTCCTGATAAATCAAATGTTGTCATGAATATCTTTACGGGTGGTTTGGGTTTGATTCTCAACATTATTGTCATTGCTTACGGAGCTTGTACAGGGCAAGGCGCTGAATGGTTTTATGGTAGCGCCACTGGTCTTTTATTTGCATTCACCTATCTTTACTCGGCTATCAATACGATTTTCGATTTTGATCAACGTTTGTATGGGTGGTTTAGTTTATTTGTGGCAATTAATACGCTACCAGCAGGGATTCTTTGCTTAACATCTGGATATGGTGGTAATGCTTGGTATGGTATTATTTGGTTCTTGTGGGGTATTCTATGGCTAACTGCCTTTATTGAAATTAACCTTAAGAAGAACCTAGGAAAATTTGTCCCTTACCTAGCTATTTTTGAAGGAATTGTAACAGCTTGGATTCCAGGGCTTTTGATGCTTTGGGGCAAGTGGTAAGCATTGATTTAAGGAGGAAAAACGATGCAATTGACAATGCGTGAGCAGGAAAAATGATGATTAGCCTTGCGGCTATGATTGCTCAACGACGTAAAGATAAAGGAATCAAATTGAATCATCCAGAAGCAGTTGCTTTGATTACAGACTATGTGCTTGAAGGTGCAAGAGAAGGTAAAACTGTTGCCCAATTGATGGATGAAGCTCGCAATCTTTTAACACGTGAAGATGTTATGGAAGGTATTGCGGAAATGATTCCAATGATTCAAGTTGAAGCTACTTTTACGGACAGTACAAAACTGGTTACTGTTCATGATCCTATTCAGTAAGGAGAAATGTAATGATTCCAGGTGAATACGATGTGGCGAGTGAGCCAATTGATTATAACGGTGGTTACGAAGCCATTAGTCTTGAAGTGAAAAATGTGGGTGACCGTGCTGCCCAAGTGGGCTCTCACTACCATTTTTATGAAGCAAACGAAGCTGGTCTTCAATTTGATCGTGAAAAGGCGCGAGGCAAACGTCTAGATATTCCAGCAGGTACAGCCATTCGTTTTGAGCCAGGTGAAACGAAAACAGTACAACTTATTGACTTTGGAGGGAAACGTCGTATTTTTGGTTTCAATAACAAGGTCAATGGTTTCTTAGACTAGAAAGAGGACAAATCGATGAGTTTTAAAATGGATCGTGAAGAGTATGCTCAACACTACGGACCAACTGTAGGTGATAGCGTACGTCTTGGAGATACCAATCTTTTGCAGCCATTGAAAAAGACTTTACTGTTTATGGACAGGAATCTAAGTTTGGTGGCGGTAAAGTTTTGCGTGATGGTATGGGTGTTAGTGCTACGGAAACGCGTGACAATCCATCAGTTGTTGATACCATTATTACAGGTGCAACCATCATTGACTATACAGGTATTATTAAAGCGGATATCGGTATTCGTGATGGTAAGATTGTTGCTATCGGTCGCGGTGGTAACCCAGATACAATGGACAATGTGGATTTTGTTGTGGGTGCTAGTACAGAAGCCATTGCGGCAGAAGGTTTGATTGTGACTGCTGGTGGTATTGACCTTCACGTGCACTATATTTCTGCCGACCTTCCTGAATTTGGTTTGGATAACGGGATTACTACCCTCTTTGGTGGTGGTACTGGTCCTGCTGATGGAAGTAATGCAACAACTTGTACACCAGGTAAATTCCATATTACTCGTATGTTGCAAGCTGTTGATGATATGCCTGCTAACTTTGGTTTCCTTGCCAAAGGTGTTGGCTCTGAGACTGAAGTGGTTGAAGAGCAAATTAAGGCCGGTGCAGCAGGAATTAAAACACACGAGGACTGGGGTGCGACTTACGCAGGTATTGATAATTCCCTTAAAGTTGCGGATAAATACGATGTTTCTTTTGCGGTCCACACTGACTCTTTGAATGAGGGTGGATTTATGGAAAATACTTTGGAATCCTTCCAAGGTCGTACCGTTCATACCTTCCACACCGAAGGTTCAGGTGGTGGACATGCTCCAGATATTATGGTCTTTGCTGGTAAGGAAAATATTTTGCCATCATCAACTAACCCAACTAACCCATACACTACAAATGCTATTGGTGAGTTGTTAGATATGGTTATGGTTTGCCACCACTTGGATCCAAAAATTCCAGAAGACGTCTCTTTTGCTGAATCACGTGTACGTAAACAAACTGTAGCTGCAGAAGACGTTCTTCACGATATGGGTGCCCTTAGTATCATGACTTCAGATGCCATGGCAATGGGACGTGTCGGTGAAGTAGCCATGCGTTGTTGGCAACTAGCTGATAAGATGAAGGCTCAGCGTGGTCCGCTTGAAGGGGATTCAGAGTTTAACGATAATAACCGTATCAAACGTTACGTGGCTAAATATACAATTAACCCTGCTATCACTAACGGTATTGCAGACTATATCGGTTCTGTAGAAGTTGGTAAATTTGCAGATTTGGTTATCTGGGAACCAGCACAATTTGGTGCAAAACCTAAGTTGGTGCTTAAGGGTGGTATGTTAACTTATGGTGTTATGGGTGACGCTGGTTCAAGTCTTCCAACACCTCAACCACGTATCATGCGTAAATTATATGGTGCTTACGGTCAAGCGGTTCATGAAACAAATCTTACATTTGTCTCTCAATACGCTTATGATCACGGTATCAAAGAAGAAATTGGTTTGAATAAGATTGTTCTTCCTGTTAAGAATACGCGTAACTTGACTAAGCGTGATATGAAGCTTAATGACTACGCTCCAAAAACAATCCGTATCGATCCACAGACCTTTGATGTCTTTATTGATGATGAGTTGGTTACTTGTGAGCCAATCCATACGACATCATTGTCTCAACGTTATTTCTTGTTCTAAGGAAGACGCTATATAAATGAGGCTGGAATTTTTCCTCCAACCTCTTTTTGTATTTTATAGCCATAACGTTTTTAGCGCTTAATTAAGTTGCTATATGAGTTTGATGCTAGATTTTTAAAATGTAATAGAAAAGGAAAAAGTATGATTTTTTACAAAAGTAGACGCTCTTGTTAAAGATATCGATGTGGACAAATACCATATTGAAACAGTCATTCTTTCGAGTGATGACCTTAACAAAAAAATTATTCGTGTGAAGAGTGATCACGGGAATGAATTTGGTATTCGTCTTGATAAGGGACAAAAATTGCAAAATGGCTCTGCTTTTTTATCGATGATCACCATGTCCTAGCTATTGGTGTTGAGTCACAGGATTTGATTGTCATCTCACCTAAAGATATGGATGAAATGGGAATCACAGCTCATATTCTTGGGAATACTCATAAACCGATTGAGGTGAAAGATGCCAAGATTTATTTAGAGGTTGACCCAGTTGTAGAGCAAGTCTTGACTCAAAAAGAGATTGCCTACACGATTGAAGAAGTGGTCCTTGATAAGCCCCTACGTCATGTGAATTTAACTGCCCATGAACATTAATCCTTTTGCGAATGTGTCTTTGCAAGATTATCTTGAAATTGTGCAAATTGTCGATTCAACCTTTCCAATTGGATCATTTAACCACTCTTTTGGGATGGAAAATTATCTGCGCGAAGACACTGTAACAGATGATAAAGGTTACGAAGAGTGGCAAGAAGCCTATTTAGCTAGTCAGTTTAAATATGGTGAAGGTCTTGTAATCAAACTGGTTTATGATGCTATGGCTACAGACAACTTAGAGCAGGTTTGGCATTATGATAAGGTCTTGACAGTTTCGACGCAAGCGCGTGAAACAAGACAGGGAACTAAAATGATTGCTAAACAAATGCTTCGACTCATTCAAAGGCTTCATGCTATTCCGGTATTGGATGACTATCAGTCCAAAATACGTAAGGGTGAGGGTCTTCGGCAATCCAGCTATTGTCTTTGCGCTCTATGTGTTTAACAAGGGCTTGGGATGTAGTGAAGCTATTGCACTTTATGGCTATAGCGTGATTTCGACGATGGTTCAAAATGCTGTTCGTGCCATTCCACTTGGACAGTTTGCTGGACAAGAGATTGTTTTACGTAGCTTTTCGCAATTAGAAAAAATGACACAGGAAATTCAAGAATTGGACGCGTCCTACCTTGGGGCCAATACGCCTGGTCTTGAATTAGCTCAGATGAAACATGAAACACAGGTATTCCGCCTATTCATGTCCTAAAATATCAACAAGGTTGAGAGGAAAAAAACAATGACAAAACGTACTGTAATTATTGGAGTTGGTGGACCTGTTGGTTCAGGTAAAACCCTTTTGCTTGAGCGTCTTACACGACGTATGTCCGACTTAAATTTAGCAGTTATTACTAACGATATCTATACAAAAGAAGATGCTCTTTTCTTGGCTAAAAATTCAAGCTTAGATGAAGACCGTATCATTGGTGTAGAAACTGGTGGATGTCCTCATACTGCTATTCGTGAAGATGCTTCTATGAACTTTGAAGCGATTGAAACTCTTCAAGAGCGCTTTAACCATGATTTGGATGTTATTTTCCTTGAAAGTGGTGGGGATAACTTGGCTGCGACCTTCAGTCCTGATTTGGTTGATTTTACCATTTATATTATTGACGTTGCTCAGGGTGAAAAAAATTCCCACGTAAGGCTGGTCAAGGGATGATTAAGAGTGATTTGTTCTTGATCAATAAGACTGACCTTGCACCTTATGTTGGAGCTAACCTAGATCGTATGCGTGAAGATACCCTTCATTTCCGTAACGAAGATTCTTTCATTTTCACAAATTTGAATAATGATGATAATGTTAAGGAAGTGGAAGAATGGATTCGCAAGAATTTCTTATTAGAGGATTTATAAGATGACGCAAGCATATGATGGCTTCGTCCATCTTGGATTTTCAAACCGAAATGGTCGTACAATTTCCCACAAGAAATACCAAGAAGGTAACTCTCGAGTATCAGCGGATAATTCAGATGCCAATGGTGTTCCTTACTATTTCCTAATTAATATGGGTGGGGGCTTTGTCGAGGGTGAGCAGTATCAAGTGACCATTGATGTTAATAAAGATGCTCATGCCTTGGTAACAACCCAAACACCTACCTATGTTTACAAGTGTGAAAGAGGACAGTTGACGCAACAACATACGTCCATCACACTTGAAGAAAATAGCTATTTGGAGTACATGGCTGATGAAGTTATTCCCTATTTAAGATCACGCTATTTCCAAACAAGTCGTATTGATATGGATAAGTCTGCCCACTTGATTTATTCAGATGGTGTAACGGCAGGTTGGTCTCATGAGGACTTACCGTTTCAATACCATTATTTTCGTAATTTGACACAAATTTACCAAGATAATGAGCTTGTTTATAGCGATCAGACCCTCTTAGAGCCTCAGAAACAAGATATGTTTAAACTTGGTTATTTTGAAGGCTGGCGTAATTATAATAGTTTGGTAATGGTGTCACCAAATATTGACGAGGCTTTTGTTAAGGCTTTGCAGAAGCACTTAGAAGATCTGAATTTAGAGTCTGATTTTGCTATTTCATCCTTAGATATCCCAGGTCTGGTGTTACGTATCTTAGGAAAAACTGCTGAGGATAATCGTCGCGTCATTTATGCCTGTACAGACTATTTTAGACAAGAAATACATGGATTAAGTACTTTAAATTTGAGAAAAATGATATGAGGAGATAAAAATGCATATTCCTGAAAACTACCTAAGCCCTACGACTTGTGCGGCAATGGGGGCTGTTATGTTGCCTATTTGGTATAAGGCCGTCAAGGAGGTAAAGGTTAAAGTTGATACTGATAAAAAACGATTCCTATGTTGGGAATCGGGACTTCCTTGTCCTTCCTTATCATGATGTTTAATCTTCCAGCCCCAGGTGGAACTAGTGCCCATGCTGTTGGAGCAGTGCTAATTGCTATATTGTTAGGGCCTTGGGCCTCCTGTTTAGCAGTTAGTGTGGCTCTGGCTATGCAGGCTCTACTTTTTGGTGATGGTGGTATTTTGGCTTTTGGTGCCAATACTTTTTGTATGGCCGTTGTTATGCCGTTTGTAGGTTATGCTGTTTATAAACTCTTGAATAAGTGGACAAAGAACAGGATAATCGCCAGCTTCTTTGGAGGTTATATTGGGATTGTAGCTGCGGCTCTGACTGTTGCAGTTTTATTGGAATTCAGCCTATTCTCTTTAAAGATGGCAGTGGTAATCCACTTTACAATCCATACCCATTGAGTGTGACGATTCCGGTAATGGGGGTAACCCACCTCTTAATTGGTCTGGTAGAAGGTTTCTTCACAGCAGGTGTTCAACAATTCATTGAACGTTTGAATATTGATAATACTCAGGAACTAACGACTAAAAAACTACGTCCGTTATTGCTCTTTATCCTAGCCTTGATTATCCTAACACCACTTGGATTATTGGCGACGGGAACAGCTTTTGCGGAATGGGATGTCAAAGAGTTGGTGGAAAAATTGGCTCATTATCATGTGGAAGCCCAAGCGCCAAAAGGAATGTTGAATGGTTTCTCATTCAATGCTCTCTTCCCAGATTATAGTATTGCAGGTATTCCAGAAGCCTTGGGGTATATCCTAAGTGCGGCCTCTGCTGTTTTGATTTTCTTCATCCTCTATCGCTTGATTTTCGGTAGAAAGGTTGAAAAATGATTCTGCCAGATTGGATGTTAGAAGAACGCCCAGAAGTGACTAAAGTTGGTAAAATAGCTTTCTTATCCGAAATCGTCACCATTTGGAAGCTCTTATCCAAAAGTTTGAGACACGCCCTGTGTCAGTTGCATCAATCTTTCATCCAACGGCTAAGGTTTTGCTTCTCCTCTTGTTTCTTTTTTCAGTTGGGATTAGTCGAAACATTACGGTCTTATGGATTCTAGCCCTAGTCTTAGGATTTGCTGTGGCTTTTCCTACCCCATTCCATTTTAGTCAGAACCTTAAAAAGACCATTTTATTATTAGTCTTCCCTATAATTATTTATTTGCCCCATCTCTTATTTAGCGGTGGACAACCTCTCTTTCTTTTTAAGGCTTCCCTTGATTGCTTTGGCCATTGCTTATTATTCGGAGACGAGTACGATAAGTGAGATGTTAGCTGCTTTAAAGGGCCTGCATTTTCCTGATCTTGTTCTGCTCCAGATAGATATCACAATTAAATATATCGATGTCTTTGGAAAACAATTAATGGATTTGCTCAAAGGAATTGAAGCGCGAAGCTTTGGTGGCAATCATCGTTTCCGGATTGGAAGTAATATCTGGGGAATGTTATACCTTAAAGCTATTCGCTATGGTGAGGAACTGACTCAAGCCATGGAAGCACGTTGCTTTGTTGGTGAGTATGTCAAGTCATCACAGTCATTCACATGGAAGGATTGGCTGGCCTTGATAAGTCTAGTAGCAGTGATTTTAGGACAGATTCTGTTAGGAGGATGAGATGTTTCAATTGAATCAAGTGGCCTGTGCCTATGAACAAAAAAAGGTCTTTACTGGTCTTGATTTGGAGATTAGACAAGGACAATATGTGATGTTAATGGGGGAAAACAGGACTGGTAAGTCGAGTCTCATCAGTCTATTGACAGGTTTCAAGCAAGAAGAGTCTGGCCGTATTCTTTTCCTAGGAAAAGAGGTCAGGGAAGTGGTTGAAGGACAAACGTCAAAAACGAGATTTTTATAGTCGGTTTGGTATTCTTTTTCAAGATGTAGATAGTCAGCTTTTCAATAGTACAGTCTATGATGAGATTGCCTTTGGACCTCGTCAGTTAGGTTTGTCTGAAGAAGAAGTCTCACAGCGGGTCCAAGACACACTGTCCCTGCTTAAAATTGAAGATTTAAGGGATCGCGTTCCCTATCAACTGTCTGGTGGAGAAAAGAAGAAAGTGGCTTTTGCCAGTATCATGGTAACGAATCCAGATGTGTATATTCTTGATGAACCCTTCAATAATCTTTCTAAAGAATATGAAGAATTTTTTAGGGAACTTCTACATGAGCTTCATTCATCTGGGAAAACCATTATCATGTCTGCTCATCACTTTAAGCACCTTCATCATGAAAAGGCTGATGTTCTTCTTTTTGAAGATGGCAAAGCTGATTTCTTTCCTGCCCAGGAAGTGCTCAATAACCAGCAAGTGATTGAGCGTTTGTCACATTATTAATAAGGAGAAGTAGGAAATCGTTATTGGTTTCCTGCTTTCTTTCTTGTCAAACAATTGATATTTTTAGGTGATAGTATTTTCTTATCACCTTGATTATGTTTAAGTATTAGTTAAGCTTAGTGAATTCTGTTACAATAAAAACAATCAATCTCAAAGGAGAATATTATGAAACTTAAAAAATTCTTGGAATTACAGGTGTAGCCATTGCTTCAGTAGCATTGCTTGCTGCATGTTCATCTAAATCATCAAAAGAAGCATCTAAATCTTCAGGTGCTAAAGAAACAATTAACTTTGCCACTGTTGGGACAACAGCACCGTTCTCATATGAAGAAAACGGTGAATTGACTGGTTACGATGTGGAAGTGGCTAAAGCAGTCTTCAAGGACTCTGACAAATATGAAGTGAAATTCCAAAAACAGAATGGTCTTCAGTCTTCACAGGTCTTGACTCAGCTAAATACCAAATGGCTGGGAACAATATCTCTTATTCAGAAGAACGTGACCAAAAATATCTCTTCTCATATCCAATTGGTACCACACCAGCTGTTTTGACTGTTCCAAAAGATAGTGAGATCAAGAAATACGATGACATTGCTGGACACTCAACACAGGTTGTTCAAGGAACATCAACAGCTACTCAATTAACTGAATTCAATGATAAACATTCAGATAAGCCAGTTGAACTCAACTACTAATGAAAACATTACACAAATGTTGACAAACTTGAATGAAGGTAAGTACGACTTCAAGATTTTGATGCACCAACTGTTAATGCAATCATTAAAAACAATAAATTGAGTAACTTGAAGACGATTGAACTTAAATCTGATCAACAACCATACATCTACTTCTTGTTTGCAGATAACCAAAAAGATCTTCAAACATTTGTAAACAAACGTTTGGAAGAACTCCAAAAAGATGGTACTTTGGCTAAATTGGCTGAAAAATTCCTTGGAAATAAAGATTATATTCCAACTAAAGACGCTTTGAAAGTTCCAAGCAAAAAATAAGAAAGGAGCTGGGAGTGATTCTCAGCTTTTTCATATAATTAAAATCTAGGGCGAATTATAGTTAAAAACTATAGATATATACAATTATAAACAATTTGCTACAATTCTCATCCTATGGGATAATAATTTTACACTTAAAACAATTAAAGGGAGTTCGTTATGAAACTTAAAAAATTCTTGGAATTACGGGATTGGCAGTCGCTTCAACAGTAGCTTTGGCTGCTTGTGGTGCTGGTGGTAATAAATCAGCTAAAGATGATAAAACTTTGACAGTTGGTATCATGACTTTGGATGATACAACTGAGCCATTGTGGGATAAAGTTAAAGAATTGGCTAAAGACAAGGGTGTTACTATCGAGTTGAAAGAGTTCACAGACTACAACCAACCAAATGAAGCCCTTAAAAACGGTGAAATCGATGTTAATGCTTTCCAACACATTTATTTCTTGAACAACTGGAACAAAGAAAATAAAGGTGATGTTGTTGCGGCAGCTGACACACTTCTTAGCCCAATCCACCTTTTCTCAGGTACTGAAAACGGAAAAGCTAAGTATAAAGATGTTAAAGAGCTTCCAGATGGAGCTACTATCTCAGTACCTAACGATGGTACAAACGAAAGCCGTGCTTTGACACTTCTTCAAACAGCTGGTTTGATTAAGTTGGATGTTAAAGATGGTGAATTGGCAACTATCAAGAACATTTCTGAGAATCCAAAGAAATTGGATATCAAAGAAATCTCAGCTGAACAAGCTGCCCAAACGCTCTCATCAGTAGATGCAGCGGTTGTTAATAACTCATACGCACAACAACAAAACGTTAACTATGATACAACTCTCTTCCAAGAAGAACCAAGTCAAGATTTGAAAGATTGGGTTAACATCATTGCAGCTAATAAAGATTGGGAAAAATCAAATAAAGCTGATGCTATCAAGACTTTGATTAAAGCATACCAAAACGATGAAGTAGCACAAATCATCTATGATGCATCTAACAAGGTTGACCTTCCAGCATGGAAAGGTGCCCCAACACAAGATCAATTGAAAGCTAATTCAAAGAAATAAGCTAAGGACAGAGGGCGTGTGAGAGCACGCCATTTTGTCGTGTATGAAGGAGACGATTTGATGGCATTTTCAAGTGAAGAAGAGCAGTTACGAAAATTTCGTAACGATGAAATTGCTCAGCACTATTTTGAAGTCTTGCGGACTTTGATTTCTAAAAATCTATTTTTGCTCAAAATATTGGTCTCTATGACGTAGCTGCTTACCTTGGTGAGATTTTCTCTGGTGTTGGCGCAGAGGTGACAATTGACGAGACCTATACGGCACCATTTGTCTTGGCAAAATTCAAGAGTCCAAATCCAGATGCGAAAACAATTATTTTCTATCAACACTATGATACGGTTCCTGCGGATAATGATCAGCCATGGACAGATGAACCTTTCCGTCTGACTGTTCGTAAGGGCTACATGTATGGTCGTGGTGTTGATGATGATAAGGGGCATATTACAGCTCGTCTGACAGCCCTTCGGAAATATATTCGAGAGGTTGGCGACCTTCCTGTAAATATTACGTTTATGATGGAGGGCGCTGAAGAATCTGCATCAACCGACCTTGAAAAGTATTTGGAAAAATACCGAGATGACCTGCTTCCAGCAGACCTATTGGTTTGGGAGCAAGGAAATCGAAATAGCAAAGGTCAATTGGAAATCACAGGGGGCAACAAGGGAATTATTACCTTTGACTTGTCTGTCGAGAGTGCTGATGTTGATATCCACTCTAAATTTGGTGCAGTGATTGAATCGGCTTCGTGGTACTTGCTCAACGCTATCTCAAGAATGAGAGATGATCAGGGACGTATCCTTATCGACGGCATCTATGAAAAGATTGTCCAACCAAACGAACGAGAGATGGATCTTATTGAAACTTATGCCATTGAAAATGCAGATAGTCTTCGTAAGATTTACGGCTTAAAACTACCCATTTTAGAAAGTGACCGCCGAGCTTTCTTAAAAACTTACTATTTTGAACCTGCCCTTTCCATTGAAGGTATTTCAACAGGTTATCAGGGGCAAGGGGTTAAGACTATCTTACCAGCCCAAGCCAGAGCTAAGATGGAGATGCGTTTGGTCCCTGGCTTGACGCCTGAGTACGTTTTGGAGTGTATCAAGGCACACCTCAAAAAGAAGGATTTGACCGTATCAAGGTGACCTTCACTCTTGGTGAAGAAAGTTATCGTAGTGATATGTCTGATCCGGCTATTGTCAATGTTATTGAGTTAGCAAAAGGCTTTTTATGAAGAGGGCGTTGCTGTGCTTCCAACGGCAGCAGGTACAGGGCCTATGCATATGATTCATCAGGCTTTGGGTGTTCCGATGGCAGCCTTTGGTATAGGGAATGCCAACAGTCGTGACCATGGTGGGGATGAAAATGTTAGCCTAGCAGATTACTACACCCACATTGAACTAATTAAGGAGTTAATTGCAAGTTATGAGTAATGTCATTATTGATTTGAAAAATATTGATATCACCTTTACGCAGAAACGCCGCACTATTCAAGCGGTTAAGGATGTGTCTATCCAGATTGAAAAAGGTGATATTTACGGAATCGTTGGTTATTCAGGGGCTGGTAAATCTACGCTTGTGCGTGCGATTAATCTTTTGCAAGTGCCTACAGCTGGTAAAATCACTATCGGTAAAGATGTGACTTTTGCAGATGGTAAGGTCCAATTGTCGACAAAAGAATTGCGTCAGAAACGTCAAACGATTGGGATGATTTTTCAACACTTTAACCTTATGGCTCAAAAGACGGCTTATGAAAATGTAGCCTTTGCCCTTCGTCATTCTAAACTAAGCATTGAAGAGAAAGACAAAAAAATTCGTGGTCTTTTGGAATTGGTTGATTTGGCTGATCGTGCGGAAAACTATCCTGCACAATTGTCAGGTGGTCAAAAACAACGTGTAGCGATTGCCCGTGCCTTGGCTAATGATCCTGAAATCTTGATTTCAGATGAGTCTACATCAGCTCTTGACCCTAAAACAACTAAGCAAATTCTTTCACTTTTGCAGGATTTGAATAAAAAACTTGGCTTGACAGTGGTTATGATTACCCATGAAATGCAAATTGTTAAAGATATTTGTAATCGTGTTGCCGTTATGCAAAATGGTCAACTTTTGGAAGAGGGTAGTGTACTTGAGATCTTCTCAAATCCTCAAGAAGATTTGACACAAGAATTTATTGAAACTGCAGCAGGGATTGAAGATGCCTTGGCTAAGATTAATGCACAACCTTTGGTGAAAAACTTACCAAGCTCAGCCCTTCTCGTTCAACTTAAATATGCTGGTTCTTCAACAGATGAGCCACTCTTGACGGAAATTTTCAAAGATTACGGAGTTTCAAGTAACATTCTTTATGGTAATGTTGAGATTCTAGGTGACACTCCTGTTGGTGAATTGGTCGTTGTCTTGGATGGTGAGGCAGATAAGGTTCTTGCTGCTCAAAAAGCGATTGAAAATGCAGGTGTCAGCTTGCAAGTACTTAAGAAAGGAGCCCAATAATGGCAGATTGGATTCAACAAAACTTTCCAGATATTTATCGTATCGGTATGCAGGGGGTTAATTCTTGGCCAGACGCTATCTATGCGACACTCTACATGACGGTTATTTCCTTCATCATTGGGGGACTTCTTGGTCTTGTTATGGGGCTCTTCTTGGTATTGACAGGTCCTCGTGGAGTTATTGAAAATAAATTTGTTTTCCAAATCTTGGATAAAATCACTTCAATCTTCCGTGCCATTCCTTTCATCATCCTCTTGGCGATTTTGAAAGGCTTCACTTACTTTATCGTGGGGACTAACCTTGGTATGACAGCGGCCTTGGTTCCATTGTCAGCTGCGACTTTCCCATTCTTTGCACGTCAAGTACAGGTGGTACTTGCAGATCTTGACCGTGGCGTTATTGAAGCAGCACAAGCTAGTGGTGCGACACTTTGGGATACGATTAAGGTTTACCTTAGTGAAGGTCTACCTGAGTTGGTTCGTGTATCAACCGTAACTCTGATTTCCCTAGTCGGTGAGACTGCAATGGCCGGTGCTATCGGTGCCGGTGGTCTTGGTTACATCGCCATCTACTATGGATATAACCGTTCAAGTACATCAGTTACCATTTTGGCAACTTTCTTGATTTTGATTTTGATTTTCCTTATCCAATTCTTGGGTGATTTCTTGACTCGTAAATTGAGTCATAAATAGGATTTGAGAGCCTGTTTGCTACAGGCTTTTCTCATGTCTTGACGATTTCAGTAATTTATCATAATATGGAAACTGTCGAATGCTTTGTGGTTAGCTAACCACAAAAAGGAGTTAATGAGTTATGAAACGTTTTATTTCAACTTGGAATAGAACCAGTCTAATTAAGCGTATTGCCATTGGTGTGGTAGTGGGTGCTGTGCTTGGTTTGCTTGTTCCTAAGTTTACGGTTATTGGTCTCTTAGGAGACATGTTTGTTGGTGGTTTGAAGGCAATTGCCCCACTTTTGGTCTTTGCCTTGGTTGCCAATGCCCTTTCCCAAACGCGAGAAGGGCAACAAAGCAACATGAAGACAGTTATTGTTCTTTATCTCTTTGGGACCTTTGCGGCAGCTTTGACGGCTGTTATTTCTCACTATATTTTTCCAATTTCTCTGAAGTTGGGAGCAGCAGCAGCGACTAAAGCAACGGCACCTCAAGGTGTGGGAGAAGTCTTTAAAGATTTATTGCTTAAGATGGTAGATAACCCTGTCAATGCCTTGGCTCAAGCTAACTATATTGGTGTTTTGGTATGGGCAGTTGTCTTTGGTTTTGCCATGCGAGCAGCTAGCAATCACACGAAGGATTTGCTTAATACCTTGGCAGAAGTGACGTCACAAATCGTTCGTTGGATTATCAACTTGGCCCCATTTGGTATCCTTGGTCTTGTCTTTAATACTATTTCTGAGAATGGTGTTGGTGTTTTGGCAGATTATGGTATCCTAATCCTTGTTTTAGTGGGAACAATGGCCTTTGTTGCCTTGGTTGTTAATCCAATCATTGCTTTTTGTTATGATGGGCAAAAATCCTTTCCCACTAGTTTTCCGTTGTTTGAAAGACTCTGGGATTACAGCCTTCTTTACTCGCTCGTCAGCAGCCAATATTCCAGTTAACCTTCAACTTTGTAAGGATCTTGGTTTGAATCCTGATACCTATTCAGTTTCTATTCCTTTGGGGTCAACTATTAATATGGCTGGGGCAGCCGTGACAATCAATGTCTTAACTCTTGCTGCAGTAACGACTTTGGGAATTCAGGTCGATTTTGCGACAGCACTCATTCTTAGTGTGGTTTCAGCTATTTCTGCCTGTGGTGCCTCAGGTATTGCTGGAGGATCCCTTCTATTAGTGCCAGTAGCATGTAGCCTCTTTGGTATCTCAAATGATTTGGCCATGCAGGTTGTCGGTGTCGGCTTTATCGTAGGTGTCATCCAAGACTCTTGTGAAACAGCCCTTAATTCTTCAACAGACGTTCTCTTTACAGCAGTAGCAGAAAAGAGCCGTTGGAAGAAAGCATAGCTAATTGTATAAGGTCGGCCTATTTGGCTGGCTTTTTGATTTAGAGAAAACATAGTCAAAGACTATAGCTAGCTCAAGGATCTATCATCTTTAAAAGCCCATAAAATATGGTAAAATAAACCGTTCAAAGAGAAAAGGTGAAACATTTATGACTAATAATTTATTGGTGCTTCAATCAGACTTTGGTTTGGTTGACGGTGCTGTTTCGGCCATGATTGGTGTGGCCCTTCAAGAAGAACCAAGTTTGGGAGTTCATCACCTTACACATGATATTACACCCTACAACACTTTTGAAGCTTCCTATCGTCTGTTTCAGACTGTCGAGTACTGGCCAAAGGGAACAACCTTTGTTTCGGTAGTTGATCCGGGTGTAGGTTCCTCACGTAAAAGTGTGGTTGCCTTAACAAAGACGGGGCAATATATCGTCACACCAGATAACGGGACACTTTCTTATATCAAAAAGGTTGTTGGTATCGAGGCTGTTCGTGAGATTTCCGAGGTTGAGAATCGTCGTAGTAATACAGAGCTTTCCTATACCTTCCATGGTCGTGATGTTTATGCCTATACAGGTGCCAAATTAGCTTCTGGTCATATCAGTTTTGAAGAAGTTGGTCCTGAGTTACCTGTGGACAAAATTTTAGAACTTCCAGTGGTTGAAACCATCATAGAGGATAATTTGGTTCGTGGGGCGATTGACATTTTGGACGTCCGTTTTCGGCTCTCTGTGGACCTCTATCACACGTGATGACTTTTACGCGTTGGAACCAAACTTTGGTGATCGATTTGAAGTAACCATCTTTAACAATGATATGTTGGTCTACCAAAAACCAAGTTACCTATGGGAAATCTTTTGCGGATGTTCGTATCGGTCAGCCAATTATTTATATCAATTCCCTCTATCGTGTTGGCTTAGCCATTAACCAAGGGTCTTTTGCCAAGGCCTATAATGTTGGTGTAGGGTCTAACTGGCACATTGAAATTAAACGTTTAGGAGATTAAAGTAAGATTATGAAAAATAATTCAATTCGTACAGTAGTTGCGACAGGTATTGGTGCAGCACTCTTTATTATCATTGGTATGTTTGTTAATATCCCTATTTTTGGGAATACTAGCATCCAACTTCAGTATGCTGTTCAAGCCCTATTCTCAGTGATTTTTGGGCCTATTACAGGTTTCTTTATGGGCTTTATTGGCCATGCGCTTAAAGATGGCATCCAATACGGAAATATCTCATGGGCTTGGGTACTTGCAAGTGCTATTACAGGACTTGTAATTGGTCTATTCAACAAAAAATATGATGTGACAACTGGCAAGTTTTCTTTGATGAGTATGATTTGGTTTAACCTAGCACAAGCATTGGCCCTCCTTATTGCCTATGGTATCGTTACCCCTATTGGTGATAGACTCCAATTTGCACAAGCCTGGTCATACCTTTATGCACAAAGTTTTGTAGCTGGCGTAGCTAACTTTATTACAATTGCAATTGGAGGAACCCTCCTTCTTGCAATCTATGCTAGCTCACGTACACAATCTGGTAGTCTTACAAAAGACTAGCATGAATCATAGGAGAGTGGGACTGTCAGTTTGTTTTGATACCTCCTCTCTTTTTTAGTAGAAACATGGATAAATACATTAGTTTTAATCAGTTTACATTTCAATATGATGCGCAAGCAGAAGCGACCCTTAAAGATATCAGCTTTGATATTGCTAAGGGCGAGAAAGTCCTTATCTTAGGGCCTTCTGGTAGCGGAAAATCGACTCTGGCCCAGTGTCTCAATGGTATCATACCTAATATTCATAAAGGACAGGCACAAGGTCAGGTAAGGATAGATGGTCAGGATATTTTCAAGCAATCTATCTATGATAAGTCACAGTTGGTATCTACGGTATTGCAGGATCCAGATGGTCAGTTTATTGGCCTAACAGTAGCCGAGGATTTGGCTTTTGCTTTGGAGAATGATTGTGCTGATCAAAGTGAGATGAAAGATAAGGTAGCCCTCTGGGCTGAGCGTCTAGACTTGACCTCTCTTTTGAATCACCGCCCTCAAGATTTATCAGGTGGCCAAAAGCAACGAGTCAGTTTGGCTGGTGTCTTGATTGATGAGAGTCCTATTCTTTTATTTGATGAGCCTCTGGCAAATTTAGATCCTAAATCAGGACAGGAAACCATTGATCTCATTGATAAGATCCACAAAGAGGTGGGAGCTACGACGATTATTATTGAGCATCGCCTAGAAGATGTTCTTTATCGTCCCGTTGACCGCATTTTACTGGTCAATGAAGGAGAGCTCATCTTTAATGGTAGCCCAGATGAGCTTTTATCGAGTACGCTCTTGCTAGAAAATGGGATTCGCGAACCTCTATATGTGACGGTTTTACGTCAGTTGGGATTTGACACAAGGAGTGCACAAAATCTTAGTCAATTAGATGCTTTAGACCTATCTGACCTTGCTCTGCCAGACAGAGTTTTGAAGGATAAAAAAGACAGTTCGAGTGACTCTATTTTGAAGGTTGAGGGGCTTAGCGTTTCCTATGGAGATAATCCAGCAATCATAGAGGATCTGTCCTTTAGCTTGAAAAAGGTGAGCGACTAGCGATTGTCGGTAAAAATGGGGCTGGGAAGTCGACGCTTGCCAAGGCTCTATGCGGTTTTGTCCCTAGTCAAGGGAAATTAATTTTCAAGGGTCGGGATATTAGTCAGGATAGCATTGCCGAGCGTTCAGAACGTATAGGCTTTGTTTTGCAAAACCCAAATCAGATGATTAGCCAAACTATGATTTTTTGATGAGGTAGCTCTTGGTTTGCGCTTGCGAGGAATTGAAGAGACTGAGGTTGAAGAGCGTGTTCATGAGGTCTTGAAGACTTGTGGTCTCTATAGTTTTCGTAAATGGCCCATTTCTGCGCTTTCCTTTGGTCAGAAAAAGCGCGTGACCATTGCATCTATCTTGGTTTTGAAACCTGAAATCATTATCTTGGATGAGCCAACAGCTGGTCAAGATTACAAGACTTACACAGATATCATGAATTTCTTGGACAGTCTTCAAAAGCAAGGTCATACCATTGTGATGATTACTCATGACATGCAGCTCATGTTGGAATATAGCGATCGTTGTATCGTTGTGGTTGAGGGTGAAATCATTGCAGACGACAACCCTGTTACAATTCTTAATCAGAAGGATTTACTAGAGTCAGCTAATCTCAAGCAGACCTCTCTTTATACTTTGGGTCAGAAATTGTTATGTGATCCAGTAAAAGTAACCCAGTATTATATAGAAAAAGGAGGGCCTTATGTCTAATCGTTTAATAGGTTATCAACCAGGTCGAGGTTTCCTCTATGATTTGTCTGGGGCAAGTAAGATGCTTTTCTTTATCTTGGTTTCAGTTGCCTGTATGGCAACCTATGACCCCCGCTTTATCCTAGCAGTAGGCTTACTTTCCATTTATCTCTTTTATTTGGCTAAGATTCGTTGGCGAGATATTTCTTTTGTTGTTAAGATTATTGGATCCATTGCCCTCTTTAATTTACTTATGGTCTACCTTTTCGCACCTGGTTATGGTGAAGAAATTTACGGGGCAAAGACGGTTCTTATTGAAGGCTGGGGCGTTTCTATCTAACCAGTCAGGAGCTTTTTACCTTGCAAATCTATTGCTCAAGTATTTTTCAACGGTCCCTCTTGCCATTCTTTTTCTTATGACCACTCATCCGAGTCAGTTTGCGGCTAGTCTTAATCAGATTGGAATTCCTTATAAATTTGCCTATTCCGTTAGTTTAACCTTGCGTTATATTCCAGATGTCCAAGAAGAATTCTTTACGATTCGTAAGGCTCAAGAGGCTCGTGGTTTGGATTTGTCGCAAAAGGCGGGACTTGTCAAACGCATTCGCGGGAATCTCCAAATTGTTCTTCCTCTAATTTTTTCATCTCTCGAACGAATTGATACCATATCGACAGCTATGGAGCTACGTCGATTTGGTCGCTATAAAAAAACGTACCTGGTATGTGCATAAATCTTTGATGAAACAAGATTACCTTGTCATCGTGTCAGCTATTCTTTTATTGGGGATTAGTATAGGCTTAATCTTCCTCAATCATGGTCGTTTTTACAATCCATGGGGATGATATTCTTGGCTTTTAGTAAAAGTATGCTATTAAGCACAACAAAAAACGTTCCCGTCTTGTCCAGATGAACGAGATTGGAACGTTTTTTTTGTTATTTCAAATAGCCTAAATAATCAAATTTTTCTAGTGTCCGATTGTCGGCGACAACTAGGATGATTCCTTCATTAGGTAGTTTCTTACTTGGGTCAAAGTGAGTGTTTAACTTGCCACTTTTCTCATCTCTAAAACCAATAACATTGACGTTATAATTTTGTCTTAGATTTAAAGTATGCAAGGACTTTCCAGCCCATTCACTAGGAATTTTAAGTTCAATTAAAGCTACGTCGTCCTCTAAATGAAAAACATTTGAAATGTTATAACGGAGGATGTTTGAAGCCAATTCTTTTTGCTGTGCTACGCTCAGGAGTGATGACCCAGTTGGCCCCCATTCCGTAAAGGACTTCCTCATAATTGTTATTCGTAGCTTTGGCAATAATATTCTTAATACCAAGTTTTTTGCACTGCAAGAGCGCTAGCGCAGACGATTCTAGGTGTTCTCCAGTTGCAATAATGACTGAGTCGCAAGTATCGATACCAGCAGAACGTAGAAAGTCAATGTCAGTAATGTCACCAACAGCGGCCTTAGTCACTTGATCAGCAAGGAAATCAATTGTTGTAGAGTTGTTGTCCAAGGCAATGACATCTTGTCCAAAAAAGAGGAGAGTTCGGTTGCAATAGTTTGTCCAAAGATTCCCAAACCAAGGACCCCAATAATTTGTGTTTTCATATACAATCCTTTCAGAATATTGTCAATTAATAAAATAGTTTAGCCGACCGAAATATCAGTTGGGGCATAAGAGACATGTTTTTCTTTTTTTGTCATCAAGGTCAAGAGAACAGTGATAGGTCCGACACGGCCAATGAACATCAGAGCCATGATAACAAGGCGTCCTAGGGTATTTAGATTAGGGGTCAAATCCATTGAAACACCAACGGTAGCAATGGCTGATACGCTCTCAAAAAGTAGGCCTAGTGGTGAGAGAGTAGGATTAGTTTCCAGCAAAATAACATAGCCGACAAAGAGCATCGTTAGGATAAAGAGGATAACTGTGAATGCTTGCAAAATGGTTTTATTAGATATAATACGGTTTCGAAAAACAACGCTCGAGTTACCAGACAGCTCTGACTTAAAAAAGTAGGAACATGATAGAGGCAGTTGTTACCTTGATACCACCGGCAGTTCCTCCAGGACCACCCCAATAATCATCTGAATCATAAAAAGAAGATTTGTAGAAAAATCAGCATTGGTGTAGGAAATAGTTGCAAAGCCAGCGGTACGCATGGTTACAGTCTGAAAGAAACTTACCAGAAGTTGTTGCCAGACATTGAGAGTACCGATTGTCTTAGAGTTATCCATTTCCAGTAACCAAGCAAGCAGTGTTCCTCCTAATAGGAGACAACCCGTACTTATAAGCACAAGACGGCTTTGATTACTGAAAGGTCTCCAAGCTAATTTCCAATTCCTTGGACGATCTTTAATATAACGTCTTATTAGTTGAATCAAATCAATCCAAACTGCAAATCCCAAGCTTCCAGACATGATGAGAAAAGCTACAGCAAGGTTAATGGTTGGATTGGTTGCATAATCTTGTAAACTGTTAGAACCTAAGTTATCAAATCCAGCATTACAAAAGGCAGAGACAGCTAGAAAGAGACTATTAAAGATGCCATGACCAAGTCCAAAACGAGGAATGAAGTCAGTCATAATCACGAGTGCTGCTAAAGCTTCAATAGAAAAAGTTATTTTATAGACCATAAAAAGATAAGCCTTCAAATCTTTTTGGTTATCCCTACTAAGTGCGGATTGAAGAAGATCTTGATCGCTCAATCCTAATTTATTTTTAAGAGTATAGGTACTAAAGGCTATAAGAGAGACTAGTCCAAGTCCTCCCGTCTGCATAAGAAGCATAGAGATAATCTGACCAAAGCCATTGTAAGCCTTGCTGACAGGGACAACGGAAAGTCCAGTTACACAGACCATTGATACAGTATTGAAGAGATGATCTAGGTAGCTTGTTTCTGGACTATTAGCATAGTGGCTTATGGGAAGGCTAAGTAAAATACTCCCCACTATAATGACAAAGACAAAGCTGAGCACAAGCTTTTGCGTGACAGAAAGACGATTTATCAATGAAAACCTCCGAGTTATCATAAGAATAAATAATAATCCAAGGAGCAAGAAACATCCTTGGATAAACGTTATAACGGCTTCTTGTTAGGCATCCCAGCACGACGTGGGTACTTATTTGGGGTTTCTTTTTTCTTATCGACAATGGTGATATTACGTCCATCCCCATTTGGCAGTTTATAGTTCTCGTTGAGAACAGGTTTGGCAAAAAGCAAGTTCAAGGCATTTTTAGCATCGGCTAGCTCTTCGTCAGCTGCTGCAGCTTTAAGTGCAATAAGTTGTCCACCCACCTTTAAGAAAGGAATGGTCAATTCTGAGAGAACCTGCATGCGTGCAACAGCACGGGCAGTTACAATATCAAACTGAGCACGGAAGGCCTTGTCTTGTCCAAAATCTTCTGCCCGTCCATGATAGAAGTGAACACCGCTGAGCTCAAGTTCATCGGCCAATAGATTTAGGAAATTGATGCGTTTATTAAGAGAGTCAATGATAGTCACATCAAGATCAGGACAAAGGATTTTCATAGGGAGACTTGGAAATCCAGCCCCAGCTCCGATATCGAGAAGTCGAATAGTCTGATTTTTAATATGTCCTTGGAGAACAGGAGCTAGGGAATCGTAGAAATGTTTGAGGTAGACCTCGTCTCTTTCTGTGATTGCAGTAAGATTGATCTTTTCGTTCCATTCTACCAAGAGCTCAAAGTAGCGTTGGAATTGGTTTTTTGTTTTTGGCTGAGATCGAACCCCAGTTCTTTCAGAGCCTTGTAAAAATCTTCAGGTGTCATTTTATATTCCTTTTATCTAGTTTCAATGCCCCTATTTTACCATAATTAAGAGCTTTCATCTAACGCTATAAGACAGATGGAAACTAGGTCTGAATAAGTTTCTCATTAGCTGTGAAAAAAAAAGTTCTAAGTTTAAGAAATATGTAATATTAAAGGTGTTATTTTTTCTTAAAAATTTGATATAATACTAATTAAGTCTAAAATCATAATCATGCTCTCTAATGAAAAGTGAATGTGGGGGATTATGGTCTTGTGGATTGAAAATAGATCCCTATGGGGAAATTTAATTTGAGGATTAAAAATGATTTATCTTTCAGAAGTTAGAAAGTCTCCAGAAGGGCTCGCCTTTAACGAAGCACCTTCTTTGTTGGAGTCTATTAAAGAACGCTATGATCAAGTTTTAAATCTTGAACAGATTCAAGCAAGTGGGCATGTAGCCTATGATAATGGCTTATATCTTTTAGATTATCAACTTAGCTATGATATTACCTTGCCATCTAGCCGTTCACTTGAACCTGTGACCCTTAGTTTAACTATCCGGTTTCAGAAACCTTTATACAAGAGGCAGATGCTGCTCTGCAAAAAGAATTAGTCGAAGAAAATCTAGTTCTTATCTTGGATGGGGATACTATTAATCTTGATGAGAGTATTCTAGATAATATTCTTCTTAATATTCCTTTGAGAGTACTAACACCTGAGGAAGAATCAGGACAAATTTCGCTCTCTGGGAATGACTGGGAAGTCTTGTCAGAAGAGGATTTTGCCGCTCTTCAACAGGAGAAAAAAAAGAGGCAAGTAATCCCTTTGCCCAATTGAACGGTCTCTTTGATGAAAATTAATTCAAAAAAACAAACTAAAAATGTTTGACAATTTTAAAAATCTGTATTATTATATCATTAGAAGTTAATTTTCGGATTTATTCATTGGGTAAATCTACAGACTTTTTAAGGGAAATGGAAGTCAAAAAATTTTAAGAAAGTGGTAAATACTTATTATGAGCAAACGCATTTTGATTGTTGAAGATGAGAAAACCTTGCTCGTTTTGTCTCTCTTGAACTTCAACACGAAGGATACGACGTTGTGACAGCAGACAACGGACGCGAAGGACTTGAAATGGCACTCGAGAAAGATTTCGATCTTATTCTCTTGGACCTTATGTTGCCTGAGATGGACGGTTTTGAAGTAACACGTCGTCTCCAACAAGAAAAAGATACTTATATTATGATGATGACAGCTCGCGATTCAATCATGGACATTGTTGCTGGTTTGGACCGCGGTGCTGATGACTATATTGTAAAACCATTTGCGATTGAAGAATTGTTGGCACGTATCCGTGCAACCTTCCGTCGCCAAGATATCGAATCTGCTAAGAATGCACCAGCAAAAGCATCAACTTATCGTGATTTGAAATTGGATGTTCAAAACCGTACAGTTGTTCGTGGTGATGAAGCAATTCCATTGACAAAACGTGAGTTTGATTTGTTGAACACACTTTTGAGCAATATGAACCAAGTGATGACCCGTGAGGAACTCTTGCTTCAAGTTTGGAAATATGATGACGCCATCGAAACAAACGTTGTAGATGTTTATATTCGTTACTTGCGTGGAAAAATTGACGTTCCAGGTAAGGAATCATATATTCAAACAGTACGAGGAATGGGTTACGTTATCCGTGAAAAATGAGTAAATTACAAGATAAATTATTTGGTAAAGTAACCATTAGAAAAAAAGTTGACCATGACAACTGCTGTGGTCTTCTTTCTTGTATTGTCGATGTTCACTCTGGTTGTTGTTTTCTCAGCCAATACGCTACTTTTGCAACGTGAACGTCAAAATGTAAACACTACAATCTCAAAAGTTGTTACTTATATCGAAAAGGATTGGGATTCGGATGAAGAATTAAGTCCAGAACCGCTCTTAGCGGCCCTTTATTCGCCTAAAAATATCTATGCATCAATTATTAATGGCGTACTTTCTGAAAAGCACTCTTTGGATGGTCAAGTTGCAATTTCTAATAAATTATATTCAAATCAGTCAGTTTTTGTTTATGACAAAAAAGGACCGTTTATCTTTACTTCTGAGGAGAATACAGATTCGCCTCCAGGTATGTCCGAGGTAAACAAACTGAAGTCAGTATCCTATAAAGGAAAGCGTGGTTTCTTACTACAAGTTCCAATTTACGGTAAAGGATAAAAAGACCATCGTTGGCTATGCCCAGATTTTCCATGATTTGGAATTCTACTATGCTCTTAAAGAGCGTTTGATTTTCTTATTGATTTTCCTAGAAGTGGGGATGACGGTCCTAGTTATCGCAGCAACTGTAGTTGTCTTGACATCTATTCTTCGTCCGATGAGGCAGTTGCACGAAACGATGGGTATTATTACAGATTCGCCAAGTGACTTGGAGCTTCGTTCTAATATTGAGAGTCATGATGAGATTGGTGATTTAGCGGTTAACTTTAACCGCATGATGGATAAAATTCAAGAAAATAATCAGATGCAGATGCGTTTCTTGAGTGACGTCAGTCACGAATTACGTACCCCAATTGCAGTTATCAAAGGGGCATATGGACCTCTTGCAACGTTGGGGTAAAAATGATCCTGAGATTCTTGAAGAAAGTCTTGAGGCTGCAAGTCACGAGGCCAACCGTATGACGATTATGATTAATGATATGTTGGATTCTATCCGTGTCAAAGGATCATTTGAAAATCATAGAAACGATACTTGTGATTTGAATTCTTCAATCCGTACGGTTATTGGGAACTTCCGTGTCTTGCATGAAGATTATCAATTTTATCTCAATGATTTCGAAAGTTCAGAGCGTCTAGCACAGATTTATAGTCAGCACTTTGAACAGGCGATCACCATTTTGATTGATAATGCGGTCAAGTATTCGCCTGTCAATAAGGAAATACAGGTTACTATTAAAGCATTGGAAGATGAAATGTTGGTACAAGTGCAAGATAACGGTGAGGGAATTTCAAAAGAAGATATCAATCATATTTTTGAACGTTTCTATCGTTCAGATAAGGCACGTAACCGTACAACAACTCAATCTGGTGTTGGTATTGGTTTGTCAATCCTTTATCAAATTGTGGAAGCTTATCGCTGCCGAATTGATGTTAGTTCTGAACTTGGTGTTGGAACACGTTTCGACCTTTACATTCCATTTGCAGATGGAGAAACGACGACACCTCAACTTGAGCTTTAAATCAATTTATAAGAGACTTAGAGTGATTCTTGGTCATGAGCACGCCTCGTTTAGGGCGTGCTTTTTATGTGTTTTTTATGGTAAAATAGAGTACCGAATTTCAAAGATTGGTGGTGAAGTGCATGCGTTGTCCAAAATGTCAACATAATAAATCTAGTGTTATCGATAGCCGTCAGGCAGAGGATGGGAATACTATTCGTCGTCGTCGTGAGTGTGATTCTTGTCATGCTCGTTTTACAACATTTGAGCGTGTGGAAGAGGTTCCACTTTTGGTTGTCAAAAAGACGGTACTCGTGAACAATTCTCTCGCGACAAGATTTTCAATGGTATCTTGATGAGTGCTCAGAAGCGTCCGGTTTCTAGTGAGGATATCGAAAATGCCATCACCCGTATTGAGCAAAACATTCGCCGTAACCATGATGGAGAGGTTGAGAGTGATGTCATTGGGAATTTAGTGATGAAAGAACTCGCTGACCTTGATGAAATTACTTATGTACGTTTTGCCAGTGTCTACCGTTCTTTCAAAGATGTTGATGAGATTGAAGAGTTGCTTCAAGAAATCACCAAGACTGTACGTGCGAAAAAAAGAGTCTAAAAAAAATGAGACCTATTGAAGAATTTGTTTATGTTGGCAATCAGGTTATCGTTCCCGATCAGGCAAGTCTGATGCGTTGCTACTATCCCATTATTGGGGGTGAGGGATACGCTCTCTACCAGTATTTCGTGGCTTTTTATGACAATGGGAATCACCGCCATAAGTTTGCGGCTATTCTGAACCACCTTAACTTTGGAATGCAGCCCCTTCAGGAAGCACTGGCGGTTCTGACAGCAGTAGATCTTTTGGCCCTTTACCAGTCCCCTCAAGGGTTTTATGTTATAGAGCTTAAGTCTCCCTTATCAATTGAGCAGTTTTTAAAACATGCCGTTTATAGTTCACTTCTCGAGCAAAAGATTAGTGAACCAGCAGTAGATGCTTTGAAACCGGCAGGTCTACAAGGCTTGCAAGATTTATCTAAACGTTTTCGGATGTCTTTACCGATGAGCGTTTGGCTCAAAAGTCTGTGTCTGAAATCAAGCCCAAAAATTCATTTGATTTAAGCAGTTTCAGGAATCGTATGCAGGCTGATGGTCTTGTATTTACAGATGAAAAGACAGATGTGCCAGAAATCTATAAATTGTCTGAAACTCATGGCATGAACTGGTATGATACCTATCTCTTAGCGAAAAAGACAGCCGTGAACCACCAGATTATTGTCAAGCGTATGCAGGTGCAATTAGAGCAGGCTCAAGCTCAAACATTGGGTGGTGATTCTGCTTTGACGGAGACGGAGAAAAAGATTCTTAAAGCGGTTAGGTCCGAAAAGCCTATAGATTACTTGCAAAGTGCTAAAGGCCCAAGCGGGACGGTGACTAATTCTGAGAAGCAGATTCTCACGGATTTGGCACAAAGAGGTTTTATGGATGAGGTCATTAACCTCATGGTTGCCTACAGTTTGGGACGGACACGTTCGACGAATGTGAATCGAGAGTATATCTCTAAACTTGCCAACGATTTTGCCTTTAAGAATATCGTCACTGCTGAACAGGGGCTTTTAGCTTTGCGTAGTGGTTACGATAAGAAATCACAGCAAGCAAAAGCTGATTCTAAGAAGAAAACAAATGTGCCGAGCTGGAGTAATCCAGATTATGATAATCAAACCAGTCAGGCTGATCAGGCCAAGTTGGATGAAATTAGACGTCAAGCTTTGGCAAAACTAGAAAAAGGAAAGGAGTAGCCTATGGAAAGAGTTGGACAAACCCTAAACCGAGCAGGGCATCATGGGTCTGGCAATGCAACAGATTTAACGAAGCAAATTTTGGCGGATCCAAGAGTGGCTAGCTTTATTCAAGAGCATAGCCTAAGCCAGGATGAAATCAAGCGTAGTCTTCCTAAGTTTAATCAATTCCTGGTGGAATGCCGTAAGGTCAAAGAAGGTGATGCCTCGTATATTGCCAAAGGGTATGAGCCGATTCTGACCATGAATGAAGGCTACGCTGATGTCACCTATAAGGAGACGCGTCAGCTCAAAGAGCAACAAGAACAGCAGGCTATTGCTAAACGGATTAATTTGGTGAGTCTGCCTCAGTCTTATCGTAAGATTACCTTTGCGGACATTGCTCTAGATGATGTGGCTCGTGTTGATACCTTTGAGAGTCTCGTGGATTTTGTGGCGAATTACCCTAGTCCAGACCAGAAAGGCCTTTATATCTACGGAGACATGGGGGTTGGAAAATCCTTCATGTTGGCTGCTATGGCCCATGAACTTTCCGAAACCAAGAAGGTTGCGACGACCATTATTCATTACCCATCTTTTACTATTGATGTTAAAAACGGAATCAAGGACGGTTCTGTCAAGGATCAAATTGATGCTGTCAAACAGGCAGAAGTTTTGGTTCTAGATGATATCGGTGCAGAGCAATTCTCTTCTTGGATTAGGGATGATGTTTTGCAAGTTATCCTCCAGCATCGCATGATTGAGGAGCTTGCCTACCTTCTTTACGTCTAACTATAGTTTTTCGGATCTAGAAGCTAAGTTATCCAATGGACGTCAAGGAGATGAGACTTGGCAGGCCAAACGTGTGATGGAGCGTATTCGTTTTCTTGCCAAAGAGGTTCACTTGAAGGGTGTTAATCGCCGCTAAGTTGAATCTCATAATGATAAAGAATAAGAGAGTTTGCTTCCCTTGGTGGAAGTGAGACTGCTAAATGAAGAAAGGAATCCCTATTTTATCAGGGACTTAAACATATGACATTACCTACAGTTGCTATCGTGGGTCGCCCAAACGTTGGGAAATCGACCCTATTTAACCGAATTGCGGGTGAACGTATCTCTATCGTCGAAGACGTTGAAGGGGTAACACGTGACCGTATTTATACCTCTGCTGAATGGCTTAATCGCCAGTTTAGCTTGATTGATACTGGTGGTATCGATGATGTTGATGCACCATTTATGGAACAAATTAAGCACCAAGCCGACATCGCCATGACTGAAGCTGACGTTATTGTCTTTGTTGTTTCAGGTAAGGAAGGCGTGACAGATGCGGATGAGTACGTTGCTCGTATTCTTTATAAGACCAACAAGCCAGTTATCTTGGCGGTAAATAAAGTGGATAACCCTGAGATGCGTGCAGATATCTATGATTTCTATTCTCTTGGTCTTGGTGATCCCTATCCAGTTTCATCTGTTCACGGTATCGGTACAGGGGATGTTCTCGATGCTATCGTTGAAAACCTTCCAACAGAAGTTGAAGAAGAAAATCCAGATATCATTCGTTTTAGTTTGATTGGACGTCCAAACGTCGGAAAATCAAGTTTGATTAACGCCATTTTGGGGAGGACCGAGTGATTGCTAGTCCGATTGCTGGTACGACTCGCGATGCCATTGATACAAACTTTGTGGACAGTGAAGGTCAAGAGTATACCATGATTGACACCGCTGGTATGCGTAAATCCGGTAAGGTTTATGAAAATACAGAGAAATACTCTGTCATGCGTTCAATGCGTGCCATTGACCGTTCTGATATCGTCCTTATGGTTATCAATGCCGAAGAAGGTATTCGTGAATACGATAAGCGTATTGCTGGTTTTGCTCATGAGGCTGGTAAAGGGATTGTTGTCGTTGTGAATAAGTGGGATGCGATTAAGAAAGACAATCATACCGTTGCTAACTGGGAAGCAGATATCCGTGATCAGTTCCAATTCTTGAGCTATGCACCAATTATCTTTGTATCGGCTGAGACGAAACAACGTCTTAACAAGTTGCCAGAGATGATTAAACGCATCAGTGAGAGTCAAAATCGTCGTATTTCATCAGCTGTTTTGAATGATGTTATCATGGATGCCATTGCCATCAACCCAACACCAACTGACAAAGGAAAACGCCTTAAGATTTTCTACGGCACACAAGTTTCGGTTAAACCACCAACATTTGTTATCTTTGTCAATGAAGAAGAGCTTATGCACTTCTCATACATGCGTTTCTTGGAAAATCAAATTCGTCAAGCCTTTGGTTTTGAGGGAACACCAATTCATTTGATTGCTCGTAAACGTAAATAAAAAAAGAGACCAACCAGAATAGAATTTTTATGGGTTGGTCTTTTGTCATTGTAAGGAGAAAATGATGTTAGAAAATATTAAAGCTTATTTATCTAAACAGAGGGGTTAAGTATATCAAACCTGAAAAAGCGGGTCCGCATCAAGAAGAGATGGAAGTGCTCAAGGCACTTGGTCAAGCAGCTCGTAAGGAAATGCAGACTTTAGCAAAACTTCTAGAGGAGCGTTTGGCACCCTTTAAGATGGATCGTGTCAGTAATTGGGCCAATCAGGCACAAATATGTCGTCCACACTTTTGGTGCTATTACAGGGCCCCTGAGGATAGTTTAGACGATGTTGCCATGGCGATTCGGCTCTATGGTCAGCCTAAAGATTGGGGAGTCTCAGTTGAAGTTAGCTTTATCGAACGGAAAAAATCAGATACTACTCTAGCTAAACAACATAAGGTCCTAGACTTACCGATTGCACCCTCTCTATACTATTTTGCCCAGGAAAATGGTGTTAGTCATCGTGTGGAAGGAACTGAAGAGAATCGCCAGATGCTTAAAGAAGCAGTTAGAGATGGTCGTGTTCGTAAGGTCTTGGTCAAGTATGATGTCCCTGTGACTGCTAGTGAAACAATAGAAGAGTTAGTAGAAAAACTTGCTGATGGATTTGATAAGTTGAAACCCTATTACGAGAAAGCTAATAAAAACTAAAAAATCTCCAGGTTTTTTCTGGAGATTTTCCTTGTTATTTTGGTGCAATCACTTCAGCACCACCCATGTAAGGACGAAGAACTTCAGGGATGGTTACAGAACCATCTTCGTTTTGGTAGTTTTCAAGAATAGCAGCGACGGTACGTCCGACTGCCAGTCCAGAACCGTTCAAAGTGTGAAGGAGTTTTACCTTGCCATCTGCTTCGTCACGGTAACGGATTTGTGCACGACGGGCTTGGAAATCTTCTGTGTTTGAACATGAAGAAATTTCGCGGTAAGTGTTTTGTGCTGGAATCCAAACTTCCAAGTCGTAAGTTTTCGCAGCTGAGAATCCCATATCGCCAGTACACAAAGTGATGACACGGTATGGCAAGTTAAGTTTTTGAAGGATATTTTCAGCATTGACAACCATTTTTTCCAATTCATCATATGAGTCCTCAGGTTTTGAGAATTTGACCATTTCAACCTTGTGGAATTGGTGAAGACGAATCAAACCACGTGTATCACGACCAGCTGAACCAGCTTCTGAACGGAAAGATGGACTCATAGCGGTGAAGTAGATTGGAAGGTCTTTCCCATCAAGAATTTCATCGCGGTAGTAGTTCGTCAAAGGAACTTCGGCTGTTGGAATGAGGACGTAATTGGTATCGCTAAGTTCAAAAGTATCTTCCTTGAATTTTGGATATTGACCAGTACCGAACATTGAGTCGTGGTTAACCATGTAAGGTGTGATCATCTCAGTGTAACCTTCTTTAGCGTGCTCATCCAACATGAAGTTGTAGATTGCACGTTCCAATTTTGCTCCAAGTCCTTTGTAGAAGAGGAAAAGAGAACCAGTGACTTTAGCACCACGTTCCCAATCTAGGATACCAAGGTCTTCCCCAAGATCCCAGTGTGCTTTAACTTCAAAATCAAATTCACGAGGTGTTCCCCAACGACGAACTTCTACGTTTTCATCTTCGTCAGCGCCTACAGGAACAGAGTCATTTGGTGTGTTTGGAAGTGTCACAACGATGGCATTAAGCTTTTCATCGATAGCAGCAAGTTCTGCATCAATTTCCTTAATTGCTGCAGAGACTTTTTGCATTGCTGCGATTTGTTCAGAAGCATCTTCTTTGTTACGCTTAGCTTGAGCGATACCATCTGAAGCAATGTTACGTTGAGCTTTGAGTTCTTCAGATTTGATAAGAAGTTCACGACGTTTAACATCAAGCTCCTTAAGTTCATTTAAAGTTTCAGCAGCGACACCACGTGTAGCCAATTTTTCGGCAAGGGCATCGAAGTCGTTACGAATACGTTTTACATCTAACATAAGTTCCTCCAAAAAGTAAAACACTCCAGTGAAAGTGTTGGAGTGACATAGGCCACGGTTCCATCCAACTTCACAGGAGTGCACTTGTTTATGTTTTTAATTATTAGAAACGGTAGAATTTCGTAGGTTAACCCTACCTGCTCGCAGCAACCGCAGGCTTTCTGTAAGGGTCTAGCTAGTACTTATCCGTCTGTCATATTATACAAAAATTATGATTTTTTGGCAAATAAACCTTTGAGTCGAGCGCCAATAGTTTGAATGAGAGTTGGTAGTTTGACGAACTTTTTCATTGCCAAGGTGTTCCCTAGCAATCTTTAAAATTTTTCCAGAGTCTTTTGAAGCAAAGAGAAATTTGCTCTTATCTGTCAACACTTCAAAGTGGCGGCTAATTCTCTTTCCTGAGACATTTGCACCGATTTGTGTGATGCTAGTCCATGGAATTTGAATGTATTGCTCGACATTGACATCTGGGTAGAATTCAAGAGCCACATCTCCGATTAGAAATTTACCGACTTTCCCTCCGATAGCCATGTAGGAAACGCCTGTTGTATGCAGTTCAACTGTTTTGTTTAGTGATTGTGCCATATCTATCTCGCTTTTTGATTGTAGTACCTTTATTATAGCATAAGAAAAGAGTTCAGCTTTGCTAAACTCTTACTCTTTTTACATGATTCCGAAGAAGCTTGCAACAATACCAACTACAAAGAGTCCGATGATGATTGTGATTGGTGATACTTTTTTCTTAAGCAACCACATACATGCAAAAGTAAGGAGAAGTCCCATCAAACCTGGAATCAATGAATCCAATTGTTTTTTTGGAGGGTATCAACTTGAATCTTATCGAAGCTAAGTTTGTCATTAACTTGGCCGAGGATAGTCTTAAGTTGGTCACCGCTAACATTGCCTTTAGGCCATTCGATATAGGCACCTTTTAGACAAAACTTTACCTGGAAGGTTTACAGTGAAGACGATAGATACCCAACGTTCAACAAGGACAGCCAAGATGAACATACCAAGGATTGATGCCCCTTTAGTAATATCTTTCAAGATACCACCAGACATGTCTTTAGTGATTTCTGAACCTGCTTTGTAACCAAGTTCTTGAGTGTACCATAAGAAGGCCATACGGATAAGGTTCCAACCGATGAAGAAGATAAGTGGACCAGCGATGTTACCAGCTTGTGCCAATGATGCACCGAGGGCACCAAGGATAGGACGTACTGTAAACCAGAAGACTGGATCTCCGATACCCGCCAAAGGACCCATCATACCAATTTTAACCCCTTGGATAGCAGCATCTTCGATGTCAGTACCGTTAGCTTTTTCTTCTTCAAGAGCCAAGGTAACACCCATGATAGGAGCAGCTACGTAAGGGTGGGTATTGAAGAATTCCAAGTGACGTTTAAGAGCTGCGGCTTGGTCTTCTTTTTTAGTGTACAATTTTTTGATAGCTGGGATCAATGAGTAAGCCCAACCCAAGTTTTGCATACGTTCGTAGTTCCAAGAACCTTGAAGGAATTGTGAACGCCACCAAACTTTTTTACGATCCGCTTGAGATAATTGAATTTTTTCAGCCATGAGAGCACCCCTTCCTAGTAGTCTTCAAGATATCGCCGATTGGGTCGCCTGAACCAGATGAAGTTCCGCCACCATTTCCGCCACCTTGTTTAGAAAGGTTGAGGTAGATGAAGGCCAATGCAACACCAATGGCACCAAGAGCGATAAGTGTCAATTGGCTCATTGCTGCGAAGGCAAAACCAATTGCGATGAATGGCCATACTTCGCGTGTAGCCATCATGTTGATAACCATGGCGTAACCAACGGCTACAACCATCCCACCACCGACAACCATACCATGGTTAAGCCAGTCAGGCATCAAGCCAAGGGCATGTTGAACAGATTGGGCTGGGATAGCAAGAAGAAGGGCAGCTGGCACAGCGATACGCAATCCTTGAAGAAGGAGGGCGAGGTAGTGTGCACGTTCAACACCAGCGATGTTTCCGCTTTCTGCGGCTTTATCTGCAGCGTGAACAAGGGCAACAGATGCTGTACGAACAAGCATAGTTAGGAAGAGACCGGCAACTGCAAGTGGTATAGCTGTTGCAGTCGCAACACCGATACCTTCAGTTGTGAAGTTACCACCTTTAACCAAAATAATGGCAGCAGCAACAGAGGCAAGGGCAGCGTCAGGAGCGACAGCGGCACCGATGTTAGCCCAACCAAGGGCGATCATTTGAAGGGAACCACCAAGCATGATACCTGCAGTGAGGTTACCTGTAGCAGCACCAATAAGAGTACAAGCAACAAGTGGTTGGTGGAATTGGAATTGGTCAAGGATACCTTCAAGACCAGCAAGGAAGGCAACAACTACGACCAAAATTGCAGAAATAATTGACATATCTGACATGGTAATAATTCCTTTTCTATTGAGTTGTGATTAGCTGAGAGTATCAACTAATTTATCCGAATGAAGGTTATTGAACGTTAGCTTTTTTGATAAGGTCGAACAAGTCTTTTTTAGAATCATTTGGTACCTTACGAACGTCGAATTCAACGCCAAGGTCACGCAATTTTTCGAAGCAAGCAACATCGTCTTTGTCCATAGACAAAACGTTGTTAACCATTGTTTTACCAGTTGAGTGAGCCATAGAACCAACGTTAAGTTCTTTGATTGGCACGCCACCTTCGATAGCACGAAGTGCGTCTTGAACAGTTTCGAACAAGATAAGCGTGTGTGTTACCAAAGCGAGGGTCCTTAGAAGCATCAATCAATTTTTGAATTGGAACAACGTTTGCTTTAACCCCATTTGGTGCTGCTTGTTTGATCAATTCTTTACGAAGCTCATCTTTAGCAACGTCATCTGAAGCAACAATGATACGGTCTGCTTTAGAAGCAGGTGTCCAGTTAGTTGCTACCTGACCATGCAAGAGACGTGTGTCCAAACGTGCCAAGTTAATCTTGAGTTTACCATCTCCGATAACTGTCCCTTCAGGGATAGCTCCTTGAGGTGCTGCTGCTTCTTGAGGTGCTGCTGTAGTTTCTTCCGCAGGATTAAGCTCCTCTGGAAGTGCTTTAATACCACCCTTAGCTTCCTTGATGATATTAGCAGCAACTTGCTCTGCAGTAGCGTTAGCATCCATCATACGTTCAGTGTATGCTTGGATTAGCATTGGCAAGTTAAGTCCTGTGATGATAGCAATCTTGCGATCTGGATTTTCTCCAGCAATTCGGCTGGCTTGGTTAAATGGTGAACCACTCCAAAGGTCAGCCAAAACAAGGATTTCATCATCAGCATCGAATTGTGCAATGGCATCGTTGAAGTGGGCGTACAAATCATCAGGACCTTCACTTGGCATGAAAGTTACGACTTGAACTTTCTCTTGGTCTCCAAAAATCATAGAGCCTGATTGGTGGATCCCTTCAGCGAACTTACCATGGCTGGCGATAATAATACCGATACCCATTCGTGTTCTCCTCCTTTAAAATATTTTTTTCCTAGGCTTAAAAAGACTATCTCCGATTTTCATTAAGACGGCAAAAAAAGCGTCTCTCAATCTTTTTAAACATAAGAAATCAAGAACAATTATATTCTAAAAGGCTTCCACTAAAATGTCAATAGCTAGTGAGATAAAATTTCAAAAGAAGTCAAACTCTTTCAAAAATGAGCAAAATATTATAAAAAGATTGCCCAACCATTAGATTGGACAATCTTTTTATAATACTCGGAGATTATTTCTTCTTGACAATGAGTCGGAAAAGATTCTTAAAGCCTTGTTTGAGAACAACGATGAAGCTAGGAGCCTTTCTTAAGCTTTCACGTGGAATTCTTTTTTGAATTTCTTTTAAGGTTGTTCTGTCTTTTTCGACTGGCAAAACGGAAACGTCCATTTTGCTTTGTACGGATTTCAAAGCGTGGGATGAACTTACCACCTAAGTAAACATCAGCAATCACATAAGTGATTTCATCCCAAGGAATTTGAACGTAGTCTTGCAACTTCGTATCATTGTAAAACTCGAAAGCCTTATCTCCAACCATGATATTTCCGTAAATTGGCCCTTCACGGAACCAAGTTCCCTTAGATGTGTGAGCCATTTCCATATTGAGCGATTTAACCATACCTTGCTCCGATTAGAGTAGACCAATAATGTGGAGCACAATAGCTAGGACAAAGATACCCAAGATGATAACGATTGGAGAAACTTTTCTCTTAAGAAGGTACATACAGAGGAAAGTCAAACCAAGGGCAGCAAGACCAGGAATCAATTGGTTCAAGTTATCTTGCAAGGTTGTCACTTTGTTAACGTCAAGAGAGCGACCGGCAGCTTGTTGATGGAAGGCTTCTTTAACACCGGCAATACCTTTTGGAAGTTTATCCCAATCGATATAAGCACCTTCTTGTTGTTTAACAGTAGAGACAACTGGTGTGAAGGTGATACTTACCCAACGTTGAATAAGAGAACCGATAACGAACATCCCCATCATTGATGCGCCACGAGTTACTTGTTGAAGAAGGTTACCAGACACGTCGTCTGTAATCGCAGCACCAGCTCTATAACCGAATTCTTGAGTATACCATTTAACAGCGGCAACCATAACATTCCAGAGAACGAAGAAGACGATAGGTCCCAAGATGTTACCTGAAACAGCCAAACCTGCTCCTAATGAAAGGAAGATTGGGCGAAGGGTAAACCAGAAGAGAGGGTCACCGGCACCTGCAAGAGGCCCCATCATACCGACCTTAACCCCTGAGATAGCAGCATCATCGATCTCAGCACCGTTGGCACGTTCTTCTTCCAAGGCAAGTGTAACCCCAAAGATTGGGTTAGCCATGAATGGTTGTGTATTGAAGAATTCTAAGTGACGTTTAAGGGCAGCTATACGTTCTTCTTTTGTTTGATAAAGTTTTTTGATTGCAGGAATAAGGGTGTAAGCCACACCACCATTTTGCATACGTTCATAGTTGAATGAAGCTAAAAGGAAGTATGAGCGCAAGAAAGCTTTGAAACGATCTGTCTTTTGTTAATTTAATTTTTGAATCAGCCATTTTCTTTCCTCCTAATTAAAAGTCTTCCAGAATTTCACCGAGGGGATCACCTGATCCTCCATCATTTGAAGAACCCTTTGAACCACTAGCTTCAAGTGCAAGGTACATAACGGCAAGACAGAGACCGATAACGCCCAAGCTAATCAAGGTCAATTCTTTGAGGGCAGCCAAAGCAAAACCAAGGAAGAAGAATGGCCAAACTTCGCGACTAGACATCATGTTGATAACCATGGCATAACCAACAGCTACAACCATACCACCACCGATTGTCATACCTGATGTTAACCATTCAGGCATAGCTTCAAGACCAGATTGTACGATGTGTGCAGGAATCAAGAGCAAGAGGAGGGCAGGGATAGCAACACGGAGACCTTGGAGGGCCATACCGATGAAGTGCCATCTTTCAACACCAGCGATATCAGCAGCTTCTGCACGGCTATCCATAATATGAGAGATGAAAACAGTTGCTGTACGGACAAACATTGTCAAGGCAAGGCCGGCAACAGCTAAAGGCACCGCAAGGGCGATGGCAGGACCAATTCCTTTAGCTCCTTGGCCACCCAAGATAAGGATGATTGTAGAAGCTACAGCGGCAAGTGAAGCATCTGGTGCCATGGCAGCACCAACGTTTGCCCATCCCGAAGTAATCAACTGTAAGCTACCACCCAACATTACGCCGAGTTCGAGATGACCAGTAACAAGACCGATTAGGGAACAAGCCACAACTGGCTGGTATGTTTCGATTTGGTCGTTAACTGAGCTACAACCGATGATGAAAGCAACAATTACGACTAAAATAATTTGTACTAAACTCATTTATGCATCCTCCAAAATTATTTCTTCTCTGCTAATTTAGTTTCAGCTGACTTAATCAAGGCATCAACGTTTGCTGGGCTATCACTTGGTACCCCACGAACGTCAAATTTGACACCCAATGATTGCAACTCTTTGATAGCATCCACATCTGTTTGGTCAAATGAAAGAGCTTTAGTAACGTTGACTTTTCCTTCTTTATAAGCTGAAGAACCAAGGTTGATTTCTTTAACATCAACACCTGCTTTAACAGCAGCAAGAGCATCTTCAACAGATTCAAAGAGAAGCATAGCACGTGTATCACCAAAACGTGGGTCATTGTTTGCTTTAACCATGTTTTTAATTGGGATAACGTGAACTTGAACACCAGATGGAGCGGCTTGTTTAATCATGCTTGTACGAAGTTTATCATGACAAACAGTGTCTGAAACAACGATGATACGGTCTGGGTGAGTTGAGTGAGTCCAACCAGTCGCAACCTGACCGTGGAGGAGACGTGTGTCAACACGAGCCAAAACGTATTTGATTTTTCCATCACCAAGAACGGTTCCTTCAGGAATGGTACCTTTAGGAATAGAAGGTTTAGCGTCTGCTGGTTTAGTGTCTTCTTCAGGAATAAGGCCTTCTGGAAGGACTTTAACGCCTTCTTTTGTTTCCTTATAAATGTTAGCGACAATCTCTTCAACCCCAGCGTCAGGAGCTACCATACGTTCCGTATATGCTTGGATAAGCATTGGCAAGTTGAGTCCTGTCACGATAACCATCTTGCGATCAGGATTTTCTTCCTTGATACGGCTTGCCTGGTTAAATGGTGATCCAGACCAAAGGTCTGCAAGGACAAGAATTTCGTCGTCAGCGTCAAATTGAGCAATGGCATCTTTGAAGTGAGCGTACAAGTCGTCAGGACCTTCATTTGGCATGAAAGTAACCACTTGAACTTTCTCTTGTTCACCAAAAATCATAGAACCTGATTGGTGAATACCTTCAGCGAATTTACCATGGCTAGCAATAATAATACCGATACCCATTAGTGTTCTTCCTCCTTTTATATATTGTTTCTTAGGAATAGAAAAATGATTATTGGTATTAGCATCGATCATATGAAAATGACAACAATATTTTTTTAGTCCCTCGAAAATTAGAACAATCTAATTGTAAAACGTTATCATAGATTTGTCAATGCTTTTCGTAACAAAAGTGTCATAAAATTGAAAAAATATCAAATTATCGCAAATATACTTTTTTTCAGACAATAAGTGTTAAATATAGTTTTAAGCTATATCTAACTAGAGGAAATAGGATTAAGAAAAAATGAGATAAATGCTTGTAATAGCTAGTAATGGCTGCTATAATTTCTTCAATTAACTATTTAAGGTTAAATCTATAAGAAAAGAGGACCTCCTTATGTCAGATTTACTAAGTATCTATAATGAATTGCAATCTAAGAAATGGGTTGACTTGACCCACAAAATTAATGCGGAAAGTCCACATTTCCCAGCCCTTCCTGCTTTGAAACAAGAAGATCTTTTCACATTAAAAGATGGTTTCCATGGTCAAAAATTTACAGTGGTTGGTCAATACGGAACGCATATTGATGCACCGATTCACTTTGTAGAAGGTGGTCGTTGGTTGGATGAGATTGCCCTCAAAGATCTTCTTTTACCACTCTATGTTATCGACAAGTCTAAAGAAGTTGCTGCGAATCCAAACTTTATCTTGAGCAAACAAGATATCTTAGACTTTGAAGCAGAGCATGGAAAAATTACTGAAGGGGCCTTTGTCGCTTTTCGTAGTGATTGGTCGAAGCGTTGGCCAGATCAAGATGCTATGCGCAACCTTGATGAAAATGGGGTTCAGCAAAGTCCAGGGTGGAGCCGCGAAGCTCTAGAATTCTTGATTCATGAACGCCATGTTAAGGCTGTCGGTCATGAGACTTTTGATACAGATGCTGGTATTCCAGCAGCAGAACATGGCTTGGTAAACGAATACTACCTCTTGGAACAAAACATTTATCAGGTAGAAGTTTTGAATCAATTGGATCAAGTTCCAGCCGTTGGTGCTTTGATTTCGATTGCATTTCCTCACTGGGACAAGGCGACAGGCTCCCCAGTGCGTGCAGTGGTTATTTTACCTTAATCATAAGAAAAAACACCGAAGAAATTTTCGGTGTCTTTTGTTATTTATAAGAAGAGTTCCTGGAGTTTGCGAGCAACGCCATCCTCTTCATTAGTCCACTCAATTTGTTCGTTAGCGTGGGGAGAAGGACAGAGCTAGCATTCTTCATGGCATAACCAGTTTTAGCAAGTTCCAACATCTCTGTGTCGTTGTGTTCGTCTCCAAAAGCAATCAAATCATCCGTTGATTTGCGCATGGCCTTAAGTAAGTAGTTTAGGGCGTAGGCCTTGTTTATGCCTTTAGGCGAAAATTCCAAGATATTAAGCGGGCCACCCCAAGAATCAACTTCAATTTCTTCCTTGAAGTCCTTCTTGATGTCATCGGCAAGTTGGTACTTATCCTCATGACGAGTTTGCATAAGGAGAGCGTTAGGGTTGCGCGTGATTTTAGTTGGTTCTAAACGCATAGCCTCAATAATTTTATCAACACCAAAGAGTTGTGGTTGAATACGCTCTGGGTGATTCATAGTGATATAGAAGTGTTTTCGATATTCACTAGCCAGAAAATCCATCTCTAATTCATCATGGCGTTGTAAGAGGTTAATCAGATATTTTTGTCTAATTTAACCGAATGCTCGTAGGCCCATTCTCGGTCTGGGAGATTGGTCAAGGAGCCATTAAAAGTAATGAGCGGTGTCTCTAAGCCTAATGTTTTGTAATGATCAATAGCCATACGGTAAGGACGACCGGTAGCAATAACGACTTGGTGTCCTTTGTTTTGTACGTCTTTAATCGTTTTTTGTGTAAATTCTGAAATAGTTCCATCTGGGCGCAAGAGCGTTCCATCAAGATCTAGTGCAATCAATTTTTTGTCATGTTCCTATTATAGCAAAAATCTGTCCTTTGTTGGTGATTAAGAAAGAGCTTTCTAAGAACGTTCGGTTTTTCATAAGAAAAGTCTCAGGAAATAAACCTTGCACCGTCAAATAATTTCATGTAGAATGGAGATGTTGCATTCTACGTGAGAATGTTCCGATATCATTCGGATTTTGACAATATTTTTTATTAAGGAGTATAAACTTTCATGGAAAAGTTTTTCAAATTAAAAGAGCATGGTACTGATGTTCGTACAGAGGTTACAGCAGGTTTGACAACCTTCTTTGCCATGTCTTATATCCTCTTTGTTAACCCAGCGATGTTGGCTCAGACAGGAATGCCTGCACAAGGTGTTTTCTTAGCAACAATTATTGGTGCGGTTGCAGGAACGTTGATGATGGCGTTTTATGCTAACCTACCTTACGCTCAAGCGCCTGGTATGGGTCTCAATGCCTTCTTTACCTACACAGTGGTCTTTTCTTTGGGCTACACTTGGCAAGAAGCCTTGGCCATGGTCTTTTTGTGTGGTGTTATTTCTTTGATTATCACGGTTACTAAAGTACGTAAGATGATTATTGAGTCTATTCCCAACAGCTCTCAAATCTGCTATTTCAGCAGGTATCGGTGTTTTCCTTGCCTATGTTGGGATTAAAAATGCAGGTTTCTTGAAATTCTCAATTAACCCTCATACTTATACGGTTGCTGGTAAAGGTGCTGATATGGCCAATGCTTCCATTACAGCCTCATCAGCTGCTACACCAGGTTTGGTTGCTTTCAATAACCCAACTGTAATTGTAGGTTTGATTGGTCTTGTGATTGCGATTTTCTTTATTGTTAAAGGTATTCGTGGTGGTGTTCTTCTTTCAATCCTTGTAACGACTATCATTGCTATCTTTGCTGGTGTCGTTGATCTTGGAAGCATTGACTGGCACGCAGCTAGCTTGACATCATCTATTAAAGATCTTGGTCAGGTCTTTGGTGCAGCGCTTGGATCTAAGGGATTGGGATCACTCTTTGCAGATGTTTCTCGTTTGCCTGGTGTCTTTATGGCTATTCTTGCCTTTTCATTGACTGATATCTTCGATACTATCGGTACCTTGATTGGTACTGGTGAGAAGGTTGGTATCATTGCTTCAACAGGTGATAACAACGAATCAAAAGCTCTTGACCGTGCTCTTTACTCTGACCTTGTTGGTACAAGTATTGGTGCCATTGCAGGGACTTCAAACGTTACAACTTACGTTGAATCTGCAGCAGGTATTGGTGCTGGTGGACGTACTGGTTTGACAGCTCTTGTGGTTGCTGTACTCTTTGCCATTTCTAGTTTCTTTAGTCCAGTGGTGTCAATCGTTCCAAATGCGGCAACAGCGCCTATTCTTATCATTGTAGGTGTTATGATGCTCTCTAACCTTAAGAGTGTGGATTGGGAAGATTTGTCTGAAGCGATTCCTGCCTTTTTCACTTCTATTTTTATGGGATTCTCATATAGTATTACTTATGGTATCGCAGCTGGTTTCCTTACTTATACTTTGGTCAAAATCGTCAAAGGTCAAGCTAAGGATGTCCACTTTATTATGTGGATTTTGGATATCTTGTTTATCCTTAACTTCATCAGTATGGCTGTGTTCTAAAGCTTGAAAGTTAAAAAGTCTGTATATTTGTCAGGCTTTTTTTCTTTTGCGATTTTATCTGGGGAATGAGAGAGTTTTTTTGATTAACTTTCAAATCTATAGTAAGTTTTACAAAATGATTTCTAATCTATGAGCGGTTGATGTGGGTTAAAATAAATTAAAAATTAAAGCACACATCTTAACTTATTACTTAAATGATTCAATATTTATAAGTTTCTACTGTATTTTTACAGTGGATTCTAGTCCATATTTTTATTTTTTGATATAATGAGAACATGATTTACAGTCAAAATGAAGAAGAATTGATTAGTATCGGTCAAAAGCTAGGTCGACTGCTCGATTCTGGAGATATAATTGTTCTCTCAGGTGATCTGGGAGCTGGCAAAACAACCTTAACTAAGGGAATTGCCAAAGGTTTGGATATTTCACAGATGATAAAGAGTCCAACCTATACTATTGTAAGGGAGTATGAGGGGCGACTGCCACTCTATCATTTAGATGTCTACCGCATTGGTGATGATCCTGATTCTATTGATTTAGATGATTTTCTGTATGGTGAAGGTGTGACAATCATCGAGTGGGGTGAGCTCCTAGACGAGAGTCTGTTAGGGGACTATCTCCTAATTTCGATATCTCATCATGGAGATGGACGTCAGTTGCTTTTTGAATCTTTCGGTCCTAGAAGTAAGGAGATTCAGGAGGAAATGGTAAATTGCTGAGCAAGAATTAGTCATTGAGGAAGCTCAAAGAGAGGATGCTGCCTCTCTAGCTTGTTTACTAGAGACTGTAGCCTTGGAATCGGATTTTCTAGCACAAGATGCTAGGAGTTCTATACTGAGTGCTGAACAGTTAGCCACTTATATTGAAGGTCATCAGCATAGGCTTAATGAGATTTGTTTAGTCGCAAAATTGAATCATGAGGTCATTGGTGTTTGTAATGTTACTTCTGATCAAGACACGAAGACCAGTCATATTGGTGATGTTTTCATTGCGGTTGCCAAACCCTACTGGGGGAATGGTGTTGGCCAGTTTCTTATGGAAATAATGATTGACTGGGCAAACAACACACCAGCCATCTGTCGCTTAGAGTTGACTGTTCAAGCACGCAATGAACGGGCAGTACATCTCTATCAAAAATTCGGATTTGACATTGAAGGCACTAAGAAACGTGGTGCAAGAACTAAAAATGGAGAATTTCTAGATGTTTACCTTATGGCTAAACTCATAGATTAGGAAAAACATGAAACTTGGACGAAAAATTTTATTGATGTTGTTGGCGATTTTTGCAACGACAGTAGTAGCTGCTGGTATTTACCTAACGACAACTTATAATTACGCCACAGGCGAATTGTCAAAAACGTTTAGGGCTTCTAAAGCAACTTCAGGGAATAGTAAGGCTATTCAACAGACTAAAGCCTATAACTATTCTCTTGATGGGGGTAGATACAGGATCCAAAGAACGTAAGGAAACCTGGGAAGGAAACTCTGATACCATGATTTTGGTAACAGTGAACCCTAAGACTAAGAAAACAACCATGACCAGTTTGGAACGTGACCTTTTGACAGATATTGAGGGGTCGGGTGAAGCAAAACTAAATTCAGCATATGCTGAGGGTGGTGCTGACTTGGCTATTTCAACCATTCAAAAGGTTTTAGATATTGATATTGACTATTATGCACTGATTAATATGCAGGGTATGATTGATTTGGTAGATGCTGTTGGTGGTATTGAGGTAACGAATCATTTTGATTTTCCAATTTCGATTGCAGAAAATGAACCTGAATTTCAGGCAAAAGTTGAGCCCGGAACCCATAAAATCAATGGTGAGCAAGCTTTAGTCTATTCACGTATGCGTTACGATGACCCTGATGGTGACTATGGTCGCCAAAAACGTCAACGTGAGGTTATTCAAAAAGTTGTAGCTAAGCTCTTGAAGATGGACTCTATTGGTTCTTACAAGAAAATTTTATCGGCTGTAAGTTCAAATGTTCAAACAAGTATCGATCTTGGTGATACCAATACTTTGCGTAGCTTGATGGGTTATAGTGATGCCCTTAAAAATATTAAATCATACCAATTGGCTGGTTCGGATGCCATGATCAATGGAGGAAGCTATCAAGTAGCCTCAATGAGGATATTCTTAAGGTGCAAAATCGTATCAAGAAGGAAGTTGGTAAGAAAAAAGTTTCTGAATCTAATCTTAAGACTAGTTTGGTTCTCTATGGTTCTGGTAGCTCTAACTATGGCTCAGATGATTTTGTTAATTCCAAAGGAAACGTGGCTTCGAGTGAAGTATCTTCAAATTATGAGGCCTGGGCCATCTGAGGCAGCAGGTGGTGGATCGGTAAGTACCTACAATGGAGGTACTACCTATAGCAATAACTATAGTGAAAACACTGGTAATTATGTTCAGGAACAAGGTACGACAACCCCTACATACAATAATAATGGATCGGGTGTGACTACTTACAGCACTGTTCCAGCGGCGCAATAAATAAGGTTGGGTGATTCCCAACCTTTTTGTTTGAAATGATATGGTTATTCCTTGCAATGGCTTTTGAGCTATGCTATAATATAGGAAAATAACGAAAGAGAGGCGGAGTATAAACTTCGTCTCTTTGTGTGTGTAAGGAGGTCATAATGTCGCAAAAAATTATTGATCTCGTGACGGCTGTCGTAGCTCCAGCAATTCCTGAACCCTACGAATTGGTCGATATCGAGTATGAAAAGATGGGCAGTGACTATATTTTGTCTGTTTTGGTTGATAAGCCAGGTGGAATTGCTGTCGAAGATACTGCAGACCTGACTGAAATTATCAGTCCTCTCTTGGATACTATTCAGCCTGACCCTTTCCCGGATCAATACATGTTGGAAGTGTCTAGCCCTGGATTAGAGCGTCCCTTGAAGACTAAAGAAGCTTTGAAGAATGTTGTTGGTCAATATATTAATGTTAGCCTTTACAAGGCTATTGATAAGATCAAGATTTTCCAAGGTGACTTGGTGGCCTTTGATGGGGAAACCCTAACAATTGATTACCTTGATAAGACTCGCCATAAAACTGTTGAGATTCCCTATCAAACAGTTGCTAAAGCTCGTTTGGCAGTCAAACTCTAAAACTATTAGTGTAAATAAAGAAAGGATGCCAGTTTTAGCCTTTAGAGGTTAAAACAACAAAGAATATGAGCAAAGAAATGCTAGAAGCCTTCCGTGTCTTGGAAGAAGAAAAACACATTAACAAGGAAGATATCATCGATGCTGTGGTTGAATCACTTAAATCAGCTTACAAGCGTCGTTATGGTCAGTCTGAATCAGCAGTCGTTGAATTCAATGAAAAACAGGTGATTTTCAAGTTTTTACCGTTCGTGAAGTTGTAGACGAAGTCTTTGATAGTCGTTTGGAAATTAGCTTGAAAGATGCGCTTGCTATTAGCTCAGCTTACGAGCTTGGCGACAAGATTCGCTTTGAAGAGTCAGTCGACGAATTTGGTCGTGTCGCAGCGCAATCTGCTAAACAAACGATTATGGAAAGAATGCGTAAGCAAATGCGTGAGATTCACTTATAATGACTATAAGCAACATGAAGGTGAAATCATGCAAGGAACAGTTGAACGCTTTGACCAACGTTTCATTTATGTGAATCTTGGAACGCTCGAAGCTCAATTGTCACGCCAAGACCAAATTCCTGGCGAAAGCTTTAAGTCACACGACGTCATCGATGTTTATGTTTATAAAGTTGAAAACAATCCTAAAGGTGTTAACGTCTTTGTAAGTCGTAGCCATCCAGAATTCATCAAACGTATCATGGAACAAGAAATTCCTGAAGTCTTTGATGGAACTGTAGAAATCATGAGCGTATCTCGTGAAGCTGGTGATCGTACGAAAGTTGCTGTTCGCAGTCACAACCCTAACGTTGATGCTATTGGTACTATCGTTGGTCGTGGTGGAAGCAACATCAAGAAAGTTGTCAGCCGTTTCCACCCAACACGTTTGGATGCTAAGACGGGAATTGAAGTTCCTGTTGAGGAAAATATTGATGTTATTCAATGGGTTGAAGATCCAGCTGAATTTATCTACAATGCTATTGCACCAGCTGAAGTGGACTATGTTCTCTTCGACGAAGACGATAGCAAACGTGCGACAGTAGTTGTAACAGATAATAAGCTATCTCTTGCCATCGGTCGTCGTGGTCAAAACGTTCGTTTGGCAGCGCACTTGACTGGCTACCGTATTGATATCAAGTCAGCTTCTGAATATGAAGCACTCGAAGCTGAAAAAGCTGACGCTGCTACTGAGGAAGTTGTTGACGAGATTGTTGCAGAAGATGCTACACCTGTTGAAGTCACAACAGAAGAAGTAACTGAAACAACAGAAGCAGAATAAGAAGAACATAGAGGTGTTTGATGGCTAAAACACGAAAAATACCTTTACGCAAATCAGTTGTCTCAGGAGAAATCATTGATAAACGTGATTTGCTCCGCATTGTCAAAAACTAAAGATGGTGAGATTTTCATTGATCCAACAGGAAAAAAAAATGGCCGAGGTGCTTACATTAAAATTAGATAATGAAGAAGCTCTCCAAGCTAAAAAGAAACGTGCTTTTAACCATAGTTTCTCCATGGATGTTCCTGAAAGTTTTTATGATGAACTCATTGCTTATGTGGATCACAAGGTCAAAAGAAGAGAGTTAGGTCTTGAATAACACAGAAAAATTGTCAAATATGTTGGGACTAGCACAAAGAGCTGGAAAGCTTATTTCTGGCGAGGAACTTGTCATTAAGGCGGTTCAATCAGGGACAGGCGAGACTAGTTTTTCTTGCCAATGATGCTGGTAGTAACGTGACTAAAAAGACGACTGATAAATGTAACTACTATAATATAGAAGTCTCCACAGTGTTTAACGCACTGGAATTAAGCATGGCTATTGGTAAACCAAGAAAAACGGTTGCTGTAGTTGATGCTGGATTTTCAAAGAAAATGAGGACTCTTATGGACTAAAGAATAGGAGGACATCACGTGTCAAAGAAACGATTATATGAAATCGCAAAAGAGGTTGGTGTAGAAAGTAAAGGTTGTTGTTGCGAAAGCTCAAGAACTTGGTCTTTCTGTGAAGAGCCATTCCTCATCAGTTGAAGAAGCTGATGCTAATCGTATCACTTCAAGTTTAAAAGGGGGAACAGCTAAGGCTGAAAGCAAGCCAGCTCCTAAAGCGACACCAACTCCTAAAGAGGAAAGTAGCGCCTAAGGTTGATAAGGTACCTGTTGCCAAATCAGCTCCAGCTAAAGAAACATCAAAGGCTGAAGTCAAAGAAGCCCCTGCGACTCCGAAAAAACCACAAAGCCGTAATTTTAAGGCAGAACGTGAAGCACGTGCCAAGGCAGAAGCAGAGCGTCGTCAAAATGGCGGAGGCCGTGACAACCGTAATCGTAATCGAAATCAACAAGGAAACGATCAAGGTAAGCGTCAGAATAATGATCGTCGCAACCAAAATGGAAATGGTCAAGGAAACCGTAATAATGGGAACCGCGGTAACAATAGTAATCGTGACCGTAATTTCCAAGGTAAACAGCGCAATAATCAGGGTCGAAATAAACGTAACGATACTGCCCGCAACAATCAGGCAGGTCCACGTATTGACTTTAAAGCGCGTGCAGCAGCCTTGAAAGCAGAGCAAAATGCAGAATATTCACGTCAAAGTGAAACACGCTTCCGTGAAGAAAAAGCTGCAGAGCAACGCCGTGCGAAAGAACAGGAAAAGGCAAGAAAAGAAAAACAACAGTCTGAAGTCGCTGCTCAAAAAGCAGTTGCTGAAGCTAAGCCAGCTCCAAAACCAGCACCGGTTGCTCAACCAGCTCCAGCTGCGCAAGCACAAGATACACGTCGTAAAAAGGCACGTCCAGATAAATCACGTGATAATCGTCGCGAGAATGAAGATGGACCTAAGCAAACAAGAAATAATAAGTGGAATAATCAAAACCAAGTGAGAAATCAACGAAATAGTAACTGGAATAAAAACAAAAATAAAAAAGGTAAAAATAACCGTGGTAATTCAGCTCCGAAACCAGTAACAGAGCGTAAATTCCATGAATTACCAAAAGAATTTGAATACACGGAAGGCATGACGGTTGCAGAAATCGCAAAACGTATTAAACGTGAGCCAGCTGAAATCGTTAAGAAACTCTTCATGATGGGCGTTATGGCAACTCAAAACCAATCTCTTGATGGGGATACAATTGAGTTGTTGATGGTTGACTATGGTATTGAGGCAACCAAAAAAGAAGAGGTCGATAATGCTGATATCGAACGTTTCTTTGTTGATGAAGATTACCTCAATAAGGATGCTATATGGTAGAACGTGCACCAGTTGTTACTATCATGGGACACGTTGACCACGGTAAAACAACCCTTCTTGATACTCTTCGTAATTCTCGTGTTGCTACAGGTGAAGCAGGTGGTATCACACAGCACATTGGTGCCTACCAAATTGAAGAGGGTGGTAAGAAGATTACCTTCCTTGATACCCCTGGACACGCGGCCTTTACATCTATGCGTGCTCGCGGTGCCTCTGTTACAGATATTACTATCTTGATTGTAGCTGCGGATGATGGTGTTATGCCACAAACGATTGAAGCCATCAACCACTCTAAAGCTGCGGGTGTTCCAATCATTGTTGCGATTAACAAGATTGATAAACCAGGTGCTAACCCAGAGCGATGTAATCGGTGAATTGGCCGAACATGGCGTTATCTCAAAGCATGGGGTGGTGATAGCGAATTTGTTGAAATTTCAGCTAAATTCGGTCAAAATGTTGACGAATTACTTGAAACAGTTCTTCTTGTGGCTGAAGTGCTGGAAGAACTTAAAGGCCGATCCCAACAGTTCGTGCCATCGGTACCGTTATTGAAGCGCGTTTGGATAAAGGGTAAAGGTGCGGTTGCAACCCTCCTTGTTCAACAAGGTACCTTGCATGTTCAAGACCCAATCGTTGTTGGTAATACTTCGGACGTGTCCGTGCTATGACCAATGACCTTGGTCGTCGTATTGAAGACTGCAGCACCATCAACACCAGTTTCAAATTACTGGTTTGAACGAAGCTCCAATGGCGGGTGACCACTTCGCGGTTTATGAAGATGAAAAAGCTCTGCTCGTGCAGCCGGTGAAGAACGTGCCAAACGTGCTCTTATGAAACAACGTCAACAAACACATCGTGTTAGTCTTGATAACCTCTTTGATACCCTTAAAGCTGGTGAATTGAAGACTGTTAATGTTATCATCAAGGCCGACGTACAAGGTTCTGTTGAAGCCTTGGCAGCATCACTTCTTAAGATTGATGTTGAGGGTGTTCGTGTTAATGTTGTTCACTCAGCAGTAGGTGCTATAAACGAATCTGATATTACGCTTGCCGAAGCTTCAGATGCTGTTGTTATCGGATTTAACGTTCGTCCTACACCACAGGCGCGTCAACAAGCGGAAACTGATGAAGTTGAAATTCGTCTTCATAGCATCATCTACAAGGTTATCGAAGAAATCGAAGATGCCATGAAAGGGATGCTTGATCCTGAATTTGAAGAAAAAGTCATTGGTGAAGCTATTATCCGTGAAACCTTCAAAGGTTTCTGAAGTCGGAACAATCGGTGGATTCATGGTTACTAATGGTAAAATTACTCGTGATTCAAGTGCCCGTGTCATTCGTGATGGTGTGGTTATTTTTGATGGTAAATTGGCAAGCTTGAAACACTATAAAGATGACGTTAAAGAAGTCGGAAACGCTCAAGAGGGTGGTTTGATGATTGAAAACTATAACGATATTAAAGTTGATGACGTTATCGAAGCTTACATCATGGAAGAGATCAAACGTTAATCACATCAGATTTTAAGGAAGCTTATTTAGGGGACAAAGCTGGGTCATCTGGCCTGGCTTTTGTTCCATTATAATAAGAAAGAAAGGATAAGACTATGGGAAATTCATTTCGTGTAGATCGTGTTGGGATGGAAATCAAACGTGAAGTCAACGAAATTCTTCAAAAGAAGGTTCGTGATCCACGCGTTCAAGGAGTTACCATTACGGATGTTCAAATGCTAGGCGATTTGTCAGCTGCTAAGATTTTTTACACTATTCATTCAACCTTGGCCTCAGATAACCAAAAAGCACAAACTGGTCTTGAAAAGGCTACTGGGACAATCAAGCGTGAACTTGGTAAAAAATTGACCATGTATAAGATTCCGGATTTGACCTTCATTAAAGGATGAGTCTATCGAATACGGTAATAAAATTGATGAAATGCTTCGTAATTTGGAGCGTAAAGACTAAGAAAAAATTCCTGCCATAACTGACAGGAATTTTGCGTTATAATAGAATAAAAAGGAGGACTTCAATGAAAGTAACAGTCTATTTGGGAGCTAATATGGGTGACAATCCTAGCTTTAAGAAAGCAACGATTGCCTTGGGCCAGTGGATTGCTAAAAATGGGCATACTCTAGTCTATGGTGGTAGTAAGATGGGACTTATGGGAGTTCTTGGTGATACGATTTTGGAAAATGGTGGACAGGCTCATGGGATTATGCCACAATTCCTCAAAGATAGGGAGATAGCTTATGAGGGGTTAACCTCAATGACAATAGTAGAAACTATGGCAGAACGAAAGACTGCTATGCTAGAGCAAGGAGATCTCTTTATCGCACTTCCAGGAGGTCTAGGGACACTGGAAGAAATCTCTGAAGCTATTGCAGCTGCTCGAGTCGGTAAGTTGGACAAACCCTGTGTTTTCTTCAATCTCAATGGCTATTATGATGCTATGAAAATGATGTTAGATACCATGGTTACTCATGATTTTTAGAGGCTGAAACAGCAGCAAAATTCCTCTTTACAGATGATTTTTCAGAAATTGAAGCTTTCGTCCAGTCCTACACGCCTCCTCAATTGAGACGTTATCGGTAGTATTGCTTTAATTAAATCTTTACAAATATTTCTTAGCGACTTCAATATCGCCAGCATAGTTATCACGTTTCCCATTTACGATTTGGAAAGCATCAGCACCTTTACCGGCAATAACCACAGCATCTTTGGAGTCTGTAGTCTCAGATATTGCTGTTTTGATTGCTTCTTCTCGATCGACAATGATACGAACCTCGCGACTGATGTGGCTAGCAATTTCCTGACAGATAGCAAGAGGATCTTCCTTGTTAGGATCATCAGCTGTTAGGATGACATCAACATCAGGGTAGGTATTGAGGACATGTCCAAAGTCTTTACGACGACTTTCACCCTTATTTCCAGGAGCCCCTAGAATTAGGCTAATATGGCCATCTTGATGGCTAGTTACGACTTGTAAGAGCTTATCTAGGCTATCTCCATTGTGAGCATAGTCAACAAATGTCTTAGCCCCATTAGTTTGGGTTAGAACCTCCATACGCCCTGGAACAGAGGTTTGAGCGATTCCTTCCTTGATGTCTTGAAGGCTAGCTCCGAGACGTAGGCAGGCCAGACCAGCAGCCATAGCATTGTCCTGGTTAAAGTCACCTATAAGTTGGATATCATAGTCGCCGGCTAATTTCCCACTTGCCTTAAAGCTAAAACCTGAGCCATGTTTAACAGCATTGTCGGAGTTTTTACCATAGAAGTCATGCTCTTTATCCGCAACTTCCTCAGCGATAAAAGCAAAGTGATCCATACCGCTATTGACGATAACAACTCGACTGTTTTCCAAGAGAAGACGCTTATGGTAGAAGTAGTCTTCAAAGGTTGGATGTTCAATAGGTCCAATATGGTCTGGGCTGATGTTAAGAAAGACACCTACATCAAAAGTCAATCCATAGACACGCTTAGTCAGATAGGCTTGACTTGAGACTTCCATAATCAGATGGGTCATGCCATTAGCAACAGCTTCAGCCATCATACGGAAAAGGTCCAAACTCTCAGGTGTTGTTAAGGTAGACTTGAAGAAGTTTTTTCCGTCTAATGTCGTGTTCATGGTTGAAAGCATAGCAGGTTTATGACTTTGCTTGAGAATATTGAAGGCAAAGTAGGCTGCTGTTGTTTTCCCTTTTGTCCCAGTAAAAGCCAGTAATTTAAGCTTGTCTTGAGGGTATTGGTAGAAAGCCTGAGCAACGAGGCTCATAGCCTGCTTGATATCTGATACGATAATGGCAGGTATTCCCACTTGATAATCTTTTTCTCAGTCACGTAGAAACTCAAGCCAGCTTTGACAGCATTCTCTAAAAATTCAGGCTTAAAGGCAGCCCCTTTGGCAAAAAAGAGGGAAGATGGTGTGACATCACGACTGTCGTAAGAAAGATGATCAAAAGTCACCCCAGTCCATGAATAGTAGTAGTTGTCTTGGTCGATAATATCTCTAAAATTATGGTCCTTTTAAGAACCTCTAGAACTTGTTCAATAGTAATCATAGTTCCTATTTTAGCCTTAATGTTCTTGTTTTACAAGTCACAGCCAAAAGTTTATAATAAACTAGATTATATTTTATTCTCTAGAAAGAAAGTTATGACTGAAACTAAAACTGATACACAGCAGCAGCAGATGCTAAGAGGGACGGCATGGATGACAGCATCCAATATTATCAGTCGTCTATTGGGGGCACTCTACATTATTCCTTGGTATGCTTGGATGGGTAAACAGGGCGACCAAGCCAATGCCCTCTTTGGTCAAGGGTATAACATTTATGCCCTTTTCCTTTTGATTTCTACAGCAGGGATTCCAGTCGCAATTGCCAAACAGGTGTCTAAATACAACACTCTTGGAAAGATGGAGACGAGTTTCTTCTTACTCAAGCGTATCTTGTATTACATGATTGGTCTCGGACTGATCTTTGGCGTTTTCATGTACTTTGCTTCGCCGTGGATGTCTTACCTTTCTGGGGGAGACGAGGATCTGGTTCGCGTAATGCGTAGTCTTTCTTGGGCAGTTGTTATTTTCCCATCGATGTCTGTTTTACGAGGCTTTTTCCAAGGCTTTAACAACATGAAGCCTTATGCTTTAAGTCAGATTGCGGAGCAGATTATCCGTGTTATTTGGATGCTGTTGGCGACCTTCTTCATCATGAAAATTGGGACAGGCGATTATGTGACAGCAGTTGTCCAATCGACTTTTGCCGCTTTCATCGGTATGTTGGCTAGTTATGGGGTGCTTTTCTTCTACCTTTGGAAGGAGGGCAAGCTCAAGAGTCTTTTTGGCAAGCAGGCTGTTCATCCGGATATCAATCCAACTGCAATTGTTATTGAAACCTTTAAGGAAGCCATTCCTTTCATTATTACTGGGTCAGCAGTTCAACTGTTTCCAGTTGATTGACCAATGGACCTTTATCCGTACTATGGAGAAGTTTACAAGCTATAGTAACAGTCAGCTTCAGGTTCTCTATGCTTACTTGTCTTCAAACCCAAGTAAGATTACTATGATTTTGATTGCTGTTGCTATTTCTATTGCTGGGGTAGGAATCCCACTCTTAACGGAAAATATGGTAAAAAAGGATCTTCGGGGAGCAGCCAAACTGATTATCAATAATCTACAGTTGCTTTTGCTCTTTATTGTTCCTGCCATTGTAGGATCAGTGATTTTAGCTAAACCACTTTATACAGTTTTTATGGTGCGCCAGATAGTCAGGCCCACTTGCTCTTTGTAGCCAGTCTGATTCAAGTTATTTTCTTGGCCTTGTATAGCGTTTTAGCACCTATGCTTCAGGCAATCTTTGAAACCCGTAAAGCTATCAACTATTTTGCGATTGGGGTTTTAGTTAAGGCAATTCTACAGTTACCATTGATTATTTTCTTAGGAGCCCTTGGCCCGGTTATTTCAACAGCCATCGGTTTAGGTGTTCCGATTGCTCTCATGTATAATCACCTTCACACAGTTACTCACTTTAGTCGTAAGACAGTCTTTAGAAAAGCCTTACTCATCTGTATTCTTACAATGCTCATGGTTATTCCAGTTGCTGTTTTCTATTGGTTATTCCAATTTGTATTGTCACCAACAAGCCGTATGGGTAGTGTGATTTACTTGGTCATTGGAGGAGGCCTTGGAATCGGTGTCTACGGCGTTCTTGCTCTTGTAACTCGTATGGCTGACCAATTGCTTGGTGCCCGAGCAGCTAGCCTACGTGCTAAATTACATATTAAATAAAATCTAAACCAAGTCATGTGGCTTGGTTTTTTTCTTTTCAACGTTTTTTGAAAAAGGAGTATAATAGGTGTGAAAATATGAAATCGCTTTAATGATTTAGAATCGAGGAAAGGATTATGGTTGATTCTAGACAAGAACATATAAAATTAGGGACCTATCCTCCCGAACAAGTTTACCAAGTCTTGCAGACAAGCACTCAAGGTTTGAGCTTACAAGAGGTTAAGGAGAGGCAGGCGACGTATGGCCCTAACCAATTGAAGGAAAGTAAAAAGGAGCCTATTTGGTTGGTCTTTTTCAGGCATTTTACTAGTCTTATGGCGCTCTTATTGTGGGTTGGTGGCTTTATCGCTATGCTTTCTCATAGTTTAGAGTTGGGGATTGCAATCTGGTTGGTCAACATTATTAATGGTCTCTTTAGCTTTATTCAAGAATATAGGGCAAGTCAGGCTACGGCAGCTCTTAACAAGCTTCTTCCATCCTATGCGCGAGTTCTTCGTGATGGTAAGGAGGATAAGATTCTAGCTCAGGACTTGGTGCCAGGTGACTTGGTTTTCATTGAAGAAGGGGACCGTATTTCTGCAGATGGACGCTTGGTCGCTGTGACAGATTTGCAGGTTAACCAGTCTGCCCTCACTGGTGAGTCTAATCCTATATATATAAGTCAGATCAAGCGGATTTGACTCCTGACAAGACTGAGTTAGAGTATGACAATATGGTGTTTGCAGGGACTACAGTTTCCTCTGGGTCAGGACATTTTATAGTATCTGCTATCGGTATGGAAACTGAGTTTGGACAAATTGCAGACTTGACGCAAAACCTAGCTCAGGAAAAGAGTCCCCTTCAGAAAGGAATTGGACCATTTGACTAAACAGATTTCAGTTATTGCGGTGTCTGTAGGTCTCTTCTTTATGGTCGCAGCGACTCTATTAGTCCATCAGCCTTTGTCTCAAGCCTTTATTTTTGCATTGGGAATGATTGTTGCCTTTATCCCTGAGGGGTTACTTCCTACAGTTACCCTCTCTCTAGCTATGGCTGTACAACGCATGGCTAAAGAACATGCTTTGGTTAAGAAGCTGTCTTCGGTTGAGACGTTGGGAGCAACTTCTGTTATTTGTTCAGATAAAACAGGAACTTTGACGCAAAATGCCATGACGGTTAACCATCTGTGGACCTTGTCAGACAGTTATGAGGTGACTGGGCTGGGTTATGCATCAGAAGGACAGATTGAGCAGGAAGGACGACCTATTTCTCTTGAAGAAAATGAGCTTCTTAATCGTTTGGTTCGCTTTTCTCACTTGGCTAGTAATGCTCAAGTTGTGGCTCCTAGTGCTGATAATCCCAATTTTACAATTTTAGGTGATCCAACTGAGGCTTGTCTTAATGTTCTCGCCGAAAAAGCAGGAATTAATTTAAATGACAATCATACTTGGGCCCCTCGCCTCAAGGAAATCCCCTTTGATTCTGATCGTAAACGGATGACAACAGTGCATAAGCTTGAGTCAGGATCGGATGGCAGTCAGCATATTTCTATCACCAAAGGTGCTCCCAAAGAAGTGATGGAGCTTTGCTCAGACTATTATGATAATCAAGGAATGATTAAATCATTGACAGCTACTGAGCGTCAGGCTATCCTTGCGGCCAACGACCAGTTTGCCCGAGACGGTTTACGTGTTTTAGCTGTGGCCTATAGACCTTTAGACAGTGAGCATATTGGAGAAGACAAATGGGGCATGCAGACCTTGGAGGACAATATGGTCTTTCTAGGCTTGGTTGCCATGAGTGATCCGCCACGTCAGGGTGTGCGTGAAGCCATTGAAAAATGCCATAGAGCTAGTATTCGTATTATTATGGTGACAGGTGATTATGGTTTGACAGCTCTTAGCATTGCTAAGAAAATCGGAATTGTACAAGGAGACGATGCGCGTGTTGTTTCAGGCCTTGAACTAGCTGATATGGATGATAATCAGCTCAAGGAAGCTCTTAAAGGCGAAATCGTTTTTGCTCGTGTGGCTCCTGAAACAAAAATACCGTGTGGTAAATGCACTTCAGGAGCTTGGTGAAGTTGTAGCTGTTACTGGTGATGGTGTTAATGACGCCCCTGCCCTTAAAAAAGCTGATATCGGTGTAGCTATGGGGGTATCAGGAACAGATGTTGCCAAGGAATCTGCCGATATGATTTTAACAGATGATCATTTTGTTTCGATTGTACATGCTGTTGAAGAAGGTCGTGCAGTTTATAGAAACATTCAAAAATTCCTGACTTATATTTTTAATTCCAACACGCCAGAAGCCGTACCCTCTGCCTTCTTCTTGTTTTCTCTGGGACGCATTCCTCTTCCTTTAACCGTTATGCAAATCCTAGCTATTGACTTAGGAACAGATATGGTACCTGCTTTGGGATTGGGGGTTGAGCCACCAGAAGAAGGCATTATGGACAGGCCACCAAGACGCCTATCAGATCGTTTGTTAAATCGGCAATTATTGATTAAAGCTTTTGTCTGGTATGGACTGATTGAAGCAGCCTTAGCGATGGGGGCTTTCTTCCTTAATTATTGGGTTAATCAAGGTAATTTAAACCATTTGGCCAGTTCAGGTCCTCTCTATCGAGAGGCAACTACCATGACATTAGGAGCTATTATCTTTACCCAAATTGGTATGGCTATGAATAGTCGCAAAGGTAGAGGATCTATTTTCAAAATCAAACCATTTGCAAATAAGATTATTAGTCTGGGGATTATCTTAGAAATCATTCTCTTTATTATCCTGTCTTACGTGCCTTTCTTCCACACGCTATTTAACACTGCACCTATTGGACTTGATGATTGGCTCTATTTACTCGCTTGTCCGTTTGTTATTATGGCTTTGGAAGAAATTAGATATCGCTTATTTGATAAAAAGTAAGTCAGTGGCAAACCTTAGATTGAAGCAAGACTTTTAAATCATTTCTTAGTGCTTGAAACTATGATGTTTCAGGCACTTTTGATGCTTGAAAACCTACTTTTGACAATCTCAAAAATTGGCCTTATTTTAAATTAGAGTCAGTATCTATCTGTCTTTTTAGGTTATAGAAATAAACTATAACTAACTATCAAGAATCCGTATGATGAACTTACCATTATTTTCAGAAAATAGTGATAAAATAGAGGTCATAGATATGGAGTATATCCACTTTACCATGTAGAAAGGGCACATTATGACACAAGAATATCAATTAGAAACCATTTTGGCACACGCAGGAATCAATTCGGATGAAGCAACAGGAGCCTTGGCTTCACCGATTCATTTTTCAACAACCTACCAACATCCAGAATTTGGCCATTCTACTGGTTTTGACTATACACGAACTAAAAAACCCAACACGCGCAACAGTGGAAAAAACACTTGCAGCTATTGAAAAAGCAGATTATGCTATTGCGACAAGTTCAGGGATGAGCGCCATTGTTTTGGCCTTTGAAATTTTCCCGGTAGGCAGTAAGGTTGTAGCTGCGCGTGACCTTTACGGAGGTTCTTTCCGTTGGTTTAATGACAAGGAAAAAGAAGGTCGCTTCTTTTTTTGAATACACTAATACAGAAGATGAGATGATTGCGGCTATTACAGATGATACCGATATTGTCTACATCGAAACACCGACAAACCCACTCATGATTGAGTTTGATATTGAAAAAGTGACCAAAATTGCTCATGACAAAGGTGCAGTGGTTATTGTTGATAATACTTTCTATAGCCCAATCTATCAAACACCGATTACTCAAGGGGCTGATATCGTTGTACATTCAGCTACTAAATACCTATCAGGTCATAATGATGTTTTGGCTGGTGTTGTTGTGACTAGCAACCAAGAATTTTACGATAAACTTTATTATAACCTCAATACTACGGGTCCTACCTTATCACCATTTGATAGCTATATGCTCATGCGTGGTCTTAAGACCTTAAAACTTCGTATGGAGGCATCAACAGCCAATGCTCAAGAAGTTGTAGCTTTCTTAGAAAAGTCACCGGCTGTTAAGGAAGTTCTCTATCCAGGCAAGGGTGGGATGATTTCCTTCAAAGTGGCTGATCAAGACAAGATTCCAACCATTATCAATTCTCTAAAGGTTTTTACCTTTGCGGAGAGCCTAGGTGGTGTCGAAAGCTTGATTACCTACCCAACGACACAAACCCACGCAGATATTCCAGGTGATGTACGTGCTTCCTGTGGTTTGACAGACGACTTGCTTCGTCTTTCAATTGGTATTGAAGCAGCACAAGATTTGATTGCTGACTTGGAAAATGCCCTTAGTCTTTAAGGAGTTATCTATGACACGTTATGATTTTACAACACAACCAGATCGCTTAAATCAAAACACTATGAAATGGCACGAAGCCGAAAGTGATCCAGAACTACTTGAGCTTTGGGTTGCTGACATGGACTTCTTACCTGTTCCTGAGATTAGGGATGCAGTTATCAACTATGCTGAGACACATATTTTTGGTTATCCTTATCCAAGTGAAGAGCTTTATCAGTCCATCATTAATTGGGAAAAAATCAACACGGTTACGCCGTTGATAAAGAGAGTATTGTTCTCATTGAAGGTGTTGTTCCAGCCATTTCAACAGCTATTCAAGCCTTTACCAAAGAAGGTGATGCTGTTCTCATCAACACACCAGTTTATCCGCCTTTTGCTCGTTCGGTCCGTTTGAATAATCGTCAGTTGATTGAAAATAGTCTTGTTAAGGTTAATGGCCATTTCGAAATTGATTTTGAACAGTTGGAACGTGATATCGTCGAGAATGATGTTAAACTTTATGTTTTCTGTAGTCCACATAACCCAGGTGGGCGTGTCTGGACTAAAGAAGAATTGACTAAGGTAGCAGATTTGTGCCAGAAACATGGTGTCCTCTTGGTATCTGATGAAATCCACCAAGACTTAGCCCTATATGGGAATAAGCACATCTCTATGAATACAATTTCAGATGCTTACAAGGACTTTACCTTGGTGCTTAGTTCGGCTACTAAAACCTTTAATATTGCTGGTACCAAAAACAGTTTTACTATCATTGAAAATGAAGACTTACGTAAAGCCTTTAAACAAAAGCAATTGGCAAATAATCAACATGAAATTCCAACCATTGGTTTGATTACCACCCAAGCAGCTCTCACCTACGGGAAACCTTGGTTAGAGGAATTGAAAACTGTCTTTGAAACTAATATTGACCTTTTGACCAAGGAACTTAGTGAAAAGACTAATATCAAGGTCATGAAACCTGAGGGAACTTACTTGGTTTGGCTTGATTTTTCAGCTTATAATCAAGACCATAATGAACTTGGACGTTTGCTTAAAGAAGAAGCCAAGGTAGTGCTAAATGACGGTATTACTTTTTGGTTCCGAAGGAGAAAACATTTCCGCTTTAACGTAGCTACGCCAACTACAGTTGTTGCCGAAGGAGTTAAACGTCTCGTTTCTGTCTTTGGAAAATAATAAAAGTGATGCAAACAGCATCACTTCAGAATGAAGACAAACATCGTTTTTGATGCTTGTCTTTTTTATATTCTTACCTAATTCTCCGATAATCCAATAATATTGAGATATTTGGGTAAAATTATAGGTCTTTCCTGTCATCATTTTTACCAATTTTTTGATATTTAGACACGCTAAAGTAAGCCCAACCTTAGCTTCCATTTTGGACTTTCCTTTTTCTCTGGTATAACGTAAGTTATGATATTCTTTAGCTGTTCCGAATAACCGTTCTATCGTTTCTTTCCGGTGTTGATACCGTTCTTTCATACCACTTTGATGGCGAATATCTTCACAGACTTCTAGGGCATCTTTCCAAATATGACGCACAACAACTTTTTTGGTGCTGGCGACTTTCAGTACAAATCGCTAACAAGGGACAGGTCTTACAAATTTTAGGATTACTTTTATACTCTTGATAACCTTCACGTGTGGTTGTACGATAAGTTAACACCTTGTTCTCAGGACAAAGATAACAGTCAAAATGTTCGTCATAGACAAAGTCTTTTGGACGTAAAAATCTTTCTTACCTCTTGGTCTAGTGTAAGGGAAAACTGGCGTAATCCCTTTTCTAGAAGAAACTTGGCAATACTAGGTGTTTTGTAGCCTGAATCCGCAATAATGAATTCAGGGGAGAAGGGTTCTAGTTTGACAAAAAAGAGCAGAGAAAGCCTGACTATCATGGATGTTTCCTGCTTCAACCGTATAAGCTAAGGCCCAACCGTGTTTATCACAAGCTACTTGAGCATTGTAAGCGAAGACTTCCTTATGTTCCCCCTTATGAAACCAACCACTGTCTGGGTCTGTCGTTGATTGTTTCTTAGGTTTAGCCTCGCCTTTTTTGGCGGGCTTTAAGAACTTTTTTGCGTGTTTTCTCCTATCTAAATTAATCTCAATCTCCAGTTGTTCACTCATGAATTTAGCTTTTTAATCAATAACAACAGTTTTGTACTTATGATTATTAGCAGCTGCCTTGATATGGGTCCCATCAATGAAGATTTCTGAGGGATCAATGAGCCCTGCTTCCAAAACATGATGAAGCACATGACTAAAAATGTGTGCTAACACTTCCTTGTTTTCAAAGCGTCGGCTATAGTTCTTACCGTATGTAAAATGAGGCACCTTATCGTCCAGAGATAAGCCAAGAAACCAACGGTAAGCCGTATTCACCTCAATATCTTTAATGGTTTGGCGCATAGAACGAATGCCATAAAAACATTGAATCAACGGAATTTTAACTAATAAAACAGGGTCTAGACTAGGGCGACCATTATCCGAGGAATAACTATCTTCGACAAGATCATAAATAAAAGAGAAATCAATCGTTTCCTCGACTTTTCTTAGAAAATGGTCTTTAGGCACAAGTTCATCAAGCGTATAGAATCCTACTTGACGTCGATTGTATTCAGGATTTTCTTTGTGAAACATAGGAACACCTCATCAAATACCTTTTTCTTTTATTATACTCCTTCAAAGCAAGAAAAATCCCCAGAAGTATAACTTCTGAGGACTTTGTCTTCAATCTGAAGTGATGCAAACAGCATCACTTTTATTATTGTTATGAGTGTACATCGTAGATTTTCAAGTTTAATAGAAGATCTTCCTGAGTGGAGAAGACCTTGACATCCTGCTTGCCAGAGGTATTAAATCTGGCTAGAGTATAAGTTTGGCCATTGGGGAAGAAAATTTCCAAGCTACGATTGTCTGTAATAAGCGTTATAGTGATATTATCAGTTTCCTTATAGTGACTGTCAACTTTATAACCTTGACCGTTACCCAAGAGTCCATCGTAATAGTAAGAAGAGGCAGTTTGACTACCATCCATGCTGTTGTTCAGTTCAGCAGCATAGGCAGAGACCTGATAGGTACCACTTGTTATTTGGTAGGCGATTTTAACGTAATCAGAGCCTTGCCAGATATCAATGTAGATATAGCCTCCTTCTTTCTTAATATTTGAAAAATGCAGTTGGTAATACCCTGAACTATTTTTTCCAGCAATATCAAGAAGGCCATTAGCATTATGATTGTGACTTTTATCAATCCAAGGCTTTCTATTGTCGCTGGTGAGTGGCCTTTGACTTGAAATGTTGCCGTTTTGATTTTTGAGGGTTAATTGTTCATTTTTATATAGGGGAGCAGACTGAATAATACCGTCCTTATCCAGTTGTAGCTGTCTGGGTGTAGTGTAAAAACCGATAGTTTTTAGAAAATCACTCTTGGCTTCTTGGTCACTGTGAATGCCTGACGTGAAGTAGTTCCAATTACCAACCCAGCCAAGACTGATAAGGTTATGATTGCTTTCTTCAATTCGATTGCTTCCAGTGAAGTTAGCGCCATAATAGTCAGAGCCTTGATCTAAGCGTTTCGTTTCTGTGTCTGCAATAAATAAGCCGTTATCATCTAAATGCCCTACAGTATAGTAGGTTCCAGTTGTTTCGCCTGAAGCTGTATCCTTAGCTCCAAAAAGAGAACTTGCTTGTCCTGACCGTCAGTTGTTGTCATTGTTTTGAGAACGGGACACTCGATAGGAGCGTTGTCCTGCCAGTTACGACCCTTAAAAAATGTTTCGGGTAGGATTTTGGAGTCTCCCTTGCTATCTGCTTTGGTCCAGTTGATACCATCTTGAGATTGATAAACACCTAAGGCGTCACCTTCAGCGACATACATGAGTAGTTTGTCTTTGAAGTGGAAGACATAAGGATCGCGGAAGTCTTTAGCGTTATAGGATTGATCCTTTGTCAATAAAGGTTTACCATCTTTTAAGGCATTAGTAAAGCTAGCTCCCTTGTCATTTGATGCACTAGCATAGATTGCTTGGCTTCCATCATCCGTGAGTCCAGTAAAATAGGCGACAGGTTCTTCGTTTTGGATATCAGAAATCCCCTGACTATCTGTGACTACACTACCTGTCCAAGCAGAATGCCATCCTTCTTTAGAGTCGCCACCCTTTGATGGTATAGCAGTCTCTTGTTTACTATAGGTGATAAAATCTTTAGTCGTTGTATGTGTCCAATCTTGACCGTTGGGTCCAAAAGGATCAGTAGCCCCATCCACAGAGTGTAGAAAATAGATATCATAGTAATTTTTTCTTGATTCCATACGAAGATGTTCCTCTGATTAAGTGAGTATCTTTCAAGCTGTTTGAGTTAGCTCAAACAGCTTTTTGCTGGACTGATAGCCATGAATTCGTCTAGGTCTTTCATTGATAGCCTTTGTATAGTCCTCTAAAAGATTCTGATTTAGTTCTTTTAACGAACACCCCTTCGGAATGAACTCTCTTAGTAGTCCATTGAAATTCTCATTTGTACCTCGTTCATAAGATGAATAGGCATGTGCAAAATAAACATCTAATCCCTCTATCTTACTCAATGATGAAAATTCGTTTCCATTATCTGCAGTTATGGACTTAATGGGATAAAGTTTCATACACTCTAAGACTGCTTGATTGACATACTCTGCTTTCTTTTCCACGAGTTTCTTTGTGACAGCATAGCGTGTTTGTCGTTCTACCAAGGTTAGAATAGAAGGTTCTCCTATTGTCTTTCCACCCAGAACAGAATCGATTTCCCAATCTCCAAAACAGGAACGATTATTGATTTCTTCTGGCCTTTCTTCAATTGACTTTCCTAGATGTTTCTTGGTAGAGGGGCGCTTGGTAAATTTCTTACGGATCCGCACTGCTCTTGGCAAATCAATAACCATAATCTCTAACAATCCATGATGGATATAGATATAGAGCGTCTTGGTTGAAGGTACAACTACATCTACATGTTTTAATTTATAGGTGTGAACAAATGTATCCACGCTATGCACCCTTGGTTTCTCTATCATTACTTCTGTAAATGCTCTCAGAAAGTCATCCGATACACAATCCAGTTTCAGATAATAGCTGGCTTCTCTAGCATGACGATAACGGTTATGAGCAGCATCTGCATAATAGTGTTGGTAATAGACCTTTTGCCCATTTACTTTTTTCACTTGTGTTATGGAACCACGATTAATTTCACGAGTAATAGTAGAGCGATTTCTCCCTAGTCTACGAGCAATCTCAGCAGGTTTGAGTCCTACGCTTAAATAAGCTTCAATTTCCCCTCGCTCAGCTTCAGATAAGTGCTTGTATGATTGATTTGTGGTAGAATAATTAGTGGACATGTTCATCTTCCTTTATACTGTTTTTCGCAACTCTAGTATATCAGATGAACATGTCAAAAGGCGTCTAGCACAGTAGTGACATCTTCATCAGATGCAACAACACCTTCAGCGACTGTTGCTGCAGTTTCTGCTCCGGCTCATACATCAGAGGCTGCAGTAGAAGCACCAACTTCAACAGCAAGCTCAGAAGCAGCTGATACACACACTGAAGTAGACCTTAAAGTTTCTGAAAACAGCGCGGCTAATGCCAACCTTAGTAAACTTAATGGTCGTATCAAGTCTATTGTTGAAGAGAATATGACCTCAGATCAAATCGTTGCCTTGACTGAGGAAGAAATTAAAGCACTTAATAAAGTTGACTTTAGTGATGATGCTATCAAGGGTACAGGTACTAGCTTGACTTACCGTAACTTGAAAGATATCGTTGCTAGCTTCTTGAAGCAAGACAGCAAATTGGCAGTTCCTTACTTTAAAGCAGATACAATCATCAATATGCCTGCCTTCAACACTGTTGATGCCCAAACGATGAGAAAAAGGAGAAATCGATGTTTGGGATTCTTGGCCAGTCCAAGATGCTAAGTCAGGTGTAGTAAGTAACTGGAACGGTTACCAGTTAGTCATTTCAATGGCCGGTGCACCAAATAAAAACTCAAACCACATTTACTTGCTCTATAGTAAATATGGAGATAATGACTTTACTCATTGGAAAAATGCGGGTCCAATCTTTGGTTATAATGCCCTTGAAGATGACCAACAATGGTCAGGTTCAGCGACGGTAAACTCTGACGGTAGTATCCAACTTTACTACACTAAGAATGATACTAGTGGTGGTAAATTGAACTGGCAACAATTGGCTAGTGCTACACTTAACCTAGCTGTTGAAAACGATGAAGTTGTTATCAAGTCAGTTGAAAATGACCACATTCTCTTTGGTGGGGATAACTATCATTATCAAAGTTATCCAAAATTCATGAGTACTTTCAACGATGACCACAACCACGATGGAAATCCAGACCGTACAGATAACTACTGTCTTCGTGACCCCACATCATTGAAGATAACGGTAGCCGCTACCTTATTTTCGAATCAAATACAGGTGACGAAAACTACCAAGGCGAAAAACAAATTTACAAATGGTCAAACTATGGAGGAGATGACGCCTTTAACCTTAAGTCATTCCTCAATATTGTTAATAATAAACACCTTTACAACCTTGCATCATGGGCAAATGGTTCTATCGGTATCTTAAAACTTGATGACAATGAGAAAAATCCATCTGTAGCTGAACTTTACACACCACTTGTTACTAGCCACATGGTTACTGATGAAGTAGAACGTCCAAGTGTTGTTAAGATGGGTGGCAAGTATTACCTCTTCACTGCTTCACGTATCAACAAATCTACGGATGCTGAAGGTACTGTAGCAGCGCGTGAAGCTGTCGGTGATGACGTTGTCATGCTTGGATTCGTATCAGACAGCCTCCGAGGAAAATATCGTCCACTTAATGGCTCAGGTGTGGTCTTGACAGCCTCTGTACCAGCTGACTGGCGTACATCTACCTATTCTTACTATGCGGTTCCTGTTGAAGGCTCATCAGATACTCTTTTGGTAACTTCTTACATGACTAACCGTGGTGGAATTGCCGGTGCTGAGAATAAATCAACATGGGCTCCAAGCTTCCTTATCAAGATGAATGCAGATGATACTACAGAAGTTCTTCCTAAGATGACGAATCAAGGTGACTGGATTTGGGATAAATCTAGTGAAAGCTTGGTACACGTAGGCGATCAAAACAGTGCTAAATTGCCAAACGAGGACTTTAATGTAGATTATTATGCGGTATCGGGTTATGGTCTTAAACCACATACTTATCCTACAGTTGATGGTTCAACAGGCGTTTCTGAAGCTCACGGTGTCTTGACTGTAACTGTTAAAGATGGTAAAGACAAGAAGGCAGATAAGCCAGAAACACCAGTAAGTCCAACAGAAGGTAACCATTCTGTTGATGATAAGACTAATAAACCAGGCACTTCTAAACCAGCAGACAATAATCAACCATCAACTAATAAAGAAGATAAACCAGCAACGCCGACGAATCCAGATTCTCCAGTTCGTACTCCTTTCCCAAATTATGGAGACCACTCTAATGATAATAATTCATCAGATGATCATCATGTAGAGGTTCCTGCGAAACCTTCAACAGAGGGTTCTGTGGGTGACCGTCGTCCAGTAGCTCAAGCTACAGAGATTGCGACACCAGTACCAAAGACTATTGTAGCAACTGGACCAACTGTTCCAACGAATACTGTTAAAGAAGAGTCTGTGACTGAAACAGAAGCTCCAAAACCAGTTAAGTCTGAAGAAAAGTTCAGTCTCACGGAGTTGATAAAGCTAATGAAGTAACTAAGTCTGATGAGTCAAGTAAAGGCAACAATACTAAAGTTGCTGCCAAACTTGCTACGACTCCTAAGACACCAAGTGATTCAGAAGGTTCAAACAGCAACATTCTTTCAATCTTGGCGACTATCTTTGCAGCAATTGCTAGTCTAGCTCTTCTTGGCTATGGTTTGGTCACAGGAAAGATTCATTTACCTAAAAATAATCCTTTTCAAAAACGTTTGCAGAAAAGCAAGCGTTTTTTTTTTGCCTTTTTGATATAATGGAGTGAGTATAAAGCAAAGGAAGAAACTATTATGGGTAAATTTCAAGTTATTTCACATCCACTGATTCAACATAAACTTTCAATCCTCCGTCGTGAGGATACTTCTACTAAGGACTTCCGTGAGCTAGTTAATGAAATTGCTATGCTCATGGGTTACGAAGTGTCTCGTGACCTTCCTCTCGAAGAGGTTGAAATTCAAACACCAATTACCAAAACAGTACAAAAAAACAACTTTCTGGTAAGAAATTAGCTATTGTCCCAATTCTTCGTGCGGGTATTGGGATGGTTGATGGTTTTCTTAGCCTTGTACCAGCAGCTAAAGTTGGTCATATTGGTATGTATCGTGATGAGGAAACTCTTGAGCCGGTTGAATACTTGGTGAAATTGCCAGAAGATATTGATCAACGTCAGATTTTGTAGTAGACCCAATGCTTGCGACTGGTGGTTCAGCAATCTTGGCAGTAGACTCACTTAAAAAACGTGGCGCTGCTAATATCAAGTTTGTTTGCTTGGTTGCAGCACCAGAAGGTGTCAAAAAATTGCAAGATGCTCACCCAGATATCGATATCTACACAGCATCTTTGGATGAGAAACTTAATGAAAACGGTTATATTGTTCCAGGTCTTGGAGATGCAGGTGACCGTCTGTTTGGTACAAAATAAGTTGAAAAGGGAAAATTTCCCTTTTTTTACTAGATTAATAAGTTTTAAAGTGAAATTATTTTAGGGGGGTTAGCACTCTTTCCAAAAGAGTGCTAAGAATGATGTTTTTATTTGACCTAATTTGACTAAAATCATATAATAACATCAAGACAATATTAAAAGGAGAATTCATATGATTCCTGTAGTTATTGAACAAACATCACGTGGTGAACGTTCTTATGACATTTACTCACGTTTGCTCAAGGATCGTATTATCATGTTAACAGGTCCTGTTGAAGATAATATGGCAAACTCAATTATTGCCCAACTCTTGTTTTTGGATGCTCAAGACAATACAAAAGATATCTATCTTTATGTTAATACACCAGGTGGATCCGTTTCGGCTGGTCTTGCCATTGTTGATACAATGAACTTCATCAAGTCTGATGTTCAGACTATCGTTATGGGGATGGCAGCATCAATGGGTACAATTATTGCTTCAAGCGGTACAAAGGGTAAACGTTTCATGTTGCCAAATGCAGAGTACATGATTCACCAACCAATGGGTGGTACTGGTGGCGGTACGCAACAAACAGACATGGCTATCGCAGCTGAACACTTGCTCAAGACACGTAATAACTTGGAGCAAATCTTAGCAGATAATTCTGGACAACCAATTGAAAAAGTGCATGTTGACGCCGAACGTGACAATTGGATGAGCGCGCAAGAAACACTTGAATATGGCTTCATTGACGAAATCATGGCTAATAACCAATTAAAATAAACTGAGTTTGTCTTAAACAAAAGTCAGATGCAAATCGGTTGTATAAGGACCGTTTCATCTGGCTTTTTGTGTTATAATAGAAAACATGTTAATAATCAATGAGGAGTTGCTTGCGATTGATCAAGCTATAGAGTGTCTTGTTTCGTATTTTCTAAAGCTACCTGAGGTAGAGAATTATCGTTTGAAACGCCAGAAATTCGAAAATGACAGAGAACTTCAAGAGCAACTCTTTGCATTTCAAGAATTAAAGGATAGCTATGATGCTGCTAAGGCGTATGAGGCTTTTTAGACCAGATGTGAGAGAGTTGAAACGTCAGGTTTTGCGAATGAAGCGCCAAATTGATTTAAACGAGGTGGTTATTGGCTTATCGTCACGCAGAGTTCGATTTACAGACTATTTTAGCCAATCTTGGTGAGGAGATTGCCCAAGCCGTTTCAGGTCAGATTTTTATTGATACTGGACTACCTCTTGCCCCCATAAACCACATCATAAAAAGGGAGACACGAACATAAAGGAGAAGATGAGTCATGATTAAGCGTCAAGGCATTATTGTTTATTTATACTACAATAGAGACTTACGTAAAATTGCCAAGTTTGGGGAGGTTGTCTACCATTCTTATAAGATGCGTTATGTGCACCTTTATGTAGATGAGGACAAGGTCGAGGATATTTTGAAAGAGCTCGATGGAATGAAAGCAGTGAAAAAAGTTCTGCCTTCCTACTATTCTGATATTGATATGGACTTTGTAGGTAGTCTGGAACGTTACGACACCTCAGTCCCTGAACCGTTTAAGAACTTTTCTCTTTAATAAGAGAAAAGTTTTTTTCTTTAATAAAGAGTTATTCTTAAAGCAATGGAAACGATTACTGCCGCTAAAGCTTAGTTGTGTGTAGTTGACAATTGTCTGATAATTCTGTAAGCTATAAGATGGACTTTTTAAGAAAATATTAAGGAGAAATCTTATGTCTAAAAAGATCACACTTATTGTGTTAGCCTTTTTGCTTCCATTTTCTTGGTTGCCTGTGGCAAGTCACCAGATGTGACTGCTAATGCCAATGGTACTAAGATTGGCGATACAATCAAAATTGGTGTTAACATGGAGTTGACAGGTGCCGTTGCAGCCTATGGTAAGGCAGAGCAGAATGGTATTAAGTTGGCTGTTGACGAAATTAACAAAGCTGGTGGCGTCGATGGCAAAAAGCTTGAGCTTGTCACAAAAGATAATAAATCTGAAAATGCTGAAGCTTCAACATCTTCAACGAACTTGGCTATTCAGAATAATGTAAATGCTATCGTTGGTCCAGCGACATCAGGTGCTGTTGCTGCGGCTAGCCTTGTATCACAAAAAACAGGGTTCCTTTGCTGACACCTTCAGGTACGCAGGATGACCTTACGGTAGATGCTAATGGTACGAAGAAATTCGTTTTCCGTACAACCTTCAAGGATAGTTACCAAGGTAAAGTTTTGGCAGCTTATTCTTACAATAATTTGAATGCTAAGAAAGTAGTTCTCTACTATGATAATGCTTCAGATTATGCCAAAGGTATTGCGGATGAATTCAAGCGTGAATATAAAGGTAAAATCGTTACTGAAGCTACCTTTGCTTCAGGGGACAAGGACTATCAGTCAGCCTTGACAAAATTTAAAGACCTTGATTATGATGCTATTGTAATGCCAGGTTACTATACTGAGACTGGTATTATCACTAAACAAGCACGTGACCTTGGAATTGATAAACCAATCCTTGGACCTGACGGATTCAGTGATGCGAAATTTACTGAGCTTGCAGGTAAAAAGAATGCGTCAAACGTCTACTATGTATCAGGATATTCAACAAATGTTGCTCTTTCTGACAAGGCATCAGGTTTCATTAAAGCATATAAGAAAGCTTACAACACTGACCCAAATATGTTTGCTGCTCTAGCTTACGATTCTGTTTATATGATTGCAGAAGCATCAAAAGATGCGAAAACATCAGTTGATATTGCTGATAACTTAGCACATTTGAAAAACTTTGTCGGGGTTACTGGTAAAATGACGATTGATAAGGATCATAACCCTATTAAAGCAGCTCTTATGGTTAAAAGAGATAATGGTGAAGAAGTTTCAGCGGAAGCCGTTGAAATTGAAAAATAATCTGTTATCAATATTGAAAATGAACTAGAAAGTTTGGTTATATATGTTTTTGAACAACTTCCCCAACAACTAGTCAATGGTATCATCTTGGGTAGTATCTATGCCTTACTTGCCCTTGGATATACCATGGTTTATGGGATTATCAAATTGATTAACTTTGCCCATGGAGACATCTATATGATGGGTGCCTTCGTTGGTTACTATGCGATTAATAGCCTTGGAATGAATTTCTGGGTTGCCCTTGTCTTTGCTATGCTTGTCTGTGCGATTTTAGGGGTTGTCATTGAGTTCTTGGCTTATCGCCCACTCCGTAATTCGACACGTATTTCTGCCTTGATTACGGCTATCGGTGTCTCATTCTTCCTTGAGTACATCATGGTTCTCTTTGTAGGTGCAGATACACGTTCATTCCCTCAAAAGATTGCAATTAAGACTTATCATCTTGGATCAATCTCTGTAACAAATGTGCAATTGCTTATCTTGGTAGTTGCCCTTGTCCTTATGGTTGCTCTTCAATTGATCGTTAAGAAGACTAAGATGGGTAAAGCTATGCGTGCTGTATCTGTAGATAGCGACGCAGCAGAGTTGATGGGTATTAATGTTAATAATACGATTAGCTTCACTTTTGCTCTTGGATCATCACTTGCAGGGGCTGCCGGTGTCCTCATTGGTCTTTACTATAACTCAATTGAACCTCTTATGGGGATGACTCCGGGTATTAAAGCTTTTGTTGCCGCTGTTCTTGGTGGTATCGGTATTATCCCTGGTGCAGCACTTGGTGGATTTGTTATCGGTATTTTGGAGACATTATCAACTGCAATTGGTTTGTCAAGTTACCGTGATGCCATCGTTTATGGTGTCTTGATCGTTATCCTTTTGGTTCGCCCAGCGGGTATCCTCGGTAAAAATGTGAAAGAGAAGGTGTAAGACATGAAGAAAAATCTAAAAAGTAAACCTTATTTGGTTTGGTCTTATCATTGGGCTCTTCCTTATCTTGAAAGGTCTTGAACTTTCAGGTATCATGAACCTTTACTACATCCAAATCTTAATGGGAATTGGGATCTCAATCCTTATGGGACTTGGTACTAACCTGGTTCTTGGTTTCTCAGGACAATTTACACTGGGACAAGCTGGTTTCATGGCAATTGGTGCCTATTCATCAGCTATCATTACTGGTATGATGCCAACATATGACGGTTTCTACCTCTCAATGGTTGTCGGTGTCATCATCGCAGCTATTGTTGCCCTTATCTTTGGTCTACCTACCCTTCGTTTGAAAGGGGACTACCTTGCCATTGCAACTCTTGGTATGGCTGAAATCATCCGTATCATTATCGTTAATGGTGGTGAATTGACTAATGGTGCTGCTGGTTTGACAGGTATCCTTCCTTATACAAGTTGGCCTGTAATTTATTTCTTTGTGGTAATCATTACAATTTTGGTACTTAACTTCTTGCGTTCAGCAACTGGACGTCAAGCAATCACTCTTCGTGAAGATGAAATTGCTGCTGAGTCAATGGGTGTTAATGTCACAAAAATGAAGGTTCTTATCTTTGTTATTGGTGCCATGATTTCAGCGATTGCTGGTTCACTTTATGTCAGCTACATCGGTACAGTCGTGCCAAAAGATTTCACTATCATGAAATCAATTGATTACCTTATCATTGCCGTTCTTGGTGGTCTTGGATCTATCACAGGTACTATCATTGCCGCTGTTGTTCTTGGTATTATCAACATGTTCCTCCAAAATGTTTCAAACCTTCGTATGATTATTTACGCCTTGGCTTTGATTCTTGTAATGCTCTTCCGTCCAGGTGGACTTCTTGGAACAAAAGAACTCTATCTCTCAAAATTCTTCAATAAATCTAAGGAGGGCAAATAAAAATGGCACTTCTTGAAGTTAAAAATCTAACTAAAAACTTCGGTGGTTTGACTGCTGTTGGTGATGTTTCAATGGAACTCAATGAAGGTGAGTTGGTTGGGCTTATCGGACCAAACGGTGCTGGTAAAACAACCTTGTTCAACCTTTTGACAGGTGTCTATGAGCCAAGTGAAGGGACGGTAACGCTTGATGGTACAGTTCTCAACGGTAAAGCACCTTATAAAATCGCTTCACTCGGTTTGTCACGTACATTCCAAAATATCCGTCTTTTCAAAGACATGACTGTACTTGAAAATGTTCTTGTTGGTTTATCAAATAAGCAACCTTCAAACTTCTTCGCATCACTTTTGCGTTTGCCTAAGTACTATTCAAGTGAGGACGAGTTGAAAGACAAAGCTATGGAACTCTTGGCTATCTTCAACTTGGATGGAGAGGCAGATACGCTTGCGAAAAACTTAGCTTATGGGCAACAACGTCACTTGGAAATTGTTCGTGCACTTGCAACGGAACCAAAAATTCTTTTCCTTGATGAACCAGCTGCGGGTATGAATCCACAAGAAACAGCTGAATTGACTGCTCATATTCGTCAAATTCAAAAAGACTTTGGTATTACAATCATCTTGATTGAACATGATATGAGTTTGGTCATGGATGTTACTGAGCGTATCTATGTTTTGGAATACGGACGCTTGATTGCAGAAGGAACACCTGATGAAATTAAGAATAATAAGCGTGTTATCGAAGCTTACTTGGGAGGTGAAGCGTAATGGCTATGTTAAAGGTTGAAAATCTCTCAATTAAATATGGTTCTATTGAAGCTGTTAAAAATGTTAGCTTTGAAGTTAATGAAGGTGAAGTTGTAACTCTTATCGGTGCTAACGGTGCAGGTAAAACATCTATTCTTCGTACAATCTCAGGTCTTGTTCGTCCAACTGAAGGAATTTCTTACCTTGGAAATGACATTCACAAAACACCAGCTCGAAAGATTGTTGCAGAAGGTTTGGCTCAAGTACCTGAGGGACGTCATGTATTTGCAGGATTAACCGTAATGGAAAATCTTGAAATGGGAGCTTTCCTTCATACAAATAAAGAAGAGAACACAGCTCTCTTGAAAAAAAGTCTTCCAACGTTTCCCACGCCTAGAAGAACGTAAGAATCAAGATGCAGCGACACTTTCTGGTGGTGAGCAACAAATGCTTGCAATGGGCCGTGCCCTTATGAGTCGTCCAAAACTTTTGCTTTTGGATGAGCCTTCAATGGGACTTGCTCCAATCTTTATCCAAGAAATCTTTGATATCATCCAAGATATTAAGGCACAAGGAACAACTGTTCTCTTGATCGAGCAAAATGCCAATAAGGCTTTGTCAATTGCAGACCGTGGTTACGTTCTTGAAACTGGTAAAGTGGTTCTTTCAGGTACTGGTGAAGAACTTCTTGCATCAGATGAAGTTCGTAAAGCCTATCTTGGAGGATAAGAAAAAGCGCCCGAGGGCGTTTTTCTATCGTCTTATACTGATTGTAAAATACTAATTTTTCAGTAAAATATTGCAATCGGTTACAATTAGTGTGGTATAATACAAGTAAGAAATCATTCGGAGGAAAATGAAATATGGCAGTAAAAGATTTTATGACGAAACGTGTGGTTTATGTCTCACCAGAAACAACAGTTGCAGCAGCTGCAGATATTATGCGTGATAAAGGTTTGCGCCGTTTGCCAGTAATTGAACACGATAAACTTGTTGGGCTTGTTACAGAAGGTACAATGGCGGAGGCCTCACCATCAAAAGCAACAAGCTTGTCAATTTATGAAATGAATTATCTCCTTAATAAGACAAAAGTAGGAGATATCATGATTAAGAATGTCCTTACTGTTTCCAAGTATGCTAGCCTTGAGGATGCAATCTATATCATGCTTCAAAATAAGGTTGGAGTCCTTCCAGTTGTGGACAATGACCAAATTTCAGGAATTATCACAGATAAAGATGTCTTTCGTGCTTTCTTGGAAATTTCTGGTTATGGTCAAGCGGGAATTCGTATTGGGTTGGAAGTTCCTGATACTCCACGTGTTTTGGAAAAATTGCGAACCTTATCGCTAGTGAGAATCTCAACATCGAACGTACAATTGTTGCACCTAAAAATGACACCGTACTTCGTGTCGAACTCCAAGTTGAAGGAGAGGTTGGAATTGAACAACTCAAGGAAGTTTTTGTAGAAGCAGGATTCACAGTTACTGAAATTGCAAAGACAGAAGCAAAAGAGTTAGACTAATAAAGAAGATAAAACAAATTCTTTAGACTTCAGTTATCCTAAAAACAGAAAGTTTGTAGGAACAGTTCAGTGGAAATGAGATTAAAATCCTTACTTTTTCTAGTAATTAATGAACTACAGGCTTGAACTTTATACAATAAAAAGAACGGCTAGAGCATATGCTCCAGCTTCTTTTTTATTAGTCTTGAAAATCGTAAAGTGTTGTAGAGAGGTAGCGCTCACCATTGTCAGGCAAGAGTGTCAAGACTTTTTTGCCTTCACCAAGTTCAGCAGCAACCTTTAGGGCGGCAGCAATAGCAGCACCTGATGAGATACCAGCTAGGAAACCTTCTTGGCTCCCCAATGTACGTGATGTTGCGATAGCTTCATCAGAAGGAATACGCACAACACTGTCATATGATTTTGTATCCAATGTGTCAGGAATGAAACCAGTTGAGATACCTTGATTTTTTGTGTGGTCCTGGTTTATCACCATTCAAGACAGCAGATTCGTCAGCTTCGATACCATAAACCTTGATATTTGGATTAGCAGCCTTAAGGGTTTTTGAAACACCTGAAATAGTACCACCAGTACCGATACCAGCAACAAAGGCATCCAAACCTTCTGCACCAAAATCTTCAAGAATTTCTTGGCCAGTTGTAGCTGCATGAACAGCTGGGTTTGATGGGTTAGCAAATTGAAGTGGTACCCAACCGTTGCGTTCAGCAGCAACTTCTTTAGCTTTAGCAATCGCACCTTTCATTCCTTCGCTACCAGGAGTCAATACAAGTTCAGCTCCATAAGCTTGGATGATTTTACGTCGTTCAACACTCATTGTGTCAGGCATTACGATGACTACCTTGTAACCTTTAGCAGCACCAACCCAAGCGAGACCGATACCGGTATTACCTGAAGTTGGTTCAATAATAGTATTACCAGGTTTAATCGTACCAGCTTTTTCAGCATCTTCAATCATACGAAGAGCAATACGGTCTTTAACTGAAGAACCAGGATTAAATGCTTCGAGTTTTACATAAACATCTGCTGATCCTTCTGGAACAATAGAGTTAAGTTTAATAACAGGTGTTTTTCCAACAAGTTCAGTGATTGAGTTGTAAATTGTCATATTTAAAATCCTCTTAATCTTTGATTGATGGTTTTAAGTATACGACGGTAGGCTCAACTTGTAAAATACATCTTCTTTATCACTGTGATAACGTTTGACTATCAGATAGGAATTTCAACGATTTTCTTTCCAGATTTTTCATAATTAACTTTCCCCTGATAGAATTCGGTTAGTTCCTGACCGAGTCTTTCAATCTCAGACTCTTCGACAAATAAAGTAGTAGAAACATCTGATAAGAAAGTTGTATCAAATTCTTGGAGTCTTTTTTTTCAAGGAAGTTGGAGAAGACTTGGTACTGAGAGTAGGTTAACTCTACGGTTAGTCCTGTTAATTCCTTGACTTCCACTCGACCAATTTCTTCAATAGCATGGGCAACGCTACCAGAGTAAGCGCGGATAAGACCACCTGCCCCAAGTTTGATTCCTCCAAAATAACGAGTCACAACAGCTACGACATTAGTAAGTCCTTGTTTTTCTAGAACAGTAAGCATAGGCACACCAGCTGTTCCAGAAGGTTCGCCATCATCACTGAACGCTTAATTTGACCATCATCTCCAACAATCATTGCAGAGCAAGAGTGATTGGCCTTGTGATGCTCTTTCTTAATCTGAGCGATACACTCTCTCCCTTCTTCTTCACTACTAATACGTTTCAAGTGACAAATAAAACGAGATTTTTTATTTCTTCTTCAACGATTCCATCGTTGGCAATAGTTTTGTAATCCATAAAAAAATTTTATCATAAAAGATGAATTCAAACATATTTTCGAATAGAAAGATATGGTACCTAAAGAATATTATGGACGACTATTTACGAAAGAACAGTTGCCAGTGGACTATCACTCAGAGGCTTTTACATTAGAAAGCATGATAAAGGTCGATAAACAACTTAGATGTAAAAGATGTTACAGTCAGATAGAGGAAGATTGGCAATTACCGGAAGGTCAGTATTATTGCAGAGCATGTATTGTCTTTGGCAGAAACCAAGAAGGAAAAGAACTTTATTATTTTCCTTCAAAAACATCTGAAATTGAATTTCCTGTTTTGAAGTGGTTGGGGGAACTGACTCCCTATCAAGCTGAGGTCTCAGAGAAGCTTTTAGAAACATATCAAAAACAGAAAGACAGTCTCGTACATGCTGTGACCGGTGCTGGTAAGACCGAGATGATTTATAAAATCGTTGCCTATGTTCTTGAAAGTAAAGGTCGTGTAGCTATTGCAAGTCCTCGGGTTGATGTTTGTCGAGAGTTATTTCTTCGTATGCAGGGGGATTTTACTTGTAGTATTTCTTTGCTTCATGCTGAGAGTGAACCATATGATGGTAGTCCGCTTGTAATAGCTACCACCCATCAATTACTAAAGTTTTACCAGAACTTTGACCTAGTTATCGTTGATGAGGTTGATGCATTCCCTTTTGTAGGAAATGTCATGTTAAATCATGCTGTGGAGCAGGCAAAGAAGGAAACTGGTCGCTATATTTATTTAACAGCGACTTCTACAATATCTTTAGAAGAGCAAGTTCGACTTGGAGCTATAGAAAAACATCACCTTGCCAGACGTTTCCATGGAAATCCTTTAGTACTTCCCTAAATTCTGCTGGCAAGGAAGATTACAAAATTTCTAATGAGAGGCAAGCTTCCAAGACCCCTTCTTTATCAGATTAAAAAGCAACGTAAATCAAAGTTTCCTCTATTAATATTTTTCCCAAATATAGCGATAGGTGAAAAGTTTACTAGCATTCTGCAAAAATATCTTCCAGATGAAAAAATGGCCTTTATTTCTTCAAAAGCGAGGAGCGTTCAGCTACCGTAGAGCAGTTCCGGGAAAAAGAGTTATCCATCTTAGTGACAACAACTATCCTTGAACGTGGTGTAACCTTTCCACAAGTAGATGTTTTTGTTTGTATGGCAAATCATCACTTATACACTAGTTCGAGTCTTATTCAGATAGGAGGTCGAGTTGGAAGATCCCCAGATAGACCGACAGGAAAGCTTTATTTCTTTCATGAAGGACTATCCAAATCTATGCTTCGTTGTCGAGAAGAAATAAAAGTTATGAATAAAAAGGAGGATTTAACAATGAAGTGTCTACTATGTAATGACTGGATTGAATCAGTGCCAAAATTAAGAGACCTGATTACGTTTAACCAGAGAGAAGAGTACTCCTGCGTATCTTGTAAAAATCAGTTTAAAAACTTTCAAAAGAAAGATGTCAAAATTGTAATAAGGAGTTACATAGAGATACCTGTATTGATTGTAAACTTTGGATGAAAAAAGGCTATATTCCTAAGCACCTTGCCATTTATCGTTATGAAGAAAACATGAAAGATTATTTTAGCCGCTATAAATTTATGGGAGACTATTGTCTTAGAAAAATATTTCAAAAAGATATAAAAATAACTTAAAACCATTTTTTAAAAAAAGGTTACGCCATAGTGCCAGTCCCATTATCAGAAGAACGGCTGGAAGATAGAGGATTCAATCAAGTTAAAGGATTACTAGAGGGAATCCCCTATAAAAACATTTTTGAAAAAAGAGACATCGAGAAGCAATCCTCGAGAACACGCGAGGAGCGTCTAAGTCAAGATAATGCCTTCTGTCTCAAGAAAGGTATAGATGTACCAGATAAGATTATTATAGTGGATGATATCTATACAACAGGATCCACTTTATATCAGATGGTCCAACTATTAGAAGGTATAGGTATTAAAGAAGTTTTGACCTTTTCACTAGCTAGATAATAAAAATCCTTGCAAATTTTCATGAAAAGGATATAATAAAGATAAAGAAAACGCTAACAAGCGAGAAAGAGGTCTTTTATGATTAAATATAGTATCCGTGGCGAAAACATCGAAGTAACTGAAGCACTTCGTGACTATGTTGAAAGTAAACTTAGCAAAGTTGAAAAATACTTCAACGAAGACCAAGAATTGAATGCACGTGTAAATCTTAAGGTTTATCGCGAAAAGACAGCTAAAGTAGAGGTTACTATTCCAACAGGTTCTGTAACACTAAGAGCAGAAGATGTTTCGCAAGATATGTATGGTTCTATTGACCTAGTGGTAGATGATATTATAAATGAAAAGTTCCAAAACTTTGTTTGACAAGATAGGTCAGAGATGATATTATAAATAAGCTGGACAGACAGACACGAGAAAAAAAAAAACTTCAAAAAAAGGTGTTGACAAGATATTCTATCTTTGCTAGAATATAGAAGTTGTCTTAAGAGAGACAAAGACCTTTGAGAACTGAATAAGAAACCAGGTGCAGGGTTATGATAGAAGAATTATAACCTGTCAATTTACAAGAATAAATCGTCAGACGACGGTAATGAGTTAACGCTCGAACAATTATTAAATTTTTTAATGAGAGTTTGATCCTGGCTCAGGACGAACGCTGGCGGCGTGCCTAATACATGCAAGTAGAACGCTGAAGAGAGGAGCTTGCTCTTCTTGGATGAGTTGCGAACGGGTGAGTAACGCGTAGGTAACCTGCCTTGTAGCGGGGGATAACTATTGGAAACGATAGCTAATACCGCATAACAATGGATGACCCATGTCATTTATTTGAAAGGGGCAAATGCTCCACTACAAGATGGACCTGCGTTGTATTAGCTAGTAGGTGAGGTAACGGCTCACCTAGGCGACGATACATAGCCGACCTGAGAGGGTGATCGGCCACACTGGGACTGAGACACGGCCCAGACTCCTACGGGAGGCAGCAGTAGGGAATCTTCGGCAATGGGGGCAACCCTGACCGAGCAACGCCGCGTGAGTGAAGAAGGTTTTCGGATCGTAAAGCTCTGTTGTAAGTCAAGAACGAGTGTGAGAGTGGAAAGTTCACACTGTGACGGTACTTTACCAGAAAGCCACGGCTAACTACGTGCCAGCAGCCGCGGTAATACGTAGGTCCCGAGCGTTGTCCGGATTTATTGGGCGTAAAGCGAGCGCAGGCGGTTTGATAAGTCTGAAGTTAAAGGCTGTGGCTCAACCATAGTTCGCTTTGGAAACTGTCAAACTTGAGTGCAGAAGGGGAGAGTGGAATTCCATGTGTAGCGGTGAAATGCGTAGATATATGGAGGAACACCGGTGGCGAAGGCGACGATCTGGTCTGCAACTGACGCTCAGTCCCGAAAGCGTGGGGAGCGAACAGGATTAGATACCCTGGTAGTCCACGCCGTAAACGATGAGTGCTAGGTGTTGGATCCTTTCCGGGATTCAGTGCCGCAGCTAACGCATTAAGCACTCCGCCTGGGGAGTACGACCGCAAGGTTGAAACTCAAAGGAATTGACGAGGGCCCGCACAAGCGGTGGAGCATGTGGTTTAATTCGAAGCAACGCGAAGAACCTTACCAAGTCTTGACATCCCGATGCTATTTCTAGAGATAGAAAGTTACTTCGGAACAGCGGTGACAGGTGGTGCATGGTTGTCGTCAGCTCGTGTCGTGAGATGTTGGGTTAAGTCCCGCAACGAGCGCAACCCCTATTGTTAGTTGCCATCATTCAGTTGGGCACTCTAGCGAGACTGCCGGTAATAAACCGGAGGAAGGTGGGGATGACGTCAAATCATCATGCCCCTTATGACCTGGGCTACACACGTGCTACAATGGTTGGTACAACGAGTTGCGAGTCGGTGACGGCAAGCTAATCTCTTAAAGCCAATCTCAGTTCGGATTGTAGGCTGCAACTCGCCTACATGAAGTCGGAATCGCTAGTAATCGCGGATCAGCACGCCGCGGTGAATACGTTCCCGGGCCTTGTACACACCGCCCGTCACACCACGAGAGTTTGTAACACCCGAAGTCGGTGAGGTAACCTTTTGGAGCCAGCCGCCTAAGGTGGGATAGATGATTGGGGTGAAGTCGTAACAAGGTAGCCGTATCGGAAGGTGCGGCTGGATCACCTCCTTTCTAAGGAAAAACGGAATGTACTTGAGTTTCTTATTTAGTTTTGAGAGGTCTTGTGGGGCCTTAGCTCAGCTGGGAGAGCGCCTGCTTTGCACGCAGGAGGTCAGCGGTTCGATCCCGCTAGGCTCCATTGAATCGAAAGATTCAAGTATTGTCCATTGAAAATTGAATATCTATATCAAATTCCATATGTAATTAATTACATATAGATAGTAACAAGAAAATAAACCGAAACGCTGTGAATATTTAATGAGTTAGGTCGAAAGGCCAAAATAAGGTTAAGTTAATAAGGGCGCACGGTGGATGCCTTGGCACTAGAAGCCGATGAAGGACGTGACTAACGACGAAATGCTTTGGGGAGCTGTAAGTGAGCAATGATCCAGAGATGTCCGAATGGGGGAACCCGGCAGGTAATGCCTGTCACTCATTACTGTTAAGGTAATGTAGAGGAAGACGCAGTGAACTGAAACATCTAAGTAGCTGCAGGAAGAGAAAGCAAAAGCGATTGCCTTAGTAGCGGCGAGCGAAACGGCAAGAGGGCAAACCGAAGAGTTTACTCTTCGGGGTTGTAGGACTGCGACGTGGACTTAAAGATTATAGAAGAACTACCTGGGAAGGTAGGCCAAAGAGAGTAATAGCCTCGTATTCGAAATAGTCTTTATACCTAGCAGTATCCTGAGTACGGCGAGACACGAGAAATCTCGTCGGAATCTGGGAGGACCATCTCCCAACCCTAAATACTCTCTAGTGACCGATAGTGAACCAGTACCGTGAGGGAAAGGTGAAAAGCACCCCGGGAGGGGAGTGAAATAGAACCTGAAACCGTGTGCCTACAACAAGTTCGAGCCCGTTAATGGGTGAGAGCGTGCCTTTTGTAGAATGAACCGGCGAGTTACGATATGATGCGAGGTTAAGTTGAAGAGACGGAGCCGTAGGGAAACCGAGTCTTAATAGGGCGCATTAGTATCATGTCGTAGACCCGAAACCATGTGACCTACCCATGAGCAGGTTGAAGGTGAGGTAAAACTCACTGGAGGACCGAACCAGGGCACGTTGAAAAGTGCTTGGATGACTTGTGGGTAGCGGAGAAATTCCAAACGAACTTGGAGATAGCTGGTTCTCTCCGAAATAGCTTTAGGGCTAGCGTCGATGTTAAGTCTCTTGGAGGTAGAGCACTGTTTGGGTGAGGGGTCCATCCCGGATTACCAATCTCAGATAAACTCCGAATGCCAACGAGATATAATCGGCAGTCAGACTGCGAGTGCTAAGATCCGTAGTCGAAAGGGAAACAGCCCAGACCACCAGCTAAGGTCCCAAAATATATGTTAAGTGGAAAAGGATGTGGGGTTGCACAGACAACTAGGATGTTAGCTTAGAAGCAGCTATTCATTCAAAGAGTGCGTAATAGCTCACTAGTCGAGTGACCCTGCGCCGAAAATGTACCGGGGCTAAAACATATTACCGAAGCTGTGGATACCTTTATAGGTATGGTAGGAGAGCGTTCTATGTGCGAAGAAGGTGTACCGTGAGGAGTGCTGGAGCGCATAGAAGTGAGAATGCCGGTATGAGTAGCGAAAGACAGGTGAGAATCCTGTCCACCGTAAGACTAAGGTTTCCAGGGGAAGGCTCGTCCGCCCTGGGTTAGTCGGGACCTAAGGAGAGACCGAAAGGTGTATCCGATGGACAACAGGTTGATATTCCTGTACTAGAGTATATAGTGATGGAGGGACGCAGTAGGCTAACTAAACCAGACGATTGGAAGTGTCTGGCCAAGCAGTGAGGTGTGATATGAGTCAAATGCTTATATCTATAACATTGAGCTGTGATGGGGAGCGAAGTTTAGTAGCGAAGTTAGTGATGTCACACTGCCGAGAAAAGCTTCTAGCGTTAATTATACTCTACCCGTACCGCAAACCGACACAGGTAGTCGAGGCGAGTAGCCTCAGGTGAGCGAGAGAGCTCTCGTTAAGGAACTCGGCAAAATGGCCCCGTAACTTCGGGAGAAGGGGCGCTGACTTATGGTCAGCCGCAGTGAATAGGCCCAAGCAACTGTTTATCAAAAACACAGCTCTCTGCTAAATCGTAAGATGATGTATAGGGGTGACGCCTGCCCGGTGCTGGAAGGTTAAGAGGAGTGCTTAGCAATAGCGAAGGTATGAATTGAAGCCCCAGTAAACGGCGGCCGTAACTATAACGGTCCTAAGGTAGCGAAATTCCTTGTCGGGTAAGTTCCGACCCGCACGAAAGGCGTAATGATTTGGGCACTGTCTCAACGAGAGACTCGGTGAAATTTTAGTACCTGTGAAGATGCAGGTTACCCGCGACAGGACGGAAAGACCCCATGGAGCTTTACTGCAGTTTGATATTGAGTATCTGTACCACATGTACAGGATAGGTAGGAGCCTATGACCTCGGGACGCCAGTTTCGAGTGAGGCGTTGTTGGGATACTACCCTTGTGTTATGGCTACTCTAACCCAGATAGGTTATCCCTATCGGAGACAGTGTCTGACGGGCAGTTTGACTGGGGCGGTCGCCTCCTAAAAGGTAACGGAGGCGCCCAAAGGTTCCCTCAGAATGGTTGGAAATCATTCGCAGAGTGTAAAGGTATAAGGGAGCTTGACTGCGAGAGCTACAACTCGAGCAGGGACGAAAGTCGGGCTTAGTGATCCGGTGGTTCCGCATGGAAGGGCCATCGCTCAACGGATAAAAGCTACCCTGGGGATAACAGGCTTATCTCCCCAAGAGTTCACATCGACGGGGAGGTTTGGCACCTCGATGTCGGCTCGTCGCATCCTGGGGCTGTAGTCGGTCCCAAGGGTTGGGCTGTTCGCCCATTAAAGCGGCACGCGAGCTGGGTTCAGAACGTCGTGAGACAGTTCGGTCCCTATCCGTCGCGGGCGAAGGAAATTTGAGAGGATCTGCTCCTAGTACGAGAGGACCAGAGTGGACTTACCGCTGGTGTACCAGTTGTTCTGCCAAGAGCATCGCTGGGTAGCTAAGTAGGGAGGGGATAAACGCTGAAAGCATCTAAGTGTGAAGCCCACCTCAAGATGAGATTTCCCATGATTTTATATCAGTAAGAGCCCTGAGAGATGAACAGGTAGATAGGTTGGGAGTGGAAGCGTGGTGAGACATGTAGCGGACTAATACTAATAGCTCGAGGACTTATCCAAAGAAAGTAACTGAGACATATTGACAACGATTTGGTTTCTTTATACAGTATAGATATTCAATTTTGAGTTGAGAATACTCAGAGTTAAGTGACGATAGCCTAGGAGATACACCTGTTCCCATGCCGAACACAGAAGTTAAGCCCTAGTACGCCTGATGTAGTTGGGGGTTGCCCCCTGTGAGATACGGTAGTTGCTTAGCTCAGAGGGAGTTTAGCTCAGCTGGGAGAGCATCTGCCTTACAAGCAGAGGGTCAGCGGTTCGATCCCGTTAACTCCCATAGGTCCCGTGGTGTAGCGGTTATCACGTCGCCCTGTCACGGCGAAGACGGGTTCGATTCCCGTCGGGACCGTTCAAATAGAAATATTTGAGACTCGTTAGCTCAGTTGGTAGAGCAATTGACTTTTAATCAATGGGTCACTGGTTCGAGCCCAGTACGGGTCATATATGCGGGTGTGGCTTGGGCAGACGCACCAGATGGCGTTAACGGCGTGGGGGTTCAAGTCCCTTCACCCGCATTAGAAAAGTTAGCCGGCTTAGCTCAGTTGGTAGAGCATCTGATTTGTAATCAGAGGGTCGCGTGTTCAAGTCATGTAGCCGGCATAAAGATGGTCCGTTGGTCAAGGGGTTAAGACACCGCCTTTTCACGGCGGTAACACGGGTTCGAATCCCGTACGGACTATATTTTGAGTAACTTAGGTTACTCTTTTTATTTTGTTTCTTTTTTTTATATGTTATAATAATTTATAATACTATTTTGAGGTGAATTTATGTCTAAAGTTTTTGTTTTTGGTCATCAAAACCCTGATTCTGATGCAATCGGGTCTTCTTATGGATACGCTTATTTGAAACGTCAACTTGGTGTTGATGCTGAAGCTGTTGCTTTGGGTACTCCTAACGAGGAAACTGCTTTTGTTCTTGATTATTTTGGTGTTGAAGCACCACGAGTGGTTGAGTCTGCTCAATCAGAGGGAGTTAATCAAGTTATTCTTACAGACCATAATGAGTTTCAACAATCTATTTCAGATATTAAGGACGTTGAAGTTATTGAAGTAGTGGATCACCACCGTGTGGCTAACTTTGAGACAGCTAATCCTTTAATGATGCGTTTAGAACCTGTAGGTTCAGCTTCTTCGATTGTTTATCGTATGTTTAAAGAAAACAATATTGAAGTTCCTAAGGAAGTTGCTGGTTTGCTTTTGTCAGGTTTGATTTCTGATACTCTTCTTCTTAAATCTCCAACTACACATGCTTCAGATCCTGCAGTTGCAGCTGAACTTGCAGAAATTGCTGGTGTTAATCTAGAAGAATATGGTCTTGCAATGCTTAAAGCTGGTACTAATCTTTCTTCAAAATCTGCTGAAGAACTCATTGACATTGATGCAAAAACATTTGAATTGAATGGCAATAAAGTTCGTGTTGCACAAGTTAATACAGTTGATATTTCTGATGTTCTTTCTCGTCAAGCGGAAATTGAAGAAGCTATTAATAACTCAATTAAAAACAATGGTTACTCTGACTTTGTCTTAATGATTACTGATATTCTTAATTCTAATTCAGAAATTCTTGCACTTGGTTCAAATACTGATAAGGTTGAAGCTGCTTTCAATTTTGTTTTAGAAAATAATCATGCTTTCCTTGAAGGAGCTGTTTCTCGTAAGAAACAGGTAGTTCCTCAGTTGACTGAAAGCTTTAATGCGTAAAATTAGGCCAGTAGGCCTTTTTTTTAGTACTCTGATTAATGGTATAATAGTTTTTATGATAATACAATTTAACCCAACTAAACTATGTAAGCAACCTTTTTTTATGAAAATAGTGAATTATCTATATCTTAATCAGCCTGTGACCCTGAGAGCAATAAAAAGGCAGTTTCCTTTTCAAAAGAATATCGATAAATTAATTGAGGAGTTTGTAAAAGCAGGCTATATTGAACGATTCGAGAAACGTTATCGTTTATTAATTAGTCTTGTGTCAGATTCTTCTAAAATTGATTTAGAACAGCATTTTTTATTGATGATGATTCTACTTGTTATTTTGAACTATTAAATCGTAGATTTGTTACTGAGATAAGTAATTCTACTAATGAAGTTGTTATTGTTGAACAAACGAGTATAACGAGAGACGATCTTACGATTTCAAATTATTTCTATAAATTAAGTGAAAATCTACCATTATCGGAAGAGCAGAATAGATTATATGACATATTAGGGGATGTTAATCCTGAATATTTTTTGAAACATGTTACGACTTTTCTTTTAAAATACGTTAGGAAGGAATATGCACTTCAAAAAAAGGAGGAATATTTTTGTTGATGCTTTAGAATTATTAGGGTACCTTGTTCAAGTAGAAGAAGGGCGTTATCTTTTGAATATGGATTTAGATTCCGAAGCATTAGTTTTTAGTGCAAAAAAGACTAGTTTTATTACTAGTCTTTTTATGACAACTTTAACGATTCCTTAGTTCAAGATAACGTTTGTACCAGATGTTAACATAAGATTGTGAAAATGGCCCCTTACCATTGTTAATCCAATCTACCAAGATTTTAACATGTTCCTTTAAGATATAGTCAATATCAGGAGAGTAATGCATTTCTTTTTTATGTGTTTCATACTCATCTACATCTAGCAATTTTTTTCACCATCAGCGAAGACTTTGACATCTAGGTCATAGTCTATATATTTTAGTGCTTCTTGGTCCAAAATATATGGACTAGCTAAATTGCAGTAGTAGGAAATGCCGTTATCCCTAATCATGGCTATAATATTAAACCAGTATTTTTTGTGGAAATAAACAATAGCAGGTTCACGTGTTACCCATCGTCTTCCGTCTGCTTCAGTAACGAGGGTGTGGTCGTTAACGCCAATAACAGCATTCTCAGTTGTCTTTAGTACCATAGTATCGCGCCAAGTACGGTGCAAACTACCATCATGCTTATAACTTTGAATTGTGATAAAGTCGCCTTCTTTTGGTAATTTCATGGCGTCCTCTTTCTACAATAAGGGTTATCCCCTTTATTGTATCATAATTTTGTGAAAAGAGGGGGAATACCTATAAATATTCTCTTAGAGCGGATGCTATCGCATCAAAGTCATAACCTTTTCGGGCTAAAGCTTGTGTCAAGCGTTGCTTAAGCTCATAACCGTCGTATTTTTTACTAAATTTTTGATATTGCTTATCAATTTCTTTATAAAGTAGAGCTTGCTCATTTTCTTCATCTGCTTCAAGTTCTAGATGATCGATTGCTAGTTTACTTTCTTGGAATGAAAAACCTTTATTGATAAGGCTTTGAGTTAATTTGTCTTTTAGGGCTTTAGATGGTAGTTTTCCCTGATATTTTCGTAACAGTTTTGAGGCTACTTTAATGGCTATTTCTGAGAAATCAAATTGGCTTAAAACATCGTCAATGATTTGTTTGTTACAACCTTTTTGAAGCCATTTTTGCTTCAGCACATAGGCCCCTTTATCACCTGAATTCAGATTTTGTTGAGCTAGACTCTCTAGGAGTTTGTAATCATCAATCCAATGATCTTTTTTTAGATTATCAATAATTTTGGGAATTATATGAGGGTTTATTTCATGTTTAAAAAGGTAATCTTTTACTTCTTTCTCACTACGTTGTTTAAATGAAATAAAATAGAGAGCTAAGTTTTTACCATGCGAGAACTGAGCAAAGGATTTAATATCCTCTAGTTGATTCTTTGTCCAGTATCATTTCTTTTGTTAACATGTACTTGACGACGGTGTCTTCTGTAACATAGAGACTCTCTTTTTGGTCTATCTCGACGAGATAGAGTTTTTTTTTCTTTTCGATTTTTGTGATTTTCATAGTTATTATTATATCAAAATGTTAGAATGGTAGTATGAATTTACAAGTGAAACAGCGTATCCCGCTTAAGATTAAACGCATGGGGATCAATGGTGAGGGCATTGGTTTTTATAAAAAAACATTGGTTTTTGTTCCTGGAGCTTTGAAGGGGGAAGAGGTATTTTGTCAGATTGTTTCGGTTAAGAGAAACTTTGTTCAGGCGAAATTATTAAAGATCAATAAACCTTCTAAGTTTCGTGTCGAACCTGCATGTAGTATTTATGAAGATTGTGGTGGTTGCCAGTTAATGCATCTTCGTTATGATAAGCAATTAGAGTTTAAAACTGACTTGTTAGGACAAGCCTTGAAGAAGTTTAAACCGGCTAATTTTGAGTCATATGACATTCGTCCAACAATAGGGATGGAGCAACCACAACATTACCGAGCTAAACTACAATTTCAAACCCGTTTTTTGGTGGCTCAGTTAAATCTGGCTTATTTGCGGAAGGGAGTCATCGCCTCATTAATATTGATGATTGCCTAGTTCAGGATGAGCTAACTCAAGCCATTATGAATAAGGTGACAAATTTGTTAGATAAATACAAGTTACCAATTTATAATGAGCGCAAAATTGCTGGAATTCGTACAGTTATGATACGACGTGCTTTGGGTTCAAATCAGGTCCAGTTAATTTTTGTAACCTCTAAATCAGTTTCTTTCACAAAATTAGTTAAGGAATTGACGGAAAGTTTTCCAGAAATCGTAACAATTGCTGTCAATTATAATTATTCGAAATCCAGTGAGATTTATGGTCAAGAGACGGAAATTCTTTGGGGGCAAGACACTATTCAAGAAGAGGTACTGGACTATAACTTCGCTCTCTCTCCTCGTGCATTTTACCAGTTGAATCCTCAACAAACAGAGGTACTCTATGGTCAGGCCGTTGAAGCTTTAGATGTGGATAAGGCTGAACATCTTATTGATGCTTACTGTGGGGTTGGTACTATTGGACTTGCTTTTTGCAAATAAGGTAAAGAGTATTCGAGGTATGGATATTATTCCTGAGGCTATTGAGGATGCTAGGAAGAATGCCAAATCACTTGGACTGGGAAATGCTCACTATGTGGTGGGTAAAGCAGAAGATATCATTCCACGTTGGTACAAGGAAGGTTATCGAGCAGATGCTCTTATTGTGGATCCACCTAGAACTGGTTTAGATGATAAGCTACTTAAAACGATACTGGACTACACTCCTGAAAAAATGGTATATGTTTCATGTAATGTATCTACTTTGGCTAGAGACCTAGTTTCTTTGGCTAAAGTTTATGATGTTAATTATATCCAGTCAGTAGATATGTTTCCCCATACGGCTCGAACAGAAGCAGTTGTGAAGCTAACTAAGAAAATGTGATAAAACCTAACATAAAAAAACAAGAAATTTTCAAAATTGTTGGAAAATTTCTTTATTTTTCTGAAAAATAGGAGTATAATAGGCTTATCGATTTTTTAAAGGAGGAGCGTATGAAAAAGAGCTTCATTCATCAACAAGAGGAAATTTCTTTTGTGAAGAATACTTTTTACACAGTATTTGATTGATAAACTTGACGTCGTTGAAGTGCAAGGGCCTATTTTGAGTAAGGTCGGGGATGGTATGCAGGATAATTTGAGCGGTATTGAGAATCCTGTAACTGTTAATGTGCTTCAGATTCCTGACGCAACATACGAAGTTGTTCACTCATTAGCAAAATGGAAACGCCATACTTTGGCTCGTTTTGGTTTCAATGAAGGTGAAGGGCTCGTGGTTAATATGAAGGCTCTTCGTCCAGATGAAGATTCATTGGATGCAACGCACTCTGTTTACGTTGACCAATGGGACTGGGAAAAAGTTATTCCTGACGGACATCGTAATATCGCTTACTTGAAAGAAACTGTTGAAACCATTTATAAGGTCATTCGTTTGACTGAGCTAGCAGTTGAAGCACGTTACGATATTGAAGCAATTTTACCTAAGAAAATTACTTTCATCCATTCAGAAGAGCTTGTTGAGAAGTACCCTGATTTGACACCAAAAGAGCGTGAAGATGCTATTACTAAAGAATATGGTGCTGTATTCTTGATTGGTATCGGTGGTGTTCTTCCTGATGGAAAACCACATGATGGCCGTGCACCTGACTATGATGACTGGACAACTGAGTCTGAGAATGGTTACCATGGTTTGAATGGAGATATCTTGGTTTGGAATGAACAATTAGGACATGCTTTTGAGTTATCATCAATGGGGATTCGTGTTGATGAAGATGCACTTAAACGTCAGGTTGAAATTACTGGCGACCAAGATCGTTTGAAATTGGATTGGCACCAAGCCTTGTTACATGGCCTTTTCCCACTAACAATTGGTGGAGGTATTGGTCAATCACGTATGGCTATGTTCTTGCTTCGTAAGAAACATATTGGTGAGGTTCAAACTTCAGTTTGGCCAGATGCCGTTCGTGAAACTTACGAAAACATCTTGTAAAAAAAGCACTAACGAAAGTTAGTGTTTTTGGTTTGCAATAGCTATGCATAATTGATCTATGAATTGGCTATTGGAGTAGATATCATAAGAGCTGGCTTAGTTTTTTCTCATAAAGAAAAAACCTCTCCCTTGAAAGGGAGAGGTTTTTAGATTAGTCGCCACTACGGAAAAAGGCATCGTAAAGAGCTCTGACGGCTGCTTTTTCTTGCTCAGTTTCAATTACGAACATAACAGAAACCTCACTAGAACCTTGAGAAATCATTTCTAGGTTAATATGTTTTTCAGAGAGCGCTTTAGCTGCTGTCGCTGTAACACCGATGTGGTCTTTCATATTTTCACCAACAATCATGAGAATTGAAAGGCCATGTTCAATTTCAACTTCATCAACACCGAGTTCACGAGTTAAGTATGAAAGGATTTCTTGTTCTTTGATTGGGGTAAGTTCACGTTCTCGAATAATGATTGAAAGATCATCGATTCCAGAAGGCATGTGTTCCCAACGGATGTTTAAATCTTCCAAGATTTGAAGCACCTTACGTCCAAAACCGACCTCACGGTTCATAAGGTATTTGCTCATATTAATACTTACAAACTTGTCATCGCTAGCAATACCAACAACTGGAACGGTTGCTCCCTGGTGTTCAAGAATAATACGTGTGCCTGGGTGGTCCGGATTATTGGTGTTCTTGATAACTAGTGGAATCTTACCACGATAGGCAGGGAGGAGGGCTTCATCATGAAGTACAGAGAAGCCAGCATAAGCCAATTCACGCATTTCTTTGTAAGTCAACTCAGGAATAGAATGTGGTTCATGAACGACACCAGGATGGGCTGCGAAAATACCATCTACATCTGTAAAGTTTTCATATAGGTCAGCTTTAACACCTGCAGCTACGATAGAGCCTGTGATATCAGAGCCTCCTCGTGAGAATGTACAAATTTGATTATCAGGGGTAACACCAAAGAAACCAGGGATAACAAGAACCTCATCTGATTCACGAAGCTCCTCCAACTTGTCATAAGCTCCTGGAAGGATACGAGCATTCCCAGGTTCGCTTGAGACAAAAATACCAGCTTGGCGAGGGTGAACGTAACGTGCTTCAATACCGTTATTACGGAAATATTCAGCGATTAATTTTGCGTTATTATCTTCCCCTGCAGCTAGGAAAGTATCATAAAGGAAATCATTGTCTTCAATCGGAAGAGTGGCAAGATTGTTGATAGATTTAGCAATCTTCGTCATTTCTGTTGATTTGAAGCCTAGCTCATCGACCATAGCTTGGTAGCGGTTAATAATCCATTCTTGGTCAGCTTTGACATCAACACCCTTTGTGTAGTGTTTATAGTATTTAATCAAGGCGTCTGTGACTTTGGTATCTTCATCGTTACGTTTACCTGGGGCAGAGACAACGACAAAGCGACGTTCGGGGTCAGATTTTACAATGTTTAAGACTTTTTCTAATTGTGTGGCTGAAGCAAGTGAGCTTCCACCGAATTTGATGACTTTCATAGTTACTCCAAAAATTTTAAATTACCCCACAATTATAGCAAAATTCTGACAATTTGTCACATTGTTTTTAAAAGCGAGTAAGATTTAGTCTGAATATGGTACAATAAGGGAAGAAAAGGAGGATATCCCGTGGTAGAGGCAATTATTTTTGATATGGATGGTGTCCTTTTGACACTGAAAAATATTATTATGATCGACGTGCAAGTTTCTTAGCTCAAAAGGGAATTTCAATAGACCATTTACCCCCGTCTTTCTTTATAGGTGGAAATACCAAGCAAGTTTGGGAAAATATTCTCAGAGATGACTATGATAACTGGGATGTGCCAACTTTACAAGAAGAGTATAATGCCTATAAACAAGACAACCCCTTACCCTACAAAGAATTAATCTTTCCTGATGTTTTGAAAGTCCTGAATGAAGTGAAATCTCGAGGGTTGAAAATAGGTTTGGCTTCTAGCTCAGTGAAGGCAGATATCCTTAGAGCTTTAGAGGAAAATCATTTGGATGGTTTCTTTGATGTGGTTCTCTCAGGAGAAGGATTTAAAGAGAGTAAACCCAATCCAGAGATTTATCTGACAGCATTGAAGCATTTGAACGTGGAAGCAAATCAGGCTTTGATTATCGAAGATAGCGAAAAGGGGATTGCTGCTGGAGTCGCTGCAGGTGTTGAGGTTTGGGCTATTAAAGATAATCGTTTTGGTATGGATCAAGGTGCAGCTAAAGGCTTGTTGGATAACCTTATAGATGTTTTAGATTTATTAAAATAGAAGTGACACCGAGTTGTAGAACTCGGTGTTTTGATGTATCAAATTAAAAAACTCTAAGTTTCTGTTGACCTTTAGGTGGACTATGGTATACTAGAAAATAACGATGAATGATTTGATAATCAAATTATCTATTCATCAAATAAAATTGTGATAAAATATAAAGAACATACGGTTTTCATATAGGAACTAGTTATCGGAGGAATGCAAAAAATGGCTTACGAAACAATTCTTTATAGTGTTGAAGAGGGAGTAGCAACTTTGACACTTAATCGTCCAGAAGTGCAAAATGGATTTAATATTCCAGTTTGTGATGAGATTATGGCTGCAATTGAGGAAGCTAAACAAGATGCGTCAGTAAAATTCTTGGTAATCAATGCTAATGGGAAAGTCTTTTCTGTCGGTGGAGACCTTGATCAAATGAAAAAAGCTGTTGCTGTAGATGATGTACAATCTTTGGTTCGTATTGCTGAGCAAGTGAATGAAATTTCTTTTGCTCTTAAAAAATTGCCTAAGCCAGTCATCATGGTAGTTGATGGCCCCTGTGCAGGTGCTGCTGCTAACTTAGCAGTTGCAGCAGATTTTACAATTGCATCTGAAAAAGCTAAATTTATTCAAGCTTTCGTAGGTGTTGGTTTGGCCCCTGATGCTGGTGGTCTCTACCTTTTGACACGTTCAATCGGTATTAACCGTGCGACTCAAATTACCATGACAGGAGAGCCAGTATCAGCTGAAAAAGCTTTGGACTGGGGAATTGCCTACAAAGTTGTTGAGTCAGAAAAACTTGAAAAACTGTGAGTCAATTGATTAAAAAATTGAACCGCTCTTCAGTGAATTCCTTTAAAGCCATTAAAGAAATGGTTTGGGAATCTGAATTCGCAGGATGGGAAAATTACGCTAAGTTGGAACTTGATTTGCAAAAATCTCTTGCCTTCACTGAGGACTTCAAAGAAGGGGTACGTGCTTATAGTGAGCGTCGTCGACCTAAATTCCAAGGAAAATAACCACATTTTCTAAAAAGAAAAACTAAAGTTTTTTAATCGGGCTTGCGAAATTAGTTTGAGTCTGATATAATTTGAAAGTCAAAGTTTTATTGAAAGGAGTCTGGTGTGAATTACGACAAAATTGATGGCTATCTTGTTGATATTTTTAATAACGTAGTTATTATCGAAGAAGCAAGTTTAAAGAATTCAAAGTTTAACGATGTTTCCCTCAAGGAAATGCATACCATTGATGTGATCGGTACACATCCAGATACGACACCAAGTGCAGTAGCTAAAGAACTCATGTTAACTCTTGGTACTGTAACAACATCTCTCAATAAACTTGAAAAGAAAGGTTATATTGTCCGTACGCGTTCATCAGTTGACCGTCGTGTGGTCCATCTTTCGCTTTCTAAAAAGGGTCGTTTGGTATATCGTCTTCACCGTCGTTTTCATAAATCAATGGTGATGCGGATTACAGAAGGCTTTAACGACGAGGAGTTAAAGGTTATGAGCAAGGGCTTGGAAAATCTCCATGCCTTTCTTGAGGAGTTAAAATAATGGCATTTGCAAAAATTAGTCAGGTTGCCCATTATGCACCTGCTCAGGTCGTGACCAATGATGACCTATCTAAAATCATGGATACCAGTGATGAGTGGATTCGCTCACGTACAGGGATTCAAGAACGTCGCATTTCATTGAATGAGAACACGAGTGATTTAGCTACCAATGTTGCCCATCAGCTATTAGAAAAATCAGGATTATCGCCTGAGGAGCTAGACTTTGTTTTAGTTGCAACGATTTCTCCGGATAGCTCTATGCCGTCAGTAGCGGCTCGAGTTCAAGGAGTAATTGGTGCAGTCAATGCTTTTGCTTTTGATATTACTGCAGCATGTAGTGGTTTCGTCTTTGCTCTGGCAACCGCAGAAAAATTGATAAAGTCAGGCGCTTACAAAAAGGTTTAGTCATTGGTGCTGAAGTTCTTTCAAAAACTTTAGACTGGTCTGATCGTACAACAGCAGTTCTTTTTGGAGATGGTGCTGGCGGAGTCCTTTTGGAAGAAACTGAAGAAGAACATTTCTTCGGAGAATCTTTAAATACCGATGGTAGCAAGGGTGGTCTTGAGTCAGGAGCCTCTGCAGTTATTTCGCCTTATTCTGATGGTACTGAGCAGCCTAATCCCTATATGCAAATGGATGGTAAAGCAATCTTTGATTTTGCTGTGAAGACTGTTTCGAAGAGTATTAAAGCATTGGTTGAAGAAAAGGTGAACCTGATTACTTCCTTCTTCATCAAGCTAATATTCGTATTTTGGATATTATGGCTAAGAAAATTGATGTCAGTCGTGATAAATTTCTGGCTAACATGATGTCTTATGGTAATACCAGTGCGGCAAGTATTCCAATCCTGCTTTCTGAAAACGTGGCGAATGGGACCTTAAAATTAGACAGCGGTCAAACAATTCTCTTATCAGGTTTTGGTGGGGGTTTGACATGGGGCAGTCTTATTGTTAAAATCTAGTTATATAAATTATGCACCAGCATAGATTATAAGAATATATTTATCTTAAAGGAGAAATTAAAATGGCAGTATTTGAAAAAGTACAAGAAATCATCGTTGAAGAACTTGGGAAAGATGCAGAAGAAGTAAAAGTAGAAACTACTTTTGACGAACTTGACGCTGACTCACTTGACGTGTTCCAAGTTATCTCAGAAATCGAAGATGAATTCGATATCCAAATCGAAACTGAAGAAGGTCTTAACACTGTTGGTGACCTTGTTGCTTACGTAGAAGAAAAAACTAAATAAAGCAGGTCATAGAGAATATTCTTATTAGGGATATTCTCCTTTGTTTATACAATTACTTTGATTATTAAACTATTTATTTGATTAGAAAATCGAAAAAAGGTGCAAAATGAAATCTCGTATTACAGAACTGTTAGGAATTAAATATCCAATCTTCCAAGGTGGTATGGCCTGGGTTGCTGATGGAGACTTGGCTGGAGCCGTTTCAAATGCTGGTGGACTCGGAATTATTGGTGGCGGTAATGCCCCTAAAGAAGTGGTAAAAGCTAATATTGACAGAGTAAAACAAATCACTGACAAGCCTTTCGGTGTTAATATCATGCTTTTGTCACCATTTGCAGATGACATCGTCGACCTCGTTATCGAAGAGGGTGTTAAGGTTGTTACAACAGGTGCTGGAAACCCAGGTAAATATATGGAACGTTTTCACGAAGCTGGAATTACAGTAATCCCAGTTGTTCCATCGGTTGCACTCGCTAAACGTATGGAAAAACTTGGAGCAGATGCTGTTGTCGCAGAAGGTATGGAAGCTGGTGGTCACATCGGTAAATTGACAACTATGGCACTTGTTCGCCAAGTTGCAGATGCGGTATCTATCCCGGTTGTTGGGGCTGGTGGTGTTGCTGATGGACGTGGTATGGCTGCTGTTCTCATGCTTGGAGCAGAAGCTGTGCAGGTTGGTACGCGTTTCGCTGTTGCTAAAGAATCTAATGCACACCAAAACTTCAAAGATAAGATTTTGAAAGCCAAAGATATTGATACTGTAGTTTCAGCCTCTGTTGTTGGACACCCTGTTCGTGCGATCAAAAATAAATTGGCTTCTGCCTATAACCAAGCTGAAAAAGATTTCTTAGCTGGTAAGAAGACTCAAGAGGAAATTGAAGAGCTTGGTGCAGGTGCCCTTCGTAACGCGGTTGTTGATGGAGATGTGGAATATGGTTCAGTTATGGCTGGACAAATTGCAGGTCTTGTTCGTAAAGAAGAAACCTGTGCAGAAATCTTGGAAGACCTATACACAGGCGCTGCTAAGGTGATTAAAGAAGAAGCTGCTCGTTGGGCAGATGTAAACGTCTAAAAACGTCGAAAGGATTAGGATAGTGACAAAACGTGCGTTCTTATTTGCTGGTCAAGGGGCTCAGAAATTGGGCATGGCGAGCGATTTGTATGCGGCTTATCCCGTTGTTAAAGAGACATTTGATACGGCTAGTCGTATTCTAGGTTATGATTTGCGTGAATTGATTGATTCTAACGAAGAAAAACTTAATCAGACACGCTATACTCAACCAGCTATTTTGACAACGTCAGTAGCCATTTATCGCCTCTTAGCAGAAAATGGTATCACTCCTGATATTGTTGCCGGTCTCTCTTTGGGTGAATATTCTGCCCTAGTTGCGGCTGGAGCACTCTCATTTGAGGATGCGGTAGCCTTGGTTGCTAAACGTGGAGAATTCATGGAAACAGCTGCTCCTGCTGGAAGTGGGAAAATGGTTGCTGTCATGAATACAGATCCAAGTTTGATTGAAGAAATCTGTCAAAAAGCATCTGAAAAGGGTGTAGTAACGCCTGCTAACTACAATACACCAGCACAAATTGTTATTGGTGGTGAAGTTGAGGCTGTTGATTATGCTGTGGAATTGCTAAAAGAAGCTGGTGCTAAACGTCTGATTCCTCTTAATGTTTCAGGGCCCTTCCATACAGCTTTACTTGAATCAGCTAGTCAAAAATTGGCAGCAGAACTTGAGAAAGTGTCATTCAATGACTTTACGCTTCCCTTTAGTAGGTAATACTGAGGCTCAAATCATGAAGTCAGAAGACGTCAAAGCACTTTTGGCTCGTCAGGTGATGGAACCTGTACGTTTTTATGATTCGATTGCCACTATCCAAGAATTTGGTGTAGATGAAGTAATTGAGATTGGTCCAGGAAAAGTCTTGTCAGGCTTCTTGAAGAAAAGTGATAAAACTTTTCCAACTCATAACGTCGAAGATCAGGCTAGTCTAGATGCACTTCTGAATGCTTAAAACGAGGTAAAGATGGAACTTAAAAATAAAAATGTTTTTGTAACAGGTTCAACACGTGGAATTGGATTAGCTGTGGCTCATAAATTTGCGAGTCTCGGTGCCAATGTTGTCCTAAATGGACGTTCTGAAATTTCTGAGGACTTGCTTGCACAGTTTGCTGACTATGGTGTGACTGTTGTAGGTATTTCTGGAGATATTTCTAACAGTGAAGATGCGCAACGTATGGTGGCTGAAGCAATTGAAAAGCTTGGAAGTGTTGACGTGCTAGTTAATAATGCTGGTATCACTAACGATAAGTTGATGTTGAAAATGACTGAAGAAGATTTTGAACGGGTCTTGAAAATCAACTTGACTGGTGCCTTCAATATGACACAAGCTGTCTTAAAGCCTATGTCTAAGGCTCGTCAAGGTGCTATTATCAACATGTCCTCTGTTGTTGGTCTAATGGGGAATATTGGTCAAGCGAACTATGCAGCTTCAAAAGCTGGTTTGATTGGTTTCACTAAATCAGTAGCGCGTGAAGTTGCGGCCCGTGGTGTCCGTGTCAATGCTATCGCTCCTGGTTTCATTGAATCAGATATGACTGACGCTATTCCAGAGAAAATGAAAGATGCTATGATTGCTCAAGTACCAATGAAACGTATTGGTCAAGCAGAAGAAGTAGCTGAAGTTGCAGCATTCTTGGCTAGTCAAGAATATCTCACAGGTCAAACCATCGCAATTGATGGTGGTATGACCATGCAATAATTGATTTTCAATATCAAAAAAACATTTACTAGAATATCCATCCGACAAAAGGAGAATATATATGTCTACAAATCGTGTTGTTGTTACAGGTTACGGTGTAACCTCGCCAATCGGTAATACACCAGAAGAATTTTGGAACAGTCTTCATGACGGTAAAGATTGGTATTAAGCCAATCACTAAGTTTGATGCTTCTGAAATCCCAGTCTTTAACGCTGGTGAAATCCAAGATTTCCCGTTCGATAAATACTTTGTGAAAAAGATACTAACCGTATGGACACTTACTCACTTTATGCGATTTATGCTGCTATGGAAGCTCTTGAAAATTCAGGACTTAACATGGAAGAAGAAGATCGCGATCGTGTTGGTGTGATTGTATCATCTGGTATCGGTGGTTTGCAAGAATTGGAAGACCAAATCATCCGGATGCATGAACGTGGGATGAAGAGAATCCAACCAATGTTGATTCCAAAAGCTCTTTCAAACATGGGTGCTGGGAACATCGCACTTAAGATTGGGGCTCAAGGGGTATGTAAATCCGTGACAACAGCTTGTGCTTCTGCCAATGATGCCATTGGTGAAGCTTTCCGTGAAATTAAATTTGGTATGCATGATGTTGTTTTGGCAGGTGGTGCTGAAGCTTCGATTACTAAGATTGGTATCGGTGGTTTCAATGCTCTTACAGCACTTTCAACAACGGAAGACCCAGAACGTTCATCTATTCCATTTGACAAAGACCGTAATGGTTTTGTGATGGGGGAAGGTTCAGGGGTTCTTGTCATCGAAAGTTTGGAACATGCCCAAAAACGTGGTGCTAACATCTTGGCTGAGATTGTTGGTTACGGATCAAACTGTGATGCCTACCACATGACAACACCAACTCCAGACGGTTCTGGTGCTGCTAAAGCAATTAAATTGGCTATCAATGAAGCTGGTATCAAACCTGAAGATGTTGATTATGTTAATGCTCACGGTACATCTACACCTGCCAATGAGAAAGGTGAAAGCGGAGCTATTGTTTCTGTACTTGGTAAAGAAGTTCCTGTATCATCTACTAAATCATTTACAGGACACTTGCTTGGTGCCGCTGGTGCGGTTGAAGCGATTGCTACCATCGAAGCGATTCGTCACAGCTTTGTACCAAAAACTGCTGGTACCAAAGAATTGTCTGACTATATCGAAGCAAACGTTGTTTATGGTGAAGGCCAAGAAGCGGATATTCAGTACGCTATCTCAAATACCTTTGGTTTTGGAGGACACAATGCTGTTCTGGCCTTTAAACGTTGGGAGGGTTAATTCATGAATATTTCTGAAATCAAAAATTTGTTGGCTCAATTTGATGCGTCAACTTTGCGTGAATTCTCATATAAAAATAATGGCGAAGAATTGAATTTGAGTAAAAACCAAACGAGTTCAGTAACAGCTGCCCCAGTAGCTCCTACAGTTGAAGTAGTTGCGCCAGCTCCTCAGGCTCCGGTTGCTCCAGTAGCAGCACCTGCTGCTGTTGAAACTCCAGCAACACCAGTTGAAGAAGCTTCTGCACCAGCTCAAGCTGCTGAAGGAGAAGTGGTTGAAAGTCCACTTGTCGGAGTTGCTTACTTGTCACCATCTCCTGAAAAACCGGCCTTTGTTTCTGTTGGTGATACTGTTAAGAAAGGTCAAACGCTTCTTATTGTTGAAGCTATGAAGGTCATGAATGAAGTGCCAGCACCTAAAGATGGTGTTATCACTGAAATCTTGGTAACAAACGAAGAAGTTGTTGACTACGGAAAAGGATTGGTACGCATCAAATGACAATTGATATTAATGCTATTCGTGAAGCTTTACCACACCGTTATCCAATGCTTTTGGTTGACCGTGTGCTAGAAGTTTCAGAAGACGAAATCACAGCTATTAAAAATGTAACGATCAATGAACCTTTCTTTAATGGACATTTTCCTCAATACCCAGTTATGCCTGGCGTTCTTATCATGGAAGCTCTTGCGCAAACAGCTGGTGTTCTTGAATTGTCTAAACCTGAAAACAAAGGCAAATTAGTCTTTTACGCAGGTATGGATAAGGTTAAATTTAAAAAACAAGTGGTTCCAGGTGACCAACTTGTTATGACAGCTAAGTTTGTTAAACGTCGTGGAACAATTGCTGTTGTTGAAGCTAAGGCTGAAGTCGATGGTAAACTTGCTGCATCAGGTACTTTGACTTTTGCTATTGGAAGCTAATGTTTTGTGAAAATCCTTCTGGCGACAGTCGGAAAGGATTTTTCTTTAGACATTGGTCTATCACATAGAAAGGAAATCAACACAGACTATCAAAAATGTCTGATGTTATCTTGTTTTATGTTTAAAAATTATTGATTGCCAATCGTGGTGAAATTGCAGTGCGTATTATCCGTGCAGCGCGTGAATTGGGTATCCAAACGGTTGCTATTTATTCTGAAGCAGATAAGGATTTCTCCATACTATGCTTGCTGATGAAGCTATTTGTATCGGGCCTGCAAAATCAACGGATTCTTATTTGAATATGAATCGTGTCCTATCAGCTGCTATTGTGACTGAGGCTCAAGCTATTCATCCAGGGTTTGGTTTCTTGAGTGAAAACTCTAAATTTGCCACTCTCTGTGAAGAAATGAACATCAAGTTTATTGGTCCTTCAGGCGAAGTCATGGACAAGATGGGTGACAAAATCAATGCCCGTGCTGAAATGATTAAGGCTAATGTCCCTGTAATTCCTGGTTCAGATGGTGAAGTCTTTACAGTTGAGGAGGCTTTAGAGGTTGCCAACCGTCTTGGTTACCCAGTAATGCTTAAGGCTTCTGCTGGTGGTGGCGGTAAGGGGATTCGTAAGGTTAACACTGAAGAAGAGTTAGCTCCTGCCTTCGAATCTGCGTCACAAGAAGCTAAAGCAGCCTTTGGTAATGGGGCGATGTATATTGAAAAAGTTATTTACCCAGCTCGTCATATTGAGGTTCAAATTTTGGGAGATAGCTATGGTAACAGTGTTCACCTAGGTGAACGTGATTGCTCTCTTCAACGTAATAACCAAAAGGTCTTGGAAGAATCACCTTCAGTTGCTATTGGTAAGACTCTTCGTCACGAAATTGGTTCAGCGGCGTCCGTGCTGCTAAGGCTGTTAATTATGAAAATGCGGGTACTATCGAGTTCCTTCTTGATGAGAAAACAGGTCAGTTCTACTTTATGGAAATGAACACCCGTGTTCAAGTTGAGCACCCAGTTACAGAATTTGTAAGTGGTGTGGATATTGTTAAAGAACAAATCCGTATTGCTGCAGGTGAAAAATTATCTGTGACTCAAGACGACATTGAAATTAAGGGACATGCCATTGAGTGTCGTATCAATGCGGAAAATCCTAAGTTCAACTTTGCACCTAGTCCAGGGAAAATTAGCAATCTCTACCTACCTAGTGGAGGTGTTGGTCTCCGTGTAGACAGTGCAGTCTATCCTGGCTATACTATTCCACCTTACTATGATTCAATGATTGCCAAAATCATTGTTCATGGAGAGAATCGATTTGAGGCACTCATGAAGATGCAACGTGCTCTTTACGAGCTCGAAATCGATGGTGTTGTGACTAATGCTGACTTCCAGTTGGATTTGATTTCAGATCGTAGCGTTATCGCTGGGGATTATGACACTTCCTTCTTGATGGAGACCTTCCTACCAGATTATCAGAATCGTGAGGAATAAAGTTTATGGGATTATTTGATCGAAAAGAAAAGTATATCCGTATCAATCCTAACCGTTCTGTACGTAATGGGGTTGATCACCAGGTGCCAGAAGTACCAGATGAGCTTTTTGCAAAATGTCCTGGCTGTAAGCAAGCTATTTATCAAAAGGACTTGGGACAAGCTAAAATTTGTCCAAACTGTTCTTATACCTTTCGTATTTCCGCAAAAGAACGTCTTGATTTAATAGTTGATGAGGGTCTTTCCAGGAACTGTTTACAGGGATTGAAACCAAAAACCCATTAAATTTTCCAGGTTATATGGAGAAACTAGCGGCAACCAAGGGAAAAAACGGGTCTTGATGAAGCTGTTGTAACTGGTGTTGCAAGTATCAAGGGGCAAAAAACAGCCTTGGCCATTATGGATTCCAACTTTATCATGGCGTCTATGGGAACGGTCGTTGGTGAGAAAATCACCAAACTCTTTGAACATGCGATTGAGGAAAAACTTCCAGTTGTTATTTTTACAGCATCTGGAGGGGCCCGTATGCAAGAAGGAATCATGAGTTTGATGCAAATGGCTAAGATTTCAGCTGCTGTAAAACGTCATTCGAATGCTGGCTTGTTGTATTTGACTGTATTGACAGATCCAACAACTGGTGGGGTTACAGCAAGTTTCGCCATGGAAGGTGATATCATCTTAGCTGAGCCACAAACCTTGATTGGTTTCGCAGGTCGTCGTGTTATTGAAAACACAGTTCGCGAAACTTTGCCAGATGATTTTCAAAAGGCTGAGTTCCTTCAAGAACATGGTTTTGTTGATGCCATTGTTAAACGTACAGAGTTGGCTGATACCATTGCCACACTCTTATCATTCCATGGAGGTGTTCAATGAGCGACGTAGCACGTATTTTAAAAAGAAGCACGTGATCAAGGCCGTTTAACGGCTTTGGACTTTGCCCAAAGGAATCTTTGATGATTTCATCGAACTTCATGGTGATCGTAATTTCCGTGATGATGGTGCCGTTATCGGTGGTATTGGTCGCTTAAATGGCCAAGCCGTTACAGTAGTGGGTATCCAAAAAGGTAAAAACCTCCAAGATAATCTCAATCGAAACTTTGGTCAACCTCATCCAGAGGGCTACCGTAAGGCTCTTCGCCTCATGAAACAGGCTGAAAAGTTTGGACGTCCAGTTGTTACCTTTATCAATACTGCAGGTGCTTATCCTGGTGTTGGAGCAGAGGAACGTGGACAGGGTGAGGCTATTGCTCGTAATCTCATGGAAATGAGTGACCTTAAGGTGCCAATTATTGCCATTATCATTGGTGAAGGTGGTTCTGGCGGTGCTCTTGCCTTGGCGGTAGCCGATAAGGTTTGGATGCTTGAAAATACCATCTATTCTATCTTGAGTCCGGAAGGGTTTGCGACTATTCTCTGGAAAGATGGCTCACGTTCAGAAGAGGCAGCAGAGTTGATGAAGATTACATCAGGAGAGTTACTCAATATGGGAATCGTTGATAAGGTGATCTCCAGAACGTGCTTACTTTACAAGTGAAATTATTGAAGCAATTAAGACAGCAATTGTAGATGAGTTGGCAGAATTAAGCCAATTATCAACAGAGGACTTGCTTGAAGCGCGTTATCAACGTTTTAGAAAATATTAAAAAACATTGGGATATATCCCAATGTTTTTTAAACGGTATGACGTTCGAAGGCTTGGTCTGAGATACCTTGTTCGAGGATAAGTTTAGCCCATTCCTTAGCTGAATGAAGACTGTGATCCTTGTAGTTACCACAAGATTCAATGGTAGTTCCTGGAACATCTTCCCATGTAATCTCGTTAGCAATAGCTTCAAGACTAGATTTGATAACTTTAGCAATTTCTGTAGGATCTTGTTTACCCCACATAATCATATGGAAGCCTGTACGGCAACCAAATGGTGAGCAATCAATAAGTCCATCGATACGTTGACGGATCAGTTTAGCGAGTAGGTGTTCGATAGTGTGAAGACCACCTGTGTCAATACTATTTTCATTAGGTTGAATCAAACGGATATCAAAGTTTGTAATGATATCTCCTTTAGGTCCAACTTCCTCTGAAATAAGACGCACATAAGGTGCTTTTACAATGGTGTGATCAAGTTCAAAACTTTCAACAGTAACGTCTTTTGGCATGGTAATACCTCCCTATTCTAATAGAGTTATGATACCATAAAATCAGTTTAAAGTTCTAGTATATATTTGAGTAATACCACTGTTATTGATTAGAATAAGCAAACCCCTTGAAAATAAAGGGTTTGTAACTGCTAATTCATATTCTAATTTCAATTTGCTTACCTTTTTGCTTACTTTTAGATAGATTTTAGTGCTTTCTCATAAAATGACGTCGCTTTTTTTTTGCGTTCTCTTTGGATAAGTGACTGTATGTGTCCATAGTCATTGAAAGAGTAGAATGTCCTAGGCGGTGTTGCAACTCCTTATAAGGAATACCTGAATTAAGGAGCAAACTAGCATGAGTATGTCGAAAGCCGTGGAAACCTATGTTATTTACCCCAGCTTTTTTAAAATGCGTCCTAAGTCGGCTCGATACTGCTTTATAATTTGGATAGGCATTGATGAAATCAGAGAATACCACTGTTTCAGTCCTGCCTAGTTTCCAAGCCTCTTGAGTTTGCTTGCGTTGGTATCTTTTCAGCATGGTTGCGGTTTGCTGATCTATGTCTATATCTCGGTAACCAGCTTTAGACTTTGGACTGTTTACTTCCTTTCTATAATTTAAAGTCTTTGTTATATGGACAACCGAATTATCAAGGTCAATATCAGACCATGAGAGAGCTAAAGCCTCGTTAATACGGCAACCAGTGGCAAGTAAGAACTTATATAGCGTGATATCATAATAAGTTTTATATTTAGAGTTATCCAAGCTATCAAGGTAGGTAAGAAACTGTTTTAGCTCGTCATTATTGAAATGCTTAACTTTGGCTTTCTTATCCTTTTGAGTGTTTCTGAGGCAAAACAACGTTATTGGCTGGGTTTGTGGGAATGACTTGTAAAATCACTCCATACTGTAATATACGCTTGTTAAGGGTGTGAATTTTGCCGTAATGAAGATAAGCACCAACTTCACCAGTATTTGTGCTGTTTGCCAGCTTATTCATAGTGGACTGAATGAGTGGGGTGGTCAGCTTATCTAATTTAAAGCCACCAAACAACGGTAAAACATGGTTGTTTAAAAGCACTTTTTGTGTGTTTCTTGTATTAACTTTAACTGTATTTTTGTAGCTATCCCACCATGAAATAGCTAACTCCTCGTATGTTTCTATTACTACTTCTTTGTAACGTGTTGAGCCATTGGCTTTAAAATCAAATTGCGCTTGTTGGGCTTTGGTCTTGAGTTCTTTCTTTGTCCTAGCGGTTACTTTAGTTGTAACTTTCTTACCAGTGATTACATCAACACCAAGATAGACATTAGCACGATAGACGGTTGACCCGTCTTTTTTTCTTTATCTCATTAATTTTCATGATAAACCTTTCTAAACATCAGCAGGCAAGCCATATTATGTCGGGTTTAGATTGGTTTATGTATATGGTTAAATGATTAGTCTTTTTGTCTATATAGGCTTACGACTTTGATGATGGTAACCTTACTAATCTAGGTAGTCGCGTTCTCCATACGCTGATTGTAAGACTTTCAAGAGTTTTTCGGTTTTTTCTTTAGATTTTGTTTCATCATAGATATAACCGTGGATTTGCTCCTCTAAATCGTTTCTAGCAAACTCATTGCCAAAAACTAATGAGTAATCATCAATTATTTGTTTTGATTCGTCATTATCAGAAAAATCAAATCGGTAAAGTGTCTGCCTCTTGGGGTGGCATTATTGAGATTGGCAGCCTGCACCATAGAAAATAGAGACAAAAATTTCATCATCGCTGATAAAGATAATGTTATCACGGAAAAATGTAACGAAATCTTTAAACATTCTTTCTTGTTTTTCTTTGTCGTATCTCTCTCTAGAGTGTACTACGGTCAACCTCTCTTCAGGTTCCATTACAATTTCGTCATCATATCTTTTGGGATTATTACTGTACCCCAACAGATATCCAACGCTTACCCCGAAGTAGTCAGCTAGTTGCTGGGCTTTGTCTGCCTTAATTGTATGTTTTTCATTTTCCCAGTTAGAAATGGTTAATTTTGTTGTTTCCATTTCTTGGGCTAACTCTTGTTGAGTTAAGCCTTTATCTTTTCGTAACTTTTTTAAATTATTCATTTACTTTACCTTACCTTACTTTCAGAATAAATTATATAGAATTGTAGATAAAAAGTAAACAAAAGTTTAAAAAACTATATTTTCTATGTTTTTTCGGTTGACAATGAATAGAAAACTATATATAATACAAATCGAGATATGGAAAACTATATCTTCAGAAAGGAGTAAACAACATGACGAAATTAAAAGGTTATCGAGTAATGTTAGGTAAGACTCAGCGTGATATGGCAAAAGAACTAAATATTTCTGTTCAGTCATATAACAATAAAGAGACTGGGAAAACTGCATTTAACGACAAGCAAAGACTAGCTATAAAATCTATGGTTGCTGAAATCAAACCCGATGTCACTATTGATGAATTATTTTATTAGGAACGAGAGCAACAAAAAGGCTCAGCAGTCGCCAAACTCACAAGCCTTTAACTATCCACAACTAAAACGCAACACACTGGCAGGCAAGCCATATTATGTCGGGTTTTAGAACACTTATAAAGATACCTCAATTATACCATGAATTGCTGGTATCGCATACCCCTACTTAGAGCGCTACCTCTTAAAAATGGATAAAGCATCACAGAAAAAAAATCTATAACCAGTGAAAAATGAATTGAGGTAAAGAAAATGAGTAAAAAAAACAAAGAATAACACAATAACAGTAAGACAAAGCAAAAACCTAGGCACTGACCTAACTAATATCATGTCTGGTTTACAAGCACTACGCCACCACGCTAACACTCTTATGATCGCAAAGCACGCAGGGGCAGATAATGGGTTACTACGCCTTGAAACAGATAAGTTTCTTGAAACAGTCTTTGATATGGCAGAAATTTATTCTAACGACCTAGACAGAATTGCTTTTTACCTACTGAGTGCGACAACCCAGAGGAATTAAGAGCATACGAGGCAGAGGAAAAAGGAGAGTAAATCATGGCTAATGAATTAAATTTATCAGCTAGCCAGTTTATTGTCCTAGCTATCATTTTAATGCTTGCCCTAACTGTTTTATGGCTTAAAAAAGCTATTTTCAACTTGATATAGAGCCTAAAACCGACACCGTGACAGATAACACCGCGCGCAACGTAGGCAAACGCTACGGGGCTTATATTCAATCACAAGGCAAGTATAACAACTAGAAAGAGGAATATCATGACAGAAATTATTGACCTTTTTGGACGGAATAAAGAGCTAGAAACACTAAGCGCAACTCTAGTTACAATTACGGATATGGAAGATACGGATACGGACGTTGTTCCAGAAATTGTCGAGATCATTAAGCATCTACTGGATATCATTAAAACACAACAACAATCTATAGAGAACTTAGCTTGCATAGCGGAGAAAATAATACAACTAGAAAGAGGTATGAATGAAAAAAATAGACTACAAGAGGCAGAAATGGCAGTTTTAGCAATCCTAAAGAAAGGAAGTGCTAACGCTACGACTGGTGGAGAGATAGCCACTATTACGGGTTACAACTCCCGTCTAGTATCTAGTGCAATCAGTGACCTAGTTATTCGCTATGGTGTTCCTATTATTGGTGCTAGGGTTGGTATTCGTAACGGTTACTATATCGCAGAAACCAAAGAGGAACTATTAGAGGGGCTTGTATCCCTTAAAAACCAAGTAAAGAACGAGCAGAAAAGGCTCGACGTTCTAATGTCTATTGAAGACGTGACTGCATACGAGAAAACACTAGAAAGGGGACACTATGCAAGTATTCAGTGAAGAATACCAAAAAGAGCTTGCCCAAGGGGTTATATCGGTACTAGATAAAGCTCTAGAGGGCTATTCTAAGCTCGATAAACACCAGTTAGGGTTAATCACTGCCCAGCAAGCTATGGATGAGCTAGGTCTTAAATATAATACCCTAAGACGTTGGGAAGAGGCAGGGCTTAAACGCTATCAGCCACCAGTAGAAGACACGCAAGGTTTATTATCGAATCAGTGATATTCTAGCTTTTCTGGGCGTGTATAACTAGAAAGAGGGGGCTAAATATGCCTATTTATGAAAGCAAAGGGTTTGGGAATGATTTGCATTTTTTAAATAAACCAGCTTTTGAGTTTATTGCAAATTTTAGACCTAGAACAGTCCCCAAAGGTGCAAATATAGACGATTTTAAGCGCAGTTCAGCCCCTACTGTATTACTGGCAAGGTGAAACAAGACGAGAACGGCAACTACAAACGCAATAACGCTAGTTTGGTTTATCGTGACTTGATTTTCTTGGACTATGACGAGCTAGAGGCTAACATAGACTTTCCTAGCGTTGTTGAGAACACCTTACATGGCTATTCTTATATCATTTATCCAACTATTAAGCACACAAAAGAAAAGCCACGTTATAGGCTTGTGGTAAAGCCTAGCGACGCAATGAATGAGAGAACTTATAGGCAGACTGTCCAAGAGATAGCAGGCAAAATCGGGCTACCTTTCGACAGTACAAAGCCTAACATGGTCGCAGTTACAAGGTTTACCAGTAACCACTGGAGACCCTGCTGATTATGACAAGATTGTAAATAGAGGGCGTGATTATCCCGTAGCAAATACAGTTACGGCTAGTCAGAAACCACACTATCGCACACCACGCCAAAGCGGTAATAAAACAATCACCATGCGCGTGATTGATACACTATTACATGGCTTTGGTGACGAGGGCGGGCGTAATGTTGCGGTAACTAGGTTTTGTAGGTCTATTGCTTTCGAAGTGGGTTGATGCTGACGTAGCCACTGCCTATGAGCTAACAACCATAGCTAATGGCGTTACAGATAACCCTTTACCAGAGCAAGAACTGGAACGGACTTTTGAAAGTATTGTTAAGTCAGAAATTAGAAAGAGAGGTGTCAATGGAAATTAATATTGAGGAATTGCAAGAGCAACTTAACGAAAGCAAGGCTATTGAGCCACCTAAGTCTATGAAAGAGTTACTAGACCGTATCTATCAAGCTGGTGAGCTATGGCGCTCAGAAAATAAATACTTAGTTAACGAGGGAAAAAGAATGAGAAAACAGTCATCCCGCTTCCTAGTATCTTTACCGTAGCTAAAGAGTTGAGTAAAATCGTAACATTTACGTTTATTACCAAATCTAACACTGCTGATAATAGCTTGCTCTATCTGTATAATCTCGACGAGGGTATCTATACCGCTAGCGCAGACGAATTCAATGTTTTGTGTAAGACGTTTGATAGCAGAATAAAGCCAAACGATTGGAAACAAATCAAAATGATGGTACGTACCATGACGAAGATAAGAAAACCACTAGAAAGTGCTAACTTAGTACCAGTACAGAATGGTATCTTAGACTTGAAAAAACAAACAACTACGACCATTTGATCCTAAGTATATTATCACCAGTAAGATAGCCACTGCTTACAATCCGCCTAAGTTTACCCCTAAGGATAGAGAGGGTAAGACGTTTGATGATTGGTTAAGTTCTATTGCTTGTGGCGATAGTGAGTTAATAACCCTCTTTTGGCAAATTATCCTAGAGGCTATCAACCCAAACTATACTCGTAACAAGTTCGCTATTTTCTATGGTGACGGTAACAATGGTAAAGGAACATTTCAGCGCTTGCTTATCAATCTAATCGGTGAAAGTAACGTGTCAGCTTTGAAACCTGCACAATTTAGTGACAAGCATAACTTAGAAACGCTTGTGGGTAAGGTATGTAACATTGGAGATGAAGCACCTAATGAATACTTGAAAAACCCGTCTGACCTAATGAGTATCACCAGCGGTGACACTGTACTTGTTAACCCAAAAGGAAGACCAGCCTTTGAAGCGACTTTCAAGCTCTTTAACATCTTTTCGGGAAACTATATCCCTAATGGCGGTAACAAAACCAACGGCTGGTATCGTCGTATTATGATTGTTCCTTTTAATGCAGACTTTAACGGTCAAATCGAAAAGCCTTGGATTAAGAACGAGTTCCTAGCAGATAAAGACGTTTTAGAATACGTTTTATATAAAGCCGTCAACCAAGAGCCATTCACTCATTTTATTGAGCCTAAGGCGGTCAAAGACTTATTAGAGCAGTATCAAGAAGATAATGATTATTTACTTGATTTTCTAAAAGTGAATACATCCCTAACGGCTGGCATGAATTAGAAATTGTACCAGTCTTTCTAGCCACGAAACGCCTAAGAGAGTATGCCGAAGATATGGGAATACAAAAGCCGAATTTATACGGTGCAGGGAAAGAAATCGCTAGAAACCTACGAAACTTAACACCACACAGCTATTTTGTTAAAAGGGCAAGGGCGAAAGCGGGTGATATCAAAACTTTAGACCCTAATGGATTTGATGCAAAAAAACTAAATAAAGCACAACACTCAATCGTAAAAGAGGAATAATGTTACCTTGTTCCCTTGTTGTTACATAGTTTTCACAACAATGTAACACCCTTAAACCCTTGATGCATAAGGGGTTAGACCTATTCTGTTACTTTGTTACCTTCTTTATAAGGTTTATAATATAGATAGATATATGATGATAGTTATATATATAAGAGAATAGAAAAAAGAAGGTAACAAGGGAACAACACCCCTCAAACCCTTGCTACTATTGGTCTTGTATATGTTACCAACAATGTAACAAAAGGGAACAACAAGGGAACAAATCGCAAAAGTTTACATAATTTATCTTAAAACAAGAAAGAGAGACTAAAATGACTGAAAACCACTACCTAGAACAAGCGGAAAAAGACAGACTGGAACTTGAACAGCTCCGCTTAAATTATATGGCTGATGATACACCTATTGAGCCTAGCGATATTCCTAAACTAATGGAAATAGCTAAAAGTTACGAGCAGAGGATACCAGTCTGAACATTTATGAACTGTATAAGCACCCAGAAGCGCGTGCTAAACTATTCTCGCAGATAACTGAAGCTTGTTATATGGCTTTGAGTGCAACACCGACACAAGCCCAAAGAGTGGCATTTTGCGACTATCTAGAACAGCAATACGAAAACACCTTGAAGAAAATGATTGCCAGCACAGACAAACAGGCACTAGGTGAGTTATTAGATTCATTAGAGCTACCAGCAGAGATAGAAAGCCAGTTTATCCGAGATATGGCAGTCAGTGGGATACTAGCCGAAGATTGAACAGAAATGAAGCGCTTGGGTTATCTGAGCGCTTTTGACTAGTATAAAAAGAGGATAGATCATGGAACTTATGGCAATCAATGAAAAGCAGACAATTAAGAACGCTAAAAAGAAACTAGGTGAATACCCACGCTGGCGAGAGATAGCACACGATAGCGCTGAGCAACGTATAACGGCAAATTATACCTTTGAGCCACGTTCTAAGAACAATAACCGTAGCAACATTGTTGAAACACTAGCCCTAAGACGAATGAATGCCATAAATGAGCTGGAAGCTATTGAGGAAGCACACAGAAATATCATTGATGAACGATATAGGGTTATTATCTATCGCCGTTTCTTACAATCTCCACCAGCACCAAACTGGGCTATTGGTCAAGAGTTGGGCTACGCTAAAACAAGATTCCAAGAGCTAGTTAACCTTGCTTGTCTAGCTTTTTGCTGAAAATTATCGAAATGGTGAATTGGTTGATTTGCTTGAATAGTTGGGTTGTCTATATATAAGGCGAGGTATCAAAGTGATAGAAATTAAATTAAAGGCGTTTATAGACGTTCTCAAAGCTAATAACCTCACTAAGTCTAAGCTATTACACGGCAAAACAAGGGTAATTCTAGACCTAGATAGCTTATTTATGATTTATGGCGGTCAAGAAATCGACGTTAAACGACAATCAATGAACTATGGTGGCTATCGCTATTATTTATATTGCCCTAACTGTGGAGAGGCTAGAACGAGCTTATATTGGTATTGCGAAGCCTTATCATGTCGAAAGTGTCTAGGGTTGCATAATAGAACATTAAACCGAAGTAAGACTGACTGTGTTTATTATTGGGAGCAGGCAGTTAAAGAAGCTCAAAAGATAGTGACTGGATATGAAGCAAAGGACTACATAACTCCCGATTTTCCCGATAAGCCAAAAAAGGAATGCACTGGAAAACCTATTACAAGCATCGAGCTAAGTATTATCAATACTGGCGCAAAGGTGAGGACTTATGGTTAAGTGGGATTAAACTATGATATGATCTTGATTTTTCGTAACGTTTCGAAATTTCACTACAATGGGGAATTTGGGAACACTCTTAATGCGACAACGTTGTCGTATTTGATAAAGCTCTTAAATTCGACTACGTGGTCTAATTTGGAAAAGGTTATTAAATTTGTGTACGTCCTCAATTTTTCTAGTTACTCTTTGCCATAGAGTGGAGAACGTTCTTAACCCCTCTATAACGTCCTTAACACTTCCTAAACAAAGAATAGTCCGATAACATTCGGGCTATTTTTAAATGAGGTTCAACGACACCCCCATGGCCCTATATTGCCGTCTGAGAGCCACGACAAGGTGTTGTCTTACATCACGCGCATTGAGAAAATTTTTCCAGTTTTTTATAGGGTGTCTATACCAATTTATAGAAATCATTGGATACAAATAAAAAAGCTCATCACGAAGGATATTTGAACAAGGAAATATTTATATAGAATTTTTTAAATAAAGTTATTGCATAATTTATTCTAACCTGATAGAATTTAATAAAGATGACAAACCCCCACATCCTTTTATGGACAGAACTACTGTTCACCTTCCAGATGACAATATGAAAGGTCGTATCATTGGACGTGAGGGGCGTAACATCCGTACGCTTGAAAGTCTAACAGGTATTGACGTTATCATTGACGACACTCCAGAAGTGGTTGTCCTTTCTGGTTTTGATCCAGTCCGTCGTGAAATTGCACGTATGACTCTCGAAGCCTTGATTAAGGATGGACGCATCCATCCAGCTCGTATTGAAGAGTTGGTTGAGAAGAGCCGTCAGGAAATGGATAACCGTATCCGTGAATATGGTGAAGAGGCAGCCTATGAAATTGGCGCTATGAATCTTCATCCTGATTTGATTAAGATTATGGGACGCTTGCAGTTCCGTACGTCGTATGGTCAAAACGTCCTTCGTCACTCAGTTGAAGTTGGTAAATTAGCAGGTATCATGGCTGGTGAATTGGGTGAAAATGTTGCCCTTGCTCGTCGTGCTGGATTCCTTCACGATATGGGGAAAGCCATTGACAAAGAAGTCGAAGGTAGCCACGTAGAGATTGGTGCAGAGTTTGCACGTAAGTACAAAGAACATCCAGTTGTGGTCAACGCTATCGCTAGCCACCATGGCGATGTAGAACCTGAGAGCGTCATTGCAGTTATTGTAGCTGCAGCAGATGCTTTGAGTTCGGCTCGTCCAGGGGCTCGTAATGAATCCGTTGAGAATTATGTCAAACGCCTTCGTGATTTGGAAGAAATTGCATCAAGCTTTGACGGTGTTCAAACAAGCTTCGCCCTTCAAGCTGGTCGTGAGATTCGTATTATGGTTCATCCAAACAAAATCTCGGATGATGAAGTTACAATCTTGTCTCACAAGGTACGTGAACAAATTGAGAAGAATTTGGATTACCCAGGAAATATTAAGGTTACAGTCATTCGTGAATTCCGTGCGGTTGACTATGCCAAATAAGATAAGAGAGCCGCAAGGCTTTTTTTATTTTGCACTTGATACTGAAAGGTTGTATTCTTTTTGAAAATGTAAGAACTTTCTTATCAAATTGCGTCATTTTGGTAGATTAGTATTTTACAATGAAATATTTTGATTTTTTTTGACTGTTTCTAGTTGACAGTTATTAAAAATTTAGTATAATAGATTTTGTAAACGATTACAGAAGGAGAGATTATGCTAAAGTCTGAACGTAAGCAGATTATCTTGTCTCAGTTGAAACAAGATGGTTTTGTCACTTTGGAAAACCTAACTGTTTTGTTAAGTGATACTTCCGAGTCGACGATTCGTCGTGACTTGGACGAGTTAGCGGCAGATGGCCAACTTAAACGTGTTCATGGTGGTGCTGAAAGCATTCATGGTCTAAAGGAAGAAATTGCCAATAGTCAAAAAGCTATTAGAAACGTTCAAGAAAAGGCTCAGTTAGCTGGTTATGCTGCCGATTTGATTAAGGAAGGTGATGTCGTCTTTCTTGAGGCTAGTACAACAAATGAACTTTTGATTCCACATTTGGCCAATCGTCAGGTAACGGTTGTGACTAATTCTATCCATCATGCGGTTAAGCTGGTAGATCTTGGTGTTAGCACTAGGATTGTTGGAGGAAAGGTTAAACATTCAACGGATGCGTCTATTGGAAGTACTGCTCAAGAGCAAATCAGACAACTGAATTTTGATTGTGCTTTCATTGGTGCTAATGGCGTTGATGCTAATTATTTCACCACACCAGACATGGAAGAGGCAGTTATCAAACGGACGGTTATAGCTAATGCGCAAAAAGCCTATGTTCTAGCTGATGCCTCTAAACTTGGTCAGATTACCTATGCTAAGGTAGCTGAGGTTGAAAAAGTAACCATAATTACAAATGCTTCGGAAGAAGAGCTCCTAAAAGAATTAAAAGAGAAAACGAGGGTTATTGAAGTATGATTTATACTGTAACGCTGAATCCATCAATCGACTTCATTGTTCGTATCGATAAAGTAGAGATTGGTGAAGTTAACCGTATGGAGAGTGATGATAAGTTCGCTGGCGGTAAGGGTATTAATGTTAGTCGTATTTTACAACGCTTAGCAATTGACAATACTGCTACGGGCTTCATCGGTGGTTTTACAGGACGTTTTGTGACAGATGGTTTGGATGCAGAAGGCATTAAAACCAAGTTTGTAGCAGTGGATCAAGACACACGTATTAATGTTAAAATCAAGGCTGACCAAGAAACTGAAATTAATGGTGCAGGACCTGTCATTAATGAGTATCAATTGGCTGAATTGGAAGCAGTTCTTTCAAGTGTAAGTGCCGATGATGTGGTTGTTTTTGCTGGATCAGCACCAAGCAATCTTGGAAATAAGGTCTATAACAAATTGATTCCACTAGTGCGTGAAACGGATGCACAGGTTGTCTGTGACTTTGAAGGACAAACCTTGCTTGATTCCTTGGCTTACCAACCACTCTTGGTTAAACCAAATAACCATGAGTTAGAAGCTATTTTCAATGTCAAACTTAATGGTTTGGCTGATGTTGAAAAATATGCGCGTGAAATCCTTGCTAAGGGGGCCCAGAACGTTATCATCTCAATGGCAGGTGATGGAGCGCTGCTTGTCACACCAGAGGCTGCTTATTTTGCCAAACCAATCAAGGGAACAGTTAAAAACTCTGTTGGTGCGGGTGACTCTATGGTTGCTGGTTTCACTGGTGAGTTTGTTAAATCTGGTGATCCGATTGAGGCTCTCAAGTGGGGGAGTAGCGTGTGGAACATCTACAGCTTTCTCAGATGATTTAGCGACAATTGAATTTATTAAAGAAACATACAATAAAGTAGAGGTAGAAAAACTATGAAAATTCAGGATTTACTGAACAAAAAAGTAATGTTGCTTGACCTTCAAGCAACTACAAAAGAAGCTGCTATCGATGAAATGATTAACAGCTTGGTTGACAATGGTGTTGTGACTGACTTTGATGTTTTCAAAGCAGGTATTATGGCTCGTGAAGCACAAACATCAACTGGTTTGGGTGATGGAATCGCTATGCCGCACAGCAAAAATGTTGCAGTAAAAGAAGCAACAGTACTTTTTGCTAAATCTAATAAAGGTGTAGATTACGAATCACTTGATGGTCAACCTACAGACCTCTTCTTTATGATTGCTGCTCCAGAGGGAGCAAATGACACTCACTTGGCAGCCCTTGCTGAGTTGTCAAAATACCTTATGCAAGATGGTTTTGCAGATCGTTTGCGTAAGGTGACTTCTCCAGATGAAGTGATTGCTGCTTTCAATACGGGTGAAGAAGAAGCACAAGCTGAGGAAGCTAAGAAAGCACAAGCTGTTAAAGAAGCAGCTTCAAGCGATAAACCACTTATCGTAGCCGTAACAGCTTGTACAACTGGTATTGCTCACACTTACATGGCTGAAGAATCACTAATTAAAACAGGTGAAGAAATGGGTGTCAATGTTCGTGTTGAAACTAACGGTGCTTCAGGTGTCGGAACACCTTTGACTGCCGAAGAAATCAGTAAGGCTGTAGGTGTTATCGTAGCAGCAGACAAGGCAGTTGAAACAGCACGTTTCGATGGTAAAAAATTGCTTTCTAAACCAGTCGCTGCAGGTATTCGTCAACCTCAAGAATTAATCCAAAATATCTTGGATGGTAAGGCTGAAGTCTTCCATGCCGAAAATGCTGGAGCTGCTCAAGAATCAAGTGAGAAATTGAGCCTCGGTGGTGCCTTCTATAAACACTTGATGAGTGGGGTATCACAAATGCTTCCATTCGTTATCGGTGGTGGTATCATGATTGCGCTTGCCTTCTTACTTGACCAAATCATGGGTGTTCCTAAAGATCAATTGTCACAACTTGGTTCTTACCATGAAATTGCTGCTCAATTCAAAGGCAATTGGTGGCGCTGCCTTTGGCTTCATGCTTCCAGTACTTGCAGGTTACATTGCTTACTCTATCGCTGAAAAACCAGGTTTGGTATCAGGTTTCGTAGCTGGTGCTATTGCTTCAAGTGGTGCAGCCTTCGGTGGTGTTCCATTTGCTTCAGGTGGTAAAGCAACCCTTGCCCTTGCTGGCGTATCTTCAGGTTTCCTTGGAGCTCTTGTTGGTGGTTTCCTTGCAGGTGGTGTTATCCTTGTTCTTCGTAAACTCTTGGCAGGTATTCCACGTGCCCTTGAAGGAATCCGTTCTATCTTGCTCTTGCCACTTCTTGGTGTATTTGCTACTGGTTTCTTGATGTTGGCAGTAAATATCCCAATGGCAGCAATCAATACTGGTCTTAATAACTTCTTGTCAAGCTTATCAGGAAGCTCAGCCGTACTACTTGGTCTCCTTGTCGGTGGTATGATGGCAGTGGATATGGGTGGACCAGTTAACAAAGCAGCTTATGTTTTTGCTACAGGTACTCTTGCTGAAACTGTAACTTCAGGTGGTTCTGTTGTTATGGCAGCAGTTATGGCGGCTGGTATGGTTCCTCCGTTGGCAGTATTTGTAGCAACACTCTTGTTTAAAGATAAATTTCTCTGAAGAAGAACGCAACTCTGGTTTGACAAACATCGTTATGGGACTTTCATTCATCACTGAAGGTGCGATCCCATTTGGTGCAGCTGACCCAGCACGCGCTATCCCAAGCTTTATCGTCGGTTCAGCTCTTACAGGTGCTCTTGTAGGTATGGCAGGAATCAAATTGATGGCACCACACGGAGGTATCTTCGTAATTGCCCTCACATCAAATGCCCTTCTCTACCTTCTCTTCATCTTGATTGGTGCTGTGGTATCAGGTATCCTCTTCGGATTCCTCCGCAAACCACTTGATAAATAAGATATGACAAAACAATCTCGTCGTGACGGGGATTGTTTTTTGTGTCGTAGCAGATTTTTGTCAGGGTACCTATTTTATGATAAAGTATAGGCAGAAATGGCTTATCTAGTAGCTAATACGCTGTATAAAGAAACATAAGAGGTAAAATATGGTAAAAGAATACGATTATATTGTCATTGGTGGTGGTTCTGGTGGTATTGCCAGTGCCAATCGTGCTGCCATGCATGGTGCTAAGGTTATTCTCTTTGAAGGAAAAGAGGTCGGAGGTACCTGTGTCAATGTAGGTTGTGTGCCTAAAAAGGTCATGTGGTATGGTGCTCAGGTTGCTGAAACCCTTCACCGTTATGCAGGTGAGTATGGTTTTGATGTGACGATTAATAAGTTTGATTTTGCAACGCTTAAGGCCAATCGTCAGGCTTATATCGATCGTATCCATGGTTCTTATGAGCGTGGTTTTGATAGCAATGGCGTTGAACGTGTATACGAGTATGCAAGATTTGTTGACCCTCATACGGTTGAAGTAGCGGGTGAGCGTTATACAGCACCCCATATCCTTATTGCGACTGGTGGTCACGCCCTTTATCCAAACATCCCAGGTAGTGAATATGGGATTACCTCAGATGGTTTCTTTGAACTAGATGAGGTGCCAAAACGTACAGCTGTTATTGGTGCTGGCTACATCGCCGTTGAGGTTGCTGGTGTTCTCAATGCTCTTGGAAGTGATACACACCTCTTTGTGCGTAAAGATCGTCCATTGCGTACCTTCGACAAGGATATCGTTGATGTTTTAGTTGATGAGATGGCTAAATCTGGTCCGACCCTCCATACGCATGCTAATGCGACAGAGGTAGTGAAGAATGCAGATGATTCCTTGACCATTAGTTTTGATAATGGAGAAACGATTACTGTTGATTGCCTCATCTGGGCTATTGGACGCGCAGCCAACACCTCTGGTTTTGGACTTGAAAAGACAGGTGTTAAACTGACTGAAAAAGGAACAATCTATTCGGATGAGTTTGAAAATACATCTGTTCCTGGAATCTATGCCCTTGGCGATGTGACTGGTAAACTTGATTTGACACCAGTTGCAGTCAAGGCTGGACGTCAATTGTCAGAGCGACTCTTCAACAATAAAGCTGATGCTAAGCTTGATTACACTGATGTAGCCACCGTGGTCTTTAGCCATCCAGTTATTGGTTCTGTTGGCTTGACTGAAGAAAAAGCAATCGCTAAATATGGTGCGGAGAATATTAAGGTTTATAAATCTAGTTTCACACCAATGTATACGGCCCTTGGAGACAATCGTCAGCCTTCAACCATGAAATTAGTAACGCTTGGTGACGATGAAAAAATCATTGGTCTTCACGGTATTGGCTATGGTGTTGATGAGATGATTCAAGGCTTCTCTGTGGCTATTAAGATGGGAGCAACTAAGGCTGATTTTGATAATACGGTTGCCATTCATCCAACCGGTTCAGAAGAATTTGTAACGATGAGATAAACAAGTGAAGTCTGTTAACCGAGAGTTTCAGACTTTTTTGTGTTGAATGTCTGGATGGCTTCAATGGAAACCATTCACTCAACAGGTTCAGAAGAATTTGTAACGATGCGATAGACAAGTGAAGTCTGTTAACTGAGAGTTTCAGAATATTCTTTGTGTTCAAATAGCAGCCTACACTTTGTGTAAAGCTATAGACTGTTTAAATAAAAAAAGGCCTTCAGGCCTTTATTTTATTTAATTAAGTAGTTTCTTACTTCTGAGATAAAGTAAAGAGATCCAGTGACAACAAACAAGTCATCAGTATTTGCTGATTCAGCTTGTGCTAGCCAGTCTCTATAGTCGGCTGTACGTTTGAAGTCTTTGGGATAGTCGTCCAAGGGCAGTGCCTCAAAAAAGTCAAAGCTGGTTACCGTTATATCATAATCTTTCAATTCCTCTAGTAAGTCTGCCAAAGGCTTTCGTCTAAGTCCTGCAAAGAGGATATGTACCCTACGATTAGCGAAGTTATCTTTTAGTACCTGTTTTTAAGCTAGCAATTCCTTGAGGATTATGAGCACCATCTAGATAAATGTTATTTCCTATCCACTCACTACGACCAGGCCAATGCGTCTCTTCGATTCCCTCTTGGATGCTCTTATCGGTAATCTTAGAAAATGTTTGAGCTAAGAGATGGGCAGCAGTGACAGCTAGCCCAGCATTGTTTTCTTGATGCTGTCCTAACATTGGAAGTTTAAGATTTGGACTTTCCCAATGGTCATAAGAAATTTGGATCGTTTGATTGTCCTTTGGAAGCAGCTGAATTTTCCCTATCAATGATGGCTAAAGGTGCTTGTAGGTCATGTGATTTTTGGTTGAAGAAATGTTCAACTTCTGCAGAGACACGACCAAGTAAGATAGGTGTGTTTTTCTCGCATGACGCCTGCCTTTATGATTGGCAATGTCCAAAAGGCTATTGCCCAAGGTCTCAGTGTGATCAAAGCCAATCGAAGTACAGATGGCAAGCTCTGGCGAAAGAACATTGGTCGAATCAAGGCGTCCACCAATTCCCAGCCTCAATGATAGCCATATCAACCTGTTTAAGGTCGAAGTAGAGGAACATGAGTAAGGTGACCAATTCAAATTCCGTTGGTCTGCCAAAATCAGTGTGCTCTTCTAAATCATTGAGAAGAACTTGAGCTTTCGCGACAAGGCTAATCAAGTCCTTTATCAGGGATTTCTGTGCCGTTAATGCTAATACGTTCGTTGAAGCGAGTGATATAAGGGGAGGTGAAAGTCCCGACCTGATAGCCTGACTTTGTTAGGATATTTTGTAGATAGCTAGTTGTTGATCCCTTACCGTTGGTCCCGACAATATGTACCGTTGGAAAGTGAGTCTGAGGCTCTCCAGCTTGTTTCAAGAGTCAACGCATACGTTCGAGTTGAGGGCGACGTCCATTGCCCTTGAAAGAATGGATAAAATTTAGAGTTTCTGTATAGTTCATAGGATTATAGAAAAAAGGCAGGGTTTCCTAGCCTTTTACATGTCTTAGTTAGAAGCGGCGTCACCAGTTGTTGCGCCACCAGTAGTCGCATTGCCAGATGTTGTGTCTGCAGTAGCTGCTGATGAAGAGGTAGTCGTATTGCCACCCGTTGTTGTGTCTGCAGATGACGAATAGGTGTTAGTTCCTGCTTGGCTACTTGTTTGTGTTTCTGAATCAGTCGCATTGCCATAACTAGATGAGGTAGCACTTGATTCTTGAGTCTTATTATTGCCTTCTTTGATGACTACAGTTGATTGATTGGCTGATGAATCAGAAGTGTCCTTATTTTTAGAGGCTGTGAAATTCATGATGGTGATTGAAGCCACGATGATTGACAAAAAAATTGTCCCGACGGCAGTAAGGACTTTTGGAAGGCAGTGAAGCCTTTTGTAACGTGTTCAGTCACATTTGGGGCAGATTTTTTTTCTTCTTTTGATGAATGATTACGGCGTGAGTAATTTTCAGACATGATGCTCTCCTTAAAAATATTTCGTACTTTCTATTATATGATTTTCTCGCAAAAATTGCTAAAAAAATTATGCTATAATAAATAGTAAATAAAAATCGAGGAAAAATCATGATTTATTTTGATAATTCAGCCACGACAGTGCCTTATCCAGAGGCACTTAGGACCTATCAAGAAGTGGCTACTAAAATTTTTGGGAACCCATCCAGCCTACACCAATTAGGAACATCTGCGACACGTATTTTGGAGGCTTCTCGTAAGCAAGTTGCGGACCTCATTGGAAAATCAGCCGATGAGATTTTCTTTACGTCTGGAGGAACCGAAGGTGATAACTGGGTCATCAAAGGTGTAGCTTTTGAAAAAGAGCCTTACGGCAAACACATCATTGTTTCTGATATTGAACACCCTGCGGTAAAAGAATCTGCCAAATGGCTTTCAGAACATGGTTTCGAGGTATCTTATGCACCAGTAAATGAACAAGGGTTTGTGGATGTTGAAGCTCTTGCTGGATTATTACGCCCTGACACAATCTTGGTTTCGGTTATGGCTGTTAATAATGAAATCGGATCAATTCAACCTATTCAAGCCATCTCAGATCTCTTGGTTAATGAGCCTACCATATCTTTTCATGTGGATGCTGTTCAGGCTATTGGGAAGATTCCTGTATCAGCTTATTTAACAGACCGTGTAGATTTTGCAACTTTTTCTGGTCATAAGTTCCATGCTGTTCGTGGTGTCGGTTTTGTCTACAAAAGGCAGGGAAAAAGATTACGCCACTCTTAACCGGTGGTGGGCAAGAAAAAGATTTTCGTTCAACAACTGAAAATGTTGCTGGGATTGCGAGTATGGCCAAGGCCTTGCGCTTGGTAACTGACAAAGAGGAATTTTCTCTTCCTAAAATTGCTAAGATGAAAAAAATTATCTTTGACGAATTGGCTAAATACGAGGATATTACTATTTTCTCAGGTGAGGGCGAGGGTGAAGACTTTGCACCTAATATTTTGACCTTTGGAATCAAGGGTGTTCGTGGTGAAGTTATTGTCCATGCTTTTGAAGAGCATCAAATTTACATTTCAACGACATCAGCATGTTCATCTAAGGCGGGTAAACCAGCGGGAACCCTTATTTCTATGGGTGTACCGACTAAGTTAGCTCAAACGGCTGTACGTATCAGTCTTGATGATGACAATGATATGGGACAGGTAGAACAGTTTCTCACGATTTTCAAGCAGGTCTACGCCAAGACACAAAAAGTGAGATAGCAAGATTTAAGCAATTAAACAATAAAACTAAATTCAAATTTAAAAGGAAAAGGAATGACACTAACATATTCAGAAATTATGGTTCGCTATGGTGAATTGTCTACCAAGGGCAAAAACCGTATGCGCTTTATCAATAAACTTAGAAATAATATTAAGGATGTTCTATCCATCTATCCAGATGTTAAAGTGACTTTTGATCGAGACCGTGGACATATCTACCTCAACGGTACAGACTACGAGCCAGTAGCAGAGTCTTTGAAGCAAATTTTTGGTATTCAAGCCTTTAGTCCTGTTTACAAGTTTGAAAAAGATGTCGATGTCTTGAAAAAAGCTGTTCAAGACATTATGACTGGACTCTATCGTGACGGTCTTACCTTTTAAAGTAACTGCTAAACGTAGTGACCATGACTTTGTTCTCGATAGTCGTGAGCTCAATCTTACTTTAGGAAATGCAGTTTTGATGTATTGCCTGACATTAAGGCTCAGATGAAGGGGCCCAGATGTCAACCTTAAGGTAGAAATTCGTGCCGAGGCGGCTTATATTTCTCACGAGGAAATCAAAGGAGCAGGTGGACTACCTGTAGGGACTGCCGGTAAAGGAATGCTCATGCTTTCAGGTGGGATTGATTCGCCAGTGGCAGGTTATCTTGCACTTAAACGTGGTGTGGATATTGAAGCTGTCCACTTTGCAAGTCCTCCTTACACTAGTCCTGGAGCTCTTAAAAAGGCTCAAGATTTGACCCGTAAGTTGACTAAATTTGGTGGTAATATTCAGTTCATCGAAGTACCATTTACTGAAATCCAAGAGGAAATCAAAGAAAAAGCACCAGAAGCTTATTTGATGACCTTGACACGTCGCTTTATGATGCGTATTACTGACCGTATTCGTGAAGAACGCCGAGGTCTTGTGATTATCAATGGTGAGAGTCTTGGTCAGGTTGCTAGTCAGACTATGGAGTCTATGCAGGCGATTAATGCTGTTACATGTACGCCAGTGATTCGCCCAGTTGTCACTATGGACAAATTGGAAATCATTGATTTGGCACAAAAAATTGATACCTTTGACATTTCCATCCAACCTTTTGAGGATTGCTGTACCATCTTTGCACCCGACCGTCCAAAGACTAATCCAAAAATCAAAAACGTTGAACAATATGAACGTCGTATGGATGTTGAAGCCTTGGTTGAACGTGCGGTTGCGGGAATCATGGTGACTGAAATCACACCTATTGAAGAAGCGCAAGACGAAGTGGATACACTTATTGAAGACTTGCTCTAGTCTAGGAGGATATAGTACTAACATAGTAGTATTTAGGTGCTACTAGAGTTAGGTATGTCAAAAAAGAAATGTCGATGTTGAACTTTTTACCCAGAAAGGAAAATACATGACTGTTTATAACATCAATTTAGGAATCGGTTGGGCATCAAGTGGTGTTGAGTACGCCCAGGCCTATCGTTCTACAATTTTCAAAAACACAGGTATTAAGGCCAAATTTGTCTTTATGGATATGTTCTTGCAGGACAATCTTTCTGATTTAACCCGTAACATGGGGTTTGCGGATGAAGACATCATCTGGCTCTACAGCTATTTTACAGACCTAAAAATTGCTCCAACGACCTATACTGTCAAGGATTTGGAAAAGGAAATTCCTTATGACATCACGCGTCGTGAGATTAATGGCAAGGTGGTTAAGCTCTTTTGTGCCAAGGAAGATATTTTTTATGCAGCCTACTTGCGTAAAGAGGGTGAAGATATCGTTCACCGTGTGGAAAAAGTATCGCGTGGTTGCTTAATTCGTAAAGACTTTTACTCTTACACTAAGATGTTCACGGAGTACTACACCCCTGTAGATAACAAGGCCCACCTCTATCAACGTCGTTTCTTCAATGAGGATGGTAGTGTTGCTTATGATGAAATTGTTGATGGTAAGGATAGTGTCTTCCGTTTCCCAGATAAGATTTTGTCATCTAAACATGAATTTATTGCCTACTTCATGTCGAAACTTGGTCTAACTGACCAAGATATTGTCATTTTGGACCGTGCAACTGGCACAGGGCAGGCTGTTTTCCGTAATACTAAACCTGCTAAGCTTGGAGTTGTTGTCCATGCAGAGCACTTTAGTGAAAATGCTGTGACAGACAAGACCATTCTTTGGAATAACTTCTATGAGTACCAATTCAGCAATGCAGATAAGGTTGATTTCTTCATCACAGCGACAGAGCGTCAACGCAGCATTATGCTAGATCAGTTCAACAAATACACACCATTTACACCTAATATCGTAACGATTCCTGTGGGAAGTTTGGATAAACTGAGAGAGCCTGAGGGAGAGCGTAAACCATTCTCAATCATCACAGCTTCACGTTTGGCCAATGAAAAGCACGTAGACTGGTTGGCTAAGGCTGTTGTTAAGGCTAAAGAAAGTCTGCCACAAGTGAACTTTGATATCTTTGGTACAGGTGCTGAAGAAGCTAAGCTTAAGGCCATTATCGAGGAAAATCACGCTCAGGATTACATCCATCTTAAGGGTCACCAAGATTTAACAGAAGTCTACAAGGATTACGAACTTTACCTATCAGGTTCTAAGAGTGAAGGTTTTGGCTTGACACTTCTAGAAGCTGTTGGATCGGGCCTTGGTATGATTGGTTTTGATGTCCGTTATGGGAACCAAACTTTTATCAAGGATAATGAAAATGGTTACTTAATCCCTCGATTTGAAAAAGATGACGAGCTTGCTATTGTGGCTGCCTTGGCAGAGAAAATTGTAGCTTTCTTCAATCGTTCAGATTTAGATCATGTTCATCAAGTCTCTTATGATATCGCCAAAGGCTTTTTGACAGAGGAAATCGAGCAGAAGTGGCTTAACTTAGTAAAGGAGATGACTAGTCATGATTAATTTATTTGAAAACTATAGTCAGGGTAGTTGGGATCTCCATTACTCACTGATTGTCGCTGGCTATGTAAATACAACAGTTTGTCTTTCAGATGATGGCTTTCTGCCTAGTGATGTGACCTCACCCTACCTTTATTTCACTGGTTTTGACAAGGTTCAAGGTTCTGCGCTTTACTTTAATCAGGTACCTGCGCCTGACTACTGGGAAATTATAGGAACGAATAGCAATGCGGAAATCTTCCGTTTTGATAAGAAACGTGGTCATATTCATTATGCGCATCCTGCTCACCAACGTCTGGTTAAAGCCGTGGACTGGTATGATGAGTCAGGACGCTTGCGCGTGACTGATCGCTACAATAACAAGGGTTACCGTTTCTCACAAACAACCTATAACGTTAAGCAAGAAGCGACCATTACCAGCTATTTCACTCCAGACAACAAGGAAGTTATCGTCATCAACCATTTGACTAAAGACGTTATCTTGAATTGGAAAGACAAGGTCTACATTTTCAAAAACAAATCTGAATTTGTCGTCTTCTATCTTAAAGAAGCTGGTTATGATTTGAGTCGTATTCTATACAACTCATTGGCGACACCTTTCTTGACAACTATGAATCTTCCAAATTCTGGTCAAGACGTTCTCTTCTGGCAAGAACCTATCACTGATTCAGTTCCTGGGAATATGCGTCTGCTTCTTGAGAGCAACCATCGTCAGACTAAGATTGTTGTACAAGATTACACAGCTTATACGAATCTTCTAAAGTTGGTTAGTCCAGAGCAGGCTTCTCGCGTGGCCTTCCTTGGATTCATGTATCCATTTGCCCGTCAGAACAACTTCCAAAATCAAGCGCTTATCTTGACCAACTCAGACCAGATTGAACATTTGGAAAGCATTGTCAGTGAAGTGCCTACCATGCATTATCATGTTGGGGCCATTACAGAAATGTCAAGTCGCTTGATGGATTTGGCTAAATATAGTAATGTTAGCCTTTACCCTAATATTACGACAGAGCAGGTTAAGCGCCTTTATAAGGAAGCTGATTTCTACTTGGATATTAACCATCAAAATGAAATCTTGTCAGCGACACGTGCTGCCTTTGAAAATAACTTGCTTATCCTTGCCTTTACGAACACTAGCCATGGTCCTGAGTATACCGCGTCAAGTAATATCTTCTCACCAATGAATGCTGGTCAATTTAAGCAAACGCTTAAAGAAGCCTTGGGTAACCGTGACTTCCTTAATCACTTGCTTGATCGCCAACGTGAGCATGCTCATGTAGCAACACCAGAAGATTATAAGAAGATTATTGGTTAGGTAAATGACATTAGAGGTTCGTAACATTTATCCTCTGACACCAACATTTAAGCAGGTCGCTTCGCTTTATGAAGTGGCTTTTCCTGTGGAAGAGCGTCTCCCACTCTGGCAATTGTCTTGGAACGGCTTGAAAAGAGGACAATCTTTCTTGGCCTACTTTGATCAGGAAGTCTTCGTTGGCTTGACCTATACCATTTATACTGACAACCTGGTCTACCTACTTTTTCTTGCAGTTGAGGAAAGTAAACAATCTCAGGGATATGGCAGTCAGATTTTGGCACAAGTTAAGAAAGAAGCAGGGGTACGACCGTGTGTGCTTACGATTGAACCCATGGATGAGAAGGATGCTTCTAATCGTAATCAGCGCTTAAAACGTTTGGCATTTTATGAGCGAAATGGCTATCAGTTATTGAATCACTTCTATTTCGAAGGGACTGAACGCTATCAAATTTTGACAACGGATAGGAGCCTTTGTTTAGCTGATTTAGAGCAGGATCTAGCTAAGACCTTCTTAGGAAAATATGGTATAAGGGTTGAGTAGGGGAATCATTACTTGGCTAAATATCAATGAGCAGAATAAGAATAATCAAAATAACTTTTTTCTCTTGTCATTAGAGGGAAAAAATGATAGAATTGTAACGTTGACTAAATGCACGTCCTGTGCAACCGCACGACTACTGTTTGCAAGTGGGTTCGTCCCCGCAGTACTAGGCGAGTCTTCACAGAGGGAAACCTCAGACACATTAAAAATTTTAATAGGAGGTGCATCATGAGCACATACGCAATCATCAAAACTGGTGGAAAACAAGTTAAAGTTGAAGTAGGTCAAGCGATCTACGTTGAAAAAATCAACGCTGAAGCTGGATCAGAAGTAACTTTTAACGAAGTTGTTCTTGTCGGTGGTGATAAAACTGTAGTAGGTACTCCAGTTGTTGAGGGAGCTACTGTTGTCGGAACTATCGAAAAACAAGGTAAACAAAAGAAAGTTGTTACTTTCAAATACAAACCTAAAAAAGGTAGCCACCGTAAACAAGGTCACCGTCAACCTTATACAAAAGTTGTTATCAACGCTATCAACGCGTAAGCTAACGACTAATCACTAAGAAAGGACACAATCTTATGTTGAAAACTCTTGAAAACTTGCAACTTTTCGCCCACAAAAAAGGTGGGGGTTCTACTTCCAATGGTCGTGATTCACAAGCTAAACGTCTTGGTGCTAAAGCAGCTGATGGACAAACTGTATCAGGTGGATCAATCCTTTACCGTCAACGCGGCACACACATCTACCCAGGTGTAAACGTAGGCCGTGGTGGTGACGATACACTCTTCGCTAAAGTTGAAGGTGTTGTACGTTTCGAACGTAAAGGTCGCGACAAAAAACAAGTATCTGTATACCCAGTTGCTAAATAATTAAGCTAAAGTCTGCACTTTTGTGTAGGCTTTTCTTTATGAAAAAAGGAGAATTCTATGCCTTTAAATCACTACCAACAAGAAGTGGGACCAAGTCTAGCGGATGCTAGTCCAGGTAAGATGCCAGAAGTTGCCCTATTAGAAGGTCGTTATTGTAGCGTTGAACATTTGACGGTTGCAGAGCATTATAAGGACATTTTAGACTTTTACTTTACTAATCAGATTCTTTCTGATTGGACCTATATGTATGCGGATCCATTTGAATCTGAAGAAGCTGTACGTCAGTGTTTGGAGGATTATGAGCAATCCCAGAATCCTTATTTCTTTGCTATCAGGGATAAGGCTTCAAGTAAAGTTCTAGGAACCTTCTCACTCATGGCTATTACACCGAAAAATCGCAGTGTTGAGATGGGGCGAGTGATTTTGGCACCTACTTTACAAAAAGACTCGAGCAGCTACAGAAGCTCAATACCTGCTTATGAAATATGTCTTTGAAGATCTTAACTATCGTCGTTATGAGTGGAAATGTGATAGTCTTAACCGTCCTTCTGCCAATGCTGCCATGCGTTTAGGGTTCACCTATGAGGGGCGTTTTCGTAATCATGCTATTTATAAGGGACGTAGTCGAGATACGGACTGGTTCTCGATTATTGATAGTGAGTGGCCAAGTCTTAAAGAACGATTTGAGAATTGGCTAGCTCCTGAGAATTTTGATGAAAAGGGACAGCAGAAACATTCTTTAAGAGACTGTTAGCTGGCAATAAAAGGGCTCTCTTCTGGTGAAGGAGCCTTATTTTAGTAGTCTTAGTCCTAAATCAAAGCTCCTACTTTTCTAGTGATTATTGTTGCTGTCAAAATCAGTTTAAATACTCATTTTTCTGTCAATAATATTCCCATAATAAAGCATATTTATGCTATAATAAAGAGTAATTGTATCAAGGAGAATATGACTAATGGATTTAATTCGCGAAAAAAGTATTTGTTAACCGTTACCACTATGATGTTCGTAACCATGAGTGGGAAAAAAAGAGAATGGTGTTCCTAAAACAAATGTTGAAGTAACGTTTCAGTTGCACAATAAAGATAAAGAAGCTAGCAATACGTCGGTTGTAGCTGTTTTGCAATTTATGATTGTCCGTGATGAGTTTGTTATCTCAGGGATTGTTTCTCAAATGGACCACATTCAAAACCGTATCGTCAATGAACCAAAAGACTTCTCACAAGAAGAAGCAGAAGCCTTGGCTGCACCGCTCTTGGATACGCTTCAACGTTTGACTTATGAAGTAACTGAAATTGCCTTGGATCGCCCAGGTATCAACTTGGAGTTCTAAGATGTCTCTTGCAGTTATTACGGATTCATCGGTTAATCTCCCTGCTGAAATTCAGGGCCATGCTGATGTTTATGTTTTAGATATTCCGGTCATCATTGAGGGGCAGCCTTTTGTTGAAGGAAAAAACTTGGATGTCAATCAGTTTTATGAACAAATGGCAAACTCTGAGGAACTGCTCAAGACATCACAACCAAATCTAGCTGACTTGGATAACTTGCTTATGGAGTTGGAGGAGAAAGGTTATACCCATGTCATTGGGCTTTTCCTTTCTTCAGGAATCTCTGGTTTTTGGGCCAATAGTCAGATTTTGATTGAGGACCATGCCAAGTTGAAGATTACTTTTCCTGATACAAAAATCACAGCAGCTCCTATGGGAGCCATGGTGAGAAACGTTTTGCATTGGTCAGCCCAAGGGATGTCTTTTGAGAGCATTTTGAAGAAGCTTGAGGAACAAGTTGATCAAACGACGGCTTATATTCTTGTGGATGATCTTAATCATCTGGTTAAGGGTGGCCGTTTGTCGAATGGTTCGGCGATTTTAGGAAATCTTTTGTCTATCAAACCTATTTTGAATTTTAATGACGAAGGCAAAATCGTTGTTTTTGAAAAGGTGCGTACAGAGAAGAAAGCTGTGAAACGCTTGGTTGCCCTAGCCGAAGACAATCGTGAAATGGAGCTTAGCATCCTTCATACTAATGCTCCTGAAAAAAGCTGAAGATTTTAAAAGGCAGCTAGAAGCACAGGGAATTAGCGTTTCAACAGTGGTATCCTTATGTGCCGTAATTGCGACGCACTTGGGCGAGGGAGCACTGGTGTTAGGTCTAACACCTAAATTTACCAAATAAGTACGATACATCTGAAATAGGCTTGCCTATGATTAAGATCAATAGAGAGGAAAAATGACATGTCTATTAAAGTTATTGTTGCTGGATTTAAAGGAAGAATGGGTTCAACTGCGGTTGAAATGGTCAAGGGAGATGACGAATTGACTTTGGCTGCCTTGCTTGACCCATTTGCGACAGAAAAAGAAGTGGACGGTGTTCCTGTCTTCACAGATAAAGCGGATTTGGTTGGCTTTGACGCAGATGTCTGGGTGGATTTCACTATGCCAGCCGTTGCCTATGAAAATACTCGTTTTGCTTTGGAGAATGGTTTTGCACCAGTTGTGGGTACCACAGGATTTACTGAAGCACAAATTCAGGAATTGACTGACCTTTCTAAAGACAAGTCTATTGGTGGTTTGATTGCACCTAACTTTGCTATTGGTGCTATCCTTCTTATGAAGTTTGCGGTAGAAGCTAGTAAATATTTCCCAGATCTTGAAATCATTGAGCTTCACCATGACAAGAAAAAAGATGCGCCTTCAGGTACAGCGGTGAAAACAGCTGAACTTATCCGTGAGGTTCGCGAAACAAAACGTCAAGGTGCTGAGGATGAGGTGGAAACACTTGCTGGAGCACGTGGTGCTGAGTTTGATGGTTTCCGTATTCACAGTGTGCGTTTGCCAGGACTTGTGGCTCACCAAGAGGTTATCTTTGGTGCTCAAGGAGAAGGTTTGACCTTGCGTCATGATTCTTATGACCGTATTTCCTTTATGGGTGGGGTTAACCTCGGTATTAAAGAAGTGGTTAAACGTGATCAGCTTGTTTATGGTTTGGAACATTTACTATGAGATTAAGTTATTTGCCTTCTGAGTTTCAGAAGGCTTTACCAATATTAGAGAAGATTAAAGCAGCGGGTTTTGAGGCTTACTTTGTTGGTGGTTCGGTACGAGATGCCCTTCTTAACCGTCCCATTCATGATGTAGACATTGCTTCGTCTTCATATCCTGAGGAGACCAAGCAGATCTTCGAGCGTACGGTGGATATCGGTATTGAGCATGGGACCATTTTGGTCTTGGAAAATGGCGGTGAGTATGAGGTGACGACCTTCCGAACAGAGGACGTCTATGTAGATTATCGTCGTCCGTCTAGCGTGTCCTTTGTGCGTTCATTGGAAGAAGATCTTAAGCGTCGTGATTTTACAGTCAATGCTTTTGCTCTTAATGAAAATGCTGAGATTATCGACAAGTTTGATGGTCTTACTGATTTGGACAATCATGTTTTGAGGGCTGTTGGTAAGGCTGAGGAACGCTTTAACGAGGATGCCCTTCGTATCATGCGAGGACTACGTTTTGCAGCGAGTTTAGACTTTGATATCGAAGAAAAGACTTTTCAGGCTATGACCAGCCATGCCCCACTTCTGGAAAAGATTTCGATTGAGCGAAGTTTCATCGAGTTCGATAAGTTGCTTTTGGCCCCACATTGGAAAAAGGGAATCAAGGCACTTCTAGCGACTAAGGCTTATCAGTACCTTCCGGATTTTCAAGAAACTGCTGAAGAATGGCAGTCTTTTGTGGCAGACTATGTGGAGGACTTTAGATTTACAAGTTCTGAACAGGCTTGGGCGGCAACTCTTTTGGCTCTCAAGCATGATAATCCACGCTCTTTCCTTAAAAAATGGAAGACGTCTGTTAATTTCAAAAGACAGTTCAGTCCTTGATTGAGATTTTCAATTTCCGTTTGGAGAGAGCCGTGACTAAACAAGATGTTTATCAGTATGGTAAGGAACTCTTAGAGGAGGCTGAAACCTTGAGACGGGCTCAGGGCTTGGACGTCGATTATGAGCGTATTGCCGAGTTGGATGGTCAGTTGCTCATCCATGATAAGCACGAAATCGTTGTGAATGGTGGCACGCTGATGAAGGAGCTAGGATTCAAACCTGGTCCGGACCTTGGTCGTGTACTTAAGGCTATCGAAAATGCCATCGTTGATGGTCAACTAGCTAATGCCGAGGAAGCCATCATGGCCTTTGTTCAAGCGATGAAATAAGTCTAAAGACGTTATAAAAATGACACACCGCTACAGAGCATGCGTAGGATCCGTAGCGGTGTTATTTGTAAGAAGGAAGTAAGATGTCAGATTTTATTGTTGAAAAATTAACCAAGTCCGTTGGAGACAAGACGGTTTTAAAGAGATTTCATTGATTATTCATGATTTGGATCGTATTGGGATTATTGGTGTCAATGGGACAGGTAAGACAACCTTGCTAGATGTTGTCTCTGAGCGTATTGGTTTTGATGGTGATGTGTCACCTTTCACTAAGGCTAATGGCTATAAGATTGCTTATTTGACTCAGGAGCCTGAATTTGATGATAGCAAGACAGTGCTTGATACGGTCTTGTCATCAGACCTTCGTGAGATGGCCTTGATTCGTGAATACGAGACCCTCATGGCGGATTATTCTGAGGATAATCAATCTCGTTTAGAGAAGGTTATGGCTGAGATGGATAGTCTTGATGCTTGGTCCATTGAGAGCGAGGTTAAGACTGTTTTATCTAAGCTAGGTTTGTCAGACCTCTCGCAAAAGGTCGGGGACCTCTCAGGTGGTCTTCGTCGTCGTGTGCAGTTGGCTCAGGTTCTCTTAAATGATGCAGATCTCCTGCTCTTGGATGAGCCAACCAACCATTTGGATATTGATACTATTGCTTGGTTGACGAATTTTCTCAAGTCTTCTAAAAAGACGGTACTCTTTATTACCCACGACCGTTATTTCTTGGACAATGTAGCCACACGTATCTTTGAGTTAGACCAGGCTAATCTGATTGAATACCAGGGGAATTATCAAGACTATGTGCGTCTAAAGGCCGAACAAGATGAACGAGATGCAGCAGCCCTTCACAAGAAAAAAGCAACTCTATAAGCAGGAGTTGGCATGGATGCGAACGCAACCGCAGGCGCGTGCGACCAAGCAACAAGCTCGTATCAATCGCTTTAAGGATCTTAAGGGTGAGGTTCACCAAACGGTCAATAATGAGGATCTTGAAATTAACTTTGAGACCAGCCGTATTGGTAAGAAGGTAGTGAACTTCGAGCATGTCGATTTCGCTTATGAAGATGGCAAGCAAATTCTCAGTGATTTCAATCTTATCATGCAAAATCGTGATCGTATCGGTATTGTTGGGGATAATGGTGTCGGGAAATCGACCTTGCTCAATCTGATTAATGGTGACCTTGTGCCTACAGCTGGTGTCCTAGATATTGGTGAGACGGTACGTATTGGTTATTTCTCACAGCAAATTAAAGATATGGATGAGAGCAAGCGTGTCATTAACTACTTGCAAGAAGTTGCAGATGAAGTTAAGACAACGGTTGGAACAACCAGTATCACAGAGCTCTTGGAGCAATTCCTTTTCCCTCGTTCTACCCATGGGACACAGATTGCCAAGCTCTCTGGTGGGGGGAAAAGAAACGTCTTTATCTACTTAAGATTCTGATTGAAAAGCCCAACGTTCTGCTCTTGGATGAGCCGACAAATGATTTGGACATTGCAACTTTGACGGTTTTGGAAAACTTCCTTAATGGTTTTGGCGGCCCTGTCGTTACCGTTAGTCACGACCGCTATTTCTTGGACAAGGTAGCTAACAAGATTCTAGCCTTTGAAGAGCGTGGTGTTCGAGAGTTCTTTGGTAACTACACAGACTACCTTGATGAAAAAGCCTTCTTACAAGAGCAATCAGCCCTCCTCGAGAAGGAAAAAGAGCAAGCTAGCGTTAAAGTTGAGAAAGTTAAAGAAGACAAAAACGCATGAGCTACTTTGAAAAACAAGAGTGGGCGACCATCGAAGACGAGATTGCTGACCTTGAAGCCAAAATCGAAGAGATTGAAGCAGCCATGCTTGAAAATGCTAGCGATTATGGACAGTTAGCCTCCCTCCAACGAGACTTGGATGCTGCTAACGAAACCTTGCTTGAAAAGTATGAACGCTATGAGTATTTGAGTGAGCTAGAGGGATAAGCTCTTTAGTAATCAAAGTATGACAAAAGCCCTGCAGATGCAAGGCTTTTTTATGTTTATGTAGTGACTGCTTTCTTCCTACCACAAGCGGAACGAAAAGGAGAGGACAGAGACCCCCGCGAAGATAATTAAGGAAGCTACCAAGCGCCCAATAAGAAAGGCTGAGAAAAACGGAGCACTAAAGAGCAAGAGCCCAAATACCAGACAAATCAAGGCGATTGATAGGGCAGGTTGTCCTGAGAAGCCGAATTGACGTTGGCGATAAGCTTGGAAACCTTGTGTAAAGGCTGAGACAAGAAGCCACCAAGCGATAATGGTTACAGCTACACCTGAGAGCACCCATGCTGATGTTGATAGCAAAATAATCCCAAAAACAATGGAAATGATACTCTGAAGCAGTTGGAAGAAGGAGCGGTTTTCGTTATCACGTTTGAAATAAACCATGAGACTTGAAACACCAGATACCAGCATTACTAGGGCAAATAGCCAACCAACGATGGCAAGAAGATTTGTAGGATTAGCGAAGAAAAAGACACCCAAGAGTGTAATGAGAATTCCACTAATCAATGTAAAACTTTTCATAGGATACCTCTTATTAATTTTTTTTAATACTACTATGTAAGTATCAAATTGTCAAACAAAGAACTAGTTTAGAGTGGCTTAAAGACCTAGTTTAGAGTGGCTTGATGAGATAAGTGTAGGTGGCAGCTTTTCTGGTTCTCGTAGCTACCTGACGACCTGTTTTTTGGAAGAGGTGTTTAAAGCGGCGCAAGAAATTTGTGGAATCCATCTTGAGGTAGTCTTCATTAAAGGTACCAAAAAGTTGACGGTAGGTGGTCAAGGTGTTTTCCTCGGGCATAATGGAAAGGATAGTTGGATAGTATTCGAGTCGTCCCTTGATACGTTCCATAGCTGTTAAGAGGATTTCCCAGTGGTCAAAGGCGAGGTCATCATGTGACAGTGTCTTATCGCCATCAACAAGTTGCAGTCGACCGTCTACCATGGCGATGTCTAACCAATGCGTAGACGCCGCATCGTCGGCAGCCTTTTCCACTTGAATGTCATTAAAGGTCATAAAGCAGAGATAAGCCACTGTAATGGTCCACATACGAGGATCACGATAAGGTGTTCCCACTGTAATGAGTTGCTCGATGTGGTCAGGATTGAGTTTAACGGATGTTTCTTCCTGTACTTCGCGACATACAGCTAGATTGAGATCTTCTTGCTCCTGAACGAAGCCACCACTGAGGGCGTATTTCCCCATGAAGGGATGGTTTTTTCGCTTGATAAGTAAGGTTTGGACTCTTCCTTCATAATAGCGGAAGATGACCGAGTCAACGGTCACTGAGGGCTTAACGTACTTATCCACTTCCTCTCGCCGATAGATGTCCAAAAATTCCTTTTCACTACCAGAGTTTTCGAAGGTTTTAGTCATAGGTTTCCTCCTTTATTTATTGTAAGTTCAAATGATGATTGCTTTACATCAGTCTTCTAAATCTCGATGTGTAAACGTTCCTTGATTGCTTTTTTTGGCATTGTGGTAGTTGTCCGCAAAGAAGCTGTCGCTATTGCTATTTTCCCCTAAAATAACGATTTTATCCTTGAATGGTGATAGGAGGTCTAGGAGGTGCTGGGTAAACCAGTCACGTGTTTGATTATCAGCCATAGTCATGTCACGGAAACCATCATCTACATAGTTTGATTTTGGCAGGATCACAAAAAATCAAATCCCACTTTTCACGGGCTTGAGTTACCTGATAGAGACGATCCAACATATCAAATTCTTCTTGGGAGATATTTTCTTTCAAATAGTAGTCGATATAGACCTTTCGTGACTGTTGAGTTGGTATCGGCAAAGATAAGTCCTGAGTGTTGCCCTTTGTCAATGATATCAGAGGTCTGGGCGTATTGATCTGTCAGGAGGTGAATATAGTCGTTGGTATCTAACTCGTCATCTCGTACATTATACTTTTCTTGATACTCCCTGGCATATTCAAGAGAGCAAGGAGCGTTGTATGTTCGGGTCAAATCCTTAACAAGAGTAGTTTTCCACCGCTAGCAGAGCCCACAACAAGGACCTTGCGCGTAAAGTGGCGACGGAAAGGCTTGGTGATAAACCGCCAATTTTCCATCGGATTATCGCGAATCTCAGTAGCAGTGATATTGATAATAGAACGTTCGATGAGTTCTACCTGAGCTTGAGGGTAGTAGCGATTGAGCTCGATCACGTACTTTGGCTCTCCAACATAGAAGGTAATCTTTTCAGGACTATCCGTATTCTTAGTGATAAGCTCTTTGACGCGGCTAACCCATGGCACCCAGCCCTCTGGATAGGCTGGCATACCAGCTTCGTCTAGTTTATCCACAACGACTAATTCATCATCATAGAGCACTTCTCGAACATAACGGAAACGTCGGTTGAGCGATAGGCCTGCGCGTGTCCCTCGATCTTCTTGTGTGTTGCTGCCACTTACGATGACGAGCACATTGTCATTAGCGCGTTTTGCCTTGGTAATGAGGTCAACGTGCCCAACGTGCATTGGAGCGAAAGTTCCAAAAACAATGCCGATGCGCTTTCCAGATAATTGTTTTCTTTTCATAAAAAATGATCCTTTTTCAAGATTTAGTAAAATTACTAAATTCATGATAACATAGTTGGGGATCTTTGTAAATATAAAAATAGTAAAATTACTAAATTATTTTTTAGGCTATTTTCTTTAAAGTTCAAAAAAGTTTAAAAATTTTGGAGAAAAACTAGAAAAATAGAATCCGCTTACATTGTTGAATTGATAACTTTTAGGATTAACTTAAAAAAAGATAGATTACTTGTTATGTCATAAAACCTAACATAAAAATCAAAAAAAATAGCAGAAAATACTTGACAAGAAGATTCTGAAAATTTATACTATTCATGTAATTAAATTACTAAGGTAATTATTTGAAAGGAAACATTGATATGACAACAGGTAAAGAGTACGTTGCTAGCGTTTTTGAAAAAGTGAAAGCTCAAAATGGCCACGAGGCTGAGTTCCTTCAAGCAGTTGAAGAAGTTTTCGATTCACTTGTTCCTGTCTTCGACAAATATCCTAAATATATTGAAGAAAACCTTTTGGAACGTTTGGTTGAACCAGAACGTATCGTTTCATTCCGTGTGCCATGGGTTGATGATAAAGGTCAAGTACAGGTAAACCGTGGTTTCCGTGTACAATTCTCATCAGCTATTGGTCCTTATAAAGGTGGTCTTCGTTTCCACCCAACTGTTAACCAAGGGATCTTGAAATTCCTCGGTTTCGAACAAATCTTTAAAAACTCATTGACTGGTCAACCAATCGGTGGTGGTAAAGGTGGATCAAACTTCGATCCTAAAGGTAAATCAGATAACGAAATCATGCGTTTCTGCCAAAGCTTCATGACTGAATTGAGCAAACACATTGGTGCAGATACAGACGTACCTGCAGGTGATATCGGTGTTGGTGGACGTGAAATTGGTTACCTCTATGGCCAATACAAACGCCTTCGTAACGAGTACACAGGTGTCCTTACTGGTAAAGGTTTGAACTGGGGTGGTTCACTTGCTCGTACAGAAGCAACTGGTTACGGTGCTGTTTACTTTGCAGAACAAATGCTTAATGCACGTGGTGAAAACTTTAACGGTAAAACAGCAGTTGTTTCAGGTGCTGGTAACGTTGCCATCTACGCTATCGAAAAATTGCAAAGCCTTGGTGCCAAAGCGGTAACATGTTCTGACTCATCTGGTTTTGTTTATGATCCAGACGGAATCGACGTTGACTTGTTGAAAGAAATCAAAGAAGTTAAACGTGAACGTATCGTTAAATATGCAGAAGCACGTCCAAACGCAACCTTCACACCTGCTGGTGGTGAAAAGACAGTTTGGTCAGTTAAAGCTGACTTGGCATTCCCATGTGCAACTCAAAATGAATTGGATGAAACAGATGCAGAAACACTTGTAGCAAATGGTGTATTGGCTGTTTCAGAAGGTGCTAACATGCCTTCAACTTTGGGAGCTATTGATGTCTTCCTTAAAGCTGGTGTATCATTTGGTCCTGCCAAAGCTGCTAACGCTGGTGGTGTTGCTGTATCAGCTCTTGAGATGGCACAAAATAGCCAACGTACACAATGGACATTCGAAGAAGTTGATGCTAAACTCTACGATATCATGAAAGGTATCTACGAAAATGCTGCAACAGCTGCTAAAGAATTTGGTCATGAAGGTAACCTTGTTGTAGGTGCCAACATCGCTGGTTTCCTTAAAGTTGCAGACGCTATGTCAGCTCAAGGTATTGTTTAATTAACAGCCTTGACCTGATTGAGCCTCTCGATAAAATAAGAAAAGAAGCCTGCGGGTTTCTTTTTTTGTTTAGACAGACTTAGGAGGAAGAGGAGTTCTGTACTTTTTTGGTATAATGACCTTGTAAGAAATCTCTTTCTAGAGTAAATTTTGATGAATTAGAATACGAGAGGAGTAATCGTGAGTCTTGGAAAGGATCCCTGTGGGGCAAAAGAAAAGAAGTATACTAATCAGACAGTCATTCTAATCAGTTTCTTAATCAGTATGGTGTCAATACTGCCTATGTTCTTTTTAGGGACAAGCTTTATGGTGATGATATTGTTTTTCACATTAACCGACTGTTATCTTTGGATACTGTCTGGAAGAGTCCTATCAATTTTACGACTAACGGAGGGACCGGACAATTAATCAATACCTTTTATCCCTGGTTAACTTATTATCCTATTTTCATAATCTATAAGCTGACTCAGTCGGTCTTTGTAGCCTGGATGAGTTTTCAGTTGCTTGTTCGCTTTGTAACTTGTTTGCTTAGTTTTTACGGATTACGTTTATTGAAATATTCTGATAAACAGGTGATGATATTTTCTACCTTTTATCTCTTTTCGGGGTATTTCTTGCACAATTCTTATTACCGGGCAGCCGTTGGCGAAACGCTAGCGATGATTTTTCTACCTCTAGTTTTCGTTGGCGTTCGTTTGATAACTTTTGGAGATTACAAGAAATGGTGGATCTTGACTCTTGGGATGCTTGGTTTAGTTTATTCCCATGTCTTATCGGTCCTTTTGGCTTCTGTTGGGATTTTCTTTGCGGTGGTAACTAGTTTTTGGATTTGGGATAATAAAAAAGAACGTGTCCTAGGTTTTCTTAAGGCCACCCTTGTCACTCTTAGTATGTCTCTAGCTTTCTTTGTTCCTATGATAGAGCAATTCAAGTATGTCACCTCTACGAACGACTTTTAAACCGCTCCTATCAAAGACTGCTTTAAGTCTGGCAGACAACTGGGAGTTGATTCTAAAAAGTGATTTAAGGACTCCATCAGTTAATCTTCTCTACATCCTGGGCCTAGTGCTAAGCCTGATTTTTACTAAGCGTTTTGTTAAGGTTGGGGAAGCTAGAATTTACCTTTTTATTTCTCTTATTTTAGCTTTTTAACCTTGAAAAGTTTTCCTTGGCAGTTCTTACAGGCAAGTCCAGTGTCCAACCTTCAATTTCCTTTGAGATTATGGAGTTTTGCTCTGCTTTTCTTCAGTTTAGCTTTGGCGAATATCTTAGAAAATATTTCTATAAAGGCATCAACAATACTTGTCTTGTTAGGTCTTTGTCTAAATATGTTTCAGATTGTTACTGTTCAAGATAAGATGACTAAAGCAAAGAATATATTGCCAAGTCATACAAAAGTCACGAGAGAAATGCTGGCCAAGGGAACTTATAAAAATATAAATGGCGATTACACCAATAAAGAAGTGCCCTTTGGCTTTGTCTTTGACAAACATCTTTTCTTGGATAATCAGGAAATTAAGTCAACCATCAACCGTTCTCCAAATGAGCTAGCACTTATAGTAAACAACGCGTCAAAAGAAGCTAAAGTCTTGTCGCTACCAGTTTTCTACTACAAAGGACAAGAAGCGAGGATTGATGGAAAGCGAGTAACTACTTACTTAGCTAAGGAAAAGAATCCAACTAATCTAGTCCTACCATCAGGTAAGCATGGTGTCGTTTTGACCTATGGCTATACCCCAGTTGCCAAATTGGCAATCGGTGTTTCAACTATTAGTCTTTTGGCGTTTATTGGTTATTTGTATAGAGTGAAGAAAGATGACTAAAAAGAAGCCTGCGGGTTTCTTTTTTTTGTCTGTTTTACTAGAGGGTGGGCCTTTTGATGTAATAGGTCAAGATCATTAATATGAAATTGAAAACCTTTGGTTCTGATAAAATAAGGATATATCATTTCATAGTTTAGATAAGAAAAGGGAGTAAATAGATGATAAAAACTATCGTAAAGGATGTCTTTTTCCTTGGACAAAAATCGACAGAAGCGGACTAAAGAAGACCTCTATTTGGCTAAAGATTTACGTGATACATTGGAGTTTCATAAGGATGCCTGTGTGGGTATGGCTGCCAATATGATTGGAGTTAAAAGCGTGTCATTATCGTCAATATCGGTTTTGTTAATCTAGTTATGTTTAATCCTATTTTAGTCAGCAAGTCCTCACCTTTTCAAACAGAGGAGTCTTGTTTGTCATTAGAGGGAAGTCGTCCAACAAAACGTTATGAGTCGATTGAGGTTGCTTATTTAGATGAACAATGGATGCCTAAACAGTTAAGTTTTTCTGGCATGCCAGCCCAAATTATTCAACATGAATTGGATCATTTGGAGGGGATTATTATTTAGATAGCCTAGCCCAAGTGTGGCTAGGTTTTTGAGTTCAAATCCTTAATAATCATAGTTATGGGAGTGAGAGTGGAAAGCAATATTTTTTTCACTCTTTTTTAGTTCTCATAAGAACTTTTTTCTTGACAATAGTTCTCATAAGAACTAAAATAGTTTCCATGAGAATTATTCAAGGAGGGACTTGCGATGCATGGAAAAGATACTTTTAGTGAATTCAGAGAATTCATCAATACTATGGAATCTCGCGTGCAAGAGTTAGGCAAAGCTCATGGGGTTGAGCATTTAGCTGGTCCACAAGGGTTTGCCGTCAGGTACTTGTTTGAGAACCAAGATAAAGAAATCTTTATCAAAGATATTGAAAAAAAGGCTATCTATATCTAAATCAGTGGCTAGTAATTTGGTCAAACGTATGGAGAAAAACGGTTTTGTTGAATTGGTGACATCGGACAAGGACAAACGCTACAAGTATGTTCATCTGACAGACTTAGGTAAAAAAGAAGGCCCAAGATGTTGGACATTTCCGAGAGGCTATCCATGAACAGCTGTTAGAAGGTATTTCCAAAGAAGATGCTGAAACAGCCTTTCGTGTCTTTCACCAAATTCGTATGAATTTAGAAAAAAAATAAGGAGTAACTTATGTTTAAAATTTTTAAACGTTTGACAGCAAAAGAGTTAAGCATGATTATCTTAGCTGTGATATTTGTTTGTTTGAACGTCTATCTAAACTTGAAAATTCCAGACTATATGTCTGACATTACGACCCTCTTATCAACCAAGGGGACTAAGGCGTCAGATATTTTTGCCTGGAATACAGATGCCCCAGGGATGCGAATGCTTTTAATGTCCTTTGCGGGCTTTATGGCCTCAGTAGTGGTTGTTTCCTAGCTGCCAGAACAGCAGCAAGTTTTACAACCCGTCTTCGTGATGATATCTTCCATCAGGTTCTAGATTTTTCGGATGCAGAGATTAAGAAATTCTCCATTCCTAGTCTTTTGACCTCGCACGACAAATGATATTACCCAATTACAGATGGTACTGACCATGGGACTACAGGTCATTACACAGGGGCCTATCATGGCCATTTGGGCGATTACAAAGATTGCCGATAAAAATGGAAATTGGCTTCTTGCTTTGCTTGTCGCTGTGGCAGTGATTGCCGTTCTCATGCTCTTCCTCTTAATTATGGTCATGCCTAAGCAACGCTTGATTCAAACTTTGACCGATAAACTGAATAGCGTAACGCGTGAATCTCTTACAGGAATTCGTGTGGTGCGTGCCTACAACGCCGAAAGTTATCAAGAGGATAAATTTGAAAAGGCCAATACTGATTTGACCCAAAACAACCTCTTTATCGGTCGTTCTTTTGCTTTGCTAACACCGGTAATGACTGCTGTATCCAGCGGTTTGACACTGGCTATTTATTGGATTGGTGCGCATCTGATTGAAGATGTTAAGATTCCAACAGATCCAACGAAAATTGCTGGTGCCATGGAAGACAAGGTCCATCTCTTCTCAGATATGGTTGTCTATTCGTCTTATGCCATGCAGGTTGTTATGGGATTCATGATGATGATTGTCGTTTTCTTCCTTCTTCCACGTGCAGTTGTAGCAGCTGGTCGTATCAATGAAGTTCTAGATACCCAATCTTCAGTCTCTTACCCTGAAAATAGTTCTGAAAAGCCTAAAGAGGTGGGTACTGTCGAATTCGATGATGTTTCCTTCCGTTATTCTGAAACTTCAGAGCCTGTTTTGGAGCATGTTAGCTTCAAAGCTAAAAAAAGGGTGACACGGTTGCCTTTATTGGTTCGACTGGATCTGGTAAATCAACACTTGTCAACCTTATCCCACGTTTTTATGATGCCACGCAAGGGACGATCAAGGTTGACGGTGTCGATGTGCGACATTATGACCACGAAACCTTGCACAATATAGTCGGTTATATTCCACAAAAGGCTGTGCTTTTCTCAGGTAATATCACGTCAAATATGACAATGGGAACGAGCAATAATAGTCCTCTAGATGACGCTAAGATTTGGGAAGCTCTCGAATTGGCTCAAGGAAAAGACTTTGTTGAAAATAAAGAAGGCCAACTTAAAGGCAGAAGTGGCTCAAGCGGGGTCTAACTTCTCAGGTGGCCAGAAGCAACGTTTGGCTATTGCACGTGCACTTGCCCGTAAGCCTGAAATCTTGATTTTTGACGATTCCTTCTCAGCTTTGGACTATAAGACCGATCGTAAGTTACGTCAAGAATTGGCTGAAAAAACACAAGATATGACCAAGTTGATTGTTGCTCAACGTATCTCTACTATTATGGATGCGGACCAAATCTTGGTTCTTGATCAAGGTAAAGTAGTTGGGCAAGGAACCCACAAGGAACTCTTGGCAAATAATGAGGTTTACCAAGAAATTGCCTATTCACAATTGTCTAAGGAGGAGTTAGAAAATGGAAAATAAGCCAAAAACATCATCCTATAAACGCTTAAAACCCTATATTAAAGGTTTCCCAATTCCGTTTGTCCTTGCGATTTTTGGAGCAATTATTTCAGCGGTCATTACAGTTATTGGACCAGATAAACTTAAAGAAATTACCAATACTATTACTGAAGGTATTACACCTACAAAAATGGGGACGATTCCAGGCATTGATTTGGACAAGGTAGCAAGTATTGCTATGACCTTGGCTGTTTTATATGTTATTTCAGCCATTGTTGGTTACTTACAAAGTTTTACCGTTGCGACGGTTACACAACGCTTTTCACAACGTTTCCGTACAGCTATCCAAAAGAAAATCAACAGTGTCCCTCTTTGATTATTTCGATAGTCACTCTCAAGGAGATACACTCTATCGTGTGACTAATGACGTTGACCTTTTGGGACAATCTCTTAGTCAAGGTCTGGGTACCCTAATTACTTCAAGTGTTCTCTTGGTCGCAGCCATTATTATGATGTTTTACTCAAATGTCACTATGGCTTTCACTGCGATTGGTTCTGTCTTGATTGGATTTGTTCTAGTAGCCTTTATCATGGGCTTCTCGCAACCACTTTTTAAACGCCAACAAGAAAATTTGGCTAACATTAATGGGTACATTGAAGAAATCTACACAGGTCAAGCAGTTGTAACGAGTTACAATGCTGCTCAAGAAAGCAGTCAAGCTTTCAAGGGACTTAATGATAAACTCTATAAATCGATGTGGCAATCACAGTTTATCTCAGGTATTATGATGCCACTTATGATTTTCATTGGGAACTTTGGTTATGTTATGGTCTGTCTTGTGGGTGCCATCAAAGTTATTGATGGTATCTTGACGATTGGTGATGTGGTAGCCTTCATGACCTATGTTCGTATCTTCTCCCAACCTCTTTCTCAAATTGCACAAGGGATTACACAACTCCAATCAGCTACTGCAGCCATTGGTCGTATCTTTGAATTTTTGGAAGAAAAAGATATGGACGACGAGTCAGCTAAGACAGCTGAGTTGACAGATACTAAAGGTCAAGTAGTCTTTGATCATGTTTCCTTTGGTTATACTCCTGAAAAGACTATTATTCATGACTTTTCGGCTCTTGCTAAGCCAGGTCAAAAGATTGCGATCGTTGGTCCGACGGGTGCTGGTAAGACGACTATTGTTAACCTGCTTATGAAGTTCTATAACATCGACCAAGGTCGTATTACCATTGACGGTGTGGATACGAATGACATGAAGCGTGAAACTGTTCATGACCAATTCTCAATGGTGCTTCAAGACACTTGGCTCTTTGAAGGTACTATTCGTGATAATTTGATTTACAACCAAGAGAATATTTCTGATGAGCAAGTTATTGCTGCAGCCAAGGCCGTCGGTGTTCACCACTTCATTACCACACTTCCAAAGGGTTATGATACTTATTTGGATGATTCTGTGACCTTATCAGTTGGACAGAAGCAGCTCTTGACCATTGCACGTGCGCTGCTTAAGGACGCCCCTCTTCTTATCTTGGATGAAGCGACATCATCAGTTGACACCCGAACAGAAGAATTGATTCAAAAAGCCATGGACAAGCTTATGGAAGGTCGGACTTCCTTTGTCATTGCCCACCGCTTATCAACCATTCGAAATGCTGACCTTATTCTTGTGATGAAAGATGGTAACATTATTGAACAGGGCAATCATGATGAGCTCATGGCAGCAGATGGTTTCTATGCTGATCTTTATAATAGTCAATTTACAGAAGAAGTTGCCTAAACTTTTCTTATAAAATTATAAGATTTTTTACAAAATCTATAGCACGTATGACTGTCAGTCATGCGTTTTGTGTTATACTGAAAAAACAGACAGATTAGGAGATTATGATGCAATATCGCAAAGCAAGACTAGACGAAGTTCAGGAAGTTGCACAAGTATGTGCAGATGCCTTTGAAGATTACCCCTATCTTTCAATGATTGCCAGTAATTTAAAGAATCCTGAACAGTATAAGGAATTTGTCTTAGCCTTGCAGGAAGTGTTGGTGCGTTTGGCGATTAAACAGGACTCATGTTTGATGGCTGAAGAGGATGGTCGCATTGTTGCAGCAGCTATTTTACAGCATCAGACGAAGTCTATGCTTAATTATCTTCAAAATGGGGCGACCAAGCTTTTCAGTTTTATAAGCATCACTAAGTTGTTCAAGTATTTTAACTTTGTTGAAGAGTCCGAAAGACATCTGGAAGATTCTGCAGAATACGACTGGTACCTGATGATGTTGGCGGTGACTCCAGATTATCAAAGAAAAGGGATAGGGAGTCGTTTCTTGCTTGAAGGGGTTGAACCTTTTGTGCGTAGTACAGGAGGTCACAGTCTTGGTTTGATTACCAATCGCGATTACAATGTACCTTTCTATGAAAAAATGGCTACAAGCAATGTGGTTATAAGGCTTTGTCTTATGAAACACACAAACTAGGTAACTGGCCTTTTGTCAAATCGCTTGATGCATAGCCTTGTGCTATTTAATTAAGATAAGCAAAATGAATCTGGCTTCGGCTGGATTTTTTTCTTAGCCTTAGAGTCCTTCTTGTCTGGCTCATTCCTTATTTTTAAGCCTAACTATGCTATAATTAGGAAACGCTATTAGAGGAGGTTTATATGTCAACTCCAAGTATTTATGGGGAATATGCTCAGTATCTCCCCAAGATTTTACAAGAAATAACAGACCCGATTATTGCGGCTAATATAACTAGCAAAAAAAGAAACAGGCTTTAAACTCTATGAACATTTTATTTCACGAATCAAAGAAAGCGATTCTATGCGTGAAAAGTGTCGTAGGAAAAATTTACCTGAAACCAGCCAATCTGCTCTCAAGGAAATTCGTGACAGTATTGGAATTCGAATCGTTTGTGGCTTTGTTGATGATATTTATAAAACTATCGATGTCATCAAGACTATCCCTGGCGTTTCTATCTATAACGAGAAAGATTACATTTTAAATGCTAAGCCCAATGGCTATCGTTCTTACCACCTCATTTTGGAAATCGAAACCGAGTTTCCAGATGTGCTAGGAAATGAGAGAGGAACCTATTTTGTCGAGGTCCAGCTTCGGACCATCGCTCAGGATTCCTGGGCCAGTTTGGAGCATCAGATGAAGTACAAGCACGATATCAAGAATCCAGAAATGATTACTCGTGAGCTTAAGCGCTGTGCGGATGAATTAGCTTCATGTGATTTGACCATGCAGACCATCCGTAACTTAATTCAAGAAGGAGGGGACTAGAATGGCTTTGAAAATTCTACTAGCTGAGGATGAAGAGGCTCTTTCTCGAGTTTACAAGGCAGCACTAGAGCATCAGGGTTATGAGGTGGATCAAGCATTCAATGGGCAAGAGGCTGTTGATTTAGCTGCACAAAATGCCTATCAAGTAATGATTATGGATATTATGATGCCCATTAAAACAGGTATTGAGGCCCTGAAAGAGATTCGCTCCTCTGGGGACAGGACACATGTCATTATGTTGACAGCTATGGCTGAAATTGATGATCGCGTGACTGGGCTTGATGCTGGGGCAGACGATTACTTGACCAAGCCTATTTCCCTTAAGGAGCTTTTGGCGCGTCTGCGCTCATTAGAGCGTCGTGTGAGTGAGAGCTTCACAGCCAAAATTTTGACTCTTGGTTCTGTTCGTTTGGACCAAGAAGAGCAGGAGTTGGTAGCTGGGAACGCTATTCGACTTTCAAGCAGAGAGACCAAGTTATTGGCTCACTTTATGCTCAATCCTGCTAAAAAACTAACGACGGAACATCTTTTTAAGACCATCTGGGATGATGAGGAAGATGTAGATGAGTCAATTGTCTGGGTCTATATTTCCTATCTGCGTCAAAAATTGCAAGCCATCCAGGCTGATATTAGCATTCTTGGTGAGAAGGGTGGCGACTTTTGCCTCCGTACCAATTAGAGAGGAGCAGCCTATGTTTAGACGTTTGCGACTTCAATTTATTACGATTGCTTCCTTGGCTATCCTTTTTATCTTGGTCTTTACGGTGGGAATCATCAATACTGTGAGGTCCTTTCAGACGGAGCAGGAAATTAGTAAGGTTCTCAATACACTCACAGAAAATAATGGAAGCTTCGGAAAAACAAAAAAATTGAGACTAATCAAGGGCGCGAGATTCCATCAGATAGCTTTCGCTTTTTCAGTGCGACCTTGTCTGGTGATGAAGTGGTCAGTCAGGATACCAGTCATACTTCCTTGATAAATGATGAAGAGGCCGCTACTTATGCCCGTGCAGCTAGCCGAATGACGAGTACTCTTGGAACCATTAGAGAAAAAAATATTAATCTCAGTTATCAGGTTAGTAAAGTCAGCAAAGATAAAATCCTTGTAGTCTTTTTGGATACGTCTTCTTATTACAATTCTTCCCAAGCCTTGCTTAGTATTTCTATTCTCTTATCCCTGTTTGCTTTTATCTTTTTTGTTGTCATTGTCAGTGCTTTGTCAGGAATCGTCATTCGTCCCTTTATTCGAAACTATGAAAAGCAACGGCGTTTTATCACTAATGCTGGTCATGAATTGAAAACCCCATTAGCTATTATTTCTGCTAATACGGAGTTACAAGAACTCATGACTGGAGAGAATGAGTGGACCAAGTCAACAAATGACCAAGTGGCACGTTTGACCAATCTAATCAATTCTCTTGTGGCTCTATCCCGTCTGGAGGAGCAGCCGGACATTGTTCTTCAAGATGTGGATTTTTCCTATATTACTGAGGATGCTGCAGAGGACTTTTAAGGGGCCTGTCGTTCGAGATGGTAAATCTTTCGTTATGGACATCACACCGGATATTCATGTGAAAGCAGAGGAGAAGTCTCTCTTTGAACTTGTAACCCTCCTTGTGGATGATGCTAACAAGTATTGTGATCCAGAAGGGACTGTAACTGTAAGGCTCCGTCAGATTGGAAGGACACGAAAACGGGCTCGTCTAGAAGTGTCAAACACCTATAAAGATGGTAAGGATGTTGACTATAGTAAGTTTTTTGAGCGTTTTTATCGTATCGAAGAATCCCATAATAACAGAGAACACAAGGGGTTTGGTATTGGCCTCTCCATGGCTCAAAGCATGGTTAAATTATTTAAAGGGCGAATCTTTACCTCCTATAAAAATGACACCATCACCTTTACAGTTATCTTGTAAACATATTTTTAAATATTTGACTAGGTGAAAATCCTAATTTATGATAAAATAGTAAGGATGAAGATTTAGTATTTTCTTTGCAAAAAAGAAATCATTTTCCTATCCTAATCATAAAAAGGAGATGCTCGAATGGGTCCCCCTTAACCACCTTAAAAGGCTGGTAATGGACGACTTAGGAAAGATAAATCTCAGCTAAGAATCAAATCATAAAACAAAATAGTTAATAGGGAGAAATCATGGCAGAACCAAAATACAAACGTGTCCTCATTAAGCTTTCAGGTGAAGCTCTAGCTGGTGAACGAGGTGTTGGGATTGATCTTCCAACTGTCCAAGCTATGGCTAAGGAAATTGCTGAAGTAGCGGATTCAGGTATTCAAATTGCTTTAGTTATTGGTGGCGGTAACCTCTGGCGTGGCGAACCTGCAGCTGAAGCAGGAATGGATCGTGTTCAAGCGGACTATACGGGAATGCTTGGTACAGTTATGAATGCCCTTGTTATGGCTGACAGTTTGAAACAACTTGGTGTTGATACGCGTGTTCAAACAGCGATTGATATGAAATCTGTGGCAGAGCCTTATATTCGTGGTCGTGCCCTTCGTCACCTTGAAAAAGGTCGTATTGTTATCTTTGCAGCAGGTATTGGTTCACCATACTTCTCAACAGATACAACAGCGGCTCTTCGTGCAGCTGAAATCGAAGCTGATGCTATTCTTATGGCTAAAAACGGCGTTGATGGTGTCTACAATGACGACCCTCGTAAAAACGCTGATGCTGTTAAATTTGACGAGTTGACACATGTGGAAGTTATCAAACGTGGTTTGAAAATTATGGATGCCACAGCTTCTACCCTTTCAATGGATAATGACATTGACCTTGTTGTCTTCAATATGAACGAACCAGGAAACATCAAACGTGTTATCTTTGGTGAACAAATTGGAACAACTGTATCTAACAAAGCAGAATCACACAAATAAGAAAGAGAGAATTTATGACAAACGCAATTATTGAAAAAAGCAAAAGAACGTTTCGCCCACTCACACGAGTCATTGGCCCGTGAATTTGGATCTATCCGTGCAGGTCGTGCCAATGCATCACTTCTTGACCGTATCACTGTAGAATACTATGGTGCCCCAACACCACTTAACCAATTGGCTTCAATTACCGTTCCTGAAGCACGTGTCCTTTTGATTTCACCATTTGATAAAGGTTCAATTGCTGATATTGAACGTGCTATCAATGAATCTGACCTTGGAATCAACCCAGCTAATGATGGTTCTGTTGTGCGCTTGGTTATCCCAGCACTTACAGAAGAAACACGTAAAGAGTTGGCTAAAGAAGTGAAAAAAGTCGGCGAAAATGCTAAAATTGCTATCCGTAACATCCGCCGTGATGCTATGGATGAAGCTAAGAAGCAAGAAAAAGACAAAGAAATCACAGAAGATCAATTGAAAGCTTTGGAAAAAGATATCCAAAAAGCAACTGATGACGCTGTTAAGAAGATTGACAGCATGACAGCAGAAAAGGAAAAAGAACTCCTTACTGTTTAATCAATAGAAAAATAAGGAGAGTGGGACAGAAGCAAAAGAGCATGGACTATGTTAGCTTCCTTGTCCGACTCTCTTTTTAGAGGAAAAAAAGATGAATACATTACTTGGAACAATTATTACTGCCCTAGTAACAGATGAAAATGACAAATTTTATTTTGTTCAAAAGGACGGTGTGACCTTTGCCTTGTTTAAAGAAGAAGGGGAACACGCCATTGGTGACATGGTGACGGGCTTCGCCTATACAGATAGCAAGCAAAAATCACGTCTGACTCAAAAAGGAAATCAAGGCAACTCGCGATTCTTATGATTGGGGAGAGGTTACTGAAGTTCGTAAGGATTTGGGTGTTTTTGTAGACGTAGGAATTCCAGATAAGGAAATCGTAGTCTCTTTAGATGTTTTACCTGAACTCAAAGAGCTTTGGCCTAAGAAAGGTGACAAACTCTATATCAAACTCGATGTTGACAAAAAGGGTCGTATTTGGGGACTTCCTGCCGAACCTGAGGTCTTCCAACGCATGGCTGGTCCTGCTTACGATAATATGCAAAATCAAAAATGGCCAGCCATTGCCTACCGTCTCAAACTCTCAGGGACCTTTGTCTATCTGCCAGAGAATAACATGCTTGGTTTCATTCATCCATCAGAACGTTATGCGGAGCCACGCTTAGGTCAGGTCCTTGAAGCGCGTGTGATTGGGTTCAGAGAAGTTGACCGTACCCTCAATCTTTCTCTTAAACCACGTTCCTTTGAAATGTTGGAAAATGATGCTCAGATGATTTTGACTTATTTAGAGAGCAATGGTGGCTTTATGACACTTAATGACAAGTCATCACCAGCGGATATCAAGGCAACCTTCGGCATTTCTAAGGGACAATTTAAGAAAGCTTTAGGTGGTCTGATGAAGGCAAAAAAAATCAAACAAGATCAGTTTGGAACTGAATTAATCGGTTAGGAGAAGGTATGAGAAAATCCTTTTATACTTGGCTCATGGCCCAGCGTAATCCCAAATCAAATGAACCAGTAGCAATCTTGGCTGACTTGGCTTTTGAAGATTCAACCTTTCCTAAACATACAGATGACTTCGAAGAAGTCAGTCGCTACCTGGAAGATCAAGCTAGTTTCTCATTTAATCTTGGTCAGTTTGATCAGATTTGGGAAGATTATCTGGCTCATTAATAGCGACTAAGTCTACGATAAGCATAATGGCTTTTAGCATTTTTTCTTTAAAAAGTAATTACCATTTGAATTGGTATGAATTGTTACAATTTTTACAAATATCTCAGCTTTTTTCAATAAATTAGGCTTGTTACAACTAGTTAGTAATTGCTTTAAAGTGCAGTAAATCACCCCTCTTTTTGACAAAAAGTGTGGTATCATTGTAGATGTTAAAATTGTTAAAAAGGAATGAATTATACATGTTATCAAAATCTAAAACAACAAAGGCACTTCTTTACTCAACCGCAGCACTTTCACTTTTTTGCTGCAAGTCATGTACATGCCGATGAAACTTCAAACTGGGTGGCACGTTCAGTAGATCAAATCAAGGCAGATATCTCTGTAAATGATAATCAACAAACTTACACTGTTCAATATGGTGATACTTTAGGCAGTATTGCTGAAGCGATGGGAATCGATGTGAATGTTTTGGCTAACATCAATCAAATCACAAACATTGACTTGATTTTCCCTGGAACAGTTTTGACAACAACTTACAACGCAGATAATCAAGCAGTATCAGTTAAAGTTGAAGCACCAGCTTCAGAAACATCAACTACACCTGTAGTTGCAGAAGCTAATTTGACAACTAACGAAGTGACTGTAAATGGTCAATCTGTAGTTGCAGCGGACTTGACAGCTCCAGTTGAAACAGTAAGCACAACAGCTACTCAAGCACCTGCTACAGAAGAATCAACTCAAGCTGTTTCAGAAGTAACAGAAGCTATCGCATCAGCATCAGAAGCACCAGCATACGCAGAAACTGAACAACCAGTTGCTGATGCTATTGATCATGTCACTGCGTCAGCAGAGGCTACACCTGAAGCAGAAACTACTCCAGCTGATGAAACACCAGCACAACCTGAAGTAAAAGAAGAAGCTCCAGCGGTAGAACCAGCAGCAACATCAGAAGCGACTTCAGAAGCACCAGCAGAACAGCCAGCGGCAGAACCAGCAGCAACATCAGAAGCTTCTTCAGAGGCACCAGCGACTTCAGAAGCACCAGCAGAACAGCCAGCGGTAGAACCAGCAGCAACATCAGAAGTGGCTTTAGAAGCCCCAGAAACTTCAGAGACACCAGCAGCACAACTCGCATCAACAAATACACTTCCAACGGATCCACACCTTCAACCACAAGCTGAAGCTTTCCGTCAAGATGTAGCGGCACAATTTGGTCTTACTGACATCGGTGGTTACCGTGAAGGTGACCCACAAGACCATGGTAAAGGACTTGCCGTTGACGTTATGGTACCAGTTGGTTCAGAAGTTGGTAATCAAGTCGCTCAATATGCTGTAGACAATATCTCAAATGCAGGTATTTCATATGTCATCTACAGACAACAATTCTACGCACCAGTAGATAATATCTACGGACCAGCTAACACATGGAACCAAATGCCAGACCGTGGTAGCGTTACTGAAAACCACTATGACCATGTTCACGTGTCATTTAATGCATAAGTCAGAATTAAAAAGTCACGCCTGGCGTGATTTTTTTGATATAATGGAGAAAAAAAAAGACGAAAGAAAGAGGAACTCTATTTGCAAGAGTATTCTGTTGAAATTACCCTAAATCACCCAGATGATGTCTTGTCACTTTTTGGGACCAATGAGCGCCATCTAAAACTTATTGAAGAAAACCTAAATGTTATCATTCATGCTCGAACAGAGCGTGTGCAGATCCTTGGAGATGACGAGGAAAGTGTTGAATTGGCTCGCTTGACCATTCAAGCTCTCCTTGTTTTGGTGGAGCGTGGAATGCTAGTCAACACTTCAGATGTTGTCGCAGCCTTAACCATGGCTCAAGATGGTTCGATTGACAAGTTTGTTGCTTTATATGAAGAAGAGATTATCAAGGACAACAGTGGTAAGCCTATCCGAGTGAAGACTTTAGGACAAAAGGTTTATGTTGATAGCATTAAAAACCATGATGTGGTCTTTGGAATTGGTCCAGCTGGTACAGGGAAGACCTTTTAGCGGTTACCCTTGCGGTTACAGCCCTTAAACGTGGTCAAGTTAAACGTATTGTTCTGACACGTCCGGCGGTTGAGGCGGGTGAGAGCCTTGGTTTCTTGCCTGGTGATCTCAAGGAAAAGGTGGATCCTTACCTTCGGCCTGTTTATGATTCCCTTTATCAAATTCTCGGCAAGGAGCAGACGACCCGACTTATGGAACGTGAAATTATTGAGATTGCCCCCTCGCTTATATGCGTGGTCGTACCCTTGAGGATGCCTTTGTTATCCTTGATGAGGCACAAAATACAACCATCATGCAAATGAAGATGTTCTTGACCCGTCTTGGTTTTAATTCTAAGATGATTGTCAATGGGGACATGAGTCAGATTGATTTTCCACGTCGTGTTAAATCTGGTCTTGTCGATGCCATGGAGAAATTGAAGGGAATCAAGGCTATTGATTTTGTTCATTTCTCTGCCAGTGATGTCGTACGTCACCCAGTTGTTGCCGATATCATTAATGCCTATGAAAAAAAAGATGCACCTAAGCTTGACTTTGAGGAAAAAACAGAAGAAGCAAACAAGGTTGAAGAAGAAGCAGCGTCAGGATTGACCGAATACCCAGTCATTGGTGCTGAGGATCTTAAAAATAAATAGATGAAAAGAGGTTTGAGAGTGGTATTCTCAGCCTCTTTTTCCTTTACAGTCATGTCATTAGCTTTTCCCCTAGTTTTGGTAAAATAGTATTGAATAACAGGCCAGTAAGGGGGAGAGGTATGACTAAAGCAAAAAAAATGGAAGATTGCTATCATTGTATTGCTTGGACTTGTTGCGACAGTCTTGATAGCCATAGGAGAGGGAAGATTTTGGAAGTATCAAGAGAACTATATTCCAGACGGTACTTATTAGATGATAAAATACGAGACTAAATCGGCATATTCCAATGAATTGATAAATCGGACTAAGCGGGGAGAGAAGAATGACACCTTATATGAAAATTTTATAGTTGTTGAGAACATGAAATGTCAATTTTATTATGTTTTTTATGGGGATGGGGAACCTTCTGTCTCACCATTTGAGCACGATGAAAAGCTCCCACAGACTTTTGACCCACGTACAGGGACTTTGAAACAGGATTTAACAGTTTCTGAATATAAAGCCTTAGTGATTTCTCATATTGATAAGCTTTCTAAAAAGGAGAGGAGTATTCAAGAGTAAAAGAAGTATCTGTCCAAAGGTGTATAGACGATTATAAAAAATGTTGAAGCAAAAAAGAACTTATGAAAAGCTCCCTAATGGTCTCGTTCTGACTGTTTATGCTAATGATGGACATATTGAGTCGCGTAGAACTTTTAAACGATTGAGCTCAGAGGAAGCCAAAGAGGTCAAAAGTGGTTATGATTGGGATTATGAGTATGCCTTGAAGCATTATAAATACAGGGAGCATTATGGGGATTATGCCATCTGGCGTTGAACCACTTACCGATCAAGCACCTCTTTACTATCGGGAATCATAACCTAATGTTTTATTAAAAAACCTTACAGTCTTTATGATAATTGTCAAATACTATTTCACCATTTATTTTGGTACAATAGAACGGTAGACCAATAAAAAAGGAGATTATTATGAACCAGCAAGAGTGGATTGAGTATTTTGAATTAGTCAACGGTCGTAAACCATCTCCGGCAGAGTTATATCAAGCTCAAGCAACAGGCGAGTTTATCCTTGAACGACCTAACGTCTTTGGCTCAAATGGACAGGCGACGGAGCAAAGACCGATTAAGCCAGCTGAACCTGTGATAACGATGACACAGCAGCCTCAGTTTGCCCAAACAACAGCAACCTTCCAACAAGTCGTACCTGCTAAAAAGGTATGTCTAAGAAAACTAAGATTATTTTGGCATCAGTCTTTGGTTCCTTAGCAGCGATTTTACTTATTGTTGGGGGCTACTCACTATGGCGCTACCAATCAGGAAAGATTGCGGATGGAACATATGCGGTAGTAAGCTTTTCTTATTACAATGAAGATAAGAATAGAATGGTCGACGGCATTAAAGAATACAAGGATGAAGACACAAAATTGTTAGATTTTTTAGTTGTAAAGAAAAATCAATCTAATCATTACAATTATTTAGAAAGCGATGGGAAATCTTCAATTAGTCTAATTCAAAATGAGAAATCGATTCCTCAGAAATTTGATCCTTGGAACAGAACTCAAAGTCAAGTACTTAGTGCAGATGATGTTAAAGATATTGTCACTGATTATATGAAAAAAATGTCTAAAGAGTATTCTTTCTACTCAAAAGATGATGTTAAGAAAACTGTAAAAACAGCAGTTAGTGAATATAAAGATACTCTTAAAGAAACACGCACTTACGTAAAACATGGCGATGAATTTACGCTTAATATTTATGATAAAAGGGTAAGTTAAAATGACTACTACCTATAAGCTAATGAGCCGGGAAGATGGTGAAGAACGTAAGGATGATTATGATGATGCCGTTAAGGATTACAAGAAAGACCTAAAAGAGATTAGTGACAAGTATGACGAATATAGTGACTACGGTTATGGTTATGGCTACGATTACGGCTATGGTTATGGTAATGACTATGGTGACACCTATGGCGGATATAATGACGGTAAGAATAGTGGATCAAAATCAGATTCAAGTGATAGTAGTAAAAAATCTAGTGATAAAATTTAATCAGCCAATGATGTAAATGAGTAAAGTGGTACAAGAAGAAGAGCTAAAACTCCATTCTGGTATCGCTTTTCTTTATATGAAAATAGTCAAATAGCTTTGGAGTTTTTTTCTGGTAGAATGGAAATATCAATGAAAAAGGGACTTTTATGAACGAAAAAGAGTGGTTAGATTATTTCGAAACGATCAATAATCGTAAGCCGACAGAGGAAGAAATCCAACAAGCAAAAAGCTAATGGGGAATTTATTTTTCAAGAGTCTAGGGACGAGGATGTTAATCCACAGCAAGCTCAGTTGAGTGACCAAGTAACACAACCCGTTTCACAAGTTGCTCCTGCTAAGACAGGCTTGTCTAAGAAAGCTAAAATTATTATTGCTTCTGTACTGGGGGCGATTGTCCTAGTGGCGCTTTCATTTGGTGGCTATGCGTTTATGCACCTGCAAGGTGGTAAAATACCTGAAGGAACCTATCTACTTGAAACTTATCGCTTTTACCATAAAGATAAGAAGAAAATGGTTGATGGTATGGAATCTTTCAAGAAAAGTGGTCTAGAGGCTCATGATTTTGTTAAAGTCAAAGGTAATAATGTTAAATTTTATTTTTATACCTTAGCTGGCGGGAACAATCTGGTTGACTTTACAGACTATGATACTGACGAATCATACCGTCCAGATGCTTGGTCTGGAACGCTTAAACCAACCATGTCACTATCTGAATACACTAAAGTCATTGACCAAGCGGTAGATAATCAATACAAAATAAGTGAATACCGAACTAAGGCTGATAACGATGAAAGTAAAAAAAGATTTACGTTAAATCCTACAAAGAGTCTCTTGAAGAAACCGTTCGATACAAGGTTAAGGGTGATAAATTGATCGTCACAACTTATAATAAGAAAGGCAAACTTACAGAAGAAAGAAGCTTCAAACGCCTATCAGAGGATGACGTGAAGAAATTAGACTATGACTATGAACGTGATGTTAGAGCGGATAAAAAGCTCTTTCAAAACTAGTAATGTTTAAAACCAGCTTAGCTGGTTTTTTTAGTGTCCAAAACGTGCTATAATAAGATGTTATATCATCAGTGTTAGCCCATTTGTTAACACATGAAAGGAAATTAAAATGACAAAAACATTCTACATCACAACACCTATCTACTACCCATCTGGTAAATTGCATATTGGTTCTGCCTATACAACCATTGCTTGTGACGTCTTGGCACGTTACAAACGTATGATGAACTATGATGTCTTCTACCTTACTGGGCTTGATGAACACGGCCAAAAGATTCAACAAAAGGCTGAAGAAGCAGGAATCACACCACAAGAGTATGTGGACGGTATGGCTGTTGGTGTTAAGGACCTCTGGCAACTTTTGGATATCTCATACGATAAATTCATCCGTACGACTGATGATTACCATGAAAAAGTTGTTGCTCAAGTTTTCGAGCGTCTCTTGGAACAAGGAGATATCTATCTTGGTGAATACTCAGGTTGGTATTCAGTTTCAGACGAAGAATTCTTCACTGAAAGTCAGTTGGAAGAAGTTTACCGTGATGAGCAAGGTAATGTCATTGGTGGGGTAGCTCCATCAGGGCATGAAGTAGAGTTGGTTTCTGAAGAATCATATTTCTTTTAAGCTCAGTAACTACGCAGACCGTTTGACTGCCTTCTTTAAAGAACACCCAGAATTTATCCAACCTGATGGTCGTATGAATGAAATGCTTAAAAACTTCATCGAGCCAGGCTTGGAAGACTTGGCGGTATCACGTACAACCTTCACTTGGGGAGTTAAAGTACCATCAGATCCAAAGCATGTGGTTTATGTGTGGATTGATGCTCTTATCAACTATATCACTGCCCTTGGTTATGGTCAGGATGAGCATGGTAACTTTGATTTATTCTGGCAAAATGATGAAAACCACGAAATCATCCACATGATTGGTAAGGATATCCTTCGTTTCCACTCAATCTACTGGCCAATCATCTTGATGGCACTCGATTTACCATTACCTACACGTCTTGTTGCTCATGGTTGGTTTGTCATGAAAGACGGTAAGATGTCCAAGTCTAAAGGAAACGTGATTTATCCAGAAATGTTGGTAGAGCGTTTTGGTCTTGATCCACTCCGTTACTACCTCATGCGTAGTCTTCCAGTCGGTTCAGATGGCACCTTCACACCAGAAGACTATGTGGCCCGTATCAACTACGAGTTGGCTAATGACCTTGGGAACCTCCTCAACCGTACAGTTGCCATGATCAACAAGTATTTCGGTGGTCAAGTGCCTGCCTATGTTGAGAACGTTACAGACTTTGATGCTGATTTGGCTAAGGTTGTGGCTGAAAATATTGAAGAATTCCACAAACAAATGAATGCTGTAGATTTCCCACGTGCCTTGGACGCCGTTTGGAACATCATTTCACGTACCAATAAGTATATTGCTGAAACAGCTCCTTGGGTCCTTGCCAAAGAGGATGGTGACAAGGAACAATTGGCAGCGGTTATGGCTCACTTGGCTGCTAGTCTTCGTGTCGTTGCCCACCTCATTCAACCATTCATGATGACCACTTCAAATGCCATTATGGAACAACTTGGATTGCCAGTAGCGTTTGACCTTGAAAATCTTGAACTTTTAGGCTTCCCAGAGAATGTGACAGTCGTTTCAAAAGGAACTCCAATCTTCCCACGTCTGGATATGGACGAGGAAATTGCCTACATCCAATCTCAAATGAACGCAGGCAAACCTCAAGAGAAGGAATGGAACCCAGAAGAGGTCGAACTTAATTCTGAAAAAGACCAAATCAAATTTGACGACTTTGACAAGGTTGAAATCCGTGTCGCTGAAGTTAAAGAAGTGGAAAAAGTCGAAGGTTCAGACAAATTGCTTCGCTTCCGTCTTGACGCTGGTGACGGTGAAGATCGTCAAATCCTCTCAGGTATTGCCAAATACTATCCAAACGAACAAGAATTGGTCGGCAAAAAAGTTCAAGTCGTGGCTAATCTCAAACCACGTAAGATGATGAAAAAATATGTCAGTCAAGGTATGATCCTCTCAGCAGAACATGACGGCAAACTCACTGTCTTGACAGTAGATTCATCGGTTCCAAACGGAAGTGTGATTGGGTAAAATATCATAAAAAATAGTTTTTCAATTTTTGAATTGGGAAACTGTTTTTTACTAATCTTCAGTTGTGAGTAAAGCGCTTGAAACAGATCTTTGTTGAGTGATCGAAAGTTTTGCTTCCTTAAAACCGGAAATCATCTACTCTTAAGGGAAGTCTTAAGAGGACCTAGTGTATAAGAAAACGAGTTCAGTCGAACTCGTTTCAGATTGAAGACAAAGTCCTCAGAAGTTATACTTCTGGGGATTTTTCTTGCTTTGAAGGAGTATAATAAAAGAAAAAGGTATTTGATGAGGTGTTCCTATGTTTCACAAAGAAAATCCTGAATACAATCGACGTCAAGTAGGATTCTATACGCTTGATGAACTTGTGCCTAAAGACCATTTTCTAAGAAAAGTCGAGGAAACGATTGATTTCTCTTTTATTTATGATCTTGTCGAAGATAGTTATTCCTCGGATAATGGTCGCCCTAGTCTAGACCCTGTTTTATTAGTTAAAATTCCGTTGATTCAATGTTTTTATGGCATTCGTTCTATGCGCCAAACCATTAAAGATATTGAGGTGAATACGGCTTACCGTTGGTTTCTTGGCTTATCTCTGGACGATAAGGTGCCTCATTTTACAACTTACGGTAAGAACTATAGCCGACGCTTTGAAAACAAGGAAGTGTTAGCACACATTTTTAGTCATGTGCTTCATCATGTTTTGGAAGCAGGGCTCATTGATCCCTCAGAAATCTTCATTGATGGGACCCATATCAAGGCAGCTGCTAATAATCATAAGTACAAAACTGTTGTTATTGATCAAAAAGCTAAATTCATGAGTGAACAACTGGAGATTGAGATTAATTTAGATAGGAAAAAACACGCAAAAAAGTTCTTAAAGCCCGCCAAAAAAGGCGAGGCTAAACCTAAGAAACAATCAACGACAGACCCAGACAGTGGTTGGTTTCATAAGGGGAACATAAGGAAGTCTTCGCGTACAATGCTCAAGTAGCTTGTGATAAACACGGCTGGGCCTTAGCTTATACGGTTGAAGCAGGAAACATCCATGATAGTCAGGCTTTCTCTGCTCTTTTTGTCAAACTAGAACCATTCTCACCTGAATTCATTATTGCGGATTCAGGCTATAAAACACCTAGTATTGCCAAGTTTCTTCTAGAAAAGGGATTACACCAGTTTTCCCTTACACTAGACCAAGAGGTAAGAAAGATTTTTACGTCCAAAAGACTTTGTCTATGACGAGCATTTTGATTGTTATCTTTGTCCAGAGAACCATGTATTAACTTATCGTACAACCACACGTGAAGGTTATCGAGAGTATAAAAGTAATCCTAAAATTTGTAAGACCTGTCCCTTGTTAGCGATTTGTACTGAAAGTCGCCAGCACCAAAAAGTTGTTGTGCGTCATATTTGGAAAGATGCCCTAGAAGTCTGTGAAGATATTCGCCATCAAAGTGGTATGAAAGAACGGTATCAACACCGGAAAGAAACGATAGAACGGTTATTCGGAACAGCTAAAGAATATCATAACTTACGTTATACCAGAGAAAAAGGAAAGTCCAAAATGGAAGCTAAGGTTGGGCTTACTTTAGCGTGTCTAAATATCAAAAAATTGGTAAAAATGATGACAGGAAAGACCTATAATTTTACCCAAATATCTCAATATTATTGGATTATAGGAGAATTAGGTAAGAATATAAAAAAGACAAACATCAAAAACGATGTTTGTCTTCATTCTGAAACGAGTTCAGTCGAACTCGTTTTTTATACACTATATTTCAATAAATGCTTAATGCGTTCCACACTTTCATCAGGACCATAGGCATCAGGGTATCGGTCTAGTTTACTGATAGCGTCAAGGTCTGCTTGGTCTAGGTGGAAGTCGAAGCTATTAAAGTTTTCCTTCATCCGTTCGATATGGGTACTTTTAGGGATGGTCAGAATGCCTTGTTGGGTTTGCCATCTGAGGATGACCTGAGCGACTGTCTTGCCATGTTTTTCAGCGATAGCAGTCAGAGTTGGGTCCTGAAAAATACCATCCTCTCCTCTATGAAAAGGAGCCCAGGCTTGCGTTAGGGTGCCGAATTCTTATCAGCTTTCTGAATCAGTTTGTGTTGTTTATAGGGATGCAACTCGATTTGATTGACTGCTGGAATGACCGGTGTCTGCAAAGGCAAAATCCGTCAAACGCCCTGTTGAGAAGTTAGAAACACCAATGGCTCTAATAAGTTCTTCATGCTTAAGCTCAATCATAGCACGCCAGGCACCATGTAAGTCGCCAAAAGGTTGATGAATCAAATATAAATCAAGATAGTCAGTATCTAGTTTGCGAAGTGTTTCTTTTAGGGCTAATTTGGTATCTTCGTAGCCAAGCTGGCTAATCCAGGCTTTACTAGTCAGGAAAATATCCTCGCGAGGGATACCAGATGCCTTAATGGCACGTCCCACGGCTTCCTCATTTCGATAAAGGCTAGCAGTATCAATCAATCGATAGCCTACAGAAAGAGCATCTTCAACGGCTTTTTGACATTCTTTTGATCGAAAATTTGCCAGACACCAAAACCAAGCACAGGTATTTTGATGCCATTATTAAGTGTTTGAAATTCCATTTTCTTCTCCTTAGTGGTGGGGTAGTAAGCTATCCTGAATTTCCTCGATAAATGCTTGAATAATTGCGGATTGTTTCTGTTTATTATTGGTCACAAAACCCAAGGTGTGCTTTGGACTGTTCTTCAGTGGAAGTAAAACAATTTGGTCCTTAATGAAACTATTAACAATACCGAGACCAGAAGCGTAACTATCTGAGGCACAGAGTAAATTCATGACACTACCTCGGTCATTACTGTAAATCACTTGTTGGTCAGGCAGAACCTCGAGAGGATCTTCGTCAAAATGGATTCCAGAGCTTTCTTGACGAAAGCGGACCTGTGGGTATCCCTCTAAATCTTTGAGATTGAGGGATTTTTTGTGAGCTAGGGGATGTTGGCGACCTAAGAAAATCTTAGTTTCAAACTCTCCAAGTGGGGTGAAAGTCAGATCCATGTGTTGGAAACTGCGTTCTAGGATATGGTCGTTGTCTTCATCTAGATAAATAATCCCCAGGTCACTTTCGAAGCTCTCAACGCTTTTGAGAATCTTCCTAGTTGTTGTTTCAATTAATTGAAATTCTTGATAATCACTACGAAAGCGTTTGGCAATATGAGCCATTGGCAGAGACAAGAAATCATAGTGGTGACTGGCAATAGTGAACGATTTCTTAAAGGACTTGCGATAGCGTCCTTCTAGTAGATCCAGCTCCCCAAGGATACGTTTGGCGTATTTTAGAAAATCATGGCCATCATCAGTCAGTTTAGCTCCTGTATTGGAACGTTCAAAGAGTTGGACACCAAGTTCTTCCTCTAAATCACGAATGGATGCTGAAAGATTAGGTTGTGTCAAAAAAGAGCTTCTTAGCAGCCTTACTAAATGAGCCTGTTTCAGAGATAGTCTGAACATAGCGACATTGTTGAAAATTCATAAGCATCCCCTTTGAAAAAATATGATTGTAGGTCATATTATAACAAAATGAGAAGTCTAAAATCAGCAAAATCCTGATAGGAATAGATGAAGATCTGATATGAAATTTCTATGATTAAATCGTTTTAGGAGTAATTATGGAAATTGAGATAAGTCGTAAGAAAGCAGTTCTGATAAATGAAAAACTGCATCCACAGGTTAGACACTGAAAATCTAACTTATGGGATGCAGTTTGAAATATTAGTCATTAAGATATCTAATGGCTTTCAATTTTTTAGGACGAATAAGGAAGAGTCCTAGGGCAATTAAAGGTAGCCAGAAAATGAAATGCCAAATACTTGTAGCTGGTGCAGCCTGTGTTGATTGCGAGATAAGGACACTGGCAAAATCAATCAAAAAGTGCAGAATAATAGTCCACCACAGGCTACCAGTACGTAAGTAAATAGCCGCATAGAATATACCTATAGCTGTCGCATAATAACCCTGGAAACAGAGTAGCATTCAAGGGTTGATGAGTGAGATTTACAAGATGGGCCAACCCAAAGGATAAGGCAGATAGGAGAACGACACCTAAAACCTGTTTTGAAGATCTAACACCATCTTGGAAGGCGATTTTAAGGAAGAGTCCGCGAAAACATATTCCTCAAAAAACCAGCTCCTAAGGCAATAGCCAAGGCAGTTCCTATCATATGAGGTGCTTTACTGATCCCCAAAAGCAACCGCAGAAACATAGAAGAAATCTGCCAAAAGAAGAAACCAACAAACCCCTAAGGTTTCAGACCAACGTATCTTTTTAGTCGATTTTGATCTTTAATCCAAGGCGTCTCTGTACGAGGAAATAGTATAGACACATAAGGCCAAGCGTTTTAATGAGATAACCAATATTCTCAGGCAGAGGCCTAAGAATCAAACGCAGTACAAGGTTCGCAAAAATAATACTAATCCCAAAAAGGATCAGCAATCTCATTTCTTTTTTTGTCATTGAAAAGTCCCCCAACTTTCTTAACATTTTTTTCAAGCATACGACGAAAAACATTTAAAGTCAAGGTCTTGAAGGTGTTTTTTATGTGTTTTTAGTTATGAAGAGGCCAGTTCTTGATGACCTGTTTCTAATAGGAAGCCTATTCTATCGTTGAAACAGTTTATTATGAGAAAAAATGAACAGCTATAAGAAAGTATTAAGTAAAAACTCTTTAAAAAGCCTTACGAATTACACTAAATTGTAAAGAAATGATTAAAATATAACAAAAGTGTGTCAAATTTTAAAAACGTGTAGCAAATATATAATATTTTTTTTCAGAAAACTATTGCTAAATTTAAAAAATCACGGTAGTATATTAGGCGGTGAAGAATTAGGTTAAAAAATGTTAACCAAGAAGGAGAAAGTGTAAATGAAAGTCAATCCATTTAAAACAACATTGTATTCAAGCGTATTGCTTGCAGGACTCGCGGCTACAAGTGTAGCAGCTGCAGATGAAGCTAAAGATGTAACAGCAACTACTGATGCTGATGCAACCGTATCAAATACGGCTGCAGAATCAAGTGCTAATCTTGTTAAGACAACAGGTGATGCAGCAGTTGTTACTACAGTACCTGGAACAGAAGAAAAAACTACTACTGAAACAGATACTACTGTAAAAACAACAACTAAAGCTATTGCTGAAGTTTCAAATCCTGACTTCGATAACGCTGTTAAAGCTGCAACAATGACTGCAGCAGCATCAAAAGATTCTGCTGATGTTAAAGCTGTCCAAGATCAAGCAGCTAAAGATGCTCAAGAAGCTTCAAATACAGTTGTTTCTGAAAATAAATTGACTCGTGAAGAAGCTGATGCAGCTCTTACATCTGCTAAAGCAAATGTTGTTGCAACAGGGGGATTCACAGCTACAGAAGAAGCAGGTGTTAAACACACTAGCGTTGAAGCTGCTAACAATGACAACAAAGTTCAAACAACAGCTTTGACAACTGCGGTTTCAGACTACAAACAAAAACTTGCAGACTACAAGACACAATTGGATAAATACTACCAAGACGTTCTTGCTTATGCTGCTTGGGAAAAATCATACAAAAGAATACACTGGTGGAACAACTGCTCGTCTTTTGACAAAAGGATTGGCTGAAAATGCTACTGGCTTAATCTATAAAACAGAATCTGATGCTACTATGACTGTTGAAAACTCAGCAGGTTCTGTTGACTACTTGGATAAAACAATCCAATCAGGTCACTCAGTAGATGACATTCTTGAACAATTCAATACATCACGTTACATTCCAAGTGACTTCAGTGCCGCTAATGGTTCACAATACACTATCAATGCTGACGGTGAATACACTGAAGATGTATGGTTGAAGATGGCTACGGGTCAAACATTGACTGTAACATACAACAACCTAAACGGAACATCATTCAATGGTACTCCAGTTAAGAAAATCGTTGCAACTTACACTTTGGTAGAAACACCAAGTGCAGATGGTTCAGCCATTGTTAAGTTGTACCACGATCCAACTAAGACACTTTTCATTGGTTCACAAACTGACGACACTAATCAAAAAACTTCACGTTAAGACGAACTTGAACTTCTTTGATTCTGAGTCATCAGTGACACCACTTGATTTGTCTAAGAACGGATCAGTTTTGAGTATCTCTTCACTTAACCACTGGAACACTGAGCTTGGAAACCACATTGAAAAAGTTGGTTTGAATGGTAATGAATACGTTCAAATTCCTGGTTCATCTATCACTTTGCATGAGGATGGTTATGCTTATGCAACAAACGATAACGAATTTGTTGCTAACGGTTCACGCTTTAACAGTGATCCAACAGTGGATCCAACAACTGGTGAAGTCACAGATGAAGGTTGGGATGCGATTAACTCAGACGGAACGCCTCGTACGAAGAATGCCTACTATGGTGCTGCAACAATCTTCAAGGGTGAACCAATGGACTTTATCGCAGGTGGAAATAACCTTAATGTTCCAATCGCTTATTGGTTTGCGACAGATTCATCTGTAATTGTTCCTGAATTGCCAGAAGAACCAAACAAACCAGTTCTTCCAAATACTGTTTCAGCAAAAGTTACTTACCACAAAAACTTTGTATCTGTTGAAGAAACAACTGAGAAACCAAAACCTCAAGTACCAACAACTCCAGCAGAACCAACTCCAGGTAAACCTGTAACATCAACATCAGTACCTGTAATACCAACATCAGTACCTGTAAAAGAAGAAGCTCCAGCTCTTCCAGCTACTGGTGAAAAATCAACAGCAGCTTCTGTAGCAGCAGCAGGTGCAGCTATGGTGACATCAGCTTTGGCTTTGTTCGGTATCTCAACTTACAAACGTAAACACTAAGATAATACCTCAAAAGCTAGGAAATTTTCCTGGCTTTTTGTGCACTTATATTGTATATTCAAGGCATATAAAAGGCGGCCACTTGGATCGCTTCTTGGGAGATTATGAAAATGAAAAAAGTTATTTAGGATTGATGATAGTATAGCCTGAACAGCTTAAGAGGAGCTTAAACGCAAAAATTACCTCCATTTTCCAGAAAAACTGCGAATAGATAGGTGGAGGTAAAAATGAAGAAAAAAATTACTAAATTGTCTTTTACCGCTAGCCTGTCTAGCGACTGTTTCGGTTTCGTGTGGCAGCTCTGCTCAGGCGGCTGTTCTCGGAGATGACTATCCATCCTCTTGGAAATATGGGGGCTTTGGTGTTGACCCTTGGACCATGTACTGGCGTCAGTGTACGTCCTTTGCAGCCTATCGCCTCAGTAACACTAATGGTTTCAACCTACCTGTAGGCTATGGGAATGCCATTACATGGGGAAGCATTGCACGTGCCAATGGTTACCGTGTAGACATGAATCCTGCCGTAGGGAGCATCGCCTGGTTCTCAGCTGGGGTCAATGGAGCTGGTCACATGGGACATGTCGCTTGGGTTGCGGAAGTTCGTGGTGATCAGGTGACTATTGAAGAATACAACTATAATGCGGGACAAGGGCCTGAGAAATATCACAAACGTAGTTTCCACAAGAGTCAAGTGTCTGGTTATATCCATTTTAAAGACCTCGAACCAGGAGCTCAAAATGGAAATTCTACTAACTCTTCTATCAAAGTTGGTGATACGGTCCGCTTCTCAGGAACTTTCCGTGTTACGTCTGTATCAGGAAATACCATCACTAGTCAAGATTTAGCTGGAGGCACACCAACCAAACACAATATCGTTGATCCTGGACCTGTTCTTGAAGTTGATGGACAAGGCAATCCTACTTCAGACCAGTACCTCAATCCTGGTGAGACCTTTACTATTCCAGGTAACTTCAAAGTGTTAGCCATTGACCCACCAAGTGATGGTGTCCTTGTCCAAATCGGAAATCGCAAAACTTGGGTAATCCAGTCTGTCCTTGAAAAGGTTTAAATCTATTGAACAATCGTGAGAATGGTTGCTATTTTGAGGGTATTAAATCATAATGTACTGACCCCAAAAGTTAGACAAATAATTTAAGTAAAGGATTTAGTCCTGTATTGCACAGGACTAAGTCCTTTTCTACCATTTGTCAAGTATATCAAAGTATTTGCCGAAAAATAGTTTGAGTTCCATAGTCAAACTAAGGAAATTGTCCTTTTTGAACTATAATTCAGTGTAAAAAGTGTACACTAAACCAACATCTTATCTGATGATTTTTTTGATAAGGCGTTACAATAATATGGCATAAACAATTTTACTGATTTTGGGTAGCAGTATAACCATAAAACATCTCAGACTTAAGAATGCCAAAGAAGGACTCCATCATGCCGTTATCTGGACTATTGCTTTTACGTGACATGGAAGGTTGCGATTCTCTTGTCCTCTGAAAAAATGATGATAGAAATCATGTTGATATTGCCATCCTAATCACTATGCAGAATAGTGTTCTCTAGAAAGTTTCAGTTTTCTCTGTGAACGTTTGCTTGTTCCAACATCATTTTTACTTGTGCTAAGTTCGGTGACGTTGAAAGATTAAAAGCAATAATTTCGCTGTTAAAGCCATCTAAAACAGGCGATAAATAAAGCTTTTGACTGCTCGCTGGAATGGCAAACTCTGTCACATCTGTGTAGCACTTTTCCATTGGCTTTGATGCTTCAAACTGGCGTTGAATGAGATTTTCTGCTTTCTTACCAATCTCTCCTTTGATATGAAGAGTACTTACGTTTTCGGCGAATTCGAGCACTTAAACCAAGAGCCTTCATCAGACGTTGCACTTTCTTATGATTTACCATGAAGCCACGATTTCTCAATGCAAGAGTGATGTGACGATAGCCGTAATTCCTTTGTGTTCAGTAAAAATAGCTTGAATTTCAGCTTTGATAGTTTGATTCTTATCCGTTTGATCCAGCTGTTTTAAGTGGTAATAATAGGTCGAATGAGCAAGCTTAATAATCTTTAGAAGAATCTCTAAAGAAAACTCTGTTACCAATCCTCGAACAATTTCCGTTTTTCTCTTTGCTCTTTTTCGTCCCTCAATCGGAGTTCTCTCATTTTTTAGAACCGCATTTTCTGCTTTAAGACGTTCTAGTTCCGTCATTTCTTTTTCCTTTTTGGCGATTTGTATTTCCGAGCCAGTTAGGAATCATTTGATTTGGGAGAGAACATTAAGAGAGAAACTTTATCTTGAGAACAGTATTTAAAAGGATTTTATCAATCATTTCTTCCTTTCTAAGTTCATAGATTTGAACCTTATCTTCATAAGTTAATTTCATAATAAAAACACCCCTAGAAGTTAGATTTTTTCTGTCTAACTTTTTGGGGTGTAGGTCATTTCACGGTTGGTTTTGACTAGTTAAGTAAAATCAAGTTAGTCGAAAATAATAAAAATAAAATTTTCTGATAGCTAACATATTCTATTGATCGTGACTAAAAAGCAAAGGATGTTTTCTAATTTTTCAATGGCAGCACAAATGCCTATATTATAGTGTTTTTGAACTGTTTCAACTATCTAAAAGAGTATTTAAAAATATTTTCAAAAATATGAAATAAATTAATTGACAAAAATTATAATAAAGTATAATAGATTGTGTTAGGAAGAGTTTGTTTTTTGGAAGGGTGACTCCTGATCAAAAAAAGGACTAGCTTGGAATCTGGAATTCTAAGTTATCAAATTCCAATGTTTCATTGTGATGATTTAAAAGAGAAGATTTAAACAGCAAAAAAATTAGATTAATCGATTTAAAACATCAGCATCATCGTAGCGGGAGCTAGCGGTATTTTTAATCCGTGTAGAGCAAACGACAGATTCAAAAACAGCAGAATCGGTAGAGACTAATCGTCAAAAGCGAAGAGGGAAAGAAAATAAAGCAGTAACTGCTAATATACCTATCAGAAGGTGGACTAAACCTAATGACTGATAGGTGGTATGTTTTGAGAGTGGCATTTTTAGCAATACTCTTCTAGGAAATAGTATCTTGTAAGCAGTATGACGTTCTGTGTAAAGAAGCTAGAGGGAAAGCTTCTCAGATTGACTGACTATCAATCACAAGATACTCTTGACCAGAAACCATTTTGAGCCAACACAATTTTGAGTTTGTTGGTACTGAACTGCACCTAGGAAATTGGTGGTTCAATGTTAGTAAATAGAGACTTTAACTTGTAAAAGTCTAAAAATTGTTTTATCTCATTATCAACTCAAGGATTAAGTTTTTAGTGGGATTGAGGAATAAAAGGGTGAAAAGCATATTGGGATGATGCTTCAGTGACGGAATTTGATCAGATGTTTGTGAGAGCATCTGTCTATGCTACATTGACTATTTTTAATGGTTATGTTGGATAGAAACTGTTTTCAAGATCCTGATACCAAGGAAAGTTGGGGGATTTTCCTTTAGGTATCGAGATTGTTGAAAAGAGATCGAATGGACTGAGTGGCACTTGTATCCTAGGTTAAGCTATACACCTATAAACCTAAGTTTCCATACAGCAGGGAGCAAGTTTCAGTTTGAATGGGGGATGCATCTAGAGTAATCTAGATGTTTTTTTATTTTGTGAATTCTTTTACGAATAAGTAAGAGAGTGCACGAAGGAGAGAGTCATGTTAATTGCAAAAAATCAGGAGGGAAACCTCGTTTTAGCTCTAGAAACCTGTTTGAAACGTAAGGAATCCTATAGCTGTCCTGGATGCCAGGGAGTTGTCCTATTGAGGCATGGCCAGGTAATGTGCCCGCATTTTGCCCATAAATCTTTGCAGGATTGTCAGTTTTTCTCAGAAAACGAATCGGCCCAACATTTATCGCTTAAGGCAGCCTTATATAAATCTTTGGTTAATCATGGTGAAAAAGTAAGTATTGAAAAGGTTTTGTCCGAGTTGGGGCAAATTGCAGATTTATTTGTTGGCGATTCCCTGGCTCTAGAAGTTCAGTGTTCTCGGTTATCCCAGCAACGTTTGAGAGAGAGGACATGTGCTTATCAGCAAGCAGGTTACGAAGTGCGTTGGCTTTTGGGTGAGGAACTCTGGTTGAATGGTCGTTTAACAGACTTACAGCGGGACTTTCTCTATTTTACGGCTAAGATTGGATTTCACCTATGGGAGCTTGATTGGAAGCGGAGGAAATTAGACTTAAGTATCTCATCTATGAGGATATTTTTGGGAAAGTCTATTATTTAACTAAGGCTTGGCCGTTAACCGAAAATCTCATGACAGTTTTACGTTTTCCTTATCAAGCAGAGCAGGTTGAGACTTATCAAGTAACTCAGCGAAAGAAGGTCTCACATGTGATTCAACGAGAATTAATGGGGAAAAATCCAAGGTGGATGAGAAGGCAGGAAGAAGCCTATCTTAAGGGAATGAATTTGTTATGCCTGTCTGATCAGGATTTTTTTCCACAAGTGAGATTTCCAGAATCTAAGCAGGGTTTTGTACAAATTAGACAGTCACTTGAAGGATTTGAAAAGTTTTTTATGCAATATTATCGAAAAAGGCGTTTTTCTTATCGACAAACTCTCTACCCTCCCACCTTTTATGCTAAAATAGTAAAGAATAGATACAATTAAGGAGAATATTATGTCAGACAATCGTGCTCATTTAGAAGAGAAATACACATGGGATTTGACGACCATTTTGCGACAGATGCAGATTGGGAGACTGAGTATGAAAGAACTGTTCAGGATTTGAAGAAGGCTAGTGCTTATGCAGGTCATCTCTTAGATTCTGCTAAGAACTTGCTTGAGGCAACAGAACTTTATATGAGCCTTATGCGTCGCTTGGAGAAAATCTATGTCTATGCGTCAATGAAAAATGACCAAGACACAACAGTAGGGCTTTACCAAGAGTACCAAGCTAAGGCCTCAAACCTTTACTCACAGTTGAGTGAAGCCTTTGCTTACTTTGAGCCTGAATTTATGGCCTTGGATGATAAGAAATTAGCTGAATTTAAAGAACAAGAGCCAGGTCTTGGACTTTATGACCACTATTTCGAACGCCTTTTGGCAAACAAGGACCATGTTCTTTCTCAAGAAGCTGAGGAGCTCTTGGCAGCAGCTGGTGATATTTTCAACGGTCCAACGGATACCTTCAATGTCTTAGATAATGCTGATATCCTCTTCCCATGGGTATCAGATGGTCAAGGGGATGTGGTTGAGTTGACACATGGTAACTTTATCACCCTCATGGAATCTAAGGACCGTGACATTCGTAAGGGAGCTTATGAAGCGATGTATGGGACCTACGAGCAGTTCCAACATACTTATGCACAAACACTCCAAGGCGTTGTCAAGGATCACAATTACCAAGCCAAAGTTCGTCACTATAATTCAGCACGTCATGCAGCACTTGCGGCTAACTTTATTCCAGAGAGTGTTTATGACTCACTCTTGGAATCAGTGAACAAGCATTTGCCACTTTTACACCGTTACCTAGATTTGCGTAAGAAGGTCTTGGGACTTGATGAGCTTAAGATGTATGACGTCTATACACCACTTTCTGAGACTGAAACTGCTCTTACTTATGAAGAATCCCTCAAGAAAGCAGAAGAAGTCTTGGCAATCTTTGGTGAAGAGTATAGTAAAGGGGTTCATGCAGCCTTTACGGAACGTTGGATTGACGTTCACCCTAACAAAGGAAAACGTTCAGGTGCTTACTCAGGTGGTGCCTATGATACCAATGCTTTCATGCTTTTGAACTGGCAAGATACTTTGGACAATCTCTTCACCTTGGTGCATGAGACTGGTCATAGTTTGCATTCAACGTTCACACGTCAGACTCAACCATATGTTTACGGAGATTACCCAATCTTCTTGGCAGAAATTGCGTCTACAACCAATGAAAATATCTTGACAGAAACGCTTCTTAAAGAGGTTAAAGATGACAAGACACGTTTTGCTATTCTTAACCACTATTTGGATGGCTTCAAGGGAACTGTCTTCCGTCAAACCCAATTTGCTGAGTTTGAACATGCTATTCATGAAGCAGATGCATCTGGTCAAATCTTGACAGCCGACTTCATGAATAAACTTTACGCAGACCTCAATGAGAAATACTACAACCTTAAAGTTGAGGATAACTACGAAATTCAGTTTGAGTGGGAACGTATTCCGCATTTCTACATGAATTACTATGTCTACCAATACGCTACAGGGTTTGCAGCAGCAAGCTACTTGGCTGAAAAAATTGTTCACGGTACTGAAGAAGATAAAGAAGCCTACCTTACTTACCTTAAGGCGGGAAGCTCAGACTATCCTTTGGAAGTCATCAAGAAAGCTGGTGTTGATATGACCAATACCGACTACTTAGATGCTGCCTTCAAAGTTTTTGAAGACCGTCTCGTTGAATTGAAGACTTGGTTGAAAAAGGTGTTCACCTTTCTTAAAAAAATAAGTCACTATAAGAGAGAATCATTCTGAATCAGGATGATTCTTTTTATGTCTAAAAACGAACGTTTACTAAAATAAAAGCTCTAATTGATTTGGAAATGAGTTAATGAGCATATTTATAGCCCATGGTTTATATTCATGATAGACTAAAAACCTAACGTTTTGTGTTTTATAAGTGAACAATGTTCAGAAATAGAAAGTAGGTTTTTGTGAAAACAACCAATCGTTATCTTGTAGCAACGTGTGGTGTCTTACTCCATCTCATGTTGGGGTCTACCTATGCTTGGAGTATCTATCGTAATCCTATTATGGCCCAGACTGGCTGGGATCAATCTTCAGTTTCTTTTGCCTTTTCGTTGGCTATCTTTTGTCTAGGGCTTTCTGCAGCTTTCATGGGGCGTCTGGTTGAAAAATTTGGTCCTAGAGTGACTGGGAGTATGTCGGCTCGGTTCTCTATGCTGGGGGTAACATTCTGACAGGAGTTGCCATTGCTCATGGAGAGCTGTGGATGCTGTATCTTGGTTATGGTATTCTTGGTGGTCTAGTACTGGGTGTGGGTTATATTACGCCTGTTTCAACTATTATTAAGTGGTTTCCTGATAAGCGTGGACTTGCGACTGGCCTTGCCATTATGGGCTTTGGCTTTGCCTCATTGTTAACCAGTCCCATTGCTCAATATCTGATTCAGGCACGTGGTGTTGAGCAGACCTTTTATACCTTGGGAGTCGTTTATTTTGTTGTTATGCTTTTTGTCTCACAATTCATTAAACGACCAAGTGTAGAGGAAGCACAACTGTTGGCTGACAAGAGTCCGAACCGTCAGGCTGCTGATTTGAGCAAGGGAGTTACGGCTAATGAGGCTCTGAAATCATCAACTTTCTACTGGTTATGGCTTATTCTGTTTATCAATATTTCATGTGGCTTAGCCCTTGTTTCTGCTATTTCTCCAATGGCTCAAGATATGGTTGGGATGTCAGCTGAATCAGCGGCGGTTGGTGTAGGTATTATGGGAATCTTTAATGGTTTTGGTCGCCTTCTGTGGGCAGGCTTGTCGGATTATATTGGGCGTCCGAAGACCTTTATTCTCCTCTTTGTGGTTAATATTGTTATGGCCGTCCTCCTAATTGTTCTACAAGTGCCACTTGTCTTTGTGGTTGCGATGGCTGTTCTGATGACTTGCTACGGGGCAGGTTTCTCCTTAATTCCTCCCTATCTTAGCGATATCTTTGGGGCAAAGGAGTTGGCTACCCTTCATGGTTATATTTTGACTGCCTGGGCGATGGCGGCCTTAGTGGGGCCAATGCTCTTGTCGGTAACCTACGAATTGACAAAATCATACCAGATGACCTTGCTTGTTTTCATCGCTCTTTACGTGGTGGCTTTGGTCATTGCTTACCTCTTGAAAAGAGGGGTTACGTCAAGTAGCCTAATGATGACGATTTAATTTATAGATAAGAAAAATCTCTAGCACTCGCTAGGGATTTTTTATATAATAAAACACATGGTTAAATCATATAGTAAAAACGCAAATCACAACATGCGTCGTCCAGTAGTCAACAAGGATATCGTGGACTACATGCGAACGCATCTTCAGGAAAATAAAGGGCATTTGGCTGAACTGGAGGCCTTTGCTCGTAAGGAAAATATTCCAATTATCCAGCACGAAGTTGTTGCTTATTTCCGATTTTTGTTGCAGACCTTGCAGCCTAAGAAAATCCTTGAGGTAGGAACAGCTATTGGTTTTTCAGCCCTTCTTATGGCTGAATATGCGCCTGATGCCCAGATTACGACAGTTGATCGTAATGAAGAAATGATTGGCTTCGCTAAGGAAAATCTAGCTAAGTATGACAGTCGCAAACAAATTACCTTGGTCGAAGGTGATGCAGCAGAAGTCTTGCAAGATTTGGACACTGATTATGATTTTGTCTTTATGGACTCAGCCAAGTCTAAATATATCGTCTTTCTGCCTGAAATCCTAAAACGTCTCAAGGTAGGTGGTGTCATCGTCTTTGATGATATCTTCCAAGGGGGCGATATTGCCAAAGATATCATGGAGGTTCGTCGTGGTCAGCGTACGATTTACCGTGGCTTGCATCGTCTTTTGATGCGACCTTAGATAACCCTGGATTGACTGCTAGTTTGGTACCTATGAGTGACGGGCTTCTTATGCTTCGGAAAAATTCTGAAAATATTATCTTGTCAGATTAAGTATTATTTAAGTAAGTGTGGTATAATAATTAAGATATTGACAATTTAAGGAGTAGATAAAATGGCTAAAGAAAATGAAAACCTTGAGTCAACAGAAGAAACTGTTGAAGAGGTTGTAGCAGACAAAGACGCAGAACAAGAGCATCTTGATCGCAAAAAGAAGAAGAGGAAAGCATCGCCCTCGCCAGTGAAAAAGCGAAAGAAAAAGCTAAACGTGCTAAAACTAAAAAGACACGTGATGCTGGTAAACCAAGCTCAGGTGGTCGCTTCCTTGGAGGTCTTGCCCTTGTAGCTGTTTCAGCCCTTGTTGGTGCTGGTGCTATGTATGTTTCTCTGGGGAACAAAACGACTGAAGAAACAACCTTGGTATCTATGAAAGGTGATACTGTTACTGTTTGTGATGTTTTTGATTCACTTAAAGGTAGTAGCCAAACACAACAAAGTGTTTTGAGTGCAACTTTGCAAAAGGCTCTTGAAAAAGAATATGGTAGCAAAGTCAGCAAAGAAGACGTTGACAAAGCTTATAAGCAAGCTTCAGAACAATACGGAGATCAATTCTCACAAGTACTTGCAGCCTATGGTCAAACAGAAGAGTCATACCGTAATCAGATCCGTACACAAAAATTGGTTGAGTATGCTGTTAACCAAGCCGCACAAAAAGATTTGACGGAAGCAAATTACAAGGCTGCCTATGATAACTACACACCAAATACAGAGGTGCAAGTGGTTTCAACTACTGATAAAGCAGTGGCAGATAAGGTGGACTCTGAAGCTAAGGCAGAAGGAGCAGATTTCTCACAAGTTGCTAAAGATAACAGCTTGGAAGTGACTTCTAAGACAGTTAACTCAGCTTCTCAAGACTTCCCAGCAGATGTTTTGACAGCAGCCTTCAAACAAGATGCTAATGCCGTTTCTGACGTAGTGACTGTTTCAAACAGCTCAACTGGTGCTGCAACTTACTACATCGTCAAAACTGTTTCAAAATCTGAGAAAAATGCAGATTGGAAAAACTATAAGGATGATTTGACTAAGGTTATCATCAATGGTAAGAAATCTGATACTAACTTCACCAACTCAGTGATTGCTAAGGTCCTTAAGAAATATAATGTTAAAGTTGTAGATAAGGCCTTTAGCGCAATTCTTGACCAGTATGTGACTGGTTCTGGAGCTTCATCAAGTTCATCATCAAGCTCTAGCAAATAAATCACAAGATAGAGTTGATAATGCTATTATCAGCTTGACCTAAGACCTAAAACACGTTAAAATGGAGAGTGGCTGAAAGTTCTAATATCATGACATTTTTAGCCTTCCCTTTGAGATTGGTAATCATCGCTTCTGATACAGAAAAATGGCGGTCGCTGCGAGCCATGGACGAATCTGGTTACTTGCTACTCAAAGTTCACAATTAAAGACAAATAAGAATGACAAGTTCATTGAATGAAGGTGGTACCGCGGTTCACGTCGCCCTTCGTTTAGTGGACTTGTCTTTTATTCTTTGGGTATTTCGCTGTGTGTCGCTATCGACTATGTGGAAATGCTCGAGAATAACTCAAAATAAAAAACAATTAATTAAGGAGAAACAATGAAACAACTTACTTCAGCACAAATTCGTCAAATGTGGCTTGATTTCTGGAAATCAAAAGGTCACGCTGTTGAACCATCAGCTAACTTGGTTCCAGTTAACGATCCAACCCTTCTTTGGATTAACTCAGGGGTTGCCACTTTGAAGAAATACTTTGATGGCTCTGTGATTCCTGAAAATCCACGTATCACTAACTCACAAAAGGCTATTCGTACCAACGATATCGAAAATGTTGGTAAGACAGCTCGTCACCACACAATGTTTGAAATGCTTGGTAACTTCTCAGTTGGTGACTACTTCCGTGATGAAGCCATCGAATGGGGTTATGAGCTTTTGACAAGCCCAGAGTGGTTTGATTTTCCAAAAGACAAACTTTACATGACTTACTATCCAGATGATAAAGATTCATACAACCGTTGGATTGCTTGCGGTGTTGAACCTAGTCATTTGATTCCAATTGAAGATAACTTCTGGGAAATCGGTGCCGGACCTTCAGGACCAGATACTGAAATCTTCTTTGACCGTGGCGAAGACTTTGACCCTGACAATATTGGTATCCGTTTGCTTGAAGAGGATATTGAAAACGACCGTTACATTGAAATTTGGAACATCGTTTTGTCACAATTCAACGCAGATCCAGCTGTTCCACGTTCAGAATATAAGGAACTTCCTAATAAAAACATTGATACGGGCGCAGGTCTTGAACGTCTTGTAGCCGTAATGCAAGGGGCTAAAACAAACTTTGAAACAGACCTCTTCATGCCTATCATTCGTGAAATCGAAAAAATGTCTGGTAAAACTTATGATCCAGATGGTGACACAATGAGCTTCAAGGTTATCGCTGACCACATCCGTTCATTGGCATTTGCCATTGGTGATGGTGCCCTTCCAGGTAATGAAGGTCGTGGTTATGTCCTTCGTCGTCTTCTCCGTCGTGCCGTAATGCACGGCCGTCGTCTCGGCATTTCTGATGCTTTCTTGTACAAACTTGTTCCAACTGTTGGTCAAATCATGGAAAGCTATTACCCAGAAGTTCTTGAGAAGAAAGACTTTATTGAAAAAATTGTCAAACGTGAAGAAGAGACCTTTGCACGGACCATTGATGCAGGTTCAAGTATGCTTGACGAGCTTCTTGCTAACCTTAAGAAATCTGGTAAAGGTACGCTTGAAGGTAAAGATATCTTTAAACTTTACGATACTTATGGCTTCCCAGTGGAATTGACAGAAGAATTGGCAGAGGATGCAGGATTCAAGATAGATCATGAAGGTTTCAAAGCTGCTATGAAAGAACAACAAGAACGTGCGCGTGCTAGCGTGGTTAAAGGTGGTTCTATGGGTATGCAAAATGAAACCCTCGCTAATATCACTGAACCATCTGAGTTCTTGTATGAAGCTGAAACTGCCGAAAGCCATTTGAGCGTAATCGTTGCTGATGATGCTCGTCATGATAGTGTTAACTCTGGTCAAGCACTCCTTGTCTTTGAACAAACACCATTCTACGCTGAAATGGGTGGACAAGTAGCAGACCACGGTACTATCTCAGATGCAGCTGGTACAGTCGTTGCGCGTGTTGTTGACGTTCAACGTGCACCAAATGGACAAGCCCTTCACACTGTTGAGGTTGAAGGTGAACTTGTTGTAGGTGCTAACTATAAACTTGAAATTGACCACACACGTCGTCACCGTGTTATGAAGAACCACACAGCGACTCACCTCTTGCATGCTGCCCTTCATAATATCGTTGGTGATCATGCTGTTCAAGCTGGTTCTCTTAATGAACAAGAATTCTTGCGTTTCGACTTCACTCACTTTGAGGCTGTAACTCCAGAAGAATTGCGTGCTATCGAAGAACAAGTCAACGAAGAAATCTGGAAAGCAACTCCAGTAACAACTATTGAAACAGACATTGACACTGCTAAATCAATGGGAGCTATGGCCCTCTTTGGTGAAAAATATGGTAAGAATGTTCGTGTCGTTTCAATCGGTGATTACTCTGTTGAGCTTTGTGGTGGTACGCACGTTGCCAACACTGCCGAAATCGGTATGTTCAAGATTGTCAAAGAAGAAGGTATCGGTTCAGGAACACGTCGTATGTTGGCAGTGAGATCACGTGAAGCTTACCTTGCTTACCGTGAAGAAGAAGATGCTCTCAAAGCAATCGCAGCAACACTTAAGGCACCACAATTGAAAGAAGTACCTAACAAGGTTGCTAGCCTTCAAGAGCAGTTGCATGCCCTTCAAAAAAAGAAAATGCTGCTCTTAAAGAAAAAGCAGCAGCAGCAGCAGCTGGTGATGTCTTCAAAGACGTTAAAGAAGCTAATGGTGTTCGTTATATTGCTAGCCAAGTGGAAGTTTCTGATGCAGGTGCCCTTCGTACCTTTGCTGACCAATGGAAACAAGCAGACTACTCTGACGTCCTTGTCCTTGCAGCTCACATTGGTGAAAAAGTTAATGTCCTTGTAGCAAGCAAATCTAAGGGTGTTCACGCAGGTAATGTTATCAAGGTCCTTGCACCAATCGTATCAGGTCGTGGTGGTGGTAAACCAGATATGGCCATGGCCGGTGGTAGCGATGCCAATGGTATCCAAGATCTTCTTTCAGCAGTAGCAGAACAGCTTTAAGATGTGATACAATAAAAGAAACTTGAAAAGGTAGGATGAAAATCCTATCTTTTTTAATAGATTCACATTCTTGGGGGATTATGGAAGATAAAAATGTTAGGGATTTTAACGATGTGCTTATATTCATAATTACAGTCTTTTTCTCGTTTTGTTTTTCACTGATGTATATTGAGTGGCAAAATTCTTATAATCAACAAACTGACCGCTATTTAAATGGTTATGCTTATGTGACAGGTTTCAGTTCGGTTGATGCCTATGTGAAATTAACAGATCCTGATGTTCTAGCTGTCCAATCAACTGGCAATATCCAATATTCCGATAACTATATGATGTCTCAAAACTATCGTTATCATGATTCTTTTAAAAACACAGAGAAAACATCTAAAAAGGATAATCAATATTATCGTCTATCTATATATGATGTTAATGACACTAGTAATCAACCGATTGAGGTAGACCTTTTTAAGTTTGTACCAGAGTTAAAGAAAGGTAAAGAGATTAGCAATCTTAAAGCAAAGCTTTATGAAGAGAATCAGAAAGCCTATGTTCTTGTTACTTTTGAAGGCACAAAGGTCGGGAAAAATCGTGAGCCTGCTTATACTTTTGAGGTTTCAAAAGATGATAAAACATTAAAGTTAATAAGCAATTTCTCAAACGCTAGCCTTTATGATATCAATACTATCCCAAAACAGGAACAAAGTGTAAAAGGCTATTTACCTCAGACTATTGGGATTATCAATAATCTTGGTAATAATCTTTTATCTAATGTTCATACTTTAGATTCGGGACGTGTTGCTATTAGTGTTGGGGCTTTTGATGGTACATCGAGAACGATTTATGACCAAAATTCTAAACTTCTAGAGATGGCTAAAAATGATAGTTATCAATTGGTAGTTACAGATAGTTTTTGTAATGATCAGGCAAAGACCCAAAGTCTTTTGGATTTATACAAAGAAGATGGTAAGACTAGTTTTATAGACGGCTTGGTAGCTAGCAGATACAACAATTGATGGACAAGAACACCTCTTGTCAAATTTTCAGGATTTTGACAGATGGATATATCGAAACGTCAGCTTGACAAGAAAAGAGTTTAAATCTCGAGAGGATGTTCAAGCCATTTTATATGATCCGAATTCAACCTTGCTTCCGATTGGTGTTAACGCCTTAGATAATAGTCTCGTAACTTACGATTTAGCTTCAGGGCCTTTATATAGTTTTTATACTTATAGTATAGGTTCTGAAACAAGTAAACTAAAGAAAAGTATCGAACTGATTCAAAATTGGAGAGCTGGTTTTAAGGACAATGAGGTCGTTAAGGAATTGTATTATGAGAAATACTATAGGAGTGACTACAGTCCCTATATAGAACGTATTGATACTGCAAATGCGAACCAAGAACCCAAACAAATCTTATTTATGCAAGAGAGTATTTTTGAATTGCTTCAATCAAATCCCTTTGAAAATGCGATGAAAGAGGGTAAAGATGCTTTCAACCGTATTATTAATGAAGGAGCACCTGTTGGTTTGTATTCCATTCTTGATGCACCTAGGGATGCTATTTATAATGGTTCATTTAACATTAGTCCAGATATGGTACAGAGAGGTTATCTTTTAGGTACAACTCCAAGTAATCAAGCGAAAGAAAAATATGGCATTAGCGAATTTGAAGGTCCGAGAACACAGGCAGTGTATAATAGTATGTCTTTTGTTCAAAATGGTAAGGCCATAACAGTAATAATCCCAAGGGAGGAAGAGTAGATGGCTTTAATTAAAGAACTTTTCAAAGATAAAGTGAGAATCGTGATTATTCTTCTAGGAGCATTACTTGGCTTCTATCTTGCTTATAGGCACAAACCCATAGAGTCTTATTCACATAAAATTGAAACCATTAAGAGATCCACTCCTCTTCGAGATATTCGGACGGTTCAGGACAATGTACTGTATCTTCCTGAAAATCAAAATTATGTCGCCTTGACTAAAGATTATCTGACAACAACTAAATTATCAATAGATAAATCTGGATTTTCTAGTTTTTTCAATTCGAAATAGATTTGACCTAGTTTATCAGTTTGTGATTTTTGATAGGCCTTAAGCTGTTCCATAGCATCTTTTTTTTGTTGTTCGTATGCCTCAATTTCCTTAATAAAATCTGATTCAGTTTTTTTGTTTTTTCCTGCCATAATTTGCTCCTTAATTATTAATTATATCTAATAGTATAGAGCAAGAATATTAAAAGTCAACCCATGTCACTCCCTTGAAAATAATCTATTCTAGGGTATACTGAACACTATAGCGACCTATTATAAATGAATCCTAAATGTAGTTATTAAGTGCTTAAAACCCCATAAAACCGGTGGTTACGAGTGTTATGTAATAACCAGAATTTATGAATGAAAGTACAGAGAGAACAAAAGTCTAAGAGTTTACTGTATTTATAGGGTTGACGACTAATATTAGAAACTCGTAAATTATAAATGAGTAAATAGTGATTACTATTTAGCTAGAATAAACCATGTTTTTTAGGGATTATCGTTATAAAAATAAACTACGACGTTATGAATGAGAGGAGATGAAAGTATCAATCAGCATTTTACGGGTACAAAGAGAATGCTTGAGCAGGTCTATATCAAAGGCATAACATAATTTTAAAAATAATATTGCACTCTTCGAAAAAGACCAGACTATATACCCTATTGATTGACTATTTTAGGACTACAAAATGCAAGATATAAAAAATAGAGATTTTACCTCACTTATTTCAAATAAAAAAATAAAATTCATTACACCCAGAGGAATAAAATAGCTACTTATTTTGTTTCAAAAAATCAAAATATCTCTCTGTCGTTTTCAGAAGAGGAGCTTATCATCTTTTATCATCTACTAAGGTTTGGTTATTTTGATAAGGAAATCATAGACCTCATTTATACTGCAGTAACTCGAAAATCTAAAACCCCTAATTCATGGTTTTATCGTCTTGTTGGAAAGGTGAATCATCCTATTTTAGCATGTTCGGATGCTAGAAGCGGTAAGAGAAAGATATATTATCTGAACAAAGGTTTTAGTACCTGGTTGCTTACTATGATTAAGGGGATTGATAAAATACGGTTGCTAACAACAACGACAGAATATGATAGGTCAGTATATAGCATTGTCAGTAATAATCTTCTAGGAGGAAAACCTCAAACCGTAAATATTCATGATCTAGAGACCAGACGATTAGTTGCTAAAATCTTAAACAAGCTTTTTTTAAAAACCAAGACAAGTCTGTTTATGACCTAAACATACAAGTCGTATTTCCTATTAGTCGGGTTAATCTTTTAATGGTTCCTGATGCTGTTGTATTTGTGAACGATAGCCCTTTTTTTATTGAGTATGACCGAGCAACAGAACGTCAAACAATTCTACTTTCTAAAATATTTGGTTACGCAGAAGAACCAGCATTCGAAAATTCTAGTTTATTTTTCGTTTTCGAGAGTAGTCGTAAAGATAATACGCAAGTATCTCAACGTTTAATGAACTTTTTGGAATATGTAAATGAGGTTGAGGTTGAAGGTGTGACTGGACATGACATGTTAAAGCGTAAAAATATTTCTTTATTCAGTCAAACAACAACAAATGCTTCTGACGTTATTGTCGAAATCATTCAAGAAAGGATGTTTTCAAATCATAAAGATTGGTCTGATTGCGAGGCTTATGATTTTTCTGAATTTCAGAAAATAGATTATCTTGTAAAGGAGATATCAGAACCTTTAGATGATGATAAATTCCAGTTATCAGCTGTTGTTGAAACTGACTCATGGGAATTGAAAGAGTATCCTACGGTGACTATGACGTATATCAAAAGTGACTTGATTCCACACTTAACTAGTCTCTATGAAGAATTCTCAATAGAGTATGAACATATGATTATTGTATTCCCAAAAGAAGTTCTACCAGAAAAAATAAAACTTCCTTTTGATGATTATTTTTTGATTGTTTATAGATAGAGTAAAGGTATTTGTAAATAGATTATTTGGAATACTTAGGAAGAAGACTTGTATGGTTAGTTGTTTCGCTTGTAGTTGTTATCGTAGTAAAAAGACCAAGAATTTTGAAAAGGCTAGCCATAGTTAGTGATGTAGCTATTGGAAAAATCCACTACTTTATTTTTCTAACGATTGCTTGGCTAGTTCTTGTCATATATTTTATTTTGTACTTGTTTACGGTAGTTTTTTTTCCTATCATGGCATACTCTATCACTTAATAACGTGATGGAAATTATTTTACAAACGGTGTTAATCATCCCATCACTCTATACTTTATTTGTCCCACATAACGAGGTCATCAAGAAGGTTGATGAATTCTTATCAGCGAAAAAAGAATAAGTCACGCGCAGCAACTGCAACACATAATCATTCTCTCAACTATTTAAAAAGATGTAAGAAAGTCATTTGATTGTTTGAAATTGTTGTAAGTATCAGGTGTCGTTTTAAAGATAAGATTGAAAGGTAACGGTAATTAATGAAAATAAAAATTGAATCTGCTTGGAAAACCCTTTGTGATGCATTCCCCAAGCTAAAGGATAATCCTCTTTACAAGGGTTGGTATATTAGCTATGCGATCCTTGTGACGTTATCTATTTTAACGGTAGTTGTAGTGAACCATAGGATTGTCTATTCATTTCCGTTTGATTGGTTTGGTTTGCTTTTGGGAATTATCTTACCTTGGGTTCTTACGACCTTTTATATCGTATATCAAGGTGTGGACCATGCCCACCAGTTTACATCGACTAAAGTTGTTCTTGGGTTATTTATGTTACCTGTAATTCTGATTGGTTTTACCTCTAGTTATAAGAATGAATACAGTTATAGTAATCGTATGGTTACGACGGTTTTTGATCAGGAACTCACGCAACAAAGTTTCCACGCAACAAAGATTACATCAAACCAGCTTGATTATTTTAAAGAAGATAATGTCATTTATCCTTATAAGAAAAATACAGCTTCAGAGATATATGTGTTCTTTCGACCTGATTGCCCTTACTGTCAAAAAATCAATTCCAGTACTCAATAAGAGCTTAACTGAAAAAGAACGAAACAAGATTATCTATGTTAATGTTCTTGATGAAAGTGGTAAGAATTTAGCTAAAGCTATGGGAGTAGAGAAAGCAGCAACAGCAGTTATCTATCATAAGGATAAGACTTCTGGTGGATGGTCCAAACGAATTGAACGAATGGCTGGAGGGAAGCATGAAGCACCTCGTCTTGATGAGGATGCTATCCATGATATTGTGTCAGTTGCAAAGGAGGAAACAAAATAATGTATTTGTCAAAAAAAAGATATTTCAGAATGGATTGCTAGTCTAAAAGTAGGTGACGAGGTTGCGATCCAAATAACACGAATGGATGGTGTCATAGTTTCTAGTGAGCGTGGCATTGTCGACAAGTGGTTAGGAAAGAGACTTATAGTTGTTAACGGTAAGCATTTTGTTCCTAGCACTGGTTTGAGACAAAGTAACGCTTTTGTCCCTGGTCAAAAGACAATCGTGGAACAACTTTTCCCCTTGGATGCTTTGCTTTTGGATGAGGAAGAACTTTTCAAAAGAGACACTATTATTCAAAAGTTGAAAGAGTCTGCTGAAGGTCTAGAGCACGCGCAGACTTCTTCTTCATTAGTCGTTTCTAGGGTGCTTCGTAAGCTATCAGTCCTAGACGTTGGTGATGCTTATGATTTAAATGAACTACATTCCTCTAGTGACACAGAAGACTTAGAAGATAGTGCTTTATTGTATAGACGGAAATTCTCAGAGAAGAAACGTTGTTTAAAGACTCTTGACCGTATGCTTGCCAATTTAAGTCAAGATAATACCTTGGGTGCTTTTCAAGTTAATCTCTCTTTTGGGAGAAGTAGCTTCTCAATTTACTGATGCTGAAGATGAGGTAAGTGAATGTTAGCCTATGTCATTATGTTTGTAGTTATGTTTGCCATCAAGTGTGTTACTCTTACTTTTGTGAAGCATAAAGAGTCTACAGTAGTCAGTACTTTTCTGAATGGCACGAATCAGATTTTCCTTAATACGATTGTCTGGTTCCTACGACTAACAGCTATGTTCCAGTTTTATCTTTTGGTGGTGGACAATAATCTAACTGTTATTCCTATAATTGTTGGTTTCATTCTACCTAATGTCTTGTTCTGGTTTAAGGGAATCAAAGCCTCTTTATCGGAATTTGCTAGTACGTTGGTTAAAATCATTTATTGGTCATAAGTATAGAACATGTCCATTTTGTCATGAATCACATTTATTCTTTCGATACACAGAAGACCGCACAGCTGCTTATTACTATCTCTTGACTGAAGATGATAGTCTTGTGGCCATTGGAGATTTTGATAATAGTGACCATCCTGCACGTTTCTTTTTAAGTAACGATGAATCACATTTTGATGAGCTGGTTGATACCATGCTACCTTATATGTTGCCTGGAATGGAAGAGGTGGTCTATGTAGGTGGTCGACAACAGCGATTGGCTAGAGAATTGTATTGTGTCGATTGTCAGGAACGAGTCAGTGAAGATAGTGGAGTACAATTTGGTGAAGTGGTAAAATCAGTACTTCTCTAAATTACCAAACGGAATCGGTATGATGCCGCAAGGTGATATCTTAATAGATGATTTGACGGTTTCTGATTTAGTTTATCTAAAAAGTAAGATGAACCAAATTGATAGTATTAATGTTGATGAATTCTTAGATATGGTGGAATTACGAGATTTTAAAAACCATTATGTTTCAGGACTATCAGGTGGTCAAAAGAGACGACTTTCGTTATTGCTAACTATCTTAAATTCTCCTAAGCTGATTTTTTTAGATGAACCGACAACGGGAATGGATTTAGAATCTGTTGATAATTTTTGGAAACTTTTGGAGAAACAAAATTTTACTTCAGTTGTTGTAACACATGATTTTAATCAGATTGACCACTTTTTACAAAAGTGTTGATTTTGAAAAATGGTCGTATTGCTGCTCATGAATCAGTTGAAGAAATTCATAAAGCTGGTAAGACAATCGAACAGTTTTATCGCGAGAAAGTATAAATGGAGAAATAATGATGATTAATATGATTCAACTTAAACAAGTATTGAGAAATAAACGATTCTTGTTATTTACGATTTTTATCCCTGTAACATGGTACATTTTCTTATACAACATTCAACAGGGAATTGTTCCTAATATTATGCTCGGCATCGCAGTATTTATCGGTATTATTGGTAATAGTCTAGCAACGTTTAGTAAACGAATTTCCTCAAATATTGGTTTTTACTCTTTTGAATCAAAGTTCACAAAATATAGTGTAAAAAAGTACCTCTTAGATCAGACATTTGTTCAAATCATTCTTAATAGTCTTATTTTTATAGTTGTGCTTGGTATAGCAGTAGCATTTTTTAAATTTCCTATCACCGGAAATCTAGCTATTCAGTTTTTGTTGCTAACTATGATGGGACTTTATTTTAGTATCATTGGCTTTGTCTTAGGTGTAAGATTAGATTCACAAATCCTTGATACTGTGAGCTTTCCGATTATTATTTTAGCATCAATGACATTATTCCTTTTTGCTACCCTAGGAGCAAAAGAAGGATTTATGGGACTTGTAAGTAAACTACAAATGATTTTTCCGGGATATTATTATACAAATATTATCAATTCAATTTCATCAGGAAAGGAAATCAATCTAACAGATTTTATTTTATTTGTAACAGTATTTATTTTGAATATTCTTCCATTATATTTCTTAGTTCCAAAGGTAAAATTTGTAAAAGCAAAATAATTATTGATGAACTAATATAAGATTATTCTCAGGCTTAAGATAAAGTCCCTTGAAGTACAACTTCAAGGGACTTTTCCTGTTAAAAGACATATCAATGGGTTTATCCACTGTGGATGTGGGAGAGCAGTACTTTTCTCTTCTATAGCTTGATTAATAGTTAACATTCACATTGTGGATTTAAAACTCATTACAACCATAAGAAGCCTTAAGAAGTTCTTCGTGAACGTTCAAAGTTCTTGCATAAGAGAATTAACCAATATTTAGAAGAGATTTCAGGCAACACCATATTTTTAAGAAAAGACATTGCTACAAGCTATATACCAAAAAAGTATAATTTAAATACAGACATGAAGGCATAAGGTTATTACCATATGGAGTTATAAGCAGTAACGACTAAATTCGTAGTTAATTGAAGAAAATTTTATCTTTAATAAATCCAAAATAAGTAAACAAAAGAGTCTCTATAATTTCTCTAGTGGTTTTACCGCTACAGTTGACAAAGAAACTACAAAAGGAGGAATCCATCTCATATAAGGGTAGATTCCTCCTCTTTTATGTTATTTAAACTATAGAGATTACTTTCTCATTGTGACCTTAACCGATCCTCACTTAATACCTATTAAGATAGTTTTCAAAATCTACAGTCGTTAATTATTTACAAAATCTGATAGTTTGAGAAAAGAGGTGATTTGCACTACGAGTGGTAATCGTAGATTTAGGGTATTTTTCCAATATACTATTTACATTATATAAGCCAATACCTCTACCCTCCCCTTTACTAGAGTGACCTCTAACAAAATGCGACTAACCTCGACCTTTTCTGATTTTATACTATTTTCGACGATAAGCACCAACGAATCATCATTATTTATGAAAACGACAGTCATTTTCGGACTAATAGTTTCAATGGCGGCTTCGATAGCATTATCACAAAGGACAGATAGAACAGTTATAAAATCTAGTAATTCTATCCTAAAATTGCTAATAGGTTCTTCAACCTCGACAGAAATTGAAATCCCTCTATTCTGTGCCTCGAGTAATTTAGCGGAAAGAATACTTTTAATAGCATCATTCTTAATATTGCTAAGTTTAGCTATATCAAACTTACTATCATAGAATTGTTTTGCACTGTCTTTAAGGACATCATTGTAAACAGTTTTAACAGCGTCAATATCTTGATTATCAATCCCTAATTTTAGACTTGTCAAAATATTAATGTAGTCATGACGGAAACCTCTAATTTCCTCATAAAGGGATTCAACGTGATGGCTGTAACTAGATAGTTCATATAATTGGGTGTCCTTTTGCTTAATTATTTCCTTCTCTAGTTTTTCTTTTGAGATTGCATTGAGGTAGAGTAGCATTACAAAAAAACAGGATAATATAAAAGTTGTTAATATGCCCTCTCCAGATGTCTGCATTAGCTAATTTATCTCTATAAATAACAAATGTAGAAACTAACAACATATATACAAGCATGGAGATATTAATTAGTAATAATAAATACCTGAAATAGTGACGCTTGAAACCCTCTTTTATTTCGTTAAAATCTAATCTAAGAGATTCTACTATGAGTAAATGGAAAGGGAAAACCAGTAATTCAATTAAGATATCGTACCAACTTAGTGAGGCTTCATTGAAAACGTAGACTCCTAGTAAAGGAAAAACGTAGAATCCTAACATTCTACCTAGCAAGCTTTCAACGATAACGGGGTACAAGCCATAAAAATATCAAGTGTTTTACTACCATACTTATTTTGATATATGTTATAAGCAATAAAGATAAAAAAGTATGCAAAGTACCCAACAGGAGGGCATATGATGAGAAGTAGAACGTACAAAAATGGACCAATAATACACCACAAAGGTTTGATTGGTTGGTTACTAACCTGTTGAAACAGTAACAATGCTACTAATATCTTAGAATAGAACAGCAATAAATTTATAACTATATCCATAAGAAACACCTTAGCTTTTCATCGATTTAACCTTCTCCAAAAGGCCCCTATATTTCGTACGGGGAGATGGGACATCCAATATTGTTATCAAACATTGCCATTTTTTCTTCTTTGTTGATTTTAACGATATTTTCAGGATTAACGATAAACGAACGATGGCATCGATATAAGCGTTCGTCAGCGCGCTCAACTTCTGAAATACTTGCGTAAAACTCCATTCTTTCTTCTTTAGTATGCAAAATAACCTTATGTATTGTTGGAGACGTTTCAAAAAATAAAATATTGTTAAAAGGCACTTGAACGTGGGCCATTGATGTTTCAAAAAGTAAATGAATCTTGGGCAATGGTAGCCCCCAGTTTATCCATAGTATATTCAATTGCTAAACGGACACGTTCATAAAAAACTCATCATTCAAAGCTTTATCAATAAAATCTAGGGCAGCAACTCTATATTTAAAAGTGACTGGCATAAATTCTGAGTGTGTTGTTACAAAACAATTGTTGCATTAGGATCTTTTTTTTCGAATTTCTTTAGCAATGTCTAGCCCCTTCTTTTCTTCACCCTTGATTTCAATTTCTAAAAGAAAAGTTGGTGAGAGCCTCTTTCGGTAATTGCGTCAAGTAATTGGCTAGGTTTTCCATAAATCTCAGGTCCTTTACATTTTAGAGATTTTTTGAAATAACATCCTTAATAACTGTTTCTATTCGTGATTGTTGTAAGAAATCATCTTCTAAAATAAAAATATTTAACAATTAGTTTACTCCCCATTCAATAAAATATTTAGTAACTGTGTTTCCTTTTTTCCTAGAGCAAAATCATTGAAGTATTTTTCAGTATTAAAAATTATATGATTTGTTGTTTTAGATAAGAATGATACTCTTTTTAAGGTTAATTAATTCATTTCTATGACGTCTAAACAAAAATCCATATTTCTCTGCAAATACAGTTATTTTTCCCCCTAACATGCAATATACATAATAAGTATGGAAATTTTTAAGTAAAGATTTTTTTCTTATCTATAACTATGCGATATAAGTCGTCATAATTTGATTCCATAACTGAATCTTTTGTATTAAAACATACACTCACAATAGGTGACTCCAATCCAAGATAATATTTGTACATCGTAACAAGTCTATAAACTATTACATCGGTATATTTTTTCAGTAGATGACAATAAATGAACCGTTTATGATATATGACTAATCAAACGGTATAACCAAGCTATAATAAAAATAGTAATTGGAGGTGAATTATGTTCAATATTGTGAAGCACTTTTGGCTTTTTGATAACTATTAAAAAGTATATAAAAAATACAAGTTAAAAGTTAAAGTTAGAAATTATTTCAATTCTATAAGAATTACTACAAACACTAACAGTCTAAATTTTATCACACTTACAGAGAAAAGTAACTATGAAAAAAAGTTAAAGAGATTAGGAGGAGTAACGTAAGTGCACAAATTATTTTATTGATCCCAAATGTTGATTATAGATAAATATTCAATGAGCATCTCGAACTATTGGGAGTCATTGATGTCAAAAATTCATTAGCGAATATTGCTAGTGAAATTAGTGATTATCTAGATTATTTTTTTAATATCGAATAGACGTACTAATTTCCCTATACATGTAATCTGTACCGAAGGTCATTATTTCGTTTTTCGAAAACTAGTAGCAGTGTTAGTGGTTCCGAAAAGCTTTTAGCGATGTATCAAAAAAGTCCCCTAAAGTGTTATATTAGATAAGGTTTCCCGACCACTAACTAATATACAAAAGGAGGACCCTGATGAGACAGGATAATAATAGTTTAGCACATACTACATGGAATTGTAAGTATCATATTGTTTTCGCCCCAAAATATAGACGTCAGATAATCTATGGGAAATACAAAGCAAGTATTGGTCAAATCTTACGGTTATTATGTGAAAGAAAAGGCGTTGAAATTCATGAAGCAGAAGCTTGCCCAGATCATATTCACATGTTAGTGAGTATACCACCGAAACTAAGTATTTCCTCATTTATGGGATATTTAAAGGGTAAAAGTAGCTTAATGATATTTGTCGGAAACGCTAATTTAAAGTATAAATATGGGAATCGCAAATTTTGGTGTCGAGGCTTTTATGTTGATACGGTTGGGCGAAATCAGAAGCGAATTGAAGAATATATTCGTAATCAATTACAAGAAGACGTGATAGCAGATTAGCTCAGTCTTTTTGAGGAGTATGATCCGGTTACAGGTGAGAATAATAAAAAGAAAGTAATCTTAAAGAGACCCGCTATTCGGGTCAGCTAGCAAAGGTGGTGCTGAAGGGGAAAACCATTCGGTAGGCCTTTAGGCCTCGGCCGGTAGCAGAGGCTTTCAGCCGAAGAGCAAGCCACCTGTTCTCACGGGTGGTTTTGACTTGTAAGCGGTATTGAAAGTAATAATTATTTTCATTTCACAATTGAAATAGTGAATATTGGGTGGTATACTATTACAAATCATAAAAATTATAATAGTTTCAAGTAATAGGGAGCTAGCGATGTTTGGACAAGACTTTGGTCATCGGTTAAGAGAGTTGAGATTAGCAAAAGGACTCACTAAAGAAAAATTTTGTGAAGGGGATGAGGTTTTATCAGTACGACAATTGACACGTATAGAGACAGGGAAGTCTCAACCTAAACTAGAAACCTTAGAGCACTTGGCAAGACGTCTGAATATATCTTTATCGGAATTGCTTGGAGAGAGAGCTATAGGCTCAAAGTTGCCGGTAGAATACCTCAATCTCAAATATCAATTGATGCATGCGACTAGTTTAGATAAGCCAAATAACCTAATGAAACTAGACGAAAAGCTGGCTAGATTATTAGGAGATACCTCTTTAGCTGACATCATGTCAGAGAAAATGAGAGATGCTATGAAAGAATAGAGCAGGACATACGTGTCCTTTTTTTTTTAAAATATGCAGTATATTATATCCATAAGAAGAACTAAAGAATATAACTTATTCATCGAGATTTTTTGAAAATGACACAGTCTAAAAATAGAGTATTAAGGAGAATTATTATGAAACCTGCTACAAAACGTTTCACAACTTTAACCGCACTCGCTTTAACTTCCGTTCTATTACTTGGTGCATGTGGTAATAACAAGAAGGAAGCCACATTAACATCGAGCTCTAGTAAGGTTAGTCAGAAAGTGAAATCGACAAAACCATCTTCAAAAGAAAAATCGAAGAAGTCTGAGAAAAAGACAAAATCTTCTAGTTCAGAAGAAGTCTCAAAAGAAACCTCTGGAGAAAAAGAATTCACAACCATCAGCCGGAAATGTTTCTGGATCTACTCAACAAGAAGTTGCTCCAACAAATCCTAGTGAAGAAACAGCTGAAGTAAATCAAGGAACTACGACAGAACAACCAGCTGCTTCAGCGGAACAAACACCAGCTACCACAGCAGTGGATGTTACAGCAATGGCTAATGGTGATTTCTCTAGTGTTGCTGGTACCTATCAAAATGACTTAGGGGACACAATTACAGTATCCCCATCCGGTAGTGTAACCCGTGTTGGTGCTGAAAGTGGTTATAGTGATACAAGTAGTCAGCTCTTTAATGGTTTTGCTCAAGATGGCGGTTATGTAGCAGGTTTTGCTCATAATGATGGACCAACCAGTGACCCAATTTTCTTTGATAGTAATGGACAGATTCGTTTCGGTTCTGATGCGATATATGGTCGGATGCATGTTTACAATAAATTAGATTAATGGTATTGTCCCTCGGTACTTAAGAAAAGGAAATTACAAGTAGTAGAAGGAGTGCGCTTTAAAATGTCTCAAAAGAACATGGAGAAGTGAGAAGTACTAGTGGTCCTTAAAGGGGACCTATCACTATTTGGATTCTCCCAGTCCTCATTTGTTTCCGTTTGTCTTTATTAGTAACGTAACAGATAGCCTTCAGATGTTTCGCGTGTGTAAGAATGGTAAGCCAATTGCCTTTCCATTACTTCTACCAAATCAGTATAAAATTGTTTACATTAAGGACTTTCAAAATGTTAGCTCCTGCGATGAGATTACAGTGACTGAACATTTAGAAGAATACATCTATGATGAATCATAGTTAGACTAGATTGATACCTATAGTCAAATCAACCCAGAATGAATTAATTAATCTATTCAGATTTGCTTAATGTGTCAAGGAATTAGATGTAGCAAAAGCCCTCAGGTAGCCCCTTTGGGCTTTTCTTAATCATAGTTATCTGAAAGAATTAGCTATCAATTTTCTACAAAATAAAGTTTAGTAATAATATTGAAATAATTGTAAAAAATATTTCAAAGAGGTATAATAGAAGTATGAAAACGGTTCCAATCTTTATCAAACAGACTAGAAAGTGAGAGTGATCAAAATGAGAAAGGCATATGTTTTTAAGGAACGTCAACGTTACTCAATACGTAAATATTCTTTTGGAGCTGCATCAGTCTTAATTGGTGCGAGCTTGATGCTTGGTGGGCATGCTTTGGCTCAGGAACAAGCCAATAGCACAGGTTCTATCACAGACTATGAAGTTACTGTAAATAATTCTGAAGCACCCCAAATTGACCAGGCAACTTCAGAAGCTGTTACCGATGTCCTCAATGAAGCTGCGTCAAGATCTGAAGCGCCAAGACCTAAGCTTGCCAGCAGTGAAGTTGCTTCTTCTGAAGCTAGTAGTGTAGTGGCTAGCGAGGCTGCTTCTTTGGAAGTACCGGCAGAGGTTGCTCATTCTGCATCTGCTGTCGCTTCTGTTTCTAGATCAGAAGTGGCTACTCCACGTTCTGAAGTGTCATCAGTAGCTAGCTCTGAAGTAGCTAGTGAAACTGACCGTTCAGCGATGTCAGAAGCAGTGGAAGTTAGACCTACTGACCGTGAAGCTGTCGATACTAGTCTTCGTACTGTCTTAACTAATGCTAGTCAGCCAGGTGTGGATGGTCCTGTGACTGCTGATGGTTCTCTTGATATCCCATCAAACGGTACTTTCTATTTCCGTCGCACAACTGAAATTCGTACAGCAACAATCATGGATATCAAACCTACCTTTGTCTTTAGTGCAGGCGACCATGTTATCTATGATAAGGTCTTGAAGAGAGACAATCATCAATGGATTTCTTATATTGGTTACGATTATGAACGCTACTACGCTGATATCGCAGCTTTGAAGGCCGAAAATACTAGTACCACTGAAGCGACTAGAGATGAAGCCGTCCCTGAACGTGGTACTTATTACTTCACTAAACCTGCAGATGTGAAGAACCAACCTAGCTTGACTGCTAAGACTGAGTTCAATTTTGATCCAGGTATGTCAGTCAACTACGATAGATCTTTGCTTGCGGACAACCACCGTTGGATTTCTTACACTTCGTACAGTGGTACTCGTCGTTACGTCGACTTAGGTGCTGTTGCAGAGGCTGTAGCTAAACCAAGAGGCGATATCGCTATTGAAAGCCATGACAATGGTGACTTTAGTGTAGTTATCAGTAATGTTTCAGATCAAAACGGTGTCCTCGGGGTATCTGTTCCAATCTGGTCTGAAAAGAATGGACAAGATGATATCATCTGGTACAATGCGACTCGTCTTAACAACGGTAACTACAAAGTTAACGTCAGTCTAACTGACCACAAGAATGAACGTGGTCTCTACAATGTTCATCTTTACTATGTTGAAACTAATGGTAAATTGGTTGGTGTTGGTGGCACAACTTACACAGTTCCTGCCAAGGTTGAAGAAACTCATACAACTACTAGCTATAGCCTTCCTGACTCAGGAACTTACACCTTCAAAGAACGCACTGGCATTAAGGCAGAACCTCGTGTGGCAAGTCCAGAGTTAGCCTACTACGTTGCTGGTATGTCAGTCAATTACGATAAGATTGTCAGTGGTGATGGTTACCAATGGCTTTCTTACCTCAGCTACAATGGCAACCGTCGTTATGTAGCAGTGGCTAAACTTGCTCAACAAGAAAGCAAACCAAGCGGTACTATCAATATTGAAAATCTCTCTAACCTTGGTTTCGACGTTCATATCACTAATGTTTCTGGTGGTGATAAGGCTATCCAAAGCGTAAGTGTTCCAGTTTGGACAGCTAAGGACGGCCAAGATGATCTTGTATGGCACCAAGCCGACAGACAAAGTGATGGTAGCTACAAGGTTCGTATCAATGTTAGTGACCATAAGGCTGAAGCAGGTGAATACATTGTCCATCTCTACTATGTCCAAGATGGTAAAATGGTAGGTATCGGAGGCACTAGCACAACTGTTCCAGTTCAAAATGCAACTCGCCACAACCTTCCAGCTTCAGGTTCATATACCTTTACCGCTCGTACTGGCATTAAGGCAGAACCTCGTGTGGCAAGCCCAGAGTTGGCCTACTACGATGCTGGTATGTCAGTCAACTATGACAAGATTGTCAGTGGTGATGGTTATGAATGGCTTTCTTACCTCAGCTACAATGGCAACCGACGTTATGTAGCCGTGGCTAAACTTGCTCAACAAGAAAGCAAACCAAGCGGTACTATCAATATTGAAAACCTCTCTAAACTCGGTTTTGACGTTCATATCACTAATGTTTTTGGTGGTGACAAGGCTATTCAAGGCGTAAGTGTTCCAGTTTGGACAGCTAAAGACGGCCAAGACGACCTTGTATGGCACCAAGCTAGCAGACAAAGTGATGGTAGCTACAGGGTTCGTATCAATGTTAGTGACCATAAGGCTGAAGCAGGTGAATACATTGTCCATCTCTACTATGTCCAAGATGGTAAAATGGTAGGTATCGGAGGCACTAGTACAACTGTTCCAGTTCAAAATGCAACTCGCCACAATCTTCCAGCTTCAGGTTCATATACCTTTACCGCTCGTACTGGCATCAAGACTCAACCTTTGGTAGCCAACCCAGATGTTAGCTACTACGATGCTGGCATGTCAGTCAACTATGACAAGGTTGTCAATAATGATGGCTATACATGGCTTTCTTATCTCAGCTATTCAGGACATCGTTTCTATGTGGCTATCGCACCAACGAGTGTGACTAAACCTGTAGAACAACCTGTTCAACCAAGTACACCATCATCTGGTACCTATACTTTCAAAGAACGCTCTAGCATTAAAGCAGAACCAAGTGTAGCGAGTCCAGAGTTGGCTTACTATGATACTGGTATGTCCGTTAACTATGACAGATTGGTGACTGCAGATGGTCACACATGGCTCTCTTATGTTAGCCATGGAGGCAACCGTCGTTACATTGCTATTGGTGGTAAGGCAACAGCAGTTGCTCAACCAGCAAGTCCAAGCCTAGCTGCAACTGGTACTTATACCTTTACCAAACCTAGCTCTATCAAGGCTCAACCAAGTGTAGCGAGTCCAGAGTTAGCCTACTATGATAAAGGCATGTCTGTTCACTATGACAAGGTCCTCACAGCTGATGGTCACACCTGGTTGTCTTATGTAACCTATATCGGTGCAAGACGCTATGTAGATATTTCTTAAGATTTGTAACATCACTCTCTTTTTGAGGGTGGTGTTTTTTTTGGTTGAATGAAGTAAAAAATGTTACAAAGTATTGTTTTTTTGTAATAAAAATGTAAAATAAGTAAAAGAAAACAATAAATCTCATTTTGAATAAATAAGAGAGGTTCATTTATTAAAGAAATGCTCTAACTTAGAATTTCTCTTAAGATTATGCTAAAGGAAGTTATGCCATGCTTAACATCTATGTTTTAGAGGATCATTTTATCCAACAAAATCGTATTGAAGAGGTTATTCATACGATTCTTAAGAAAAATAACATTAAAGTGGGCGACTTTGAGGTTTTTGACAAACCCAACCAACTGTTAGAGTCTATTACCGAGCGAGGGTCTCATCAGCTCTTTTTCCTAGACATTCAGATTAAAGACGATACTAAAAAGGCTTGGAAGTTGCAAAGCAGATTCGCAAGAGTGACCCCCTATGCCAATATTGTTTTCTTCACGACTCATTCAGAGTACCTTCCCTTAACTTTTCAATACCAATTGGCAGCTCTAGACTTTATTGATAAGTCTTTGGAGTGTGAGGACTTTCAAAAGCGTGTGGAAAGTATTATCTTATTAACTTGCAAAAAGATACAGAGTCAGAATCCAGAAGATGCTTTTCGGATTGAGAATGTTAAGACCGTTATTCAGGTTCCCTTTCATGATATCTTGTACTTTGAGACCTCGGATATCGTTCATAAGGTTATCCTTTATACTAAAGAGGAGCAGATTGAGTTTTATGGCAGTCTCTCTCAAATTGAAAAGAGTGACCCTAGACTGTTTAAATGTCATAAGTCCTTCCTAGTTAATCCAGAAAATATCATCAAATTAGATAAAAGTACGGGGACGGTCTATTTTGAAAATGGTGGCGTTTGCTATGTTTCAAAGTTGAAACTAAAGAAATTGCTTGAGAGAATCAGACTATGACAGCGATTAATTTTGTGTTGAATAATCTAGACTTTTTAGCGGAGATTATCCTCTTTATTCTCATTTATCAATACATTACCTCCGAGAAGATAAAGCTAAGATGGTATATCATCATCCCTTTGATTATACGAGTCTTATTTGTGCTTTCTCCAGCCCTATCCTATGTTTTAGGGCATGCCTTCTTGGTTGTTTATTCCCTTTACAGAAATCGTTATGGCAATAGGTTATTAGATATTTTCTATGGCTTGTTTCCAATCGTCATAGAAAGTCTTGTTCACAATCTTATTATTTATGGGATTGCCTTAGTCATCAATCGTCATTATCTGATTGTACTTAACCATTTTCATTTAAACCTTGTCATTGAGTTGCTAGTCTTTCCTGTGTTTTGGTTAATCATTAAGACCTTAAAAGTAGATTTCAAAGCGCTGAACTATGGTTTTCGAAAGTCATTTTCAAAGTACTTTTTATTACTTATAGATATATCAATGTTATCTTATGCACTCCTTCTCCAATATATTACCTTTTTTGTGCAACAGAGCCCTAGAGGAAGAGATTGGCATGTTTATCTCGTGGTGACCTATGCTTTACTCTTTCTTGCGACCCTTGTTTATATCAATGCGACCTTCAGTGAAAGATTAAAAGAAGAAGTCCTACTCCAAAAAGATAGGCAAATGAGTGATTTGGCCATCATTATAGTCAACAAATCGAGCAACTCTATACGGATCTTCGTCGCTTCAGGCACGATTACCTAAATGTCTTGTCTAGTATCAAATATGGCATTGACTCCAAAGATATAGCTATCATTTCCGATATCTACGATAACATCCTTGAAAAAACAAAGACTCGGATTGAGGGGAAACAGTACGAAATTGCCAACTTGATTAATATTAAAGATGAAGCCGTTAAAGGTGTCTTGGCTAGTAAAAGTCTTGGAAGCACAAGACCAGTCTATTACCGTTCACCTTGAGGTCAGCGACGTCTTTGAAGTATCGAGGATGGAATTGTTGGATTTCATAACAGTGCTATCCATTTTTTTGGATAATGCTATTGAGGCTAGTTTGGATAGCATTACTAAAGAAGTAACCATTGCTCTTATCAGTAGCGATACAAAGGTAGTAATAGTAGAGAATACCATTGCTCAAGAATCTATCAATACAGTCGGCATCTTTAAACTTGGTCGCTCAAGTAAAGGAGAAGGACGTGGTATAGGTTTGTCCACTGTTCGAGAGATTTTAGGGAAGTATCCTAATTGTTCTTTGTCAACACAATCTAAAGACTATCGTTTTAAACAGACGCTAAAAATAGAAGATGTGGTTTGATTATGACGAAAAAACGACCGTTTATGACTTCAATGAAAAATTTAGCTTTCTATATATTATAATAACCTCGTAAATTATCAGAAAAGGAATATCACTCATGAAAAATACAAGTAAACTCATTGGTATCCTATCAGCTCTAATTGTAGTTATCCTTGCTGTCTTCTTAGTGACTATGTTTAATAGTCATGAGTCGGCGCGTGTTAACACAAGTGGTAGCCCAGCCAAGACGGTCAAGAAATCATCTTCAAGCTCAAGTAAAGCTGTTAAGAAGGATAAGAAATCAACCCAATCATCTACTTCGGTAGTCACAAATGAAGGGAATGACAATCAGGCCTCAGCAGTAGCACCTAAAGCTTCTTCTCAAGAACAAGCCCAAGCAGGAACTACAGATGGTGGACAAGTGGTTGAATCTACAACACCAGCTTCTCAAGTTGGAGGAGTTGAGGGTGGTCGAGGTGCTTGGAAAGCTACTTCTGGAACATTGACACTTGATGAGGAAACCCCTGTTTATGCTGCTCCAGATAAAGATAGCGGAGCAGTTTCTACACTTCCTGCCGGAGATGTTGACTGGGATAAATATGAAATTTTACCTGATGGAAACTGGTATAGTTTTGTTAAGAATGGTCAACGTTATTATATTTCATATTCAGATGTAGGACATTGATAAATGATTTAAAAAGAAAACATGATAACTCGTATAAAGTTATCATGTTTTTTATGTTTCCCTCTACTTTTCCTAACAAAATTACGAATAAATAAGTATGGCTTGCTTCGGCTTTCGATTATGACAAAAATCGGACAGTTTATGATTTAAGTGGGAACAAGCCAAATAAATTTGGTATACTAATGGGTAAGTGAGAAATATTTAGTAATATTCTGTAAAATATTTGTAATATTTGTCACTGAGTGTTACAATCAACCAGTAACATCAATTCGATAAAGAGGATAATTGATATGAAACGAGAAAAATTTTTACACGAACAACAACGTTTTTCCATTCGTAAATATTCATTTGGGGCTGCGTCAGTTCTTTTAGGAGCTAGTTTGGTCTTTGCGGGGTCAAGCTTTGGCTGATGAGCATCATGAGGTTTCAACACCTTCAAATGCTTCTTTTGTTTGCTACCTCAGATAGTGATGCTGTGATCGCGGCTGATATTTTCAGTGGTGTAGCAACAGATGGGGTAGTGTCAAGTGAGAAAGTTAGCCAAGTCTCAACAACTAGTCAAACCGCCAGTGAAACTGCCACTAGCGAGGCTACGAGTGAAGTGAGTGCTAGTACCTCACAAGTAGCAGATAAAACTTCTGAATCAACAGTTGCCAGCTCAGAAGCACAAACAAGTGGTACAAATACTTCGTCTGAAAAAGCCACTAACCTTGATGTATCTGCCTTAACGAGAGCAGCTGTCAATACTAGTTTGGCAAGCCAACCAGCTACAACTACAGACAAGCGACCTTCCAAGCCAAGGAACTTATGTCTACAAGGAACGTACAGAGGTTAAGAATCAACCTAAGGTTTCTGCCAAGGCTGAATTTTATGTAAATCCAGGGGATAGCGTCTTTTACGATCAAGTCGTGACAGCTGATGGCTACCAATGGATTAGCTACAAATCATACTCTGGTGTGCGTCGTTATGCGCCAGTGAAGCCAGTGGCAGCTGGTAGCGGTAACGGTAATAGTGGTAATGGGGGATGGCAAACCTTCTAGTGGTGCTCAAGCCACAACGGGTGCTTTGGATATCCCAGCGACAGGAACTTACTACTTTACACGTGATACAGATATTAAGAAGGAACCAAAGGCAGACCTCAAACCTACTTTTGTTTTCGGCAAGGGTGACCATGTCATCTATGATAAAGTTTTGACAGCTGATAATCACCAATGGATTTCTTACCTTGGTTATGACTACGTTCGCTACTATGCAGACGTTGCGACTTTGTCACCTGCTAAAGCTGAAACACCAACTGTTAAACCAACAGAGACTAATCAAGCAAAACCAGAAACTACTGGTGCTGAAAAGCTTCCAGCAAGTGGTACTTATAATGTGACACGTAGCTTGAATGTTAAAAATGAACCTAAGGCTTCTGCAGATACACTTTATACCTTGGAAAAAGGCTACAAAGTGAACTATGACAAGGTATTGACTGCAGACAACCACCAATGGCTTTCTTACATTAGTTACAGTGGTACACGTCGTTATGTGGATATTGCGACTTTGAAAACGACTGAGTCTAAAACCGGTGGCTCCTAAAGATGGGGTTAAACCTGCTCCAAAACCTGAACTTACGCCAGAGAAAACTACTGATAATTCAGAAGTGACAGAAGTACTTGAAATCCCAGACAAAGGGACTTATCACTTTAAGAAAACTGCTAATGTGAAATCTGAACCTAAAGTTTCCTCTAAGACTGAATTTACTTTCGAAGATGGTGATTCCTTGTCATATGATAAGGTTATGTTGGCAGATGGTCACCAATGGATTTCTTACAAGAGTTTTAGTGGTGCTCGTCGCTATGTTGATATTGCTAAAGTAGAGGTTAGTCAAGACAAAGCTGGTACTACAACAAGCGAGTCAGATCTTAAACCAAACCAACCGGTTGCTTCAGAGAATGTTAAACCAGTAGATAATAAGCCTATGGAAACCAAACCAGTCGATAAACCGGCTGAAAAACCAGCAGTGACAGGAGCTGATAAACTTCCTTCAAGTGGGCGTTACAACTTTACTAAGACTGTAGATGTTAAGGACGAACCAAAGGTGTCAGCCAAGACTGAGTTTGTTTTTATGAATGGCGATTCTGTCTTTTATGATAAGGTTTTGACAGCGGACAATCATCAATGGATTTCTTATGTCAGCTACAGTGGTAAACGTCGTTATGTTGATGTTGCGACTGTGAAAGTAACAACAAACAAGCCAGTTGAGTCTAAACCGACTGAAAATAAACTTACCGGTAAGCTTAACATTGAAAATATGACTGAAAATGGCTTTGATGTGGTTATTACTGAGGTTTCAGGTGCTGGTAAGGCTATCCAGGAAGTACTTGTTCCTGTCTGGTCTGACAAAGACGGTCAAGACGACCTCAAATGGCCATCTGCAAGTAAACAAGCAGATGGTAGCTACAAGACACATGTATCTATCAGCGATCACAAGAATAATCGTGGTGATTACACTGTCCACCTCTACTATAAGATTGATGGTAAACTTCAAGGTGTTGGTGGCACTCATACCAGTGTTCCAGTTCTTCAAGATCTTAGCCACCAATTGACCAATAACGGTTCTTACTACAGTGTTCGTGGTAAATACGATGATATTATCATTGTCAATAAAAAACATGGTCTTTCTAAGGACTATAACCCAGGTGAAAAATCCTACAGCTAAGGCGGCTTTTGTTCGTCTTCGTGACGATATGATTAACCAAGGTTTGAATGTTGGACGTTCATACAGTGGTTTCCGTTCTTATGACTATCAAAAGACTCTTTACGATAACTATGTTAGCCGTGATGGTCAGGCAGCTGCGGACCGTTACTCAGCTCGTCCTGGATATAGTGAACATCAAACTGGTTTGGTCTTTGATTTGACCGATAAATCTGGTAATTTGCTTGAAGATTCACGTGCTAGTCAATGGCTTAAAGACAATGCACATAACTATGGCTTTATCGTGCGTTTCAAGCAGGTAAGGAAGCTTCAACTGGCTACATGCCAGAAGCATGGCACATCCGCTATGTGGGTAAAGAAGCTAAAGATATTCACGATTCAGGCTTGAGTTTGGAAGAATACTTCGGTATCGAAGGTGGTGATTATGCTACTAGCAACAAGCCTGCTGAAAGCAAATCAACCACTACAGGTGCCATCAACCTTCCAGCGACAGGAACTTATACCTTCACAGGTCGTGCGTCAATCAAGGCGGAAGCTAAGGTTTCAAGCCCAGAGTTGGCCTACTATGACAAAGGTATGAGTGTAAACTATGATAAGGTTGTCACAGCTGATGGTCGTCAATGGCTTTCATATGTAACAGCAAGTGGTAACCGTCGTTATGTTGATATTGCAGCGGCCAAGGCAGAGGCTAAGCTAGAAGTTAAGCCAGTTGCTAAACCAGCGGATAAACCAAGTCTGCCAGAATCAGGCACTTATACCTTCACAAGCCGTGCATCAATTAAGGCAGAAGCCAAGGTTTCAAGCCCAGAATTAGCCTACTATGACAAGGGTATGAGTGTAAACTACGATAAGGTTCTCACAGCCGATGGCCGTCAATGGCTTTCATACGTGACCTCAAGTGGTGCTCGTCGTTATGTTGATATTGCAGTAGCTAAGACAGAAGTAAGTCAACCAGCCGCAAAACCAAGTCTCCCAGAATCAGGTCGTTATACCTTCACAGGTCGTGCATCAATCAAGGCAGAAGCTAAGGTTTCAAGTCCAGAGTTAGCCTACTATGACAAGGGCATGAGTGTTAACTATGACAAAGTTTTGACAGCCGATGGCCACACATGGCTTTCATATGTGGCAGCGAGTGGCAACCGTCGTTACGTTGATATTGCTTAGTGTAATAATGAATTAGGTTGGACAATGTGTCCAGCCTTTTTGATAGCCTTTCTTTATCATGAGATTGAATTTTTCAATTTTTGTGACGTCTTTTGGAGTGCTATAATGGTTAATATAGAATCGAGGTTACTATGAAAATTGCATTGGTACAGATGGATGTTGCTCACGGAAAGCCTGTGGAAAATAAAAAGCACGTGAAAGAGATGTTGAGAGGGCACTTGAGCGAAAAGCCTGACGTCATTGTGCTCTCTGAAATGTGGAATACTGGCTATGCTTTAGATGAACTGGATGGGCTTGCAGATAAGGAAGGTTTGGACTCTAAAGAACTCTTGTCTCATTTTTCTAGGAAACATGCTGTGGCTATTATCGGAGGGTCCGTTGCTATTGAGAAGGATGGCAAATTCTACAACACGACCTACGTCTACAATAAGTCTGGGGATCTAATCAATACCTACAGCAAGGTCCATCTCTTTGGTCTCATGGCAGAAGACCAGTATATGTCTGCAGGGTCTTCGGAGTCTGTTTTTGAGCTTGATGGTGTGACAGCTGCTAGTGTCATTTGTTATGATATTCGTTTTCCTGAATGGGTGCGAACACAGATGGCAGAAGGAGCCAAGGTACTTTTTGTGGTAGCGCAGTGGCCAGAACCTCGTGTGCAACAATGGGAGATTTTGTTAAAGGCGCGTGCGGTTGAAAATCAAGCTTTTGTAGTTGCGGTTAATCGTGTCGGAACAGGACCAGACGATGTCTTTTCAGGGCATTCTATGGTTATCGATCCACTTGGAAATGTGGTCTTGCAATCCAAGGAGCATGAGGAGGGCATTTTTACGGCCGATATTAATCTTGAAGAGGTAGATAAGGTTCGAGGTCAGATTCCTGTTTTTGAGGATCGTCGCACGGACTTGTATCATTAAGGAGCGTTTATGTTATTTGAAGAATCGGACTTATTGAAGGCATTGCCAGAACAGTTTTTTGCAGGTTTGGTTGCTAAGGTTAATGCCAAGGTGGCGGAAGGAGCAGATGTGATCAATCTTGGTCAGGGCAATCCCGACCAACCGACCTATGACCATATTGTTGAGGCGCTGTGCCTTTCAGCGAAAAATCCTGCTAGCCATAAGTATTCACAGTTTCGAGGCAATCGTCCTTTTTTAAGGAAGCAGCTGCTAGTTTTACGAAAAACATTATGGGGTTGATTTGGATGCAGAGCGTGAGATTTGTGTCATGGGTGGAGCTAAAATTGGACTAGTGGAATTGCCTCTAGCTTTGATGAATCCTGGCGACCTCCTGCTCTTGCCTGATCCAGGTTATCCAGATTACTTGTCAGGAGTGAGTTTAGGACGTGTAGCTTATGAGACCTTTCCTTTGACGGCTGAAAATGATTTCTTGCCAGATCTGGATGCCATTCCTGAGGAGACCGCTCGCCGAGCTAAGTTTATCTATATCAATTATCCGAATAATCCGACGGGGGCTGTGGCGACTAAGGCTTTTTATGAAAAGTTAGTTGCTTGGGCGAAGACCTACGAAGTAGGAGTGGTGAGTGATTTGGCTTACGGAGCTTTGGGTTATCAGGGCTATGAGAATCCTAGCTTTTTATCAACGCCTGGTGCTAAAGATGTGGGCATTGAGTTCTATACTTTCTCGAAAACTTTTAATATGGCTGGTTGGCGTCTGGCCTTTGCGGCTGGGAATGACCAAATGATTGAAGCCTTAAATCTGATTCAAGACCATCTTTTTGTGGGAATCTTTCCTGCCTTGCAGGAGGCTGGGATTGCAGCCCTCTTAGACCCTAAATCTGAGGAGGCTGTTGCTCAACTGAATGCGACTTATGATAGCCGTCGAGATGCTTTTGTCCAGGCAGCTGCTAAGATTGGCTGGCAGGCCTTTCCATCCAGAGGTTCTTTCTATGCTTGGATGCCTGTACCAGAGGGTTACACTAGTGAGAGTTTTGCGGATCTTTTGCTTGAGAAGGCTCATGTTGCTGTGGCACCAGGTAAAGGATTTGGTCCTGCAGGAGATGCTTATGTTCGTATTGGGCTTTTGGTAGAGCCAGAGCGTCTGGTCGAAGCGGTCGATCGTATTGCCAACTTGCATTTATTTAATAACTAGATAGCATTCGTGAAAACAAGTAGTTGAAAAAAAGACTGCTTGTTTTTTTTCATATTAATTTCAGTTTGTCCTTGACAAATGAATAAAAATACAATAAACTGGTTACATATTTATTCAAAAGGAGTGCATAAATGAAAGTTTCAATCGTTGGTATCACTGGTTATAGTGGTTTAGAGTTAGTTAAAATTTTGAATAATCATAAAAAAGTGGAACTTGTTTCTATTCACGCAACCAAGGAAGTGGGCCGACGATTGTCTGATGTGTATCCCTATCTGACAGATGTTTGTGACTTAGATATTGAAGCTTATGATGCGGAAAAGATTATGAAAAAAGGCGGATTTGGTTTTCTTTGCCACACCTTCAGGAGTTGCTAGTTCGCTTGCAGAGGAATTTGTTCAAGCTGATTTTCCTGTTATTGATTTATCTGGGGATCATCGCTTGCCGGCAGATGTTTATCAAGAATGGTATAAAAAATCACCTGCTAAGCAGAGTGTTTTGAATAAATTTACATACGCATTATCAGAATATACAGATGTGAAGGATAAGAAATTTATCGCCAATCCTGGATGCTATGCAACAGCGACGGAGCTGGCCCTGATTCCTTTGGTTGCTTCTGATCTGATTGAGACGGATAGTGTCATTGTGGATGCCAAGTCTGGTTTAACTGGTGCGGGTAAGGCTTTGAGTGAGTCTAGTCATTTTGTCAATGTTCATGATAATTACGTGACTTATAAACTTAATCATCATCAGCATATTCCTGAGATTGTTCAAACCTTGCAGACCTTTAATCCGGAAATGCCTGAGATTCAGTTTTCAACGTCGCTTTTACCAGTTAATCGCGGAATCATGGCTACGGTTTATTGTAAGTTGAAGAAGGACGTGACTGTAGCTGATGTGGCTTCAGCATTTAAAAAGGGTTATAGCGATAAACCCTTTGTACGTGTTCAAGACAGCTTGCCAGAACTGCACAACGTAATCGGATCGAATTTTACAGATATCGGCTTTGCCTACAATGAAAAAAAGAAAACCAATGTTCTGACAGTTATTTCGGTCATTGATAATTTGATCAAGGGTGCAGCTGGACAGGCAGTGCAAAATCTCAACCTCATGCAGGGGTGGGATGAGACGGAAGGTTTGCTTCTGACACCGTCATACTTGTAGATGTAAGCATAGAGTTAGGAGAAAAAAATATGAAAGTCATAGATGGAACGATTGCCAGCCCACTGGGATTCTCAGCAGATGGGCTACATGCGGGATTTAAAAAGAGAAAAATGGATTTTGGTTGGATTGTCTCTGAAAAACCAGCCAGTGTTGCAGGTGTTTACACGACCAATAAGGTTATTGCAGCTCCTCTAATTGTCACCAAGACCTCAGTTAAAAAGGCTGGAAAAATGAAAGCTATCGTTGTTAACTCAGGTGTAGCCAATTCTTGTACAGGGACTCAAGGTTTGGAGGATGCTTACACTATGCAGGAGTGGACCGCTGAAAAGCTAGGTGTTGAACCTGATATGATTGGTGTGGCTTCTACAGGGATTATCGGTGAGTTGCTACCAATGGATACGCTGAAAAATGGTCTTTCCAAGATGGTGGTTAATGGGAATGCTGATGATTTTGCCAAGGCGATTTTGACGACTGATACAGCGACTAAGACCATTGCTGTGACGGAGACCTTTGGACGTGATGTGGTCACTATGGCTGGTGTCGCTAAGGGCTCAGGGATGATTCACCCTAATATGGCGACCATGCTTGGATTTGTTACTTGTGATGCTAATATTTCTAGTGACACCCTGCAATTGGCCTTGAGCCAAAATGTGGAAAAAGACCTTTAATCAGATTACAGTTGAGGGGATACTTCGACCAATGATATGGTTCTTGTCATGTCAAATGGTTGCACGCTCAATGAAGAGATTCTGCCAGATACACTAGAATTTGATAAATTTTCGAAGATGCTGAATTTTGTGATGCAAGAGTTGGCTAAGAAAATTGCCAAGGACGGTGAAGGTGCTAATAAACTCATCCAAGTTGATGTGGTTAATGCCCCTAATGCCCTTGATGCACGTATGATGGCCAAATCCGTTGTCGGTTCAAGCCTGGTTAAAACGGCTATCTTTGGTGAAGATCCTAACTGGGGACGTATTTTAGCCGCTGTTGGCTATGCTGGAGTAGATGTGCCTGTGGATAATGTTGATATTATGATTGGCGGACTGCCAGTTATGCTATCTTCTAGTCCTGTTGCCTTTGATGATGAGGAAATGAAAGACGTCATGCATGATGATGAAGTTACTATAACGGTAGATCTTCATGCTGGTCATGAAAAAAGGAACTGCATGGGGGTGTGATCTTTCCTACGATTACGTTAAGATTAATGCCCTCTACCATACTTAAGTTATCTATGAAAAGGAGTTAACTGATGACTACTGAATATATTGTAATCAAGATTGGTGGAGTAGCCAGTAAGCAGCTAACTCCTGAGATATTGACTAAACTGTCAGAATGGCAGCAGGCTGGTCAAAAAATTGTTATCGTTCATGGGGGCGGTTTTGCTATTAATCAGCTGATGGAGGAGAATCATATTCCAATTCACAAGGTCAATGGTCTTCGTGTGACGGGTCAGTCAGATATGGCCTTGATCAAAGAAGCTTTGGTTGACATGGTTGGGAAAAACTTAGCAGGTGAGTTGACTACTGCAGGTTTGCCAGCCTATCAGCTTGTAGATGAATTGTCAGACCTTGTTCATGCTGATTTCTTAGATCAAGAGACCTATGGTTTTGTGGGTGAGGTCAAAAACATCACTAATCAAACCCTAGTGAGCCTCCTATCTCAAGGCAAGATTCCCTTGATTCCTAGCTTAGGCTATAGTGAGCAGGGAGATTTGCTCAATATCAATGCGGATTACCTTGCTAGAGCTGTGGCAATTAGTCTAGGTGCCAAAAAACTTATCCTTCTGACAGATGTCAAGGGCGTTTTAGAAAATGGTCAGGTTTTGGAGCAGCTGAATTTTGTGGACGTTCAGTAAGAAAATAGATTCAGGTGTGATTACTGGGGGCATGATTCCTAAAATTCAAAGTGCTGTTCAGACGGTTGAATCTGGTGTTGAGCAGGTCATTATTGGTGATAACCTGACAGATGGTACCATAATCAAGGAGTAAGAGATGACAAAACTATTTTCAAACTATAAGCGGGCAGCGATTGATTTTGCTTCGGCTCAGGGCAATTATTTGACGGATACAGATGGCAAGACCTACTTGGATTTTTTTCATCAGGTATTGGGGTAACCAATCTGGGTTACCATCCCCATGTCAATCAGGCTTTGACAGAGCAGGTGGGCAAGATTTTGCATCAGCCTAATCTTTATCACAATCAGTTACAAGAAGATGTTGCTGACCTTTTAATTGGTGATAAGGACTATCTGGCCTTTTTCTGTAACAGTGGTGCAGAGGCCAATGAGGCAGCCATCAAAATTGCCCGTAAGGCTTCAGGTAAACAAGAAATCATTACCTTCCAAAATTCCTTCCATGGTCGAACGTTTGGATCCATGTCTGCCACTGGTCAGGATAAAATCAAACAAGGTTTTGGTGAAGGTGTGCCCCTACTTTAGCTATGCCATTTTCAATGACATAGACAGTGTCAAGGCCCTAGCTAGTGAAGAAACTGCAGCTATTATGCTGGAGTTGGTTCAAGGGGAATCAGGTGTGCAACCTGCGGATCAGGACTTTGTTAAGGCTTTGTCTGATTTTTGTAAGGAGACAGGTATTTACCTCATTGTAGATGAGGTTCAGACAGGAATTGGTCGTACTGGTAAGCTTTATGCTTATGAGCACTACGATATTGAACCAGATATCTTTACTTTAGCCAAAGGTTTGGCAAATGGGGTGCCAGTTGGTGCCATGCTTGCCAAGTCATCTCTTGGAGAGGCTTTTTCTTACGGAAGTCATGGCTCTACCTTTGGAGGAAACAAACTGGCCATGGCGGCGGCCAAGGTTACGCTTGAAGTTATGTTGGCTCCAGCTTTTCTAGATACTGCCCTTGAAAATGGGAACAAGTTACAAGCAAAATTGCAGGCAGCTTTATCTGATAAAGAGACGGTTACCACTGTACGTGGCTTGGGTTATATGATTGGGATTGAGACTACTGGCAATTTAGGAGAATTGGTCCAGTCGGCTCGAGATAAAGGGGTTAATTGTCTTGACTGCAGGGACAAACGTGATTCGTCTTTTGCCACCAATCACCCTAAGTGATGCTGAAATCGAAAAGGGTGTGGCTATCCTATCAGAAATATTTGACTAGAACATAAAAATCACTTGATTCAAGAATCAAGTGATTTCTTTTACTTATTGTCAGTAGCAATCTCGCTGAGAAGTCCTTTAGCTGTTGTTGTTGGCAGAATACGGACACGATTAAGTGAGAGGAGACCATCCTTGGCACTGGCTAGCCCTTCGTTGGTTGTTAGTCCTAACTTGTAAGTTTTCTTAGCTAGGTCAAGTGTCGTTTGATTGTAGCGACCTGATGGGTAGGCAATGGTATTGACCTTGGTATTGAGTTTGTTTTCAAGGAAGTCAATAGAATCCGTTAATTCAACCTTTTGTGTTGCCTTGTCAGTGGCTGACAAATCAGGGGTGGTTAACCGTATGAGACTGGAAGCTCATGCCGTGCGCCATCATTTCTTTCATCTGCTTGACGGTAAGATTTCCAGCATTTCCCTTCTTAACAAAGCCAGTGATGACATTGTTGGTCGCCTTAGCCTTGTATTTTTTGAGAATAGGATAGGCAATAGTATAGAAATCTTCGTTACCATCGTCAAAGGTCAGCCAGACAACCTTCTTAGCAGGCAAGGCATTTTCGGTGAAGGCCTTATAGGCTTCTTCAGGCGTTAGGAAATAGTAACCTGCATTAGCCAAGGCCTTGATTTGTGTCTCGAAGAGGTCTGGGGCAACGATAAGGTTGGCGTTGGAAGCTTCAGATGGATCCATGACGTGTACGGCATGATACATCAGGATAGGGATTTGGACAGGCTCGTCATAGGTTTTCCATTTAGCTGTACTCGTAGATTGGCTTGTCTGGGTTCCTTTTTGGCTATTTCCAGACTGGTTTGGGCGGTTTAACATGAAAACTGCCAGTAAGCCAAGGAGGACTAGATTTAGTAAAAGCAGAAGAAGGTTCAGTTTCTTTCTGTTAGCGTTAGTTGATTTTTTCTTTTGAGAAGTCATTGTATCCCCTTTCAAATAGGTCTAGCTATTATTCTAACAAAAATGGAGTGGAAATGCACAGAATTTTCAGTAAAAAAGAATACTTAGCACCTTAAATGGCAACAATATTCTGTCAATTCCGATAGAAATATGTTACAATTAAAAAAATGTATGTTTTTAAGGAGAAATCGTAAATGTCTATTAAAATTGGATTGCTTGGCTTTGGTACAGTAGCTAGCGGTATTCCTTTCCTTTTGAAGGAAAATGGTGAAAAGGTTCTTGCAGCCTCACGTGACCAACTCGAAATTGCGAAGGTTTTGGTTAAAGATGACGAGGAAAAAAATCGTCTTATCGCTGCAGGCAACGATTACAATTTTGTCACAAATGTTGACGAAATCCTTAACGATGACGAGATTCAAATCGTTGTCGAATTGATGGGACGTATCGAGCCAGCTCGTACCTTTTATCACAAAAGCACTTGAAGCAGGTAAAAACGTTGTTTCTGCTAACAAAGACTTGATTGCTACTCATGGAAAAGAGTTGATTTCTCTTGCCCAAGATAAGTGAGGGGCTTTCTACTATGAAGCTGCTGTTGCCGGTGGTATTCCAATTTTGCGTACTTTGGCTAATTCTTTGACATCTGACAAGGTGACACGTATTCTTGGTGTGCTCAACGGAACATCTAACTTTATGATGACTAAGATGGTTGACGAAGGTTGGTCATATGAGGATGCTCTTAAGACTGCCCAAGAACTTGGTTATGCTGAAAGTGATCCAACCAACGACGTTGAAGGTATTGACGCTGCTTATAAAGCTGTTATCCTTAGCCAATTTGGATTTGGTGCCACAATTGATTTCGACGATGTGACTCACAAGGGGATTACAAACATCTCTACTGATGATGTAGCTGTCGCTCAAGAATTGGGTTATGTCATCAAATTGGTTGGTGATGTGCGTGAAGTAGAGTCAGGGATCTCAGCAGAAGTATCACCAACATTCTTGCCAAAAAATCACCCACTTGCTAGTGTCAACGATGTTATGAATGCAGTCTTTGTTGAATCTATCGGTATTGGTGAATCAATGTACTACGGACCAGGTGCTGGTCAAAAACCAACAGCAACATCTGTTTTGGCAGACATTATCCGTATTGCTCGTCGTCTTTCAGATGGTAATGTTGGTAAACCATTCAACGAGTTCCGTCGCGACTTGCCATTGGCTAATCCAGCGGACGTTAAGAGCAACTACTACTTTGCCCTTGATACGCCAGACGAAAAAGGTAAAATCCTTCACTTGTCTGAAATCTTCAACTCAGAAGATATTTCATTTGAACAAGTCTTGCAACAAAAAGCAAATGGTACAACAGCTCGTATCGTTGTGATTACACATGCTATGTCTAAAACACAACTCAAAGCTGTTACTGAAAAACTTGAAGCAGCAGAAGATTTCACTGTTGTCAACACATTGAAAGTTTTGTCTAACTAATTGATAAGCCCATACTGGTGCATATAAGAAAGGTATTCAAGGAGAAAAGTCGCTGATGACTTTCCTCCTTTTGGTGTATTATTATGAAAATTACTGTCCCAGCAACATCTGCCAATATTGGTCCAGGTTTTGACTCTGTGGGTGTTGCCGTTTCTAAATATTTGACAATCGAGGTGCTTGAACCAGCAGATGCATGGCATATCGAACACGATTTGGGCGATATTCCTTCAGATGAAAATAACCTCCTCATTTCAACAGCTTTGCAGGTGAAGTCTGATTTGCAGCCTCATAAATTGGTGATGACATCAGATATTCCCTTGGCGCGTGGTCTCGGTTCTTCAAGTTCTGTTATTGTCGCAGGAATCGAGTTGGCCAATCAATTGGCAGACTTGAAGCTCTCAGACGATGATAAACTTGATATTGCGACCAAGATTGAAGGTCACCCGGACAATGTTGCTCCAGCTATTTTTGGGAATCTTGTTGTGGCCTCTTATGTGGACGAACATGTTAATAGCATCGTTACAGATTTTCCAGAGTGTGCTTTTGTAGCCTTCATTCCGAGCTATGAACTTAAGACGTCTGATTCACGTGGGGTGCTTCCAAGTGACTTGTCTTACAAAGAAGCTGTAGCTGCATCATCTATTGCCAACGTTGCCATTGCTGCCCTCTTTGCAGGTGATTTGGTTAAGGCAGGACGTGCTAACCAAGGAGACATGTTCCACGAACGCTACCGTCAAAAAACTGGTTAAAGAATTTGCGACTATTAAGGAATTATCAGGCCAATACAGTGCTTATGCGACCTATCTCTCAGGTGCTGGCCCAACAGTTATGACCTTGACGCCAAATGATCAGGCTGAAGCTCTTAAAACTGCAATAGATGGTCTTGGTTTAGATGGTGAATCCTTCATCCTATCTGTGGATAAAGCAGGTGTTGTCGTTGAGTAGAAAAAATCAAGGGCTACTCTTTGGTCTAGCGACTTATATTCAATGGGGATTTTTATCCCTTTTTGGAAGCTTCTAGCAGGTGTTTCGGCTTATAACACCTTCTCATGGCGAATTGTTTTTACTGTAGTGACTATGTTGGTCTATGCCCTAGTTGCTAAGCAAAATGCACGTTTCAAAGGTGAGCTAGTCGAACTTTGGCAGGATAAGAAAGTCTTACTTCGCATGCTACTTGCCAGCTTTCTCATAGCAGCTAACTGGTTGCTTTATATCTATGCTGTGGGTCATGGTCAAGCGACGCAGGCTAGCTTGGGCTATTACATTATGCCTATTGTTTCTATCCTATTTGCCCTCATTTTTCTTCGTGAATCATTGAGTAGGACCATGTGGGCAGCAGTGGTATTTGCCTTTATAGGAGTACTGGTTCTTGTTGTCAATACAGGAAAACTTCCCATGGTTTCTTTGGGATTGGCCCTGACCTTTGGTTTCTATGGTTTAATCAAAAAAGGGGTTAAGCTCTCCCAGTGACGTAGCCATGTTAGTAGAAAGTGGATTGCTACTACCTTTTGTAGCTATCTATCTCATTTTCTTTTCTCCAGAATCATTTTCGTCCTATTCGAGCATGGAAATGTTTCTCCTAGTCATCTCAGGTGTAGTGACGGCTGTTCCCTTACTTTGCTTCTCGGAAGCAGTCAAAAGGGCACCGCTTAACCTAATCGGTTTCATCCAGTATCTTAATCCTACCATTCAACTTCTCGTAGCCATTCTCATTTTTGGTGAGACGGTCAGCTTTGGAGAATTGAAAGGCTTCCTCTTTATCTGGATAGCCATCCTAGTCTTTGTAACTGGCCAAATAGTAACATTTCGTAGAAGTTCCTGATAGCTATCGGGAACTTTTTTATAATGCCGTCCTAAAAATTAATCAAGTTTATCTGACAATTTTAGAATTTTAAGATATAATAGTGATATTAGATTAAAATAATGGAGTATTTTATGCGAAAATGAAAAAGCTAGCGAGCTATCTGATTCTGCTTGCTATTCCAGTTGCCATCGCTGCAGCCTTGTTTGTTTTTAATGGCTCAGGTTATCGCTTGTCAGAACAAGATGCTGCAGACATTGCTTACAAAAATGCAGGTGTCAAAACTTCTGAGATATCTCAATCAGCAATCTCAAAATTACGTATTGGATTACATGGAAGCTATAGTGTTAGTTTCACAACGTCAGACAATCGTTTTGAGTATACGATTGATGGTCAGTCAGGATCTATTTTGAAACATAAGAGTGACCATCCAACATCTAAGGATGAGGATGATACTAAAAAAGGTGAAGAGACTAAAGATGAGAGTCAGTCTAGCGAAAGCAAGGATGAGCCACCAGTATCTAAAGAAGCTGCTCAAACAACAGCACTCAATCATGCTGGATTGGCTGAAGGTTCTGTAACGAACTTGACGGTAGATTTGAAGACTGAAGGAAGCGGGAAAGTCTACAATATTAGCTTTGATTATGCAGTGAGTCATTTGCGTTATAAATACGCAGTAAATGCTGATTCAGGAGCTATCGTAGCCTATACAACTGAGTATCTCACAGGGGTTGCGACTCCTGCTCAGTAGGTCACAGATAGAGTGAAAAGCTCTCCTTATCATTGAGGAAAATCCTTGCAATTTCTCTGAAATGGTGTAAACTTAAAGTGAAAACGGTAACAGTAGTTGTAAAAGTTGCCGTAGAATCAAGGAGGCTTTGACCATGAAAGAATTCCAAGCATTTAAAGATACGCTTAGCAATACGGCTCTCAAAGCCATTTACGAAGAAAGTAAATTGGAAGTCCAAAATGAAACAACTGAAGGTACGGAAGCCTCACTAGCCTTGGCAACCCAAATGGCTATCAATCTACTTGAAAGCTATGAAAAATGGCTAAAAGAAGAAAGAGCTAAGGAAGAAAAATAAGATACAATCCTTGTCGGAAGACAGGGATTTTTCTTATGAGAATAAGAAGTGATGCATTGTATTTATGTTTCAAGGTGGAATCTGTAGTCTGGCTTATTGTGATAACATCTTCCCCACAATTTCATTTGTCTTGAGATTAAAAATGTGATAGAATAAGACTATTCAGAGGTGCTTTGAAGCCCATTTGTCACAGGAAGCGGTGGTACTGAGAAATCCGCACAAATGTCAAAGCTGGTTGCTGATGGTCAAATTGAATCAAGAAAGCTGTGAGTGGTTGCCACTCAAAACTGGGTGGTACCGCGGATACACATTCGTCCCTGTCATATTATGGCAGGGATTTTCTATATCTTTTAAAGAACGAAGACCGAAGGTCGCAGGTGAATTTAGAGATATTGATGCAGACAGAGCGAAAGCGAGGTCTACGTTCCTACCAAAGGAGGGTGACATGAAGCAATCTTTTGAGACCAGTAAATTGTATTATGGTTTCCCCATTTTTATCTTGGGTTACCAGGACCAGACACATGGCTATAATGTGACGACTTGTAGTTCTTCCTATAGTCTAGGAGATTGGCTAGTCATCGGGGTTGGTAGCGAGGAAAATGCGGCAGACCAGATTAAACATTATCAGAAATTTACAGTGAATATTCCTGATGAAAACCTCATGCTAGAGATGGAACAGGCTGGTTTTATTAGCCATCGTGAAAAGATTGCTAAACTTGGCTTGGATTTCCGACCTTCTGAACTGACACAAGCACCTATTTTGGATGCTTGTCCAGTCGTTCTGGATTGCGAAGTTGACAGAATTATTGAGGAAGATGGTATCTGTCATATCTTTGCTAAGATTCTAGACCGTCTGGCTGAATCTGATTTGTTGGATGATAGGGAACATTTTAAAAATGACCGTTTTGCACCGGCTTACTTTATGGGAGATGGACATAAGCGTGTCTATCGCTATCTAGATGACCGAATCGACCCCATGGGAAGCTTCATCAAGAAAGCGAGGAAGAAGAATGACAAGAGCTGAATTACCAGAACAAATCGAAACAGAACGTCTTCTTTTACGAGTCCGAACAGTAGCGGATGCGAAGATATCTTTGATTTTGCCAGTCGTCCAGAAGTCTCTTACCCAGCAGGCTTTCCACCCGTTAAGACCTTGGAAGATGAGATCTATTACCTAGAGCATATCCTTCCCGATCGCAATGAAAAGGACAATCTTCCAGCTGGTTATGGCATTGTGGTCAAGGGGACTGATAAAGTGATCGGTTCTGTTGATTTCAACCATCGCCACGAAGATGATGTGCTGGAAATTGGCTATACCTTGCACCCAGATTATTGGGGCCGAAGCTATGTGCCAGAAGCGGCGCGTGCTTTAATTGACCTAGGATTTAAGGATTTGGGCCTTCACAAGATTGAGCTGACATGTTTTGGCTACAATGTCCAAAGTCAACGCGTCGCTGAGAAGCTTGGTTTTACCCTCGAAGCTTGTGTAAGGGACCGCAAAGATGCCCAAGGAAATCGCTGTGACAGTTTGATGTATGGCTTGTTGAAGAGTGAGTGGGAAGTAATGATAGATGGCTAAAAGAAAAATCGACAAAAAGAATTTAAGCGTAAGCAAAAATTGATGATAAAAGTTGTTTCTGAAGAAGAAATTGCATTGACAGAATCACTTGGGTATCAACCTGTCTTTGTAGAACGTCGGAAAATTCAAAATTTTGATGAACAAAACATAGCAATGATGCAATATTTTTATGAATATGGGGTTTATCCGGATGTTCAGGAAATCAATTCCAAATTGGGAACCGGGACTTTTGATTGGAATCAAGATCATGCTTTATTCAGAGAAGCTATGTATACTCCAAATAAACAAAAGAGAAATAAACTGTTAAAACAAGTTTTAAAGCTTAACCCAGATTATTTTGCTGCCGAGTATCATCTTTTTCTTTCGACTGTTCAAGACATTGACTTACCAACTTTTAAAAGAGTATTGGAATTTGAAACTCTGGTTTTAGAAAATGGAAAATCAATGGGTATAACAATTGGAACTCCTTTGAAGCACGCCCGATCCTAACTGCTCTTATGTTTCTGATTGAATATTATATGGCGGAAAGATTTTATTATAAGGCTTTGGAAATGGTTAACTTATACTTAAGTAAACAACCAGAGCGATTCCCTCCTAACTTTGTTTTCTGTATGCTCTCTCTATATCATATCACTGGACAAGAATCTAAAGTTGAACGGTTCTATCAGGAAGAACTGAACCAAGGAATACGTAGTGATACTGTGTTGATACATGCTATTATTTCTGCTTTCTCTAGAGGAAAGGTTGAAGAGGCAAGTAAATTATTTGCAAAACTTGTGGAAATCAACGATGATGCTGTTGACTATTTTATAGATGAAGATTGGCCCTTTAAGATTCCTGAAATAGAAGAACTGGAATGTTATTACCCAAATTCAGTCGAATCGCTACAAGCTAGCCTGTATCCTATGTCTGATTATTTACAGGAAAATATTATTTTGACAGATTTTTTGACAAATGAAGCAGAGAAATTTTGCTCTAAATCAAGAATCACTAGCCCTCCTGATTTAGCGAAAAACTTATCTACGGTAACTAACTGGTTCTCGTTTATGCGAGAAGAGAAAATGAAGGGAATTCGGATGGATATTGTCCGCACCTTTGTTGAAAATGGAATTCAAACGTCTGCTGACTTTAAAAATTGGACAGAAAAAGAAATCCTCGCTTTGAAGGGAATTGGTCCTGTTACCGTTCAGAAGCTAAAGGAAAATGGGATAAGGTTTAAAAAGATAATTAATTATTTATTAATAAAAATTTAAATAAACAATAGAAAAACTAGAAAGGACACACATGTCTAAAGAACTTTCACCTAAATACAATCCAGCCGAGGTTGAGGCTGGTCGTTACCAAAAATGGCTTGACGAAGATGTTTTCAAGCCTTCAGGCGATAAAAAGGCTAAGCCTTATTCAATCGTTATTCCACCACCAAACGTAACTGGTAAACTTCACCTTGGTCACGCTTGGGATACAACTTTGCAAGATATCATCATCCGTCAAAAACGTATGCAAGGTTTCGATACGCTTTGGCTTCCAGGTATGGACCACGCAGGTATTGCCACTCAAGCTAAAGTAGAAGCGCGTTTGGCTGAAGACGGCATCTCCCGTTATGACCTTGGTCGTGAAAAATTCCTTGATAAAGTCTGGGAATGGAAAGACGAGTACGCCTCAACTATCAAGCAACAATGGGGTAAGATGGGTCTTTCTGTAGACTACTCTCGTGAGCGTTTCACACTTGACGAAGGTCTTTCAAAAGCGGTTCGTAAAGTCTTTGTAGAGCTTTACAAAAAGGCTGGATCTATCGTGGTGAATATATCATTAACTGGGATCCGAAGCCCGTACAGCCCTTTCTGATATCGAGGTTATTCACAAGGATGTCGAAGGTGCCTTCTACCACATGAACTACATGTTGGAAGACGGTTCACGTGCCCTTGAAGTAGCAACAACACGTCCTGAGACTATGTTTGGGGATACTGCCGTAGCGGTTAACCCAAATGATGACCGTTATAAAGACTTGATTGGTAAAAATGTTATCTTGCCAATCTTGAATAAACCAATCCCAATCGTTGGGGACGAACACGCAGACCCTGAGTTTGGTACTGGTGTGGTTAAAATCACACCTGCCCATGACCCTAATGACTTCTTGGTTGGTCAACGTCATAACTTGCCACAAGTCAACGTTATGAATGATGATGGTACCATGAATGAATTGGCTGGCGAATTCAACGGTATGGACCGCTTTGAAGCACGTAAGGCAGTTGTTAAGAAATTGGAAGAAATCGGTGCTCTTGTTGAAATCGAGAAAATGACTCACTCAGTTGGTCACTCAGAGCGTACAGGTGTGCCTGTTGAGCCACGCTTGTCTACACAATGGTTCGTTAAGATGGATCAATTGGCGAAAAATGCCATTGCCAACCAAGACACAGACGACAAGGTTGATTTCTACCCACCTCGTTTCAACGACACCTTCCTTCAATGGATGGAAAATGTTCACGACTGGGTAATCTCTCGTCAGCTCTGGTGGGGTCACCAAATCCCTGCTTGGTACAATGCTGAGGGTGAAATGTACGTTGGCGAAGAAGCACCAGAAGGTGACGGATGGAAACAAGACGAAGATGTCTTGGATACTTGGTTCAGTTCTGCCCTCTGGCCATTCTCAACTATGGGTTGGCCTGATGTGGAAGCAGAAGACTTCAAACGTTACTTCCCAACTTCAACCTTGGTTACAGGTTACGACATCATCTTCTTCTGGGTGTCTCGTATGATCTTCCAATCATTGGAATTCACAGGACGCCAACCATTTAAGAACGTCTTGATCCACGGTCTTATCCGTGACGAGCAAGGACGTAAGATGTCTAAGTCACTTGGTAACGGGATTGACCCAATGGATGTTATCGAGAAATACGGTGCCGATGCTCTTCGTTGGTTCCTTTCAAACGGTTCTGCACCAGGTCAAGACGTGCGTTTCTCTTATGAGAAAATGGATGCGTCTTGGAACTTCATTAACAAGATTTGGAACATCTCTCGCTATATCCTCATGAACAATGAAGGGTTGACCTTGGATGCGGCACGTGAAAATGTAGCTAAAGTGGCTGCTGGCCAAGCAGGTAACGTGACAGACCGTTGGATTCTCCACAACCTCAACGAAACTATCGGAAAAGTCACTGAAAACTTTGATAAGTTTGAATTTGGTGTAGCTGGTCACATCATCTACAACTTCATTTGGGATGAGTTTGCGGATTGGTATGTTGAGTTGACTAAGGAAGTGCTTTATAGCGATAACGAGGACGAAAAAAGTCATCACACGTTCTGTTCTTCTTTACACCTTGGATCAAATCTTGCGTCTCCTTCACCCAATCATGCCATTCGTAACTGAAGAAATCTATGGCCAAATCTCTGAAGGAACAATCGTGACTGCTGAATATCCAGTGGTTCGTCCAGAATTTGAAAATGAAGAAGCGGCAGCGGGTGTTGAAGCTCTTAAAGACGTGATTCGTTCAGTACGTAACTCTCGTGCAGAAGTGAACGTAGCTCCAAGCAAACCAATCACTATCTTGATTAAGACAAGCGATAGCAAGCTTGATGCCTTCTTCAATGAAAACGTTAACTACATCAAACGCTTCACAAACCCAGAACAACTGGAAATTGCAGCAGATGTGGAGGTACCTGATTTGGTTATGTCAAGCATCATCACAGGTGCAGAAATCTACTTGCCACTCGCTGACCTTCTCAATGTCGAAGAAGAATTGGCTCGTCTTGAAAAAAGAATTGGCCAAATGGCAAAAAAGAACTGGATATGGTCGGTAAGAAACTTCTCTAACGAACGCTTCGTAGCCAATGCCAAACCAGAAGTCGTCCAAAAGAACGCGATAAACAAGAAGATTACCAAGCTAAATACGATGCGACCGTAGTACGTATTGAAGAAATGAAGAAATTGGTTAAATAAACCAACATTAGGCGGATTCTGATAAATAGGGCAATATCAGAATCTGCTTTTTAGTTTATTTATGGTAAAATACAAGAATAAAACAAAAGCAATAGGAGGCCGAAATGAAAATAAATGCAGTTGATTTATTTTGTGGTGTAGGCGGTCTAACGTATGGTATTCAGCAAGCGGGTATCAATGTTGTTGCTGGTTATGATATTGATGAAAAAAAGCAAATTTGCGTACGAGCACAATAATAATGCTAAATTTATTTTAAAAGATGTTAAGGAAATTGAAGACGATGAAATATTAGGATTATATCCATCCGATACTGACATAAAAGTACTGATTGGATGTGCTCCCTGTCAACCTTTTTTCAACATATAGTCACAAATATAAAAATAATAAAAATACAATTCAAAAAAATGGATTTACTAGACTACTTTGGAAAGCAAGTTAGATTAGTGAAGCCAGATATTGTTTCAATGGAAAATGTACCACAATTAGCTAAAGAAACTGTTTTTAATAATTTTATAACATTACTAGAAACTGAAGGATATAAAGTAAATTGGAAAATTGCTTTTGCCCCTGCTTATGGCATTCCCCAAAATAGAAAGCGTTTATTACTTCTAGCATCTAAATTTGGAGAAATTTCCTTTATAGAAGAGTTGTCTACAACGGATTACCCGACAATTAGACAGGCTATAGGGGGTCTGCCAAAGTTAAATGCTGGAGAGACCGATCCTTTAGATGTGTTACATACAGCTCGAAATTTATCTGATATTAATTTAAGTCGAATTCGTAGCTCTAAACCAGGAGGAACGTGGAGAGACTGGGATGATTCTTTATTACCGGAATGTTTAAAAAAAGAGAGTGGTGCAACTTATGGTTCCGTGTATGGTAGATTAGAGGGGATAAGCCATCCTCTACAATAACAACTCAATTCCCCGGTTATGGAAATGGTAGATTTGGGCATCCAGAACAGGATAGAGCACTTAGTCTTAGAGAAGGAGCTATTTTACAAAGTTTTCCAAGAACCTATCAATTTATCAATAATTTAGATTCATTCTCCAATCAAAGAATTGCAACACAAATTGGCAATGCTGTACCTCCAAAGTTAGGTGAAGTAATTGGAGCAAGTATAAAGAAACATTTGGAAGTGTATTATGAAAAAAACAACTTGATTTATTTGATGAAGAAAATAAAAAAGAAATTGAAAAACAAATTTTAGAACTAAAAAACGATTTGAATTATGATACCCGAGATTATCCTGTTGAATTTATTGTTTCGCTATACGAAAATGATTCAAGAATATTTACGCCTGATTATCAACGTGAAGAATCACTTTGGAGTATTTTGTACAAATCACGATTTATTGAGTCATTGATTTTAGATTATCCTATTCCTCTAATTTTTTAGCTGATACTTCTGAAGGTAAATTAGAAATTATTGATGGTTTACAACGAATTTCAACATTAACTGAATTTTTGAATGATGATTTTGAATTGGAGCAACTTAGAAAACTTACAAAACTGAATAATTGTTCTTTTGAAGATTTACCAAATTCAGAAAAAAATAGGTTAAGGGCTAAATCATTAAGAATTATTGTTTTAAAAAGAGTCTACCCCAAGTGAAGTTCGTAAAGATTTATTTGATAGATTAAACACAAGTTCTCTTCGTGCAAATTCAAGTGAAGTTAGAGCAGGTAGAGAAAGTGATAATCCGCTGATGAGGCTTATAAAAGAACTTAAGAATGATCCGATTTTTTTTTAAAAAATACTAACCTTTCAATAAGTGCAATTAATAGGAAAATGGATATCGAATTAATTAGTCGTTTTTTGCATATAGCAATGATCTGAACTCATATGGTGGTCATGTGACAAATTTTGTTGATCGTTACATTGCTAAAGAAGGTGAAGCTTGGGATGAAGTAAAGGAAAAACGTTTCAAAGCTGAATTTAATAATACAATGGAATTCGTTCGGAATTATTTTGAAAGAGGATTTCAAAAGAAGATAGAAACCAAACACCTCGTGTGAGATTTGAAGCTATAGCAGTGGGTGTTAATCTTGCCTTGAGAAATAATCCTGAGTTAGGAAATGTTATTACCAGAGATAAAATAACAGAGATGTTATCTAGCGAGGACTTTGTTAGATGGACAACAACAGATGCAGCAAATAACAGAAGTAAGGTTAAAAATCGGATTTATGGTGTTAAAGATTTCCTATTAACAGGAAATTTCACTTCAGAGTGATTAATATGGATAATTTAAAAATTGAGGTAGATCGCTTTATTGTTTTTTTTAAAGAGTATTGAAAGTACGTTTGTTGGACTTTCTTTTGATGATTGCCATAGTTTTAAAGTTGAGATTATTCAACGTAGTGAAGCTGAAGCTGTTTTTAAATCTATGAAATCAAATGTTGTAATCATGCTATATAATTATGTAGAGGCTACTGTTAGGAAAACTATGAGTGACTTTTACAATAAATTCAATACATCAACGTCCTCATACTCTGAAGTTATTCTAGAGTTAAGAAAATTGTGGATTTCAAGTAAGGTTAAAGATATTAAAGAGAATACTATAGTTGCGGACGTATTTGAAATGATTGAAAATTCTATTAGTCAGAATTTTTATTTCATTAGATTTTGAGAAAGATTTTTCCTTATCTGGAAATGCTGATGTACGAACTATAAAGGAAATCTTACATAAACATGGAGTACGTTTCGAAGAATCACAGTTTTCAGATTATGGTGGTTCGTTAAAGTCTATTAAAGATATGAGAAATAGTTTAGCGCATGGAAACATTTCTTTCGAAGATAATGGCAAAGACTTGACAGTGGCCGATATAGAAAAATATAGAGACCATATTTATAGTTGTATAAATAATTTTTGTGAATTGGTGAATTCTCAAAGTTTTTGATTTGATGAAATATCAAAAATTATTGAAAGCATTATTAGTTGATAAAGTTTCACGCCATGAAGGCCCAATATTTTAGAAAGCAGGTTACTGCATGACAAATTCTGTAAGTTCTAACCGACCTGAGAAGTACAACATTGTAGTTTCTTTCTCAGATGTTGAAAAATAGAGTTATAGTTTGAACAAACCAATGAATATGATAGGTATGGTTGTCAGTCTGATTGTTTAAATGATTCAAATTTATATTTTGATAATCGTGAAACCTTATCCGCCCCTATGTATGTGGTGACATAAGAATTTTTTATGACAACTTCTTTGAATAGTCTCTTATTTTGAAAAAATAGATTTTTTTGGCTGTAAAATGAAATTGTGATTAAGATAAATATTTGACTATTTTTTACAAGCCCAACTTTCAGTGTTGAGCTTGTTTTTTCATATTCAAAAAGGTTAGTATAGGGCTCTTAATTTTTCAAAAGAATTTACTGAAAACTCTTGAAATTCAAGAAAAAAGGAGTAGACTAATAGGTGATTAAACCTAGGAGGCAAGTCGTGAAATACTACGTTCAATTCATGTTGATTTGTTTGTTTGCCGTTATTGGTGAAGCTATTTCAACATTCTTCAAATTACCTATTCCTGGAAGCATTATTGGCTTATTCTTGCTTCTGATTGCTCTTCAGCTTAAGTGGATTCGTCTACGTCATATACATGCTGTGGCAGAATTTTTAATTGCCAATATGACTATTCTATTTTTGCCAGCAGGTGTCGGTATTATGGAACGTTGGAATGCTATTTCAGCGAATATTGTCCCTATTATTTTGATTATTATGGGAGCCTTGGTTCTTAATATTGTAGTGATTGCAGTAGTTGTCGGTTTCATCAAAAAACATTTTGAAGGTGATTACGAGGAGGTTAAACGTGGCTAATTTTTTTAACACACCCTTGTTTGGGCTAACACTTTCTGTACTAGCTTACACATTAGGGCTATTGATTTATCGCCGTTTTCCTAATCCTTTGACAACGCCTCTTCTTGTATCGACTGCCTTGATTATCGTCATTTTGCACTATACAGGAATTTCCTACAAGGATTACTATGTCGGCGGTTCTTATCTTAACAGTTTGATTATTCCTTCAACAGTCGCACTAGCAGTTCCTTTTTTATAAAAATCTACACCTCATGCGCCATCACTATAAGAGTATTTTAATTGGATCAACGGTTGCCTGTGTTCTTAACACTACTTATACCGCTTTGATTGCTAAGCTTTTTGGTATGGATTATTTCCTTGCTATCTCACTCTTTCCTAAGTCTGTGACGACTGCCATGGCTGTAGGAATTTCGGAAAAATGCAGGGGATTACGACAGTAACCTTGGTCGTCGTTGTTATTACGGGAATTTTAACCTCAGTCTTGGGTCCAGTCTTTTTAAAAATGATTGGTATTAAAGACCCAGTCGCTATTGGTCTTTCCCTAGGAGGAACTGGGCATGCCGTTGGTACCGGAGCTGCCTTCAGATATGGTCAGGTTGCAGGTGCCATGGGTGGTCTATCGATCGCTGTAACAGGGATATTATATGTCTTTATTAGTCCTATTGTGGCAAGTTTGATTCTGAAATAAAAAATTAAGGTTTGGATAGGTTTTCCAAGCCTTTTTAGCTGTGAAAAACAAGCAAAATCTGACCTTTTATGTTATAATTAAGGTTATGAATTATGGAGATTATATCTGGGATTTGGGTGGTACCTTGTTGGATAATTACCAGGTATCAACCCAAGCCTTTCTAGCAACTTTAGAACAATTTGAGCGTACAGCAGAACCTCAAGCAGTCTATGATGCCCTTAAGGTATCAACGAGTACTGCCATTGCCAAATTTGCGCCTGATATAACTGATTTTCGAGCCCTATATAAGCAGGAGGAAGCCAAGCATTTACAGAAACCTGTTCTTTTTTTGAAGGTGCTAAGGCTGTCCTAGCTAAGATTGTGGCTGAGGGCGGACGTAATTTTTGGTTAGCCACCGTAATTACTTGGTGCTAGATAGGCTTGATAGGGCAGAGATTGCTCATTATTTTACAGAGATTGTAACTTCTGAAAATGGCTTTGCTAGAAAGCCGAGTCCAGATAGTTTCCTTTATTTAATTAAAAAATACGATATTAAACACGGCTTGGTCATTGGTGACCGCCAGATAGATATAGAGGCAGGAAAAGCAACGGGTCTGGATACCTTGCTTGTTGATGGCCATAAATCATTATTGGAGATTGTGACATAAATGACTGATGAATTAAAAATCTTGAAGAAAAAGCGCAAGAATATGATGCCAGCCAGATTCAGGTCTTAGAGGGGCTTGAAGCGGTACGTATGCGCCCAGGTATGTATATTGGATCAACCTCAAAAGAGGGGTTGCATCATTTGGTATGGGAGATTGTCGATAACTCAATCGATGAGGCCTTGGCGGGTTTCGCCACTCATATTCAGGTCTTTATTGAGCCGGACAATTCTATTACGGTTGTCGATGATGGTCGTGGTATTCCAGTCGATATCCAAGAGAAAACAGGCCGTCCTGCGGTAGAAACTGTCTTTACGGTACTTCACGCTGGTGGTAAATTTGGCGGAGGCGGTTATAAGGTCTCTGGTGGTTTGCACGGAGTTGGTTCTTCGGTTGTTAATGCCCTCTCAACACAACTTGATGTTAAGGTTTATAAAAATGGCCATATCCACTTCCAAGAGTATAAACGTGGGGTAGTGGTAGCAGATTTGTCAGTAATTGGTGAAACAGAGAAACATGGTACGACTGTTCACTTTACGCCAGACCCAGAGATTTTCCAAGAAACTACCGAGTTTGATTTTGGAAAATTGGCTAAACGTATCCAAGAGCTAGCCTTTTTGAACAAGGGGCTCCGTATCTCTATCACAGATAAGCGTGAGGGTCTCGAACAAGAGAAACATTATCACTACGAAGGTGGTATCACGTCTTATGTGAAATACATCAATGAAAACAAGGATGTTATCTTTGATGAACCTATCTACACTGATGGTGAGATGGATGGTATTTCAGTTGAAGTTGCTATGCAATACACGACTGGCTATCATGAAACGGTGATGAGTTTTGCTAACAACATTCACACCCATGAAGGTGGTACCCACGAACAAGGTTTCCGTACAGCCTTAACGCGTGTCATTAATGACTATGCGCGTCAGAATAAGATTCTCAAAGAAAAAGATGATAATTTGACTGGGGATGATGTTCGTGAAGGTTTGACTGCTATCATCTCTGTTAAACATCCAAACCCACAGTTTGAAGGTCAAACCAAGACCAAGCTTGGAAATTCTGAAGTAGTTAAGATTACCAATCGTCTCTTCACTGAAGCTTTGAGTCGCTTCCTCTTGGAAAATCCTGCTATCGCTAAGAAGATTGTTGAAAAAGGGATTTTGGCTTCTAAGGCCCGTATCGCTGCTAAGCGTGCCCGTGAAGTGACACGTAAGAAGTCAGGTCTTGAAATTTCTAACCTTCCAGGGAAGTTGGCAGACTGTTCATCGAATAATGCTGAAATGAATGAACTTTTCATTGTCGAAGGGGACTCAGCCGGTGGTTCTGCTAAATCAGGTCGTAACCGTGAATTTCAAGCTATTCTGCCAATTCGAGGTAAGATTTTGAACGTCGAAAAGGCTAGCATGGATAAGATTCTAGCCAATGAAGAAATTCGTTCTCTCTTCACAGCTATGGGAACAGGTTTTGGAGCTGAATTTGATGTCAGCAAGGCACGTTATCACAAGTTGGTAATTATGACCGATGCCGATGTCGATGGGGCTCACATCCGTACCCTGCTTCTGACTTTGATTTACCGCTTTATGCGTCCAGTCTTGGAATCAGGTTATGTCTACATTGCACAACCACCAATTTATGGGGTTAAGGTTGGTTCTGAGATTAAAGAATATATCCAACCTGGTGCAGATCAAGAAGACAAATTGCGTGCTGCACTTGAAAAGTATAGTGTGGGACGTTCAATACGGTACAACGTTATAAAGGTTTGGGTGAAATGGATGACCACCAACTTTGGGAAACTACCATGGACCCTGAAAATCGTTTGATGGCACGTGTTTCTGTGGACGATGCTGCAGAAGCAGATAAGATTTTCGATATGCTGATGGGAGACAAGGTTGAACCTCGCCGCGAATTTATCGAAGAAAATGCCGTTTACAGTACTCTAGATATCTAATATTCTTTTAAAAAAGGATGCAATGCTAGGATAACTATGATATAATCGTAATGTTATTCTACATTTATGAACATAATAGACGATTAAGGAGAAACTATGTCTAGCGGAATTGTTTTACTGATTGTAGTGGTAGTTATACTCGTAATTATCGCTTACTTAATCGGTATTCTTATTAGAAAACGAAATGATTCGCGGATTGCAGAGCTTGAAGAGCGCAAGCAAAGCTTGTTTGACTTGCCAGTTAATGAAGAAATTGAAGAAGTCAAAAAGCTTCATTTGATTGGACAAAGTCAAACAACCTTCCGTGAATGGAATCAGAAATGGGTAGATATCTCAACAAACTCATTTACAGATATTGAGAATCATATTTTCGAAGCTGAAAACATGAATGATACCTTCCATTTCTTTAAAGCTAGTGGTGAGATCAATAATATTGAGAGTCATTTAGATCTTGTGGAAGAAGACATTAAGTCTATTCGTGAAGCGCTCTCAACCTTGAAAGAACAAGAAGAAAAGAACAGTGCTCGTGTTAAACATGCACTTGACTTGTACGAAGAGTTGCAAAATTCTATTGAAGAAAACTCTGATAATTTTGGCTCTACTATGGGTGAAATCAATAAACAGCTTAAAAACATCGAAGCTGAGTTTGCAGAATTCGTGACGCTTAACTCATCAGGTGACCCTATTGAGGCATCAAGTATTTTGGATCGTGCAGAAGAACACACTATTGCATTGGGTCAAATTTCAGAGAAGATTCCTGCTATTGTAGCTAAGTTGGAAGATGATTTCCCAGATCAGTTGGATGATTTGGAGTCTGGCTACCGCAAGTTGATTGAGCAAAATTATCACTTCCCTGAAAAAATATCGAACGTCGCTTCCAAGAAATTCGTGAAGCTATCCGTTCTAACTCAAGTGAGTTGGTTTCTCTTGATTTGGACCGTGCGGAAGAAGAAAACGCTGAGATTCAAGAAAAAATTGACAACTTATATAGCATTTTCGAACGTGAAATTGCATCATACAAAGGTTGTTAAGCGTCATAAGAAAATCTTGCCAGACTATCTTAAACACGCTAAAGAAAACAACAAAAACTTCAAGAAGAGCTTGAGCGTCTCATGTTGACTTACATTTTCGATGAAACTTATGCAGCAGATGTACGTAGCTTTGCTTCAGATATTTCGAGTGTTGAAACAGCAGTTCTTCCAACCCTTGAAAATTTTGAAGCTCAGGTGAAGCCTTTCTCAGAACTTGAAAAGATCTTTGAAAAGAGTCTCAATACCTTGTCTGCTGTTGAAAATGGTCAGGTTGAGGTTTTTGAAAATCTTCGAGCTATCGCGAAAAATGAAGCTAAGGCGCGTGACGAGCTTGATGTTTATGTTAATAAATTGCATGTTATCAAGCGTTACATGGAAAAACGTAACCTGCCAGGTATTCCTCAATCCTTCTTGAGTGTCTTCTTCTCAACAAGTGCTCAAATTGAGGCCCTTATGGATGAACTCAGCCGTGGACGTATCAATATCGATGCGGTCATGCGTTTGACAGAAACATCTAAAAATGCCATTGATCATTTGGAAGAAACTGCCTACTTGGTGGTTCAAAATGCAACCTTGACTGAGCAACTCTTGCAATACTCAAATCGCTACCGTTCGTTCGAACCTGCTGTTCAAAGTAGCTTTGAGCATGCACTTAAGTTGTTTGAAGTTGATCATGATTATGATGCATCTTTGGAAGAAATCTCTTACGCCTTGGAAACAGTTGAACCAGGTGTGACAGATCGTTTTGTATCATCTTACGAGAAGACACGCGAACAAATTCGTATGTAAGAGAAAGATTCTGGACTAGGGTCCAGAATTTTTGTAAGGTCCGTTTTTCATTTCATATTAAAATTAAATCTAGTGAAGGCTTAGATAGGCATCAAAGAATCGAGGTAATTATGTCAGAAATTAAGGGTTTATTAGTTATGGACGTAGATTCAACGCTAGTCCAAGAAGAAGTTATCGATTTATTGGGAGAAGAAGCAGGCGTTGGTCAAGAAGTTGCTGAAATCACAGAGCGTGCCATGCGTGGAGAATTGGATTTTAGACAGGCCTTAAATGAGCGTGTAGCGACCCTCAAGGGATTGCCAGAGAGTATATTTGATAAGGTCTATGCTCGTATTCATTTCAACAAAGGAGCCAAGAAACTTGTGGATAAACTTCACGCCCGTGGCTTTAAGGTAGGCTTGGTTTCTGGAGGCTTCCATGAGACTGTGGATAGACTAGCAGCTGAAGCAGGAATTGATTATGTCAAGGCTAATCACCTAGAGGTGGTTGATGGTGTCTTAACTGGTAAGGTTTATGGTGAGATTGTTACCAAAGATGTCAAGGTAGCCAAACTCAAAGATTGGGCAGCAGAAAATGGTCTCGAACTCTCGCAAACCATTGCAATGGGTGACGGTGCCAATGATTTACCTATGATTAAGACAGCTGGTATCGGCATCGCCTTTTGTGCCAAACCAATTGTTCGTGAACAAGCTCCCTACCAAATCACAGAACCAGACTTGTATAAGGTAATCGAGATTTTGGATGAGGTTAAGAAATAGTAGATATATAAATAGTCCTTTGGAATCATCCAAAGGACTATTTGTATACCCAAAAAGCACCGAATCGGTGCCACTTTCTCAAGTTGATTACGGACTAAGCCTTATTTTAACTTTGCTGCCTTGTTTCGAATGGTTTCACCCTCTCTTTGTAACGATTTTTGGTTGACTTCTCCTCAAACACATCCTATCATAGAGGAGTCTAGTATTGAAATGGGGGAAGAGACATGTTATACGAATATCCAGCGATTTTTCACACGATTGAGGAAGGTTATCAAATTAGTTTTCCTGACTTTGGTCGTAGCATTAGGGCAGATTCTTTGCCTCTTGCCATGACGAAAGCATCTGTGTTTTTATCACATATTATAAAGGGCTATGGAGATAAGGATTTACCTGTGCCGACTGCGGTAAGTAGTATTCCTAATGAGGAAGAACTCGTTGTTTTGATTCAAACAGAGCTTGATTAAGACTAAAAAACTCTCGGAAGATTAATTCCCGAGAGTTTTAGGTTTTATTGGCTACATAGACGCCCAGGACGACTAAAATGCCTGCAAAAATTTGTAGTTGCGAGAAGGGTTCTCCTAAGACGACGACAGCCGCTAGAATTGAGATAATTGTCGAAATCCCAATAAAGGATGCTGTTCGGTTAACCCCGATATTTGCGATGGCAAAATTTGATAGAAGATAGCCCAGAACACTGCATCCCAAGCCTTGATAAAGGATGGTGATAGTGAATTTTGGATTGATCACAGGGAGTAGCAAGAGGTCTTTCAAATCACCTGCTAGAAAGCCTTGGCTGAGTGCAAAGAGTCCAAATGTCAGGCAACCACTGGCAAGCATAAAAGTAGGTAATCTCAAGGCTACTGAATTGACTGGCTCTTTCGACATCAACGCAATAGAGGGCGTAGGAGACGACTGCTAGACCTAGAATCAAGTAGCCCACCAGGGAGAAGTGGGTAGAACCGCCAGCAGCAAAGACAGCCATGATGATACCGACGAGGGTTGTGATGACACCGACTACCTGCCAACGGCTGGGCCATTCTTTTTAAAATAAGGCTAGACATGATAAGGGCAACGACTGGGATGCAGGCAAGAAAGGCTCCACTTTCAGAAGCCGTCGTCATACGAATGCCAATGGTTTCACAGATAAAATAGATTATCGGATTGAGGATGGCAATACGTGTCAGGGGTTTAAGATTTCTACCGTTAATTGTTATCCGACGTCGACTGATGAGAAAATAGAGGTTAATAAAAAAGGAAGGCTGTGACAAAACGCCAAGAGATTAAAGCAAGGCCACTGGCCTGTGCTGTAATCGATTTGGTAAAGATAAAACTGAGCCCAAAAAGGATCTCGCAGGCAGCTGCAGCCAAACATCCCAAGATAATTTTATGTCTCATTGTCTCACCTCCTGAATTTGGATTTCCATACCTATTATAGCACCTTTAGATAGCGCTTTCATCAATCTGAATCTAAAAAATAGATTAGCAGAATAGCTAGCCTATCTTATCTTAATTAGTTACCAACTGAGACAGTTCCGTCTGAACCAACTTTGACATTGGTACCGTCTTGGCTGTTAACTTCGACTGAACCATCTTGACCAACTGTTGCACTGTTACCTTCGCTATCGTTGGCTTCGACAGTATTATTGCCGTTTGTTTTTGCTGAGTTACCGTTTCCATCGCTGACCTCAGATGATCCGTCTTTGTTGACTTTTACTGAAGCACTTGAATCAGTTGAAGAAGATTCTTTGGTCACCTTGCTTGATGATGTTGTTGAAGATGACGAGTCAGTTTTGTCTTTAGAGTTGCCACATGCTGCTAAGGTCAACAAGGCAAGAACTGAGACAGAGGCTAAAGTTAATTTAGAAAATGTTTTCATAATAGTCTCCCTTTTTCCTTAGTAAATTCATTTTAAATGAAAAATAAAATTTTAAAAGCGCTTCCAGTTATTTTTAATCAACTGTAATCCCTCGGTAATATCCGTGTTGTACAAGGCTAATCTATTGGAAAATAAGAGCTAAAAGCTCTTACGCTTTTTCTTTTTTGATAGATATTTCAAAGCGTTCAGCTCGGTCCTTAAGGCTCTCTTTGTTATAATAATAAAAAAAAGATTGAGGTGGCATGATGTATCAAACAACAATTAAAGGTGACAAACGTTTCCATTCGCTTTCAGAAGGTTACGGAGCACCTGTGGAACTTTTTGGCTATACGGAAGATGGGGAAACACCGATGAGTTTGGTGAATATTGCCTTGGCTTCCTGTGTGACCATGTGTCTACAGAGTTATTTTGCCAAATATCAGGGAATCGAGGAGCTTGCTATTCAAATTGATTCCAACTATGAAGAAGACCATTTCACCCTTGCCATTCATTTACCTGAGGATTTGATTTTGGAAAATGAGCAAGAACTCTTGGCTTTTGTGGATAATTTTTGCCGAGTGAAGAAGCTTTTTCGTGAAGATATTCAGGTTGATATTAGCTTAGCCAAATAAGCTTACTATCCTTTATGAACTTCGTGTTATACTAGTAGATAAAGACGTGTCATTTCACTAGGTGTGGAATGAGCAACAATAGGAGGGCTTGCTATGCAAGACAAACTACATGAAATCCGTGTGTTTGAGAATTTTCAAGAAGAACTATTTGAGACGGGACATGTCATCGTGACAACTAAAGTAGTCGAGAAGTCCCTGAATTATTTTGGTAATGCTCACGGGGGCTATTTGTTTACGCTTTGTGATCAGGTCGCAGGGCTTGTAGCCATTTCAACAGGTGACTATGCGGTGACGCTTCAGTCTAATATCAATTATCTCAAGGCAGGGCATTTGTCTGACCAACTCAAGATTGAAGGCCTGTGTGTTCATAATGGTAAGACGACTAAGGTGGTGGAAGTTGTCATTACTAATCAGGAAGAGAAAATCCTTACAAGGGCTACATTTACCATGTATGTGACAGGGTCGGTCGAGAAATAGAAAAGGAGCGTTTATGTCAGATTTTCAAACCATGGATGACTTTGCGGTCTTTGTTAATGACTACCTGACACCAGACCAATTGAGCGTTCAAGCCTATTCTTATGCGTCAGACCAGCAGGAGCTCTCTCTTCTTGTGACCATTGATGATTACGAGATGATGTGTCGTTGGCATGCTGTCTGGACTTTTTCAGGGTTACACCAGGCCTTCTTTCAGTCTGTAATGGACTCGGCTAACAGCTTTCTATTGATAGTGATAGCTTGGCTATGAAAGTGCGTTTAAGGGATCAAGAGCTCTTGTTTCAAGCAAAGGGGCTTGAGATGGTGGTTGTCGATTTGCCTGAGCCCCTTTTTCGTTTAGCTGATGTGTCTTTTAACGAAGGAGGAAAGCACTTTACCTACCTTTGTGAAGATCAAAGTGTTGCAGCAGAAGATTGGGTCTTGGTTCCTATAGGCTCTGGTAATACCGAAAAAGAAGCATTTGTGGAAAAAATTTCCTATGTCTTAGCAGATGAGGTTCCAGTCGAGCTTACGAAACTGAAAAAGGTGATTCAAAAGTTGGATTTAGTAACCGTTCGTTATGATGTGAGGATTGTTAGGAAGGGTTTTTTGAGTTTTTCAGGAATGGCTTTTTGAAGGCGAGGAATTAGGTAAGCCAACAGACTTCCTTTGGGTACCTTTTTTAGCAGAACAAGATGATTTGTCTGTTCCTACCTATGGTATTCGGATCATTAATGGGAGTCGAAAGAGTTATGTAACAGCCTTGGCTGGTGAGGACAATAGTCTGGAAATGATTGCTCTTGCGCCAGCTACTTGTGCGTTTTTTAAACTTAGAGGGCCTGCGACAGCAGCTGTTTGGGAGAGTTTTCATTATGCTAAGAAACATTTTGAAATGATTGATCAGCCAACTGTAGAGGTTTATCCACCAGGGAATCGTCAGGCTGAAGATTATGAAATGGAATTTTGGATTCCAATAAAGGAGGAAGTATAGATGCGTCTGGATAAGTTTTTGGTTGATTGTGGTGTTGGTAGTCGTAGTCAGGTCAAGACCTTTCTAACAAAAAGAAGCAAGTGACTGTAAATGGGCAAGTGGAAACATCACCTAAGGCTCGGATTGATGAGAAGAAAGATCAGATTGCTTTTCAAGGTCAAGCATTAACACATGAGACCTTTGTTTACTATCTCTTAAATAAGCCTCAGGGTGTTATCTCGGCAACGGAGGATGCTCGTCATAAGACTGTGCTCGATTTACTCGATGACACAGCAAGACATAAGCAGGTTTTTCCAGTTGGACGCTTGGATATTGATACTCATGGTCTCCTTCTATTGACCAATAATGGCGATTTAGCTCACGCTATGCTGTCTCCAAAGAAACATGTTGATAAGATTTATCAGGCGAAGGTTGCTGGTATCATGGATCAGGAGGATATCCTGGCTTTTGAAAAAGGGATTGAACTCAAAGACCACACCTGCCAACCAGCTAAACTAAAGATTATTTCAGTAGATAGGGCTACTGGGACTAGCCTGGTTCAGATTACCATTGCTGAGGGGAAATTCCATCAGGTTAAGCGTATGGTAGCTGTTTGTGGTAAGGAAGTGACAGATTTACAACGCCTCAGTATGGGGCCTTTTAAGCCTGCCAGATGATTTAGATCTAGGTGCTTGGCGACGTCTAACAGAGGAGGAGTTGGAAGCTCTAGACGTTTTTGGAATTCCTTTGGCTTAAGCTAGTCTAAGAGTTGCGAAATAGGCAGATTTTTGTTACTATTATTGTGAAATAATAGAAGAAAAAAACGAGGTAAATTCAAGTGGCATTTGGAGATAACGGACCACGTAAGAAATCATTTTTTGAACGTCTAACAGTATTGGTCGTTTTGATTATGCTATTAGTAACAGTTGGGGCATTGATTTTCCAAGCAGTCGCAGCTGTCCTTTAAGACGCTATCAAGCGTTTTTTGTGTATGTCGGAAATTCTTTCGTTTGTGATTGAATTTTACATGGCATACAAATCAGAAAGAGAGAAATATAGATGAGTATGTTTTTAGATACAGCCAAGATTAGTGTCAAAGCTGGTCGTGGTGGTGACGGGATGGTTGCCTTCCGTCGTGAGAAATATGTACCCAATGGCGGTCCTTGGGGCGGTGACGGTGGTAAGGGTGGCTCAGTCATTTTCAAAGGTTGACGAAGGCTTACGTACCCTTATGGATTTCCGTTATAACCGTAAATTCAAGGCTAAGAATGGCGAAAAAGGGATGACCAAGGGAATGCACGGTCGAGGTGCTGAAGACCTCATCGTTAGCATCCCGCCTGGTACGACAGTTCGTGATGCTGAGACAGGCAAGGTTATTACTGATATGGTTGAGGATGGCCAAGAGTTTGTCATTGCTCACGGTGGACGTGGTGGACGTGGAAATATCCGTTTTGCGACACCTCGTAACCCTGCTCCTGAAATCGCTGAAAATGGTGAGCCAGGAGAAGAACGTGAACTTCAATTGGAATTGAAGATTTTGGCGGATGTTGGTTTGGTTGGTTTCCCATCCGTTGGTAAATCAACGATTCTCAGTGTGGTAACCGCAGCAAAACCAAAGATTGGTGCCTATCACTTTACGACAATTGTTCCTAACTTGGGGATGGTTCGTACGAAGTCAGGTGAGAGCTTTGCCATGGCTGACCTTCCAGGATTGATTGAGGGGGCTAGCCAGGGTGTTGGTTTGGGAACACAGTTCCTTCGCCATATTGAGCGTACACGTGTTATCCTTCATGTGATTGATATGTCAGCAAGTGAAGGGCGTGATCCTTACGAGGATTATCTTCAAATTAACAAAGAGTTGGAAACTTACAACCTTCGCTTGATGGAACGTCCACAAATTATTGTGGCTAATAAGATGGACATGCCTGGGGCTGAGGAAAACTTGAAAGAGTTTAAGGAGAAGTTGGCTGCTAACTATGATGAATTTGATGAGTTGCCACAAATTTTCCCAATTTCAAGTTTGGCTCACCAAGGTTTGGAAAATCTCTTGGAAGCAACTGCAGAGTTGCTTGATGAGACAGATGAATTCTTGCTTTATAGCGAAGACGATATGGAACAAGAAGAAGTTTACTACGGCTTTAACGAGGATGAACGTCCATTTGAAATTAGCCGTGATGACGATGCTTCATGGGTACTTTCTGGTGAAAAACTTGAAAAACTTTTTGTCATGACTAACATGGAACGTGACGAATCTATCATGAAATTTGCGCGTCAATTGCGTGGTATGGGAGTTGATGAAGCGCTCCGTGAACGTGGTGCTAAGGATGGCGACATCGTTCGTATCGGTAACTTCGAGTTTGAGTTTGTTGATTGACGTTGAAAGACTCTCTAAGTGCTGAAGCACAAGATAGTCTACGGCATCCGCTATGGCGGACTGCCTATCAACCTCACTAACTGCGTAAAGTCGGTAAAATCGACCGACTTTCCTTCCTTCGTGTCGTAACCGAGTAAGACTCTCTAAGTGTTGAAGCACAAGATAGTCTACGGCAGCCGCTATGGCGGACTGCCTATCAACCTCACTAACTACGTAAAGTCGGTATAATCGACCGACTTTGCTCCGTGTCGTAACCGAGCAAGACTCTCTAAGTGCTGAAGCAGAAGATGGTCTACGCCAATCGCTATGGCAGCCTGAAAAGCAACCTCACTAACTGTGTGAAGTTGGCGAAATATAAAAATATTGAAATAAGAGGTTTACAATGGGAGATAAACCGATATCCTAACATCGTTTTTGATGTTTGTCTTTTTTATATTCACACTTAATTCTCCCATAATCCAATAATATTGAGGTATTTGGATAAAATAACAGGTCTTCCCTACCATCATTTTTACCAATTTTTTGATATTTAGACATGCTAAAGTAAGCCCAACCTTAGCTTCCATTTTGGACTTTCCTTTTTCTCTGGTATAACGTAAGTTATGATATTCTTTAGCTGTTCCGAATAACCGTTCTATCGTTTCTTTCCGGTGTTGGTACCGTTCCATCATCCCACTTTGATGACGGATATCTTCACAGATTTCTAAGGCATCTTTCCAAATATGACGCACAACAACTTTTTGGTGCTGGCGACTTTCAGTACAAATCGCTAACAAGGGACAGGTCTTACAAATTTCGGGATTACTTTTATACACTCGATAACCTTCACGTGTGGTTGTACGATAAGTTAATACATGGTTCTCTGGACAAAGATAACAATCAAAATGCTCGTCATAGACAAAGTCTTTTGGACGTAAAAATCTTTCTTACCTCTTGGTCTAGTGTAAGGGAAAACTGGTGTAATCCCTTTTTTCTAGAAGAAACTTGGCAATACTAGGTGTTTTATAGCCTGAATCCGCAATAATGAATTCAGGTGAGAATGGTTCTAGTTTGACAAAAAGAGCAGAGAAAGCCTGACTATCATGGATGTTTCCTGCTTCAACCGTATAAGCTAAGGCCCAGCCGTGTTTATCACAGGCTACCTGAGCATTATAAGCGAAGACTTCCTTGTGTTCCCCTTATGAAACCAACCACTGTCTGGGTCTGTCGTTGATTGTTTCTTAGGTTTAGCCTCGCCTTTTTGGCGGGCTTTAAGAACTTTTTTTTTGCGTGTTTTTTCCTATCTAAATTAATCTCAATCTCCAGTTGTTCACTCATGAATTTAGCTTTTTAATCAATAACAACAGTTTTGTACTTATGATTATTAGCAGCTGCCTTGATATGGGTCCCATCAATGAAGATTTCTGAGGGATCAATGAGCCCTGCTTCCAAAACATGATGAAGCACATGACTAAAAATGTGTGCTAACACTTCCTTGTTTTCAAAGCGTCGGCTATAGTTCTTACCGTAAGTTGTAAAATGAGGCACCTTATCGTCCAGAGATAAGCCAAGAAACCAACGGTAAGCCGTATTCACCTCAATATCTTTAATGGTTTGGCGCATAGAACGAATGCCATAAAAACATTGAATCAACGGAATTTTAACTAATAAAACAGGGTCTAGACTAGGGCGACCATTATCCGAGGAATAACTATCTTCGACAAGATCATAAATAAAAGAGAAATCAATCGTTTCCTCGACTTTTCTTAGAAAATGGTCTTTAGGCACAAGTTCATCAAGCGTATAGAATCCTACTTGACGTCGATTGTATTCAGGATTTTCTTTGTGAAACATAGGAACACCTCATCAAATACTTTTTCTTTTATTATACTCCTTCAAAGCAAGAAAAATCCCCAGAAGTATAACTTCTGAGGACTTCTTTCATAACGTTAAGAACATCTCCGACCATTTCAGGGTCAAGGGCAGAAGTAGGTTCGTCAAAGAGCATGATATCAGGATTCATTGCCAAACCACGTGCAATCGCCACACGTTGTTTTTGTCCACCTGACAAGCTATCTGGCGTTGCATCAGCCTTGTCAGCAAGTCCAACACGATCAAGAAGATCCATAGCTAATTTATCAGCTTCTTCCTTGTTCATACGTCCGAGTTCAACAGGTGCAAATGTCACGTTTTCAAGGACTGTCATATGTGGGAAAAGGTTGAAATGTTGGAAGACCATCCCGATATTTTCGCGGGCTTTGTCAAGGTCTGTCTTAGGATCTGATAATTCATAGCCATCAACGACTACCTTACCAGATGTCACTGTTTCAAGTAGGTTAAGCGTACGAAGGAAGGTTGATTTACCTGAACCTGAAGGACCGATGATACATACAACGTCACCTTCGTAGAATTTGGCGTCAATGCCTTTAAGGACTTCATTGTCGCCGTATGATTTGTGCAAGGCCTGCACATCGATTTTCAATTCAGCCATTATTTAAGTCTCTTTTCTAGTCGTTTAGCCAATTTCGTCAAGCATGTGATGATGACCAAGTAAAGGATGGCCAAGATTGCATACATACGGAATGATTGGTAGTTACGAGCAATGATGATTTTACCAGTTTGGAAGAGTTCAACCAAACCGATAGCTGATACGATAGTCGTATCTTTCAATGAGATAACAAATTGGTTGATGAAGTTTGGCAACATCAAGCGAACCGCCTGTGGCAAGATAACCTTACGCATTGTTGTATTGTAAGGGACACCTAAGCTTCGGCTCGCTTCCATTTGACCAATAGGAACAGCTTCGATACCACCACGTACAATTTCGGCAATGTAAGCACCACCGTTAAGTGAGAGGGCAATTGTCGCTGCCACAAAGTCATTGATTGGTGATTGGTGACCAGTGATATTTTCAATCAAGTTAGGAATACCCCAGTAGATGAAGGCTGCAACAATCATCAATGGGATACCACGAACCACGTCAACAAAGACTTGAGAAATCACGCGGAGTGTCTTGTTTGGTGCAACTGCCATCATACCGAAGATAACACCGATAATCATGGCAATAGCAAATGAAAGAAGGGTCAATCCAAGGGTAATTCCAAGACCTTGGAGAAGTTGTTTGTAGTTGTTTTTAATCAAGCCTACGATGGTTGTTTCATCGGTAGCTTTTTTGAGCTTCCTTCTTTTGATTTGTTGCTATCAAGGTATTTATTGATAATCTTATCGTAAGTACCATCTTTAACGATAGCAGCCAAACCATTGTTGAACATCTCAATCAACTCAGGGTTAGTGCCTTTTTTAACAGCAAATCCGACTTCACCAGTAGCAATACCTTCAATTGGTGTTGTAAAGTTACGTCCTTGTTGGATAGCGTATAGAAGAACGGCTTCATCATCCATAAGAGCATCGATTGAACCAGAGTTCAAGCTGTCATACATAGTAGAAGCTTCATCGTAAGCACGAACAGTAAAGCCATATTCACCAGCGTGGTCTTCCAACCATGAGTAAGATGACGTACCGTTTTTAGCTCCTACAGTCTTACCTTTAAGATCCTTGTAAGATTTAACCTTACTTCCTTTAGCTACAGCCAAACGAATGTTTGATGTGTAGTAAGGATCAGAAAAGTCAAAGATTTGTTTACGAGCATCAGTGATGGTCATACCAGCCAATACGGCATCAGCTTGGCTAGATTGTACAGCATTAAGTGATGCATCGAAACCAGGGTTTGTCAATTTGACATTGAAGCCTTGGTTTTTAGCAATAGCATTGATGATATCAACATCGATACCTACATATTTACCTGAACCATTTTGGTATTCGAATGGAGCAAAAGATGAGTCCATTGAGATAGTGTAGGTTTCCTTAGCAGGAGTGGCTTTTGCATTAGCATCACCAGTCAATTTAAGATCTGCTGAAGGTTTTGATGAAGAAGATTTTTCTGAGTCACCCAACCATTTGTTCATGATTTTGTCGTAGGTGCCGTCTTTCTTCATTTCCTTAAGAGCTTCGTTGAAGTCTTTGATAAGATTTTCGTGTTTTCCGCCTTTTTTAACAGCGAAAGCGAAGCTACCGATAGATTCAGGCTTAATGTTGATAGCGTAGTCTTTTCCTTGACCGATAGCGTATTTAACAACTGGTGTGTCGTCCATAGCTGCATCAACAGAACCAGAATCCAAGCTGTTGTTCATCAAGTCGCTAGTGTCAAAAGTTTTAACTGTGAAACCATATTTGCTAGCGTTTTTATCGAGCCAAGTTTGAGCAGCGGTACCGTTTTTAACACCGACTGTTTTCCCCTTCAATTGTTTGTAGTCGCTGACTTTGTCGCTGCTACGTGTATAGATAACAATTGAAGTGTCGTAATAAGTGTCTGAGAAAGTGAAGACCTTCTTACGTGCGTCGGTAACAGTAGTACCGGCCATTAGGGAGTCTGCTTGGCCTGATTGAACAGCATTGACAGCTGCATCGAAACCAGGGAAGGTTTGGTTAACGTCCCAATTTTTACGTTTGGCAACTTCGTTGATGATATCAACGTCGATACCCTTGTAGGTCTGATCAGAATCTTTGAATTCAAATGGGGCATAGGCTGTGTCTGAAACGACTGAGATAGTCTCGGCAGATACCTTTGCTCCGAAAACAAAGAAAACTGACATGACACTCAAGAAGAGTGTCAGAAGTTTTTTTCTTCATTATAAAAAGTCTCCTTTATAAAATACCTTCTTATTCTATCAAAAAAGGTCTTGTTATCAAACTTCTTGGAGTTTGATGTTAGGAAATGTAACAAGGTTCGTTAGCTATGAGAGCTATCTGAGAAGAAGTTGACAAGCTTGTGTCAATTAGTTACACTGTAATCGAATACATGTAAGATTTGTTACAGGAGCTAAAAAATGAAGAAACGTATGCTTGAGAAATATACTAGCCGATATGATAAAGTTCCAAGTTGGCTGATGATTATGCTGTCCTGTTTTATTGCCTTTGGTTATGTCCTTGTAGGTGGATTTCTATCAGGGATTGTTGTGGGAATTCCAATGGCTATTGTTCTTTCGTTCTTAGTATTAAATGGCAACATTCAGTTCCAGGATATACATTCGATTTACTATAAAATATTTTCAACCTTGTATTTTCAGTTGGGAGCCTTTGCCTTTACTGCCTTAGCTATCTTTTTCTGGGTTAAAGTTGTTGAAAAACGTCCCATTCGTACACTTGGATTCTTCAAGGGTCATATTTGGTTGAACTTGCTTAAGGGCTGGGGATTTGGGAACTCTACTCTTGTTAGTTAGTTTCCTTGGGACTTATTTACTTGGAGGGTTAGAATTTGTAAAAGTAGACTTTTCTCAGAGAACCCTCTTATACATACTATCCCTAATCCCTTTCTGGTTTATCCAAGGTGGAACCGAGGAACTGGTGACACGTGGATGGTTACTTCAGACGGTGACTAATAAATTGAACCTTTCCTGGGGAATTGCTATTTCAAGTTCTTTCTTTTTCAATATTACACCTAGGAAACCAGGGTGTTACCGCCTTGTCTCTAATCAGTATTGTTCTAGTAGGAGTTCTTTTGGCTCTTTACATGCTCAAGACAGATAATATCTGGGGTGTCGCTGCCCTTCACGGTGCTTGGAACTTTGCGCAAGGGAATATAGTTGGCGTGGCAGTTAGTGGGCAGAATGCAGGCGGTAGCTTATTGCACTTTCAGGCCAGGTCAGGCTTGCCTGATTGGTTATCAGGTGGAGCCTTTGGTCTAGAAGGAATATCGTTACCTGTCTCGTTCTCTTGGTAGGGATTATTATCCTTCGTCTACAATTGAAAAAAGAAAACTTTTAAGGCTGAGTTCAAAGACTCGGTCTTTTTACTTCTGTGTTAAAATAGAAGAAAGTTTGGAAAAGGGGAAGAGATGAGAGTTAGACTTGAGCGAGGTATGATTTGTGTCCAAATTGTCTATGGACTTATATTTTCTTGTCGCTTCCACCGGTCTATTCTGCTGGTTTCTTTTAGATGATTATCGTTTTGGGAACTTTGTAGATAACTGTGTTGCCTTCTTCATTTTACTAATATTTCTTCATGCTCTGACTAATTTAGTTGACGGTATTGTGAGACTTAAAGGTCATAAAAAATTTTGGAAATTAACAATGATACCTTTATTTATTATGGAAGGTTATGTGGACGAGTAACCTTTGAGATTCCGCTGTCTGAAATTGACTTGGTTATGAAGGATTGGTCAACGCCAATGGATGATGCCAAACACTCGTCGACTATATACTATATTCTAAAACGTATCGATGATTTCGGAAATATAAGGTCTTGGGAAAAAAAGAGATATAGAGTTTTATACATTTTTTTCAATGATAGTAAAACGGCCTTGAAATATGATAAAAAACTTGGTTTTCAGACACGAAAAAAGCGAAAATACGTTGCTGCGACACGAATGATTCACATTCCTATCGCAGAAGGAGAATTTTTCTCCGATCAAGAGATGAATGATTACATAAATGAAAGGAAAAAGAATGATAGATAGAAAAGAAAATAACCAATTTCATTTGGTTTCTAAATACGAACCCTCAGGAGATCAGCCTCAGGCTATCGAAACCTTGGTTGATAATATCGAAGGTGGCGAAAAGGCTCAAATTTTAAAGGGTGCGACAGGGACAGGTAAGACCTATACCATGAGTCAGGTCATCCAGCGCGTCAATAAACCAACCTTGGTTATCGCCCACAATAAAACTTTGGCAGGTCAGCTTTATGGAGAGTTCAAGGAGTTCTTCCCAGACAATGCTGTAGAATACTTCGTTTCCTACTACGATTTCTATCAGCCAGAGGCCTATGTACCGTCATCGGATACCTATATCGAAAAAAGATAGCTCTGTCAACGACGAAATTGATAAGCTCCGACACTCAGCGACATCTGCCCTCCTTGAGCGTAATGATGTTATCGTTGTGCCTTCCGTTTCTTGTATTTACGGTTTGGGTTCGCCCAAAGAATATGCAGATTCAGCGGTCAGCCTTCGTCCAGGCCAAGAGATTTCTCGAGACAAGTTGCTCAATGACTTGGTTGATATCCAGTTTGAGCGTAACGATATTGATTTTCAACGCGGAAGATTTCGTGTACGTGGGGATGTGGTTGAAATTTTCCCTGCCAGTCGTGATGAACATGCTTTTCGAGTGGAATTTTTCGGTGATGAGATTGACCGCATCTGTGAGATTGAAAGTTTGACAGGACGCAATCTCGGCGAAGTTGAGCACCTTGTTCTTTTCCCGGCAACTCACTTTATGACTAATGAAGAGCATATGGAAGAAGCCATCAAGAATATTATGGAAGAGATGGAGGTCCAGGTTAAGCAATTTGAAGCTGAGGGTAAGCTCATCGAGGCTCAACGTATCCGCCAGAGGACTGAATACGATGTTGAAATGCTTCGAGAGATGGGCTACACCAATGGTGTTGAAAACTACTCACGCCACATGGATGGACGTAAAGAAGGTGAGCCACCCTTCACCTTTGCTTGATTTCTTCCCAGAAGATTTCCTTATCATGATTGATGAAAGTCACATGACCATGGGTCAGATTAAGGGAATGTATAACGGGGACCAGGCCCGTAAGAAGATGTTGGTTGATTACGGTTTCCGTTTACCATCGGCGCTTGATAACCGTCCACTTCGACGTGAAGAATTCGAGAGTCATGTTCATCAGATTGTCTATGTGTCTGCCACTCCAGGGGACTATGAGATGGAGCAAACTGAGACTGTCGTTGAGCAAATCATCCGTCCGACAGGGCTTCTTGATCCAGAAGTCGAAGTGCGTCCAACTATGGGTCAAATGGACGATCTTCTCGGTGAGATTAATGCCCGTACTGAAAAAGGTGAGCGTGTCTTTGTAACCACTTTGACTAAGAAGATGGCTGAAGACTTGACTGACTATCTCAAGGAAATGGGTGTCAAGGTCAAATATATGCATTCTGATATTAAGACTTTGGAGCGTACTGAGATTATCCGTGACTTGCGTTTGGGTGTCTTTGATGTTCTTATTGGGATTAACCTTCTCCGTGAAGGGATTGACGTTCCTGAAGTTAGTCTGGTTGCTATTTTGGATGCTGATAAGGAAGGCTTTCTTCGTAATGAACGTGGGCTTATCCAAACGATTGGACGTGCTGCCCGAAATAGCGAAGGGCACGTTATCATGTATGCGGATAAAATTACGGAGTCTATGCAAAAAGCCATGGATGAAACAGCTCGTCGTCGTGAAATCCAGATGGCCTATAATAAGGAACATGGCATTGTCCCACAAACGATTAAGAAAGAAATTCGTGATCTTATTTCGATTACCAAGGCTAATGAAGCAGAAGTCGCAGAGGATACTGTGGACTACAGTGCCATGAACAAGAAAGAACGCCAAGAAGCCATCAAGAAACTTCAAAACAAATGCACGAAGCAGCAGAACTGCTTGACTTTGAATTGGCGGCCCAAATCCGTGATATGGTGCTAGAACTGAGGAGTATGGATTAGAAATACTGAGCCTTGGGTTAACACTTTAACAAGATGGGCCAGAGAAAAATTGCGGCTTTTATTGGTTTAAATTTTAACCTTATTGTATTTCTGTTGCATGCTATGGTAGGTATAAGTGATATGAATGAAGATAATCCGCAAATTATTTTTGAGCCCATGTGGACGATAAAAAGAGAACTTGTTTGGATACCAATGTTTGGTTATATATTGTTTATGGTTTTCTATGCTGCTCTTTATCTTTATTTACGACAAAATAATTGATTGTCATGGTATTATTTGACTACTTACTAGAAAGGACTATCTATGTCACGTTCACAAGCTACTATTCTGACCAACATGTGTCTTATCGAAGATGACCATGGAAATATTGTCATGCAAATTCGCGATCCCAAGCGTTATTCCTGGTCGGGGGGCTGCCTTGCCTGGTGGTCATATTGAAGCACACGAGGGGCTAGTGGAGTCAGTTATTCGTGAGGTCAAGGAAGAAACTGGATTGACCATTAAAAATCCTAAATTGGTTGGTATGAAGCATTTTACACGACAGATGACGAGCGTTATCTTGTTTTCCTCTATAGAACTTCAGACTTTGAAGGTGACATTCATTCGACAGAAGAGGGAGAAGTCCGTTGGGTTGCCAGGGAAGATGTGCCTAAGATGGAGCTGGCCTATGACATGCTCAACCTCTTGCGCGTGTTTGAAGAGGATCAACTCTCTGAACTTTTCTATCGTGAGCGTCTTGAAAATGACTTTATCCGAGAATTTTGGTAAGAATATGAACTATTTATTCAAATGAATGAATAGTTTTTTGTCTTTAAAAAATCAGATAAAGAGCTCTAAATAAGTAATTTTTAGATTTTGTAACGATGATAAAATTAATAAAAATGAAAATTTTAATCAATAAAAGTTCATTTTTTCGTTGACAAATGCATAATAATACATTATTATACTTACATAAGTTAATAAATATAGAAAAGAGATTGATTATGAAAACATGGAAAAAACTTTTGTTGGGATTTGCAGGAATCTTTGCTTTGACGACTTTAGCAGCTTGTTCTTCGTCGAAGGACACTTTGGAAAAGGTACAAGATAAAGGAACTTTGACAGTTGCTCTTAATCCCCCACTTTGCTCCTTTTGAATTCAAGACAATCCAAAATGGTAAGGATACGATTGTTGGGGCAGATGTCGAAATTGCTAAGGCCATTGCAGATGAGCTTGGTGTAAAAGTTAAATTCTCTGAAATGTCTTTTGATAATGTCTTAGCCAATGTTCAATCTGGTAAGGCAGACATCGCCATTTCCGGAATTTCAGCCACTGAAGAACGTCAGAAAATCTTTGATTTCTCAGACACCTACTATGAGTCTGAAACGGTTCTTGTTGTCAAAAAAGATGCCACAGAAACTTACAAACAAACTAGTGACTTTGCTAAGAAATCTGTAGCTGTTCAAAAGGATCAATTCAAGAAAATATCGCCAAAGCCAATTTGTCGGATGCTAATGTGGTTTCCTTGGCACAACCTGGTGAAGCTATCAATGAGTTGAAATCAGGTCAAGTCGAAGGAGTGGTACTAGAAAAGGCTATCGCACAAGGTTATGTGGACCAAAACAGTGATTTAGCTATGTCAGATATTGCTCTAAAATCAGATTCAAACGATGCCTATGCTGTCGCAATGCCTAAAGGAAGCGATAAGCTAAAAGCAAAGGTTAATAAGGTTATCGCTAAACTCAAAAAAAGAAGGTAAGATTGACAGCTATGTTCAAGATGCCTATGCTCTTTCACTTAAGAGTTCTACTAAATAAGGGGTTATTATATGAAGAAATTTTGGTTTATCCTTACAGCTCTAGTCGCCACCTGCTTTCTAGTTGCTTGTAGCGGAAGTCAGGGAGTAAGTCCCAAAACGATTAAGGAAAAGAAGAAAATTGTCGTGGCAACAGAATCTGAATTTGCGCCTTTTGAGTTCAAATCGTTGGTTAACGGCAAAGATACGCTGGTTGGAGCAGATATCGAGTTGGCCAAAGCTATCGGTGAAAAACTCGGTGTAAAAGTTGAATTTTCAGTAATGTCTTTTGATAATGTTCTTGCTAACGTGCAAAGTGGTAAAGCTGATATCGCCATTGCTGGTATTTCGGTGACAGACGAACGTAAGAAAGTCTATGATTTTTCTGATAGCTACTATACCTCTGAAAATGTAGTGATTGTCAAAAAGACAAGGTGAATGACTACACAAGCACTGATAGTCTAGCAAAACAAACTGTCGGTACGCAAAAAAGGGTCCGTTCAAGAAACAGTTGCTAAAAAACAAATTTCTAAGGCAAGTGTGGTGTCACTCACTTCAAATGGTGAGATGATTAACGAACTCAAGTCCGGGCAGATTCAAGCAGTTGTCCTTGAAAAAGCTATTGCAGAAGGTTATATCGCACAAAATGACGATTTAACCCTTGCCAACTTTAACCTCAAGTCAGATGGCACAGATGCTTATGCCGTCGCAACACGTAAAGGTTCAGATGACTTGCTTAAAGAAATCAATGCCGTCATCAAAGAGACTAAAGACTCTGGAAAATTTGACCAATGGTTAAAAGAAGCATCAAGTTACAAACAAAGTAAGTAAATTTAAAGCTCCCGAGCACCTGAAAAGAGTAAATTTCAGGTGCTTTCATCACAACAGTGAAAAGTCTTGTTTGGTCCTCGCTTTGTTCACTTAAGGAGAGTCTCCAAAAATTTAAATCTAAAATGGGGCAATACCCCATTTTTTATTGAATTCTCTGCTGAAAACAGTTATTATCAAAGTAGGTAAGTCTGTTCAAATAGACAAATGACATCTTATAGAGTGCTTAAGAAAAGCAAGGAGAAACTATGAAGCTACCACGTTTTGGTGTTGAAGAATGGCTTAATGTCCATGAAAAAGCTGCCATATATGATATCGCAGGAGTTTCAATTAAGGCCCTCACAATGGAAGAATTATTTGACCTGTCAGGCCTTGATAAGGATGCCTTTTTTTGCCCAACTTCTAAAGAAAAAGATGGATTACGGCTGGATTGAGGGGTCACCAGAGTTCAAGACTCAAGTGGCTAGCTTATACAAGAATATGCCGGTTGATAATATCCTCCAAACCAATGGGGCTACAGGAGCGACGATGCTAGCCCTTTATGCGCTTATTGAGCCTGAGGACCATGTCATCTCCATGTATCCAACCTATCAACAGCTCTATGACATTCCCAAGTCGCTAGGAGCAGATGTGGATCTCTGGGCGGTTGAAGAGGACAAGGGGTGGTTGCCTGATTTGGACCAACTCCGTCGTCTGATTCGCCCTAATACCAAGATGATCTGTATTAACAATGCCACCAATCCTACCGGTGCCCTTATGGACGCTGCTTACCTCGAGGAGCTAGTGGCTATCGCTAAAGAAGTAGACGCCTATATCTTCTCAGATGAGGTCTATCGCAGTTTTGACCAGCCTGCACCTTCTATTGTGGATTTGTATGAAAAGGGTATTGCCGTCAATAGTCTGTCAAAGACCTATTCCATTCCTGGTATTCGTGTGGGTTGGGTTGCTTCTAACACAGAGGTGGCGGATATTCTGCGTGACTACCGCGACTACACGATGATTTGTGCTGGTGTCTTTGATGATATGGTGGCTACCCTTGTCTTGGAAAATAAAGAAGCCATCCTAGAACGTAATCGTCAGATTGTAGAGGAAAATCTAGCTCTTATGGATGCGTGGATTGCCAAGGAACCTAAGGCGTCATGGATTAGACCTGCTAGTGTTTCCACCTCTTTCGTCAAATTAGATGTGAATCGTCCTATCGAAGATTTTGCTTTAGAGCTTCTTCAGGACTATGGTGTTCTTGTGGTTCCGGGTAACCGTTTTGACAAGGAGTCCCATGTTCGCATCGGTTATTGCTGTGACAAGGAAGTCCTTCAAAAGGGCTTAGAAAAATTGTCGCAATTTCTTAATAAATGTTGACAATACCACTAATTTTAAGTAAAATAAACGAGCAAAAATTATATTTATACAGGAGTTTCTTATGAAAAAACTTTTCCTTGGAGCCATGGCTCTCCTTGCTGCCGTTACCTTGGTAGCATGTGGGTCAAAAAAAAAAGACGCTTACGAATCTATTAAAGAAAATAAAAAACTTGTCGTGGCTGTCAGTCCAGACTATGCACCATTTGAGTTCAAAACTTTGGTCGACGGTAAAGACCAAGTTGTCGGTTCAGACATCAAGTTGGCACAAGCTATCGCTGATGAACTTGGGGTTAAACTCGAAGTGACAACTATGAGCTTTGACAATGTCCTTTCTAGTCTTCAAGCTGGTAAGGCTGACATTGCTATCTCTGGTATCTCAGTAACAGATGAACGTAAGAAAACCTTCGATTTCTCAGATCCTTACTACGAAACACAAAATGCTATCATTGTTCGTAAAGATCAAGAATCTACCTACTCAAGCCTAGATGCTTTCAAAGGTAAGAAAGTAGCAGTTCAAAAAGGTACCATTGAAGAAGGCCTTGTTAAGAAACAATTGAAAGATTCAACAGTCGTATCACTTACAGCAATGGGTGAGGCGATTAACGAGGTGAAATCTGGCCAAGTTGATGCTGTTGACCTTGAAAAACCAGTAGCAGAAGGTTACGTGGCACAAAATTCAGATTTGGCTTTGGCAAGTGTTGCCCTCAAAGTTGACGATGGTGATGCTAAAGCAGTCGCTATGGCTAAAGGTAACGAAAGATTGAAAGAAGTAGTCAACAAAGTCGTCAAGAAATTGAAAGCAGATGGTACTTACGACGAGTACATCAAGGATGCTTCTAAATACACAGCAGTTGAATAAAAAAGAGAGCTAGAGGATGAATCCTCTAGTTTTTTGTATGGTAAAGCCCCTGATAATCTCCAATAGTACTTAGAAAATAGCGTTGACATCAAAAATACTCAAACTTAAAAGATATTTCTTGACAGAAAAAGGCGAGTCTTGTATACTTGGGTAGAACGTGTAAAATGTTACTTTATCTTGAGGAGGTGAATTCAATGTCAAAAACAGTAGTACGTAAAAACGAATCACTTGACGACGCTCTTCGTCGTTTCAAACGTTCTGTGACTAAAGCTGGTACTCTTCAAGAGGCTCGTAAACGTGAACATTACGAAAAACCTTCTGTAAAACGTAAACGTAAATCAGAAGCAGCTCGTAAACGTAAAAAATTCTAATTAAGAATGAAATTAACAGAAAAAGCTTGAGTTTACTCAAGTTTTTTTTTTTCCTAGTATAGATAAACAGTTGGTATTCGCGAGGTAGAAAAAATAAGACGTCTGAAAAATCAGGCGTCTTAAGTTTCATATACTTTTAGGTGAACAAATAAATATTATTTGTTTGCAAGAAGGTCGCGGATTTCAGTAAGCAATTCTTCTTGTGATGGACCTGCTTCTTCTTCAGTAGCTTCTTCTTCTTTTTTTACCAAGAGCTGTAGCGTGGTTAGCAGCTTTAACAACGAAGAAGAGAGTAGTACCAACGATGATGAAGTTGATAACTGCGCTCAAGAAGCTACCGTATGCGATACCGTTCCATGACAATTTAGAGAGGTTTTCAACGTTAGCAGCCTTAACAACTGGGTTAAGGATAAGTGGAGTGATGATATCACTTACAAGTGAAGTGATGATAGCGTTGAAGGCAGCCCCATAACAACGGCTACAGCAAGATCAAGGACGTTACCCTTGAACAAAAAGTCTTTAAGTTCTTTAATCATTTTGACAATGATTCCCTTCTTTTATTTACTTTTAATAGTTTATCCGATTTTGTAAATCTTGACAAGAGATTTGCTCATGAAAAATTGATTTTATTTTACTTTCATTTTTCATCGTGTTATAATTAGGGGTAATGCAATTATGGTAAGATAGGGGGCGATTAGATGGTGATTGATAAAGCTTTAATAGAAGATATTAAGAGCAGTACCAACATCGTCGACGTGATTGGTGAAGTTGTCAGTCTTAATCGTGCAGGTCGCAATTACCTGGGTCTCTGCCCCTTCCATAAGGAGAAAACCCCTCATTTAATGTTATTGAGGACAGACAGTTTTACCATTGTTTTGGTTGCGGAAAATCTGGAGATGTCTTTAAATTTTTAGAGGAATACCGTCAGATTTCTTTCCAAGAAAGTGTTAAGGTTCTCGCAGACCGCTTAGGTATTGCAGTTACGATAGACGCACCAAGACAGGCTCAGCAACAGAATTCTCCTAATCAAGCCTTCTATGATCTTCATGAGGATGCGCTTAAGCTTTATCACGCAGTTCTGATGACGACTAAGATAGGAGAAGCAGCGCGTGCCTACCTCTATGAGCGTGGTATGACTGACGATTTACTTAAGACCTTCCAGATTGGTCTAGCCCTGACGAACCAGATTATCTCTATCAGTCTGTATCAAAAAATATGACGAAGAGGTACTGACAGAATCAGGTCTTTTTAATCTTTCTGAAAGTAATCGTCTTTTCGATACTTTTAAAAATCGAATCATGTTTCCGCTTAAGAATGAGTTTGGAAAGACTATCGGTTTTTCAGGGCGTGTTTGGACCAAGGAAGATATTGAAAAAGGACAAGCCAAGTACAAAAATACAAGGGCTACCCGCATTTTCAATAAGTCTTATGAACTCTACCACCTCGATCAGGCTAAGCCAGTGATTCAGAAGATCCATGAGGTCTATCTGATGGAAGGGTTCATGGATGTCATTGCCGCTTATAGGGCTGGGCATGTTAATGCAGTAGCTTCTATGGGAACAGCTTTGACTCCTGAGCATGTCAATCGTCTGCGTAAACTCACCAAGAAAATTGTTTTGACCTATGATGGTGATAAGGCAGGGCAAAATGCGATTGCCAAGTCTCTTGAGCTTTTATCGGATTTTCAAGTTGATATTGTTAAAATTCCAGACAATATGGACCCTGATGAATATCTACAGAAAACATCCGAAGAGGCTTTGAGGAAACTCTTGGTCGAGTCCCGTATTTCAGATGTGCAATTTTGGATTGGACAGCTCAAGCCTGCTAATGTAGACAATCTTCAAGCAGAGATTGCCTATGTTGAGCAGATTGCTAAGATTATTGCCAAGTCACCTTCTGTAACGGCACAAAATTCCTACATTTCTAAGGTGGCCGACCTTTTGCCTGACTTTGATTTTTTCCAAGTCGAGCAAGCGGTCAATAACGAACGATTGACCATTAGGAATCAGCAGACGGCTCAATTATCGGCTGCTAGTAATAGTGCTTATGAGTCTTCAGTGTCAGGATTTAGAGGGACGGTCAAACTACCTTCTACACCTAAGATTACAGGTCTTCGTCGGGCGGAAAATCAACTCTTCCATCGTATGCTTAATCATCCTATGATTTTGAATGACTATCGCATGAGAGAGGAGTTTTTCTTCCACACGCCTGAGTTAGAGGAGCTTTATCATATTCTGAAACAAGATGGTCAGATTGATACCGTAGCTTTGTCTCTACTTTCTCAAGAGGTGCAAACAGCCTATTATCAGGTTTTAGAGGAGATTTTACCACCTGAAACTAGTCTTGAAGAAGTTCAGGCTATCGAAGAGCATAGAAATCATTTTTCTGAGGGAACAGGACTTCCGTAGGCAAAGTAAACAAATAAGAGAATCAAGTAACCACGGTGATGTGGATGCAGCGGTAGAAGCACTGCAAATGCTCATCGACCAAAAACGAGATATGGAGTAACACATGGCAAAGAAAAAACAAAATACAGCATTTAACGTTCAAGTCGCTGATTTCATTCGTAACCACAAAAAAGCTGGTACAGCAATTGATGATGAAGTCACAGAAAACTAGTTATCCCATTTGTTCTTGATGCTGATGGGATTGATGACCTTTTGGAACGTTTGACAGACGGTGGTATCTCTATCACTGATAAGGACGGAAATCCTTCATCTAAATATGTTGTTGAAGCCCCAAAACCAGAAGAATTGACAGACGAGGAGCTTCTTGGTTCAAACTCAGCTAAGGTCAATGACCCTGTTCGTATGTACCTCAAAGAGATTGGGGTAGTGCCTCTCTTGAGTAACGAAGAGGAAAAAGAATTGGCTATCGCTGTTGAAAATGGTGACTTGGAAGCTAAACAACGTTTGGCAGAAGCCAACCTTCGTTTGGTAGTCTCAATCGCTAAACGTTATGTGGGACGTGGTATGCAGTTCTTGGACTTGATTCAAGAAGGTAACATGGGGCTTATGAAAGCCGTTGATAAATTTGACTACTCTAAAGGTTTCAAATTCTCAACTTATGCGACATGGTGGATCCGTCAAGCAATCACTCGTGCTATCGCAGACCAAGCACGTACCATCCGTATCCCAGTTCACATGGTTGAAACTATCAATAAATTGGTACGTGAGCAACGTAACCTCTTGCAAGAGTTAGGACAAGACCCAACACCTGAGCAAATTGCTGAGCGAATGGATATGACACCAGATAAGGTTCGTGAAATCCTTAAGATTGCTCAAGAGCCAGTTTCTCTAGAAACACCTATCGGTGAAGAAGATGATAGCCATTTGGGTGACTTTATCGAGGATGAAGTTATCGAAAATCCAGTAGATTACACAACTCGTGTCGTTCTTCGTGAACAATTGGATGAAGTGCTTGATACTCTTACAGACCGTGAAGAGAATGTTCTTCGTCTCCGTTTTGGTCTTGATGATGGTAAGATGCGTACCTTGGAAGATGTTGGTAAAGTCTTTAACGTTACGCGTGAACGTATTCGTCAGATTGAAGCAAAAGCTCTTCGTAAATTGCGTCACCCAAGCCGCAGCAAACAACTTGAAGACTTTATTGAAGAATAAGATAGTAAATGGAAGGGGCCTGCTTGTTAGGCCCTGATTTTGGAGGAAAAGCTATGTCTGAAGTAAAATACACTGAAGAAGAAATTGAAAAAATCAAAGACCGTATCTTGGAAGCCTTAGAAATGGTCATTGATCCAGAGTTGGGGATTGATATTGTCAACCTTGGCCTCATTTACGATATCCGTTTCCAACAAGACGGCTATACTGAAATCGACATGACCTTGACGACTATGGGCTGTCCTTTGGCAGATCTTTTGACAGACCAAATTTATGACGCTATGAAAGAAGTGCCAGAAGTCACTAAGACTGAGGTTAAGTTGGTCTGGACACCATCTTGGACTGTTGAAAAGATGAGTCGTTATGCCCGTATCGCCCTAGGTATTCGTTAGGAGAAATCTTATGAAAACACTGGCTATCGTTGTTCCTTGTTATAACGAGGAAGAGACTATTCATCCTTTTTTAGAGGCTTGTCAGGCAGTTGAGCGACAAATGGCCAACCAGTTGGCTTTCAACTATTATTTTGTCAATGACGGTTCAAAAGATCGCACCTTAGAAGTTCTAAGACAGGTTTCAAAGCAATTTGAAAATGTTCACTATCTCTCTTTCTCTCGTAATTTTGGGAAGGAAGCAGGTTTACTGGCAGGACTTGAGGCAGCCCAAGGTGACTACGTGACAGTTATGGATGCTGATCTTCAGGATCCACCTGAACTTCTTATCGAAATGTATGCCAAAATCCAAGAAGGTTACGACGTTGTCGGGACAAGACGTGCAGACCGTAAGGGTGAGCCGCCTATTCGTTCACTCTTTGCTAAGGCCTTTTATTGGTTGATTAATAAAGTTTCTGACACAGAAATGGTAGACGGGGCGCGTGATTTCCGTTTGATGACGCGTCAGGTTATTGACGCCATCCTTGAACTAAAAGAAGTGAATCGCTTTTCAAAAGGCCTCTTTTCTTGGGTCGGCTTTGACGTGGCATATGTCTCTTATGAAAATCGTGAACGTGTGGCAGGAGAGACTTCTTGGTCTTTCTGGAGCCTATTGAGTTACTCACTTGATGGCTTTATCAACTTCTCAGAAGTACCCTTGAAACTTGCCACATGGGCAGGAACCTTCTCATTCTTAATCTCTTTGGTTGGAATTATTTTCGTCATCATCAGAAAGTTGACCATTGGTGGAAGCGTAGCTGGTTGGGCAAGCCTTGTCTCAATCATCCTTTTTATCGGAGGAATTCAACTCCTAGCCTTGGGAATCATCGGGAACTACATCTCAAAGATTTTCCTAGAAACCAAGAAGCGGCCGATTTATATTGTTAAGGAGAAGGGCTAAAGAATGATTGAAGAGTTTTTAGGAGTATTTAATAATTTAAAAGGATATATTAAGAGGAATAAATTTGTTTTATCTCTTATCTTAGGTGTTTATCTTTTAGTTAATATTAACATCAGTTTAGCTGAGTACCCCTATATTGACGATATTGGTCGTCAAGTTCTGGGTTATACGGGCTTCTCTGAACATTACTCCAGATATTTGAGTGAATTTTCAGCACGTCTTATTCAAGGTGGTACTCATTTAACGGATCCTGGCCTGACAACAAATATTATCTCAGCCTTTATACTAACATTTGCAAGTACGATATTATTGTTTGTATTGTTTCCATCGAAAAGGTTACTCCAGTTTTAGCCTTAGCCTCAACTGTAATTGGAATAAATCCTTGGTTTTTAGAGCCTTTGAGCTTTAGGTTTGACAACCCATTTATGTCACTAAGTATTTTAGTGTCAATTCTTCCTTTATCTTTTGGGAGTCTAGAAAACTATTTAGTATATGTTCGGTTGTATGTATTTATCTTATGTGTAACTCATACCAAGCATCGTCAGGAATTTATATTCTCATGACGCTAACACTTCTCTTTTTAGAAGTAGTCTACAGTGGTAAATTGAATATAAAGAGTTTAGTATGTTCGATTTTATCCTATGTTGGTGGTATGGTTTTATATAAAATACAAATTACTATTAAGCCACCGATTTTTGCTGACCAAGGGAATATCCCAAGTTTATTACATCTTCCTAGTATTATGCTAGCAAATGCTAAAGGTTATCTGAAAAATATTTATCTTCAAAGCACAAAAGTCTGGATTCTTTTTATTTCTAGTAATACTTATCTTGTTAGTATTTAATATAATTACTAGTAGCAAGCAAAAGAAAATTGTAGCTTTAGCTTTTACGTTTGCTTGGCTTGCTTTAGGAAGTATTTTGAGTTATGGAAGCTATTTAATACTTTCAGAACAATTTTATTTGTTGAGACCTAGATATGAGTACGGACTAGGAGTCTTTTCTTCGATTGTGTTAGTTGTTTCTTTGGGAATAACCAATCGAAATCAGATTATTAATGTTTTAAAATCAGTATTTTCAAGTTTACTCATCTTTTATTTCCTTGCTTTTTCATTTATTTATGTAAGCAATTTAAAGCAACAGAATAATACATTTGAAGTTCAGAGTGCTATGCTAGGAAATAGTTTGAATAAGTATTTGAATGATAAAAATAATGTGGTCAATATTAATCGTTTTGTTGCTAATTCGCCTATTTATGAAAATGCGACCTCGGTCTATCCAATGATTAGTAGTTTAATTATGCCTAATACTAATGTTTCTTGGGATATGACGATGAGATTTAATGCAATCACAAAATTTAACGTTGATTTTAAACCATTTGATGCAACAACAGTAAATTCAGAGTATAAACAATTAGAAACAACAAAAATGTATGATGTTTATACCAAAGATAATGAACTTTTTGTAGTGATGAAATGATAAATTATATTTTATGAAAGCAGATTTTTCTGCTTTTTTTGTTAAAATGAAACTAACATTATTGGAACTACAAGGAGAAAATATGATTCTAGTAACAGGTGCAAATGGCCAACTCGGAACTGAACTTCGTCACCTTCTTGACGAACGTAACGAAGAATATGTAGCAGTAGATGTGGCAGAAATGGACATCACAGATGCTGAAAAAGTAGACGAAGTTTTTGCGGAAGTAAAACCAACCTTGGTTTATCACTGTGCTGCTTACACAGCTGTTGATGCTGCTGAAGATGAAGGAAAAGAGTTGGACTATGCCATCAACGTGACTGGTACAGCAAATGTCGCTAAAGCTGCTGAAAAACATGGTGCAACGTTGGTTTATATTTCAACGGACTACGTTTTTGATGGTGAAAAACCAGTCGGTCAAGAGTGGGAAGTTGATGATAAACCAGATCCTCAAACAGAGTACGGTCGTACCAAACGTATGGGGGAAGAATTGGTTGAGAAGCATGTGTCTAACTTCTATATCATCCGAACAGCTTGGGTCTTTGGAAACTACGGTAAGAACCTTGTCTTCACTATGCAAAACCTTGCTAAGACTCACAAGACACTCACAGTTGTTAATGACCAACATGGTCGTCCAACTTGGACACGTACTTTGGCAGAATTTATGACTTATTTGGCTGAAAACCGTAAGGAATATGGTTATTATCACTTGTCAAATGATGCAGCAGAAGATACAACTTGGTATGACTTTGCGGTCGAAATTCTTAAAGATACTGATGTTGAAGTGAAACCTGTTGATTCAAGCCAATTCCCAGCCAAAGCTAAACGTCCACTTAACTCAACAATGAGATTTGATTTGTCATCCCAACATGGCAAGATGCTTTGAAAGAGTTTTGCAAACAGGAAGTGAAATAAGAATACGAGAAAAAGTGCTACTGTTTAGTCTTTTAGTGGATATTTTAATAGTTTTATATAGCCTCAGATGCTGGGGTGAGAATATCTGTGTGAGATAGAGGTTTCGTACCACTTTACAATTTGGGAAAAGATTTTTTCTCCCTTTCATTAGTATATGGTATCTTTGAAACATTTTATGGTTATATAGTTCTTAAAAGAATAATATATTAGTACTTTCTACTAATAAAAGTGTAAGACTTCAATTTTTTCGAAAAGGTCGTTATGACCTTTTTTGTGTTTTAGTGAATCGTTATGTAGGATTTTCACTTTTTAAAAAATCTATAGTATAATAAAGGGAAAAATCGTTTTGTAGGAGAAATAATGAGTTCACAAAAATATACTTTGACAAAGAATATGGATCAACAACCACTCATTTCAGAAAAAATATCTAACCAAAGTTCTATGAAAGAGAATTATATTTGGAATATGTTGGGAACTATTTCATCTTCTTTGATTTCAGTTATTCTCCTACTTTTAGCTTCCAGACTTCTTGATTCTAGAAATTCAGATATTTTTAGTATTGCATACGCACTTGGACAGCAGTTCTTTGTGTTAGGATATTTTCAAATACGTAATATGCAATCTACAGATGTTACAGAAAGGTATTCATTTGTTTCCTACCATAATACACGTATAGTAACAATTATTATGATGTTAATAACCTCTCTTGGATATGTTTTTGTACAGGGATATGATTTATATAAAGCAATAATTATATTACTTTTTAGTATTTTATCGAGCAATTGATGCCTATTCGGACGTTTTTCAGGGGTATTTTCAACAACGAAATAGATCAGATTTAGCTGGAAAGGTTCAGTTTTTTTCGAAGTTGGGTCTGTATATTAGTCTTTGGGTTAAGTTTGCTCCTAACAAAATCTTTATTGCTTTCAAGTGGTATTATCTGTTTGATAAATCTATTTCTCACAGCTATACTAGATTATAGAGTTTCTATAAATAACTTTAAAGTAGATTTTCTTCCATCAATAATAAAAGATAGAAAAATATTACCTCTATTTTGAAAGAAGCCTTTCCTTTATTTCTAAATGGTTTTTAATTACCTATGTCTATAATGAAGCTAAGATTGATATTGACTTGCTTTTTAACCCAGGGATTTTTTTCCAATGGTATTCAGAGAGACTTTAATGTGTTGTTTATGCCCGTCTTTGTTTTATCCCTTTTATTTTTCGTTTTAAGACCTTTGACGACACAGTTGTCTATTTATTGGTATGAACAGAAATATGAGTTATTTTATAAGCAAGTTCGTCTCTTGTTTGCAGCCATGACAGTTTTAGGTGTAATTATTATCGGTCTAGGTTATCTAATAGGTACAGAGATTTTAGGTTTAGTCTATGGAACATCATTGGTAGAATATAAAGTGCCTTTTGCAATTCTTCTGGCGGGAGGTATCCTTAATGTGTTGGCACTTGTTATTGATATAGTTATGACAATTTTTAGAAAGCAATCATATCTAGTGATTTCATATATAGCTACTTTTATTGTAGCTAAATTGGCTACATTGTCATTTGTAAGGTCAGAAGGTATTCTTGGTGCATCGTTATCATTCTTAATTTCAATGATTATCTTTTTTAGCACTAGCATAATAATTTATATTTGGGTAAATAAAAAGGATAAAAGAAAGAGAAGCTAATGAATATTTTATTTACGTTAAATAACGCTTTTGTTCCTCAAGTTGCAACATGTATGTGTTCAATTTTTGAGAATAATAAATCAATGGATTAAATTAATATCTATTTACTAAATACCGACATCTCTGAGGCTAATAAAGCTAAACTGCAAGAATTTACTCAACTTTATGGCCGTTCAGTTCATTTTATTACTCTACCTAATCTGAGGAGCTTGATAGATTTTGATTTTGATACAAATGGTTGGTCACCAATTGTGTTAGCACGACTCTTAGTTGACAAGCTTTTACCAGAAGATATTGATAGAATTTTGTATTTAGATGGTGATACTTTGGTATTGGGGAGTCTTGAATCTCTATGGGAATTAGACATGGGTAACCGTTCAATCGGAATGGGTCCTGAATCTACTGTTGATGCAGGGCGAAGAGAATTTCTAGGTTTGGGAAAACAGATGTATTGTAACGCTGGAGTTCTACTTATTGATTTGGAGAAGTGGAGAAATTGTAAACTTGGAGAGAAAGTTCTAGCATATTATAAAAACATGATGGTAATCTTTTTTGCTAACGACCAAGATGCAATTAATGGATCTTTAAAAGATGATATTTATGTTATTTCTCCAAAATATAATTTCTTCAATATATACTTTTTTTACCCTTACAGAGTATTAAAAAAACTATCTTTACCAGCGGAGTTCATAAGTAGACAAGAGTTGCGAGAAGCTATTGAAAATCCAATCATTGTCCATTATCTAGGAGAGGAACGCCCTTGGAGAAAGGGAAATACTCATAAATTAAGAAAGTACTATCTTTATTATCTTGAAAAGACACCTTGGTCTAAAACGCCTATGGAAACTGGTTGGGAATTTTACTTTATTTGTTTTAGGACATTTAATATAATTATGAAACCTTTTCCAATGTTGAGATATAAGATTATTAATTCACTGATACCAGCATTTATGAAATACCGAAAAAACAGCTCCAAAAAATAAAAAGATAG